>JAABUR0100000235.1_pt1 | contig 129220 bp, 115 predicted proteins | sample 5560091 | NCBI WGS metagenome assembly JAABUR01 (sample SAMN10711879, study PRJNA513375) | rock metagenome | isolation source: Antarctica rocks | place: Antarctica: Victoria Land, University Valley sud | reverse complement strand
AATAAGGTACCTGCAGTATGGCTGCTCCGTCATTTTTTAAAACCCGGTAAATTTCTTTCATTGCCAGCAAATCCTGGGATATATGTTCAAATATATGATTGGCGATTATTACATCAAAACTGTTATCCGGAAACCGGAGATTGGTTGCGTCAGCATGCAATATTGCACTGTCAATATTTTTGTAAAAACCCGGCATAATATCAACAGTAATTACTGTTGCCTTGTTTTTCAGGTAATTGTATACATGCTTCTCGGGAGAAAAATGAAGTATTTTTTTATTTTCAATTGGTATAAAATTCTGTAAGACAGCCAGCACAAGCCGTTCCCTGTTTTTACTCAGGCAATTCGGGCAATAGACATTTTCACCATATCCCGCTATCACTTCATTGGTGTTTATTGCTGTTTTTATTTCCTTTTCAGGATATTCAGGCACAAACTTTTGGTAGGATGAACCGCAAAAATTACAAATAAAACCCTTCCCTTTGTGTGAATAATAAGTGAGCCGGTAATAACTTTTTAGCCAAAATAAAATACAGTTCCGGTAAAAGGATTGCAACGGATGATAAAGCCCGAGGATCTTTAAAAAAGTTTTTAGCTTTTCTTTCATAGCTTAATAAGTTAATCTTTCTGAAACATATCCGTTATCGTTATCATCAATTTTAATAGTAACCAAAACAAAAAAATTTCGAACTTCCTTCAAATTATATTTTTTGCAGTTATATTGCTCTAAGCAAATAAAACGAATCCTAATAAACTCCTCTTAGCTTATTTGTCGAAGTGGTTTAATTTAACTTATTGGCTTCAAATAACCATTCAACTTAATTTATTATTTTTTTCATAAATTTGTCTAATGCTTTAGCATTTTTTTAATTTTTCAATGAAAAGCAAATCAGTTTGATCTATGATAAGAACGATAATTACACCCGCTGATACAAATATCCATCTCTCCGTACCGGCAGACTATGTAGGAAAACCTATAGAAATCACCTTTCTTGCACTTGATGAATTACAACAAAAAACTGCTAAAAAAACAATGGCTGACTTCTGGGGCGTTATTTCTGATGAAACAGCTAAAACACTGCATCAACAGACAGAAGAAAGCCGAAACGAATGGAACAACAATATTTGATGGACTCTAATGCCATAATTGACTTTTTCAATGGTAAGCTAAATCCGGCAGGCAAAAATTTTGTAGCATCTTGTGATCCCCGTATTTCTGTAATTACACAAATTGAACTTTTAAGCAATAAAAACATACCTTCAACTGAATGGGAACAGTTGCAGACTTTTATACAAATAGCAACTGTTTATACATTTGACGATAGTATAGTCGAAAAAACTATTATGTTGCGGCAACAATATCGAATAAAAATACCTGATGCTGTTATTGCTGCCACGGCCTTGCTGCACGAACTTTCATTAATTACAAGGAACGTATTGGACTTTAAAAATATAGCGGGACTTATTGTTATTAATCCGCATTCGCTTTAAATTGAAAAGTTTTTCTTTCATTATTCGTATTTCTTACCCTCTAGTATGTATACTTTTGAAGTTTCTGATGTATATGCAAAGATGCCTGTTTCTGATATTATTTTTTCTTTTAAGCTGCGGTAAAAAAACTGATCAGAAGCCAAATATTTTCACCTTACGCGAAATGAGTGACCTTGCAACTGTAGAATATACCGTTACAAAAATTATAAAAGCAAGTGATAACAAGACGTGGTTTAAGATAGGCGATAGAAAAATCCTTATGAGTTGCGAAGCGCATATAAAAGCTGGCATTGACATGAGCGCAATCAATGAGCACAGCTTTACAATAAATGAGAAAAATATCAGGGTAACATTGCCTCCGCCAAAGATTATAAGCTTCAGCATACCGCCCGAAGGTATAAAAACGGAATATGAAGAAACAGGTGTTTTCAGAGATAAATTTAAAGCAGCCGACCGCGATGCTTTAGCAGTGCAGGCAGAAAAGCAAATAAGAAACAGTATAGAATCTTTGGGAATACTACAGCAGGCCAAAGTTAATGCATCGCTTTTTGTGACTAATTTTTTTAAAAGGCTTGGCTACGAAAATATAAGCATTGACTACAACGCAAATAATTCTTTGAATAGATTGCAATGAGAAAACTTAGAAATCGTATAATAATCATTCTTTCTGTGGTTGCAGCTTTCTGGCTGCTGCAAAAGATTAAAATAATTCCATCGCTAAGAGATGTATTTGGAGCTAAACCGGTAGTAATAGACGAAACACCGGTGCTGATAAAAGACATAAAGTCAATAGGGCAATTAATTACCTATAGTTTTTATGATGAGGCCGCAGCCGACTCTTTAATCACTACCCACGGATCTGCTTTTGTCAATGCCTTTAACCGCCTCGCGCCTCTTCCGCTGCTTCCTTCCACAGATAAACAATTAGTGTTGATTGGCAGAGGAAAGGTATTGGCAGGCATCAATCTTTCGTTATTGACAGATACCAGCCTCATCGTAAAAGATGATACCATTACGCTTACTTTACCTAAACCTCAGATTTTTGCCACTGTTTTAAACCCCGGCGATTTCGAGACTTTTATAGAAGAAGGAAACTGGACAAATGAAGAAGTTACCAGGGTGAAGCTGAAGGCGCGGCGCAAAATAGAAGCACACGCATTACAGCAAAACATTCTTGAAAAAGCAGGAACGAAAGCCAAAGAAATTTTAAAAGATTTTTTGGTAACTATGGGTTTTAAAAAAGTTATACTTAATTAAAACCGATATCGAAACCTTTGTACGGCAGAAAAAATCACATGCTGTGCTGTTTGATCTTTTTTATCTTAAAAGTGAAATGCTTTTGACTTAAATAACTAAATGTAACGACAATGATTGAAGTAAAGACTTTAGAAAGCGTCGGTTCGATGTGCAACTGCTCTACAAAAAATTTTAGGAACATATAGTTAAGCGCCATACAAGCCATAACGAGGGAGAAATATCTTACCAATTGTATTCTTCCGCGTACGTTGCTTTCGGTAAATACAACATACCTGCTTAAATAAAAACCAATGGGGAAAGTGATAAAAAAAGCTGCAATCAAGGCTGCAATGTGAGGGCTTATGGCAAAGGACTCTACGCGTACAATGCCCTTTTTGGCAAAGGATTGTTCGAACTCGTAAAAAAGAAAAATATCAAGCAAAGTATTTGCTCCGCCGCAGGCAGCGTACCTGAAAGTTTGTAAAGGCATAAACCTTTTGAACAAAGGATAAAAAAAGTCAATTACGGTAAGAATCAAATTTTTCATTATGCCTGTCTTTACAAATGCGGGCGAAGATAAGAATCTTAAAGTGTACTTTTGCCGCCCAAACCGTTAAAAGAATGAGTGTTGTTTCACAGGTTCAATTCGCTGCAGTTAAAGCATTGAACGAGTTATATCATTTTTCATTGAATGAAAATCAAATCCAGGTAAATGAAACAAAGCCCGAATTTGAAGGAGAATACACAATTGTTTTATTTGCTTTTATCAAACAACTTAAAATGCCCCCTGAAGAGCTGGGGCAGGAATTGGGAAAGTATTTAGTTGAAAACAATAAAGAGCTCTTTTCCGGTTTTAATGTAATAAAAGGATTTCTTAATCTCTCTGTTACTGATACTTATTGGACTAAGTTTCTTCAAAAAGAATATCTAAACACTTCCTTCGGCAAATTTGAAAATACCGGTAAAAAAGTTATGGTCGAATACTCTTCGCCCAACACCAATAAACCCTTGCATTTAGGTCACTTGCGCAATAATTTTTTAGGCTGGAGCATTGCTCAGATTTTAAAAGCTTTAGGCAACGACGTTATAAAAACGTGTATCGTAAACGACCGCGGCATTCACATTTGCAAGAGCATGCTCGCCTGGCAAAAACATGCAAACGGAGCAACTCCCGCAAGCACCGGTGAAAAAGGTGACCATTTGGTTGGTGACTATTATGTAAGGTTTGAACAAGATTTGAAAGCAGAAGCAGCAAATGTTCTTGACCGGTTTTTAAGCAGAGAATTTGAACACTTATCCAAAGAAGATGAAAGCAGAATAATGGCTTTGCTTAATGAAATGGATCATGCTGTGCATACGCAAAATAAAGAAAAATATAAAGAGTTAGAAAGTGATCTGAATGAAATTGCCCGCAACAACACGCCCATTATGAAAGAGGCAAAACAAATGCTGGTCAGGTGGGAACAGGGTGATGAAGAAGTGTTAGCTCTTTGGAATAAAATGAATGCCTGGGTGTACGCAGGTTTCGATGAAACGTATAAAAGAATCGGAAGTGATTTTGATAAAATTTACTATGAAAGTCAAACGTATCTTTTAGGAAAAGACATTGTTGCAGAAGGACTGCAAAAAGAGATTTTGTATAAAAAAGAAGACGGCAGCGTCTGGATAGACTTAACTGCAGAAGGCCTTGATGAAAAGCTTGTTCTGCGCAAAGACGGCACCTCCGTTTACATAACCCAGGATTTAGGGCTTGCCCAGGAGAAATACAAGGAATATAAAATTGACGAAAGCATATATGTAGTCGGCGACGAGCAAATATACCATATAAAAGTGCTGAAGCTGATATTGCAAAAGCTGGGCGTACCTTATGCAAATGGCATTACACATCTTAGCTACGGAATGGTGGAGCTGCCCACCGGCAAAATGAAAAGCCGTGAAGGAACCGTGGTAGACGCCGACGACATCGTAACTGAAATGGAGGCAATCGCTAAAGATAAAACGGAAGAATTGGGTAAAGTAAAAGATTTTGAAGAAAATGAATTAGCTCAGCTTCACAATACAATTGGCCTCGGAGCTTTGAAGTTTTATCTTTTAAGGGTTGATCCTAAAAAACGAATGGTTTTTAATCCTGAAGAAAGTATAGATTTTCATGGTTTTACCGGTCCTTTTGTTCAATATACGTATGCACGTATAAAAAGCATTTTGCGAAAAGAACAGCCAAAAGGCAGCTTATTCTCTCCTGGTTTATTGCCAATGGAAAAAAACCTTCTGATCAGTCTCGAACAATTTCCTGCTGCTATTGCCGAAGCAGGAAACGATCATGATCCGTCTAAAATTGCCATTTTTGTTTTTAACCTTGCCAAATCTTTTAACTCGTTTTATACCATGCATTCTGTAACTAACGCAGAGTCAGAAGATAAAAAAGAATTGCGGCTGCAGCTGGCGCAATTGACAGCGCAGGTTATTGGCGCATCAATGAAATTATTAGGGATTAATGTTCCGCAGAGAATGTAATGTCCTAACTTTGAGGGAATATTTATTTGCTTTACAACATCTCTTCAACCATATAATTATAAACATTTTGTACAAAAGTTTGTAATTAAAATATGCTTCACCTTTTAAATTTTTACAAATGATACCAGCAGAAAATGGCAAACAAAACCAGCCACAAAGCAATGGAAGTCAATTAAACAGACATTCGCAAAGTTCTGATATTTTAACTACGCGTCAGGGTCATCCCGTGACCGATAATCAAAATCTGCGTACAATTGGTAACCGCGGGCCCGCAACCTTAGAAAACTACCAGCTACTCGAGAAAATGTCTCATTTCGACCGCGAACGTGTGCCTGAGCGTGTCGTGCACGCCCGCGGTACAGGAGCACATGGCTCTTTTGAAGCTTATGGCATGGTCGGTGACCAACAAATATCGCAATTTACCCGGGCTAAGCTTTTTCAGGAAAAAGGAAAGAAAACACCTGTATTTGTAAGGTTCTCCACAGTAATTCATGGAAATCATTCACCCGAAACCTTGAGAGATCCAAGAGGCTTTGCAGTAAAATTTTATACAGAAGATGGCAACTGGGATTTGGTGGGTAATAACCTGAAAGTGTTTTTTATCCGCGACGCCATAAAATTTCCTGATTTTATTCATTCTTTTAAGCCCGATCCCATAACCAACAGGCAAGACAGTGAGCGGCAGTTTGACTTTATTAGCAACACTCCCGAGGCCATGCACATGATTACGTTTCTTTTTTCCCCATGGGGAATACCCGCCAGCTACCGGCACATGCAGGGCTCGGGCGTAAACACGTACAAATGGGTTAATAAGGAAGGCACGGGGTTTTTAGTTAAATATCATTGGGAACCATTGCAGGGAATTAAAAACCTGACACAGCAGCAGGCCGAGGAAATACAGGGCAAAAACTTCAACCACGCTACACAGGATTTGTACGATTCTATAGAAAAAGGCGAGTTTCCGCAATGGGAATTATTGGTGCAGATAATGGAAGACGGCGAACATCCCGAGCTCGATTTTGATCCTTTGGATGATACCAAGCTTTGGCCGGAAGATATGTTTCCTTTTTTGCCTGTTGGTAAAATGACTCTCGACCGTAACCCTGTTAACTTTTTTGCAGAAGTAGAGCAATCTGCATTTGGCACAGGGGTATTAGTAGATGGTCTTGATTTCTCTGACGATAAAATGCTGCAGGGACGCACTTTTTCTTACTCTGATACACAACGTTACCGTGTGGGAACGAACTACCTGCAGTTACCAATAAACGCTCCTGCAAAAAAAGCCGCATCCAACCAGCGTGATGGTCAAATGGCTTATCACCAGGATATTGTTCCCGGGTTAAATCCTCATGTTAATTATGAGCCTTCAAATTTGGGTGGTTTAAAAGAGGCGCCGAAAGCTGGTGCAGATCATACCCCATTTTATTCAGCAAAGCTTGTTCGTCAAAAAATTGACAGAACCAACGATTTTAAACAGGCTGGAGAAAGGTACAGGATATTTGAAGATTGGGAAAGAGATGAGCTTATTTCAAACCTGGTCGGCGCTCTTGCACCTGCCGCTAAGATTATACAGGATAAAATGATAGAAATGTTTACCAAATGCGATCCGGAATATGGACAGCGTGTTGCCGACGGATTAAAAAATGCAAAAGAGAGGATGATGGATAAATCACAAATGAAAGGTGAAGCAAGAAAAGAAGAAGCTGTAAAGCAAGCCGAAGAAATGTCGAATGAGGCAAAGGCATATTAGAACAGCGATTTTTTGGATTTAGGTGATTTTAAAGAAATAAAAGAAGCGAAAGTGTTTTATCAGGCTTTTTATTGGAAAACATGATTTTGTTGATTTTTTGAATGTCTTAATGAAATAACGAAGAAGCCTGGTGAAATCTCATCAGGCTTCTTCGTTAGGTTACTATTCTATTTATTTATATTATCAGGTTGAAACAAATAAAGAATTTAAAGTATAATAATTATGCTTCGCCTGCTTTTACAATTAAATTTAAAAGTTTTATCATTGCCATTAATATTGCTTATAATCTGTATTGTCTGCAAAATATGTATGATTTTTTTTAGGAAGCTGCAGGGCTATCCTTGTTTAATTTTCATTAAAACAAAAACAATTTGAAATTAGCCGCTATAGATATCGGCAGCAACGCTGCCAGGTTATTAATTACCAACGTTGTCGAAAGCATCAGGCATCCGCCGGAATTTAATAAAATAGATCTGATAAGAGTACCGCTGCGGCTGGGTTTCGATGTTTTTGAGCAAGGCGTCATCTCAGATCAAAGAACAAATATGATCATGGAGACTATGAAAGCATATAGTCACCTGCTGAAAGTATACGATGTAAATCACCTTAAAGCGTGCGCTACCAGCGCAATGCGGGATGCATCGAATGGCGGAGAAATAATCGAAAAAGTGAAGGCTGAAACGGGGATCGAAATTGAAATCATCAGCGGCGACCTTGAAGCTTCCATCATTTATGAAACACATGTTGCTGAAAATATGAGCTCAAACAACAGCTACCTGTATATAGATGTGGGCGGCGGCAGCACCGAAGTAAATTTATTTGCAGAAGGGAAGCTTCTTTTTAAGCAATCTTTTAATATTGGCACCATCCGCCTGCTTAAAAACCTGGTGACGGAAAAAACCTGGGATGAGATGAAAGAGACCGTAAAAGCGAAAATAAAGGGACATAAAAAAATTATCGCCATAGGAACGGGAGGAAACATCAATAAAATTTTTTCGATAAGCAAGAAAAAGGATGGCAGACCCCTGGAACTGAACCTGCTCAGAGATTACCACAAAGAGTTTTCAGGTTTTTCGGTAAAAGACAGAATGCGGCTATATAAGTTTCGTGAAGACCGTGCCGATGTAATTGTTCCCGCATTACTCATCTTTATTAATGTAATGCGCTGGGCTGACGCAGACGAAATACTCGTGCCTAAAATAGGATTAGTTGACGGTTTGATACAGCATTTATATAGTGAATTGAGAAAATAAAATGCAGAACCACGATTTTTTGGATTGAATTTGGATTTTAGTGAAATAAAAGAATTTTTTACGTATTGGTATTCTTATAAAATTACTAAGACCGGTAATAAGAATTTATAAGAATGACTATAAACAAAATATCTGCCTTTACTCTAAAAATTACGACACAGCTTTTGTATTTTCTTTTATTTAAAAATTTACATGAAATCTTTGCGTTACTTTGAGTCTTTTCGCCTTTGTGGCTAAAAAACATTAAAAGAAAGGTATGTCCATTAATATAGAAATAAAGAAAGTAACTACAAACACACTGCAAAAGCTGAAAGCAAACGGTGAGAAGATATCAATGATAACCGCTTATGATTTTTCGTTTGCAAAATTATTTGACCAGGCAGGCATAGATGTAATACTTGTGGGCGACAGCGCCAGCAATGTAATGGCAGGCCATGAAACTACTTTACCTATTACCTTAGACCAGATGATTTACCATGCAGCTTCTGTTATCCGTGGTACAGAAAGAGCCCTGGTAGTGGTTGATCTTCCCTTTGGCTCTTACCAGTCTAACAGCGAAGTAGCTTTGGCATCTGCCATACGTATAATGAAAGAAACCGGCGCACACGCCCTGAAGCTGGAGGGCGGAGAAGAGGTGGTAGACAGCATAAAACGTATTGTGAGCGCAGGTATACCGGTTATGGGTCACTTAGGCCTTACCCCGCAGTCTATTCATAAATTCGGCACCTATGTTGTCAGGGCAAAAGACGAAGCAGAAGCAAACAAGCTGCGACGCGATTCCGTCGTTTTACAGGATGCCGGATGTTTTGCAATTGTTCTTGAAAAGATTCCAGCAGCGCTGGCAAAGGAAGTGAGTGAAAATCTCGTCATACCAACTATCGGCATTGGGGCAGGCATGCATTGCAACGGACAAGTTTTAGTAATGCATGATTTGCTAGGCATTAATACTGAGTTTAAGCCAAGGTTTTTACGTACGTATTTAAATTTGGCAGAGCAGGTAACCGGTGCAGTCAAACAATACATATCGGATGTAAAAAACAAAGACTTTCCAAACGAAAGTGAACAGTATTGATTGGGTGCAGGTTGCCGGTTACCAATTACAAGTTACGATTTGCACATTTCCGATTCCATATGTATTTCTGTTACATGGAAAAAAAAGACTACCTATTTTATTGATTTTATAATACCTAAAAACCAGTAATCTGCAAGCTTGCAACCGGTGACCAGTAACCAGTAACCTGCATCTTGTACTTCAGTTACTATTTCAGCAATTTTCCCAGCGCTTCGTACAAAGCATCGCCTCTTAAATTCCGGGCAATAATCTTTCCGGCAGGATCTATGAGCATATTGGCAGGAATGCTTTGAATATGATACAATTGAGCTACTTCGTTTTGCCAGTATTTAAGGTCGCTTACGTGTGTCCAGGTGAGGTTATCAGCCAGAATAGCTTGTTTCCAACGGTCTTTATTCTGGTCAAGCGAAACACTCAAAATTGTAAAATTTTTATTTTTAAATTCATTATAAGCGGCAACAACTGCCGGATTTTCGTGTCGGCAAGGGCCGCACCAGCTTGCCCAAAAGTCAACTAAAACATATTTACCCTTAAAAGACGAGAGCGAAACAGGATTGTTTGCAGTATCGTTTTGCGTGAAGTCCGCAGCTTGCGTACCTTCAAGGCCAATTTTGGAAGAAGCAATAAGTTTCGCTATTTCCTTGCCATAATGCGTTTCTTTTGCAACGGGTTGCAAAGCTGCATATCTTGCTTCGAGAGCATTCATATCATTACTTACAGGACTGGTAACATAAATGATAAAAGAGGTAACCGGAGAGGCGGGTTTTGCTTTTACAAACAGTTCAACCTGGTCAAGCACTCTTTGCTTGTTCTTTTCAAAAGTATTTATAAGCGAGTCTCTTTTTTTGCTTTCAGGAGTTTTGTTAATGATGCCTGCTAATTTTGCCAGTCTTTCTTTAAGCACATCAAATTGCAACGTATAAGATTGATAATCATTTTGCGCTACTGATCCATGATAAGTAAGTTTTTTAAGGGTTTTTACATCACCTGTTACAGATAGATTAGCCGGGGTTAAAAATACATCTGACTGATTTGGATAACCAATAAAATTTAACTGATAAATATCTTCATCCGCTATTTTTCCAAACAGGTTAAACTTACCTTTTTGAGAATAAGCAGTGGCAAGAACATCAGAAGGCTGACCAGGACGAGCGAGAAAAACCATAGTGCTGTCAGGCAATCCTTTTATGTTTCCGGTAATGGAAAAATCACCTTTGACAGTTGAGTCATTTATTTTTTGTCCGAAAGAAAAAAGAGGAAACAGTAAAAAAGGTAATAATTGCTTCATATTACTTAGAATGTCGCTTTTGTAAAATCTCGATAACATTCTGCAATTTATAGCCTTTTGCGTTAAGTAAAATCAAATAATGAAACAGCAGGTCGGCGGACTCATTCAGAAACAATTCTTCATTGTCGTCCTTTGCTTCTATCACTACTTCCACAGCTTCTTCACCCACTTTTTGGGCAATTTTATTTATTCCTTTACCAAAGAGCGAAGAAACATAAGATTGATCCGAAGGCATGCTTTTTCTTTGCTCTATCACTCCTTCAAGGTACTCTAAAAAATTGTCTGACTTATTTATTTCATTAAAACAAGTATCCGCCCCGGTATGACAAACCGGCCCCACAGGTTCGGCTTTGATAAGAATAGTATCATTATCACAATCAACCAAATATTCTTTTAAAAACAAAAAATTACCGCTTTCCTCGCCTTTTGTCCAAAGGCGTTTTTTAGTGCGGCTGTAAAAAGTAACCTTGCCGGTTTCATGTGTTTTGGCAAGTGCTTCTTCATTCATAAAACCCAGCATCAGCACTTTGTTGGTTACATCATCCTGGATGATTGCAGGCACAAGTCCGTCAGTATATTTTGCAAAATCTATATTCACTTATTTTATTTTTTGGTCACAAAGACACAAAGACAGAAAGTAACGCAAAAGCTTTGCGCTTCTTAGTGCCTTCGGGGCTTTGTGGCAGGAATCAAAAACGAACAGTAATCTTATTATTCTTCAAATAACCCTTTAATTCAGGAATAGTAATTTCTTTAAAATGAAAAATACTTGCAGCCAATGCTGCGTCAGCTTTACCTTTTTCAAACACATCAACAAAGTGTTCCATCGTGCCGCCGCCGCCCGAGGCAATGACGGGAACGGGTAAATTAATGGAAAGCTTTTCGGTAATATCTAATGCGAAACCTTTCTTTGTTCCGTCGTTATTCATTGAAGTTAATAAAATTTCGCCGGCTCCCCTGTCAACCGCTTCTTTTGCCCAATCGAAACATTTAGTGTTTGTTTTTGTTCTTCCTCCATTCAGATACACATACCATTCGCCATCTTCCTCCTGTTTTGTATCTATTGCCAATACCACACATTGTGACCCGAATTCTTTAGAAAGTTGATTAAGCAGTTGGGGGGTTTTAAAAGCCGCTGTATTAACTGAAATTTTATCTGCTCCGTTTTGCAACAACGCACTTACATCCTCCACACTGCTGATACCCCCGCCAACAGTAAACGGAATATTTATTTTATGTGCAATACGATTAACAAGTTCGCTTAGTGTTTTACGCTTTTCAACCGTTGCGGTGATGTCAAGAAAAACCAATTCGTCAGCGCCTTGCTTTGCATACAATGCGCCTAACTCTACCGGATCGCCTGCGTCACGAATATTTTCAAAATTGACACCTTTGACTGTACGACCATCTTTAATGTCTAAACACGGTATTATTCTTTTAGTAAGTCCGCCTTGAAGCCCCCCCGCCCCTAAGAGGGAGATAGTGATGTTGTGATTATTATTTAAATCATCTCTCATTTTTAATTTTTAAAAAGTCCCTTTAGGGATTTAGGGCTTAAATTGTTTCAATTCCGCTAATGATATTTTATTTTCATAAATAGCTTTTCCGATTATCACACCTTTACATCCTATTTCCTGCAACTGGTCAACGTCTGCCAATGAGCTTACTCCGCCACTTGCAATAAAGTGAAGAGCCGGAAATTTTGAGACAATGTTTTTATACAAATCTAAGGAAGGTCCTTCCATCTTTCCATCTTTGCTTACATCTGTGCAAAATATCTGCTGAACACCTTTATTGATATATTTTTCTATAAAATCATAAATCCATATATCGGTCATCTCAAGCCACCCTGCAATTGCAATCTTTTCATCTTTTACATCTGCACCCAAAATAAATTTATCAGCGCCAAATTTTTCGAGCCAGTTTATAAATGCAGATTCATCTTTTACAGCAATGCTTCCAACGGTTGCATAGGCAGCACCGGATTCTAAAACAATACTTACATCTTTTTCGGTTTTTATTCCTCCGCCAAAGTCTATTATCAATTTGGTTTTACCAGCAATTAACTCGAGAACTTTCCAGTTTTTAACTGCGCCTGCTTTTGCTCCGTCAAGGTCTACAAGATGCAGCCTTGTTATTTCTGCATCCTCAAATTGCTTTGCAACATCTAAAGGATTTTTATGGTAAATCGTTTTTTTTGAATAATCCCCCTGGGTCAATCGTACACACTTTCCATCTATTATATCTATAGCCGGTATAATTTCAAGCCCCCCCGCCCCTAAAGGGGAGCCGGTAGCACCTGAATGTTTTCTTCCGGCATTTTTGATTGCCGATTTTATTCTTTTTATTACTCCTGGTAGATTTTTAAACAGTTCCCGATTATCAAAACGCAGAAGTGTAATTCCTAACCCTTTTAAGTGCATTTCTCTTATTTCATCATTTCTTTTAACTTCTTCCAATGCATGAATACTTCCATCAAGTTCAATGGCCAGCTCTAGTTCATAACAATAAAAATCAAGAACATATAAAGAAGCAGGATGTTGTCTTCTGAATTTTACTCCTAACTGGCTTCCTCTTAAATAACTCCATAGTAATTCTTCGGCAGGTGTAGAGCGATTTCTTAAATCTTCTGCCTTTTGAAATATTAAATTATTAGCTCCGTAAAACATTTATTTTTTCACTTCCTTTATTTTAAAATATGCTTATCTTCTCTCTCCTCCCTTTAGGGTCGCGGCTTTCTCTCTTCTCCCTTCAGGGCCGCGGCTACATTGTTATAAAATTTCTTAATATTTTTTCTCCCGCGTCTGCACCTTTTTCAGCATGAAATTGAATACCATAAAAATTATTTTTATGTAAGGCTGCGCTAAAAGGCTGAACATAGTCTGCAGTTGCAATAGTATTTTCACTTAAAGGCGCGTAATAACTGTGTACGAAGTAGCAGTAGTCGTTGGGTAAATTTTCAAACAGACTTGTTTTTTTATTATAAATGTTATTCCATCCAATTTGAGGAATTTTCACATTATCTTTTTCATTATTAACAGCAGTAAACTTTTTGACACGAATAGGAAAAATACCTAAACAATCTGTTTCATTTTCCTCACTCGAATCACACATCAATTGCATTCCCAGGCAAACACCCAGCACAGGTTGTTTTAAGTCTTTGATAACTTTGTGGAGGTTTCTTGCTTTTAAATAATTCATTGCCGTGCTTGCCTCGCCAACTCCGGGAAAGATTATTTTATCTGCAGACTGAAGCTTTTCGATATCATCCGTAACCTCTGCCTGCACGCCAATTCTTTCCAATGCAAAAAGCACTGATTGAATATTGCCGGCGTTGTATTTAACGATTACTATTTTCATAATTTAATCTTTCATATCTGTATAATAAAAATCGTTTATGGTATCTGAAAAGCCCCAACCAAAGTCTCCCATACTTTCAACTATCTCCTTAACATTTTCTCTCATTTCTTCCTTATATCCATTTTTTTGAATCAAAAGCATGGCCTTTTTAAAAGCATTTTCGGCAGAAGTATAAAATGCCTCATCAATATCTCCATAAACCTTTGTAAATTTTACTGCCATTTTAAATCTAAACAGATAGAGTTCTATAACATCTTTAGGATAAACTGATAATTTTGCGAATTCATCAATAATTTTTTTTACTTCTCCTGACCTCCCTTTTCCAAATCCTTTAGAAGGAAAGTATTCATTTTCTATTTTTCTTCTTGCTTCGCTTAACAAGAAAGAAGTATCTCCGCTTATGTCAACATCATAAAAAGTTTTTACCGGCGGAAATCTGGAATACAACTTTTCTAACTCTTTAATTAGTTCTTCCTTACTTAAGTCATTTAAAAACTTTTTAAAATTTTTTTTCGAAGCCACTTACTTTGATATTATTTTTTCCAAAAACTCTTTTGTCACAGTATTTACATCTCTGCCATTTCCTAACGCTTTGATATATGCAGTTGCTATAATCGCCCCATTTGTGTACTTGCATGCAGCTTCAAACGTTGATCGGTCTTTTATGCCAAAACCTACCAGAATTGGATTTTTAAGTTTCATATCCTGTAACTTTTTAAAATAAGCCTGCTGGTCATTAATATCTTTATTGCCGCCAGTAGTCATAGAAGATGAAACTGCATATAAAAATCCTGTGCTTAACTCATCCAGTTTTCTTACTCTTTCTTCTTTGGTTTCAGGCGTTACAAGGAAAATAAAGTGTAATCCGTATTTCTTTACGATTTCGCCATATTCGCTTTCATATTCATACATTGGTAAGTCAGGGAGTATCAGTCCGTCAATACCAACTGCAGCGGCTTTTGAACAGAATCTTTCAAAGCCATATTGCAAAACAGGATTCATGTAACCCATAAGTACAACAGGAACTGTGACTGTTGTTCGCATCTCCTTTAATTGTGCAAAAAGCTTTGAAATTGTCATCCCGTTTTCAATAGCGGTTGCACTGCTTTGCTGTATCACCGGGCCATCAGCCAAAGGGTCGCTGTAGGGCATACCAAGTTCTATTAAATCTGCGCCGTTGGTTTGTAAAGCTTGCATCACTTCGATCGTGCTTTCAAGTTGCGGATAGCCTGCTGTGCAGTATAGATTTAAAATATTTTGTTGCTTGTTTTTGAATAAATCTTCAATTCTTGTCATAGTATTTTACCTCACCCTTAGTCCCTCTCCTTTAGGAGAGGGAGACAGAGCATTAGTCGGGCAGTTGCCCTTACACTAACACTTTGAGTCTTTACTTTTAATTTATATTATTTGCTGCTTCTTTAATTTTAGCGATTACACTTTCTAAATCATGGATTACTTCGTCATTCCAAAATCTTATTACTCTCACATCTAACTCTTTTAATTCATACGTTCTTCCTTTATCATACTCTGCATTGTCTTTTGTAGTGTGAACTGCTCTGTCAATTTCAATTACTAATTTCTTCTCATGACAATAGAAGTCAGCAACGTAATTATGAAGAGGATGCTGACGCCTGAATTTTAATCCGTGTAACCTTTTACCCCGGATATGTTCCCATAATTTTTGTTCTGCTTCTGTCGTTTCCTTTCTAAGCATTCTTCCATACTCGTACAACTTAGGATTTGCGTTCTTATGGAGATTGTCGTTATAAGTTGCCATAAAGGCTTTTAAATTTTAAAAAAAAAGAGAATTACTATTGAATTTATCACAACATAAGTTAATAGTCACACAGCGACATCCTTCTCCTAAAGGAGAAGGACCGAGGATGAGGTCACGCCATCGCTTTCATGTATGTCGCCAAATCTTTATCACCTCTCCCGCTTAAACAAATAACGATTACATCTTTTTCTGTTAAGTCCAACTGCTTCAAAGCAGAAAACGCATGAGCAGACTCTAATGCGGGAATAATTCCCTCCAGCTTGGCCAGCTCAAAAGCTGCCTGCAAAGCATCATTATCAGTAACACTTAAAAAAACACCGCGGCCACTGTCGTATAAATGAGCATGCATAGGACCGATACCGGGATAATCTAGACCTGCGGAAATGCTATGAGGTTCTACAACCTGGCCATCATCGGTTTGCATTACCAGGCTTTTGCTTCCATGCAAAATACCTGAGCGGCCAAGTTGTGTTGTAGCTGCGCTCATACCACTGTTTACTCCATGACCTGCAGCTTCGACAGCTACAAGCTTTACCGAAGGTTCGTCTATAAAATGATAGAAAGCGCCTGCTGCGTTGCTTCCCCCGCCTACGCAGGCAATCACCTGTGCAGGCAATTCGCTTCCGGTTTTTTCTTTTAGCTGCCACCTGATTTCTTCACTTATCACACTTTGAAAACGCGCCACCATATCTGGGTAGGGATGCGGGCCTACGACACTGCCAATAATATAATGTGTATGTACGGGTTCATTTATCCATGCACGAATGGCTTCATTGGTGGCGTCTTTTAATGTTTTGCTGCCGCTTTTTACCGGAACAACGGTTGCTCCGAGCATTTTCATACGTGCAACATTCGGTGCCTGGCGCTCAATATCAACTTCACCCATGTAGACAACACATTCCATACCTTTTAATGCACAGACTGTTGCCGTTGCCACACCATGCTGTCCGGCCCCTGTCTCTGCTATGATTCTTGTTTTACCAAGTCTTTGTGCCAGTAAAATCTGGCCTACTGTATTATTTATTTTATGTGCTCCGGTATGGCAAAGATCTTCACGCTTCAGAAATATTTGTGTGTTAAACTGTTTGCTTAACCGGTCTGCAAAAAATAGCGGCGTTGGTCTTCCGACATAATCTCTCAGCAAGTCACGGTATTCCTTTTGGAAAGAAGCCTCAGCCATTATTTCCAAATATCTCGTCTTAAGCTGCTCCACATTTGGATGCAGCATTTCAGGAATGTAAGCCCCGCCAAATTTGCCGTAGTAACCGTACTCGTTTGGCCCTGCCGCGTCTTTGCCGATCGGCAAAACGGGTATTTCTTTGGTAGTCATCATTTGTAATTTTATTTAGCTTTTGTTGCGTCGGACACTTGTACTTTTAGTTATTTATTGTACTTTTTTTAAAATTTCCAAAAACTCATCTGCAGAAACAATGTTAACAAGCGGAAAATTTACTTTCTTAGCTTCATTAAAATGAGCATCATTTGTAACAAGATAATCTCCATCGGCAGCTATATAAGCATCTATAAATTTGTTATCATCCGGGTCAACAGTTATTAAATCCCAATAGTAATAAACTTCAGGCTTTAAAACATTTCTTGCAACAACCAAAGCATCCTCAATATATTTTGTTACACCTTTTGCAGACAGTTTTTCTAACATTTCTATATACTCAAAATAAATAGCTGTAGTAATTATTAATGTATATATTCTTTTTGAAAAAGCATCGAGAATAGGTCTATATTTAGAATGAGCGGGAATAGAAACTAACAAAATATTTGTATCTATTACTATTTTCATTTATGCTGGTAAGGTGTGCGAAAATGAGCCTTTGACCATTCTTCAATTTTTTCATTACCCCACCCTTTTTCTTCAAATAACTTGTCCATCTCTTCGGTTGCCTTGGTTATAAAGTATTGCTGTACAAAGTCCCTTATTACTTCCCAGTCTTTTTCAGGAATATCTGCTGAAAACATTTTCAGCAGTTCCAGTTGGACTTTGTTGAACCGTCCTGTTGGAATAATATCTTTTACTTCCATAACTATTTTTTATAAAGGTAATTCAATATTAAAACGATGAAATAGTGTATTGTTGTTACGATTTGATAAAAGCCGAATAAAGATTTGCTGTAAAAGTGAGTGACACAACAAAAGCTGAAATACATTGTACTGCCCGTTCCCAAATACTTTCTTATTAATCTTTTTACTATAAAATTTCAATAATCCTATAAATCCAATTAATCCCAAAAAATCCAGGTTCAGACAATATCCCTGTTTCAGACAAAAGACATTTTCTTTACAAACTCCCTTACTTTATCCATATCCTTTACTCCGGGCGATGTTTCGAACCTGCTGTTTATGTCTATTGCAAACATGTCCCTGGCGGCAGGTTCGGTCAGAAATTCTTTAATACCGGCCGTGTCTGCCGGCTCAATTCCGCCGCTTAAAAAAAATGGTTTTTGTATGTCTGCTCCGTACAGCTTTTCCCAATTAAATTTTCTTCCTGTCCCTCCAAAACCTTCGCCTTCGGTATCAAACATAAACATGTCAGTATCTTCGTAATAATTTTTGATTTTCCATTGTATATTGTCGTCTTCCGATATTCGGAAGGCTTTAATAACTGAAATGTAATTTGAAAGCTTTGAACAATAATATGGCGTTTCATTGCCATGCAACTGCACCATATCGAGCCCGAAATTGTCAATGTGATTCATAACTTCATCATAAGAAGCATTTACAAAAACCCCGATTTTAAACACTTTCAGTCCTGCCTTTTTCACCTGGTGGCCTTTTAGATGGCGCATGATAAAACGGGGAGATTTGTGATAGAAGATGAGACCTGCAAATTCTACTCCCATTTCCCCTAACTGGTGCATCTGGCTCAGATTAGTCATGCCGCAAACTTTGATACGCGGCGCTTTGAATAAAGAGCCCTCTAAGCCGTTGCCAATGTTATCGTTGCTTTCCATTACTACATTTTTTACCCTTCAAGCGCTGCGTTTGATGCTGCTTTAAGAGCATTGATAAAATCAGCAAAAGCAATCGCCGGGTTAGCATGTTTCATAAAATTTTCGCCGATGAGAAAACCATTGAAACCATACTGTCGGAGGCGAACAATCGTATTAACGTCACTTATCCCGCTCTCTGAAATCATTATTTTATCCGGTGGTATTTTTGCACTTAATTCTATAGAACGGTTAATATCAACGGTAAACGTTTTTAAATCACGGTTATTTACACCAACAATGTCAACTTCTGTACATATATGCTGCAGCTCTTCTTCATTATGAATTTCCAATAAAACTTCGAGGCTGAGCTTTTTTGCAAAAAGCGCTAACTGCTGCACCCGCTGCGGAGGTAAGCACGCTGCAATCAGCAAAATAACACTCGCTCCAATCGCTTTTGACTCAACAACCTGGTATTCGTCAATAATAAAATCTTTACGTAAGATAGGTACAGAAACAATATCTTTTGCGTAAATAATATCATCATTCGAGCCGCCAAAAAAATTTTCATCGGTCAGAATAGAAATACCTGCAGCGCCGTGGGCATCGTAAGCCTCTACTACAGGACCGATTTGAATATTTTCGTTAATAACACCTTTTGACGGTGACTTTCTCTTAAATTCTGCAATGATGCCCGTCGCTCCTTCTGTAAGCAGTTGTGTAACCAACGAATTGCAGGTTGAATGATAATAAGGAAAATTCTTCAGCTCTTCGACCGGTAAAAGTTCTTTTTTTTGTTGAACTTCAACTTTTTTTGCTGCTATAATATTGTCGAGAATATTCATGCTGTAAAAGTAAGATTTAAGGTCAAAGGTGGAAGGTTTTGGGATTAAGGTAGAAGGTTTTGGGGTTGATGCCAGTGAATATTTATTATTTAAATAAAAATCAGATTGAATAGCTATCCGCCTTTAGGCTTTTGGCTTTCGACCTTCGGCCTTACACCTTCTGCCTTAAACCTTTTACTGTAAACTAATTAGTTTTTGTAAACATTCATTTGCTTTTCCGCTTTCGAGGCTTTCTACGGCGGCGGCGTAAGTATCATCGTAAGAAGAATAGTTGCCCGAGCATTGCAAAGCCATTGCAGCATTTGCAAAAACCACTGCGTTTTGCGACCAGGTTCCTTCTCCTTTTATAATTTTTAAAAAAATCTTAGCGGCTTCTTCCACAGTGTTTCCGCCAAAAATGTCCTGCGGCTGCACCATACGTTTTCCGATTTGTTCGGGTGTTAAAACCTTTTCACCGGCATTGGTTATTACCTTTGTATCGTCTGTAAGAGAAATTTCGTCGTAGCCGTCGAGACTGTGAATAATGGTAAAAGGTTTCCCTGCCTGCTGCAGCAAATAGTTATAAATTCTTGCCATTTCAAGATTATAAACGCCTATCAGCTGATAGTCAGGATCAGCCGGATTAATCATCGGGCCGAGCATATTAAAAAAAGTGCGGATGCCGATACTTTTACGAAGCGGAGCAACAGTTTTCATTGCCGGATGAAATAAAGGAGCATGCATAAAGCAGATATTTGCTGTTTCAACTTCTTTTTGTAAAGCTGATATATTATTCTTCAATTTGTAGCCTAATTGCTCCATCACATCAGATGCACCGCTGGTAGAAGTCATTCCGTAATTTCCATGTTTTGCTACTTTGTGCCCGGTTCCCGCCACTACAAAGCACGAAAGGGTGGAAATGTTGAAAGTGTTTTTCCCGTCGCCGCCTGTGCCAACGATATCCATCGTTTTATACCCATGCAAATCAACCTTTGTACAAAGTTCGAGCAAGGCGTCTCTGAAGCCCTGCAGCTCATCAATGGTAATGCTGCGCATGAGGTAAACAGTTACAAAAGCAGTTATTTCATATTCGTTATATGTGGCTTTTGAGATGTTGGCGAGCACGTCTTTGGCTTGTTCTCTTGACAAGGTTTTATGTTCGAAGAGGTGTTGAAGGATTTTTTTCATCTTATGCTTGTCTGAACCTGGATTTAGAAGGATTTTAGGGATTGTGAGGAAATGTCTGATTGTTTTAATTTCTGATATTTTTGATTTTCCAATCTTTTAAATTGAAGACTTTGCATTCCGAAATTTATTAGAAGTCCAACTTCTACATTATAAGCCTCTAAATAATTTTTAGCCTGGGCAAGATGAACACTCTCAAGATTTATAATTGCTTTTAATTCAACCATTATTCTTCCATCAACCAAAAAATCAACACGCCTTTCTCCAACCTCAATATTTTTATAAAATACTTTCATATTAAATTCTCTTTCAAAAGGCAGTTTAATTTCTATAAACTCAATTGCCAATGACCTTTGATAAATTACTTCCTGAAATCCATTACCTAAAGCTGCATGAACTCTCATTGCTGCACCAATAATTTTTTCAGTTGTTTCTTTATACTTCAATTCTGACATAGATACTTTATTTAAGGTCTGAACCTGGATTTAGAAGGATTAATTAGATTATGAGGAAATTTTCAAAGTCTACAAGTTTTACTAAACATGTTATTAACTGCAATAGAGAACGTAATTTAAAAAGAGAATTTCTGTTAATTTTATAATCCCATAAAATAAGATTCAAACGATTTCCAGATAATCCAATTAATCCTGCTAAATCCAGGTTCAGACATTCTTAGTTCAGACACATCAGACAGCTAACCAATTCCTCATTATCCTTTCCCCATCCGGTGTCAAAACGCTCTCTGGATGGAACTGAACGGCTTTTACATCATACTTCCTGTGCTGCAAACCCATAATATAATTATTATCATCTCTTGCCGTTATTTCCAAATCTTCAGGGAAGCCTTCTTCTTTAACTACCCAGCTATGATAACGCCCAACCTCAATTTGTGCAGGTAAACCTTTAAATAGTACATTGTCTGTTGCTATCTGACAAGGTGTTGCGACTCCATGGAATACTGTTGACAAATTTTCAAGCTGGCCGCCAAATACTTGTCCGATTGCCTGGTGTCCAAGGCAAACGCCTAATATTGACTTTGTGGGTGCATATTCTCTGATTACATCAAGCAATAATCCTGCTTCTGACGGAATACCGGGGCCGGGCGATAAAATGATTTTGTCGTACTCTTTTATCTTTTCCAATGGAATTTTGTCGTTGCGGTAAACGTCTGCTTTTTTGTGCGTTATCTTTTCAACCAGGTGAACAAGATTGTAGGTGAAGCTGTCGTAATTATCAAAAACTAATATTTTCATAGGAATCCTTGAGGGAGGGTAGGTTTTTTTTGTTGAAAAATGGTTTGCTGTACAAGTGTGCGACGCAACGATGTTTAATAGTATTACAATGCTAAGTACAAAAATATTTTCTTGCTATTCTCCTACGGTTTCTGCAAGTTTTATGGCTACTTTCAGTGCGTTCAGTTTATTGTTTACTTCCTGCAACTCGCTTTGTGCTACAGAGGCGTCAACCACTCCGGCGCCTGCCTGGTAAAAAAGGGTGTTTTGTTTGCTTAAAAATGAGCGTATCATAATGGCATGATTTAGTTCGCCGTTAAAACCGATAACGCCAATTGCGCCGCCGTAGTAACTGCGTGAAGTTTTCTCGTATTCATTAATTAACTGCATAGCTTTTACTTTTGGCGCTCCGCTTAATGTACCGGCGGGAAAAGTAGAAGCAAGCAATTCGAAAGAATTTGCGTTTTGTTTTGGCGTGCCCGTTACCTCGCTTACTAAATGAATTACGTGCGAATAATAATGAACTTTGCGATAACTGGAGACGTATACATTATCTGCATAATGGCTAAGATCGTTGCGGGCAAGGTCTACGAGCATTACGTGCTCAGCATTTTCCTTCGGGTCTTTCAGCAGTTTTTCTGCAAGCAATTCATCCTTTTCATCGTTTCCGGTACGTTTAAAGGTGCCTGCAATGGGGTGAACAATTGCTTTATTGTTTTTAATGATTAACTGGCTTTCTGGAGAACTTCCCATTAAACGGTAATCGTTGTAATCGAAATAAAATAAATACGGGCTTGGATTTACGCTTCTTAAGGCGCGGTAAACATTAAATTCATCCCCGGTAAATGTTTGCTGAAACCTTCTGCTAAGAACAATCTGAAAAACATCACCGCGGTGGCAGCTTTGTTTACCTTTTTCTACTATATTTATATACTCTTCATCAGTCAGGTTTGAAGTTTCTTCAGTGACAGTCTTAAAAGGAAATACGGGGACATCTTTGCTTCTTATGAGAGAAACGATGAGGTCAAGGTTACTTTCAAAACTTTTTATTTTGTTTTCGCAGATGTATAATTCATCTTTAAAATGATTGATTGCAATCACATATTGGTACATTCTGTACCGCATCAGCGGAATGGCGTTTGGCTCATCTTTTCCATCTTTCAGCTTAACATCTTCAAAAAACTGGACGGCATCGAAAGTGGTATAACCAAACAAGCCTTGCGAAACCGGTATTTCACTTTTATTGGAAGGCTGAAAACGTTTTAAAAAAATCTCAAGCTCTGAAACAACAGCGTCTTTCCCTGATAGTTTTTTTCTTATGACCGGTTCATTTGGATACTTAAATTCAAATGTGTCTGCAGTGCTTACTTCAATGCCTGCAATCGGGTGCACACCTATAAATGAAAAACTGTTTTCGGCAATATGAAAATCACTGCTTTCAAGCAAAATACTACCTGGAAAACGGTCACGCAGGCGAAGATAAATGCCTACCGGAGTATAAATATCGGCAAGCATTTTTTTACAGGAAGTTTCAAAAATGATAGGTTTCATAATGTTTTGACCTCACCCTTAATCCCTCTCCTTGAGGAGAGGGAAGAGAAAACGGCGTTTTTGGTTCAAAGGCTTTTAGGGGTTTTTTTATTTTTTGTTTAATTACAATTTCGCTTGATCTTCACATTGACCTCACCCTCAATCCCTCTCCAAAGGAGAGGGAGAAAATTGAAAGCTTACACTTTTGTTTTCTCATCTTCTTTTAATTGCAAATCGTTGTTTTTTCTTTTCCCAATAATCCAAATAATCCTTCTAAATCCAGGTTCAGACAAACAAAAAACCCCGGCTGTTGCCGGGGCTTGTAAATATGTTGCAATAACAGCAGTAACACAGCTACCCCGGAAAGGAGATACTATGCCACCAATTGTTATTTAAATTTGTCATTTTCATTGCACAGCAAAGATGTAGCACTATTTTTTAACAAACAAAATTTTTTTTAGGATATTTACCATTGTTTAAAAAATAATTTAAAAGCCGGAAAAATGAATATTCAAAACAAAGAAGATAAAAATGAAGGTTCTTTTTATGTTGAGGAAAACGGAGAGCAGTTAGCCGAACTGGTGTATAGAAAAGAAAAAGGAAGAATGGTGATTGAGCATACAGAGGTAGATGAGGCCTTAAGGGGAAAGAACGTAGGTTTTGAATTGGTGGAAAAGGCTGTCGAATATGCACGGCAGGAGCATTTAAAAGTTATTCCCCTTTGCGAATTTGCAGATAAGGTTATACAAGAGCATAAAGAGTTTCAGGATGTATTGTAATAATTTACCGGTTAAAATACTAACGTAGATTTTTCCTGCAGAAGATTTTAAACAAAAAAAGCTTTATTCCTACATTTTACATTCATTACGCCAAAGACACTGTATGGCTTATTTTTTCCAGTATCTGGTGTGCTATTTCCATAGCAAGAAAGCCATCTGTCTCGCTGACTGCTGTTGGTTTATTATGTATGATTGAGTCTGTAAATGACTCCAGCTCCATTTTTATTGCGTTTCCATCTTTTACGGGCGGGTTTGCTATGGCAATTGTTTTTTTGCCTTTTGGCGTTTCGATATCGAATGCAAAAACGTTTGTATCGCCTGGTTGCTTCAGCTTTATTATTTCTGTTTTCTTTTCCAAAAAGTCAATTCCTATATAACTGTCTTTCTGAAACATGCGCATCTTGCGCATTTTCTTCATGCTTATACGGCTGCTGGTCAGGTTGGCTACACAGCCGTTATTAAATTCTATGCGAACATTGGCAATGTCGGGCGTGTCGGTCATAACGGCTACACCGCTTGCAAAAATATTCTTTACGTCACTGTCAACAATGCTTAAAATAATATCTATATCATGTATCATCAGGTCGAGTATCACACTTACTTCGGTGCCTCGCGGATTAAATTGCGCCAGCCGGTGCACTTCTATAAACATAGGATTTAGCCGCATATTCTTTACTGCAAGATATGCCGGGTTAAACCGTTCTACATGACCAACCTGCATTTTTATACTGGCTTCCCTTGCCATGTCTACCAATAACTTTCCTTCCTGTATTGTATGGGCAAGCGGCTTTTCTACAAATACATCTTTTCCCTTTCGTATCGCCTTTTCGCATAAGCTAAAATGATGATTGGTTGGTGCAACAATATCAACTGCATCACAGGCATCTATCAACTCATCAGCATCGGTAAATCTTTTTAGGTTATATTTTTCAGCTACCTCAATGGCTGTCTGGTCTGCAGGTTCGTAAAAGCCGACAAGTTCTGCGCCTTCGATTTCTTTCCAGTTGTTAAGATGAAATTTTCCTAAGTGCCCCACTCCGAATACGCCTATTTTCAGCATGGCTAATAAAATGTTTAACTGTGTAAAGATACAGAACCAACAGAATCACGATTTATATGATTTAAGATGATTTTTGATGCAATAAGAGAAATTGAAGAAAAATATTATTAAAATAATTATGAGAATATTTGTAAAAAGTAAAAAAAACAGCCATTCGAAAATTTGTCTGTTAAAAATTGCCACAGCCTTCAGGTCGTGGGTTGGATAAAAATTCCTGTTTAACTTTAGCCAAACTCTTTCGGTAATCTTTTTATAAAGAGCAGATTATTTTTGGCAAAAGCCTCTTTCAATCAATTCTTATCCACGACCTGAAGGTCGTGGCAATTATTTACTCATGGTGACAGATGTTGCTGTTGCAGAAGTCAGAATTGTAAACAACGTTAGTGTTTTTAGAAAAGGTTTGGCGGTAAAAATGTGTTGTTCACAAAAGCGGTAATTTTGTTGAAGAAGAAGTTGCCTGAAAGAAAACGATTGAAATACATTCTATGAAAAAGTATTTTTAGTTCTTTGCAAGATGTTTGCAACAAAGCCTGAAGATGCACAATGAGATGCTGATGAACGAAATGCGACGCAACGATGATGCCTGAAGAACAAATGTTCGTATCAAAAAAAAGCAATAAAGCAGTTTTAAAAAATAAAAAAACCGTTTCTTTAGTTTAATAATAAATGATCAAACCAGAGACCATACAACAAATTACCAGCAGGATAGATATAGTAGAGATAGTAGGAGAATTTGTGAAGCTGAAAAAACGTGGCGTTAATTATCTGGGAAACTGCCCTTTTCACAATGAAAAGTCGCCTTCGTTTACGGTGTCTCCAAGTAAAGAGATTTACAAATGCTTTGGCTGCGGAAAAAGCGGCAATGCCATCGGGTTTGTAATGGAGCACGAAAAGTATGGCTATGTGGAAGCTTTGAAATGGATTGCTGCGCGCTACAACATAGAAATCGAGGAAACGGAAACAAGCCCCGAAGTAAAACAACAGCAGCAGGCAGCGGAAAGCCTTTTTATCTTAAATGCTTTTGCTCAAAAACATTTTTCAAAGAATCTTACTGAAACAGAAGAAGGAAAATCTGTTGCACTTACTTATCTTAAGCACCGCGGTTTCGGTGATGATATTATTCAAAAGTTTCAGTTGGGATATAACTTAGAGGCAAAAGATGACCTTGTACGGGCGCTCTCGCAAAACCAGTTTAATATAGAGTATGCGCAAAAAGCCGGGTTAGCCGTTGTGAGAAATGAAGTGGTAATGGATAATTATCGTGGCCGTATTATTTTTCCCATACATAACCAGAGCGGAAAAATTGTAGGATTTGGAGCCAGGATTATTAAAAACAATGATAAAGCGCCAAAATACATTAATACGCCTGAGAACGAGATCTATGTAAAAAGCAAGATTTTGTATGGGACTTATTTTGCCCGGCAGGCAATTAATAAGTACGACGAGTGTTTGCTCGTAGAAGGTTACACTGATGTGATAAGTTTGCACCAGGCTGGTATAGAAAACGTGGTTGCCAGCGGAGGAACGTCATTAACTGTTGACCAGTTGCGGTTGATAAGAAAGCACACCAATAATCTCACGATTATATATGACGGCGACAATGCCGGCGTTAAAGCTGCTTTGCGTGGTTTGGATATGGCGCTTGAGGAAGGATTGAATGTAAAGCTCGTGCTTATACCAGACAACGAAGACCCGGACAGCTATGTAAAAAAAACAGGTGCAGCACTTTTCCGGGAATTTGTAGATTTAAATAAAAAAGACTTTATTATTTTTCAGTTGGAAGTAATGCTGAAAGACGCCGGTAATGATGCTGCAAAACGGTCAGTCGCAGTAAACCAGATTGCGGAGACATTAAGCAAATTTTATAAAGCAGAAGATTTTACCAAGCAACAGGATTATATAAGACAGTGTGCTGCCATCCTGAAAATTGACGAAGGCGGGCTTACCAACCTGGTAAATAAATTCAAACGTGAAAAAATAACAAAAGAAGAGAGCAGGCAATTTCAAATAGCTTCACCGCAATTGGAAGCGAAGGAAAAAACCAGCGAAGCAGATGAAATGCTTTCTCTGCTGACAGAAGATGAATTTCAGGAACGAAACTTACTAAGAGCTTTGCTCGAATACGGCTTGCTGCAATGGGACGAAGAAAAAACAATGGCAGATTTTATTTTTGAAGAACTGCAGCATTTTACTATAGAAAACGCTGAGCTTGATAATCTTTTGAGTGTTTATAAAGATTATTATTATAAAGGGTTGCAGCCGTCAGCAAAGACACTTTTGTATTTTGAAGATGCAGCTATAAGAAAACTGGTCATAAACCTAAGTGTGCAAAAATATGAGCTTAGTCCTAACTGGGATGCTAAGATGGAAGGCATGAACATAAACAACCGCGACATCAGCAGGGAGGATGTTATAATGAGCCTTAATTATTTTAAGCTTAGAAAAATAAAAAAAATGTTTGATGAAAACCAAAAAGATATTGAGAAAGCAGGCACGTTTGAAGAACAGATAGACCTTATTAAAATACATAAAGTGCTTAAAGATGAAGAACAAAAAATAACCAGGTTGTTGGGAACTGTAATATTTAAATAAGTCCTTTTACAATTTTTCTTAAAAAGTAAACAAACTTTATCTGCCAGATTTGTCGTTGAAATAATAAAAAGTGCATCCGAATAAGAATGCACTTTTTATTATTTCAAACAAAATTCCTATTTCTCCAAAGGGCTTTTTTTACCAGCTAACAGTTTTTCTACCGTAGCTTCAAGACGACGGGTTTTGGTGTCTTTTCTTTTAGCTCCTTCTATCCATTCTACATATTCTTTTTGATTAACCTGCGAAAGATTTTGAAAAACTTCTCTTGCCTTTTTATGTGCGGTAAAAACTTTTTCTAATTCCGTCGAAGGCACAACCAGGTTTTTTTCAAAATCAAAATGGTTAACTTCTATTTTTTCAGGTTCCGGTATTCTCATGTCTGCTGTCGGCTCTGTCCTTTTAAACTCTAATGCAGACCAGACATGATCTAAGGTAACTTCACAATTGCGGCAAAAATTGTTTTTAACCAGCATATCCCAGTTACTGTCGCGGTTAAGATCACTGGCTATTTTGCTGGCCGTTTTAGGATATGCTATCCAAAGTTTTCCTTCTTTGCTCAGGTTAGGGATAACTTCCTTCATAATGCCGGTCAACTGATTTCCGTTGATAGCAAATACAAGAGCAAAATCAATTTTTCTAATTCTTAAAAGCGGCGTTACATTTTTGGAGTAAGATAACTTTATAAACTGCTTTTCGATTGAGGACGGAAGACCTTGAATAAGAAAATTTTTTTCATTTGAAATCTGTAACTTTTCCAACAGGTTGTGTTGCATCATACCTCAATAAGATTTTAAGTGTGATCAAAAAAAGTAATAAAGGTAGAAAAAGTAACTGTAATATAAAAATAAAGTCACACACTGTTAACAATGTATGACTTTTTGTACAATAAATATGGTATCTATTACGTTACCTCGAACCCATAGGCCTGTAGTATTTTAACGCATTAGGCATTTGTTCCTGCAATCTTTGTATCCTGTTTCCTTCAGCAGGGTGGTCACTTAAAAACTCAGGAGGCTTTTGACCGTTGCTTAACTTTTCCATTCTTTGCCATAATGGAATTGCTTCTCTCGGATTGTACCCTGCCAAGGCAGCATAAATCAAACCCAATTTATCAGCTTCATATTCCTGGTTGCGGCTGTGGGGCAACGAAACGCCTACGGTTGAGCCAAGATCATAAGCCTGTAAAAACATATTCCTGGTTTCAGCCGGTTTATTGGCAAATGCAACAGAAAGCGCTACACCTCCTAATTGCTGCACCAAACCTTCACTCATTCTCTCATTGCCGTGTTTGGCCACAGCATGTGTTATTTCGTGCCCTAAAACTACTGCTAAGGCTGCTTCATTTTGCGTAACCGGCAGTAATCCGGTATATACAACTATTTTACCTCCTGGCATGCACCAGGCATTTACCTGGTCGCTGTTGACAAGATTATATTCCCAATGATAACCTGCCAGCTCTTTGCCAAGACCTTGCTGGGTATAATATTGAGTAATGGCATTAGCGATACGGGTGCCTACTCTTTTCACCATTTCCGCGTCTCTGCTCTGGCTGGCGCTTACAACTTTATTTTGTGACAGAAATGTTTTGTATTCTGTTTGAGCCATTGCCTGCACCTGGTTGTCAGAAACTAAAGAAAGCTGGTTTCTTCCGGTAATGGCATTTCGCGAACATGCCGCAACAAGCAGCAATATTAAAATGCTTAACAGAGAATATTTATTTTTCATGTTGTTTTTGTAAACTTTAAACAATAATAATACCAATAGGAAAAGAAAACCTGCAATGTATAGTACAACAGAAAGTTAAGAAATAGAATTATGAGAATCTGTGTTGAACATACAAGCGTTCATACTTTTTAATAGAACGCCAATTTGTTATAATTGTTATGAATGATCATTATTTTCATTGCCTTATATTTATTAATCCACATCATCTGCGTTTTATTCTTTACTGAATAAAATACAAATCCAACCCTTTTTTTCGGCAGTTGATATATGTTGAAAACCTTTTTCTGCAAATGAGAAAGCTACCTCAGCTTCATCACCTCTAAGCAATCCGCTCAGCAAAAGTTTGCCATTATTATTTAAACCGGAATAAATGTTTTCTATATTTTCAAGAATAATGTTTCTGTTAATATTTGCAAGAATTATGTCAAATGGCTGTTTTGGATTAAAACCGTCAGCTTTTTCGATAATGATATTTTTGCAGTCATTCTTTTCTATATTTTCTTTCGCATTATCAATGCTCCAGTCATCATTATCTATCGCCCAGACATATTTGCTGCCAAGCTTCTCGGCTAAAATCGCTAAAACACCGGTGCCTGTACCAAAGTCTGCAACCTGTTTATTCTTACAATCAATTTGCCTCATTTCACTTATCATCATATAAGTAGTCGCATGATGACCGGTGCCAAAACTCATTTTTGGCGTTATAATAATGTCATGCTTTTTGTTTAAAAAAGGCTTATGAAATTCTGCTCTTATTGCACAAAAATCATCAACAATTACGGGTTGGAAATTGCTTTCCCACAACGCATTCCAGTTCTGGTCTTTGATGAATGATTTTGTGTAATTTACTTCGTAAGCATTTAAAATGTTTTCCAACGCTTCAGCATCAAAAGACTCTTCTTTAATGAATGCCGCCAGTTCATTTTCTTTTTCTTCAAAAGCATCATACTGTACAATTGAAAGCCTGGCAATAAGTTCATCTCTCACATTTTCATCGTTTACAGCTATCGTTATTTGTATAGTATTTTCCATTAACTAATTCAGGTTTAATATAAACAAAAGTAAAATTCAAAATACGTATAAAACAGAATAAATAAGGTGAATGCAGATAAATTAAGAGTCGCTTTGAGATTATTGTTTTCTTTAACTGCAGTATCCATTTCAAAATTTTACATTGCTTTTTTGACAGATTTCTTTACTTTCTTATCCTGATTTCGATAAATTGCAGTATTAAAACCCTGATCCTAACGAACAGAAGCGATGTTATTAAAAGATTATTACAAAATATTAGAGGTTGGTCCGGCCGCTTCTGTTGCCGATATAAAAAAATCTTTTCGCAGGCTTGCTTTACTTTATCATCCTGACCGCAATTTTGGAAGCAATGTGCATGAAGCAAAATTTAAAGAAATAAAGGAAGCTTACGAAGTATTATCAGATGTAAAGCAGCGACAGGAATATACAAGGCAGCGAACTATTAAGCCGCAGCCCGAAAAAAAGAAAACGTATCAGCCGCCTGCTGCCGAAACTATTCTTAAACAAGCCATTGATCTTAGAAAAAAAATAGCTGCTGTTGATCCTTACCGGATGAATAAGTATGCTTTGTATAAGCAAATACAGCACTTGCTGGCCATTCAGAATATTTTGATAATAAAGCATCACAACAATTTTGCTATTAATAAGCGCATTGTTGATGAAATCATTTTTTGCTCACAATTTTTGCCTTATCCTTATATAGAAAAAATATGCTTTCATTTGACAGAGCTTGCAGGAACTGATAATGAAACCTTTAGCAAAATCCACCGCTTCTCTAAAGAAGCCCGCATTCGCAGCTTTTGGCATAAATATAAATTTGCCGCTGCCGTTATTGTTGCATTAATATTATGCATCCTTATTTATGCTTTAAGCTGAGTTTTACAGAAACTGCAAAACGTTTGCGTGTAAAAATAAACGACCGTCCGGAAAACCGGGAGCAGAAATGGAACCCCGAAAACGAATTTTTACAAGCTTTAAAAATCATAGCTTCCTATGGTTCTGTTAACGGCATACATCCTTTTTAAATAAAAAATGGTAGTTTTGCTGTCTCTTTTGAAGGTTATGTATAATTGTATTCATCATAGCAACGCGGTTTCTTTTGCCGCACTTTTGCTGCCGGTAAACTTCTACATACCGCAGTAACTTCCTGTTTGCCCCCCCTTTCGTTGTCCGGCATAACCTGTACGTATAAAAATTATTATGAAAAATATTAAGTTAATTGAAGTTCCGTCAGAGATTGGCGCAGGCACACGCGGCGCAAGCTTAGGCATTGATGCTATCAAGATTGCCGCGCTCGATTTTATGAGCAACTTTTTTGTACATTTTCCTTCAGAAAAAATACCTGCGGAAAATAATCTCCTTTTCGAACCTATTGTTTCCCCTTATGCCAAACGGGTAAAAGGCATTTGCGCCATGTACGGGAAAGTCAGCAAAGCAGTAATGGAAACAATTAAAAGCAATTTTTTTCCGGTTGTTTTAAGCGGCGACCACAGCACCTCAGGAGCGACGATTGCAGGTATAAAAATGGCTAAGCCAAACTCGAAGCTTGGCGTAATATGGATAGATGCACATGCAGATTTACACACACCTTACACAACTCCGTCTGGCAATATGCACGGGATGCCGCTGGCAACTGCCCTGGCAGAAGACAACCGGGAAAGCGGCGTGCACGAACTGGATAGTGAAACGGAAAAACAGTGGAATTGCCTGAAAACAACCGGGAACATTTCGCCTAAAATATTAGCTGAAGATATTGTATTTATTTCCCTGCGGGACTATGAAAGGGAAGAAAAAGCAGTAATAGAAAAATATGGAATAAAAGTAATTACCACCAGCGAAGTGCGCCGGAAAGGCGTTGAAAATATTGTGCGTTCCGTCATCCGCTACTTAAGCGATTGCTCAGATATATATGTCAGCTTCGATGTAGACAGCCTCGACTCATCCATATCAAAAGGCACCGGAACGCCGGTAAGCAACGGCCTGCGGGAAAGAGAAGCCGAAGACCTGGTAAGTAAATTTATGCAAAACCGAAAAATCTGCTGCTTTGAAATAGCCGAAGTAAACCCCACACTCGACAAGGAAAACCTGATGGCGGAGATTGCCTTTAATATATTGCAAAGAAGCGTAAATGTGCTGATGATGAACTAAGAAAAAGAAAAACTACTTAAAATGTAAACAGTAAAGTATCTGTAAAGCTGTTTACGGCCTTGTATCGTCAAAAGCCTGATCATGCCTGTCAGCATTAGACCAATCCTGCAAAGCATCACGAACCTTTTCAATAATATTTTTTTTATGTGTGCTTTTTTCTGTTAAATCCGCAGATGGTTCGTTGCCGGAAGTTTTGTCATCGTTATTATCAGCAGTAACGCTGCTGCCTTCATTTTCACCGCCCGGACTGCGCAAAAACAAATGTGCTGATATCATATATTACTTTTTAGATAAACAAATTAAGGCTTAATAAAATTAAAATCTGCAGGTGCCACAATTCAAATTTAATACTTAATTTTTGCATTGCAATACAATAACTTTTTCCTGCCGGAATTAGCATTGCATTTGACGCCGGATTGATTGACTCCTGAAAAAATATTTAATAATATTTTTGCTAACTCCGCGAAAAAAACGATTATGTACTTATTGTCTTTGAAGGTTGATTATAATGGTGCCTTTAAAATCAGAAGTAGTAATTGCACCATCGTTAGTCTCTGTTGCAGATTGCATTGCTGATTGTATTAAATAAAGTTTGTCGTTTTCCAGTTTTAGCTTAACACCTCCGGGTTTTTGAGTGCTTTGGGAAGTACTGCCGCTTGTAAAAAAAGATCCGGATTCGAAATATAAAGAATCTGCGCTGATCTTTTTATAAGGGGCAGCTCCGCTTAGTGAAGGAACGGTAAAGTTAATTTGTTCTGAAACGGTATCTGTTAGTGTTCCATTTTCATAGATAGAAGACTTTGCAAGGGTGTTTATTGAATATAACAGGTTATTTGCAGTCATTTTCGCTCCGTCAAATATGATAGTGCCCGAATTTTTTTCGGTAACGTAGTCATTTACAGTAATGGTTTTAAACACATCAGTTTCATCAGCAGTTTGCTGGGTATTACTTGTTTTTGCATCAATCGAGATAAAATTCCAGGTGCCCGTAATATCAGCGGCGGCGGCCGTGTTGTCAATATCTTTTTGACAGGAAACAATAACAAATGATAGTAAGATAACCCGAAGTACATTTAAAGGTTTTAGCATAACATGATTTAGAAGGCTTATAATTCTTTCTATTGATTAGATTTTAAAAATTCTAACGAAATACTTTCAGGTTTTATTTTCTGTTTTAAGCCCGAACCTTATAATCTTATTACTTTTACTATTCTTTTTTGAAGTATTATTTCAATAACTTTATTTATCTTATTTTTATTGATTTTTATGCAGGAACATTTGGCAGAATTAAGGGAAAAAGCCCATGTTAATTTTACTTGCTATTTAAAAGACGGCGGCGAAATGGGTGAACTGATCAGGCATTATGACTGGTCAGCTACATCAATAGGAAGCCTTGAATACTGGCCGCAAACTTTGCTTACCACACTTGGCATTATACTTCATTCCAAATTTCCCATGTTTCTTTTTTGGGGTTCGGAGCATCTTTGTTTTTATAATGATGCATACAGGCCAAGCCTCGGCGATAATGGCAAACATCCATTCGCTTTAGGAAAAAAAGGGGAAGAAGTATGGCCGGAAATATGGTCAGATATTAAGCCCTTGATCAATGATGTTTTATCGGGCAAAGGCGCCACATGGAGTGAAGACCAGCTGCTGCCTATTTTTAGAAACGGGCAAATGGAAGACGTTTATTGGACGTTTAGCTACAGCCCCGTGATTGGCGAGGCCGGCAAGGCCGCCGGCGTTTTCGTTACATGTGTTGAAACAACTGAAAAAGTATATTCTGCCAAAAAAACAGCAGAAAGCGAAATGCGGGTAAGCAGCATAGTAAAGAATGCACCCTTCTCCATCGGCGTTTACTCTGGCAAAGACATGCGTATAGAAATGGCTAACCAGACTATATTAGACACGTGGGGTAAAGGCAGTGATGTTATTGGAAAGCTGTATACAGATATACTGCCCGAGCTACAAAACCAGGAGGTGTTTAAACAGCTCGACCGCGTATACGCCACCGGTATTCCTTTTCACGCCAGAAATCAGCGGATAGACTTTGCAGCAGATGGAAAGCTGCGGCCTTATTATTTTAATTACAGCTTTACGCCGTTGTACGATACATCAGGTCAGATATACGGCGTAATGAATACTGCCGCCGATGTAACTGATCTTAATCTTGCACAGCAAAAGGCGGCAGAAAGCGAACAGCGCTTCCGGAGACTTGTAAAAGATATTACGGTAGGTGTTATAGTATTAACCGGGGCTGATTTAATCGTAGACATTGCAAATGAAATGTATTGCCGTCTCACTCATAAGTCTTATAATGAAATTATAGGCAAGCCTATTTTTGACATTATTCCCGAATCAGAGGAACGATTTCGACCGATAATTGAACATGTAAGAACCACCGGAGAATCTTTAAACCTCTATGATTATCCATTTTTAATTTATGATAAAGGAGTAAAAAAAGCGGGTTTTGTAAATCTTGTTTATGAGCCTTACAAGGAGGAAGACGGGTTAATTACCGGCGTTATAATATTAATGCATAATGTAACCGAAGAGGTAAACGCACGAAAAAAAACAGAAGAAGCAGAGGAAAAAGCAAGACTTGCTATTAACTCAGCAGAATTAGGCGTATATGAAATAATATATGCAACTGATAAAATGACTTCAGATGCCAGGTTTAATGAAATATGGGGCTTTAATTATCCTGTTACCAGGGCTGAGTATGCTGCAGTCATTTATAAGGAAGACTTTTATATAAGGGAACAGGCTCATAAGGATGCGCTTACATCAGGTCAACTGCATTACCAGGTAAGAATTATACGGAAGGACAATTCAGTACATTGGGTGAGGGTAAAAGGTAAACTAATTTTTGATGACAAAGGCAATGCTGCAAAACTAATCGGTGTAGTGCAGGATATAACAGAGCAGGTAACGGCTCATAAAAAAATTGAAGAAAGCGAGAGAAATATCAGGAATATGATTATCCGGGCTCCCGTTGCCATGAGCATACTTCGCGGGCCTTTGCATATAGTTGAAATCGCCAATAATAAAATGTTTGAGCTTTGGGGCAAAGAAAAAAGTGAACTGATAAACAAGCCTGTTTTTGAAGGATTACCTGAAGCAAAAGAACAGGGATTAGAGCAATTGTTGCGTAATGTATATACAACGGGTAAAAGATTTGTGGCAAATGAAAGGCCTGTAAACTTGCCGCGCAATGGAAAAATTGAAACAACTTACCTCAACTTTGTCTATGAAGCGCTGAGAGAAGGCACAGGTACTATATCAGGTATTCTTGCAGTAGCTGTGGATGTAACGCCGCAAGTAATCGCACGGCAAAAAATTGAAGCTGCCGAAGAAAGAGCGAGGCTTGCCATCAACCTGGCAGAATTGGGTGTATATGAGACAGACATTGCAACAAATGAAATGGTAATTGATGCAAGGTTTCAGGAAATTTTTGATTGCAGCAGCAAACCAACCAGGCAGGAAATTCTACATCTCTTTCATCCGGAAGATATAGCTTTAAGAGAAAACGCATTTCATACAGCTTTAGAAACAGGCGTGTTGGATTATGAAGCCAGAATTATCAAAAAAGATAAATCAATACACTGGATCAGGGGAAAAGGTAAAGTAATATATAGCGATAAAGGTGCGCCATTAAAACTATTAGGCGTAGCTCAGGATATTACACAACAAAAACAATTTGCTGAAGCATTAGAAAAAAAGGTTCAGGAAAGAACAAAAGAATTAGCAGAAGCCAACTTGCTGTTGTCGCAATCAAATATTGAATTAAATCAATTCGCCTACATAGCATCACACGACCTGCAGGAACCTTTACGAAAAGTGCGAACTTTTACAGAACTGATGCAGTTAAGTTTAGGAGAAATTCCTGAAAAAGCTAAAAACTATGTCAATAAAATACAAAGCTCAATAGAAAGAATGCAGACGCTCATTAATGATGTTTTAAAGTTTTCATTGCTCTCCAAGGAGAGGGAAAAGTTTGAAAATGTTAACCTGAACTATATATTAAAAAGCGTATTAGGCGATTATGAATTATTAATAGAACAAAAAGGCGCTAAAACAACAACAGGTAACCTGCCGGTTATAGAAGCGATTCCCCTTCAGATGAACCAGCTTTTTACCAATTTGATCTCTAATGCATTGAAATTCAGCAGCAAAGAGAGATTGCTCGAGATCACCATTTCCTCAAGACAAATGCCGGCGCAGGAAGTTAAGCAACATAAGGAATTAAATGAAGATAAGCTTCATTATGTAATAGAATTTAAAGACAATGGCATCGGTTTTAACCAGGAGAATGCCAAACAGATTTTTACTATTTTTCAAAGGCTGCACGGCAAAAATGATTATGCAGGAACGGGTATTGGTTTAGCTATGTGTAAAAAAATAACAGCAAATCATCACGGAACCATTTATGCAAACGCTTATCCTGATGAAGGTGCTTCATTTATAATTATACTTCCGCAAATCCAGTATCATGCAGAGTGATTTAAATTACAAATGATATTTTAATGCTGTTTATTTTAAATTTATCCCTATTTTCATTTACCGGTATTTTCGTTTTTAACAAGTATTTTTTGAATTAATTAAGAGCAAACTTTTCCTCAAAAGCAGTATCATTCCTCATTTCTTGTTTAAACATTGAACTTATTCAAGGGGAGTTTTTTAAATATTTTCATCTTCCAGCCTGAAACTTTTTAGTTCCTGTTATTTAATTGCAGCAATGGAGGCAGAAAATATATAAGCCCGTAGTCATGAATTAAAAAAAAGGCAGTAAATAAATAAGACAATAAAAGGAACGGCACCTTATTGTCCTTTCTTTTATTTATCAGCGGGTAAAATAAATTAGAATATCAAAAAAAAAGCAAGGAATAATAATTGTATTTATTAATAAAAACTATTTCATTTTACAATTAAAACACAAATTTTATGGCAACAAATAATGGTCAGAAAGGCTATGCTTTAATCACAGGCGCCACCAGTGGAATAGGCCATGAGCTTGCGAAAGTTTTTGCAGAAAATGGGTATAACCTCGTCACTGTGGCACGTCCTTCCGAAGATTTGCAGAGTAAATCCGAAGAAATCTCTTCCCGATATGGTGTGGAAGTAATACCTGTGGGAAAAGATTTGTTTGATGCAAATGCTGCTTCTGAAGTATATGAAGAAGTAAAAGCAAAAGGCATTACAGTAAATGTTTTAGTTAATGATGCAGGACAGGGTGTGTTTGGGCCGTTTATCGAGACAGACCTTCAACGGCAGCTTCAGATTATACAGTTAAATGTTGTTTCGCTTACAGCGCTTACTTATCTTTTCTTAAAAGACATGGTAGCTCGCAACGAAGGAAAAATTTTGCAGTTAGGTTCTGTAGTTTCAGAATTACCAGCTACGCTGCAATCGGTTTATGGTGGTACCAAAGCTTATATTCTTTCCTTTACCGAGGCGTTAATCAGTGAGGTAAAAGATACAAACGTTACGCTTACTGTTCTTCAGCCCGGTGCTACCGATACCGATTTCTTTAATAAAGCGGGTGCACAAAATTCAAAAATAGTAGAAGACAAGTCAAAGCTGTCAGATCCTGCCGATGTTGCCAAAGATGCTTTTAAAGCGCTCATGAAAGGAGAGGATAAAGTAGTCTCAGGCTTTAAAAACAAAGTGCAGGTAGCGATGGCCAACGTAGTGCCTGATACAATGCTCGCAGAGCAAATGAAAAAACAATCTGAAGAAGTTAAGTAGATTTTTTTTAAAATTCCTCATTTACATGTAATAGGCTTTAATGGGGAATTTTTAAGTTGACGTAACATCAGAATTCTTTATAACATCCCTGCAATATGTTTTATCTGCATCTTCACCCTAATTCACTGCAAGGTTTGTGTGTTTAATATCCTTATGCAGAGATCTCAAAAAAAGGCAGGGAAATTTATTAATTAATCATTTTATAAAACAACAGCAAAAATTTATGAAAGCAGCCAGAATTCACGGCCCTCGCAACGTATCTTATGATACTGTAGATGACCCAAAGATTGAACAAAGCCGTGATGCTATTTTAAAAGTAACCGCAACAGCTATTTGCGGTTCTGACTTACATATTTATTCCGGAGGCTTACCCCAGCCCCGCCCAATGACACTTGGCCATGAATTTATGGGCATTGTAGAAGAAGTGGGATCAGGCGTCAGCAATCTGAAAAGAGGCGACCGTGTGGTAGTGCCTTTTCCTATAGCCTGCGGGCACTGTTTCTTTTGCGGTCACCAATTGCCTGGTCAGTGCGAAAACAGCAATCCTGATAATTATGGCCCTGAAGGCGGGCTGCTTACTGAAAAGGGCAGCGCTATTTTTGGCTATACCGATCTTTACGGTGGCTACGAAGGTGGTCAGGCTCAGTACGTGCGGGTACCTTATGCAGATTACGGCCCGCGAAAAGTCCCGGACAACCTCACTGACGAGCAGGTATTGTTTCTTACTGATATATTCCCAACCGGCTACAGCGGCATTGATTGGGGCGAGGTAAAAGGAGGCGAAACAGTAGCTATTTTCGGTTCAGGCCCTGTCGGTATTATGGCTGCTAAAAGCGCGTGGCTTCGCGGGGCAGCAAGAGTGATCGTGGTAGATACTGTGCAATACAGGCTGGATAAAGCAAGGGCGACTGCTAATGTTGAAACTATTTTGTGGGATAATGGTGTAAAAGATGTAGTTGAGCAAATTCGTGATATGTCACACGGACGTGGCGCTGATGTTTGTGTTGAAGCGGTAGGTTTTGAACCGGACCGTAATGTATTGGAAAAGGCCAAAGCCGTTATTAATTTAGAGGCAGGCTCACCAAAAGTTATCGAAGCTTGTATGAGTGCCGTTCGCCGCGGGGGTATTGTTTCGGTGCTGGGTATTTACCCAACTTCTTACGATAACTTTCCTATAGGCCAGTTTTTTGACAAAGGAATTATTTTAAAAGGTGGTCAGGCTCCCGTTCATAAACATATTGATGAATTACTTTCGCATGTAGTTGAAGGCAGGGTAAAGCTGGATGATATTATTACGCACCGCTTGCCGCTTTCAGAAATTGCTCATGGTTATAAGATATTCAAAGAAAAAGAAGAAGATTGTGTCAAAGTGGTACTTGATCCATGGGGATAATTAAATGAAGTAAATCCTGTTCGGATGTAAGTCAAAGAGTGTGAGTCACTTTATCATAGCTGTTGGACTAATTACCAACAGCTATGTTTTTTTTACTATTAATAAAAATGATATAAACAGATTATATGAAAAGAGATGCAGCAATGATGATGCTGGCGCTGATAATATGTGCTTTTATGAAAGGAAGTGCTCAAACAATTGGTAACAATAAATTGGAGCTGGTCTTTGAAGACAGCACTTACCAGATAACAGGTATTTCAAAAGAACAGAACGGTCGCCTTTTAATTAATTATCCGCGCTGGTCACCTATATATAAATATGCAGCAGTGCAGGCAAAGGGAATGCAGGGCAAAATTCCTTATCCCGATGAAAGTATGAACCAATGGCAACCCGGCCAGCCGGGACAAAACAAATGGGTTTGTGTACAATCATCTTATTTTGATGATGCAGGCACTCTTTGGATACTTGATCCGGCTGCGCCTATGCTCAAAACAATCCAGGGTGCAGGGGCAAAGCTTGTAAGAATGAATAAGACCAATAACACTGTTGAAAAGACATATTCATTTATGAGCATTGTTCCCGATACGGCTTATGTAAACGATGTGCGGGTAGATGTACAAAAGCAGTTCGCCTATCTGACAGAATCTAAAGGCGGAGGTATTATTGTGGTAAACTTAGCCAACGGACAAATGCGCAGGACGCTAAGCACTCATTATTCTACAAAGTCTGATCCTGCTTATAAATTTATTATTGATGGCAAAGAACTGATGAAAGAAGGCAAACCTGCTAAATTTAATTCGGATGGCATTGCCCTTACGCCCGACGGCGATTGGCTCTACTACAAACCTCTCACAGACGATAAATTATATCGCATCAAAACAGAGCCTCTGCGCAACTGGAATCTGACAGAGGCTGATATGGGTACTAAAGTAGAAGACCTTGGTCATTTTGCCTCTACAGATGGGATGATCTTCGATAAAAACGGCAATTTGTACTTTGGAGACCTGCAGCACTACCGTATGTTAAAGATTGATAAGAATTTAAAGATGACTACTTTGATCGAAGATCAAAGACTGATCTGGCCCGACAGCTATGCTATTGCTGATGGTTACCTGTATATAAGCTGCTCGCAAATACAAAAGCAGCCGGAATATAATGAAGGTGTAAATAAAAGAACTTCACCATACACCGTATACCGAATGAAATTGTAGGTGTATTTAATAACCCTTTCAATGATTCTTCCTGCATTTTTTTAATTATACAAATTCGAAAAAAAGGGGATTGGAGCATAATTAAAAAATACTTTTTCTAAAATAACTGTCCTTATAATTAAATAGTAAAAGTCTTCAGCTTCATACATTCAATACTTAGTAATAACAGGTATAGAATGTATGAGGCTTTTTTCATGAATATCCTTAAGAGGCTTTTATAAGCGCCTCCTTATTACTTATTTATTTTCAATTTTTATTTTCCACTTTTCATTTTTAATTTTCTATTTTTTTCTTTCTATTTTACTATTGTACTTTATAAAAAAATGAAAATTATTTCTCTTTATCTTATGGCTGGCTTTTATGCAGCAGCAGGTATCAACCATTTTTTACATCCATCAATATACAACAGCATTATGCCGCCCTGGATCGGGTGGCACGAGGAGTTGATTTACCTGAGCGGAGTTTGTGAAATTTTATTTGGTTTACTTTTAATACCAGTCAGAACAAGACGGGCAGCTGCGTGGTGTATTATTATTTTGCTTGTTGCTGTCTTTCCCGCTAATATTCAAATGATGCTCAACTATGTTCATGAAAATCATCCTGAATTATGGATTGCAATAGTACGGTTACCTCTTCAGGCAGTATTGATCTGGTGGGCTTATCAATATTCAAAGCCGGTGATTTCAGATACAAGTAGGGGAAGCTGACTATGTAATAAACCTTTTGTTATTCTTTTTCAACAATTTGTAAAAGCACTGGATTTTGCTTGTTATCCAGCCAATGTATAAGTGTAATGACATTTTGTTTTTCCATAGCGGTACAACCTGCGGTAGGCGACGTGCGACCTGCCCACACGTGTAAAAAAATACATGAACCATTGCCCGAAAATATCTGATCTGAATTATATTTTACCCAAACACCGTATTCATACGAATCATCATTAGCCTTCATGTGCTCAAAGCTGTTCCAATCTTTTTGAGATACAGTATCGGTATTTACTAATGTGTTGTAATAAGCAGAATGAACGTCATCTACACAAATATCGGTTGAGTCAACTTTTTTAAAAGGCATGCGTAAACCCGGTAATGAATGATAGCTGAAAACAGGTCCGAGCCGGAATATACCAACAGGAGACTTGCCATCACCTTCGTGTTTGATAACAACTGTTGCGGGTTCAGGCAATACACTGCGCTTGTCAAATGCCAGCCCGTTTCTTCCCAATGTCACTGAAAATTGATGTATTAGTTTCCAGGGACGATGGCTGTTTTCCCGCTGGTATAATTGCATGGCGCCTTGTGTTGCATTCCAGTTTGAAGCAGCTACAACTACAACCTGGTTACTTGCCGTCAGGTAAACATTATATTTATGTACAGCAGTCTGAGACAGCAGCAACAGAGGTATGAGCATGCATACTAAAAGAAAAGCTTTTTTTATACTATCATTAATAAGATACTTTTCCATTTATACTAAAATACATGTTATTTGCATAATCAGTTTTACAAATATTCTTTATTTAAAAATAAAAATTTGTATGCAGCTGGCTTTATGAAGTTATGTATACATTTACTAATATTAAAACACAAACCTGAGCAAACATCTTTTAATTCTTCTGCAACTTAAACTGATCAGTAAATATTAAACACAGATACTGAAGCAACAAGGTTCAGAGTATGTGTGCGGCATGAAAAGAAAATAATAAAAATTATTTTACTTAAAGCAATAATAGCGATTGAAGATTGAGAATAACTTTATAAAAGATCCTCATAGCATTACTTCTCCCCCAACATTTTATAATACCCCGAAAACAATATATGACACACGAACAAACCCGCCTGAAGCAACATAATGAAGGAAAAAACAAATGGAAAAAATGGGGGCCTTACATTACCGACAGGCAGTGGGGCACCGTGCGCGAAGACTACAGTGCCAATGAAAAACCCTGGGAATACCTGACGCACGATCAGGCCCGAAGCAAAGCCTACCGCTGGGGAGAAGACGGTATTGCCGGCATTTGCGACAGCAAACAGCTGCTTTGCTTTGCAGTGGCATTATGGAACAAAAAAGACCCGATAATAAAAGAAAGATTATTTGGCCTTGCAGGCAATGAAGGCAATCATGGTGAAGATGTGAAGGAGCTGTATTATTACTTAGACTCCACTCCCACTCACTCTTATATGAAAATGTTGTATAAATATCCTCAATCTGCCTATCCGTACGCGTGGCTGGTAGAAGAAAACCATAAACGCGACCGGATGCAGCCCGAGTTTGAGCTGATAGATACGGGCATTTTTAATGAAGACAAATACTTTGACGTTTTTGCAGAATATGCAAAAGCAGCCGAAGAAGATATACTTATAAAGATAACCATTCACAACCGGGGCAGTGAAGACGCTGAGCTGAATGTATTGCCGCAACTATGGTTTCGCAATACCTGGTCATGGGGTTACGATGATTACAAGCCTCAGATAAAGTGTTCTGATAATGGCGACCTGCTTGCCGATCACCAGGCCCTGAGCCCGCTTACATTACATATTGAAAACAAATCGCCGCTATTGTTTTGTAATAATGAGACCAATCTTAAAAAATTATATGATATTGAAAATAAAGACCTGTTTGTAAAAGATGGGATTAATGAATTTTTAATTAATGGAAACAAAGAAGCAGTAAGCGTTGATACCGCCGGCACCAAAGCAGCCGTAAACTACGATTTGACCATAAAAGCAAAAGAGTCGGCAGTTATCCGTTTGAGGTTAAGCGCCCCGCACGACCAGCCTTTCGATGATTTTGACACTATTTTCGCAAAGCGGCTAAAAGAGGCAGATGAATTTTATCAATCACTTCAAAGTGACATAAAATCAGATGAAGAAAAGATGGTGCAGCGGCAGGCTTTTGCAGGAATGCTGTGGAGCAAACAGTTTTATTATTACGATGTTGAGCAGTGGCTGGCAGGTGATCCCGCACAGCCTCCGCCTCCCGCAGCACGCCTCAACGGGAGAAACCATGAATGGATACATTTAAACAATGATGATATTATTTCCATGCCGGATAAATGGGAATATCCGTGGTATGCAGGATGGGATCTTGCCTTTCATTGCATTCCTTTTGCACTAATTGATTCCGGCTTTGCCAAGTCGCAACTGTCGTTGCTTACAAAGGAATGGTATATGCACCCAAACGGGCAGTTGCCCGCATACGAATGGATGTTTAGCGCCGTTAATCCTCCCGTACATGCCTGGGCCGCGTGGCGTGTGTATAAAATAGATGAAAAGAATAACGACTGCAAAGGAGATGTTGCTTTCTTAGAAGGTGTTTTTCATAAACTGCTGATAAACTTTACATGGTGGGTAAACCGTAAAGATGCTGAAGGAAACAATATTTTCCAGGGCGGGTTTTTAGGTCTTGATAACATCGGAGTTTTCGATCGTAATGCAGTCTTACCTGCCGGCGGTTATATAGAGCAGGCAGATGGCACAAGCTGGATGGCGATGTACTCGGTTAATATGATGCGGATAGCGTTAGAGCTCTCAAGGTACAACCCGGTCTACCAGGATATGGCGACTAAATTTTTTGAGCATTTTTTATATATTGCAGGGGCTATGGCAAGCATGGGCGATAAAGCATCTGGCTTGTGGGACGACGAAGACAGTTTTTATTACGATGCACTTAAGTTACCAGGTACAGGAAGTGTGAAGCTAAAAGTACGAAGTATTGTAGGCCTGATTCCTTTGTTTGCTGTAGAGGTTTTAGATCACCGCCTGTTTGATGAAGCACCTGAATTTACAAAACGACTGAAATGGTTTCTGAAAAACCGTCCTGACCTTGCAGATCTTGTATCGCGATGGGAGGATAAGAATGAAGGAGAAAAACACCTGCTGAGCCTGCTGCGCGGGCACCGGATGAAAAAGATACTGGAACGCATGCTTGACGAAAACGAATTCTTAAGTGAGTATGGCATTCGCTCTCTTTCAAAAGTATATGAACAGCATCCTTATCAATTTGACCTGAACGGCACCCTGTTAGAGGTTGGTTATTCCCCGGCAGAATCACCGATAGGGATGTTTGGGGGGAACAGCAACTGGCGCGGCCCGGTATGGATGCCGGTAAATTACATGATTATAGAAAGTCTTCAACGTTTTCATTATTATTATGGAGATGACTTTAAAATAGAATGTCCTACAGGAAGCGGACAATATATGTCTTTGATTGAAGTAGCAGATTTTCTAACCAAACGTGTTATAAAATTATTTACAAAAGATGAGAACGGACGAAGGCCTTTCAACGGCAGCTATGATAAGCTGCAGCATGATACTGCCTTCTCCAATTATATCTTATTTTACGAGTATTTCGACGGAGACAACGGACGCGGTGCCGGAGCTTCTCATCAAACCGGTTGGACAGGGCTGATAGCCAAGCTCTTGCAGCCACGAAGAGATGCACCCGGCACAGTGAATGAAGAATTGAAAATAGTGGAAATAAGCGGTGAAAAAGTTTAAATAACGAATAAACAGCCCGGCAGATTTAAAGAAATTATCAGTCACACATTTTACATCTGATTATGAAGTTGTATTTAGTAATCGCATTTCTTTTTGTCTCCGCCTTAGGTGATGCCCAACAGCAGAAAAAAGAACTATACACAGAAAAGATATCAGGTATTAACACAAAAGAGGACTTTTCAGATGATTGGGCAAACCTCACAAAATATCAGCAGGAAAATAAGAAATTAACAGCTCCTGTCCGGGGAGAAAACAGGGTGGTATTTTTAGGAAGTTCCATCTTTGAACGCTGGAAGATACTCAGCCCTGATTTCTTTAAAGAAAAGCCATACATCAATCGCGGTATCAGCGGCCAGATTTCACCGCAATTATTAATGCGTTTCCGCCAGGATGTAATTAATCTGAAACCTGCAGTTGTAGTGATATTAGCCGGCAGCAATGACATTGCAGGTAATACCGGCCACACCACTTATGAAAGTATAATGAATAATATAATTTCAATGGCCGAGTTGGCCAGGGCTAATAATATAAAGACGGTGCTTTGCAAATATTTGCCCGTGGCCGATTATCCGTGGAGAAAAGGAATGCAACCAGCCCAAAAGATTATTGCACTGAATAAATTAATTGAGGAATATGCTCTTAAAAATAATCTGGTGCTGCTTGATTATTTTACTCCCTTTGCCAATGCAGAAAACGGGCAGAAAGCAGAGCTTACTTTAGATGGCGTACATCCTAATCGGACCGGATATAAAATAATGGAAAAAGCGACACAAGAGGCTATAGCTGAAGCTTTAGCTCAAAAAAAAAGGAGAAGTTTGTAAATATCCAAAAAAATCTAATACGGTAAAGGTTTGATTAGGAAGAAGCGTTTTTTAGTCTGTTTGCATTTTTTTTGGATAAAGCTTTTTTTTTCATCTGTCTTTAGGTAAAAGTTTATATCAGGCTGGATAAAACATTTGAATTTTCTTACTTTACTTTAAAGACTTTGCCTCATATTACCCGCAACCGCACTTCTGTTTCTTTTGCTCATATACCAGCCAATATAACTTCCCCAAATTACCATGTTAAAAATAAGGGGCAGAACGAGCCCTTTTACATCAAAACCATTAAACAACGGTTTCTTTAAGAAAGCATTTACAGCTACCCACAGCCAGAGTGTAGGCAAGATGCCAAACAAAAATCCGTTTAAAACGGTTGCATGTTTAACAAGCAAAGCATAGATAGCTCCCCAAATACCTCCGCTGATGATAAAGAGAATGGCTCCTAAAACTTGGTCTGTCGGTGGATTAGGTCCACCAAAAGCTCCCTGGTACATTTGAACAAAACCTGGTTCACCCATGCCTGCTGCTTTCATAATATACATTACTGCAGCTAAAATAATAGCGCCGATGGCCCCGGCAACAAATCCCTGTGCAAGTCTGTTATTCATACAGCGAATTTATGTAATTATTATTGCATAATATTATGCATGACCCGCTAATTTCAAAATTGTTATATTTGAAGTACATCTATGCAGGAAAAAAAGTATGATCTCATTGTTATCGGTTCGGGCTCCGGCGGGTTAAGCGCCGGCTTGTTTATGGCTAAAGCCGGTTTTTCTACTTTAATGGTTTCCAAAAGTGATAAAGATATTGGCGGCGACTGTCTAAACGATGGTTGTGTGCCAAGCAAAGCTTTTATTCATGCAGCCAAAATAGTGCACGCTGCAACAGAAGCCAATCGTTTCGGATTGGAGGTTAAGGGAAAAGCCGACATGAAAAAAGTAATTAATTATGTTTACGAAAGGCAGGAAAATATAAGAGCGCACGAAAATGCAGCATGGCTGCAGCAACAGGGAGCAGCGGTAGCTTTAGGTCATGCTCATTTTACAGGCAAAAACGAGATTGAGGTCAATGGTACAAAATACCAGGGAAAAAAGATAATTATCGCAACCGGTTCCCAGCCCCGCAAATTAAAAATACCAGGTGCAGAAAAAGTAAAATACTACGATAATGAAAGTATCTTTCATGCGGCGGAGTTGCCCCAAAGACTGCTGGTAATTGGCGGAGGACCAATAGGCATAGAAATAGCGCAGGCAATGAGCAGGCTGGGCAGCCAGATAACCGTAGTGCATCAAAAGAAAATGATTTTAGAACATGACGATGAAGCCGTGACCACTATACTATATGACCAGTTACAAAAAGAAGGAATAACATTCTACTTACAAGCCAAAATAGAAAGCTTTATTTCTGCAAACGAAACAAAAGTAATTTTACCTGACGGTTCTGTAAAAAACGTAGCATTCGACGCAGTATTTGCAGCAGCCGGACGTGAACTGGATTTGTCAACGCTGCAATTACAAAATGCTGGGATTGAAGTAAAAGACAATAAAATAGTCTCTGATCAATTTTTGAAAACCACCAATAAAGATGTATTTGTTTGTGGCGATATAGCTGGCGACCTTATGTTTTCTCATGCCGCAGAGTTTCATGCACGGATACTGTTGAACAACCTGTTTTCTCCTTTAAAAAAGAAGCTGAACAACGATCATCTTTCGTGGGTTACTTTCACTGACCCCGAAGTGGCGACCTTTGGTTTAAGTGAAAAACAGTTAAAAGAAAAAGGAATAGGTTACGAGCGGCTTGAGCAGGGTTTTGAAGATGATGACCGTGCGGTCGTTGACAACTATCAATACAGCAAAGCGGTTTTGTTTATCAGCAGCAAAGGATTTTTAAAAACCCAAAAAATATTAGGCGGCACTATGGTATCGCCTAACGCAGGTGAGCTGGTACAGGAGTTAATACTGGCAAATGCCAGCGGCCTGTCTATTGATGCTATTTTCAACAAAATATATCCTTATCCTGTAGGGGCAAGAATAAATCAAAAAGTAATGGTAGAGTATAAGTCGCAGGCACTTACCGGCACTATTAAAAAACTCCTGCATTTTGCATACAAAATTTTTAGCTGATGGAATGGTGGGAAACGATTAAACACTGGTTTTTAAGCCTCGGAAAAAACTATGGCGTCAATCCATATATTTTTGGCGGCATCTATGTCGGCGCTATTCCGTTCTTTTTAATTTGTCTTAGGTGGACTATTAAAAATATTAAACAAAAAAAAACATTTGTCCTGCCGCTGCTGCTGACAGGGTTATTTTTTATATCGGCTTATCTGTACCTGATTATTGCCGGTAAAAATATTCCTGTTTGGGTGTATATTTTTATAGGGGTAATGATTTTATATGGGGTTTACTCCACAGTAAAAAAGATAAAAGATAACGCAAAGAAATAACAAATAAAACTGAACATGTTACTTGCAGGTGAAGAACAGGCTGACCGGAGAATTTTTTAATCTGTAAAACCACAAATTTCAGGATCTAAGCTTTTAATTTCTTTATTGCAGCAAAAGCACTTTATCAGTTAATCAAAATAATTTTCCTTGCCCTTGTTTCACAATTTGCTTCTCATTAAAAGCTTCACCGAACTTTTCTTTCCAGTAAGCGTCAAGAATTTTGTTTTGAAGATTACTTTCTGAAGAAATACTTTTTACAACTTTTTGCAATTGTTTGGCAAACGTAAAAGTGTTTTTAGCACTAAGTTTTTCTTCTGCCAAAGTTGTTTTTAATTGTTCTACATAAACGCTTAGTTCAACTTTGTTGCGTTGCGCTTTTACACCTTTTAGACTTTGCGCTTTTTGTAAACGCGCATTGATAAGTTGAAAAGTTGCACGATAAAGCTCAAGCAAAATATTGTCGCGTTCTTTTTCCTCTTTATATCCAATTGCTTCCAGGATTGCGGAGTCTAATTTTATACGCTCAAGGTTTACGGTTTTTAAATTCTCAAGTGTACCTAATTCATCTTTGTAATTTTTTGTTTCACTGAGATTAATTTCTAAATGTTCTAAATCAATGTTTGGAGTAGGAAATGCTGCTAAATCATAAGTTTCAATTTTACCAGCGCCATCCCCTAAATTGGCTCTCATAATCAATTGTTGGGTTAACCAACTAAGTGTTGAATTCATGAAAAGCCAAATAGTTTTAGATTTCGTTTCTGAATAAATGTTATGGAAATTATTATTAGAATATGCGTTAACTAAAAAAGTCTTTCCCGAATCATTGATTATATAATTAAATGACAGGGGAGGAATTTTCTTTGCACCAACAAAGTACCATTTGTTACGGGCGGCTAATGAAGATGCTTGGTTTATGTGTTTCTTTTCTGCATTCTGAATATAGCTGAAAGAATAAGGATAATTTGCTTTTAAAACTTTCTTTTCCTTTTCAGTAATAAAAATTGAGTAAGGTAACTTGTCTGGTAAGGCGTGATACACCTTCAAATCTTTCGGACTTGTAATCATGGGAAACAAAAACTTGTTTTCAATCAGCCATAATTCATTGAAACCATTCACTACTAAACATAGCCCGGCATTATAAACCTGATTAATAGTCTTGAATTTATCTATATTATTAACTGCTGCCTGCAGCATCTCATCTTTCGCATTTTTAATCTCTTTTACAATAAAAAAATCATTGCATCCAGTCTTTATTCCAAACTTGACATCTGCAATTTTGCTTAACGGAACGAATTTATCTGCACCTCTTTCCACAATATCAAAATATACCTGGGGGGCTTTTAGAAACTGACCCCACTTTGTAAACTTTGAAAGTGTTTCCTGGTGAATACAATTTATACGAAAGAAGCTGTTGCTCTCAGTTTGGTTAGCAGATGTAAGAATGTCGTGCAGTTTATTTACTCCTTTATAATTTTTTATGACATCTGCCAGCTTTGAAGTAAAATAAATGAACTTAACTGTGTTTGCATTTCGTGCATCTTCAACCCTTTGCTTTCGTGCAATTACAATTGTAGTGTTTACAGAAGCGGAAGGGAAAAAACGTTCCACTTCGCTATCAATGATTGCAACTATTTCATACGTGCGCATGAGATAACGTTGCATATCAATTCCGTAATCAGTATCTAACCAACTATTTTGGCAAATGAAAGCCAGATAACCCCGGTCTTTTAAAAATACAGTTGCATGATAAAAGAAATAAGCATAAATAGACGTGCGTTGAGAAGGTTGAAAACTGCACTCTATATTTATCAGTGCCTGAATTTTTGCTTTGCTAACGGTACCGTGCATCGTTCCGATATCTTCCTGTCTTGTGTATGGCGGATTGCCAATAATTGCATCAAACTTTGGTAAAGTCTTTTTTTCTAATACACCTTTTTGATTATGAAGTTTTACATCAACGTTTTCGGTAATGGCAAAAAAATCTTTATTTATTATTCTTGGATAACTTGGTTTACGTGTGTTACGGATAGCAAGGTTAAGCATACTAAGATATGCAGGATAACCAGACAAGTCATTGCCATAAATTTCATTAAGCAAAAGATCATGTTTCACGCCTTTATCTTCTTTTACGCACAAATATTTCTTTCGTTCATAAGCTCTTACTAAAAAAGTTCCTGAGCCGCATGACGGGTCAAACACTTTATCATTGCTTTTATTAATGGCAAAAGAGTTTATCAAATCAATGACATGAGGAGGAGTAAAGTACTGACCTAATTTGTGTCGTTCATCTTCGCGAATGAGTTCTTCAAAAATTCGTCCTATAATGTCGTAAGGAATATTGCTGAAGTTGTAATGACCACCAGTATTTAAAACCTCTTTAACCAAATCTATGACTGCGTCACTTGAAAAAGGAATTTTAAAAATGATGTCTGAACGTTCACCAATAAGCAATTCAAAATTACCTGTAACTTCCTGAAATGTTTCAAAGTATTTCCAAATAAGTTCTTCTAAATCATCTGGTGCACTTATTTCGTCGGGCACTTGCATAGGATGCAGCTCGTGCCAGGTCTGATTGTCTACATAAGTCTTATAAAAAATGAGTTTTGAGATGAGCATCAGCACTCCGATGTGAGTAAGATTTTCAATCTCTTCAAAAGTTGCAGGCTTATTCCATAATTGACTTTGGGCATACTGAGTAATCTCTTTTTCAAAAGTTTTATTATTCCTGTATTTTTCCCAAATCTTTTCGCTGATAGGCGGAGCATATACTTCAATAAGTTTACGAATCTTAAAAATGAAAAGTTCATCAAGCGGACTAAACTTAATTGTTTTCTTATCAAGAACTTCTATTGCCCTTTCTAAATAAAATTCAGCTATTGTTCTCAGCTTATTTAATATCTCTTTGCTCTCAGTAAAATTTTGGCTAAGGCGAGAAACGTCTTGCAGTGTAAAAAAGCCTTCATTGATACTTACTTTTTCATAAAGCTTGTCTTTATCAAAAAAGGCGCAAGCCAAAAAATTACAATTACCAAAATATTTTATTTCTAATCGTTGCGCACGTTCTACCTCCCGCATAAGCACACCGCTGTCAAAAACACTTTTACCATCTTTTGCAGTCGGATCTTTAAGTTCGATAAAAAAGATTGCTTTACCATTTTTACTTTTTAAAGTAATGTCTGCCCTTCCTTCCTCTTGTGTTGTATAGGGATGAATTCTCTTTTCTAATCCCCTTTGTTTGATAAGTTCAGTAAAAACAGTATTTAGCGTTCCTTGAAGCTGACGTTCAATTTTCATTATTTACTTTTAAATCAAGTATCGGCCTGATTACTAACTTAAAAACCATATTTCTTTGCGAAAAGGCTCTTAAATTGTTGAAGGCGTAAACTTTCAGTTGGGTTAGCCTCGTGCATTTTCGTGCGTTCTTCAGCAAATGCAACATCTTCTTCAGTTATTTGCAATAATTCGTTTTCAACACTTCCCCATAACTCTTCCGCAAGAGACATTTTCTCTTCTGGTGGTAAAGCCAATAATTCTTCTTTATTATAAGGCATGGATATTTTTACTAAGTTAGTAAAAATCTTCCTGATGTCAATTACGGAAACAAAGAGTAGGTGTAAATTTAAAAGATTTATACCAGTATTATTATTTGGTAAGTACAAACGCCTCTTCCTGCACATCTCTCGAATTACCACCGACAAATACTTTAAAATCTCCCGGCTCATAAACCCATTTCAAATCACTGTTGTAAAACTTCAAATCTTCAGCCGACAAAGTGAAGGTCACATCTTTTGCCTCGCCGGCTTTTAAAAATACTTTTTGAAAGGCTTTCAGCTTTTTTACAGGTTGGGTTACCGAGGCATAGATATCGCGAATGTATAATTGTACTGTTTCTTCGCCATCATATTTTCCGGTATTGGCAAGATGCACTTTGACCTGTAATTTGTCTGTTGGCTTCATCGTTTTTTTATCCAATTGCAAATTGCTGTAGGCAAACTGTGTATAGCTGAGACCATAACCAAAAGGAAACAACGGATCGTTGGAGACATCGAGGTAGTTTGAACGAAACTTTTGCGCAGTCTGACCTTCCGCCTGGGGACGACCGGTGTTTTTATGATTGTAATAAATAGGAATCTGACCAACATTTTGAGGAAAGCTCATCGTCAGCTTGCCGGAAGGATTGTAATTGCCAAACAAAACATCTGCAATTGCATTTCCTGCTTCGTGCCCCTGAAACCATACCTGCAATATGGAAGTTGCAATTTGATTTTCCATATTCAATACCAGCGGTCTTCCGCTCATTAGCACAACTACCAGCGGCTTTCCGGTATGCGCAAGCGCTTTTAATAAGTTTCTCTGGCTTTCGGGGATGGTAATATCGGAACGGCTGGCTGCTTCACCGGTCATTTCAGAAGCTTCACCTACAACTGCCACAATCACATCGGCTTTGTTTGCTGTCTCAGTTGCCTGTCTTAACAGCTGCTCCGGTGACAGTGAATCTATACTCGCTCTTTCACCAAAAACATTTACTTTTTTTGCCAAAGAAGTATCGTCTGTGATATTTGCTCCTTTTGCATACAAAACCTTTAAACCTTTGCCTGCAACATTCTTAATGCCATCAAGAACAGGAACAGAAAGTTGTGCTTCGCCGCTTACAGCCCATGTACCCAGCATGTTGCTTTTGTCATTTGCCAAAGGCCCGATCAGCGCAACAGTTCCTGATTTTTTTAAAGGCAGTGTTTGATTGTTATTTTTTAATAATACGCATGAGTGTTCGCCAAACGCTCTTGCTGCCTGTCTTTTATCTGCGCTCAGCACTTCATTCTTTGCTCTCGTTGTATCGCAGTAGCGGAAGGGATCATCAAATAAACCAAGTTTGTATTTTGCCTCCAAAACTCTGCGGCAAGCTTCATCAATTTGTTTTTGGGTTGTTTTACCTTCTTTGAGAGATTTTTTTAATGTGGAGTAAAACCCCTCTCCTACCATGTCCATATCTGTACCGGCGTTTAAAGCAAGCGCTGAAACGGTTTGTAAGTCTCCAAGCCCGTGCTCAACCATTTCATTGGTGCCGGTATAATCGGTTACTACAAATCCTTTAAAATTCCATTGTTTTCTGAGCAAGTCAGTTAACAACCATTTGTTGGCAGTAGCAGGAATGCCGTCAATTTCATTAAAAGAAGCCATTATGCTGCCGGCTCCTGCATCAATAGCTGCTTTATAAGGAGGCAAATAATATTCGTACATTTTAACCCTGCTCATGTCAACAGTATTATAATCTCTTCCGGCTTCTGCTGCGCCATATAAAGCGAAATGTTTTACGCATGCCATCAGCGTGTTTTTGTCCGCAAGATTATTTCCCTGGTATCCTTTCACCATTGCTTTAGAGATTTGTGATCCAAGGTATGGGTCTTCACCAGCGCCTTCTGCTACCCTGCCCCAACGGGGATCACGGGCAATATCAACCATAGGTGAAAAAGCCCAGGTCAATCCATCGGCTGTTGCTTCTGATGCTGCAATTTTTGCACTGCGCTCAATCATCGGCATATCCCAACTGCAGGACAAGCCAAGCGGAATGGGGAAAGTCGTTTTATAACCATGAATAATATCTGAACCAAAAATCATGGGAATTTTTAAACGGCTGCTGTTTACAGCAAGCTGTTGCGCCTGTCTTATTTTTTCAACCCCGATTACACCAAACAAGCCGCCTACACTTCCAGCTTTTATTTTTGTTTCCACATCTGAGCTCACTACCGCACCAGTTGCCACGCCGCCGCCAGGCGTTAATAAATTGAGCTGACCTATTTTTTCCTCCAACGTCATCTTAGCCATCAGGTTGCTGATGAATTGATTCATTCTATTATCTGCACCGATCATTTTTTTTACCTGTGCATTGAGGGTTAGCGAAGTAATTGTTACTACAAATAAAGTCAGAACTTTTACAATTTTCATAGGTGGGCTTATTTTTTTATTAAGTGCGGTTGTATTGTTTTTTTCCAGATAGCATATCCTTTTTCATTCATGTGCAGGCTGTCTTCCAGAAAAATCTCAGGTCTTGGTTTTCCATCAGGTAACAGCATGGGCGGGTATACATCAATAAAAGAAGTATTTTTCTGTTTTCCCAAATAAGATTTTATCTGCATATTTGCCCGTTTCATTTTTGGCATTAACTGTTTGCGGCTTGGGCTTGGTTTTATAGAAACATAAGCAATATTTGCCGCAGGCAAATTTTTCCTGATAATATGAAAAAGGGTTTTAAAACGATCAGTAACAATCTCAGGAGTAATGGTGTCAGAAGAAGCAAGGTCGTTGTCGCCGCAATAAATAACAACCTGCTTAGGATGATAAGGAAGAATAATATCATTTGCATAACGGATAACATCCGGTAATGTTGATCCGCCAAAGCCGCGGTTTATAATTTTATATTTAGGAAAATAAGATTGCACATCCTGCCACTTTCTAAAAGAAGAGCTGCCGACAAACAAAATTGAATTTTTTGGTGGAAAAGAAATACTATCCTGTTTTTTAAATTGCTGTATTTCGTCGTAAAAAGGCAGTTGTTGCGCTCGTAAAGATTGAAAGGCAAAAATTAAAATGACAAGACATGTAATGCGATATTGTATTTTATTCATTTGGTTTAAATTTATGCGAAAAGATTAATATCTGCTTTCTTTTACCTCATCCTTAGTCCTTCTCCTTTAGGAGAAGGAAATCATTTCTTTGCTCTCTTCTCCCTTCAGGGCAGGGGTATAACTTTCGTTTTTGCTGAAACCCCGTTTTCATTAAAAGCCTCAATAGCAAAATAATAACTTTGATCTGTTGTCAGGCTTTTTAATAGCAACGAATTTTTATCATAAACCATCCATGAGCTATACAATTTATCCGGAGCTATTCCCCACAAAATATTATAACCCTGGCAATTTGATTGTGGGTTCCATGTTATCATAGCGTCACGGCGATCACCGTTCCTGTTTACTGCAAAGTTTTTTACAACTGACGGTACTTTACCTTCACCAACTCCAAAAACACGCATATCAGAAATAGAAAGATTGGTCATGGGAACGTGAATATTTTTATATCGGATATACCTGACAGTTGCAGGAATTCCTAATTCTATATAATCATTCGGCACATCTTTAAAGCTGTTGCTTCTGTCAATTAAAGTCGTCCAGCTTTGTCCATCTGCAGAACCTTCGATAATATAACGATGGTAAAGGCTTGGCATACGTCCATAAATATCTGACTTATAATCGTGGTAATTAATCTGCACCGCATATACTTTCCCAGGCTTTTGCAAATCAATCTCTAACCACTGCTTATCATCATTTTTTTCAGCTACCCAAAAGGTTTTTACATTTTCGTCTGTAAGATTTTGGGGGAGGAATTTATCTAAAGAGGAAGAAGCTTTTACCGGTTTTTTATAGGAAAGCAACATCCAGCCAGAAAATTGTCCCATCTTACCTGCAACGGCTGGTGCAAAATGAGGATAATCGCCGAAAGAAGTGTTAGAATACATTAACCCATCTTTATCGAACCAGGCAGGATACATGCAAATGCGTCGCTCCCAACCTACGTTTACATTTACGGCAGCGGAGGCAAAATGCCAATATTGATGAGCCGGACCTACCACGGTACTGCCATGGCCGGCGCCATTTGAAAAGCCACCAGGTTTGTAAAAAACAGGATTATTTGGTGCATAATGATAAGGACCGAGAACAGAGTCGCTCATATAAACGCCATCGGCGTAAACATTAAACTCTGTGCCTGGTGCAGCATACTGCATGTAATATTTGTTCTTGTATTTTGTCAGCCACGCACCTTCCATGTAGCCGCCGAGAACTGTGTCAGAATGATTTTCTCCAAAGCGTTCCCAACCGTGCTTTTTCATATCGAGCCCAAACAACTGGTAAGTAGAATCAGAAGCACTGAAGCGATGATTTTTATCCAATATTTTGGCTTTTATAGGATAAACATTTGATGAGCCCCAAAACATGTACGCTTTACCATCATCGTCTATAAACAAATCCGGGTCCTGCAGATCATTTAAAATAGAAGGCACAGCTTTCCAGTCTCCTTTTTTAGGATCGTCTGTGTATAATACGCTCATTGATCCTGACGGGTCTCCGGAAACGTATAAAACTGAGTCTTTATAATTATGTGCTGCAGGTGCATTAGAGCCCTGAAAGTACCACTTTTCAGGAGTTATAAATGTCCAGTTATTTAAATCGGTTGAATGCCAATATCCTAAAGACCTTGTTACAAACATGTAGTACTCATTCTTAAATCTCACTACTGCGGGATCGGCGCCTGACCGGTATGAAATATTTTTATCAGCATTGTAGATCATGTAAGTGTAGTCGAGATTGAGAGGGTTACAATATGTGCTCATCTGTGTTTCCTGGGCATTAATATTAAAAACATTAGTAAAGAAGATTATAGCGGAAATAAGAAAAAACCTGCTTATTTTATTCATATCAGTAATTCGTTAGAAAATAATCTATTTTTTTATCTTTTACCAAGCCTCGTCATTGGCCAATACAAAGCAATTCCCCTGCCATCACCGGCCCCAAAACAACTCTGTCAGAAGATTTGCTTCATCGTTCCTGCTGGCAAGTACGCCTTTTACCTCATCCCTACCCTTCTCCTTTAGGAGAAGGAATTCGCTTTCGCCCTTTAGGGTTGGGGCAAATGAGGACTCTGAAATCCCAACTTTTTCAAACCCTGCTGAACTTCCGGCGCATTCATAAAAAGATTCCATAAAAGACCGCTTCTATAATTTTCCATCATTACTGCAATCGGTCCCTGATCTATCGCGAGATACCTTTTCGGAAACCAGTTGTCTGTTTCGCTAAAAGCATCGTAAAAGCCATATTTTCCATACACTTTTTCACCTAATTCATTGTACCAATGCTTCATTGCCAGCATGCTATATTCAGGAGTATAAGGCATGGATGATAAGGCTGCTGTCGGAGAAATCACACCGAGGTCACGATCCATTCCTGGTGCATGAGCGGCATAACCGCTGACTGAATAGCTTGCAGTAAGTCCCCAATTATCCAGGCCGTAACCTTTATATTTTTTTGGATTTTCTACGCACCAGTCATGATTAATGAGAGTCTGGTTTTTATTTTCTTCCCAGTAGTTGGCGTATCTGTCTTTTAAACCCCTGGGGTCAAGACCAAGATAAGAATATTGTGCCCAAAACAAAGGACCGCCATAAGCAGGATTATCATTATGGACAAGATGTAAAGTATGCGCGTATTTAGTAGTCTCTCCATTTATCTTCCCCTTCTTTGCCCACCCTTCATGATACACTTCTGCAGATATGCCATGAGTTGGAGATGAAGCGCCAAGAACATACATAATCAAACATTCGTTGTAGCCGGTAACAGGAAAATTAATCTGCCAGTCATAGTCGGGTGACCAGTGCCAGTACAAAACATTTTTTCCGTTTCGATACCAGTTAAAATCTACTTCTTTCCAAAGTTTATCAATTTTTTCAGCTAACCCTTTTTCCTGTTCATTTCCCTTCGCAAAATATTGCCTTGCTGCAAGCAATCCCTGTAACATGTAAGAAGTTTCTACAAGGTCTCCGCCATCATCTTTTTTACCAAACGGTTTTACTTTACCCGTTTCTCCATTCAGCCAATGTGCCCATGCGCCATGAAAACGATCTGCTTTTTCTAAAAAATTTACTATTCGCTGCAGTCTTTCAAATCCCTGTTGCCTTGTTATAAAATTTCTTTCAATGCCAACCAATATTGCCATTACACCAAAACCTCCGCCACCTGTTGTTACTATGTTTTTATCATTTTCGGGATATACATTATCTGCGTGAAAACGCTCTCTTGCCATGCCGCTGTTTGGTTCGGCTCCATCCCAGAAGTATTGAAAAGTAGTACGCTGTACGTCTGTATAAATTTTATCGTATTCTGCAGCAATGGTATGATTATCATTAATATTAACAGAAGTATCTGCAGCAGCAGTTTGAACTGAAGTTCTCTTTTGATTTGTACAGGAAAATATTGCTGATAATATTACTATGGCGAGAGCAATTTTTATTTTATTTTTCATTATGGCTCATTGCTATCAAAGCTAAAGATATCTTCAACAAAACGTGCAGCCGCTCTGCAGTCTAAGGCTACTTTTACTTATTATTCTTTAACGTCCCTGCTTTTCTAACTTATATAACGCTGATATTTCCAAATCTGTCAGTGCTTTATTATAAATTCTTACTTCATCTAATTTACCAGTCAGGTAGCCCGCCCAGTCCTGTGAGGTAGAACCTGAAGTGCTGCTGGGCTTAGTCATAAAATGAAGAGTGCCAAATACAATCGGACCTACATTAATAAATCTTATCGGGCCCCCTCCGGCTATCGTTTTTGCGGCAGCCATACTGCCATTAACATAAGATTTAATTGTACCTGCACCATCATAAGTCACCAGGTATTGCACCCAGTTATTAAAGCCATTTTCTACATCCTGTATGCCATTATCGTTGACTTGTCCGCTATCTTCAAAAATTGTTTTAAAACGAGCTTTGGAAGAAGTGCCTCCATTTTCGAAAAATATATTAATATTTCCCCAGAAATCCTGGGTATTGCCCAAACTAACAAGGCCGGTAGCTCCCTTATTTTGTGAAGTATTAACCCAAAAACTTAAAGTGTACATCGTCATGCTTTTCACTGCATCACTGGGTACTGCCAGGGCATAAGCACTATCGGCGCCTTGCAAAGCCTGGCCTTTAAATCCAGAAGAAAAAGAGGTGCCTGCATTAGTGCCGGCTGTACCTGAAACACTATCAATTAAACTGCCATTAAAAGCCCAGTAACCTACTAAATTTGAAGAGGCAATTTCCCTTGAATTTACATACCCTCCTGCAATTGGAGGCGGATCTCCTTTTTGATAATCATCATCATATTTTGCCTTTGTGCAACCTGAGAGACTGGACAATACGGCTACAATAAGAACCGGCATGAGATATTTTATGAAAGATTTCATTACTTAATTATTTTGATAAAGATTTAATATCCGTTGTTTTGTGTAAGCCTTTTGTTACTTAATTCTATCTGAGCAAAGGGTATTGCAAATACTTCGTTTTTACCATCAACAAACGCTTTGCCGCTTGCCCTTAAAACTATGCCTGCCCTGCCTTGTCTTACAAGATCGAAGAAACGATCCTGCTCCATTGCAAGCTCTGCTCTTCTTTCATTCCAGATGTTTGTTTGTGTGCCTGTTGAAGCAGGCAGGTTAGCACGGCCACGTACCATATTTAGCTTGGCGGTTGCTTCAGGCTCATTGCCAAGCATTGCTGCAGCTTCTGCATACATCAGCAATACTTCAGCGTAACGCATTAACCTGATATTTTTTGGTTTGGTGTCTTTGCTGCCCGATAATTGTGCGGACTCGGCAGTAGCGCTGTGATATGCTTTATAGCTGTAACGCGAATTTTCAACAGAATCCTGTGAAGGAATTCGGAATCCATCCCAAAGGTAAGTTCCGTTGTCTTTGCCGGCTATGGTTGGGTTTATAAAGATAATAGTAGCATTTTTGCGGGTGTCACCTGCTTCATACGCATTTGCCAAACCGGAGGTTGGATTGTTAAAACCAAAGCCAAGATCGTCCCATCCGCCTTTTCCCCTTGGCCCCTGGCCATTGCTGAGCAAGGGGCTGACGGCATTTGGCCCATCTGGTCCTCCTACATTGACACCTGTTTGCACTTCAAAAACAGATTCTGAATTATTGTTTCCTCCTATCCCGTTAACTGCGTGTTCCCGGAAGATGAGGCTATAGTCAGGAACCAGAGAATAGCTGTTAGAATTGATTACAGCTTGTGTTAAGTCAAAGACTTTTTGCCAGTTTTTTTGGTATAGATACACCTTTGCGAGATAACTTTGTGCACTTCCTTTCGTTGCTCTTCCCGGTTGCGTCGCGGCGTCTCCTTTTACGGGAAGGTTGTCTGCTGCAAATTGAAGGTCGCCTGTTATCACGTTATAAATATCTTCTGCTGAAGCCCGTGTTTGAAACTCGTCAGTGTTGACCTCTGAAGGTTCGGGCGTTCTGATGACCTTTGGTACACCGCCAAAAGCTCTTACCAGATTAAAATAGTACAAACCTCTTAAAAATCTTACTTCGCCCAACAAACGATTTTTAATAGTTGAGTCAATAGTGCTGCTGGTCAAAATATCAATGGCGCGGTTTGCCCTGGCAATACCGACGTAATGACCATTCCAGACATTATTGAAAATATCGTTGTGAGAGTCTGCAGTAAAATTATCTATATCTCCTGCTCCATTTTTATTAAAATCAGAAGGAGTGCTCCCTTTGTCTGCATCGTCGGAAGCTACATCGTTTAGCAGCACCCATTCAAGGCCAAAAGTATTATTGCCAAAGCCACCAAGATATAAAGTATTATAAACACCTCCCACTAACTGATTGGCTGCATTAGGGTCTTGCAATGCCTGTGTTTCGGTAAGCTGTCCCTGAGGAGCAATTTCTAAAAATTTCTTTTTGCACCCACCCGCAGCCAAAAGCAATACAGCAACGAGTAAGTTCACTTTTATATAGTTATTATTTATCATTTTCTTTCTGTTTATCTTTTAATATTTAAAATCCAAGATTTACACCAAAAGCAAAAGTGCGGGTAGTGGGATATATTCTCTGCTCGATACCTGCGTCTAATGTGCTGCTGGCAGTTCCGGATGGAACCAATTCAGGAGTAAATCCGCTATAGCCGGTAATAGTTGCGAGGTTTTGTGCAGTTACATATATCCTCAGATTTTGTATTTTGTATCTAGATAAGAAATTTCTTGGCAAGGCATATCCAAGGGTTAGGTTATTTATACGGAAAAAGCTTGCGTCTTCAATAAAATAAGTTGAAGCCTGTAAAGCATTCAGGTTTGCCCGCGGAACATTTGTATTGGGATTGTTTGGCGTCCACCTGTTTTTGGCAATCTCTGTTTCTACATTATCTCTTGAATCAGCTCTTGCTGCTTTTTTGCCATTATAAATCTTACCACCTGATGTGCCATACGTTCCAAAGCTAAAATCAAAGGTTTTATAGCTTACCCCCCCGTTTACACCATATGTAAATTTAGGCTGGTAAGAGCCGCTGTACGCTCTGTCGTTATCATTTATCACACCATCCGGTTTACCATCCGGCCCGCTTATATCTTTATATTTTATATCTCCGGGTTGTGCATCCGGCTGTGCTGAGGCTTTAACTTCATCAGCATTTTTAAAAATGCCATCTGCCTGTAATACGTAAAAACTTCCTATGGTTTGACCATTATCAGATTTAGTCGTAAAACCCTGACTTCCAACTGAACCTGCGGTTAATGCCTGTCCGCCGTTAAGACCTGTAATTTTATTTTTATTAAAGGCTATATTACCATTGATATTATAGTTCCAGTCTTTGTTGACTCTGTCATTCCAGTTTAAGCTGAATTCAACACCTTTATTGCTGAAACTCGCTGCATTGGTGGTGTACAAATTATCAACGTCGCCCAACACCTGGCCATTAAAAGCAATATTAATTAAGGCATTATTTGTTTTTTTATCATAATATTCAACTGATCCTGACAGTTTATTTTTCAATACCGTAAAATCTAATCCAAGATCATATTCTTCTGTAGTTTCCCATTTTAAGTTTTTGTCAACTGCCTGATCAAAGGAAATACCCAGGTATTCGCTGCCGCTATAAAAATACGGTACGTTGAGCGTAGCTAAAGGGTTGTATAAATTGCTTGCTATCTGGTCATTTCCTACCTTTCCCCAGCTTCCGCGCAACTTCAGGTTATCAAAAGTTTTTTGGCCCGACATAAAAGCCTCTTTTGTAATATTCCATCCAAGACCCACGGAAGGAAAATATCCCCACCGGTTTTGAGAAGGAAAACGAGAAGTGCCGTCAGCACGGAAGGTTGCAGTAAGAAGGTACCGGCTGTTATAACTATAGTTAAGCCGGCTTAAATAAGAATTTCGTGACCATTTATCGCCGCTGTTTTTGTTGGTAGCGCTCGAGGGCACACCGGCATCCAGGTACCACTGGTCTTTGTTTTCCGGCACATCAAGGCGGGTGCCCTGGGCAGTATTAAATTTAAATTGCTCGGAAGTAGTGCCAAGCAATAAGCTGAAATTATGCCTTCCCAATATTTGGGTAATGGTTGCGGTATTATCCCAAACCCATTTGTTTGAATTGTCATTTTGAACGGCCAACTGGCTTCTGTTAACTAACTGGTTACCGCCAGCAGTAAGAAATACGTTATTGTCACCCGTGTTAGCATACTTGTAGCTATAGGTAATGTTGTTATAAAAGTTAAGATCTATACCAAAACTCGAACGAAGTGCGAGCCATGATATGGGTTTGAAGTCTAAAGCAAAAGTTCCCTGCAATCTATTTGCAATGCTTGTATTATTATTCTTATCGAGGTTTAAAAGCGGGTTTGCAATATTATTGGATAAAGATGTGTTGCCATAAAGATTACCGACTTTTGAAGGAACATACGGCGCAGCGCGATATGCAATATCAAAAACACTTAAATCTACATCTCTAAGGTTGGTACGACTGTAAGACACAAGGGTGGAAAGCCTGAGAGCATTGGTGAATTTATATTCATTATTTGAACGCAGGGTAAACCTGTCAAACTTGTTGGTTTTGATGATACCACCGTCTCCTACATATCCGGCGCTTAAAAAATAATTGATCTTATCGCTTCCCCCGGAAACGGAGAGATTATGATTTTGAATTAAACTCTTTTTGGTAATGGCATCATACCAATCAGTATTTGCACCTGCGGCAAGCTGTGCATTTCTTATAAGACTGTCGCCGCTGCCATAGTATACACTTGCTTCGTTCACATAATTAGCGTATTGATTAGCTCCTGCCATATTTACGAGCTTAGCAATTTCCTTTACGCCAACGCTGCCATCATAAGCAACTATCATTTTGCCTGTTCTTCCTTTTTTTGTTGTAATAAGAAGAACGCCGTTAGCCGCTCTCATACCATAAATAGCTGTGGCTGATGCATCTTTCAATATATCTACACTAACGATATCCGCAGAGTTAATGTTTCGAATGTCATCAGTAATTACACCATCTACAACATACAAAGGAGCTGCTCCGCCGAGCATGGTGCCTACACCTCTTATACGCACGGTTGGTGAACTGTTAGGGTCACCGGAGCTTATTATCTGTACTCCTGCGACTTTGCCTTGTATCGCCTGCGTTGCCGTAAGCACGGGTTGTTTGGCTATATCCGCTCCTTTTACATTAGCAACAGAACCTGTTACATCTATTTTTCTTTGTGTGCCATATCCCACAACTATTACCTGTGTCAACTCCTGACTTGCGGCAGTTAAAGAAACATTTATTGTACTTTGACCAGACATAGCAACTTCTTTATTTGTATAGCCAACAGAAGAAAAAACAAGGGTTGCAGTTGAAGGAGCCGACAGTGTAAATTGCCCTGAACTATTGGTAGAAGTACCTTTCGCGCTTCCTTTTACCGTTACACTAACTGCATTTAAAGGCGTATTATTATCTCCGGTTACTGTTCCTGAAACAGTCGTGCCCTGGGCTGTAACGTTATTTGGAACAGAGAAGATTAAAGCTGCCAATAAGCTTATACTAATAGTAAACTTATTGCACAGTTTTTTAAGAATCGTCAGATGTCTTTTCATATGTATTTGTTATAAGTAAAAACCTCCGATACAAGCATCGGAATAAGAAGTGAAGTAAGGGCTTTTGAAAAAAAATTTCTTTTAATTAAGCAGGATGCAAATGTCTCAGATGAATGAGCAAATATTTCATAAGCAACAATATTGTTTAAAAGATAATGAGAAATTCAGTACCTTTTTAAGACAATGCAAAGTATACATAATGCTGCATTTTATTAAATTAATGTTAAGCACCAATAATTACTATTAATAGTAAAGAACACATTTTCACTTTAGAAATAGTATCTATTTAATTAAACAGCAGGTAATCCTTTTACTTACAAACTAATTGCCGCTCTTTCCCTCCAGCATTGGTACGAAGGAAAAGTTATCAAACCTTTCTTCACTATAAGTTCCGTCGGGCAGCTTTGTAAGTCTCAGCATCTGCTGAAATGGTCCTAAATCAACAGGCAATACCATAATGCCTCCTGCTTTTAACTGTGCAATAAGCTTTGGGGGAACATACGGAGCCGCTGCAGTTATAATTATCTTATCGAAGGGAGCGAATGTTGGCAAGCCGTCAAAACCATCGCCATAAAAGAATTTTATATAGGGATATTTGCTTTTAAAGATAAATTCTTTATTTTTTTCAAAAAGCTTTTTTTGTCTTTCGATTGTAAAAACCTTTGCGCCTATCTCAGCCAAAACAGAAGCCTGGTAAACACTGCCTGTGCCTATCTCGAGCACTTTATCATAAGGCTTAATTTCTAAAAGCTGTGTCTGGTAAGCCACAGTGTAAGGTTGTGAAATAGTCTGACCTTCAGCAATGGGGAAAGCCCTGTCTTCGTAAGCTATTTTGCTGAAAGCGGAATCAAGAAAAAAATGGCGGGGAATATTATTTATGGCGTTTAAAACATTTTCATCAGTTATTCCTTTTTCTCTTAACTGGTCTACCAAACGTTTTCGCAAACCTTTAAACTGATATGTGTCCGTGAAGTTTGTCATACCGGCTGCAATTTACTTAACGCAAGTCAGAGCTATGTTTTTTTACTTAAATTTCAATTTATTAAATATCTTATCCAATTTCCAATATCAGATTTCCATCTATTTTTAACCTTTGATGCAGCTTTTTTGCTATTGCTATATTAATTTTCTTTTTTCCATTCATAATTTCACTTAGTGTGGAATTAGGTATTTCAAGCTGTTGAGAAAGCTGGCTTTTATTTAATTTTTGTTCAAGCATATAGTGTTCTAAAATTTGCGTTATTCCAGTCTGAAGAGGCATAGGATATTTTTGAATTTCATATTCTTCAACTGCCGCAGAGAGTTTTTGCAATTCTGATGTTTCACTGTCACTTAACTGCTTAAATCCTTTTTCAATAAAACTTTCGATTTTAGCAAGTATATTATAATACTGACTATGTGAATTTATCTTCATGTTTAACCATTTTTAATTAATCTTAAATTAATTATGAATTAATTAGCCTGTTTGTTTTGTTTAAGAAGTCATACTCCGCATGTGTTAAGATCGCTCTTATATATACCGTTCTTATGTCAAAGTGTATCATTGTTAATATTCTAAAGTTATTACCGCCAATATTAAAAATGTATCTGTCATTTCCAATAGCATCAACAGAATTGAAGATTAATTTGGCCTCTGAAAATTTCCCCCATTGTGCTTCTTTTGTCTTGTTATACCAATCATTAATAGATATGGTGGCGGCCGGGTATTTTTTTGCAAAGGCATGAACAGCGCCTTTTGTAATAATAACCATCCTAAAATTTTCTCATTTTTTTAGAAATTAAATTTCCAATAAATTAGTGACATTTCGAGAAACACGAATTTAATTTTTTTTTACGAAAAAGTCTATTTTTACGAAAAAAAATATAAATAAAAAAGCTGCCTAATTCAAAGACAGCCTCTCTATTAATTTCAAAAATCATTTATTTTAGCTTCATATCGCTTATTATTGCCTGGATATTATCTTCCATCTTCTTTTCTGTTTCTTCAAATTTGTCAACACTTTCAAGCGGGCTTTTTACGCTGAAGTAAAATTTAATCTTCGGCTCTGTTCCGCTTGGCCTTGCAGATATTTTAGAGCCGTCTTCCAGTATAAACTGCAGCACATTGCTTTTAGGCAATTCAATATCCCATACGTTTCCTGACTGCAGGTTTTTACCAACCTGCGTTTGGTAGTCAAGCAATTGTACAACAGGTGTTCCGGCAATGGCAGCCGGGGGATTATCGCGGTAACCTTGCATCATTTCTGCAATTTCTTCGGCCCCGCGCATTCCTTTTTTTGTAATTGAAATGAGCGACTCTTTATAGTATCCGTTTTGCACATATAAGTCTAACAGCTTCTCAAAAAGACTCCGGCCCTGGTTTTTTTCATAAGCTGCCATTTCACAAAGCATGGCAACGGCAGATATGGCATCTTTATCGCGCAGCTTATCTCCTATCATCAGGCCATAACTTTCTTCACCGCCGACTATAAAATTTTCTTTACCTAGCTTTTCTGTAATTAATTCTGCAATCCATTTAAACCCGGTAAGCACGTTATAACAGGTTACGCCACTTGCAGCAGCGATGTCATCTATCAGGTTGGTAGTAACAATTGTTTTTATTACCATATCATTTGGCTGTGCAATTCCTTTTACTTTCCTCGCTTCTATAATGTAATTAAAAGCAAGCACAGCGGTTTGGTTACCGTTCATTAAAACCCATTCGCCTTTAGGGTTTTTTATAGCAATCCCTACCCTGTCGGCATCAGGATCCGTTCCCAATAAAATATCTGCGTCTAGTTCTTTAGCCTTTTTCAGGCCAATGCTCATCGCTTCGCTTTCTTCGGGGTTAGGGTAAACCACTGTCGGAAAATTGCCATCGGGTGTTGCCTGCTCTTCTACAATATGCACATTTGTAAAACCAAACCGTTGCAAAACCTGTGGCACCAGGGTAATGCCGGTGCCATGTATCGGCGTATAAACAATTTTGAGGTCTTTTTGCTTTTCTATCACATCAGGGTAAATGCTTAGTCCTTTTACCATGTCAATGAAAGCATCATCCATTCCCTTTCCAAGCATTGAAATGTTCGCTTCCTGCCCGCTCCACTGCACTTCATCCACACTTGAGATAGCGTTTACTTCTTCAATCACATTTTTATCATGCGGAGGCACTAATTGCCCCCCATCGTTCCAGTACGCTTTGTACCCGTTGTATTCTTTGGGGTTGTGCGAGGCTGTAAGCACCAAACCGCCCTGGCAACCGAGATGACGAATGGTAAAAGATAATTCAGGCGTAGGCCGCAGGGCTTCAAACAGGTAAACTTTTATGCCGTTTGCAGCAAAAACATTGGCAGCTGTCTCTGCAAAAAAGCGGCTGTTGTTGCGGCAGTCGTGGGCAATGGCCGTTTTTATTTCAGCATTTCCATACACTTTTTTCAGATAATTGGCAAAGCCCTGAGTTGCGATACCAACTGTATATTTATTCATCCGGTTAGTGCCGACACCCATTATGCCACGGAGTCCACCGGTTCCAAACTCAAGATTGCGGTAAAAAGATTCTGTAAGCTCATCAGGCGAAGAAGCCTGCATGCGTTTTATTTCATCTTTGGCCGCCTGGTCATAATTGCCATTCAGCCATACATTTACTTTTTCTAAGATAGCAGCATCCATAGTTTTTGCTTTTATTGAAAATACATAATTATAATACCAGCTTTGGTAACTCCGGTTAATCACCCGTTGCGACGCTCCGTTCAGCGCCAACGACAACATCAGCTTTTTTTAAAAAGCAAGTTTAAGAATTTTTAACGATTAAAACATTCAAAAATAAAGTCTTCTATATTTTAAACCGTACGTTTGATAAATGAAGAACAGGTTGACAGGAAGATATCCTTTAGCAATATATTTTTTTATTGTCTCACTTTCCCCGTTTTATATATCTGCACAAGATACTGTAAAAGCACCTGTCTTTACTTCTTCTTTACCAAACGACTCATCCGTTTTTGCATCACCAGGACTAATAACTGCAGGCGGACAATTATCAAATACCCGGCAAACTAAAAACAGGATCAGGCTGATTGCAGCAACCAATATTATAGGCTACGGCGGCGCTATGGCCGGCTTGTATACTGACTGGTACAGCAACTATCCGCAGACGCACTTCCATTTTTTTAACGATAACCATGAGTGGAAACAGGTGGACAAAGTTGGCCACGCCTACAGCGCTTACGTAGAAAGCAGCGGCAGCATGGAACTATGGCGCTGGACAGGAATAAAACGAAACCAGCGCATCTGGATCGGCGGACTGAGCGGTATAGCGTACCAGACAATGATCGAGACCCTTGACGGATTTAGCAGCCAATGGGGCTGGAGCTGGGGAGATTTTAGTGCGAATGTATTTGGCAGCGGGTTACTCATAAGCCAGGAACTTGCATGGGATGAACAAAGAATTCACATGAAATTTTCTACGCACAAAAAAAATTATGGGTCTGCTGATTTAAACACCCGTGCTGATAAATTGTATGGAAAAAGCTTCAGTGAGCGCTCTATCAAAGATTATAATGCACAGACGTACTGGCTCAGCGCTAACCTGAAAGATTTTATGCCAAAAAGCAATCTTCCATCGTGGCTGAATGTAGCAGTCGGATATGGAGCGGAAGGCATGTTTGGGGCCAATGCCAACATCGGCACGGACGATCATGGCAACATAAACTTTAACCGGCAGGATATTAAAAGATACAGGCAGTTTTATATCGCCCCGGATATTGATCTTACTAAAATAAAAACCAAACGCACTTTAGTAAGACTGGCGTTGGTGGCTTTAAATTCTTTCAAATTTCCTGCACCTTCGTTAGAATATAATTCAAAAGGACAGATATTGTTTCATTTTATTCATTTCTAAAGCTGCAGGCTTTGCGCATAAGCAGAAATATGATAAAGATGAGGCAAAAAATAACGGGCCATTTTTCAGACCCGCTGTTTATTATTTAAGCATTTACAATAAAAGGAGACTTGTTTACAAATGCATTATCAGACAATTGGCTGATAAGAAAATGTGCTAAAGAAGCTGCACTTATTTTATCACCGTTACAATCTTCTAAACTAACCTTTATTTCACTTCTCTCATCCGTTTGTTCAATTAGTGGAAGTCTTACTAATGTCCAGCTAACATTACTGTCCGACAAAATATTGTATTCTGTTTGCTTATCAGCAGTTGTTTCAGGATAATGTGTTTTCATCCAATCAGTTGCAAATTTGGTTTTAATGCTTTTCTTATCAAAAGGGGTGTCAACATTTAGTCCTGTCGTTAAAATGTAACGATTAATATTACATTCATTCATAACCCGGATAACATTTTTAGTTGCCTTGCTGAAAATAGAAGTCTCGCTTGCAGGCTGGCCTAATCCTAACGTGCTGATAACCGCCTGACAACCCTGGAGTAAAGAACGTACAGATTTGTACTCTCCCGCATCGCCTTTTACGATTTCTATCAATGGATGGTTGATTTCAAAATTTGCAGGATTTCTAATAAGAATTTTAAAGTGAAAGCCCTGAGTTAATAACTGTTTCACCAGGTATTTTCCGGATTTACCGGTTCCGCCTATAACCGCGATTTTCATTTTTTGATCTTTATAAAATTAGATAATGATATTTTTCGGTTTTTATCTGTGTCAGACAAAACACGAGTAACAAAAGCCATCAGACTTCTGTAAAAGAGAACATCAGTATTTTATAAAGAGATTGTAATGAAGCAAAATTATAAGATTTTTGTTAAAAGTTGCAAGTAAGAAATTAGCTAAACAGCCATTAGCTGCAAGCCACGAGCTATTTGTCCGATTCTTTTCATTGTTAATAACGGTTTCTCTGCTTGCGGCTTATAGCTGATGCAATTCGGCATTGGCGATCATATTCTCATCTGTCTGGCCCGCCAGCGCTAAAATTGAAAACCACCAATTATTTTTCAGTGCACCTTTTAAAAACATTCTTATTAATTCCCCGTATTAATATTTCTCAAGCCAATAATTTTCTTATTGCCTCATGATACTTTTCAAAGCTAAAAGCTTTAACTGCTTCCTGCATTGCTTCGGCTATTTGCTTTGTGCATAAGTTCCCGATGCTGCCTTCGTGTTGATGATTTACTGTTGTTGAATATTCAAATTTGCCTTCTTCAATCGCCACCCCGACTTTTTTGTAAGCATCTCTGAACGGAACGCCTTGCAGCACAAGCTTGTTTACTTCTTCCACACTGAACAGATATTTGTACCGCTCATCGCTTAGCAGGTTTTCTTTTACTTTTATATTACTTATCATAAGATGCATCATGTCTATGCAACTGTTTAAAGTAACAAAAGCAGGAAACAAATATTCTTTCAGCAACTGAAAATCGCGATGATAACCTGACGGAAGATTGGTGGTAAGTAAAGCGACATCATTAGGTAAAGCCTGCAGTTGATTACATTTGGCACGTATCAGTTCGAATACGTCAGGATTTTTTTTATGCGGCATTATAGAAGAACCTGTTGTCAGCTCGTCAGGAAAAGAAATAAAGCCAAAGTTTTGGTTCATATACAAAGCGCAGTCCATGCTAAGCTTGTTTAAAGTTGCAGCAACATTACTGAGAGCCTGGGCTGCAATCCGCTCACTTTTGCCACGGCTCATTTGGGCATAAACGACATTAAAATTTAAATTTTCAAAACCAAGCAATTCAGTCGTAAAAGTTCTGTTTAAAGGAAAAGAAGAACCATAGCCCGCAGCGGAACCAAGCGGATTTTTATTAACTACTTTATAAGCAGATTGCAAAGTAATAACATCATCAACAAGGCTTTCAGCATAAGCGCCCAGCCACAGGCCAAAAGAGGACGGCATTGCTAATTGTAAATGCGTATAACCAGGCAAAAGATATTCTTTGTAATATTCACTTTTTTGCTGCAGAAGCAAAAATAAAGTATGTATATTATTAACGAGTTGTTCTATTGCGCTTCTGAAAAATAATTTTACATCAACCAGCACCTGGTCATTGCGGCTGCGGCCGCTATGTATTTTTTTACCAACTTCGCCTAACCTTTGCGTAAGCAGCAACTCAACCTCAGAATGAATATCTTCAACATCGTGTTTCAATGAAAAATTACCTGCTTCAATTTCTTTATAGATTTTTTTTAATTCATCAGATAAAACTTTCCATTCATCTTTTGCCAGCAAACCAATACTTTCAAGCATTTTGATATGTGCTAACGATCCCTGTACGTCAAAAGGAGCAAGAAACATATCCATTTCACGATCATTTCCTACAGTAAAAACTTCTACTGCTTTGGAAGTTGTTATATTTTTTTGCCAAAGTTTCATGGAAAGGAGTTTCTGGTTAAGAAGTATGATTATTGAAACTTGTTTTGTTCATTTTAATCTTTTTTGTTCAAAAATACGGTCAAAGCAACATCTTACTTAGCATGGAGATATAAGTTTCAATTCCTTCTTTTATTTCTGACAAATAAATAAACTCGTCTGCAATATGGCTTCTCGCACTGTCGCCAGGCCCGCATTTTAATGCAGGAAAAGGCATCAGAGTTTTATCGCTGCTTGTAGGCGAACCAAAACACTTTTTACCAAGACTGATCCCAGCCTGTACGATGGGATGATTTATATCAATGCTTGTGGAACGGAGGCGCATACTTCTTGGAATTACTTCACTAACCACATTGTGCCTTATTGTATCAAATACCTGTTCATGGGTATACAATTCAGTTATCCTCACATCTACTGCAAAGTTGCATGTTGAAGGCATCATATTATGCGCCTTATTTTCTGTGTTAATAACTGTTACACTCGTTTTTACAGAACCAAGCCACTCACTCACTTTTGGGAATTGAAAAGTACGAAACCATTCAATGTCTTTTAAGGCTTTATAAATTGCATTTTCTCCTTCTTCTCTTGCCGCATGTCCTGCTTTACCGTAAGCCACACAGTCCAATACCATTAATCCTTTTTCTGCTACTGCCAAATCCATTTTTGTTGGTTCTCCAACTATTGCAAAAGCTGGTTCCATCCCATTCAAAACCTTTTTAAAATCTTTATTTCCAAGCAACGATTCTATACCATTATATCCGCTGATTTCTTCTTCTGCAGTTGCAGCAATAATAAGATTATATTGTAAGTTATCTCTATTATAGAAAAAAAGAAAAGCAGCAATAAGGCTAATCAAACAGCCTCCCGCATCATTGCTTCCCAAGCCAAATAACTTTCCATCTTCAATAACAGGAGTAAAGGGGTCGTTTGTATATTGGTGATTAGCCTTAACAGTATCGTGATGAGAATTTAAAAGAATGGAAGGTTTTGAAGGATTGAAAAATTCATTTACTGCCCAAACATTATTTAAAAGTCTGTGTGTTTTGACGCCTCTTTGCACAAGAAATGTATCAATGGCTGCTGCAGTTCCATCTTCGTATTTTGAATAAGAAGCAATACTTATTAACTGTTGCAGCAAATCAACTGCTTCCTTATATAATAATTCTGATGGCATTTATAGTTCTTACCGATTGAGATGGCTAAATAGCCACGACCTTTAGGTCGTGGATTTATAAAAAAATGCAGGCATCGGCTTTAGCCAAAACTCTTTTAAAATGATCTTCATTCGAAAATTCTTTTTTGGCTAAAGCCTGTTATCTATTATTCTTTATCCACGACCTGAAGGTCATGGCAATTACAGCTTAATCATAATAACCATGCTCTCCGTCATAAAGCCACTTTTATTTTATAAAAAGAGTTCCGCTTGTTTTATCACCGGTATTATGTAAAAGGTCTTTTGCATCACCGACCAGAACTTCTTTAACTCCCGCATCAATTGCTGCAAAAGCATTATCAATTTTAGGAAGAATACCTGCAAATAATTTCTGTTCACTTAATAGTTGCTGGTAAGTTGGTTTATTAATAAGTTTGATTACTGAATTATCATCATCTGCATTCTCTAAAACCCCTTTCTTTTCAAAACAATAAATGAGTCTTACATTATACCAGGCAGACAAAGCAACAGCAAGAGATGAAGCAATTGTATCTGCATTTGTATTTAAAATGTGTCCTTGCTGATCGTGTGTTAATGGCGCGAAAACCGGTACCAATCCATTTTCTAAAAATAACTTTACATTTTCCACTTCCAGCTTTCCGCTTTCCACATCTCCAACCCAACCAAAGTCTACCTCTTTTACCGGTCGCTTTATTGCTGGAATAATATTTCCATCGGCACCGGTCAATCCTATAGAGTTACAATTAAAAGATTGCAGTTGAGCAACTATTTTTTTATTCACCAAGCCGCCATAAACCATTGTTACAAGATCAATTGTTGCATCGTCCGTTATTCTTCTTCCGTTAATGTAGTTAGATTGAATTCCTAATCTTTCCCCGATTTTGGTTGCGATTTTTCCTCCGCCATGCACGAGGATTTTTTTTCCTACAATAGAAGCGAAATCTTTTAAAAAAGATTGTAATGAATCTTCACTATCTATTACATTTCCTCCGATTTTAATAATAAACAATCTTTCCATTTCTTGCAGAAAATTAAATAGCAGGTTGTGGCACTATAGGTCAAAAATGATTAAAAGATTTTGCTTTAACTGTTCTTCAATCTCTGCAGGTAACATTCCAAGTTTGCTTTGCAGTCGTTTGTTGTCAATTGCTCTTATTTGATCTATCAGTATATCACAATCTTCTTTCAGTTTTGCCATTCCTTTTTTAAGATGAACCCGTAAGATTTCCGCTTCCTTTTGTACGTTCGTAGTAATGGGACAAACGATTGTTGAGTGATGAAAAGAGTTAAGCAAATCCGTTTGAATGACAACAACTGGTCTGATCTTACCTGTTTCAGTGCCTATTCTTGGGTTAAGATCAGCAATCCAAACTTCGAATTGCTTAATTTTCATTTTCCAGGCTTTCAAATTCTTCTAAAATTTTCATTGATTCATTTCGTACAAGCTTTGACTCCTTTTGTAACTGCCTGGTAAGAATGCGTCTTTTTTGAAGCAGATTATAAAACTCAATAGCTTCATTTATATACCGGTTTCTATTCTTATTGATTTTAGATAAAATTTTTTCGGTCTCCTCAAAAATTGTGTCATCCATTTTTAAACTGAGATTCTTCATTTTGCAAATATAAAAGTATACATTAAAAGTATATAGTCAAATTTTTCTCTCTTCTCCCTTTAGGGTCGGGGCTAACAGTTCACTTATAACTGCCTGTGCTGCCCAAACTCTGTTTGATGCTTCTTTTGTTACTAAACTATTTGAACCATCTAATATTTCATCGCTCAACTCTACATTTCTTCTTACGGGCAGGCAATGCATAACTTTGGCATCATTGGTAATTTTTATTTTTTCTCCTGTCAGCATCCAGCTTGAATCGTTGCTTAAAATTTTGCCATAATCATTATAAGCGCTCCAGTTTTTTACGTATACAAAGTCTGCATTTTTTAATGCTTTATCCTGGTCATGCGTAATAACTGCACCTTTTGTAAATTTTTCTGCAAGCTCATAACCTTCAGGATGTGTAATAATAAATTCAGCTTCTCCCCATGCATTTATCCATTCTGAAAATGAATTAGCCACACACTGCGGTAATGGTTTAATATGAGGTGCCCATGTAAGTACTATTTTTGGTTTGCCTCCACCCTTTAAAGGGGAGTTAAGAAGATGCTCTTTAACAGTGATTATATCTGTCAGACTTTGTAAAGGATGCAAGGTTGCACTTTCGAGACTTACAACAGGAACGCCTGCATATTTAATAAACTGATTAATGTACATTTCACTATAATCTTCCTTTCTGTTCTTAAGGGAAGGAAATGTACGAATGCATAAAATGTCGAAATAATTACCAAGAATTGGAGCAGCATCTTTTACGTGTTCTACCGTGTTGCCATTCATTATGGCTCCTTCTTCAAATTCCAACGCCCAGCCTTCTTTATCAATATTAAAAACAATTGCCTCCATCCCCAAATTTTGGGCTGCCACCTGTGTGCTTAACCTGGTTCTTAAGCTGGGATTGAGAAACAATAAGCCTATTTTTTTATTATTTCCTAAAAGCTTATCCTTATATGGATTTGCTTTGTACTCCAGGGCCTTAGCTGCAAGAACATTAATGTCAAGTACATCTGAAACGGAAATGAAGTTTTTCAATTTTTTTTCAATTTTTTTTACCGCTGGGAACGGGAGAAACGAGAGTTGTCGCAGAGAGATACCGCGTAGACTCCTTAACTCTGCTCCTCTGCGGTTAACAATTTTTGCAAAAAAGCAATTTCAGTTTGAAGAGCATCTATAAAGTCATCTGCTTGTTGGGTTGTTATAGCAAGTGACGGCAATAACCTTATTACATTTGGTTTGGCTTCTCCTGTAAAAACATGCTGTTTATACAAAAGATTTTTTTTAAGGTCTTTTAATTCTTCCGGCACATCAAAACCAATCATTAATCCACGTCCGCGAACTTTTTCAATTCCTTCAGTTTCCGATAACTTATTCAATAAATACTTACCTGTTTGCCTGGCATTCTCAATTAAATCATCTTCTTCAATCACCTCAAGCACCGCTAATGCAGCAGCACAAGCGAGGTGATTTCCGCCAAAGGTTGTTCCAAGCATACCATGCTTTGGCTTAATATGGGGAGCAATCAAAATACCGCCGATAGGAAAACCATTGCCCATACCTTTTGCCATTGTATAAATGTCTGCATCTTCACCTGCAAAGTCATGAGCAAAAAATTGCCCGCTTCTTCCATATCCATCCTGCACACTGTCGGCAATATACACGGCATTATATTCAATGCATATAGCACGGATTTTTTGAAGAAAGGTTCGTGTTGCTTCAATAATTCCTCCAACGCCTTGTATGGCTTCTATAATGACAGATGAAATTTCATTTCCCTGTTCTGCAAAACAATTTTCTAAAGCCTGCTCATCATTAAAAGGAAGAAAAATAACATTATTTGTTTCATTAACAGGAGCAACAATTTTTAAATTGTCTGTAACTGCGACAGCCAAAGAAGTTCTGCCATGAAAAGATTTGCTGAAGGCAACTACTTTCTTTTTACCATTGTGAAAGGAAGCAAGCTTCAAAGCGTTTTCATTTGCTTCCGCTCCGCTGTTGCAGAGAAATAACTGGTAATCGTCTTTGCCGCTCACCTGGCCCAGCTTTTCAGCTAATTGCTGCTGTAAAGGAATTTTAATTGAATTAGAATAAAAAGCAATTTTGTGCAATTGTTCCTCAATTCTTTTCACCCAATGCGGATGTGTATGACCAATGCTTATTACAGCATGGCCGCCATACATATCTAAGTATCGAATGCCTTTATCATCCCACACATAAGAACCTTGCGCCTTAGTTATTGTGATGTTGTTTAAAGGGTATACGTCGAATAGATTCATGTTATAAATTTTTTGCCACAAAGACACTTAGACAGGAAGAAATACAAATAAAACTTGTGTCTTCGAGCCTTTGTGGCTATTAAAAAAAATTCGCTTTCAATTTCAAACCTGCAGTTTCTTCTAATCCAAACATCAAATTCATGTTTTGAACGGCCTGTCCGCTTGCTCCTTTTAAAAGATTATCTATTATAGAATGAACAACTAATTTGTTTCCAACTTTTTCAAGGTGAATCAAACATTTATTTGTATTAACAACCTGTTTTAAAGATATGGGATCATCACTCAAAGCAGTGAATACTTCTTCTTTATAATATTCCTTGTACAGGTTGGTGATTTCATCTGCAGAAAGATCACAACTCATTTGAGAACTGATAAAAATTCCACGTGTAAAATCTCCCCGCCAGGGCACGAAGCTAAGGTCAACAGGTTTTTCAGGTTGCAGCCTTGTTAGCGATTCTCCTATTTCATTTATATGTTGATGAGTTAATGTTTTATATGCTGAAATATTATTTGCCCGCCAGCTAAAATGAGTTGTTGCCGACAAACTTTGACCGGCGCCTGTAGAGCCGGTAATGCCGGTTGTATAAATATCTTTCAGTAATCCGGCTTTAGCCAGCGGCAACAATCCTAACTGTATGGCTGTTGCAAAACACCCGGGATTGGCAATATTTTCCGCTGACTTAATTTCTTCTTTATTTAGTTCAGGTAAGCCGTAAATAAATTTTCTGTCTTCCAATTGAAAATTTTTATTGAGACGAAAATCATGGCTTAAATCTATTATTTTGACTCCCTTTATAGAGAAGCCTTTATCCTCTAAAAACTTTTTTGCGTCTCCATGTCCTACGCACAAAAAAAGAACATCAATATTATTATGAAAATCAGCGGAAAAAGCAATTTCAGTTTCTCCCGTAAGATCAGTATGTACAGAGCTTACTTGTTTTCCTGCATTGCTTTTACTATAAATAAAACCTATTTCAACATCTGGATGATTTATTAGTATTCTTATCAGTTCTCCTCCTGTATAACCTGCACCGCCTATTATGCCAGCTTTAAGCCTCCCCGCCCCTAAAGGGGAGCTATTAGAGTATGTAGCATTTATATTATTATTCACAGTAACTAATTATTTTTTTATTAATCTCCCTTCAGGGTTGGGGCTCTCTCTTCTCCCTTTAGGACCGGGGCTACACCAAGTTATACCTATCGTTTTGTGTAGAAGGTTGAGAACAAACAATAAATTCAAGCATTTCTTCTTCTTGCTTGTTCATTATTCTATGTTTTCGTCGTGGCTCTATACTCAATCCTTCTCCTTCATGAACAATCAGAATAACGTCGTCAACTTCAAATACAGCCTTCCCTCTTAAAATATAAAAAAACTGTTGTGACTGATTATGATAATGTAAAACCTCTTCTGTTTCCGGCGGCATTTCTTCATGTTTTATGCTTAGATCTTTATTATCAGCAAAATTTCCTGCTTTGCAATTATTACCCCAGGTATATTGTTGTAAGGGCAGAAATTTTGAAACTACTGAAGGTGTGCTCATTTGTATAGTTTTAGCCCCAAACCCCTAAAGGGGCTTAAGTGATGACATTGCAGATGTAAAAAAAAACAATATTTTCGTCCAACTTAAATCTCTCTTCTCCCTTTAGGGTCGGGGCTTATCTGGTGCCAGATCATTGTCTGGTTACCAAAAATTTTACTGAAACCTCTGACATCTTCACCAGACCAGCCGTTGTTCATTTCGCCATATTTACCAAATTTGCTGTTCATAAGATCATACTGCGACTCAATTCCAATAACCTGGAAACGGTAGGGCAGCAGTTGAACAAAAACGTCTCCTGTTACATTTTGCTGGCTGTTTTCTAAATATGCCTCAATATCCCGCATTACCGGATCAAGGATTTGACCGTCGTGAAGCCAGTTGCCGTAGAACTGTGCTAACTGGTCTTTCCAGTTTAGCTGCCATTTTGTAAGTACATGTTTTTCCAGCGCATGATGTGCTTTTATGATAACCATCGGTGCTGCCGCTTCAAAACCCACACGGCCTTTGATACCGATAATCGTATCGCCAACATGTATATCTCTGCCGATGCCAAAAGGGCCTGCAATTGCTTGCAGGTATTGAATAGCTTCAGCCGGATGAGCAAAAGACTGATCGTTAACAGCTTTCAATTCGCCTTTAATAAAAGACAGTTTTACTTCTTCACCTTCAGTTTTTGTAACCTGTGTCGGCCAGGATTCCTCGGGCAACATGCCTTTGGATTGTAAAGTTTCCTTACCCCCGACGCTTGTTCCCCAAAGGCCTTTATTGATAGAATACAAGGATTTTGAGAAATTCATGTCAACCTTTTTGCTCTTTAAATATTCAATTTCCTGTTCGCGGCTTAGCTTGAGATCGCGAATGGGAGTGATAATTTCAACTCCCGGAATCATAATATTAAAAATCATGTCAAAGCGAACCTGATCATTTCCTGCACCCGTGCTTCCGTGAGCAACTGCTGAGGCGCTCAGCTTTTTTACATGTCCGGCAATGTGAAGCGCCTGGCTGAGACGCTCTGCACTTACGCTTAAAGGATATGTATTGTTTTTTAATACATTTCCGTAAATAAGATATTTTATTATACTGTCGTAATAGCTTTTTACCGCATCTGCTGTTGTATGCGTTTTTACTCCAAGCTTGTATGCGTGTTGCTCAACCTGCTTTAATTCTTCATCTGTAAAACCACCTGTGTTAACTATAATGCTATGAACTTCATAACCCCTTTCTTCGGTTAAATATTTGACACAATAAGAAGTATCGAGACCGCCGCTAAAACCAAGAACTAAAGATTTAGACATGCTTAAATGAATGATTTGGACTATTTTTTATTATTATTATAAACTAAGAAAGTATTGCAAAATTGACTTCGAAGAAGAATTCTTTTTCTTAAGGAGCTTTAAGAGACGGCTTTTTTTAACATTCATAAACCGCTCGTATAGTTGTGAGTGTGCCTTAAAATCTTCTGCTGTTTCTTCAGGTTCAAAATGATCTGCCGGATCATAGAGCATGGCAGTGCAAAAACAATTTTTTCTTTCTTTGCTCATCAGCGTATCATAATTTACACAAGCTTTGCATCCTGCCCAAAACTGTTCATCATCTGTAAGTTCAGAATATGTTACTGGTTCATATCCAAGCTCGCTGTTAATTTTCATAACAGCTAAACCCGTAGTCAATCCAAAAATTTTGGCAGTTGGATATTTTTCTCTTGATAAATCAAAAATTCTTTTTTTTATCTGTTTTGCCACACCGCTTTTGCGAAAAGCAGGAGCTACGATTAAACCGCTGTTTGCAACAAACTTATCATGTCCCCAGGCTTCAATGTAGCAAAAGCCCACCCAGGTACCGTCTTCGGTATGAGCGATAACGGCTTTGCCTTCTTCCATTTTTTTAGCTACATATTCAGGACTTCGCTTAGCTATACCAGTTCCTCTGGCTTGGGCAGAAGACTCCATTTCATTAGTTATAGTTGCAGAATAATGAACGTCGGTACTATTGGCTGCCCTGATAATAATTTGCTGATCCACGATAATAAAGATTAAAAAATGTTGTAAAGAAAATGTGTCTGTTACAGGTTGTTTTACCCGCGTGCTGCTTTCAAGGAGATGAAGCGCTAAATCAGATACGTGGTCGTCGGATAAGGAACAAAAAGTTATCAGAACCCAAATTATTTACAGCACCCTTAAGAGAAGGATGATATGCAGAAAGACCTGTATGGGTGATAAAATTTCTCAACTTCTTACTATAATCAGTAGTGAAATAATGATTTGAAGATGTAAAAGTATAATACTTTCTAATTTTATAAGTAATAATTTTTTATAAAATTTCATTATTAACGTAAAGATGTCTATTGGAACGAAAATGAGTGCTCAAATATTGTGTCAAATGATTTTGTCAACACGGAGATACAGAGGCACGCTGAGTAGAATCTCTCTGTGCAACTCTGTACCTCCGTTTCTCTGTATTGTTATTCTCAATAATTTCTTTAACACCGAGATACAGAGAAACAGAGGCACACTGAGTAGAATTTCTCTGTCCAACTCTGTACCTCCGTTTCTCTGTGTTGTTATTCTCAATAATTTCTTCAACACCGAGATACAGAGAAACAGAGGCACACTGAGTAGAATTTCTCTGTGCAACTCTGTACCTCCGTTTCTCTGTGTTGTTATTCTCAATAATTTCTTTAACACCGAGATACAGAGAAACAGAGATACACAAAGAAAAACTTATATACTAACTGAATAAATATTCGAGGTCTTCCCTTGTAAGGTTTTTGACGAAACCTGCATCATCAGTTATAAGGTCGGCGGCAAGGGCTTTTTTCTTTTCCTGAAGTTTCAAAATTTTGTCTTCTACCGTGTCTTTACAAATCATGCGGTAGGCAAAAATATTTTTTGTCTGGCCAATGCGATGCGTGCGGTCAATCGCCTGCTGCTCTACCGCCGGGTTCCACCACGGATCTACTATGTATACATAATCAGCCGCGGTAAGGTTTAAACCTACCCCGCCTGCTTTAAGTGAAATAAGAAAAACTCTGCAGGTATCATCGTTTTGAAAACCTTGTATCGCCTTTTCGCGGTCAGGAGCGGAAGTGCTGCCGTCAAAGTATTCATACTTTACACCCATTTCATTCAACCTTTCACGTATCAGGGCTAACATGCCAAGAAACTGGGAGAATACCAACGCTTTATGGTCGCTTATATTTTCGGTTATTTCCCGGACAAGCTCATCTAATTTGATAGAAACGTTGGGAAACTTTTCTTCATCTTTCATTATTGCCGGGCTGTCGCAGATCTGGCGCAGCTTCATCAATCCCTGCAAAATCGTCAATTGAGATTTTCCGATTCCCTGATTTTCTACCACGCCTAAAATTTTGTCGCGAAAATCATTTCTGTAGGCTTCGTAAATCTTTCGCTGCTCCTCCCCCATTTCACAAAAAAGTATCATTTCTGTTTTGTCGGGAAGGTCTTTTGCCACCTGCTCTTTGGTGCGTCGGAGAATAAAAGGATAGAGCAATTTCCGCAGGTGTTCTTTCTGTTCCTGCTCGCCAAATTTATCAATAGGAACGGCAAATTCCTGTTTGAAAAATTCCATCGTTCCCAACATGCCAGGATTGAGGAAATTCATTTGGGCGAAAATGTCAAACGTATTGTTTTGCAGTGGCGTACCGCTGAGACAAAGCCGGCTTTTTGCTTTTAAAAGCCCGGCTGCTTTTGTAACCTTGCTCGATGGGTTTTTAATGGCCTGGCTTTCATCAAGTATTATATAATCAAAGTCCGTTTCTACAAAAGATTTTATATCGCTTCTAAGCGTACCGTAGGTAGTGATAATAATGTCAGCATCAGGTTTTGAGACAAGATTTTTATCTCTCATACCACCATGATGAATGTGATATGTAAGCGAATTGGTGAACTTTTTTATCTCATTTTCCCAGTTATACATAAGTGTGGTAGGACATACTACAAGCGCTTTTAAAGACCCTTTTGTCTCTTTAATATGCTGAATAAATGAAAGAGCCTGGATGGTTTTACCAAGGCCCATATCGTCTGCAAGTATACCACCCCAGTTTACCTCGTGCAAATAATTAAGCCACTGAAACCCCGACTCCTGGTATGGGCGCAGGATTGATTTAAGATGTTCAGGCGCATCAACAGGTTCAATATTTTTAAATTCTTTCAGCTTATCGTAGCGCTCTTCCAACTGAAAAAACAATTCTTCTTCATTACGGTTGTCGTACAGTTCCTCTATCACACTAAAATGGTAACGGCTAAGCTTCATCTTTTCGCTTTTGCCTTCACCAACTCTGAATAATAAAGAGTATTTTTTAATCCATTCTTCAGGCAGTATTCCCAAAGAGCCGTCCTGCAGCTGAACGAATTGCTGCTTGTTTGCCAGCGCTTTTTTTACATCAGCCACTGTTATTTTTTGCTCACCAAAGTGTATTTCCACCTTTGCATCAAACCAGTCTGTGTGGCTGCTTATATAGATTTTAGTAGTCGGTTTTGCTGTGTTGAATTTAAAGTTTTTCAATGCTTCGAACCCAAACACCGGTATCTCCATTTCTTTCATTGCATCTATAAAAAGAAAGAACCAGTTATTCTTTAATACTTCTGCTCCTTTCAGCACAAGACTGTCAGAGTCATCAGGGCGGATGAACTGTGAATGAAGGCTTTCAATCTTTTTTACAATTGCCTTTTCTTCTTCCGTATTTCTTTGTATCACCAGCAAGCTGTCTTGCTGGGGAATAATAATTTTTTCCTTATCCTGCGGTTTAACCTCGTAACCTCTGTAAACAAAAATGGGCTGAAATAAAAGGTAGTCTCCTTTTTCCTTCAATAATAATTTTACTTCGGGCTTTAGGTCTTTAATATCTTCCCGCTTCACGTTATTAAACTGCACGTTGTACTCTTTTGCCAAAGGCAAAATCATTTCCTGCAACTGCCGGCCCCATTCCTGCTCACTGATTTCCATTTTACCCAAAGGCAAAAACTTTTCTGCCAATATGGTGTCCTTTGGTTTTTCAAACAAAAACAAGGTGTCGTCGTGCAAAAAAAGAAGCGGAGAATTTGTTCCGCTTTCTGTCAGCGGCACTTCTATATGGTTTAGCTTAACAAAGCACTGAACTTCGTAGATTCCTTTGGCATAAGTAATATTGAAACTAAGAATTGCAGGCTCTTCGCTTAAATGAATTTTTATAAGATTAGCGGTGGTAAACGCTTTTTTTTGCAGCAGCCAAAAGGAAAAATAAGGACTGGCATCGGTAAAAATCTTTTTATAACGCGGGTGCAGAAATTCAATAATCAGGATCCTTGTTTCTTCAGGTAAGTTGTCGGTGTGCTGCTGAATAATATTTTCCCAAATACCGCTGAAAGGCGAGTTTCGGTTTAAATGACGCGTTATCTCTGCAGGCTGCAGCTTGCGCAGTTGTTGTACCAGCATTTTATCATCATCACTAAAAACTTCTGTGTTAATATATTTATTCAGGTCGAGCTTTTCTGTTTTGCCGGTAAAGGCATTTCTCTCTTCATTTACCTCGCCCTGCACACCTTCTGTCTGTATAAAAGGATAATGTACATTGTTTTCAATAAAAACGAGCCCTAACTGCATTTCTGCAGGTTTTGGAATTTCTTCGTCAGCTTCTGCTACCGCAACTGCGACAGAAGATTCAAAGGCAGGTTTTTTTTGCAGTCCGCCGGCAGATGGCGCTATGCGTTTGATAGAAGAGTCGAGGACACGTAAATAAGGTTTTCCATCTTTGTAGGCAAATTCAAATTTTCCTTTAAGATTGTCGGTCAAAGAATAGCCGTAAGCCTCAAGCAGCTTGTTTTTTTCCTTGTCCCAATTGCGGATGCTGTCAAAATAATTTACACCATAGCGTGAGAGCAACTGTACGAGCACAATGGTTTTATGCACGCACAACGGATGTTTATCATCACTGTCGCAAATGCAACTTGTATCAAAATTTCTTTCCTCATTTTTTTGAATAAGCACTTTGTATTTTACTCCGTCGTGGTCAACTTCAGCTTTTACTCTTTCGTCTTTTGCCTCTGAAATGGTTGCTTTTTTGTCGCGTAAATATTCTTCCGCCTCTGTGTAAGATTGTGCAGAGGTAAGCAGCCTTATCATTTTCAGGTCGAGCTGCTTCATCTTTACAATGGTATGCTTCTGGTCGTAAACAAGGTCTTTCTCGTTGAGCATGTTGCGGTCGAGCAGCTCCTGCAATTGAAACAAAGCGGCAACTTCGTGGCGGCAAACCTCGCCAAGATTATATGGGCAACTGCAGCGCAGGGATAGTGTTGACGCTTCTTTAAACTTATTTATCTGTACTTTGTAATAAGTTGAATAAATATCGTCTTTTACGCGAAAAGTTACAGCAGCCATCAGGTCGTCGTATTCCATTAACTCAACGTTATTGATAGCGTGTATCTTTTTTCCCCGGCGAATTACTTCGTCTGTGCCGTTGTTGTAAATATGCTTGATTAAATGCGGTAAAGCCATGTATAATTGTTGTTATTAACGAATGACAAACGATTAAATTTTAAAAAATATTTGTCATTCGTATTTGCCATCCGGTAATTATTGCGGTTATCGTTACCAAAAAGGGCAATTAGCAAAAGTAAAGGAAAAGCAGCCAGTTAAAGAATTGAAATAAGAAGGAGCGAAGAAATTTTTGTTAAGACTGGCAGTGATATGAAAATGGCAAAAAGTTGCGGAATGAAATACCGGTGAAGTTTTCAATAAAAACTTTAGTTGATAGCACTTCAAAAGCTTCATACTAATTTTTTTAATCCGATAATTTCAGAAATTGCAATAAATTTTACCCAACTGTCAATTCGCCGTTTTTATACAAAGGCAGCACATTTGCCACGTCTGTTGACACACAATATTCCAGGTCTTTATGCAATCCGTAAGCGGCCAGCCGATGCCAGTGAGTAGTATGCTGAATGAACTCGTGTAAATCATGGCGGTGAAGATTGTACATTTCTTTAGCCATCAGGCTTGAGTCGTCATGGATTACAAAATGTTCCTCTATTTTGTCTATAACAGCGCCTGCAAATAATGTATCTTCAAGGTTAAACCTGTCTTTCCAGCCGGAGCATCCTAAAATTACATTTTTATTTTGTGAGATAAGGTAGCCGCAAACAGCACTTAAATTAACAAACGAACCTGTAACCACTTCAGCACAACCTTTTGCAAGCGCCCTGTGCAAAAGTTTTGTGCCGTTTGTAGTCGTTAAAACCAATGTTTTCCCTTCAATAAATTTCCTTGGGTATTCTGCAGGTGAGTTTCCGTATTGCAATCCTTCAATCACCTTTCCCTCGCGTTCGCCCGCAGTGATGGAGCCGGAGATTTTGTTGCCCAATCTTTTGCATTCTTCCACTTCGGCAACAGGTATCACCCGTTTGGCGCCGTTGTACAAAGCGGCAGCAATGGTTGTTGTCGCCCGAAAAACATCTATTATTACAACTACCGTATTGCCAACATCAAACAAATCGAGCAATGCAGGTGAAAGAGACGTAAACAGCGTTGCCTTTTTATTCATAAGCGACAAAGATAAAAGAGTAAGTGCGGATTAATGTTATCAGAATTTTTCAAAAATTAAACTATCTTAATAATGATAAATGTGGGCATTTTTTGTTGTTTTGCAATATGTATTTAGTCAAAACTCCCTGGTGGTTAAAAATGCTCTATTCCTCTGCACTCACCTGGAAAATACCTGCAGACAAAAATGAAATATTTCTGACCTTTGACGATGGCCCGCACCCGGTTATCACTCCTTTTGTATTAGATTGTTTGCGACAATACAATGCCAAAGCGACTTTTTTTTGTATCGGAAAAAATGTACAGAAATACCAGCAGGTGTACAGGCAAATACTTAATGAAGGACACACGACCGGCAATCATACGTACAATCATCTGAATGGATGGAAGACCAATGATACAGAATATATAAAAGATACAACGCTTGCAAAAAAATATATAGACAGCAACTTGTTTCGTCCGCCTTATGGAAGAATATTAAAATCTCAGATACAGCAGCTAAAGCCTCTTTTTAAAATTATTATGTGGGATGTTTTAAGCGGAGATTTTGATGTTAATCTATCCCCTAAAAAATGTCTTAAAAATGTGACAACTTATACAGTTCCCGGTTCTGTAATTGTTTTTCACGACAGTGAAAAAGCCTTTCCGCGTTTAGAATACTCATTGCCAAGAGCTTTACAGTTTTTTACAGAAAAAGGGTTTGTAATGAAAGGGATTAATGAGTGAAGAAATGCCGATTTCTATTAAAAAAATTTTTCACCAAAAGGTAAATAAATGGGGCCAGGGTAAAAAACCCAGCCCTTTTTTTAATCCGTACCCTATGAAAACAACGTTATGTTCAACGTAAAAAATGTTGCAGAAAATTCTACTGCTTTTTTTCAATTACACGCTCAAGAGAATGTATAAACGCAGTGAATGAAACTTTATTTTTAATCGGCAGTAAATATATTTTAAGATTCAGTAATCATTAACCTGTAATTAATTTTTAAAAACATTTTTAAAAATAAACTTTGCAATATGAGATTGACAGATACACACACGCATTTATACTTAAAAGAGTTTGAGAAAGATTTTGACGAAGTCTTACAAAGGGCGCAAAAAGCAGGTATTGAAAAGTTTTATATGCCATGCATTGACAGTACAGTTATAAATGATATGCTTACGTTAGAAGAAAAGTATCCTTCACAGTTCTTCGCAATGATGGGATTGCATCCCTGTTCGGTAAAAGAAAATTTTTTGGAAGAATTAAGAATAATTAAAGAATATTTATCAAAAAGAAAGTTTGCAGCAGTCGGCGAAATTGGTCTTGATTTTCATTGGGACACAACTTTTAAAAAGGAACAATTTGAGGCATTTAACAGCCAAATGGATATGGCATTACAATATAAATTACCCATTGTAATTCATACACGCAACGCAATGAAAGAAACGATAGAAGCCGTAAAGCCTTTTGCTGCAAAAGGATTAACCGGCATATTTCATTGTTTTGGCGACAGCAACGAAATGGCAAAGCAAATCATAGACATGGGTTTTTATTTAGGCATTGGCGGGGTGCTTACTTACAAAAAAGCGAATGTAGCAGAGGCTTTAAAAGATATAGACCTCAGGCATATTGTATTAGAAACGGATGCGCCATATTTAAGTCCTGTACCATACAGAGGCAAAAGAAATGAAAGCAGTTACCTGGTAAATATTGCAGAAAAATTAGCTGAAGTGAAAAACGTATCTGCAGAGGAAATAGCAGAAATAACTTCTGCTAACGCAGAAAAAATATTCGGCCGCTAATTTTCAAATGTTATTTTTGCTGGCTTTATAAAAATTGGAGAGTTGTCCGAGTGGTTGAAGGAGCACGCCTGGAAAGTGTGTATATCTGAAAGGGTATCGAGGGTTCGAATCCCTCACTCTCCGCTGGAAGGAATAAATTAAGAAAAAAAGCCTGTTAAATGTATGTTTTGCAGGCTTTTTTTATGTTTTTTGCCTAAAGACAATATGAGTGAAAAATTTGAGGATACAAGCTTTACAGTTCTTTGTGATAAAGTGGCCGCATCCGACAAGGTTTTAGCAGGCATCATTGATGAATATGGCTATCCGCCTATTTGGAAGAGACCTAATACATTTGAGACATTGGTACACATCATACTGGAACAACAGGTCTCCCTGTCGTCAGCATTATCTGCATTGACTAAAATGCGTGAAAAAGTCAAAGATATACAGCCGCAAAATCTTTTAATGCTGGCCGATGCGGATTTCAAGGCCTGTTATTTTAGCCGGCAGAAAACTTTGTACGTTAAACTTCTTGCAGAAGCAATGTTGAATAATCACATTGACCTCAGTAAAATGGAGAAATTGGCTGATGAAGACATTCGTTCAAAGCTCATAAAACTTAAAGGCATTGGCAACTGGACTATTGATATTTATCTCATGCTTGCGCTGCAGCGCACCAACATATTTCCAATAGGTGATCTGGCAGCAGTAAATGCTTTAAAACAATTGAAAAAGTTGCCAAAAGAAACATCCAGGGAGGAATTATTAATTATCGCTGCCGACTGGCAGCCATATCGTACAATAGCTGCTATGCTGCTTTGGCATTATTACTTGTCTTCGCCTTTTAAAAAAAGCGGGTAAGAAGAGAAAAGGAAGCAGTTTTCTCAGACAGGTGATGCACAACTGTGGAATATTAATCTGCAAATTGTCTGTTTCCGGCTTTAAACAATAACAAATACATAGGTCGCAAATAGTTCAGGGCAAGCCTTGCAAGTGAAGTTATTAAAATAAAGTTCTAAAATATTTTATACATTTATTTTTTATAAAAACTTGTCAATGAATAAATTTTTATTTCTCCTGTCGGGAATATTGTATTGTGCGGGTATTTTAACTGCACAGCAAAAGGTCATTCAATTGTATAAAGGTGCAGCACCAGGTTCGGAAAACTGGACCTGGAACGAAGCCGAAAGCGACAGCAATGCATGGCACACAAAAGCTGTTTATAATGTTTCACATCCAACACTTACTGTTTTTGCTCCTGACTCAATGTCTTCAACAGGAACTGCTGTTATTATTTGTCCCGGCGGTGCTTTTCACGCTTTATCAATTAATAGTGAAGGATACGATGTAGCCAACTGGCTCGTTAAAAAAGGCGTGACGTGTTTTGTTTTGAAATACCGGCTCGCTCACAGTGTAACCACAGATCCCGTTGCTGAAATGACCGCCAAATGGGGTAAACCAGCATTTAATGAAGAGAACAAAGCTGTAATTCCTCTTGAAATAACTGATGGAAAAAACGCCATTGCATACGTGCGGGCACATGTCGGCGAATATGGCATAGATCCGCACAGGATCGGCATTATAGGTTTCTCCGCAGGCGGCACCGTTGCCGCGTCTGCTGCGTTTAATTATAATTCAGAAAACCGGCCTGATTTTGTTGCCCCGGTTTATCCTTACTTTCCTCCCGAGATGGTGACTAAAATTGCTGCAGATGCGCCCCCTTTATTTGTTGTCGCTGCTACAGATGACGGTTTAAACCTTGCACCGCACAGTGTCAATCTTTACCAGCAATGGCTTACCGCAAAACATCCCGCAGAGATGCACCTGTATTCTGCCGGCGGTCACGGTTTTGGTATGCGGGTGCAGCATTTGCCTTCTGACACCTGGATTGACCGTTTTGGCGATTGGCTCAGGGTAAATAATTATCTTAAATTGTTACATCCTCCTGAGTGGGCAACAAAGTTAGCAGACTGGCAGATTGACGATGTAAAGAAAAACGGTGACTGGCAAAATCTTGCACGATACCGGAAGGCAAATGCTGCACTGGCTGCAACCACGTCTGCAAAACCTTGTGTTGTCTTCATGGGTAACTCTATAACCGATGGCTGGATCAATGCAGATTCATCTTTTTTTGCCGGAAAAAATTACATTGACAGAGGCATCAGCGGACAAACAACGCCCCAGATGCTTATACGTTTTCGCCCCGACGTTATTAACCTGAAACCCGCAGCAGTTGTCATTCTTGCCGGTATCAACGATATCGCCGGCAACACTGGTATCATGACGCTTGAAGAATCATTTGGCAACATTGTTTCCATGGCGCAGCTTGCAAGGGCAAGTAACATAAAAGTTGTTATTTCATCTGTTTTGCCCGCTTACGATTTTCCATGGCGGCCTGGTATGCAGCCAGCAGAAAAAGTAATAAAGCTTAATACGATGCTTAAACAGTATGCTGATAAAAACAATATTGTCTATCTCGATTATTTTACCGCCATGAAAGATGAACGAAATGGCTTACCTGCCAACTTATCTAAGGATGGTGTTCATCCAACTCTGGCCGGGTATAAAATAATGGAACCATTAGCTGAGAAAGCGATTGCTGAGGCTCTCAAGAGGAAGTAGAGGTTTTACTATGGCAGTTTAAATTGCCATACAGCTTGTTTCCGCCTTCTGCTTAAATTATCTTAACTAATATAATTTATTTTATCATTTTGCTTTTTGCTGTTATAAAACCTTTAATTTTAATACTTTAAATAATCTGACTTGTATGCCTGACAGAAGGACTTTTATAAAAAACAGCGGCCTTACAGCCGCGGGGTCGTTGGTTTTGACAAACCATCTCTTTGCAAAAAAAAAGAGTGCAGAATTATTGGGAATACAGCTTTATTCCGTTCGTGATGATATGAAAACAGATCCGGCCGGCACGCTTAAGCAACTGGCGGCAGCGGGATATAAAAATGTGGAACACGCTAATTATGTTGACGGTAAATTTTACGGCTATTCTCCTTCAGAATTTAAAAAAGTGCTGGATGGCCTGGGACTAAAAATGCCAAGCGGCCACACTGTGATGTCTGCAAAAAACTGGGACGAAAATAAAAAAGATTTTACTGACCAATGGAAACAAACAGTAGCAGACGCTGCAGTTGTCGGACAAAAATATGTTATAAGCCCGTGGCTTGATGAAAGCCTTCGCCAAAATTATGACGAGCTGGTTCGTTTTCTTGAACTATTTAATAAATGTGGTGAATTATGTAAGAAATCAGGGATGAAATTCGGTTATCACAACCACAATTTTGAATTCAGCAGCCACCTGAATAACCAGCTTTTGTATGATATTATTCTTGAAAAAACCAACCCTGCATTAGTTGCGCAGCAGTTGGATATCGGTAATATGTACGGCGCAGGCGGCCGGGCAGAACAAATTATTAAAAAGCATCCCGGCAGGTTTGAGCTGATGCATGTAAAAGATGAAATAAAAACAGACAAAAAAGGTGAAATGGCTGATGGATACGAAAGCACCGTTCTTGGAAAAGGCCTTATTCCTGTTAAACAAATATTAGATTTGTCAAAAAAATCTGGCGGAACTACACAATTTATAATTGAACAGGAGTCTTATCAGTCAATAACACCACTACAATCTGCTGCAGAAGATTTTACTATTATGAAAAAATGGGGATATTGATTTAAAGGAAATAAAAAAAGTTACAAGCCATAAGTTAGCTCTGTGATTTTTTTTCTTTAAAAATCCTAATTTAGGTACTCTCATTTTTAACCTTCTCTGCGTAATCTCCGCTTATTCATTTTCTGCGGTAAAAAAAACTAAACGAATGTCTAATATAGCTGCACTACAGTAAAATGCGTCCATTTTTACTATTTCATTTACTCCAACGATAACTTGTTCTTATAATAATCCAAAATCTTCATCCTGAATAAATAATCATATTTATTTGCTATAAGATCTGCATTTGACCGGTCTGCATTATTCTTTGCTATCAAGTATTCTTTTTCGTTTATCGCTCCTGCATTGAATCTCACTTCTGCTATTCTGAACGATTCTGAAAAATCTTTTACCTGTTGCTGCAAAACTTTGTACTTTTCCAATGCTGCAGTCATATTAAAATAAGCTTGTTCTATGTTTTGGCTCAATTGTGTTTTTACGGTTTCTGCTTCTGCTTCTGCTTTTTTCAAATCAATCTTTGCCAATGCTACCCGGTTTTTCGCTGCAAACCTGTTCAGAATAGGTACGCGTATACTTAGGTAAACCTGGGTGTAATAATTATTATTAAACTGGTCTCCGTAGCTTATCTTCTGCGTTGAGTAGTTGGTGCGGGTGGTCATTACCGGCACTTTGGCTCCGCCCACATCTACATAATCGCCGGAGGCGGCTTCTACGGTATTTAAAGGTATAGATTTAGTAGCAGCGTTAGAATAGTTGGTGTATATATTTCCGCTCAGATCAATGGTTGGATAGTAATAACCTTTGGCAACCTTTACACCTTTCTGTGCGCTTTGTTTTCTCAATTCAGATGCTTTTACAATGGCTAATTGTTTTACCGAGATATCATATAAAGCCGCAGGATTATTACTGTAGTCTAAGGCTAAAGTATCTGCGCTCATTTTCTCCACCTGCGTATTGCTGCTGTATCTTACATTCATCAATTGCGACAATGTGAGTTTGGCGGAGTTTACAGCATTTTGATTCGTAACAATAGCTATTTCATCACTTGCAAGCTGTCCTTTTAAATCATACAATTCTGCCGGTGAAATTGCTCCTGATTCATTCATAACATTCAGTCTTTCAACCTGCCTGCGCGACACTTCAGCCTGGTTTTTTGATTGCTGCAACTGCTCTTCGCTGTTTAAAATCTGCAAATAGGCAAGAATTACATTTAAAGTAATATTGTCTTTTGTTTGCTGAAGATCCATTTTATCAGCTTCATAAGTAAGCCCGTTTTGCCTGATAAGATTTTTTAGCTGAAACCCGTTAAAAAGAACTACGCCTGAGCCAAGACTGTAATTAGCAGAAGTCAATTTTTGATTTATGTAACCATTGGTGAACGGATCAATGCTGCGCCCCTGGCTGATACCGTGATTAAAGGCTGCTGACAAATCGGGAAGAAGATTTGCTTTGGCTTGCCTTAGGTTTACTGCGCCAGCCTGCATTTGCAGGTCACTTTGTCTCACCTGCAGATTGTTATTAACTGCGGCCTCGACACATTGTTTTAGCGTAAGCTTATATCCGGTTCCGGGTTGAGCGATTACTTTTAGTTGCCCTGCAAAAAGCAGCCAGGCAATAAATGCTATAATTCTTTCTTTCATTATTTTAGCTCTTTTTCTAATTTCTTTGTATCATTCAGATTTCTATCCGCCCGTCTAAAAGGTTAATAATCCTGCTGCCGTATTCTGCATTTTTTTCTGAATGTGTTACCTGTATGATCGTTACACCTTCTTTGTTTAATTCAGTAAAAAGTTCCATTATTTCTTCGCCTTGTTTGGAGTTTAGGTTGCCCGTTGGCTCGTCTGCAAGTATCAAAGTAGGTTTTACAATCAGCGCCCTTGCTATACCAACTAATTGTTGTTGCCCGCCCGACAACTGCGAAGGAAATAAATCTTTTTTGCCTACTATTTGAAAACGGTCTAATATGTCTGCCACCATTGCCCGGCGCTCCGATGACTTCACATCCTGGTAGAGCAGGGGAGTTTCGATGTTTTCATACACTGTCAGTTCATCTATAAGATGGTAAGCCTGAAAAACGAAGCCGATGTGCTGCTTGTATAATTTCGACCTTTGCTTTTCTTTTAATGCAAGCACAGATTCCCCCATAAAAAAGTATTCACCTTCATTTGCGTCATCAAGCATACCGATAACATTCAGCAGCGTTGATTTTCCCGAACCTGAAGGCCCCATCACCGAAATAAATTCTCCTTCTTTTATAGTAAGATTTATGTCTTTTAAAAGAAATACAGGTTTGCCTCCCTGCGTATGCCATTTTGAAATATGTTTTAGTTCTATCATTGTTTCAGGTTGTTTTTTCTGCTTTTTTTAAATTAAAAATGGTACGGGCATTTGTTTTTTATAGCATCATCGTTGCGTCGCATTTCGTTCATCTTTTTGTCGTAATTGCATCTTTTTCCAAATTTTATAAAAAAGAACAATAACCGCAACTAATATTTTTAAGGGTTTTTCAATTTTAAAATTATAAACCTTTTACTATCAACAATGTGCCAAAGTAATAATTAATTGATATTCAAGGAAGTAGCTCCAAGAGTTTTACAGATAATGTTCTATAAGTGATACAGCAGGTGTTCGATTTTGATACAGCCTTCCATTTAATTAATAACGCATTAAGCTAAGCTCAGTTATTAAAGTGTTTTAAAATCGTTGAAACAATTTCTATTTCAAAAAGAAGCAATATAGCCAAAGGTTTCACTCATTCCTGAATTAAAATTTATATGCTCCATCTGCAATTTCTGTTTTTTTAATTTCTCTGAAAAAATAAGCTTTATATGTTTTCTTATTGCCATGACACCAAAAGAGAAACATTAAATAATTGTACAAACAATAAAAAACCCACGATTAATTATACATTTACCCCGATCAATAATTTAATAATCCGATGAAATACAAAAACCTGTACAAGGCTTTCTCTAAATTTCTTTTTTCAGTTGTTTTGTTTTTGCCGTTTCAATCAAATGCATGGGGACTTTTAGGTCATCGCATTGCAGGTGAAATTGCAAGCAGTTACTTAACTCCCGGGGCACGCAAAGCCATTCAGCAAATACTGGGAACCGAGTCAATTGCTATGGCAGGTAACTGGGCAGATTTTATAAAGTCTGATACTTCGTACAGATACATAAATCAGTGGCATTATATAGATTTTGACAGCGCATCGGATTATACGCAAATGCTTCGCTATTTAAAAAACGACACAACTGCCGATGCATATACAAAACTTAATTTTCTTACCAAACAGCTTAAAAATAAAAATTTGCCGCAGAGCGAAAAGCTGATGTACCTGCGTTTGCTTATACACATCGCCGAAGATGTTCACCAGCCATTTCACGCGGCGCGCAAAGGAGATACAGGCGGCAATGAAATAAAAGTTTCATGGTTTGGCCAGTCTTCAAACATCCACCGTGTCTGGGATGAACAGCTGATAGATAATCAGAAACTTAGCTATACAGAATATACGGCAGCAATTAACCATGCTGATTCAAAGCAACGAGCAATGTGGCAAAAGCAACCGCTGAGCAAATGGTTATATGACTCGTACACTATCAGCGAACAACTGCACAAGGAATTGCAAGGTCCCGACCATAAGTTGGGTTATGAATACAATTTTAAACATATAAAAACTTTAAATGAGCAACTGCTAAAAGGCGGCGTTCATCTTGCAGCTTTATTAAACCAGATTTTTGGATAGAACCAAGAGAACCACGATTTTTTTGATTTTAATGGATTGGGATGAAAGTATAAAATAGTGTGATAGTGCATAACTTTTTTTACGATGATTGAGTCATCTGTCTAAAGATGATTCAATGCAAGAAAATTTCCTGCCTGCATAGCGGTTCTTATAAGATTCGCAGCAGTATCTTTCATGGCAGTTTGCATATCGGCAGGCTCATTGCCTATTGCTAACATTACATCAAAATATTGCTGCAAATCAGATAACTGTAATGGTACTTTGCCAGCAAGGCCGATTACCTTTTTACCATTTTTCTTTGCTCTTAACGCTACACCAAAAGGCCCTTTGCCTTTCAGAGTCTGTTCATCAATGCTTCCTTCGGCGGTTATTACTATATCGCTCTTACGCAGTGCTTTCTCAAAATCTGTAAGCTGCAAAAAATAGTCTATACCATTTACCAACTCAGCATTAAGAAAGGCCGACAAACCTGCTGCAGCGCCACCTGCTGTGCCGCCGTATTTTAATTGGCTTATGTCTTTGCGGAAATGTTGAAAAGTAATTGCTGAAAATTTTTCCAAACATTTTTCCAGCATTTTCACATCCTCTGCAGCAGCACCTTTTTGCGGGCCAAATACTGCAGCAGCTCCATTTTCACCTGATAATAAAATATCTGTATCGCATAAAATGGTGAAAGAACATTTATGAACGTTTTCATCAATATCAGAAAGATCAATCGCAGCAAGATCGGAGAGCGTTTCAGGAAGATTGCTTAAAACCTTCCCTTCTGCATTTAAAAAACGTACACCTAAAGCGCTTAAAATTCCTGTACCCCCGTCTACCGTTGCAGAGCCGCCCATACATAGTATTATTTTATTTACTCCTTTATCCAGGGCTTTTTTTACCAATTCACCAGTACCGGCAGAAGTAGCATGCAGCGGGTCGGGGACAATGTCTTTTAATAACCTTAAGCCCGAAGCATTTGCCATTTCAATAACGGCCGTATTCCCATTATCAATCAAACCAAAAGCAGCATGTATGCTTCTCCCTGCCGGATCATGCACTTTTGCAGTTTCAAATGTGCCCCCGCATCTTTTAATTATTAATTCAGCCGTGCCATCTCCTCCGTCACCTATAGGAAAGCATTCTGTTGTGCATTGTAATTTGCTTTGTATTAATCCTGATTCAATGGCTTTGGCAGCATCTGTGGCCTGTAAACTATTTTTAAACGCATTTGGGGCAATAAGTATATGCATAACTTTACGATAACAGATAAGATAAAATATACACCATTATAAAAGAAACCAATCCCATTATGATGGTGGCTGCAGAATAAACGCCAAGCATTGCTTTCATTTCAAGTCCTGAAAATTTAGCTATCACCCAAAAGAATGCGTCGTTGGCATGAGAAATCATCATAGAGCCGGCGCCCATTGACAGCACGCACAATAACCTGCCATGCTCCGATGCCAATCCTAAGGCGGGCAGTAAAGGAAGGATAACAGAGGCCGCTGTAATGATAGCAACGGTGGAAGATCCTTGTGCGGTTTTAAGAATAAAGGTGAGCAAAAAAGGAAACAGGATGCCCAGACTTTCTAATGGTAATGATTCGCTGAAGTGCTGTCCTATATTTGTGGCGGTTAATACAGCCCCGAAAGCTCCGCCGGCACCGATTATTACCAATATGCCGCCTGCTTTTTCTGCACCATCCTGTAGTAATGTGCTTACTGTATTTTTTGTCCAGCCGCGTTTGCAGTTAAAAGCCAGTAATATTCCCGCTGATAAGGCAATAACCGGGTCGCCTGACCAATTAAATATAGTGAGCAACCTAATTGATAAATGTTTATCATTTGTTACAAAAGATTTTATTGCTATTAAAAGTATGGGAACTATAACCGGCAGAAATGATTTTAGGACTGGCGGATACTGTTTGTTTTCGTTGTCTGTTAGTACCGGAGTTTCTTCTTCATTAAAAATAACCGTAAATTTCTTTCCTGCATATTTTGCCCACAAATACCCGGCGATTGATGCAGGAACCGCCACTATAATACCCGTGAGAATCAGTTTGCCGTAGTCAACGCCAATAATACCTGCCGCTGCCGCAGCGCCGGGGTGAGGAGGAATTAAACAATGTACCGAGTATAAGCCGGTAGCCAGACATACAGACATAATAATGATTGAAATGCCGGTTCGTTTGGCAAGAGACTTATTTAACCCGCTTAATACTATAAATCCGGAGTCGCAGAATATTGGCAAACCAACAATAAAACCTGTAAGGCTCATTGCAGTCGCAGCATATCGTTCTCCCACTTTTTTCAAGATAAAAGAGGCCATAACCTGTGTGCTGCCGGTATGTTCAAGCAGTATACCGAGGGTTGTTCCTAAAATAATGATAAGGCCGAGAGAGGCAAGAATTTTTCCAAAGCCATCTTTCATAAATGTTATCACATCCAGCATGGGTAAACCAACGCCAAGACCTACCAGAAATCCCGCAAGAAGAAGTGCAAAAAAAGGATGTATTTTGAATACAGACGTAAGCACCATAATGACAGCGATGCCAGCCAGCAGGCACATTAATACATACACAAAAGAATGCGGCATCAGAAGACTTTACAGGATGATTTATTAAAGTTACAGTCAGCAGGAATAAAGAGAAACCTTTTCGCTGTTATTCTTTTATTTTTATAAATAACTTTTTCATATAAAATGTTAGTTATTAGTCCTGAAAAACCTTTTACTGTTTTTATTGTTCTTCATATTGATCCGCAAAGTGAAAACGAAGGAGATGACTTAGGCCTGCAAAAACTTTCTTTATATTTACTTTTTTAAACACTGCTAAAAAACATTTTACATAGAAAATAAAATTTTATAAAATGAAAGCTAAATGGAATAACCGGGTTATAGCTGAGAGTGATAAAACAATTGTAGTAGAAAATAACCATTATTTTCCTGCTGAATCCGTTAGTAAAGACGTTCTGAAGTCTTCGGCAACTCATACTTCATGTCCATGGAAAGGTGAAGCTTCTTATTATACTTTGCAGGTGGAAGGCAAAGAAAATACCGATGCAGCCTGGTATTATCCCAACCCAAAAGCCGCAGCAGAAAACATAAAAAATTACATCGCTTTTTGGAAAGGTGTTGAGATCAGCAATTAAAAGTAAATAATAGTTGATATAGAATTTTTCGGTTTTAACCACCAAATTAGTTGCTAATCCTTTTCATCATCTTTTAATTTTACAAAAGCTGCCCTTTTTGGTCCCGGAAAAGCAATTTTATCTCCTTTAATGGCATGCCATAATACCTCACTGAATTCAAGATCAGGCGCAGCATCTTCTCTTGCAAAATTAAACTCCTCGGAGCGCTTTTGCCATTTATTGGAAACAGTGTTCTTTTCATTCATATCAGCATTAGCCGGAATAGATGTAAAGGGAGTTACATCTGCTGTCGCAGAAAAAGAACGCCACATAGGAGCCGCGGCAGCATCGTACTGTGTCATAGGCGGAATGCCAAGAATCAGCTCCATAGTACGAAGCATGGATGTGGTGGAATACATAGTGTGATCTGCATAATTTCTTTTTACATAACCTCCGGCTATATATCCTGTCGTTCTGTGAGCGTCTACATGATCGGCGCCGTTTTGTGCATCATCTTCAATTATAAAAACTGCGGTCTCCTTCCAGATCGGGCTTTTGCTTAGATATTCTATAAACATCCCAACTGCAAGATCGTTGTCTGCCACGTGCGCAATTGGCGATAGCTTTCCTTTGCGAAGCCCTTCTGTATGGTCATTGCCGAAACGGACAGAATTAAATTGAGGTATTTTACCAATAGCCGATAAAGAGTCAAAATCCCTCTTCCACTGATAAAATCGTGTTGTATCTTTTACAGCAAGGTTAAATCCTTCGTAGTAAGGGCAAAAGTGCCCTTCCAGAGAAGTGATGTTTGCTTTTCCGTCATCTGCAAATTCCCCATAAGTGCGGTAGGTAACGCCGGCGCCTTTGCAATGATCCCATATAAATCCGCCCTTGTTATTTGCGATAGCCCTTTTCCCTTCTCCGTCATATGTGCCTCCGCGGCCGCCGTAACTGGTGACCCATGTTTTTTCGAGATAATCATCTGCGTAAGCGCCCATTGACCAGTTGTGCCCGTCTGCGCTTACTTCACCGTCTGCATATAAATTATCCAGCAAAACGTATTGCCCCGCAATAGCGTGCAGGTTAGGCGTTACTTTTTTACCAAACAACACGAGAGACGTATCGCCGTTGCCTTGTTTCATATCGCCCAAAACCTGGTCGTACGTGCGGTTTTCTTTAATTACATAAAAAACATATTTTATAGGTGATTTATCCCCAATCTTCATCGGTATAGGATTTCCCCGTTCACCTGTTGCAGTCAGCTCTTTGTTTTTTACGTAGGGAGTATTTTTATAAACCATCTGAGAAAACAGCGCTAACTGTCTGGCAGAAGGAGGATCAATAATGCTGAGAGTTCCTTTAAAAAGCCCGCCGATATATTGCACTTCTTTCGGACGCGAGGTATCCCCTTTCTGATAGGTTACCTGTTGTTTCGGTTGCAAAGGATCAGGACCCATTGGATTGGCTTTTGAAGAAAAGCCTTTTCCGTTTGCCACAAATATTTTATTGTCAATTACTTTCACATTGGTCGGATACCAGCCTGCGGGAATAAAACCTTCCGACTTGCTGAAACCAGGTTTTGTAACATCGAAAACAGCAATACAATTATTGTCTGCGTTAGCTATATACAATGTTTTTTCATCGTCGCTCAAAGCAACTCCGTTACTTGTAGAGCCTGAAGGTGAATTCGGATAAAGAGCGGCATCTAAAGTTTCAACAACTTTTTGTTTTTGCAGGTCAATAACACTTACCGAATTATCATTTGCATTGGCGACAAAAAGATATCTGCCGTTTTTTGAAAGACACATATCGTTTGGATTATCACCGACGGCAATTTCATTTGTAACAGATTTTTTTTCTGTATCAAAAACAATCACTTTATCACATCCCCAGCATGAGATGTATAATTCTCTTTTATCCTTTGAAAGCAGGCAGCTATATGCTTCGCCGTTAAGCTTTGTTTTGGATACAATTTTCTTCGTTGGAAGATCAAGCGTGTACAGCGAGCTGTCGTCTTTAGTGACCACGTACATTATACCTTTTGCATCATCAATCTCAATTCCTGTTGGTGATATTTTATAAGGCCAACTTGCGCCAAGTATCAGGCTGTCCGCTAAAGTAAGCTTGCCATTTTTTACTCCATATTTTAATATCTGGTTGTCATTTCCTGCGCCTGCATATAAAAACTTTTCGTCGCTGCTGAATTTTAAGCCAAACCATAATTTTGGCACGACAACATTATCCAATACTTTTTCCGTTTTTGCATCTATTAATTGCAGGCTTTGCACACTCTGACCATTGTTGGTAACCGCCAGGTATTTCTTAGAAGGGCTGACTGCAATGTTAAGCGGAAGGTCGCCCAAAGGCAGGCTTCTGCCGGCAGGTGAAAGACTCCATCCGTTGGGCAATCTTATCTTTTTAGGTTTTTGAGAATTTATTCGCTGCGATAAGCAAAAAGAGGAAAAACAAAAGGAAAAGATTATTAGCAGTATTTTCATGTATATGCATTTATAAAAGACTAAGGTAACAAAAGTGCATTACGACAATATTAAATTTAGCAGGAGCAATATTAATATCAAAAAACAACCTATAATTTCCACCAGAAAAAAGGGAATTTATATCTTTATGCAATTTGTTCTTCAATTTGATTAATATTGAAATTTTAATCAAACAATATTGTTCATGAAGAAATTTTTATTTGTCCTTTCTATCTTTTTTATAACACAAAATCCTGCAAATGCACAGACTAAGCTCAAAGCAATCAAGGCAGGCAAACTGATAGACGTTGTAAATGGAACTGTTCTTACCAACCAAATTATTTTAATTGACAGCAATACCATAACTGATATCGGTCCTTCGCTGTCTATTCCTGCAAATGCAGAAATTATTGACCTAAGCAATGCTACTGTTTTGCCTGGCCTTATAGATTGTCATACTCACCTGACTTCGCAGCCCAGCGGAGATTATTACGGAGATATTTTTCGCAAGTCACCGATTGATGTCGCCGTTACCGCCCATATTTATGCAAAACGAACTCTGCAGGCTGGTTTTACAAGCTGCAGAGATGTAGGTGCGCCGGCTTTTGTAGATGTGGCTTTACGAAATGCAATCAACAACGGCGATGTAGAAGGCCCGCACATGGAGGTGGCGACTTTATTTATTGGCTCAACAGGAAGTCATGGCGATTTAAATGGTTTCTCACCGTTCTTAGACTGGCAGATGCCCAAACAAATGAGCGGCGTTGCCAATGGAGTAGACGAATTGCGCAAGCAGGTAAGGTACAATATAAAATATGGCGCAGACGTCATAAAGTTCGGCGCAAGCGCAGGTGTTTTGTCAGAAGAAGAAAGCGTAGGCGCGCCCCAGTTTTCGCAGGAAGAAATGAATGCAATAGTCAGTGAAGCTAAGATGTGGGGACGAAAAGCCTGTGCGCATGCACATGGCGCCGAAGCCATAAAGATGGCTGTAAAAGCTGGTGTAGCCTCTATAGAGCATGGAAGCCTGGTGGATGAAGAAGGCATTCAGTTGATGAAACAACACGGCACTTACCTCGTTTCTGATATTTATGATGATGATTATATTTTAAGTGAATACTCAAAACTCGGTTATCCTGATAAAATTATAAATAAAGAAAAAATGGTCGGCAAGCTGCAAAGAGAAAACTTTGCAAAAGCAGTGAAAGCCGGAGTCAAAATAGCCTTCGGAACGGATGCCGGCGTATACCCGCACGGGTGGAATGCAAAACAGTTTTATTATATGGTAAAGTTCGGCCTGACGCCTATGCAGGCCATGCAGGCAGCAACAATAAGCGCTGCCGATTTGCTGGGATGGAAAGAAAAAACAGGCTCACTGGCAAAGGGAAAATGGGCAGATATAATAGCCGTTGATAGCAATCCTTTAAACGATATTACCGTATTGGAGCACATAAAATTTGTAATGAAAGATGGAAAGGTGTATAAAAATGAAGTGAAGCATTAAAAGATCTCAGAACTGTTTAAAAGATTTTTTTTGTACGGGCATTTGTTCTTCATGCATCATCGTTGCGTCGCATTTCGTTCATCAGCAACTCATTGTGCATCTTTTTCCGCTTTATAACAAAGTTTTTATAAGTGTGAGATGTTAGATTAATAAAAAATTTAAACGTTTTCGATAAAATGTATTTTAAAAATTAGAAGTGTTTGACGTAATATTTGTTTTACTTAACAAGTACTAAACAAAAAATACTGCACATATTTGCAGCATTTTCAAATAAACTAATAATAGTTTTCATCAGTGTAAATATTTTATGCAATCAGCCAAAAGAATAATTCCAGGTATTTTTTCGTATTTTTTAATAACGACCCTTTCACTTTACGGACAGACTGCAGAGCTTGATCCGGTTACCGTAACCGCTTCACTGCAACCCGTTTCTACGTCTGTAACGGGACGTAATATTATAGTGATTAAAGGCGAACAATTTTCAAAGCTGCCTGTACACTCTCTCGATGAGCTGCTGCGATATTTGCCAGGAATAGAAGTGCAGATGCGCGGACCAATGGGCGCCCAAAGTGATATCGTTTTGCGTGGCGGCACTTTTCAGCAGGTATTGGTAATTATTGACGGCATCAGAATAAATGATCCGAATACAGGGCATTTTACCAGTTATATTCCCATTTCTCCTGCAGAAATTGATCGTATCGAAATTCTAAAAGGCGCTTCTTCTGCTGTCTACGGATCAGAAGCAGTGGGCGGTGTTATAAATGTGATCACTAAAACTTTCGCCGCAAAAAGAGACCAAAAAGCACAACAGCTCACTGCCCAGGGAACAATTGGCGAATACGGACTTTTAAACGGGCAGGCAGGCGGATTTTATCAAAATAAAAATACTGCCATTGCAGGAGGCGTACTGTCAAACAATGCAACAGGTCAGCCGCAACGCGGAACAAAAGGTTTTTTTCACAATACTTCTGCTTCTGCTTCATTTAATCAGTTTATTAATAAATACTGGAATGTTTCTTTCAGATCAGCTTTAGATAATCGTGACTTTGCAGCTCAAAATTTTTATACCACATTTAAGTCTGATACAGCAAACGAAAAAGTAACTTCTTTCTGGAACCAGGTACAGTTAAACTATGAAAAGCTGCATCATAACTTTTCACTTGATATTGGTTATAAAACCACAAAAGATACCTATAAGTTTAATACTGCCGGTACAGCCAATTCAAATAAAAGCAACCTGCTGCAAGGTCTTGCAGTGTACACCTGGAAAGCAGGAAAAAAGACAACTTTTACTGCTGGCGAACAATGGTTGAATAAAAAAATAACATCTAATGACCGGGGCAATCATTCGCTTAACCAGTCCGGTACTTTTTTAATATGGCAGCAAAGTGCCGGTGATCATTTTAATATAAACCCTGCCATTCGTCTTGAGTGGAATGAACGAAGCGGATGGCAATTTGTACCCCAAATAAATCTGTCTTACAAACTGCCTCAATGGCAATTGCGCGGAAGCGCAGGCAAAACTATTCGCGATGCTGATTTTACAGAACGTTTCAATAATTACAACAAAACATTAGTTACCAGCGGAAGTATTGGTAATCCTGATCTCGTGGCAGAGCGGTCATTCAGTTATGAAGCCGGTGCAGATTTTTTTGGTATAAAAAATATAAAAATAGCAGCAACCGCTTTCAGACAGCATTTTACCCAATTAATTGATTATGTGACCACGCCTTATGCTGATATACCAAGAAAAACCAACCTCTCTCCCACAGGTACGTACGCTTTGGCAAAAAATATTGCAAAAGTAAATTCTTCAGGTGTTGAAACAGATGTACAATACAGCAAACAATTTGATAATAAACATCAATTATGGGCCACATTCGGATTAACATGGATAGACAGTAAAAGTGATAATGTTACTCCATCATTTTATGTTTCTTCACATGCAAAACTGCTGACCAACTTTAATATTCAATACGCAATTCGTTGGTTTTCTGTAAGTATAAATGGTCTGTACAAAGAGCGTAATGCACAGGCTTCAACTCCCATCAATGCAAGTCTTTCAAAAAATTACTTTATAATGAATGCACAAACACAGGCATTTATATACAAAAACAAATTAAGCATTTTTGCAGAAACTGATAATGTGTTTAATAAAAAATACAGTGACTTGTTAGGATCTCAAATGCCGGGAAGATGGGCAATGGGCGGGTTTAAAGTGTTCCTGTAGTATTTGTAAACACAGATAAAGATTTATGCTGTTACTGCCTTAGTGCACTTTCCATTTGTCTTTCAAACCTGCCTCTAATAAAAACTATTTCCATCCGCCGTATTTAACCTGATAATATCCGGAGACTTTACGTAATTGGTATTGTACCTGAAACGGATGTTGCCATTAAAAGAAATTTTAAAAGCATTCATATCCTGAGCTTTTCTTGGGAAGTAGATAAATTTTACCTCTGCTGCGGCAAACACCAGATTTACGTTTCTCGTTCTTAGCCCGCCGCCAATGCCCGTATATATATCTGATTTCCTGAAATTGTAGTCCTGGCCTGTCAGCAACGTAGCAGCGGTAAATCCAAACGGGGCTAACTGAAAACCAAACAATTTAAATTTAGCAAAAAAGATACTTTCTGCATACATCGTTATTCGTTGTGAGCCCCGCAAAGAGTCGGCATTAAAATTTCGTAAACCCAAAGGATTATTAATCTGAACGAGATCGTAGCTGACACGGTTAAACAACCGTGTATAACTGTATTGCAGGTACTGGCGCATCTTAAAACGGCGAAACATATACAACCTGCTGTACAGGCTGCCGCCTGCCAAAAGGCTTATATCTTCAAATCTGCCTTTGTTGATAAATACGCCGCTGCGAAGATAATATTGAGTGAATTTACCTCTTTCTGAGGCAACATACCTGTTAGCATTTATGCCAAAATATGGACGTGAAAGGTCAAGCTGCTTATACCATCCTGCTGTAAAGGCTACGTTATAACCGTAGGGCACATCTTCTGTAGTTCCAAATCCGTAAATATAATTGGTCTTGTAAAATTCCTGTTTAAAAAAAGTCACTTCACCAAGCACAGCATGAATATTATTGAATAAAGTATTATAATCTTTGCTGAACTGAAAGGGTTTTTCTGAGAAAATATTCCTGATATAACGTACAGCAGCAAAAGTTCTGTTGCGGCTTTTGTTATCTTCCAACATTTTTTTGACGCCAATGTTATAACCTGCCCACGCATCCAAAGACACGTTTTTATAATTTCGAAAGAGACTGTCAGGCTCGCGGTACAAATTGCCGGATTTATTAACTCGCAGTTCCAGCCCGCCCGCAGCTCTGAAATAAGGCGAAACCAACGGATGGCTTAGCAGCAGGTAAGCAGTATTTACATTATCACGCCCGGTGCGCTCACTGTTAATGCTGCTGTAGCCAATCGTTGCTGTTGTGTAGCTATGGGCTATACTGTTTTTAGAATAGAGAAAATCATAACCGAAAATGGGAGCCCGGTGCATATCGCGTAATGAAGTGATTTGTATTTTTTGCCCTGCACCCGCAAAATTTGTTTCGGCTGCCGTTATTCTTTGCCGTTCAAGGCCGCTTATATCTGCCGATCCGGTTATGCTGAATAAATCTTTTGTTATTACAATAACATCAACGGAGTCTGCACTTCCCTTTACAGGTTTTACCACAATTCTTGCGTCCTGTATAAACTCAATCGAACGAAGGTAGCGCTCATTATCTGAGAGCAAATAGGGATTGAGCCTGCTGCCTTTTTTTATAAAGAGATTATCTCTTATAACCCAGGCATAAGTGTTGGTATGCAAAGCATTCAGTATACGTGTGCCATAGTAATTTAAACGCTTCGACGTGTCTGTAAATACCTTTTCAAATCCCAGCTCTTCGGTGTTTACAGATCGTATCACTTTGCCGCGGTATTCACTAAAAGGAATTACACTTTTAGTATTTAAAACAGTTGCCTTTATTGCACTGTCAGGTTTTGAAACGGTGACTGAACTCTTTATTTTTACAAAAATGTTGTGAAGAAACTGCGTTTTTTTTCGCGGCTTTTTAATTTCCTGTCCGAGTATTTGCTGCGCGAACAAAAGAATACAGAAAAGACAAAAAATGATATGTGCATACTTTTTATTCATCAGCAACCGGACAAATTAAACATTTTATAAGAAACACTATAAAAATATTGAATTACGACAATTGCAGTTACTTCTGTTAAAAAGAAGTTTGTTAAACAAAAGAAATAATGTCTGTAAAAACTATGTTCTTAACAGGGAGGGATTTTATACGAAAATAAAGAGTTGCATACATCTTTTTTCCACTTCTTGCCTTAGCGGAAATATTTTATTTAATTATGATTTTATAAAAGTCATTTTCTTTACTGCCTGTTATGTTGAGAAAGTTAACTTCATCAATTCTAAAACTGTTACAGCCTGAAGAGTCTATTTTTGATGATTTTACAGAAAGGTTAAAGGTTGTATCAGGTGTAAAAAATCTGTACTTTTTTGTTCCGTTATACCATCCTAATTCTTCTACCGAGATTCTATTGTTATTAGTAAGGTTATAATGCATTGATCTGAAAGATCCGTTTCCGGCATCTTCAGAAATTATTACATCAGAAAACGGCAGTGTTCCACTTTCTATTACATTTTCTCCACCTGTGTTTACAAGCTCAAAAACAGTCTGTTTAGGCGATATGAAACAACCCTGTTTGCCACAAGAAACGACAACAAAAGTCAAAATTAAACAGCTAATGATTTTTTTCATTACGTCTGTATTTTAGAAGGGTTTTTTGTATCATAGCAGCTAACAAAATAATATGAAACAAAGTAACAGAATCAGGTGAATTAAGTGCAAACTATCCTTTTGGTTCTTTTGTCTTATTTCAAAAAACCATTCATCGTAAGCCAGTTTTTCAATCTTTCAACCCACTGATCTTTCGTAGTTTTATTGTTTAATCCAAAGCCATGCCCGCCGCTTTGATAAAGATGCACTTCTGCAGGAACTTTGTTTTTGGCAAGCGCTTCAGCAAAAGAAATACTGTTTGCCACAGGCACCACGTCGTCATCAATAGCATGAACCAAAAAAGCAGGAGGTGTTTTAGATGTCACTTGTTCTTCGTCCGAAAAACGGTGAACCTGGTCAGGGGAAGGATTTCTGCCAATAAGATTTTCTTTTGAGCCATGATGCGCAATGCTGTCTCTGAAGCTGATAACAGGATAAAGAAGCACTGCAAAATCGGGCCGCAAAGATGTATGCCTGACATTGCTGATAAGCTGTTCATTAAAATGAGTTGCCAGTGAAGAAGCCAGGTGTCCGCCGGCAGAGAAGCCCATGATGCCTATTTTCGATGAGTCAATTTTCCATTTCGCAGCATTTTCCCTCACTATCTTAAGCGCTTGCTGCGCGTCCATTAAAGGTACATTTTCACGATGATCCATGCAGGAGGAGTCTGGTATCCGATACTTTAATACAAAAGCTGCCATGCCCATTTTATTAAGCGTTTTTGCTATATCAATACCTTCATGGTCTATCGCAAGCACCGAATAACCTCCGCCAGGGCAAATAATAATACTGCCTGCAGCGGCATTAGGAACATCAGGTAAAAAAATCTGTAATGTCGGATGTGTTACATGAGCCACAATACCAATACCGGCGTTCTTCGTATAAGTTTCTTTCTCTTTGCAAGGTTTAGCGTTTGGGATAATGTTATTTTGTCCATTATTATACAGATCAATTACCAATTGAGCAGAGGTTTTTGTGCAGAGAATAATGAATAACAGCAGTGAAGTAATGTACGTTTTCATGTGATAAATATAAGAAACTTTAGCTCGCTTTATTACAGAAGGAACGTTTTTGGAAAGAGTTTTTTTAAAGAGGGCTTAAGGCAATTTTATCTTTTTTACCTCATTTTGTTTATTATTGATTTTAACCAGGAGTTAATTATTGATCAGCTTCTTTAATAATTTTATCATAGATATTCCGCGCCTTATTATAAGCAGCTTCAGCAGCAGGGTTTAAAATAAATTCTGGGTATGCCTGCGCGCCCATCAAAAATGCAGGGAAAATCTGTTTCACCGCTTAGCCGGGGAGTAAAACCACAAGATTAATAAGATAGAAATCAATATTGAGGCATTTTTATTAAAGAATAATAAGTATCAGGCACAAAAAAACCGTTAATGAAAACTCATTAACGGCTCGTGTCAGTCCCATTAATCATCCAATTCCTTATCTTTTTGTTTTCATAGCCGGAATTATTTTTATTCCCTCATCTGCAATAAATTCTTTATACTCTTTTGATTCCAAAGGATAAATGGCTATTTTTGCTTTTTCGTTGTAATGTGCACCAAAACCGTATCTTTTTGTCAAAGCTGATGCTCTCAAACACGGATGACCTTTGGAGAATAATTCGGCCTTTATTTTTTCCGAGTCTTCTTTCAAAGTATCTGCCGGAATTTCTTTTTGTCTTACAAACGATTCATAAATCAACTCTTCGTGGTCAAGCGTGTATGGATTATCTTTCAATAATTCATATTGAATCAGGTGCAAAGGTTTCTTGTCCTTTTTTGTAACAGGAATCTCACTCTTGTCAACCGGACAGTCAACGGCAACTTTAATAAAAGTATTTGTATATGACATCTTCAGAATGGTTTTTGTCTTGATATTGCAAAAAACATTTTTTTCAGTCCTTTTTGCTAACAGCTGTCAACTGACATCTTTCTCAACCTGCAACTAACTCTTCACTCAACTCCGCTTCCATACTTATTTCAAGGTTGTAAGCTTTGCTGACAGGGCAATTTTTTTCAGCGTCTTGTGCTGCTTTTTCAAATTCTTCTTTACTCATGCCCGGCACCGTTGCCGTTACCTGCAAATGTGAAGTGGTGATTACACCATTTTCAAGGGCAATAATACAGGCAGTCTCAATTTTTTCCGGTGTAAAACCTGCTTCACCTATTACAAAGCTCAGCTTCATGGTAAAACAGCCTGCATGGGCTGCTGCCATCAGCTCTTCAGGATTTGTGCCGGGGCCATCTTCAAAACGTGATTTATAAGAGTACTGTGTTTTGTTTAAAACTGTACTTTGTGTGCTAAGCGTTCCGTTTCCTTCTTTGCCGGAACCATTCCAAATTGCAGTTGCCTGACGTTTCATACTTTTTGTTGTTTAATTTTGATAATAAAATATTTTATATAATTCTGTTTAAAAGACCTCGAAAAGATCAACATTTGCGTTCGTATAATTGTTGAAATTTTTGATTTGTGAAAGCAGCAAGCATTTTATCGGCAATAATTGATTTTAATTGATGTAGTTATACTTGGCCAGCAGAAAATGTTTAGTAAATTTTCCTTCGGAATAAATACCGGTCTTTAATAAAGAAACCGGCATGAGAGGTCTAATGATAAGAACAAAACAAATAAAAATTCTTTCGACTTCGTTTTGTAAAAGCGCTTAATTGTATTGAAACTTTTGATCCTTGATTATTTGTTCATCCTGCTTCACTTTTAACTCCCATTCCCACGCAGTGCGCATCATTTCTTTAAGGTCGTACCTAATATCCCACCCTAAGGTAGTTACTGCATAATTATTATTGGCATAAATAGCTACAACATCTCCCGGACGCCTTGGGCCTATTTTATAATTAAGTTTCTTACCGCTTACTTCTTCAAAAGCTTTAATAGCTTCTAAAACCGTGACGCCATTGCCTGAACCAAGATTGAAGATATCGCAGTTGGTTTTATTTTTATTCTCATGCAAATTTTTAATAGCTAAAGTATGCGCATGGGCAATGTCTGAAACATGTATATAATCACGAACACAGCTTCCGTCTCTTGTGTCATAATCAGTACCGAATACCGTCATGGAAGGAATTTTTCCGATGGCAGTTTGGGTGACTGCCGGAACCAGGTTAGCAGGCTTGCCTATCGGCAGCTCTCCTATGAGAATGGAAGGATGGGCGCCGACGGGATTGAAATAACGGAGCAGTATCGCTTTCATTTCTGATGCTTTAACTATGCTTGTTATAATTTCCTCTCCCATTTGCTTTGTTGCACCATAAGGAGACTCTGCCTTTTTTACAGGCGACTCTTCGGTAACAGGAATAGCGTCAGGGCTGCCATAAACAGTGCATGAAGATGAAAAAACAAAATAAGGAATATTAAATTCTTCAACGCATTTAAGAAGGTTTATTAATGAAAACAGGTTATTTTCAAAATACATTAAAGGTTCTTCTACTGACTCACCTACGGCTTTATAAGCTGCAAAATGAATAATGCCCGAAATATCTTCGTTTTCCTGAAAGACAGCCCGGGTATCGTTATAATCTTTTAGGTCTACTTTGTAATTTTTTACTTTCTTACCGGTTATTTTTTCAATTCCGTCTAAAAGATACCTGGTGCTGCGTGAATTATCATCAACAGAAATTACTTCAAATCCGTTTTCAATAAGGTCAACAATAGTATGAGCGCCTATATAACCGCATCCTCCCGTTACCAGAATTTTATTCATAAAATATTTATTAGAGAGATTTATATGCAATTTAAGTGTAAAACGGCTTTCTGAAACGATAATGTATATATCAGAGAAATATTTTCATTACAAAAAATATTATTGCAGCCATTAAACCACTTACCGGAATAGTTAATATCCATGCCCAAAGCAGGCTTACTGTAACGCCCCACCTGACTGCTGATAAACGCTTGGTGGCGCCAACGCCGATGATGGAACCCGTGATGGTATGTGTAGTGCTTACAGGTATCTTAAAATGTTCTGTTATAAATAAAGTTATGGCCCCGGCAGATTCAGCAGCTACCCCTTCCAGAGGCGTTACTTTGGTTATACGTGTGCCCATTGTCTTTACGATTTTCCATCCGCCGCTAAGTGTGCCTAAAGCTATGGCTACAAAACACGATACTGGCACCCAGTCGGGAATGGATTTAATGTCGGGTATATAATTGGTAGCTACCATTGCAGCGCCTATAAGACCCATCACTTTCTGGGCATCATTGCCTCCATGCCCTATGCTGAAAGCTGCAGAAGAAATCAATTGCAGACGTTTAAACCAACGCTCAGCTTTATAAGGATTTGCCCGTTTGCAAATCTGTACAATAAGTATAGTAATGATAAATGCTATTACCATACCGACAAGAGGAGCGATAACAATAAAAGCGATAATGGGAATTACTTTGCTTGCAACGACAACATCAAAAGTATGGTAACGGGCAACAGCAGCTCCTATAAGGCCGCCTATCAGTGCATGCGAAGAACTTGATGGAATGCCAAACCACCACGTAATCAGGTTCCATATAATAGCAGACAGTAAACCTGCCAGCACTACGTATAAAGCAAGAGGATCATCTTTTTGAATGGTGACACTTTTCGATATAGTGTCAGCGATGCCAAATCCGCCGATTATATATTTAGAAATAAAAAAAGCCGCAAAATTAAAAAAAGCAGCCCAAATAACAGCCTGGAAAGGGGTAAGCACTTTGGTGGAAACAATAGTAGCAATACTGTTTGCAGAGTCATGAAAACCATTAATATAATCAAAAATAAAAGCAAAGCCTATAATGACAATCAATAAAGGAAGCATAAGGGAATATTAAGCAGTTTTTTGATTGGCAGTTAAGCGTACTTAACTATAATTGACTCAATTACATTCGCTGCATCCTCACACTTGTCTGTTGCCAGCTCTAAAACCTGGTAAATTTCTCTTTTTTTAATCACTTCTTTAAAATCATTTTCCTGGCTAAAAAGCTTTTCTATACTCAGGTCAAAAATATCATCTGCCTGGTTTTCAATATCATTTACCCGTACCAATGCTTCAGTAATCTTTCTAAGATTTTTCATATTGCGCAATTCCTGTACGGCGCTTTGAATATGTATGGTGCCTTGTTCTATTAATTCTGCCATTTTTTGTATCCCGGGATCATTTGGGTTGACCCGGTAAAAAATGAGTTTTTTTGCTATAGCATAAATGTAGTCAGCAATATCATCTAATGCCGAGGCAAGGGTATGAATATCTTCACGGTCGAAAGGAGTAATAAAATTTCTGCCAAGCTCGGTAAAAAGTTTGTGGGTGTTGTCATCATTCTCATGCTCAAGATCTTCTAACCTTGTTGACAGCGAGGCTCTTTTATCATAATCCGGCTCATTCACCAACTGCTTCAATACTCCGCCCATCGTACGTACGGTAACGCCTACTTCTTCAAACAAATTATAGAAGATAGTATTTTTCGGCGTAAAAAATTTACCGATAGAATTCAATCCCATTACTTATTTATTTAGCGCAAAAATATACTTATGATATCAACCATAGTCACTTAACTATTTCTTAATGATATGATAACATTTAATTGAAAATAAAATTGTTTTAATTGTTATTATTTTTTTCCTTCTTATTCTCCTGCAATCAACAATCAAAGCAGGATTTTTTATTTCTTAGCTAAGAAAAGTTAAAGGAAGTCTTCCTTTTTTTTCTGCCTGCGCATGGTCGCAGTGAGGTTGCTCAGAAAAAGATGAAATTAGCATTAATAGCCTTAACTATAGAAATTGCTTTGACGCGCGTGTTTATAAGCTCATGGGGATGGGCAGTGGTAATTGTAGCGCTTTACTGCACCTTCGTTTATATAAGAAAAACTATAGCAATTAAAAAATAAAATGAAAATAGACTAGAAACAGAATTGAGAAATACTATGATACGGGCAAATATCCGTGGTAATAGTAATAATCAAAAGCTGTATAATCCGCACGCCGGGTAATTGGTGTACAAGTAACTCAATTGCTTTTAAGAAGGTATTGATCTTAAAAGCCCAGTGGTATTTGTAATTAATGCGGTTTTTTTTTGTCCTGAAGAACTTTTTATAGCAGGTGATACGTTAGCGCTATTTGAAGTTCTATGAAATTCAGACGTAAGTGGCCAATATTAAAAACCTCAGTTGCCGAGTGTGAATAGCTTTGAAAGATAAGCATGCCTTAGACCTCTTGTCTTTGAGAAAGGCATAAAAATAGGCTGTGTAAAAAGCTGAATAGCAGCATACAAGTATAAAATAATTATGCAGCCGAAGCTGCATAATTACATAAAAGCTAAGCACATACGCATCATAAATCCTTATTCGCTGCACATCTTTGCAACATACATCCATTAAAAATCCTTTTAAAAAGCAGCAGCAAATTCCTTTGCAAAATCTTCCAGCTTTACTTTGCCCATAACACGCGGCTTATGCAAGTCGTAATCCTGCCGCAATACACCGCTATGAATACTGGCGTACATTTCAACAAAAAGTGAGACAACATTTGCGGGCATTCCAGCCTGTTCCATTCCGCCTTGTGCCTGCTCATCGGTAAAGGTTATCCATTTTAAATCCGGCTTGCCGATAACGGCACCCAAGATGCGGGCAGCTTCATTGCCGGTATACTCGCCGCTTGCCACATATCGCACAGTCTTACCGTCAACAGGTGTTGCTATCTCTTCCGCGGCTGCGGCTGCAATATCTCTTGTGTCAACCATTACAATATTATCGTCGCCGCCATAGTTTGCGCCAATAAAGCCTGCCCCTTTTATCATATCTGCAAAGTGGTAGAGATTGTAGTAGAAGTAACCAGGGCGCAAATGCGTAATTGCTACGTCTGACAGCTCATTCAAAATTCCTTCTGTATCATGAGAACCGAGAATGAGTCCGGTGCCTTTATCTAAATGTGCACCCATACTGCTGAGATGAACCGCTCGCTTTACACCTGACTGTTGAATAGCTTGTGCATAGTTACCCCCAATCCTCCGGTAATACTCTCTTATATCGGGTACGGTAAGGTTTGGCGGAATCATTGCATATACAGCATCGGCACTGGTAAAGGCAGACACGAGGAAATCAATGTCTTCCAATGAGCCGATGGCAGCAGCGGCGCCCAAGGCTTCAATGTCTTTTTGCTTTTCCTGCTTACTGGTGATAACCGTAACCGTATGACCTTTTTTTACTAACTCCTTTGCCAGTGGCTCACTGATGTGTCCTAACGAACCTGTTACTATAACTTTCATAAATATTTTGTTTTTGTATGCTGCAAAGATCTATAATTCAGCATGTATTCTTATAGTTGAATCTTTGATTGTTACAGCCTTTTCTTTATTTACAAGTAATTGAGACTAATTGAAAGAATGCCGGAATTCCAAAGGTGAAAAATTGGTTTTGCTTTTAAATAATTTGCTGAAAGACTGCGAATGCTCAAATCCTAATTCGTATGCAATTTAGCTTATTAAAGTGTCTCCGGCGACACTTAAACATAAGAGCTTATGCTAATTAATGGTCCGTCAAGTTAATTTAATAAGTGATATGCTCAACAGTGACATATTAAAACAGCTGTATAATTTCTGCTAATCTTCTCCTTCGGCATTAAGCCATACCACTTTCTGTACAGCCTCATGCGGCTGGCCGATAATTTTTGCATACAACTCAGGCCGCCGCGCTTTTCTATACCGGTAACCTCCCGCATTGATAAGCTTTTCTTCGGTGCAGGTTGCCATTACATAATCATCACCAAGTGTGCGGCATTCCGCAACAATATCACCAAAAGGATCCAAAATCATGGAGCAACCGTTTTTTAGCTGGTCATCATCCATACCGATCGGATTGGAAAATACTGCATAAACAGCATTATCATAAGCACGTGCAGGCAGCCACTTTATCAGCCACTCACGACCTTTGAGTCCATCAAACTCTGCCCTTAACGAAGTCGGATCAATTTCCCTGTTTTGCCACAATTCAGGATTAACAAAACCTGCACCGGGACGGGGAGACGGCGTGCACATAGTTACGTGCGGCATAAAAATAATATCAGCTCCTAACAAAGCAGTTGCTCTTACATTTTCAATAACATTGTTGTCATAGCAAATTAAAATGCCGCATTTCCAGCCATTTATTTCGAATACCGTATATTTATCGCCAGGGGTTAAATCAGGATGTATAAACGGGTGCAGCTTTCTGTGTTTAGCTACCAGGCCGTTTTTATCAACGCACACGTACGCTTTGTACAATTTGCCGTTATTGTCTTTCTCAAACAGTCCGGCTAATACTGTAATATTATATGCTTTAGCTATTTCTGCAAGGCGTTCTACACTTTTGCCGCCAGGTATCAATTCTGCTATATCAAGCAAGGCTTTTTTAGAAAGATGGCGTGCAAATGTGTAACCTGTTATTGAACATTCATGAAAAGCAATTGCCTCCGCTCCTCCCTGCGCTGCTTTTTCGGAAAGTTTTTCTATTACACTTAAATTGTATTCTTTATCCCCGCTTTTATTTTCAAACTGAGCTGAAGCTATTTTTATATTATTCATGTTATATTTTTTAAAACCGGTTTATTTGTACCGCTCTTTCAGCAAATGCATCATATACACATTCACTTCCCACTGGTCTGTAACCGGCTGGCGTGTGAAGGGAAGAAGAGGCATGTATGGAGGAGCGCCAAACTCGGAAGTGATTGTAAAATATTCTTTATTATTTGCTCTATGTCTTTCAACTACTTTATCCCAGCAACTTAAATGAAATTGCAAAGCTTCGTCCCATTCCGGTGCCCGGGGATCCGTAATTTGCGGACCTTCCATATAACCAACTCTTGAATGCAGGTGTTCTGTTCTCGATAAAGCAAGCTCAACCGCTTCTGCCTGGTCTTGCAAAAATGACTCTGCAGTATTGCACCAGTGAGAAATATCGAGCGTGACCAGTAAACCGGGATTACGCTCTAAAAAGTCTTTAGTAATGTGTGCAGCGAAGCTAAACTTACCCCTGTGAGTTTCGTGAATGATCTGAATACCTGTTTTCTCAGCAATATCATTTGCTAATGCAATAAGTTGTTCATTTTGCTGAAATAAGTAATAATCTTTTCCCGTCTGGGAATTGATAAAAAGAGGTTTAGCATTTGCCAGTGAGTGAAGGCGGGTTTTATATTCATCGTAATGCTTATTAAAATCAGCATGCACGGTTTCCCAATGCTGTGCTATAAGCAGGAGATTATTTTTAGCAAGCTCATTCAATATTTTCTCCTGTTGTTTTACATCAAGCGGCAGACCTGTCTCTACGCCGTCATAACCTGCTTCTTTTACTTTTGGCAAAAATTCATTCCATGGCGTTTGTTCCTGACCCCAGCGCGGGCAAAAAAATAAGATTTTCATAATGGTGTTGACTTTGCTAATTTATCATTTTACACTGATAATATATAAAATCTTTCGTCTCAGCTGTATACCCGGTTTTCCCGGCCGCCCTTTTTACCTCAGTTCTTTGCCTCCTGTTACGGCAAAAACTAATTTTAAAATTGAAGAGGCTTTTAGGGCTTTGTTAAGATTTTCATTAATAGTTATATCTATTTTCTTCGGGTTATACAAATTAGGCTAATTTTGCAGCGTTTTTAAAAATATAAGATAATATAATGGATGTATTATATTTTGACCCAAACCAGGCAGGCAATCCTAACAACAATATTTTTGGTTTACCTTTCACAGAAGAAGAATCTAAAGTTGTTTTATTACCTGTTCCATGGGAAGTCACGGTAAGTTACGGAGCAGGAACATCACGTGCGGCAGAGCAGATTTTTAAAGCGAGCCTACAGGTAGACCTCTTTGATCCTGATGTAAAAGATGGCTGGAAAAATGGTTTTTTCATGAAACCTATTGACAAAAAGATTTTATTGAAAAGTGATTATTTAAGAAAAGAAGCAGAACTATACATAGATTATATCTCAAAAGGCGAAGATGTATCTGCCAATAAGTTTATGTGTAAAAGCCTTAGAGAAATTAACGAAGGAAGCATTCATATGAATGAATGGGTTTACGAGCAAACAAAGGCTCTGCTTGATGCCCAAAAACTGGTTGGCCTGATAGGCGGCGACCATAGCACACCTTTAGGTTTTTATAAAGCTATAGGAGAAAAATATCCTGAATTTGGAATTTTACAGATAGATGCACATCCGGATTTGAGAGTTGCTTATGAAGATTTTAAATATAGTCATGCCTCTGTTATGTATAATGCGTTGAACGAAGTACCGCAGTTAAAACGAATAGTGCAGATTGGGATAAGGGATTACTCAGAAGATGAAAACCAGTTTATAGCTGATAACAATGAACGCATCATTACTTTTTTTGACAAGGACATAAAAGAAAGGCAGTTTGAAGGCGACACCTGGAAAATGATAGCAGGTGATATAGTTGACAAACTGCCTCAGAATGTTTATATCAGCTTTGACGCAGACGGGTTAGATCCAAAATTATGTCCTAACACAGGCACTCCCGTAGCAGGGGGATTTCAGGCAGAACAAATGACTTATTTATTTAGAAAAATAATTGAAAGCGGGCGGCAGCTTGTAGGTTTTGACTTAAACGAAGTAGGCGTAGGAGAAGGCGGATTTGATGCAAATATAGCCGCACGTTTATTATTTACATTATGCAACCTTATGGTTAAGAGCAACAGCTAATGGTTTACGACTTTCTTATCACACTAAAAAAGCCCGACTATGGAATAGTTGACCAGGTAAGCCAGCTAATGCACCTATTTGCTTTGCTTGTCTTTGGGTTCTATTGCTACTATCATCCTCAAAATAGTGCGGCATATTTGTACTTTATGCCGGCAATAATAATTTCATGGATTTTTGCAGCTATTAAAAAACGTAAAAAGGGACAGGCCTTTTTTCGTTTAGGATTATTGATATGCGCTGCCGGCTGGTTTGCAGGTCCTCTAAGAAATATATGGATGGGTGTATTATACTCCGTTGCCGGAATACTGGAAAAACAGGTAAAATTTCCGCAGGAGGTCGGATTTTCAGAAGATGAAATTTCTTTCAATGTATTCCCGAACAAAATTCTGAAATGGGATGAGGTAAAGAACGCACTCATAAAAGATGGCCTTATAACTATAGACCAAAAAAATAATAAACTTTTTCAAAAGGAAATTGACGGATATATCACTGCTGCTATTGAGAAAGAATTTAATGATTTTTGTCATCGTTGCATTGCTGCTGCTAATAAAAATGATGAAGTTGCAAATACAACTTTATAAATGGCCTTTTTTCTGCATACCAACGTAAATACATCACTTGGGCACAACCTTTTACATCTTCACTTTTTATTAATTTGAAAAAAATCAGGGTTATATACTTGCTTCTTATAACTGTCTTGCTTTGTATTAATGTATTTATACTTACTGATAGAAATAACGGTTATAAATATTTTCCTTATAAAACATACAGTCAATTATATGTAACCGACTCGACGTTGTATTTGCAGGATGTGCATTTTGATGCCGATACCTTGCAGTTATTTTTTTCGCTCCCGCTTGCTTCATCAGTATATAAGGTGGTTATTGATGATAGTATTAGTAATGCATCTGTTACATCCATTGACAATTCAATTAATATCACTTTAAGAAATAATATACATCAGTATAAGTTACTTCCCTCCGATTCAAGCAGATCAGCAATTGTGGTACAGGCAGATCACGATAAAGGTGCGGGCATAAATGAATTGATTTATTGCAGCTTACCCGGCCCTCAAATAAAGGTCTCTTCATATAATACATGGACAAAAGGAATTGCATCATTCAGTAAAGAAGAAGTAAAAAACGGAGAAGAATTTCTTAAAAAAAATACCTTTGCCTTTTCTGCCAATACAGATTCTGCAAGATTAATGGAAGTTTGCAGATTAATTTCATCCCTGCGTCCGAACCTCCATGGAATGAAGGCTGATAAAGCTTCCGCTCTATCTCCTTACCAACAAGTGCAACTGGCGAGGCAAAACAAAGTAAATTTAAATTGCGGTAATTACTCAGCAATGTTTTACTTCATTTGCAGCGTGCTGCATTTACCAAATCGTCTTATTACTTTCTACGGGCCAGCCGGTAACTGGCAATATGGAGTGCATTATTACAACGAAATTTATTTACGTGAAAAGCAGGAATGGGTCTTATGCGACGGGCTTAACAATAATTATATGCCCCATGACAGCCTTCGGTTTTATAATGCTGCCGACATAAACAAACTCGCTCATACAAACAGTTTTAAAAACAAGTACGTATACACTTTTCAGGAAGGCATTTTAAAAAAAGTACCGTATGACAGCGTAAACTACTGGCATTGGTATTACAACCGCAATAATGCTGATCTTCGTTATTGGCATCCTGGAGATGATTTGCATGACACCAAATGGACCTATTTAAAAGATTTCTATTCTTTCAACCGCAACTTCGATTTTTACAGCGATATACATGCCAATGACTGGCTAAAGATTATTATTAAGATAACCGCCTTTTATTTGATACTTATTATAATAGCATTGTACATTGTATCGGAAATTAAAAGACTTCGGCAGGGTTAAAATAAAATAAAATAAAAAAAAGCCGGGATTAAGGGCTTTGTTTTTATAATTTTAATTAATTTACAATTAACTCTTACCTAATATTACTATCAGGGCATAAATAATACCCGGAACAAAGAATAATAGAGTAAGAATTAAATCAAGCCAAAATTTTCCATTTATTTGTCCTTCGTGCAGGTAAACAGCAAGCGGAGGCAACAATATAGCAAGTATTACAAGCAACAATGTATTGGTTGATGGTTGTGAACCGGCTTTTTTGTCAAGCTTATATTGCTTTATTGCTTTTTTTGCATCCTTAATTCTTTCTTTTCTTTCGTGTCTGCTAAGGCTTTTAAATTCTTTCAAAGCATCCGGTACAGAACTGACTGATGGTTGTGCAGCTGCCTCTGTTGCTGCTTTTGGGTTATCTTTTGAGCTGAATGCTGCATAAGAACCAAATGGAACAGAAATAAGGATAAAAAGCGCAAAAAGGAAATTTTTTCTCATAAAAGGGATTTTTGATTAGTATAAAATATTTGTGTTAAATAAAATTAACACAAATATTTTACCTGCCAATTATATTTTTATGAGTTATAGCTTATTTATTTACCGCGCTCCATACAGAATTAGGAACATCTAATAAATATTTAAAATCTCCCCTGATTGCTTTAAGTGCATATTTTTCTTTTTCTATTTCTGCCCTTGTTCTAAATCCAAATTTTTTATATAACGACATAGGTTTGTTCCACTTTGCTACCTGGCTTAGCGCTGCCACTGATGCAGCTAAAGGTAATGTAAGCCACTTTTTGTTAACAGTTATACCAAGAATAACTCCTGCTATTGTAAGCGCTGCGACTTTAGTTTGTAAAATTCTTTCAACATCCCATTCTTCGTCAAGTTCCGCTAATCTCGCCGTTATCTCGTCCGGATTATTATAGTAATAATTTAAGTGAGCCTGTATTTCTTTTTCTGCTTCTGTAGAGTGTTCTAAAGTGATGTCAACTTCCTGCACCGTATTTCCCATGATTTATTTTTGCAAAGTCAATTCATTTTTCATACCAGCTTGTAATAGTAAGCAATGATTTTGCCCTTTTTATAATATATCCTTATTTTTATATTAATAATGAAGAAGCTAAATTTTTATGTATGGAAGTAAGAGAACCGGTAACGGCCTACGGTAAAAAAATATTTACCATAGCAGAATACCTAACCATGGAAGCTGCAGCGACAGAGAAGAGTGAATATTACCAGGGAGAAATTTTTGCGATGTCAGGTGCATTGATGCCTCATAATATTATTGCAGTCAATACCATGGTTTTCCTGCACCAAAAGCTGAAAGGCAAAAACTGCCGGCCTTTTGGCAGTGACATGCGTGTTCATATAAAAAAGAATACTTTGTTCACTTATCCAGATATCTCGGTAGTATGTGGCAAGCCGGAAACGCTTAATGATGATAATTTTAATTTACTTAATCCAATTATCCTGATTGAAGTGCTTTCAAAATCAACTAAGAATTACGACCGGGGCGATAAGTTTAAATTATACAGAGATATTGCAACCTTAAAAGAATATATTTTGATAAACTCGGAAGCTGTTGGTGTTGAAGTTTTCAGAGTAAATAAACAAAATCACTGGGAATTGGAAGAATATAAAACTATGGATGACGCTTTGCAAATCCCAACGCTGCAGTTGTCCATTCCTCTAAATGAAATTTATGAAGGAACCCAATTACAGTAACTGTGTTATATGAAGTTACAAATTATCATATCATTACTTATTTTGATAAGTCATTTGTCGGGTCAAAATAAGCCAGAGGAAGATTTTGGATTTAGACATATCCGAATGCAATATCAAGATGACACCGTTGACATATTGATTAAATCAAAAAAAAGTGAAATAAATATACCAAAACCTTTATTTCTTTTTTGCCAGGGAAGTCTGCCAATACCTCTTATAATTAAATATGCCTCGTCAGGCAAACAAAAGATTTATAATGTATTTCCTTTTAATCCGGACAGTTTAAGTAAAGAATATCATTTAGCAATAATCAGTAAACCACACATTCCTCTTATAGCTAATGAAAAGTCACTAAATTCAGATATGACTTATAGTGATCCTTCGGGTTCGTTTCCAAAAAAATATGCTGATAAGAACGTGCTTGATTATTATGTTGAAAGAGATATTGCAGCGATCAAGTTTTTACAAAGACAATCCTGGGTTTCAAAAACAAAGTTAGTTGTTGCCGGTCACTCAGAAGGAAGCGCCATCGCGGCCAAAATTGCTTTTATTTATCCAAAAGTCACTCATTTAATATATTCTGGTGGTAACCCATTTGGAAGAATTATGTCTTTAATCGAGCGGGCAAGAGTAATGGAGACCGATACAGCAACATATGCAGAAGACGCTATAAATAATTGGGGAAAAATAGTTGCTGATTCTAATAATACAAACGCAAAACAGGGGGACAGTTATAAAGCGACATACGGATTTTCTGTTCCTCCGCCAATCAGTTATTTATTAAAGTTGAAAATTCCCATTTTAGTAACTTACGGAACCAAAGACTATGGTCTTGTGTCTTTTGTAGATTATCTAAGAATCGAAACCATTCGCCAACATAAAAAGAATTTGTATTCAAAGCATATATCGGAACAGAACATAATTTTCTTCCGTTGAAGTCTAATGGTGAGACGAACTACGACATATTCAATTGGGACAAAGTTGCGAAGGATTGGCAAGAATGGATAAAGGAGAAATAGATGCGAACTTACAACATCTGTTAAAATTAGTTCTAAAAAAAGCCCCGCATTTCTGCAGGGCTCCTTATCCTTTAAGATCATTATAATCCAAAAAATAATCGTTCTGTTACTTCACTTCTTCAAACTCTGCATCAGTTACTGTTTCACTTGACTCATTGTTAGCGCTGCCGCCTTGCTGATTATCATTGCCATTGCTTTGCTGTCCGTTTCCGTCTTGTGTTGCTTTATACATATCTTCACTTGCAGCAGTCCATGCGGTATTCATTTCATTTAATGCACTGTCAATATGTGCAGTATCCTGAGATTTGTGAGCGTCTTTCAGCTTATTTAAAGCAGCTTCGATAGGCGCTTTTTTATCAGCAGGAATTTTATCCCCATACTCTTTCAACTGCTTTTCAGTCTGGAATATTAAGCTGTCTGCCTGGTTGATTTTCTCAACTTTTTCGCGCGCTTCTTTGTCAGAGGCTTCGTTGGCTTTAGCTTCATTCTTCATTTTTTCTATTTCCTCCTTGCTCAAGCCACTGCCTGCCTCTATACGTATATTGTGACTTTTTCCGGTTCCTTTATCTTTTGCAGCTACATTTAAAATACCATTCGCATCTATATCAAACGTTACTTCAACCTGTGGCACACCTCTTGGCGCAGGTGGAATGCCATCAAGATTAAACATTCCAAGGCTCTTGTTTTGGCTCGACATAGGTCTTTCGCCCTGCAATACATGTATCTGCACCCCTGGCTGATTATCACTTGCCGTAGAGAATACTTCAGTTTTCTTTGTAGGAATAGTTGTATTGCTTTCTATCAGCCGTGTCATTACCCCGCCCATGGTTTCTATACCAAGGCTAAGGGGCGTAACGTCGAGCAGTAACACATCTTTCACCTCGCCGGTTAATACACCACCTTGTATTGCTGCACCGATTGCTACCACCTCATCGGGATTTACTCCTTTGCTTGGCTTTCTGTTAAAGAATTTTTCAACTATTTCCTGCACTTTTGGTATACGTGTACTGCCGCCTACCAGTATAACTTCGTTAATGTCATTTGTAGAATAACCTGCATCTTTCAAAGCCTGCTCGCATGGCTTTATACATCTTGAAAACAAGCTGTCGCTAAGCTGCTCAAATTTAGCCCGGCTTAACTTTTTTACGAGGTGTTTGGGCACACCGTCAACAGCAGTAATGTAAGGCAAATTAATTTCTGTCTCAGAAGAAGAGCTTAATTCAACTTTGGCTTTTTCAGCAGCTTCTTTCAGGCGCTGCCAGCTCATAGGATCTTTTCGCAGGTCAACATTTTCATCTTTTTTAAATTCCTCTGCCAGCCAGTCCATTACAACTTTATCAAAGTCATCACCGCCCAGGTGTGTATCACCATTGGTTGACTTCACTTCAAATACACCATCACCTAATTCAAGAATGGAGATATCGAAAGTACCGCCGCCAAGGTCAAAAACTGCAATCTTTTGGTCAGTATGTTTTTTATCTAAACCGTAAGCCAGCGCAGCAGCAGTAGGCTCATTTATAATACGACGTACATTTAAACCTGCAATTTCACCAGCTTCTTTTGTAGCTTGTCTTTGTGCGTCATTAAAATATGCAGGAACGGTTATTACCGCTTCAGATACTTCCTGGCCAAGATAATCTTCTGCAGTTTTTTTCATTTTCTGCAAAATCATTGCGCTTATTTCCTGAGGAGAATATTGGCGGCCATCTATGTCTATACGAACTGAGTCATTGTCTCCTCTTACCACTTTGTAGCTGGCATGGGCAGATTCATCAGTCACCTCATTAAATTTGTGGCCCATGAAGCGTTTAACGCTCATAATAGTTCTGGTAGGGTTGGTAATGGCCTGGCGTTTAGCAGGATCACCTACTTTACGTTCGCCATTATTTAAGAAAGCTACAATACTCGGGGTAGTTCTTCTGCCTTCATCATTAGCTATGACTACCGGCTCGCTACCTTCCATTACGGCTACACAACTATTGGTCGTTCCCAGGTCAATTCCTATAATCTTTGCCATATTTTATTCTTTTGTTATTAGTATTTGTTTAACCGTTAACATTTGTCAATCATTATGCCAAGGCATAGAAGATGAAAAAATGGCAGATATGATTGTGAGATGAGAAATGAGTATCAGTTTTTTTTGAATTGAGATCAAAATCCTAACCTATTTTAGCAGCATTTACTCCTATGCTCGCAATTTGAAAACCTTTTGCTAAACCAGCACCTGCATTTGTTGCTTGTGTCGAGGTTATCTACCACAAGGAGAGAAACAGGTACGGCAGGATTAAAAGATGTCTTTAGGTCATCTTTTTAATTTTTTATCATTTTGCCGTACGCTTTTTAAATCAAATTTCCGTAAGAATAATCTTTAATTTATTGATATTGAATATAAATAGGTTTTGGAGTAAATCGCAGTAGTTCCTGCGGAGTGTACAATTGATTCATACCGGTCTTTGTATCGTTGTGATAGAAGAGTTTAAATCCTGAAAACTGAACGGGTTCCTTGTAAATATAACGCAGGTACGAGGACTGTTTCAATATTTTATCTCCCCATCCGTCCATATCCATCACTACCTGCACTTCAGGTAATTTCTTTATATTTTCATATCCTTTTACCATACCCTGCGTAAAGCGGTGAACAACTAAAATTTTAGGAGGAAGATTGTTTTTTCTGACGATGTCTGCCAGATAATCAACAGCGGTGTTGATGTCATCAGCGTTAAATGTTCCTATTTTTGAGCCGGGAACTTCCCCGTTTTTTAATGAAAATTCAGGGTCAATTCCTAAATGAACGTCCGGCATTTCCAGGTATTTTCCTAATCGAGGCACTTCTTCTTTTACCGTGCTGTGCGCTACCTGTATATCTAAAAAAACCAACCCTTTTATTTCTTTTGCCCAACTTACCATCGTGTCTATCTGGCTATCGGGCATGCGCAGGCGGTACTTACCATCTTTGCCTGCCGATCCCTGGGCTGTGACGGCTATATAATGTAAAGCAGGAATAACAGTCAGAGAAGTATCTGCAGCCTGCCACCTGGCAACCTCACCCTTTAATTTTGCCAGCATTTCTCTTTTGGGCAATTCGCCTAAAATGCCCATTCTTTTAGAATACAAATTACCATAGAAGGCAACAATTCTATGATAAGGCAATACCGCGCCTGCAAGCGGGTAGGGAGTTTTAACAGGCCATTTACCCGTAGAATCACCATTGGCAAGTACGTTTACTAATTTGTCGTAAGCAGCGGTATCTAAAACTTTTGTAACCGGCTCAGTCGCAGCAGATTTTCTTGGGACGATTGCATTAACCGGTGTGCTTTCTTCCCCCGAGAGGCCCTGGGTACAACCGGTAAAAAATAACAGTATAGTTAAAAAGGGAAGCAAGAAAAAAGCAATAGGAAAAACCGGCTTTTTCATCAAAGTGCCGGAGTGTTTTAAATTTACTGCTAAGTCGTCCGTATTTATTACAGTGGTATGCAAGGCAAATATTTTTACTAAAAACGCAAGAAAACAATTATTATTTTAGAATAAATTTTTAGTAAAAGTTTAAAAGAAAAAATAATAATACATGTTATAAGGCTCGCAGAAATTATAAGGCCAGCTATTACCTGTTCGCACCCAATTTTTTCTTAAAAAAATATTTATATTGTCCGCTTTATTTTTCTTCAAGGGATTATCGTGACTTATATGTGGCTTTTTCAGGATTTTTATCTAAGCAATAAAATAGTTCCTTTTTGGGTGAGTGGTTTATTTTGCTTAAAAGCATATTCTATATAATAAATATAAGTTCCTGTGTCAGGAGAAATATTTTTGTATGTTCCATTCCACCCTTTTTGGATATTATTACTGGTAAAAACGACCTGTCCCCAGCGGTTGTAAATACGCATTTTGTAATGCTGAAAGCCGATATTGGTACATTTGGGCAAAGCCCTGAAGACATCGTTTACACCATCATTGTTGGGTGTAAACGCAGAAGGGATATATATTTCACACTCATCACAACCCTGTATAGTTACTTTTATTTCATCTTTCTTAGCGCAGCCATATTCATCGGTCACTTGCACCTTATAAATGCCGGTTTTATCTACAGTTAAACGTGAATTGCGGCTGCCATCCGACCAGAGATATTGGCTGCCGCTGGTCCATCCGGCATTTAATTTTATTTCGGCGGGTGCACAAGTTGTCGTATCGTTTCCCAGGCTAAATTTTTCTATGTTGGAAAAGGAAACGGTAAAGGGCAAAGTATTTACGCAGGTATTATAGGGCAGGCTTATGTTTGCTGTATAGTTGCCTGCAGCATCAGGACCGGCAGGTACAGTGTAAAGCTGTGAAGTGGCATTGGCAATGGGTATTCCCTCTTTGTACCACTGATAAGCAGCAGCAGGATATGTCGGGGCTTTTAGAACAAAGTTACCTGTGCACGGATTGCCTGAAAGAGCTGTAATGGTTTTAAAAGAAAAATCAGCTTTTGGCGCCAATACGAACTTATCCATATAATAATGTCCTTCAGCGCCAGGCATGTTAAATTTTGAAGCGCAGTTAGGGCCAATGCCAATACCCGTAATATTAGTTGGCGGGGTAAACTGAATTGTACCTTGTACCCATTCATATCCTCCTTTTAATACAGTTGAGCCTAATTGTATCCATCCGGAATTGTTTGTTAAACAACCGCCGGAATCTTTACTTACAGGAAAGTCAGCACAGTCAGGTAATCCGAAAATAGCAATACTGAACGGGCTTGGAGAAGTATACGGTTGAGAGTAAGAGCCGGACTTAACTTTTCCAAACCCAAAATAGAAACTGAATATGTAAGTTTGCGCTGCATACAAAGGCGAGGCAACACATGCAGTAATGTAAGTTTTAGAGCTTTTTATTTCTTCGCTTGAAGTAGTAGTGTTTAGTTGAATGATTGCTATAAACCCTGAAGAGTCGGGTAAAGGTAAAGGCACTGCAGGGTAATCAGGAAGGTTTGTAAAAAAAGAAGCTGTATCAAAAATGCTCAATGGGCTATTAGATTTACAGTTATAATTGTTATACAGAACCGGACTACTTTCTAAAAAGCTATGCCAGTTGTTTACAGTTATTCCTCCAAAATCAGGTGGGAGGTCAATAGGACCACCTTCATAATCAACACTATTGGGATTACATCCTGAATATTGTTCAAAAGAATTATTGGGTAATAAGGAAGATGGAAACGAGTCTTTGCAGGCCGGTAATTGTGCTACGCTATTAAACTGCAAACATACAATGAGAAGAAAAAAGGTAAGTGTTATTTTAAGAAAAGTTATAAAAGCCATCCCAGTTAAATAAAAAAGTAAGCTTAGAAATTTTTTGGTAGTGATTCTGAAGTAGTGCCGTCAGAACATTGAGAAGTAACTCTAAAAGTTCCGGATAAGAAACCAGATTGTATAGTTATAGTTATTTGTGTTCCTGAAGTAGTACCACCAAAGTTAACAACGCTTGGTGTACCCGTTCTATTATAATACCCCCCATAAGAGTATGTGGTAACCCCAATCGCTCCAGTCCACTTCATTGTTAACTGGGAGCCACTAACTGTAGCTATAAGATTTGTAAGTGCGCCGCAAGTTCCAAATTTATTTGCAGATAATTTAGAAAAAGAATGATTACCGGTTGTTGAAAAAGACGATAACGCTGTTACTAATAACAGGCAGGTTACATAAATTAATTTTTTAATAAAGAAGGTTTTAATCGTTTTAGAAAATAGGAAAATAAGATGGCTTTTATTATCTAAATATACAACTATAATCTCATAAATTATTTTTTTAAAATATCTTTTATTAACTTCTTTTAAAAAGGTTAATATCCATACTTATCACCCCACTTTTCTTTTAAATATTTTCTCAGCTCATTCTCTCTTGCATTATTTCCGGGATCATAAAATTTTGTGTTCATGATTTTATCAGGAAGATATTCCTGGTCAGCAAAATTTCCCTGGTAGGAATGAGGATATTTGTAGCCTTTTCCGTAATCCATGTTTTTCATTAGATTTGTCGGTGCATTTCGAATATGCAACGGAACGGGCAAATCACCATATTTGCTCACAGCAGCCTGGGCAAGATTAATGGCTTCATAAGAAGCATTGCTTTTAACCGAAGAAGCGAGGTAAGCAGCACATTGCGAAAGAATAATGCGGCTTTCGGGATAGCCGATTTTACTAACGGCGTCAAAAGTGGCATTGGCCAAAAGCAATGCATTTGGGTTGGCGTTGCCAATATCTTCACTTGCAAAGATCAGCATGCGTCTCGCTATAAATTTTACATCTTCTCCGCCTTCTATCATTCGCGCCAGCCAGTAAACTGCGCCATTCGGGTCGCTGCCTCTCATGCTTTTTATAAAGGCTGAAATGATGTCGTAGTGCTGTTCGCCCTGTTTATCGTAGAGTGCTATTTTATTTTGCGCCACCTGCATTACAAGGTCGTTAGTTATTTCAACAAGCACCTCACCCCCGGCCCCTCTCCTTGAGGAGAGGGGAGCATTTTGAACTGTCAGTTCGAAGAGATTGAGGAGCTTTCTTGCATCACCGCCGGAAATGTTTATAAGTGCTTCAGTTTCTTTAAGATCAACAGACAGGGTTTGCAGCCATTCGTCTTTGGCTATCACTTCTTTTAATAAAGAAATAAGTTCTTCACTATTTAGTGGCTTAAGCACATATACCTGGCAACGACTCAGCAAGGCGGAATTTACTTCAAATGAGGGATTTTCTGTTGTGGCGCCGATAAGCGTTATAATTCCTTTTTCGACGGCGCCAAGCAAAGCATCCTGCTGGCCTTTGTTGAAGCGGTGTATTTCATCAATAAATAAA
>JAABUR0100000234.1_pt1 | contig 129469 bp, 122 predicted proteins | sample 5560091 | NCBI WGS metagenome assembly JAABUR01 (sample SAMN10711879, study PRJNA513375) | rock metagenome | isolation source: Antarctica rocks | place: Antarctica: Victoria Land, University Valley sud | reverse complement strand
GTACGGTTGCAGGTGTAGGGGCTTTTGTGGGCGCTGCTGCTTTCGGCGTTGGTTGAGACGGTTAGGCTGTCGGTTATGAAGTGTTTTGAGCATTCTGGTTTTATGAATTGGTTGTCACATCGACAGGCGAGACGCTCGGTATCGGTCATGTCCCATTGCTTTAGCGCGCCGGTGGCGATGTTCTCTCGGAGGAGCATGTTGAATGCGGCATAGACGTGCTTGAGAGTGTCGTCGCCGATGAAGACTATGGCGTCGAAACGCTCGAGGATCATGCAGATCTCTGCAGTGGAATACCAGCGGTAGTGACATCCTGCTGGAGAGTAGGGACGCTCAAAGCCGTGACGTCCTCCTTCGCTCATGGCCTGCAGAAGTGTTGCTCGGTTGCGGCAATAGAGAGTGTGTTTTGGAGTGCTTTCGTCCTGTAGACTGGGGCGAGTGTACAAATCCTTGGATGTTAAGCTGCAGTCCTGGTGTCCTTCGAAATGGCTGAAGTAGCTTGAGAAGTCAGCAAGCTTGGTGATGTGGGAAAATCGTGACACACTCTTCGACTGCATCATTGGAAAAGGGCACATTGTCTCTCTGTCCTGTTTTGCGAACTCTAGCGGTCAGAATTGCCTTCACCAGCAGGTCCCCAGCCTCCTTCGAGATAGATCGCATTTATGATCGACTTTGGGAGCAAATACTCTCCAGATATCGACCAGATCCAGTGGCGAACAGACACTATGGAGAGCACACGCACCTGAAGTACCAGACAGTGGACTGATCATCAACAAGAACAAGACAAGAACCACGAGCGCTACCACAGCCGTTCGCTTGGAGTGTGCAGCTGAAGTGTTTGGCCGTTCCATTGGCGAAGATTCCTCTGGGTCTGGAGCGTGTTGAGGCGTTTGAGGTGCACTTGCAGAGGGAGGGAAGGGGTATGCCATTCTGTACAATTGAGACTCGGCGTCAAGACGCTTCAGATCTTCGATCTTGGAAGGGTCGATGGTACGGGGAGTGGAAGGGTAAGAGAAGGGGAAAGAACGACGTGCAGTAGTCATCTTGATGCAATTCAATTCAGTTAATAGAGGTAAGAGATGGATGAGCACGCCTTTTTGGTATCAAGAGATCCTCAAATGAAGACTTTGGCGTGTCGCATATTTGCAAAGAAGAATTCGCAGATGATGTGCAGTATCTCAAGTACTGAATCTTACATTCACCGCGATTGTGGTATGAGTACACCTGCCAACCTCGGGGGCCAGTGTTAATCATCTAGGGAGTTTTTGGCTACGGACTGCACAGGTAGATAATTCCAATGAACGACCGTTCCCTGCTTCGTAGTTCTATACCTTGAGCTGCTCTTTCAAAGCTCGTATCTTCGACATTTCAGGGCCCTTGCCCTGAATAATAAGTATCTATCGGATTTGATTCAAGTAGTCGCTTCCTTGGGCAAGGGAAACTACCAATTCCATACAGCTTTCCAATGGCATTGCACATATACCTTCTTAATCATTGACGGCATCGAAGTCGTCTTTACACGGCTGGACTTGTGATTGCTTTATGATGGCCACGACCAGAGCCGGACAGTTTACGTACTCAAAGAAATGGCCGAAGTGGTGTCCTTTCAAAACCGGGCAAACGGAGTTGGGAGAAAATGGTCGCAGCTTACCCGTGCTCCATGCCTCAATGCCCATTGGGACAAATGCGAGAGACAGGATAGATTCAAAAGCTCACCGTAGTCGATCACGATAAAGGAGGCAGGAGGTGGAAGTGACTGATAGGAGAGTGGGAATGACACATTGCAAAAATACTCAATCGTTTCAAGCCTCGTTACCACATCCGTGTGTTATAAATTACCACGCCCCTTTATTGACGACGGCCTCAGCTAGCGCCTACGCCCGGGCTCCCGGGTAGCGTATAACGCCCCACGCTCTAGTGCCGGGTCTCTTCTTTCTACCTTACTCCCTGGAATCTTAACGTCATAGAGTGGAAAACCTGGAATTGGTCATCTCGGTCAATTCCGACACATACCTAAGGTAGTTAAGGTGTGGCTAGCACAGGCTTTCGGGAGGATCCGCACGACAAAGCATGGGGTTCCTGGGCTGATCATGGGGCAGGTTACGGGCTTCATCCTTCGATGCACGGATGTGGTAAGGTATTCAATAATGGCGTGGTATGGTATTGCTGTAATCGGCCGGGGTGGAAATTGGCCGGGGAAAGTGCGGGGGAGGGGCCGAGGCCTCGGAAACATGTGAACTGAAAGAGTGACTCAGGTAGACACAAGACGAGTCAAGTAGCTCCAGTATTGTTTATTACTCTGTCTATCTCTATCGTTTCTTCTATATATTTCAATCAATGCTGTCCTGTCCTTGAATATTAACATCGCGCTGTGCCGGCCTCAGCAGCCCGTTCATGCATCGCTCGCATCTTACCGGTCAACAACAGCTTGGGCGAATTGGGATTCGATCATAGCCATTGAAACAGCAAAGGGCTCTGGGACGTATTGGTCTAATCCTAGGATCCGGGCCCTGAGGCCTTAGCAGGCGAGATGTCGTGGAAAAAGTCGGAGAAGTTGGTGGACACCATCAAACATTATTCTGGCTTCCCTGCTACGGGAGTGAGTCTGAGGCAGATGGTTCAATTCGGGGAAAGGCCCGGAACAGGTACGGCAAAGGAGCTGTCTAGTAGCAAGCAGAGACAATGATTGACGAGAGTCTCAAGGTACCCTCTTCCGCGCTTCGCAATTCCTCTCCGAAGAACTTCCCATACGGCTGGCACATCGAGTACAAGAACTTGGGGACTTGCCCGACGGACTGGGCGAAATGCCGTCGATCAAGAAAGTTCAGGACTGGTATTCGCAGTCGTTCGAGGTACGGAGCACACATTGCCGGTCCGCTGAAGGAACTAATGATGACTGGATCAATCATAGGATATCACGACTCTACCTAGACCGAAACTCGATTCCGAGGTACGAGAAAGGCTGCTAGCGCCAATGAGGCAGAATGGGCAAGAATCCAAGATTCTCAGTCAGACAACACACAATCCTAGTGTCAAGCAAGGCCAGTACCGATCACAACAAACGAAAGGGAATGGTAATGGCGGTTCAAGAGGTTCCCCGAGGAGATACTATGCTTCTACAGACGGCAAGGATGACTGGCCGCCCGAGCTGAACGACTACAACCAGCGCTTTTCCAAGACCTTAGAAGGCATCAAAAGGCGGCACGACAGTGTCGTGACAACAGTTGCGCAAGGGATCAATGAGTACAAGCGGAAGCGTCAACGGATGCAGATCGATAACAATATTCAGTCTTTCCTCGACCGTTTTTATATGTCGCGGATAGGGATCCGGATGCTGATCGGTCAACATATAGCCCTCACGGACCAAAAGCAAGCGCACGAGCCTAATTATGTAGGAATCATATGTACCAAAACCAATGTCAAGGAACTCGCGCAAGAAGCCATTGAGAACGCGCGATTTGTCTGCGAAGATCATTATGGTCTATTCGACGCCCCCAAGGTTCAATTGGTGTGCGAGCCGGATCTGCATTTCATGTATGTGCCAGGGCATTTGTCTCATATGCTGTTTGAGACTCTCAAGAACTCTCTTCGAGCGGTGGTGGAAACTCATGGGGCAGATAAGTCGGAGTTTCCTGTGACCAAGGTAATCGTTGCCAGGGGAAAAGAGGACATAACCATCAAGATCTCGGATGAAGGAGGTGGTATACCGAGATCCGTCATACCACTCGTCTGGACTTATATGTATACCACTGTCGACACAACGCCAGATCTGGATCCAGATTTTAACAAGAGCGATTTCAAAGCCCCCATGGCCGGTTTTGGTTATGGTCTGCCTATCAGTAGATTATACGCCAGGTACTTCGGGGGTGATCTGAAGCTGATCAGTATGGAAGGGTGTGTCAATCCGATCGCAACCCCTCAGTCCTGGCATCTATGGCTAACTTTCACCTCGGGACAGATACGGCACCGATGTATACCTCCACCTGAACAGGCTATCTTCCAGCTCGGAGCCCCTGCAATAACAACTAGCAGTCATGAGAGGTAACGCTCAAGGATTGACGATGAAATTGGCGGCGATGCGATCGCAGTTGAAGGGTAGAGAAGTCAGCACGCGGAAACAAGTTGGAGATACGGCGAGCATGATGAATGAGGAATCTTCCGGAGTGGAGGAATCGAAGCAGGATATTTAGTACATAGGTGTTGGAAGAGAGATGGATATGTTCTTGTTCAATTGATACCAATATCTTTCGAATGAAGTACAGTACGTACTGAGTGGGTATATATGCATATCGGGCATGACGCATAGTAATCGTAAATTCCCCCATCCCCTCCCCTCCTTCACTCCCCCATCCCCCATCCCCTCCCACCCCTTCTCCTACACCTTCCCACCAACCTTCCTCTTCCCCTTATCCACCACCTTCCCACTCCCCTCCCCCTTTACCTCCCCCTTCTTCCCCCCAACATCCACATCAACAACCTCCTTCTCATCCTCCCACTCCACCTCCTCCTCCTCATCATCCAACCCCATCATCTGCCGTTCGAACCGGTACCGTGTTTGGGGTATACTCTTTGAGTGCGAGTGCGAAATCAGTCGATGTCCTTGAGGGATGGAGGTAGAGGGACGCACTTCTTGGTATTTCTGACTGTACATTGCGAGGAGGTCCCAGTTGTCGAGGATGTGTGCTGCGCGTTCGGATTTTTCGAGGGCTTCGTGGGTTGGTGGGTTGGGGTTGTGGTTGGGGGATGGCATTTTGTGTTAGGGTTTGGAGGAGGGGAGGGGAAGGGGGGTGAGTTGGTGGGGAGAGTTGTTTGAGAGGGTGATTGGGAGGATTTGGTGGATGGGATGAGGGGAGATGTTGATACTGAGGAAAGCTTGGCACGGCAAATGTAAAAACGCACCTCAAGCGTACTTATATAGTATTCAACTGTGTTAAGAATATAAGCCTATGCGGCCTCAGATTATAAGTCAAGTACTATATAGTTTCTGTAATTGTATCCTTGAGGTTTAATATTATACTTTAGGTACTTAAAGAGGCAACCGCTATACAAAGGCTTGGGAGCGGAGCGGATAGTTTTGCGGGTGGGTGTCTACGCCAGATGTGGGGGCTGTAGAATCGAACACTTGCCTTGATGGGAAGTTTAGCTGCGCAAGGCTGTAAGCGTTGGAGTAGGCTGATCAGGCATGCTAGGGTTGGCTAATGTCGTGATCGAGAGGTTGTCGTTTCCACTCTGACCTCATGCTCCTCTAGGGTCTTGAACAGGCAGCATCAAGAAGTCTTAACGACACTCCGTACGCCGCAGTATGCCAGCGGCGTAGACACTTCATCCTTGAATATGCTGTTGCCTGAGGCCACATACTATATTGAGTAAATATGACCTTGATCACACATCGTCCACGTCAAGTATTCGAGATGGCAGAATTACAGAGGTCCCAGTCCGATCAGGGCGATGGTGCACCCAATCCTGAAACTATTTCATATCGATCAAGAGCCTCAAGCGTCATTTCGACGGGGACGAAATTCAGTATACAAACTATGCCGCAAGGCCATTTCCACATGGATGGGGTTTTGGATGGAAGGAATCCGCAAAGTGTGAACACGAGGCCAGCGTCCCTGTACAGTGTCCGGTCAATGGCACCCTCTCTACCGCCGTACGATGGCCACCAACCCACGGATGCTTTACTCTCGACCAGCAATCAACCCAGTCATCTGTACTCTCTCCAAACATCCGCAAACCATGATCTGCAAATCGCCTCATCAATCGGAAACGACCAGGAGCCAACCCTAACTCCATCCGATCCCGAGAACGCCCTCAGCATGCACTACGGCCGCGTCGTGCGTACAATCGATGAAAATCACGCCCGCCAACTGGCTCGCATCTACAGCGCTCACGAGCAGGACCTCGCGGCCACTCGCGACGCCGTTGACCAAGCCTATCGCAAAGAATGGAAAGCCAAGAATCGCGAGATCGAGCGCGTTCGCGAAGAAGCTGCTAATGAGATTGAGCAAGTGCGGAAGGAAGCAGCGGCAGATATGGCAGCGCTTCGAGAGGAAATTGAAACGCTTTCTGCCGCTCATAAAGAAACCGTAGCCAGAATCCAGAATGAAAATGCTGACAAGGTTGTTTTACTGAATGGAAAGCATGAGGCTGCTGTTGAGAAAGCGAGGAATGCGATTGAGGATTTGTGGGAAGGGAGGTGGAATGACCGTATCAAAGTCGCTGCGGAGGAGGCGAAGCGCGCTGCCAAGGAAGCGGAGAGGAGGGAGCAAGAGAAGGATGAGGAGTGGCTTCGAGTCATCAGGAGCCTTCACCCGGAGCTTTCGGGCGAAATAAAAAATGCGGTGGTATCATCTCGAAACGACGCCGACGACAGTGCCATCGTGTGAAGATCCTCCAAGAAAACCTCCAGAGATCTCCCTCTGGGTCACTTTACGTATACCTCTAATCCACAAAAACATCGGACGAAATGGAGCTTTTACATGAGTACAGCCATCGCATATCTCATTGTCTGCATTTCAGGAGTTTCACCTCCAGAAAGCCATTCCTAATGGGCTCTGAAAGAGTAACGACAGCCTGCTCGTTCCTACGCTCCTCCCAGCGAGCGGCTGGTCTCCGAACGCAAAGACAAAACATCCACCCCAAAGCCCAACACCCCCGTGCCAATCTCACCAGCAACAAGCCGGAGTATCTCGCAAATCAGCTACATCAATTCGCATCGTCCGGTGCTCAGGATCAGCTATCCTGTGTCCTCAGCAAGGCGCTCATTTCTAGGGGGTTTTGCCAAGGCCCAGCCGAGACGAGTGTCAAAATTGGAGGGCAATTGGGGAGGAGGAGACTGTTGTCCGTTCGATACGACCTTCGCATTAACCATCGCAACCATCGCAACCACCACATCACATTAAATCGCACGAAACGAATTCCACGACACCGCCACTACTCCACCACTCTTGCCCCGATATACGTACAAGCTGACAGAATGTGAGGCTTCAATAACAATGAAGAAGCCTAAACCCACTATTCGCCAAAATGAAAAAGGTCCTCGACAGGCATACTAAATACCATCCAATCATTGAACAAAACGCCAATAATGAAAAGACACGACCCTCTACCACGAAACCTAACACCAACAAGACCCAAACCTTTCATATCTCTCAATAACCACAACCAACGCCACAACCAACACCACAACCCTCTCACAACCACATTCCTCCACAACCACAGCTATAACCACAACCCATAACCCATAACCCATAACCCATAACCCACAACCCACAACCCACAACCCACAACCCACAACCCACAACCCACAACTCACAACCCACAACCCACAACCACACCACAACCACAACCCACAACCCACAACCACAACCACAACCACAAGAACCACAACCACATACCCCCTTACCACAAGAACCACCACCTCACTTCCTACTGCTACCCAAAAGCTAGAACTGGGGATTCGAACCTCCGACCTGTGGGGAAGATGTATGTAATAGTAGGATGTTGTAGTGATATCTTAGCACTGCAAGAGGAAGAGACGAATCCTCCACCATCAAAACTAGCAGCGCCGACTGGAAATCGACTCGAGTTCATTATGTATGATTTAAACTCTTGGCAAACAGACTGTGTGTGGTATCAACTAAGTAAGTAAGTAAATATAGTTTCAAAATCAAATCTTTCACATCAAATCTGCTTCCAATGCGCACTGCCTTACTTTCCATCCTCGCAGCTGTCTTTCCCTTTCTTCTCCACTATCCAAGCAAACATCTCAAAGGAAGGGCATGCATGCTTTCCGTGTACTCGGCGCGTGAAGAGCGGGTGGCATGACGTTTGATACAGTACTGGGAGTGGGGTAGACGAGGAGACTCGTGCCAAGGAATCGATCGCCACGGGCATCAAATGTCCAAAATTCGGAGGGGTAGGGTATGTTGTAGAGACAAGAGTTTAAGCCGCCAAGGCCCAGAAGGAAGACAGCGAGGAATAATAATAAAGATACAAAAGAAGTCGGGACCAGTCCCTTCCCTTCATAAGTGCTCAACGACTCTACACTACCTACTCATACAATTCCCCTCCCCACTCCTCACCCCCAGTTCCCCATGAATCATATACACACACAGGCTTGCGCCCAAAAACTCTAGGTATAGGTAACAAAAAACCCCAATAACGCCAACGCTAATTATAACAAAAATGCCCCCCCCCCCACACAAAACAAAAATCATCACTCAAGCACCGGACCCGTCCACCCAAACGTATAATCAAACTTATCCCTCCACCACCTCCACCCCCCAGTCTCATCCTCTGCCAAGCCATAAGCCTCCGTACCCGCAATCATGGCATCCGTCAAGGTTTCCAGGCCCAGCCCCAGATTCTCACTTGCGGCGCGTGGCCCGAGATCTTCCACCTTATTCGAAAGGCGAGGGTGTCCCAAAGGTGTCACAGGTAGATAGGTAAGGTTTTCCACATCGTGAGAGAGCCGAATGTCGGGCACGTTGCCAACACTATCACCATCTGGCAATTCCGGTAGGAAAGGAATGCGCAGCTGCCACATGGATCCAAGTATCATTACCGTTATGATAAGAAACACTAGAGTCGGAATCCAGCCAATGTCGCCAAGACCACGGGGTCCAATTTTGTCCTGGTGTGAGTTTTCGCTGCCGTCAGGATCATTATATGCTTCAAGGTCGGGAATAGGTCCTAGACTCGGTTGGGAACCCCGTTGTGCAGCTTCATCATTGATTGCAGTGATGAAGGAATTTCCACTGTCGGTATCCGCAGCGACAGTGCTATCAGCGCTTGCGCCATCACTGTCTGCTTCCACACCTTCGGGGATAGGAGAAAGGCCAGGTAGTTGTCTCGGCGCGTCAAGGGACTTAGGATTGCGATTTAAGTACAATCTGTGCTCCTTGTGCATGGTTGGCAGATAGGTGCCCGACTCCAGTTCAATGTGGTCCTTCGCCCCTGGTTGGGTCAAGAAAACCGTTCCAATATCCTGAAACTTCAGACTGCCACGAAGCACCTCGTGGTCTAGGACCCTTGGTAGGAAAAGCTCGCAAGGACAGTCGCCATTCGAAAGTGCCGTATCTAGTGGTTCTTGCCAATTCAACTCAAGTTTGATAGGTCCTAGTAGCATGTGGGCTTGCTTGAAAAGCACGAATTGCCCGTCAATTTGCCGCCACTCGGCAGCTTGCTCAGTGGCTAGGCCACCGTCAAACAGGAACAATGTAGGGATCCACCCGTGAGGATCAATTGTCAAAAGCCTGTTACTATTCTTTTCAACCTCCAGGTACAGGCTCATACGACACTCAAGTGCCATTCCGAGCAGCTGCTGAATCTCGATATCAAAGTTCCAGACCACATCAGTAGCAGCTAGCGCGTTAAGCGATTGAAACTTAACAGCAGCGTTTTCTATAATCTCAATCCGAAGGTCGTCCCTAAGACCCAGGGGATATAACGGAGGCGTGTCGATACGCTCAAACCGGGCAACCTTACTGAGGGGATGCGGCGTTGCTTTCCACGTACTATACAGGCTTCTTGCCTTTGTTTTCATGATCAACGGAGCGTCGGGTTCTCGGAGGGAGACGGACTCTGATAGCACCTTGCCATTGCTTGGACGAAAGCTTGGGAGCACTTGCATACTGTTGCTGTGATCTGACGTCGAATGGCTCATAGTAAAATACAGATCCATTGGTCTCTCCATGTCGCAGATATTGCGGATGATTTCTATTTCTGCTTTGGCAGGCTCCGAAGAGGGTATTGCGGAAACCCCGTCATCAAGGTATAGTGATGAGTGGCCAGCTTCTAGGTGATGGGTATGCTTCCCTTGGACACCATTTGTGATAATAAGGTTAAGGCAAATTCGTGCTGTGTCAATCTTTTGCTTGGGGAAAGTGACTGACAGATGAACGTGATGATGAATCTTGATCTTCCCTTTTTGAGACATCGTGGCATTAGTGTAGAGCTGCACCGAAGCATCCCAGCTACTGATCAAGTAGATCGCGTCCTCCGAACGGGTCGGACACTCATGTTCCAATCCGAACTGATTGGAAGCTTCTCGCAGATTTGGAAGCGATTGAGTGACCTTAAGCTCCAACTTGGGTTCGGCTCCGCAAAATTCTGGCTTGGAATTGATCCGGACCTTGCGCGGAGTAGTCTGCGTGTGGTATGATGGCGAAGTGATGGCATCATCTGGCGCAATTGATGTAGTTCCTGGTCTGCTTGCACATATCTGACTGGATACGTCCCCCAGATTCTCGTCTACATGGTGCGCCGGGTATGGTGTACATGCCTGGTCGACAGGGTAACAGTACTCCAGCGGTGACCAGGAATCCGGATCTGGTAGGTCCAGACTAGGCGATGCGGCCATTAACACCGTCCCGTTTGAGCTCAGACTACCGTCATCACTACTGTCTTGCTCGTAATCTTCGAGATCATATTCTCGCCTCTGGACTGTTTTGTTGGGCACGTAGCGACAAAGGCTCGCCGTCTTAGGAGCTGGAAGAGTCGACCATGGGGTCCGACCTCGAGGGAACAGGCGTCGTGGGCTTTGAACCGTACCAGGTGAGTCCCCCATTCCTGACTGTATCAATTGCGTGTGCAATGCTAACAGATTGTCAACTGAGCCGGTCTGAGCCAAACATCCGAGCCACATACCTAGGCCCGTAGTGCTGGATCTCGGCGACATTCTGTGATCAGGCCCCCACGTACTGGTTCGTTTTGATTGTTGATAGAGCTTTCTAAGACTGTACATTAAGGTTCTATACCCTATGTTGCTTGATGGTGATGCTCTAGTGTTGTTGTAAACAAGAAGTACTGCAGGCAAAGGCCGCCCTTGATTGACACCGCCATGCCAGAGGATTGCTTAAAGTAGGAAAGCAAGAGCGTTCCAGGGGCTGTAACTTGAGGTTGATCGCCACTTCCGGCGCAACTTCCTTTTCGTGATTGATTTGAACGTTCGCTACCATAATAATAGCTTGAGTAATTCAACTAGCTCTTAACGCGCTTCAAGCCAAGGTTGTTTCAACTGCCTTGCGGACCACGATAGCAATGTGGCAGATAGCTTTGGCCTTCTAAACTTGGGGCACCACTGCTTGCATATGACTGCGACTGGGTGTGTCCCTCCATACTCGTGCCACCAGCGCTCGAGTAAGACTGTAGGGGGTCTCTTCGAGGCTGACTAGAAGGCAGGGTCGATTGCAAAGGGGGAAGGACGCTTGTCGAAGGCTGTAGAGGGTCCGGTAGGGTCCGGGCTAAAGGCTGCGCTGGTCTGTCGTACAATGTTGGCGGAGCTTGTGAGGCGTAATAATCTGGACGTGCGGATGGGAAGTTCGAGCCATAGGCTCTGTCTAGGGGTGGATGGTCCTCGATATCATATCTTTGGTAAGGTCTTGGCTGGTCTACTTGGGATGGAAGAGTTGACGGTAACGGTCGGAATGGCGGTATAGGCTGCGTGAGCTGCGGTATCGGTCTGGACTGAGAACCGAGATACTGACCCTGCTGGAATTGGTAGGATTGATCTCTTGTTGGTTGGTGGTACTGATCCCTCATTCGTTGATCGTATAAAGAGTTGTTAGGGGCCGCGAACGAGTATCCAGAGTATTCATGGCGCGGCGAAACGAAAGGTGAAGAGGTAGAAGACGAGTTCGTACGTTGATGGCCGACTGAAAAGTCAGACGGCGCGGTGCCAGAAGCAGAGGGAGGTCCTTGGGAGTAATGAGGCCCACGAGTTGCTACTGTTAGATCTCGCTGAGGGTGTTGGGTGTAAGGATCTCGACGTTGATGCTCGCCATCAGACGCAGCCCTCCTATCCAAGCCGATAGATATGCGTTGCTTCTTGAGAGGCGCTTCGTATGGATCTCCATAGGCGCCTGCAACGAAGCCTCCAGCTCTATCGTCGTGCCCTTGTGACGACATGGCCTGGTAGTCGGTAGACGACTGTTGAGGATGCCCATGTACGGCGTTGGCAGAGGTCATGAATTCCGTAGGTGCAGCTCGCTTGCTGCTGACTTTTAGCCTGAATAAAGCGAAGATGCACATAGTCTTACCCTAGAACTCGAGGCTCTTTTCTGATCCTCAGCTTTACACCTTGATCACCAAAGGAGCGTGAGAGGAAGGTCGACTCGGACATGCCAGGAAATGCCCGAGGTGTAAATACTATCACAATTAGCATGACACTGCGATCAGGGTCGAAGAGACAAGCTTACCGGTAAAGGGGTCGGAGATGGCAGACTTAATATAGGCCACTTTTGATCTAAGACATTCGTCAATCTGAAGGATCACGTAACAGGGGAGGCTTACTTGAGCATCTCGAAAAGACTGAACCGGAGTCGAAAATCGCCCTCGATCTTGACGGAGAGATCTGGAAACACAAAGAAACCTCCGTCTAGATACTATTGAGCAAAGTGGACAATGGGGATCATTCAATTTACTCACCAGTATTGTCAACATCCTTGAGCCGGTGTAGCGAAGAGACCAAAGTCCCTGCCAGTGCAGACTGCGTGGCAGTGTCTAAGGCTTCTCCTTGATGAGCAGCAGCTAACTGCCCCGGACGACCAAGATCCGCGTCCTGGAGGTTGACTACCATGAAAAAGTAGGGGCTCTGAAGATAGTTCCTGTGAGTGTCAGGCGTGACATCTGCCGGGTCAATAGCTCTGCTAAACTTACTGAGCTGGATCTTCGGGGTCAATGATATGCAACTGCACGATCGGTGGGGGATCCACTGGTTTGCGGTCTGTACAAAAGTCACATTGGCCATCAGTGTCTCTAGAATCATCAGCGAGGATGAGGTCAAGTCTAACCTTTCTCCTTGGGCCCAGCGAAGGCCTTTGCCCGCTGTGGGCCCTGGCGGACAGTCAATTTGTAGGCATCGCTGCGTGGCCGCATGGTCAGTCAGATGGGCGGCGGGGAGTGAGGCCAATCAGTCGCTTGCAATGGTAGTACCTTCCAAGCCTCCAGAGTTGAGCAGAATGTTCCTCCGAAACGATTGAGGCGTTCATCAATCTTGCACTGGAAGCAGAGCGAAGAAAATCTTATGCTTCCACGGTCGACACCTGTCGCTTGACAGCTGCAGTGCCCAAGAAACCCGTGAATTGGCGCATCAAGGGAGCGAAGTCCTCACGTATCTATGGTTGGAAAGCTGCCCGAGACCGGTTTGACTGGGTGGGAAAAGGGTCAGCCCAGTGGTCCGGTGTGGCAACGATTCGGTACCCAAGCGGACGCCCAGTGGAGTCGAATATCGGACGCTTACTCTAATGGCTTGATCTTGTGGCCATCAATGTGGGGTTGGGAGGGTAGCGGGCAAGGATAATGGCTTTTGGCTTTCCCCGGAGAGCCTGCTCTGAGGAAATACTTGCAACCAGAGACAGCCAGGACCTATGGACCACAGGAGATGATGGGTTCCCAACTTGCGGACAACGTTGCTGGAAAAACAATTCACGAAGACGCGTTCGCCTGGTCACAGTGTACAATAAACACAAAACACAACCGCGGAGGCTCCGGTGGTAGCGGCAAAATTGTAGTTGAGGTCCAATGTCTGGTACCCTTGGACGCGTTGAGGCTAGTCCCGTGGATCGTGGTGGTAAGCTTTCTCCCCACTCCACTCGACACTCATCTGCATCAATTGGACTTTCTTCTTCTTCTTTCCTAACCTTCCCTCAAGTCGACCACCGCGACTCGATGATGCCCGCCTGGCGAAGACGATGTTGGTACGACTCCGTTCCAGTCAACCTCGGTCTCTGCTCTGTTCACCTGCTCCTCTGTCCCACACAGTCGGGAAAGGGGGCGTTGGTCAGTGCCACCGTGGCCTGACCAGGGTCGCATCTGCCACAGAGCGCCGTCAGTGCAGTGATAGCCACGCCGTACTGCCCACAAGCCTCTTGGTTGATGCAGCCTGAGCGCTGGCCTGACAATTGGGCCCAAGGTCCTCTCTCAGTTATAGTGGGCCACGAAGTGGAATGGATACTGCGAGGGCGATACCCTGACCTACGAGGACTCCAGTCTGTGGCCAACTCTATCTCGATGTGGGATGTTTGATAGTCTTACAGCAACGCTCCGAGCATTGCAAATGCTTGTTTCTGGTATCTTTCCCGAGTCTGACAGGGACAGAGAAATGTGACGATAGATCGGTGTGGCAGGAAGTAGTGGATCAGTCGTGGACTTGATATGGCTCAAGGTCAGTACTTAAGAGGATCAGAAACAGAATTCTTAGTGCCAAATAAACGGATCCATTGAACATGGACAAGACCATGTCAATTGAGACCACCCTGAGTCATATTACAGATCCTTTCGAGGTACCTTGCCTACCATGTCTGCCCGTATGATCTGGGAGATAATTGACTTGGGCAACAAGCTTTGACATTGACATTTTCTTAGGAAGGATTGGGAATGCAAGCCCCGAGGTATCAAACATAGGAGGGTCTGTGGTCTAGGAGAGCCTTGCCGAATGGCTGTTGGCGTCCGCTAAAAGAAACCTGGTAATCATCGGGCACTACTGCTGTACAGGATCGCGCATTTCGCCTCATCATGATTGGACGGTCAGAATTTGCAGCCGTCGGTTTCCGCATAGAGTGAATGCTTCCACCATTCGGCTGCCATTCGACTTCTTCAACAGGATGTTTCACTTAAGGATGCGCAAGGCGTTAGCTTTCCTCAGTAACGAGGAAAGTGCAACACTCCACGCGCAGTCGAAGTGCTGTTACATACTGGCTACTGCAGCTAGAGAGCTTAGCTTCGACCGAACGAATCGCGTGTGCTTGACGTGCTGAGCTAAAACTCGGTTGGAATTCCAAGTTGTCTTTCGGAGCCAGGCTACGATGGAAGCATAACCGAAAAGGCTTCAAAGTGGCGTTTCATGCTCGAAAGGCATGTCTCAATGTGGAACGATGTCTCGTTTGCGTTCGTCCTTTGAGCTCGGGGTCGACGGCTCGCCTTGCCCGCCCTGACAGCCTGCGGTCTGGCGTGTTGCATGCGAAACGGCTCCGTCGTGCGCGTCCGACGGTGCAGATGGCAATGCAGCCCATGACTGATCAGCGAATCAGATTTCAAGGCCTCCCTCATGCATTCATCTAGGTATGGCGTCTGGGGCCGCGACGGGAGATTTCGACCTTGCCATTGGCTGTAAAGAAGAACCTTTGCTGCACATAAGTCTACACAATGCGATTCATATCACCGTTGAAGCCTCTACTCGCCTAGTGTATTTGTACCTGAGATCATCAACCATCGCACACCACGAGCTTGAATTCACTCGACGCTGAGACATTTGAAACGCAATCTTGTGACCAAGGCCATCACCTTGCGCCACGCTATCGTTTTCGGACCCGCCAACGCACACTTCCGATTCATGAGCTTGCGAAAGCAATGACCTGCTCCATTCACACTACAACAATATCCAATGTCCGCGAAAGGAGCATCGGAAGTATACTGACGCACTTAGCCACCACTATATCAACTCCACTACACTAGCTACAAACAATGGGTACCACAGAGGCGCCGTTAACGGGGACGCAATCGGATCGCGGACATACGATACATCAAAAGAATGCCCGCCTCGTTTGTGGTATGATTCGTGCGTTTCGATGGTCCAACCCCCATATGGATGAACCAAATAGAGGGCGGCCATGGATGAACCAAATGCGGGACTGCACATTTGCTGCAGTCGCCGATCCTTTCTCTGTGCATCATCCCAAACCATCGACAACCCTTGAAGGTGCTTTCAGCCCATGCACAGTTGACAGCGGTGATCGCGCGGCTGGGGGCAGATCATGCCAGGTAAGTTGTGGCACAGCACGAAACCTGCAATCACCACTGGGACAAAGTGGGTAGCAATGATTACGACAGCTTGGACGATGTGATACGACGCGATACAATCCTTTGCCCGTACACTGGAATCGGCCAAGTGGAAGAGAGTTCGGCGCCCGGTGCGATGCTAGTGGGTGCAAGGCATGTTGTGTGATTGTGACACATCTTGAATTCGCTTCCTAACCGAGGTACAAGTCGACAATGACTCGCGATTTGCCATAGGTGTGATCCGTCCGCTCGGCCGCTAAGCCGCGCATCGACCCGCTCTCAGACCCCAGTAAGTGGGCATTCTTTTAAGTTTTTTAACGCATCTTTTCCTTCCCAAATCGCACAAGCAGATCGCAACCCCTTGCCTTCCATTACTCAATCTCAAACACGGTACTAAACAGGTTTTCGCATGAGTCAGTCCGATGTGACGGGGATCATTTGCACTTCCATGGAGCAGGATAGCCCTTGTGACGCTGCAGAGACACTGGGTTCCACGAAGAACCTCCACTTTGCTTTTCTGTACGAATCTTTCTTTGATGCCTCCCCTCGACTCGAGCAAAGAGATAGAAAGGTCCCGCAACAACCTCACTTCCACCGGGGATCCGGAAAGGGTGTGATTATTCCCACCACGAATCATCCCGACCACATATCATGACAGGTTAAGAGATTCGGAGTTTTCCGCTTCAGGTGTCCAATTCCCGTACAGCCCTTCCCGCAGCGGACCCAAACTTCTACCCGCTCCCTACCATGGTACTGTCGTTTTGAGCCTCTCCCCACGCGACATCCCCTGCGGAATCGCACATATTGTTCCAGGTTGATACCAGCAAATAGTAAAGTACTCTTCGTATGAGTTGTCATCCGCCACTTGTGTCGTTCGACGCGATAGCTCGGTGTCGAGCTTGCAGATACCTTCCTTAACCCATGCCCGTTGTCAGTCTTCGCATGCTTGCGGCATACGGTCATGTAATGCATGCAATCTTGTACGTATTGAAGAGAAGTATAGAAGTATGGACGCAGCTTGGATGCGGGAGAATAATCTTGTTGGACTGCAGTGCATCCGAAGTTCTCCAGCGTGTCACCTCCAATAGCACCACCCACTCTTTGTTCGACAAAACGATCTTAGCCACGACCTACATAACTTTCAACTTTCGGATATTTGGACCTCTACTGCTCTGTTCTCGCGCACCAGAAGCAGAAAGAAAGCCCTTTGCTTTTCAAACCAAGGCCCAAAAAGCCACCATTCAGGATGGTCGCCGAGCTTTGCCGAAAACTATCACGTCCAGGCGATACCCTTCGAAGTCCACCATACCATTGGTTACCAAGGCTGCACCGGTCAAGATCTCAGATCTGAAAGCCACTTTGCGCCACGTGGGAACCATGATATCTCAAACCAAGTGAGATCTCGCTAAATCGCTTTGCCTTTCCAAACGGCCAAACCTAAGTCTATGTCCGAGCACTACCACCCAGTAATGGAGATTTTCCAAATCCAAGCTTTGAACGTCCGCATGACCGTTGTCTCGTGCTCCCTTCTGATTTGACGAGCCACGTGGGTATCGCTAATGATCATGCAATGTGCAGCCACAGCAGAATGCACCTCGTATGTGCAGCACAGGTGCACCGAAGACGACCAAGCGACGTTGAGCGTGCGAAGACACTAAGTGGCTCTTTCCCATGCGAACATCCGTACGAAGCTCTCAAGCCCTCTTGTGTATGCCAGTACCCGAAGCCGAACGTCCCGAGCCAAACAGAATTGCATTATCCCCGGGTTTGTACGCGTACATAATTGGAATCCAAAGCTGTCTCAAGTTGTTAAACCTTCAAGGATGATAACAGTGACCACAAATGGAAATCATGCGCCACACTCTGCCACTTCCCCAGCCACTACCGAGTAAGCATATAAGCTGCTGGATACACCGGACGTCTCCAAGCAGCAACGCGGTAAGTACAGTCCTCGATCTCTCCCGAGTCACAGGCAACTATTTCGATCTACAAAGGCCCGGACATCTAATACGGCAACCTACCTTCTTCGATCGTCCGAGCTCCAGGCTAGTTAGATCGAAGTGGAAAAAGCTGCTTGCAACTCCCCTCGACGAAAAGAGCCCGTGGAAATACGTCCAAGTGATGCGAGTGCTAGGGAATACACTGAGAAGCCAGGTCCGAATCCGTACCGAGAATGAATGATAGTTGAATTTCTTCCCCATTGATACCACAGCAACAGCGTCCCATCCAATTCCACAAAGCTTCAACAAGCCTTTGCCTAGCTACGCATATGATCGGATTAAAAATAGCCTTCCAGTCAGTATGCCTTCTAACATTGGCAGCTATCACGCGTACACCCATTCCCCTCCGCGCCGCCCTCAAATAATCAGCGACGTGTATACCTCCAAATACGATCAAGTACAATTCCAGTACAGACAGGCCCATCTCGCCACAACCTTAATAGTGATAAAAGGCATATGTCCAACGCTCGTTGCTTACCACTCCAAAACTTGTGATAAGCATTCACACCGCGCCCAACGCATATTCGAAAGGTTGGAAGACCTATATAATCCTCTCCACTGATTCTAAATCGTTATAGCGTTCACGCTGTACATCGTCCTGCAAGCCATCAACACGGGGAGTATGGCTCCGACGAAATTCCTCGTGGCGTGGGTCTTATACCTTGTGATACCCGAGTTGCTTGGAACTGTATCTAGCAAACCATCAAAATCCTTCACAACATAAACACAGCCAGCTATCTCCTGAAACACATCTCCCCACAGCCAGGACCACCAATCTAACTACCTTACCTTAGATGACAACACCCCCACCGATATCAGAAGTGACTGTCCCGAAGCAATTCCCTCTGTCGCAGCGTCATCCCGATGCTGGATATCATATCTTATGCAATCGCCGTATCGCTACATTTGGTATAGACCTCTTAATCTATACTCCTTTCCTCTCCCTCGTTCCGACTCCTTCAAGTCTTCATCGTAGCTATCAAAGCCCGTATATATTTATCTCTTCCCCTTCCCCTTCCCCTTCCCCCAAACCTTCCCACCCTCCCCTCTCCAACCATATCCCATCACACCCTCCATCTACAAACGCCATACAAATATCATAAAAAACCCCAAACACAACACCATTACATCCATCACAAGAATTAATTCCCCGTTATAAGAACAGTATCATACTTGCTACACATACAGATACTCATACCCTCATACCTTCATCATAGATAGGAATCGTGGATTACGAAAGCCCATACGTAATCTTCTCGCGACAATATCATAAACATCACGAATATCACCACATCACATCCCATACACACATCCACACTTGCCACAATAATATTGTAACACAATCATCATCATCATAATATGTAAGTCATGAACATAACAATTAGAACAGAACAAGACCCTATGAATGTATGCTCCATAATGCATCACTACAGTAGAAAAGGAACCCCGTATCATCAACCCCACTAAAGAGAACAGAGGATTTTCAATGCCAAGCCATGCCACGAAACGAAAGACTCATTCTCATCTCATCAATCGTCCTCATCTCATGCTCATGCTCATGCTCATATCCAACACTACCGTACAGCAAGCATTCAATCGTACCACAGAGCATGCATCCCACTCAAATCATCAAAGCCATCCCCCATCATCAAACCCCCCATTCTCCTTCCCAACCCCCAGATCCAACTTCAGCATCTCCAACCTCGGCGCCGCATCCCCTTTCTTCTGCGGACTCTTCTTCGGACTCACCTGCCTCACTTCCTGCTTCGGTCCTTGTCTGACATCCAAACACGGCCATGCATCTTCCATCGCCGCGCCAACCCACGTCGACAACGCCTCATGCACGCAGCCGTAGAATTTCTCCTTGCACGTGCGGAAACTGGCGCCCATCACCTTTTCGAAATTGCTGTCCTTGAGCTCCTGTCGGAGGCTATTGCGCTCTTCCTGGGTCGGTAGGGCGGCGATGATGCCGTTCAGCAGGTCCAGATGGGCGGTGATGTAGTTCGTAGCGTCCCATTCTACGCCGCCGATGTATGGCGCCGCGGGTACGGGAGGGTGTTCACGTGGGAGATGTCGTGCTGTGTAGGTGTGTGCATCCGGTGAGATTCCGGGGTATGGGATGATGTTGACGTGGTGGAGGAATATCCAGAAGACTTCTTTGACGACATTGTCGAGCTCTTTATTCCATACACGATAAGGTCGTGGATGGTAGATCGAGGTGATGAACTTTGGTGCCTGAGCTTCCTCTGGGGCTAAAGGATCATGTAGATACGAGAGGAGAGTACGAGCTCGACTGGCAAGGTCTAATGATGTCGAGCTGATTAGGTAGGCTGAAAGAAGATTGATGATGATGGTGCGTGTTGTGTACTCGCTTGGACCCTTCTTCTCTTTGTCGAAGAGCATGCCTAGCAGAATCGGAAATAGAGTGGGTTGTATCTCAGATAGCTGGTGGAGCGCTGAAGACGTTGTGGACAATCCCTTCAAGCACAGCAGCGTTTCATGGAGCAGAGTATCTTCGTGCTCCACCCTCCATTCCACCTTGATGATGCGATACAGAAGATCTACGACTTCGGTCATACCACCCTCGGCGATAAAGGTATCAATCCAGCCTACAGTTTCGTTCCTCAGAAGTTGCCTAAGCTTATGAACCTTTCCAACTTCAACTTCTTCGGGTCGTTGGACCTTCCTCAGATATGCAATGTAGTCTCCTGGCACAGGCGGCCTGTTCACTCTATTGAAGAACGACAAACCCTGAGCAGTCCCGTCAGAAGTCAACGACTTGGAGGACTCTGAAGTCGTGAGACCACCAGACTTAGTTCTCTGGTGAGAAGTTGGGCGCTCAGATTTTTGCTTCTTCGATGGTGATTGATCGCCTTTGCTGAACGTGAAGGTCCGACTTCTTGGCCGTGGCATCTTGCCTGATTCTGCGGATGTTGCTCTTTCAGATCCATCCTTGGTACTATTAGCATCGAATTTCTCTGACTTGGATGGTTCTCCAGTGCTCGGCCTAGACGACTGCAAACCCAGTCCCTCACTACTCGACGCTGATCCAGACCCGGAAGTATTCTTATTAATGAAATCGGCTTTGATTTTGGTGTCTAGAGATCTCATCTTGTCCCGAGTATTCTCTGGTACGTTCCTTGCATCTAACAAAGTCTCGAACGCAGCTTCTATGACCCGAGGGTCCATGTCGGCGCTTGGAAGGTTCACGCTTGGTTCTGTAGGCAGCTCTTTCCCTTTGCCATTGAAAGCTGCGACTGCGGCCATCACACGCGATCCACGCTTCCCTACTGTCAATCCTGAGCTCGCTAGCTTGTCGCTAACCTTACGCTGCTCAGTGCTTGGCCTCTGGCTGGAACCCATGTGGTTTGGATCGTTCTTTTTTTGACTTGAAGCTGCCGTACTCTGACTTTCGTCGCGAGCAGATCTTCGCAGACCAGACACTGTCTCCAAGAAACCCTCACGGGTAGGCGGAGGTGCCAAACATTCTGACCTCGGCCGTGGTTTAGCTTCCGATCTTGCAGACGACGTCGGCTTCTGAAAATCATGGGAGTTCCTCTGCTTCGACGGCGAGTATCCTCCGAGCATGTGTCGTCTCATGTCGTCATCGACACTCTCTCGATCGTTCAGAGGGATCTTGTAAGTACTCGGAGGTTCTTGAACACCTTGAGTTGCAAACTGTGCCCAGATGGGGGGTGGTACTAGGTCCGCCGTGCTTGGGGGCGTCTGGTTTTCCTTATCCTTCTTTTGCCGTGCAATCCCATCTTTCAGACCTTTCGAGGATCTCGGCCTTGACAGCAATGCCGAGAGGCCGGTATAGGACTTCGACTTCTTCATTAGATTGTCTTCCACTTTTCCCAACTTTTTCTTCGGCGACTTGACCTTATCCATCTCCGCAGAAGTCTTGAACGATGTCAAGCGATTCGGCTTTTGAGTTTCTCCGCAAGCTTGGGTATGCATCCTTCCTACGTCGGCCGACTTCCTCGGCGAGTCCCCTAAAGCATTTCTATTACCGCTACCTTCTCTAAGATGGAGACGCGTATGCGGGTGATCTGGTGGTAGCATCGAGCCATGTGAATGGCCATAGTGCTTCCCGATCTCGGTCTCCTCCTTCCAATCAATGTATGGAGCGGTAGCTGTAGGCGTACGCTGGTGGTTGGTGGGGACGATAGATTTGAGGACAGAGGATTTTGTGCGCTTGTGCTGGACTCCAGGGGGTGCATTGACGCGAACATTGAGGTCCATATTGGTAGATTTCCTGTAATACAGTCAGATCATAAGCCCATCGTAGATCACTCCAATAGAGGGGCGACATTATCAATGAACACACTTAATCTGTCACTTGCACAGTACGGATAGTGGTGGGCGACTGTGATGAGAGAGAACGATCGGTCCAAATTGTCTCTGTCATCTCAAGGCCCAAACCTCACCGGCTCTAAATGGACTGCAATGTAAGGCGTCAAGTGGAGCGATGATAGCATATGTAGCTGCCATTGTGTTCATTTAACCGTTCTGGGTTTAGCAAAACCGTTGCCATGGCTTCCGTACTTCGGGACCTCTTGGCGAAGCAGCAACGACCCACGACATTTCTGTTGAACCAGTTAGACTCCTCTGTCCGACATGTACAGCACTACAAGGGTGATCACCCTAGAAGAAGCGTGCAGGAGAGGAGCGGCGATCGCACTGGTAAACGGTTACCTGTCGTCCCTCTTGGGAAAGCTACTTGGTGAGCCTAGAACATTGGTGCGGTGCCGTGACGACTCGAAGGTCCTATAACAGAAAGGAATCATAGCTTCAGTCCTCTGCGACAGCAATAATTCCCCATGACATAGTTCTCTTGCACCATTTCCACGTTGCCTTCCTTTGCACCTTGATGACGCTCAGACAGCATCAGAATCGGAAGAAGTCGCGATCTCCAAATTTTAGCTCCGCAGGCCCGCGTCCCGCCCTTGCTCTCAGCATTTATTGTTTCAACTCGGATCTTGCCAGGCTCCAAGATCATATGTTTAGGAGTGAGTATCCTCAAGCATGAACTGTCCGTCGCGCAACGATGAAACGATCGAACACGAAGACTGGAACCAAAGCCCATCAGCCTTGGCTGCGGATTTAACCACTAGAGAGGATCTAAATGGGAAAGTAAACCGGCGGACAAATCAAGACTCCAGCAAAGAGGCTGAAGATGCTCGCACGGAACCGCAGACCAATGATTCTGACAATTCCATCCCACTACCAAAAGAATCTCAAGGACCATCGTCGGGCGTTCCAAATGTAGGCAGCTTCACAGTACCGTCTGGGGCCTCCGATGCAGATCTTCAGTCAATATTGGAGCACAGGAGATACGGTTCGAAGTCAGCTCATTCCTCCTATGACAACTTCCCAGCGTTGCAGCCGCCGAAGACCCGTAACAGCCAATTTCCAACTGGAGAGCCTCCGTCTCGGAGAAGCTTTGTCACCGCGAACAGAAAGCCCAATCTCCTTCGAATTGTTGGGCAAGTCCTTCGAAAGTTCCTCGGCTTCATTGGACCTGGATTCATGGTCGCAGTGGCCTACATTGACCCTGGCAATTACTCAACTGATGTAGCCTCTGGTGTGGCTACTGAATTTAAACTACTCTTCATTGTCTTGATGTCGAATATCTTCGCCATCGTGCTACAGTCTCTAGCCATTCGGCTTGGAACAGTGACAGGACTGAACTTAGCAGAGCATTGCCGAGCTCATCTACCCAGATGGCTAAATATAGTTCTGTATCTTCTAGGAGAGGCTGCCATCATTGCAACCGATATCGCTGAGGTGAATTCCCCCAAGCACACTCCGCAACTTCGTCTTAATGAATTTCTAGGTCATAGGCTCAGCCATTGCGCTCAACTTGCTATTGAAAGTTCCCATGGTATGGGGCTGTATAATCACAGTAGTAGACGTCCTCATTATCCTCATATTCTACAGTCCTAACGGCTCCATGAGGCGTTTGCATTACTTTGAGTATTTTGTAGTGGCTCTGGTGTTGGGGGTGGTCATTTGTTTCTGTATCGAATTGTCTTTCATTCATCGTCACTCGAACACGTCAGTGGGAGAAGTCTTCAAAGGATATCTTCCATCATCTGCAGTCGTCGCGGGCCAGGGAATCTACCTGAGCTGTGGTATTCTTGGTGCCACAGTCATGCCCCACAGCTTATACCTCGGAAGCGGTATGGTTCAGCCCAGACTTCTCGACTTTGACACCAAAGCTGGAAACGCCGTTCCTGACTTGACGGAGCACAGCAACAAAAGCATTTATCGACCCTCTATAGAAGCGATTCGATCGTGCCTAAATTACTCAACTGCGGAGATTGTCATCGCGCTCTTTACCTTTGCCCTCTTCGTTAACAGCGCTATTCTCATCGTCGCTGGTGCCTCGCTATCATCAGCCAGCTCTTCCGATACCGGAAACCTATTTGGAGTCCACGACCTGCTTTCGAGGACTTTAGCTCCAGCCGCGGGCACAGTCTTTGCCCTCGCTTTACTTTTGTCTGGTACTTCCGCTGGAATAGTATGCACGATAGCTGGCCAAATGCTAAGCGAAGGAGCGTTACAATGGAAGATCGCTCCCTGGCTCAGACGCGTTGCTACACGGACAATCAGCATCATACCAAGTACCATCATTGCAGCTTCAGTTGGCAAAAAAGGTCTTACAGCTGCCTTGAACGCCACTCAGGTGGCCCTTAGTATTGCTCTACCGTTTATATCTGCGCCTTTGATATACTTCACTTGCAGGAATAAGTTCATGGTGGTGGGTGGCACGAACGCTACACAGGCAGATGAGGGAGAGGATGAGCTTGCGATGGACAATGACCTTGACGCGATAAAGATGAGGAACCATTGGGCGGTTTCAGTCCTTGCTATACTCATATGGCTTGTGATAACGGTGATGAATGTGGCGTTGTTGGTAATGCTTGCATTAGGAAAAGCATGAAGCGTTCGGATTAGCGTGGCATTGGAGCAGGACTTAGGAACACGGGATCGGCTTTCACAGTAAATATGACTGGCATCGCATTGTACATAACGGCATAAATTCTTGGGCTTCGAAGCGTGACAACGGCCACAAACTGAAATGATCATGTTCTAATCAAGTGCATGTCGGCCAACCTAGCGATCAATTGATACAAAGCCCAAGACTTTCACAACGCCGTGCTACAGAACATGCTTGCAACGCCGTCATATGCCCAGCAACGCCTACCATTCATTCGCTTCCCTTTCCTTACCCTGCAGCTTCTTTGACCTTCCCTCCTTCCGGCGGTTCATCAATAAAACTCGGCACCTCATCCTGCATGAACCCCGGCATCTCTCCCACCCCCATGCTCTGCCCGAAACCGCCCTCCATCACCGCCTCTTCCCCCAACGCCTCCAACTCGGCATCCAGCTCCGCCTCATCCACATCCTCGGGCACATCATAGCTCCGACTCATACTCTCCTGGATATCATTGCCCACCTCCATCAGATCCTGCATCTCATCCTGCATGCGTTCGATCTTGTCGATGTTGACCTTCCCATACTGTTTCCGCAGCGTCTTGTTGGTGTCTTTCATCACGTCGACGGTCGTCATGACGTTCTTGAGGTTGTCGGTCATCATGGAGGCTTGTTCCATGTTCCACGACTGCTGTTCGAGCTGGTCGCGCTGGCCTTCGTACATCTTGCGCCGTTGGAGGATCTTCAGGGCTTTTTGCTTGAGGGCGGTTTTGCCGGGGCCGTCGCGCATCTTGGACATGCGCTGTTGGTAGGTTGTTAGTTCGGCGTTTAGTTTGGCGAGCTTGACGTCTATGCCTTCGACGTGGCTGTCTGTCTGTTTTTGTATGTTAGTACCTGTTTTATGGGACGGATGGGAAGGGTCGGACGTTGGAGATGGCGCTGTTGAGGGTGGGTTTGGGGCCGGTGGTTTTGGCACCGAAGAGTCGGTTCATGGTGCCAGGTGATTTCTTATGGATTTGCTATATGTAATGCTGCTGGGTCATCGAGCTAGATGTGGATATGTCTAAATGCGTGTGCCTGCGTTTTGGAGTGAGTAGGTTGACGTATTCTAGAACTATTCTAGAGCTCGGGCCAAGCCATGTCAAGCTGCCCTCGTGCCCTGAGTGCCGGGATTCCTGGCAAGGCTGACCAATTCATCCATCTGGAACCAATCTGACATCGTCTGTCAGATGTTGATATAAATCGTCGGATTCGATGTTGCTATAGCTGCAATGATGCCTCTGTCAACTAATACGCCTCACCGTTGGCGATTCAATTCAAATGCGACACGCGAGATTTCGAGGACTAAAAGGGGCTCAAACGGGCCGTTCCAGAGGTGAGCTCTCACGGCTGTCTAATGATAAGGCAGACACCTCCACATCAAGTTACTCTTATCGGTTTTAACAATGGGAGGTACGATATAGATAGTTGTCCGTCGTAGGTGAAGTAGGATGAGCTGTAGAATGAATCAATGTGACGAGAGAGCCAAGTGGTCGTGCTACGACTGCCGGTCTCAGGCGCTAGCGGGGCGCCGCAACATCGATCCTGACATTGTGTTGGCTGCAGAGCTTTAACCAACTTACAGATCCATATGAGCGACCTTTCTCGTGTCAAGCAAGCTTACAAGAAAGGTTGTTCGAATACAACTGAGACCCTTCGATAAGTTCCAGGCCCTTACTGCTGCGATCAAATCAACCCCAAAAAGGTCACCGAAATAAGCCGATAACCAAACCTGGACACGACGGAGCTGTCACGCGGTTGCATGAGTGGGACCCATCTATATCAGCCAGAGGAAGCGTCGACTCGGATTTGAATAGGCAATACATGTGGTTGTGAACAAGGTATTCAGAGATAACATTCTGCGCATGGGGACCGCCTTGGATATCTGGAGCTACACATATGACTACTTCGAGAGCGCTACATTGTACAGCATTGCAACCTACCCACCATACCGAACACACAGCTTTCGGAAAGAACTTTATAATATAGATCACGATGTTTTGGCGGTTTGGCGGATATGCCAACGTATCGACGCTCAACAACATACTCGAGAAGCCTGATGTTACCCTGGAAGAAGTCTTGGACGAGTCGGATCTTATCCAAGAGTTAAAGCAATCGAATTCAAAGCTCATTGAGTTTTTGAGAGACGAAAACGTTTTGCGCAGGCTACTCGAACTTGTCACAACTCCACCGACACCCAGACCCGAAGATGATGCGGAGGACGAGGATAGTGAAGAAGAGATCATTCGTGAGAAGTCTATGAGCCCATTCCGGAGAAATAAAAAGGAGAAACCACAACGACAGGAAGAAATCGAAGAATGGGACAAGGCGGACAAGGCACGAGGGCAGAAGGCTTACACGGCATGCGAGGTTCTATCATCAGAGACTTGGTCAATATTAGAGTCTTTGATGGAGAATCAACAGTTACTGCGGACTTTTTGGGACTTTCTAAAAACCGATGCACCCTTGGACTCAACTGAGGCCGGCTACTTCACGAAGATCAATGAAACCCTGCTGGACAAGAAAACGGAGGAGATGGTCCACTTCTTGCAAAGCTTGGATGATGTGATACCCACGATGCTGAAGCACATCGACTGTGCGGCGATTATGGATCTTTTGCTCAAAGTCATCAGCATGGAGAAAAGTGAGGGCGGTATGGGCGTTGTTGACGTATGTTGTTAACTTTGGGATCGGCGAGTATCGGTTTGCTAACAAGAAAGCAGTGGTTGCAAAGCCAAGATCTCATGCCTCGTTTGCTTGCTTTCCTAGAGAAAGACAACGCTCCAGGCACACAAACAGCTGCGGGTGATTTCATCAAAGCAATCGTCACAATCTCAGCTAATGCTTCCCAAAACGAGCAATCCTGCATTGGCCCTAACAACTTGACCCGACAGCTGGTTTCCGAACCGTGCATCGAGAAATTACTTACTAATATGCTCAGAGGCGGGAACCCACTCACCGTCGGAGTTGGCATGATTATTGAAGTGATTAGGAAGAACAATTCGGACTACGACCCTGATGTGGGGGCTGGCCCGGACTCACTTCCTTCGAGTAGTGATCCAATCTACCTAGGTACCCTATTACGATGCTTTGCCAAGCGTGTACCAGACTTCATGGGACTGCTTCTTAGCCCAACACATGCTGTAGCGGACGGCAATAGTCAGATTACGATCAAAAGAAAAGAGCTGGGGGTCGCTTTCGGCAACAAAATCGAGCCTTTAGGGTTCGATCGGTTCAAGACATGCGAGCTTATGGCGGAACTTCTACATTGCAGTAATATGGGTCTCCTAAATGAGCGAGGAAGCGAGGCCTTCGTTCGGCAAAGAGACGAAGAGCGAGAGCGGTTGAAGGCCGAAGGCGCATTGAATGTCAAACCTCCTGCGTCAGCTATCACAGAATTTTCGGAAGATAGCGCCAACTTCACCAATGGAGTTTCTCCTCTGGGCCTAAATACGGGGGCGGAGGAGACTCGCAAGCTAGAAGTCCAGAACAATGCTGAGGATGACGGATTTGAGGACGTTGGCAGCTCTGCCGATCTAGTGGAAGACATCAAGGATGATTTTGACGAGAAAGACGAGAAGTCACCTTTCGAGATCGAACCGGATTCCCCACCAACACTGATGCCTAGCCTGCCCAAGCCATCGAAACCTCGGTTAGATCTAGACGAAGACTTCGTCGATGAACCCCTAACCTCTCCGCGGCTCGAGTCAGTAGACGAGAAGGAAGCCGAGATGCCAGAAGCTGAAGGTCCGCAGTCACTAGAGTCCAAAATCGAACACGAGTCGGAGTCGCCTACATCTGGTTTGGCTTCTGCCGTGAATTACCTTGCCGTCAACGAAGACACATCCATGTCATATCATCCAACATTCGCATCGCCAGAGCCACAAGCAACTGAAATGCCAACGGAGCCGCCAGCGCACCACGAACTTGTAACGCCGAGTCCAATTGCAGATGCACCACCTTTACCGCACCGAGAACGAAGTCTTGAGCCTTCAGTAGTTGACGAGAACTCTCATCGAGGCCTTGTTCCGCATCCAGGTGATAAGCCAGCGCCATTGTTTGCAAGTCGGGTACAAGATCCTTCGTCAGACGACACCTTAAGGCCAGCGGAAGACTCGTTCGAAGGTGGCAATGGCGAAAGGACCCTCGATACTACGCATGCGGAAGAGGGAGACAGTAATCGATCCGTACTACTGAGTGGCAATGACCAAAGTTTCGCGCCTCAATTCGAATACGATGTCGATGGTCAGCCGATGGTTGGGGACTTTTTGAAGATGATGTTTGTTGAGCACCGTGTAGTACCTACGATCCTTGTAAGTTATTCGAACGGTCGCCTTGCGCATCAATACTGACGTGTTTCGTCAAAGGACTTTTTCTTTCGATTCCCCTGGAACAACTTTCTGCACAATGTAGTATATGATGTTGTACAGCAAGTTTTTAACGGCCCCATGGACAGAGGCTACAATCGGACTCTTGCTATTGATCTTTTCCAAACCGGACGCATTACGGAGCGAATAGTGGAAGGCCAAGCGATGAGCGATGATGCACAAGTGAAGAACAACATGAGATTGGGCTATATGGGACATCTGACCCTTGTCGCAGAAGAAGTGGTCAAGTTCAGCGATCGCCATCCGCCAGAGCTATTGTCCCAAGTGGTGCTCGAAAGGGTGACAAGCCGGCAGTGGAGCGAGTACGTCGAGAATACCCTTTCAGAAACACGAGAAAGGGACAATGCTATCCTTGGCGGTGTCAGACCAGACATGTCTCTAGGTCCTCGGCAAGCAGTCCTCAACGCGGTCAATGCAGCCCACGGCTTTGGCACCGGCGCCTCCTCCGCTCTAGCGAATGCTGGCCTTAACGGCAATACAGGTCTAGACTCCATGGACCTTGCCAGTAACGGCAGTGGTACCTCGAATGGTGCTTTCGGCCTGAGTAGCGGAGGCTCATTGCTCAGTGGCTTCGGCAGCTCGAGCGATGAGGAGGACGAGGAGATGGAGGAGATTGAAGAAGGCGATGCAGGCGCCAATCAAGATCAAGTGGGTAATCTTTCATTTGCAGATATCGACATGAGCGATTACTAGCGCACCTACACTATCCCTCAGCAATCACAGCGTGCATCACATGATGGAGCCATGCATTGGAGCCGAGCACACGGCACGTGATGCTGGGAAGCATCTACGTGTTGTTTGGAGTCTATGCAGCTGGCCGGTCAAAGAAGCATGACAGCGCCCATCATCCACTTTCTACCCTCATATGACTTGGAGCACGGCTTCAGTGATGAGCTATCATATACCCTGTCATGCATCTGCCCTTACCACCTCCGGCTCTCGTCCTCCCCTCCACGATTCCTCCTTTCGTCCACACGCACTTTCACTCTATCACCGCCTTCCCTAGCACTGAAGGCTAACAACAATATCCGTGTAGTTCCTACCAAACCACCAAACTCTCTCCGTAACGCCAACACCACCCAGCGACCCGCCTCCAGCTCCACCACCCCTCAACCTCCCCCCAAGCCGAGCGCGGAGGCAACTAGCCGCCCGCCTCGCCCTCCACAGCCAGCAAAAAGCCGATTCATCCGACGAGGACGCAAACGGCATCGGCGAAGCCATCGAGCACGAACAGATCATGAGTCCTAGCTTCAATCACGACGACGACGGCGGTAGCGACAGTAGCGAGGATTCACCACTGCATTTCGGCGAGCCCCTGCATCATACGCCGAAGATCTCTATCGACCACGATGATGTCCATGATGAGGAGCTGGGGTTGGAAAAGGGCGTGCCGGCCGTTGTGCCGGCTGTACATAGACAACTAGACCTGGACGACTTTGCAAATAGTCCCGCTGCCGACGCGGACGATAGGGGGAGTTCTGAGGAGGAGGAGGATGCAATGGAGGGTGAAGAGGGGCATGATGTCGAGATGAGGGTTGTCATGGGCTGAGGCAGTTACGGGTCTTTGAGGTTGGTTGGTTGGTTGTGCCACCATCGGCAGGAAGTGGTACCTAGGTGCATGTACGATACGAGGGTGGAGTTCCTTTTTTTTCCTTTTCGCTACTTTGTCTATATTACAACTCTTTGGCTCGACGTGTATGGAAGCGTGCAGGTGGGAGGGAGGGAGGGATGGAGATGGATTTTGTATTTTTGGGAGGGAGAGAGAGAGAGAGAGTGTGTGTGTGTATTAGCATCCGGTTTCTAAGTCGCATACCCCAAACCCAAATCCATATCCAAATCCAAAGCCATCATTCGGTCAAGTCAAGTTGTCGCACGACCATCTACCTATCTTTGCCCGCTGCTACTCAGGCCTTCCCTCTAGCCAACCTCCTCGCTCTCGCCGCGCTGACGCCTCCTTGGACCTCGCTATGAGAAGATCACCAGCGTCAGTATTTCTACCAAGTTGAATACGATCGATCTCATAAAGGGAAGAGAAGAGAAGAGAAGCGCAAGGCAGAGCATGGCAAGACATACTCACTCCTCATCCGCCTTTCCCTTCTTATCGCCTTTAATCAGAACCGTAATTAGCCTTTCTGTCCTAAGTGCAAATTTTTGAGTCAGCGATACCCTTCTCGAAACACAAGACCAAAGTGGGAAGAGAAAGCAAGACACATGACTGGATAAAAATGCATACCGAACCCACACCTCCCTCGTCCCCCCACCCTCCAACTCCTCCCTCGTCTCACTCATACTCGTTTCCGTAACATGGAACCTCGTCCCCGTCGCCTCTTCGTCCGTGTTTACGGGGACGCCGTCGGCGTTTAGGGTGTAGCCTTTTGGTACGTAGCCGTTTTTAAGTTTGGATTTTGTGTGTTTTTTACCCTTCTTGTTGGAGGATGAGGACGAGGAGGAGGACGAGGGGGGGATATCTACAATATCCGGGCCTTGTAGCTTGACGATTGGAGTGGGGCCGTTGGTTCTGGAGCTCCAGGCTATGGCTTTTTTGGCGAGGGCGGCGGCAGGGAGGAGGGTGGAGGTTGAGGCTAGGGTGTGGGGGATGAGGTAGAAGGGTGGTGGGGGGGTTTTGGCGTCGGTGGGGGAGGTGGAGGTGGCGGTGGGGGTTTCGGTGCTGGGGGTGGTGGGGACGGGGTTGGACGCCCAGTTGTGGATGTGGATGGTGGACATTGTTTTGTTCTGTTGATGGGTTTGGTGGTTTGGTGGTTCTTGGGTGCTTGGAGGTGAAGGTGCGATGGTCTTGATGGTGAAGGATGGTGAAGAGTGAGAGAGGGGGGAGGATGAAGATGGGCGTGTGTGATGAATGATCCGTCCGTCTGTACTACCGGCGGTGTTGAACTTTCCCTCTGGAAAAGCTGTCACGCCTCAAAGCTAGCGCTTCATTCTCGACGAGGTGAACTGAGGCAGGGTGTTGCCCATACGTCCGTACTCGATACTGCCATCCGATTCGGCAAATCTTCGTGTGTCTTTCTGATCGGATAGCGAAAGACAGAAAGACAGTCCCCTTAAGACCGTGTCCATTACGGATCGTTCATAGCTTCTTGCTAGTTGTGTTCTTGGTAGGAAAATGCATTATCAGTGGCTGAAATCTGCCTATTGTTCGACCTGCTTTGTGCCAGATGCTCGTCGTCCGGAAGTTCGTCATCGCTGCTCACGGTCAACGTTGGATCGGTACTACTTCCATAGTAGTATCTTTCTCCACAGGTTCGAGCCAATTGCTGGGGTTCATTAGCAACATCTGATTTGAACAGAGGAGCTCTCAACGCCTGATCAGATTGCTGTATCCGCTACCCCGCTGAAGTTTCACAACATATTTTGAATGACGTGTTTTAGTACTTAGACTTTCTTACTTCCTGATAGTTAATGAAGTATACAAACAGGGATGAGGTTGGCTTAGCGTCGCTCAACAAGCGGGGGTGAACAAACGATCGTATATTCAAGTAAATGCATAGTGTATATACAAAAGGGTATTCTCATAACGCACCGGACCGCCAAATACTCCATTGGACCTCCCCCTCAAGACTGCACTTGCTCGTAATTCGACCGTGGCATCCTAGACGGAATGCCCTCATATTTCACCCAACGTCATGCACTCGCTCAACGGTACGCTTCGCCCCACATGTCAGGGTCTTCTTCTACCACATCCTCTATTGTGGCCACTCTTCTACCCTCTTCCTTCTCTTTCCTCTTTCTCTCCTCCCTGGTGACAAGCCGACTGGGAGTCATCGGTGTAAGAGGTGTGAATGGCATGTATGGACTGTATGGTGTCTGAGGTACGCCAGTAGCTGGTGTACGCAGCTTATGATTGGGCACATTGCGCTCGAGGACGGTTGCTTTGATCATCGATGGAGGACGATCAGAATTATATTCTGTTGGGTGCGGTTGGCGTAAAGGTAATGCAGCGTTGCTCGGAGGATTATGTTGTTGATAAGGATGGTTGCGCTGAGAATTGGAGCCAGCCATCGCCTGGGTGTGAAGAGTGAGAGGAGCTGGCGTCCGCTTTCTGGCGAGATCGCGGTCTGGCATTGATCTGCTACTGTCGATAATCTCGAAGACTGGTCTAGTCTCGGGTATAGATTGAACACCTGGGAAGGCAGGAGAACGTGGTGTTCGGATAGAAGGCTCCGGGAACCTCGCACTTCGGGGGCTCAAGCGTGTAGCAGTCATCACATCCTCTCGTGACTTCATGGCTCTTTGCTGTGGAGGCGTGAGTGGAGGTGGGCCTGGGTTATCATAGATCCTGGGAGTGAGAGGTTCGGACTCTCCGTAGGCGTCGTTATGGTCGGGCATGAGCTCAGGGGAACCCATTGGAGGGGAAATCGTCAGATTTCGAACTCCACGTTTCTTGTTGAAGCTGCCTAGTGAAGACCTTGAAGAATTGCGACTATGAAAAGAGAGTGGTGTGGGCTTCGAGGAGTTTCGAGGAGACTTCGTGGATGTTCGGGACGGTATCACGGTATCGGAGCGAGGATCGGGCATGGAGGTTGGGGGAAATGATTTCTGATGTGGTGATCGAAGATGCTGTAGTTCTGGTGGATTTTGAACTGGCTCTTGATTGGGAAGATTGACTGTTGACATGGACTTCTTCTCGTCGTGATCTAAGACCGCAGCATAGAGCCGCTCCATCTCCTTCTGGTTCCGTTCCTTGTCGTCTTCGATGACACTCTCATCGAATGTTATGACGCTACTCTGTACCGAAGGAGCTTGCTTCTTGTGACCTTTACCAATCGAACCCCAGCCACTGGTTCTGGCGCTCTTATTCGGACTGGGCCAATTGCTCTTCATGTCGATGTTACTTTCTGGAGTCTGCCCGTAGAGGTTTTGGCTCTTTGCGGGAGAGATGGGCGAAGGGTCGAATGCTTTATGCAGCTCTGTGTTGATTGGGTTGACGGGCTTAGGCCTCATCATCTCCATTGCTAATGATTGAGGAGATCCTTGAGCCGCTCGGCCAAGAGGACGACCGACAAGAAGGATGGCAGTGCCAATGATGACGACGGAGAGAACGTATGCGCCGATGATAGAAGCTACTTGAGCAGGCAGGTAATGGAGGTCTCGCAGTGCTGATGCCGATATTGGAGGTCCTTTGCCTGGTGGAGGCGCCGGCCCTTCCCATATGCTGACGTGCCAAATGTTCTTCGCTGTAGCTGCAGTGATGAGGCTTGTCTGGATGATAAAGAGATATACGAGGTGGAGAAAAGGTGTCATGGTGGAGTTTTTGTATTCCTATCGCATCGTGAACGCACACGTGGATGGCGATAGACATGCAGAGGCAGACGCATAAGTTACCTCTTTGAGGACCTCGAGGAGCAGTGGTCCTTGCTTTCATATGCATACTTAGCGATCTTGTCGGTGCTTAATAGTGGGATGTGATTGGCTTGAGATGTGAGTGATTGCATGATTGGGCTGACAGCTAAGCGCTGTGAAATCCTACTAACCGTATACAGTCTAGTCTTCCGTCTCAAGTTCGCCTAATTTTTTCAGGGGAACCACTCTTCGATCGTTGAACGCCTCAAACTTGTCACAGTGTCTCATCAAGGTGAATGCATTAGCGGATGGGCGACGTGGCGACTGAACGATCCGTCGATATCCACCAAGGGTAATCATAATTCCCTCACGAACGTCATTGCATAGACAGCAGGGAGAACGATCTTCAATGAAAGGGGAAATTGTAGACTTCCTGCTTTGTTGATAAGACGAGGTTGGACTTTCCCTTGGCCTTGTGGCTGCTCGCAGTCATCATCACTTGGACAGTATCTGTACGTCAAACCACGAGAACATGAGACGCTCCATACTTCCAAGGACTCTGTGAGCGACCTCCTGAGCATCTGGCTTCTGCCAATGCTCCATGGTGTACTCAGATGAAGTCATAAGTGGCAGTCACATAATGTTCCCGTGCATTTGTGTGGCGTTGTCTTTAGTCACGAATTGAATTCTTCGACATGAAGATGCATACTTTGCAGACAAGTGCCTTGAATGAACTGCTCATTCAGCGAACAATGTACGCAAGACTACTAGATCTGTTCAGATTGTGCTGGAACACACTGGTGGTTCCAGCGTCATGATCGTTGTATACTCCACTTCTTCTTTTTTACATCTACCTCACTCCCTTCTATCGAGCTACCTATGTGGCTTCATCAATGGACTACTCGGCGCTGAAGGCAGATTAATCTGTCTTTGTTGCATACATTGTCTTAGCAAACGCGTCTGGGAAGCTAGAAAATACCAGATCTCTGAATTTCTTCGGTGATTCGGCTTCTCAGAAGGAATCTTTGCGCTGTCAGTTACCGCAATCATGACGTGCATTGGGACGTCCGAAGACCTGAGTAGAGGAGCTGCAGCTTGCAGCCGCTAGATCTGGCTATAGGTCTATGAATTGTACGAAAGCATCAGATACGCATCTTTCCCTTAGAACAGCAAGAATCATCAGAAGCGCTCCAAAATCGGAAACCTGGAACGTTCTGGGTTTTCCATATGGAAAGTGTGCCGAATGGAGCTGTGAAAAAGACTACGACAAATGCTGAGCAGATGGCTGGTTCTGATAGCTTCATGTTAAGCCAGAGCAAGCAAGTCTAATCATTTGTTTGCCTTCGAGGCCACTTATCTATATTTTCCGGGTGTATTTGCGGCCGCAAAAGGGCGTGAGTTCACACACCCCGTGGTTAAGTACTACAAGAGAACATGCTGCTATTATTTTCATAGATTGTCACATGACGAACAAGTCCTTGAACTTTCCATACAGGACGTATATTACGCTTACCGGTACCAGGCTATCCGTAATAAACGAGCTGACTGATACTAGCTTCATGCTAACGTAACGCCATGCAGCTTATAGAAACTTGCTCAAACCCACGCAAACAGTCCGCCAATCCCATGCTGCGATACAAATATACTCCGGCAATACCATAACGCAGCTTCAACTTGGCGTTACAGGCGTCGAATTCTTCATGCAGGAGTTTCATGCGGAAGATTCTGTGCTGGACTGTCTCGCTCAATGCCTTTGCTGTTGAACAACCGCGCAGCGTCTCCCTCCAATAGGAGTGAAGTCGATAGCTACATAGCTCCAGTCACCATTCCTCTTACTTACGAAATTTCTGCTTCAGTACCTAAGGACCGACCAAAGGCTGTGTTCACAGTCATATGATATTCAATGAACAGAGCAGCCGTCAATCATGTATTTCAACTTATATCGCCAATTTGGAACAACCGATCATAACCTTCATCAGCTCATAACATCAACATCCTAAACCCCTCATACTATTAAAGCACCACCATTCAAACGACCTTCCCCTCAAAGAATCCCCTCGCTAACATCATCATCTGCTGTTAGTCAGTCAGTCGATCAGGATCCGCTACCATCATTATACCCAACATGTATACATACATTCTCTACTTGCAAGTGCATTGTCCGCTTGGACAAGCGCAGGAGCTGCCACATGAGCAGGTGCATCCGGGAGCTATGTGATTCTCAATATTGTGCGGAACTAGATGTGATAATCGAGACTGACCCATCATTCTTTATTGTTTAGAAAAGGATTGGTTGAGAGAGGATATGATAGTGAGGTTTGCGTGGACAATGTTGCAACTGGAGTGGGTGAATGTGAGATTGGTGGTCAATACAACAGTAGAAAGATTGATCAGTGAATTCTGGAAAAGAAAACTTGAGGTGCGAAAAGGAAAGGGTATTTGTAGACAATCAGCATGTGGGTGACACATGGATCAACTGCCTCTTGTAGTGGTAGCGGCCGGCATATGATTGGTAGGGGCTTGAAACTTGCTGCAAGCCACACAGGTCAGAACAGAAAATAGTCCGGTCTGTAACTTTAGCCAGTCTACTGCAGCGGGGCTCATCCAATCGACGCTCAGGTCAGGTCCACCCCGCGGAAGATGCGATCGAGTAGGAGCATTTGCCGGAGATATTTCGGTCTTGGTGGCTAGCTCGACGGATAAACCTCGGCAATAAGTTTTCTCCTCGAGAAATACTGTAGTACGAGGGTCGGTAAACATGGAAGTCATGTCAGATGTTAGCTGCAATTCTGGAGAGGACACTGGACACGACTTTTTTTACCGACCCTCGGTACTTTATGTCTGTCACCATCCAAACCTCTCCGTAATCAACATCACCTCGCTAACCTCTTCCCTCCAAACCATCCGTTGGGAGAGAGCACATGCCGTAGAAAGATGGGTTTGAAGACTTCGAGGCCCGCATCCTGCTCCTTGTTAGCTGGACTGACAGTCGACCCGTCAACAACAATGATGGACTCGACCAACTCACCAATTCTGACGTTGCGACCAGGCATTAGAAGCTTAGTTACCCATTGAATGAGATCGGGTTGTCCAGAATGCCACAAGCCTGAACCGCTGATCGTGCTGCTCCACCGGCTGTCATCATTAGAGGTGCTGTTATCGTCGGCAGTTTCTGCTTTACTCAAACCCAACGGTAGATTTTCATTTGGTTGATCTTGTCCTGTGATGGAGAATTCAATCACGAGTCTGTTTTGAACGGGAAGATGGGATATCTCCTCTAGCTCCTATGAAATATACACTCAAGGCTGTTTTCTGTTTTCTGTTTTCTGCAGAGGGTGGTGATGGTGCGTAAACTATACCGACCACATGAGTTTTTCTAATACCGACGCAAACTCGCTCACGCTAGGAGAACTAGAGGTATGATAGATAGTATAGACCGAGGATTTAGTTTTGTTTTGTGCTTTTTCTAGATTGGTATGATATCAATATCGCTCCATGGATTCTTTTTTGGTAAGGTTGAAAGTTCTCATTTTTGATGCTAGAGAGTGGGATGGCAGTAGATATTCTAAGGAAGATTGGGTGTATGGTTTGTGATGTCTCAGCGCTGATCGAGCATCCAAAAACATTGGCCATTGAAGTTCCCAAGGGCCAGTAGCGGAAGATGGTCAAGCTTAGTTTCAATCGCCACCTAGAGACCAATTCCAGTCATCAGCCATGGTCGAGTCCAACATGTGTGCCCAGCTCTCATCTGCTACCTGCCAGGGCGGAGAAGCCGCAGATAGGGGGAAGAAATAGCTATCTGGCGATACAATTGACTCCATTGAGCCATCGAAAATACCTATAGCGTCATCTCGACTTTGTGTTTCGTGATGCATTGCAGATGAGACTTGGGAAGACGATGCATGCTTAGTACGTCGAGGATCACTTTGTCGAATCTCAATCCGACCAAAGTAAGGTATATCCACCTTGGAGGTTCCCTCGACTGATTCGTACCGTAAGTTAGAAAAGTCCTCCAGTACTTGAGCACCCAGTGCAGCTACATTACACCCACTCATCGACCGAGAATGATTTCTGAGTTTGACTGTGGTCCGAAGAACGAGCTGCCAGTCGCGTTCTTCTTGATGCGGGTCATCAGTATTCGGAGTTCGTGAAAAGGTTAGGAGATCGATCATGAGTGTCATCGCTGCAGCGAAAACCTGGAAGTCGGCCATATCGCACATCTTGAGCACGGGTCTCCTCTCGTCCCGAAGCACATTGTATACATTGATGATCTCTCTTGAGCTCTTCAGCGTGGTTAGTCTACTGCTTTCGTATTTTCGGTCGCCCGAAGCTTTGAGCAGGAACGGGAGATGCAGTAATCTTTGGACAGTATGAAACCTCATCTTGGCGACGAACATGCTGGAGATCATGTCTGTTGGCGTGGTAGGACCGGGCGTGTAATCCCACCATTGCGCAGGCATGATGCTTTGGCATTCTTCGAGCTGTTCTTCTATCTTCAGTGTGACTGAATATGCCTTCCCATTAGGATCTTGGTCGCGGCCAATGATGTATCCCATCACCATACCTAGATCTCGCAAGAACCGGTTCTGTTTTTGGAGATCCGAAACATCGTTTTCGGGAGTCAACGGAGGTAGTTGGGAATCAAGCGTTGAATGAGGAAGCCCCAAGATAAGGGAGAACCCCCTTTCTCTTTGCCACAGATCAGCCCAGATGGCATTCCCACGCATTGCTAGACTTGATTCCACCCCAGCATCGATCTTGCGATGTAGCCCCAACAGTTGCGCAAGACTTATGGCTCGCCGAGTGATCAACCATACCTTGCGTAGACTACCGATATTAATGTAGTATTCTGACTGCAGTATCATACATTGTAAGCCGTCCACAGTCGCTGCAAAACCGTTGTCCGAAGCCAGCATGTCCTCTGCTGAAGTTATATAGTAATCCTGCAAAGCGTCTAACGGTGCTGGGAGGTTAATGTACATGCTTTTAAAATCGGTTGGTAGCTGTTGAAGATGCAGCGCCAGACAGAGCATGAGCTTGGCCCCGTCGGCTATACTGTCCGAGTACAGACATCTGTAGATATGATTTTGTAATCGCTCAATCGACAAACTGTCAGCAGTACCCAGCGTCTCAGGGAAGGCTCCGCTCCATAAACCCATCATAAATACCCCAGCCTGGAGTATGGACTCGAGCTTTGGTGAATTTGGCATCTGAAGTCGAAGAGCTCGTAGCATGCAATGGGCTGATTCATCAGCAACAGATGGGCCTGCCTGATCATCTGAAGCCTTATTCTTAGCATTACGACTACGTCTCTTCGCAATTTCAACGTCTTCGAATAGCTCAATGATAGGCCTATCACCGGCAACCTGAGTCTTCGGGACACCTGCATCGGCATGGTGTGAAGCAAGAACGGCTACCCTCCTTCGTTTTCGAGATACGTCGTTCCCACTATCCGTGACTGAATAATCTCTCCCAGCCTGTTGGCTGATCTCAGATGGCTCGATCCTCATCCGTTCATGTTCAGGAGAACGAATATTTTCGTTGATGATGGACTGTTGACGCAGCACCTGATCAAGTCTCCTTTCTAGTGCTTCCACTCGGTCTCTAGTAGTTTCTCTCTCCTGTGAGTCAGGCGATCGCCAAATGTGAAGCATCTGGTCAGTGCACTGCAGCTCCCTTACTGCGCAGCCATTACACTTATGTGCGTTGGGCTCGCCAACGCAGCGGACCTTTCGCTGTCGGCATTCAAGGCAGCTATGAGTGCCTTTGCGCATCCTCCTTCGAGATGAGTAATCCAATCCGCCTGCTCGTCCTGAAGGCATTTTATTGTCTGTTTTGGACAAACATTTACTGAGTATTGAGGTACTTAAGAGAGCACTCAAGATCTCAAATGTTTACGTCGCTCTCTTCACCAATGTAAGGTCGTAAAGTGTAAGCAGGGTGATTGTGTACCACAGGCAATGACAATCCTAGCTACTGAGTGGGTGAGTGGATTTCATCGTATACATCGGAGCTTATTTCGTTAGCTCATCGGCTCGGTCGAATTCGACCGAACCGACTCAACCGAAGCATCGGATTGACCGAGAGATTCACATCCTACCGTATATTACACTTCGATATTTCTCTCCATGTAGCATTTCACATACCGTTCAATTGTTTCGGATATAGGACGTGCAAATCCTCACCCACTGCCATTCCCGATTACCAACTCCTCCGCATCGAAATCATGAAGCCAAATCCACTCCCTTTCCTGCGCGAGAAATGGGTTGGTGTTGCAAAGCCTACGACCCCTTTTGCTGGCAAGAGAGTCCTCGTGACAGGCGCAAATACCGGTGTCGGGTTCGAAGCTGCAGCTACATTCGTCTCCCTCGGTGCAGAGCAAGTCATTCTCGCCGTGCGTAACGCAGACAAAGGTTTAGATGCTCGTCGAAGGATCGAGGCTCGCGGGCAACGGATCAACAACATCGACGTATGGGAACTCGACATGGGCAACTTTGCGAGCGTGCAGAGATTCGCAGCGCGAATAGAGAAGGAGCTCCCACGTCTGGACGTTGCTATCTTGAACGCGGGTATCTCACCCAACGACTATGTCGTGGGCGTTGAAGGGTGGGAGTCTATATTGCAGGTCAATGTTATGGCGACGGCGCTTTTGGGCTTGTTACTGCTACCAAAACTGAGGGCTTCAACGGCCGCTACCCACAATTTGTCGCACCTTATTATTGTAACATCGGAGGCTCACAGGTGGCTGGAGCCAAGCGACTTCCCTAACCCTGCAAACTTTGGTGGCAGTATATTGCAAGCCGTCAATGCCAAACCCCTCAATGGCAAGAAATGGGATCCTTTTCTTCAATATGCGAGATCGAAATTATTTGCCATGTACGTCTCAGAGTCGTTGGCCGCACTAGCGATCGGCAGCAATAGCGAGTCGCAGGTGATTGTGATATCAATATGTCCGGGAGCGTGTAAGTCGGATCTCACCAGGGACCTCGTTGGCAAGAGCTTTCTTCAAACGTTCGCGATCCGAATATTCGATCTCCTGTTCAACAAGGCCACTGAGCAAGGAGGCTGGTCTTACGTACAAGCTGCGTTGCTTCCCTTGGCAGCACATGGCAAATGGTACAAAACAACGGCCGTGACTCAGTAAGTCTCATAGCTCCTCGTCCATGTCCACAATGTATGATCGCGGGCTGTGCAACAGGTTTACTCACTAACCTGTGCAGGCCAGGAGACTTGGTCACGAGTAATAGCGGAAAACAGATGCAGCATGAAGTGTGGAAAGAGATCGCCGAATCATTAGCTGCGAAAGTGCCTGAGGTGTCCCATCTAGCTTCGTTGTCTGTTTAGCGATGGAGGCATAGGGTTATATAACTGCTAGCAGCCAGGCATTGAGCACTGATGGGACTCACGTCGCGTACATTTCCGAGACAAACACGCTCAATACAACGAGCCAAACATAGAAGCCAGCCGTCTTCCTCGATGCTGATAAGTCCTGCACCAATTGACGAATTCTTTTACTTTCGAGGCCTCACAGGCTCGTCAGATGGTATCTTCCAAGCCTGGTCGTAAGAGCATACCGAAAGCTCCATGATGGTGGATGATGGAAAAGCATACGACGGCCGCGAAGTTAGTATAGCATAGCGTCGTTCCTTCTGATCTCTTAAGAGGAAAAGGCTTCCGAGCGGTATACATGATGATGAGGACTACAATGAATCATGACGTTGCTTGAAAGAAAACAATGGTCGTACCGAAATCCTGAGGAGTGTGATCCTGAGGAGTGTGGCCCCTTTGCTTTTTACTAGATTAATACCGGACGTCTTCCTGCCATTATCACATGTCCTGGCAAGGCATCTGTTCTAGGGGGTTTACTGAGGTACAGCCGAGACGGATGCCAAAATTGCGAGGATATGGGATAGTGAACAGTAACACAGTCTGTTTCTTCCTCGATTACTTCCTCAGATGATCCACAGCCCTATTCGCTGACCCAACCAATCATGAGCCACAAGCCCTAATTTTCTGGAACGTACTTTGTATCCTGAACCCCTTGCATATGGTTTCAAATTCAGCTTGGTCTTCCTTTCCCCACTCCACGGCGCTTCTAGCCAAGCTCAGTTCCACACCTTGCAAGCTTGGTATTGTCTCGCCTTGCGAGACATGATGGTCGTCTATAAGATTACGCACGCGATCCAGCCATGTCCGAGGACCCCATGCATAGCATTCCCAATCTGTCATGTCGTCATTGAAGCATAGCTGCCGAATCGAGAGCGGTAGCTGGGACGAAAGGGGCCGCACGTTCTGGTCAGGGTTTCGACACCAGTCGGAAAGCATGATGAATGGGATCTGGAGGTGTGACAGGCGAGCAAAGTGATGGAAGGAATCAAGGCTGCCTTTGAAGCAGCCATTGCTGTAGGCGGGGCATTCATACATGGCGGCCCGATACTGGATCTGCAATTCTAAGGATTCTAGCGTGGCGTGGACGTGATACAGAGCGCGTGAGAGGGTGCTCAGATTGAAGAAATAGGGTGCGTGATAAGAACATGCTTCCGCACAGCTGTAGTCGTACAGCAATTCTTTCAGGGGAGGTTTTGTAGATAGAATTCGCTCAAGCGCGGTCTCGGTCGCTTCACAGTGTGGAAGCTTTAGAGAGGTCAAGGACGCAAGGCGCGGCCGCTGCGATGGGCTAGGCCAGTGAAATCGCTGCTCGGAGCCGAGTTCCATCGTCAAAACTTCCAGGGACGGTAGGTAAAGGACGGAATACAGGTCTCTGAAACGGGAAGAAATATCACGTCGGACTTTACTTTCACTGACGGGGCCGAGGTGAGCTTCGAGTAACTGAGTATACCGCGGAAACGTCGAGACCGTGACTCTATCTGAGCTACGAAGCAATGGCTCCTTAAATAGACATCCCAGGAAAGTGCTGTTAGAGACGAAATCAGCACCCAAGAGCAGCGAGCAGAGGTTCGGCAAGAAGGCCAGTACAAGGGAGGCGTAGGAGTCAATATCGCGACGTCCTAGCGCTGCGTTCCAAATATCTGGTTTCCCTAGGCCGAAGTAGCGAACCCACTCAATAGCCGCCTGGAGCTCGCTGTCCGCAGTCTTCGGTAATGCCTCTGGAGCCCAGAGAGTATAGGGATTTCCGGATCCATAATTATTCTTGCTACCCTGGAAATCAACACGCTCAACGTAGCCACCGACCACAGGGTTTTCCATCAGACTCCGTAACAGGAGATGGATTGGTGGCGAAACGGCTGGTATATGCTGTACACCTCGTACGTCCCATCTCCATTCGATTGTTCCGTAGACATGAGCCAATGTAATACTCCTGAGTCGTTTACAGGTCCTGGAGAGACGGGAGGTATCCTGCTTCGATAGCAGCGGCAGCAGCTGAAGGATGAATTCTACGGGAACTCTTGACAGTGCCATTACCAGCGTTCCTCGTGACTGTAAGTGTCAATGCCCGAGGCAGAAAATGAAAAATCTATTTTCAATCTGAAATCTATTTTTCACAAAATAGTAGTAAAGCGCGACATAAGCTTCTAAGTTAGATAAAGCGACGTTGACTTGTCGTATTATTCATTAGTGTAGTATGGTTTCCTCCAGGAATCACGTAGCCATAGGTAGACTGAAAAGTGTTCTCGGGCGGTTTGTCGTATAAGAGATCACGTCTCTCTTGCGCGACAAAGCGTTTCTTACAATAGAATAACGCACGTAGACTTTATATCTGGCCGCTGCGGACACAACACGGAGGCGGCGTAGGATGGATCATCCGTGAGTCTAAGCCTGAGGCGATCCATTGGGAGTTCCGTGAGCTCGCAAGGTAGTTGGCGCGGTTCAGGAATGCCTTACTAGAGGTTGGAGTAGCTTCATTAGCAGCAGACAGTCGTGCTAAAGCCTGCCATCTTCGTAGAAGTCAGATGACTTGTTGTCTCAAAGCGCAACTCTACGTACAAGCCGTGGTTCTGTTGAAGGTTCTAAGCCTAATTCGGTATAGTTCTGGCTCTCCACGTATTTTGGGAATGTTGGTGGCTGACATACGCAGAATCGTTCTTCGGCCCTCTTAGAAATTGATAAAGATAGAAGTCTTGGATTCCAGGTGTTTCTATTTAGGTACATTTGGGAGAGCGTCAGACTAAAGTCCAACTCAAGGTCACCAGTTCCCCGATCCGGGTAAATCGCACCATCTTTTGCTACTTTCACGCTGATAAAGGCATAATCTTCATATAGATAGAAATCGATTGTTTATTCAGATCACGGTCGCTTCAGTACTCTTAAAAGGTATATATTGTTCTACCTCAGCGGACAAGATCATGATACTTGATTTAATTTGGTATCGACCAATATCCAACTGCACCACATCCCGCATCCAACCCCAACTACCCTCCCTCTCCCTTCCCATTCGCCTCTTGCTCTGACCCAGTCCTCCTCGAAAGCTTTCGATCCCGTGCCTAGCTGACCGCATTCGCCGTCCCCAATGACCCACACCTCTCCATCCCCAGTCAGTGCAACGATGTGTTCGGATCCGACGCCTACATCAACCACATCCACACCACCGTTGATGTCCACCAACTTGACTTCCTCCCCATCTAACAGTTTTGGCAAAGCTTCAATCCTTTTCGCGTCACCTGCTTGCCCGCCCCATACATACATGTCGTTATCATCGGACACAGCTGCTCCGATCCACCCCCCGACTGCGACCTTGCGAGTTGGGATACCACCTAGGAATGGAATCGAACATGGGCAATTTGCCGGGCTGCTTGGCCCAGGAGTTCGCCCCAGGGTCTGGGGATGCAGCGCGGACCCGAATGTCATAACTTCACCACTAGTCGTCAAAGCAGTGAAGCTAGTCGCAGAAGCCAGTAAAGAGACGATAGAGGAGAAGACGGGAAGTGTTGAGGTAGGTGGGTCGGAGGACAGGAACGCGTTAAAGCAAGCAAAGGTGTGGATCTCGAGCTTTGCAGTTGGTGCCTCGAACGTGAATTGCGGTGTCTCATCCGTTGATACTGGTGTGCAGCCACTCGGGGCTCGCTGTCTGGCACTGGTGATGATGCAAACTTCGCCATTGTCGGCTACTGCGAGGTGATCAATTGCTAGGTTTTGCTTGGAAATGAAGCAGTCCTCGTCGAAGTGGTGTCTCTTCAATTCGGGACTTTGTGTCTCGACAGGCTCATCATGATAGACGTATAGACCGCCGTCTGTAGTCAAGGCGCCAAGTACGCCGCTGGTGTCCCCAAAGATGATTTTGATATTCCTTGGTGGTGGGCCTTCGATACGCACAGGGTCCAAGCCTGAAAGGCGGTATCCGTTATGGATCAGTGATCCGTCATTCTCGACGACGGTGCAGCTCCAGAGGGTGCATCGTACTCGAAGATGGGGAGATCGACAAGACTTGTGAAACTGGGTGAACTCGTCTACTGAGCTCAGTGCAAGCTGATGATGTGCATTGAAGCCGCAGATATACAGCTCCATGCTACCTTTCACTATATGCAGAGGTTGAGGAGGGTGACCCTGACTTTCTCGAAATCTTATGCAACCATAGTCACAGATTCTTGTCTGTTTCAGGATGTGCCATCAAGGATTCATACAGCCTCGCTCTTAGCGAGGACGCTCCTGTTGTCCCACTTCACGTCCTTTGCATGTTGCAGTTTATATTTAGTGAAACCCATGAGATGCGGAGGATGTTACACATGACTGCGCAAATCATACTGACCAAGGAAATGACTCTGAAACGTAAGTTTTAGAGTATCGAGAGTTCATTGGAGATAGGAGCTGATCTACCAAGTGGCCTGAGGCATGTACGTTTTGCAGCATGTGATGAAGGCCCGACACATGTGGTCAATCAGCTTTGGCTGGACATCAGAGCAAAGTCATTAGCCCAAAGCACTCCATAACGTATTCGAGCGAGACAACCTGATGTCTTGGCGCTACTTCAGCCCTACAAATCTGGGGCTCGCGCCAAGCTTAATTCGGTCGAACTCCCTCTTCACCTTGTTACTTACCTGCGCCCATATGCATGGCGCAGGATGTGCTTGGAACAGACGGGAGCAAGCAAGCTAAGTAGGAAGCGTCGGTCTTGGCACCAAAATAGGGTTCGGTCGAACGGGCAGTAGAGCCAGCTGAGCATTCCTAACCTCAAGCAAATATTCTCCCGTACCTCTCTCCTACTGACTCCTATGTCGGATGCTGCTCTTTTTCCGTAAGTGCGGGGTAAGGCTTTGCTCTCTTCATATCGAACAAATGGACAACTCTTCTCCGTTGGATTGGCAGGTCTGCCCAAAGACACTGATAACAGATCCTTTACCAGCACACTGTATAGCCACTCACCATGTCGTCCACCAAGACTATCTCTGTTCCTCACCTCGAAGCTACGGCTGGCTATCAGATGCCCCACCCTTACGACCCTTCAAAGCCCACCCTCGTCCTTGTCAATTCATTTACTACCTCGTCTGACCTTTACCGCAGCCAATACGAAAACAAAGATCTTACGTCGAAGATGAATCTTCTCGCCATCGAGCTCCTCGGTCACGGCCAGACCCGTACAAAACACGAGAACTTTACATACTGGGACACTGCTATGATGAACCTACAAGTTATGGAGGCGTTAGGTGTCAAAAAGGCGTTTGTGCTAGGCACGAGCCAAGGAGGCTGGATTACAGCAAGGATGGCCCTATTGGCACCGGACAAGGTCGAGGGTATCATCCCTTTGGGCACGTCCATGGACTGCGAGTCCGAGCGTACTCGCAAGCTGGGTTGCTGGGATGGAGTCGAAGCCTGCACTGGCCCTATCGATAGCTGGACCACCACGAAGACTACGCCAAAGTTCGAGCCAGAAGACGACTTTTGCAATTTCCTGATCGATATCGGATTTGGCAAGGACTGTGACAGCAGCGTCCGCGACTTTTGGAAGAAGACCATCAAGTCAAATTACCAGGGTGACGAGGGGAGAAAAAGAGCGAGGATGGCGGCTATCAACTTGAGGGAGAGAGATGGCTTGCATGGGAGACTGTTTGATATCAAATGTCCCGTTATGTGGCTGCATGGCACCAGCGATGCGGTTTACTCTGTTGCGAACGCCGAGGAGGAGATCAAGCTCTTTGTGCAGTCGCCTGAGGCCAAGCTTGTCACTGTCAAGGACGGCCAGCACTTTCTTTCTGCGAGCCATCCGAAGGAGGTTGACAATGCTTTGATCAAATTTGTTGGCAAATGGCATAAGTAAAGTAATACTTGATGTACTGTTTGGATGAGGCATGAAGGTAGCTGTACATATATAATTTCTTCGTCTACTACCTATTCATTCCTCTCATTGACAGGGCTAAGCTCGTAGGGCGACTACATACAGTCTATCAGTAATCTAACCCCTAGAAATGCGCTCAGCCGGTGACATATCCCTCAACCTACCGAAAGCATGGAACAGATTCCGACGCTTCAAAGCCACATCAGAATCCCTCTTCACCCTTTCCATCTCCACTTCCAACTCACCATCCAACACGCCAACCAATGCATCCACTTTCCTCACAACCACATCCACCGCCATATCCGCATCAATGAACGCCGCAATCAAATACTCAAACCCCTTACAAAACCCCTGTCCCTGATCCCCCATCGGCTCCGGAAACAAAATCTCACGCGCACACAGCAAATCCCTCAACGCACGATACCTCTCCAAATCCACCCTCCCCAGCAGACCTCTAGCATCATACTCGAAACATCGTTGTCCGCATGGACGCTCGATCTGCATTATCGAAAGGTACCGATCTGCCGTCGCCATCGTTTGCATACGGTACTCGATTGCCGTCAGCGCTCTTTGCACTCGTGCCATGTCTCGCTCGTCGCCGGAGCTTATGCGTTGGATGGTGTTGGATAGACCACCGTCGGTGCCGGAGTCGGAGGCGGGTCCGTAGGAGGCGAGGTATTGTGTTCCGAGACTTGAGATTATGCGGATTAGACTCTCGTCGTTGTTGCCGAATAGAGCCCTTGTTTTCCTGTTGGTTAATACGCTACCTGTAGCTTCGTGGGCTTTCTTTGCGGGATACTGCTCTCTCCCGTCCCTGGCTACCTTGAGTATTTCCGCGTACTCATCCTTCGCTTCTTGCATGACGCGGGGGTCGCGATCCTGTGGGTCTCCTGCGAGCAATTCCCGACCCGCTGGCCATGTTTGCAATCTATTCCAGCGCTGTTCAAAGTGCGCCAGCGGTATACCCGTCCTTTCTCCCCAGCACATCTCCCACGCATCATCATCTCCTGAACCGAAACTAATCACGTGCTCATAGCCTCTTCTATCCACATCCTCTAGCAAACTCTGATAGACTGACTTGCTGAACGCGGAGTAAGCCTTCGTTTGTTCATCATTAGGCTCCTGTTCCTCGTCTTCGATCGCGCTAGAATCCCGGAGTCTCCTATTTCCATTACCGTATCTTGTCAGTTTCTCAATCACGACTGTTGTAAATATTGATCCACAATACCGCCCCGATAAACCCGATCTGCGCCATGATATATCCGCTGCAGTTATTGCGGTCATATTTACCGCAGGATAGCAAGTCCACCCGCCCGAAAAGGAATGCGTCGTTAGTAGAGTCACCTTGCTTTCAGTACCATTGATGGCTTCCTTCAACTGAACAAGGTTAAGCGTATTCGCATTGGGATACTCCAACGCCCCTACTCCACCCAACCAAACCCCATGGCTCTGAAAGTGACCATGACCAATTATCAAGATCAAAACATCCTCTCCCCTGAGTGTTGCAACGACACACTCATCTCTAATCCTCCGAAGCACCTCCTCTCTCAACCCAACAGGATCCACAAAGACCGGAGCATGTCTGCTTCGTAATGCACTCTCAAGAATCCCCGCGTCAAGTACCACTTTTCGTTCTTTGTCGGGGTTACCATGCAAATACCTACCATCTCCCGCCACCAGAGCCTCAAGGTCCAAGCAGTGCATCCATGTCTGATGCTCCGTTATTCCACTTAGCAGATGCCAGAATGCAAAAAAGTCGCTGACGAGCCATCCATCTGCCTTCGGATGTGCATCCTCGTGCAGAACCCCGCAGACACCCACAATGCGAGTCTTCTCGGTGATGTCGGGTGGTGTATGTGTATTGAATTCTGCGTACATCTCATTCCTTCTGGCCGCAGTCTGAGGATTATCCTCCATTTGTATCCGGCTTCGAAAGTCGTAACTTTCCTAGGGTTTATATATATGTACTTTACTTATCGTAAGCGGAAGTGTATGAGAGATAAGCTTTGCGGTCGATACTCGTCTTCCTCGTCAAGGCCTATAAGATGTGCTAACAATTAGCACCGAAAATTCAAAGAAGGTACAGTACTCCTGAGGCTCAATCCATCGAAGCAAGGAGAAAAGATCACTCGTGTCTTTCTGTATTGGGGTGCCCGTAAGGGCGATCTTGCGGACGGCTTTGATGTTGGAAAGTGCTACGGATGTCTTGGATCCGTCATTCCTGATGTCATGGGCTTCGTCCAGTACTGGCTCTGTCTCGACTGGACGTGATGGAGTCTCTTGCATAGAAGAAGAGAAAGTCGGCTAACTTTCTGGATGTCCATTTGCACATTCCATAAATGAAACTTTGAAATATTCTTACACTAGGCTTTGGTAGAATAGACGTATATATATAGCAACCTTCTCAATGCCCTCGCTATGAGTTGACGCCGTATTTCCTATTCTGGTTTGGTACGGTGAGCTTAGACGCTCTAAGTCATAACTCTCGACAAGGTTCAGGACGTAAATCAATCGTTATATTGATAGATAATGCAACTGGCTTCTCGATTTCAGAGAACTTGAAGTCTAGAGTCGATGGTAATTTGCTGGTTGAATAGGGTATGAGGCTTTGGTTAAATTCGTTGTATATATATATATGTATGAAATGTTAGAAAAGGATCTTGAGGATTTATAAGAGTAATGCAAAGCTGTTGGAAGATTTCATTTTGCGTTCAAAAGCCATTAGAGTTTTCAGCAGTGTGGGGAGGAAAAACGGTACCGAAATTTTATTGAGTCAACCATGGGTTATGGATTGCGGACTCTGAGAAGTTTCTCATTTGATTTGACTGCATCTTAGTCTGCTCATCAACAACCCAAGACTCACTTCGTCCAAATGAGATGCTCGTAACCGGTGACGATGATGGCTTTCTTATATTCCAAAGTAAGAGAAGAAAATTCAATAAAAGTACCAGAAGTGACTCATACTGAATATTTTGGCGCCATTTTCGTATTCAACTCAAAAACCCGAGCCGGAATTTGCGTTTGCATAGGAAATGAGTTTACTCGGCCCACAGTATCGATGGAACGGATGGTGTCTTGATTTAACTGACGCTGCTTAAGTGAAAAAGAGTCTAGGACAAGGGGTCGGAAAGGGGTTGATCGCAGATAGTTTCCATACAGAAGTGGTCGCTGGCTCGGAGCATTCCACGCTCACCACATCATCGGATCCACCAAAGACCGCGCAACGCGGACAAAACATCTCGTGCATATCCCCAAGCGCTTCAATATTTCCGCAGTGTTGCTTCCTTATGATAGACAGCTTCCCCATTGGCTTTCGTGGCGCTCGAGGGGTGGGAGGGCAACGGATAATTGCGTGCTTTGGCGTCTGAGGTGCCGTATCAATAACCTATACTGGCGTAAGTAAACCTCCAGGTTGGCAGGACGATGATAAACATCATCGGAGTATTCGGACGTGGCAGGATGATGATAGGTCCCCTGGAGTGTTTATTGCCGTCGTTATAACTGAAGCTTGCCTCAGCAAAGTTTGCTTGAGCAGGCGATCCGATCTATATAGCGACGAAAGGTGGAGTTTGTCCTGACGAGTCCGTGGGACGAACCCGAGTCAGTTGTGAGTACCATTTTTGCAGCTGATGCCTGGCACGCGTCTGAAACAAAATCGCGCAGGGTATTCGAGTTATATAATTTGAGTCTTCTCCACTGAAATCTAGTACCAGAGAGATGATACGGGCATACTACCTACGTATGTTTGTACCAGTGCCACAGAATCTAGGACAAACATTGTCGAAAGGGGAATGGTCGCGTCGCTCTTCATTGATGTTTTACCTTTTGCAGCAAGGGCGGACCAAGAATGCTTTGTCTCGATGTTTTGCACATTGGGGAGCTGATGATAGATATATATATATATATATAGCATGAGTTGGAAGTACTTGAGAACGAAGGAGTTCGGAAACAGAGATATAGACAGAATCTTCCGTAGTGAAGTCATAGATCGGACAGGTGAGGTAAGCCATCGAAATATCGACTTCACGCCTTTGAGGGTGAAGCGCCTCTTGTCAATATATCGTTGCGTGAATGTTGATAACCTCATCATATCGATGAGAATAGGTTTTGGCAAGTAATCTAGCAAAGTTTTCTTTCTGAATTAAAAGTGAAGCAATACTCGACCCCATTCCTTACCCGAAATCCTCATGATCCTCTACTTCGCAGTCTGCCTGGCCAATGTACTAATGCTATCCATAACATCCTTGAAGGTCTGCTTGTTTTCATCAGTTGGGTTGCTTCTCGATTCGGCGCCTTCCATATCCTCGCCGTTATCCCATTGCACCTCGAATGTGGTGAGGGTGATATGTGTATCGAAGCCGTAGATGTCGTCGGTGGGGTTGCTGGGGAAGCCGCCGAGCTGCTTTACTAGGGATAGCAATTCGTTGACATCGTCGCTGGTGGGATGTTAGTGGAGCGATAGTATTATTGCCAGACGGAGACTTTTTTCGAAAGGGTGTTTGGGGAGTAGTCACTGGTAGTGGTTTGGGTGAATTACGGAGCCCAATCTACACGCTTCATTGATAGTGACTGTCCTACAAGAGTATACAATGAAGTGCAGAAGACATAGATCTAAGGGATTGTGAACTATGACCAATACTCACGCTTGGATCTGACCGGTCTTCTCAATGATGTTCTGAAGATCCTTTCCGGTGTGATTTGTGATCTTGACATTGGATGGACGGTTGGGTTCACCGATGAACTCGATCTTCTGCGTTGTGTTTCCTCCTACATGATAGCAAATATCAGCTTTAACTCGAATTCAGATGATATAGATAGCACGAACCAAAGGGCTTCTTCAGGACGACTGAAAATTCCCCTGAGGGAGGGGGAGCCATTGATCGAGGCATACAGGTCGGATATTTGCAGATTGGGAAACAGATTTGGATGGAGTATTTGTATATCAGTTTCTAAGGATGATCGTTCTTAACTTCAGAGGTGGAATTTTGTGCATGTCTGACATCATCACCGATGTCATTCTGGGAGCTAGTCCCAATGAATCATAGCGTCGCTGTTTTCCGCCCTGACAGACACTGGCAGAAGATCTACTGACCGATTGCTTTCGAAAGAGAAATATACCAACCGGTGATATTGATCTCACAGGAAGCTCAAAGTGCCTTTTCAGGCCTACGGGATGACGATGTGCCTGGTTTTAACCCCGATAGACGCGCGAGCGCGGAGAAAACGGGACGCTATTAACGGATGTTGACGACCAAAGTCCGGGAAACAATGGCATTGACTCATTTCACGGTGTTCAACGATTATCAATCGACTTCCCTTCAATGCTATATAGCTGAGAATGAGTTGCCTTCTCGAAACTTGTTCAGTAGACATTTTTGTTTATAAATCACATTACCAGCGGCTTTCTCTTACCTTCAAAGCACGGTCTTAGACGACTAAAATCCAACAATGGAATACACACGGCTAGGCGACTCAGGCCTCAAGATCTCAAAGGTGATCTTGGGAGCAATGTCCTACGGTACGCCTGAATGGCAAGAGTGGGTCCTCGATGAGGAAAAGTCACTCCCACTCCTGGAGCACGCCTACAAGGTCGGCCTGAATACCTGGGACACCGTATGCCTCCTCACTACGCTACAACACATCAAATCCTTCAGCGATCACTAACATCCACGACCTAGGCCGACGTCTACTCCAACGGTCGTTCAGAGGAGATCATCGCCAAAGCCATACAAAAGTACAAGATCCCTCGTTCAAAACTCGTCATCCTTTCCAAATGCTACTTCGGAGTCGACCAGACCGGCGCCCAGCCGGGCATCGCCTTGATGTCCACCAACGACGGCGATATGGTAAATCAGGTGGGCTTGAGCCGCAAACATATCTTCGACGCCGTGGATGCAAGCGTGAAGAGGTTGGGGACGTACATTGACGTGTTGCAAATCCATCGCCTGGACCGCGGGACGCCGAATAAAGAAATCATGAAGGCGCTGAATGACGTGGTGGAGAGCGGAAAGGTGCGTTACATCGGCGCGAGCTCGATGGCGGCATGGGAATTCCAGATGCTGCAGAACACCGCCGAGCAAAACGGATGGCAAGTCATTCATCTCCTGTGTCCGCGTTCCTTCTAACGAGTAACGCAGGCACAAGTTCATCTCCATGCAAAACTACCACAACCTCCTCTACAGAGAAGAAGAACGGGAAATGATCCCCTACTGCCGCGCCGCCGGCGTCGGATGCATCCCCTGGTCTCCCGTCGCTCGCGGCATCCTGACACGACCCTGGGGCGAACGAACCACCACGCGCGAGCAATCCGACAATTTCCTCAAAGCGCTGATTCGGAGTCGAGAGACGGATACGGACAAGGCGATCGTGGATCGGGTGGAGGAGGTGGCGAAGAAGAGAGGGGTGGGCATGGCGTTGGTGGCGATGGCGTGGAGTCTTAAGCAAGGGGGTGTCAATCCGATTGTGGGGCTGGGAAGTAAGGAGCGGATTGATCAGGCGGTGGAGGCGGTGAAGTTTGAGCTGAGTGATGAGGAAGCGAAATATTTGGAAGAGCCTTATATGCCAAAGGTCATCCAAGGGCATTAGGACACGGTACGATCGTTAATGTGCAACGGATTATGAAGTAGAAGGCATTAGCAAGCCTATTCAACTTCTCAACGGCGCAATGACAGAGCATAGTCATCCAGATTGATTCAATCCCATTGCTGTCATCACGGTAGAAATACAAACAGTCGTATACTCTGAGCGAGTAATGCCAGCATCATATCAAGTATTCGACTCCGCAAACGCCTACTTGAACTTGCTGTAAACGACCGCAACGATCAAAAGGACCAAAACCGTTATAATCGCAACGGTTATAATCCGATTTGTAGCCATCCTACCCCATCATTAGCCCCTCACACTCCACCACCGTAGTAAAAAGGGGAGCAAATACCTACGAGCCATCCCCCTCAGCGTCTTCACACTCCGATCCACATACCCCTCACTCTTCAAAATCGTCACCCTAGTATGCTGAATAGTCTCCCTCTGCAACTGCAAATCCGCCAACGTCCCCCGCCCAATATCCTCCGTCTCGTTCGCCACCCGCTGGCTGTCCCTCAGCCGCTGGCTGCTCCTGTCCAGCCGATCCGTGCCCGAGAGCAACTGCTGGCGCTGCTCCAGCTGATGATCTGTGCCGCTGCCGTCGTCATTGTCGTTGTCGCGGTAGCGGTTGCCGAAGAGGGCTTTGCGGTCGTCGGCGAGGGATTTGAGTTTGCGCTTTGCGGCGTCGATGTCGGTTTCGTAGTTGCGGAAACGGGGGTTGAGGCGGGAGCGGGTTGAGGAGGGGATGTTTTGTTTTTCGATGCGCATTTGATCGAGCTGGTGGGGGTTGTGTTAGTGATGGCTTTGAATTGCAGGGGGAGAGAGGTTTACCAGCTCGTGGGCTTCCTCTAGTGATCGCTCCGCCAATCGCACGGCTGATTTCCGGGGCTCGCCTGATAGTTCGGTGATCTGGTCGAGTTTCTGGTTGAGATCTGCTTGGACGAGCTTGAGTTCGGCTTCATAGCTGCTGAAGAGCTCGGAGCCGGCGTCTGTATCTAATGGGTTCGACATTATGATGGGGATTATTCCTGGCTGCCTAAGTGGCTGCTATGCTTTTTGCAAAAGAGTGTTGTCGCAGGAAGGACGCAGAGGAATTGAGGTACTTGAGGATAAGGTTGGGAGCGACTCGTTTGTAGCAGAACTGAAGAAGACGATGGTGTGATGGAGCGGTCCACGGAAGATGCGTAAAGTACTTAGGAGGGAGGCACGGAGGATGTCGTCGCTTTCTCTTGGCACTGGGCGGCGGTCTTTGTTCCGCAAATACCTGCCAAGCAATAATCGCGTGCCATTAGAAGACGAATACGACTGATGGAGGTAGACTAATGTATTCGTAGACTAGGTAATGTATGTTGGAAGAGAATTCTTTTTCTCCTTGTAAGTTAGTATCATTAAATACTTGAGTATGTCAGCTTTTCACGCCTCATTCCTGAGCCGTTCTTTGCGTTTTCCATGACTTCAATAGAACTCAACCAGTGTCATCTATGTGTCTTCCTCTCTCATCAGCATTGAAAAACAGACCAGAATGAACGGTAGAAAGAGGGTGGCTATTGTGGGTAGCGGCTGTAGTGGCATCGCAGCTCTATGGGCTCTCAAAAGCACCGACCATGAGATTCATCTCTACGAATCACAAGATCGTCTTGGGGGTCATACCAATACGGTATCCTTCAAGCATGGTGACCAGACCACTAATGTCGATACTGGTTTCATCGTGATGAACAGTGCTACCTACCGTCAGTCTTATGGTCATGGCCTCAGCTTAGTACCTGACTCACAGTCGCAGCAAATTTCATCGCCTTTCTGAGAGAGATCGGCATACCTCCAGTACCAACAGACATGACATTTGGTGTGTCTCGCGACCAAGGATTATTCGAATGGGCCGGAACATCTCCGTCTTCTATCTTCGCTCAAAGTTCTAATATCTTTCGCCCGCGGATGTGGCAAATGATTTTTGATATTGTCCGCTTCAATCAATTTGCCTTGGATCTGCTCTCATACGAAGACGAAAGCGAAGAAGATATTAGTAGAGCCAATGGGTCAGCAGTCAATGGCTCAGCCAAACCTGATGTGAAGCGACCCCACCAGCAAAGCATTGGAGAATATTTGGATCAAGAGAATTACTCAGAAGCCTTCCGCAATGACTATCTGATACCTATGACTGCATCTGTCTGGAGTACAAGCCCAGATAAAGCTTCGCTAGAGTTTCCCGCAATCACTTTGATTCGATTCATGTGGAACCATCATCTTCTGACTACGGTAGCTGCTCGACCAACCTGGATGACGATCAAGGGCGGATCGAAGCAGTATATTGATGCTGTGATGGAGGACTTTCCTAAAGACCACGTTCATTTGGGCACCACAGTCAAATCATTACGAATACAAAGTAACGAAGAGATCCTCATTGGTACTGATGATGGAAAGGAAGAAGTATTCGATCATGTCATTCTTGCCACCCACGGGGATCAGGCTATGAAAATCATTCACGATATAGCCACGCCCCAAGAAAAAGATATCATCTCTGGCTTCAAGACTAACAAGAATACAGCGTCACTCCATTCGGATCTCTCAGTAAGCGAATCTGTTTTCTACAGCACTCTCTTTGGTGCTAGTGTCTTCCAAGACTCTCTTATCGAACACCTATCTCATTACTGACGCTCACTCAGCTGATGCCAACCCGTCGGATCGCTTGGTCATCCTGGAACTACATCACAACCTCCCCGTCGCCAACCACTGCCCCATCAGTCTGCCTCACATATTGGATGAACCTTTTACAACATATACCCGAAGAAGTCTATGGCCCAGTGCTCGTGACGCTCAACCCGCTACACCCACCTGATCCTTCTCTCACGCAAGGTACCTGGACTTATCACCATCCAATTTACAACGCTGCTTCCATACGCTCCCAGAAATTGCTGCCTCGCATACAGAACACGAGAGGGATAAGCTATGCTGGCGCCTGGACAAAGTATGGTTTCCATGAGGATGGCTTTTCGAGCGGACTGAAGGTGGCCTTGGAGCATCTAGGGGCAGAGCTGCCATTTGAATTTGTTGATTCCACGTTCTCGAGAGGGAGGAGACCTGTGCTTGGCTGGATGGACTATGGTGTCAGGGCTTTTGTGTATCTCGTGCAAATCTTGTTGTTTTTCATTGGGTTGACAATCAGCAAGAGGCCGGGCACCACTAGACTAGTATCCGAGGGCCGAAAGACACAGTAACTTCTCTTCATTTAGACCACACACATCCCCTAAGAGCCGTCAGGGGAGCGGCGACATGAGGGCAGCGATGCACAAAGGTCATGGATGCCCATGATACATATCGAGACTCTTCTGTCTCGACGCGACTCCTTTAGGGATTGGCTGAGGACCCTATCACGATGAGCGACAGCACTGGCGTTGCTCTATCTCGCTCTTCTCTTCATCCTTCCAATCTAACTTTACCACAGGTTATAGCGCAAGAAAGTCTCGGAGACCGACAGCCTCAGGAAAACTTTGTGTGAGGGGCCCACTTGGTATGTTTATATGTACCTCTCGAGGAACGGGTTCTGCCTCTATAGATGCGATCGAGGGTTTGAGCACGCGATGGTGGATCATGATCCTTCTACTCCGTACCTTATGAACCACGTTGCCGGCTGAGCACGGAGTAAACGGGTTTCTTAGGAACTCCAACCACGGTCGTGACTCCGCCACGAGCATGGGATCTGCTGTTCTAGGCATTCCACTAGCTCCGTCTGACATTGCTGCTCTGACATAGCCATTTTACATCTGACACGAGGTTGAAACCTGACTGAATCCCCCTTGCACAGCAACCCCCAAAATAGTCCGAATTGAAGGTGGGATCTTTCCTTCACTAAGGTAGGTAGAGGACACATACCTTAGGTTCAGTCATGGACAACACCAGATTTATTACCCGAGTTGGATTCGTTTGAAGGGCACAGTAATCATCTGCCGACGAGGTCTCGGGCCCATCAGCCATGCCGACGGTCGAACATCTCCATCTCACTCAGCCTTATAGGGGTCAAGCTAATTCGGACTCTGAAACGCTCCGATTGGTTGCACTACCCAGATCCTCCTTGTTGACCCCCTTCCCCACCTCTACTGCACCGAGAGTGTTCTTCGCATTATTATGAGAATACTGTGAGCTAAATCGCTCATCGCATCGGCTATAAGTAGGAATGATGTCAGCCGAAGCCAGTCAGCCGCTTGACCAGAACACAAGAGGCGGTAAATCGCGAGTTCTACGAGCTGCGAGCTGCGAACGGCGGGAAAGTTCAGCCCCTCGTAACTCGCCGGGCTTTCCTTGTTTCGTTCATCCTACTATTCTCTATGGAGTCACGAATACGCTGACGAGGACATGATCTGACACCTTGAGTCCCGCTACTTCTGTTCCAAGCTGTCCAGGAATGAATCGCTGCTCGCGTCTTGAAGTACTTCTATGTAAATACTCATGCGCTTCGGTCTTCCATTGTTCCCGGCTCCGTGCTACCGAAGCCATACGGAGTATCTTTGTAGGATTCGACCTTTCTGCTCCTTCGACTTCCCACTTCCCTTCACTTTCCTTTTGTTTACATACCTAGCATTCCTAAGCCACCCTTCCTAAGCAGTCTCATGAGATTCCGCATGCGTAATGCTCTCATATCTTGGCAATGCGGCTGAAGTTGCTTACTGGCAGGAGTGCAAACAGATCCCACATACCTGTACCATTTTCTGTCCTATTGCTCTTTCCATGAATTACATTGCGAACGCACTTGCTTCAAGGCCTACCTCCGCCAGATCCATGCTCTCCTTCACCAGCACCCAAGCCTCATCAATTCTTGAGGAATCCACTCCAGAGGAATTATCCGACGGAGAGTTTCCTTTCATCAATACCCGTGCGTCCTCTGTCACGACAGCTGTCAAGAAGACAAGTGCACCCAGCGATAAAAGCAGACCCAAGACCGTCTTCTGTCTTGCACACCCACCACCTGTTAGCATACACAAACAGCATCTGCACATTCGGCCAAGGGTACTGCTGCAGCTACAAAGCATCACAGATACGGCCCGTCCCAACCCAGTGCTCGAAGTACTACCCTCCTTCGTATTCGCCTCCAGGCTTGCAAGACGATTTCCCCGTACCTTCAAGGGCAAGGCCGGGTTGGGTGCGGATGACTTGGTAATTGTCAGCAGTGAGAATTACAAGTTGGATGGAGCGGAGGCTGGGCAGTCAGATGGTATATTCGAGGCAGAAAAATGGGATGAACGGGAATTGGTAGCAGCCATCTGTCAAGTGGCCAAGGATGAAGTGGGCAGCCAAGGGACGACGCAGATATGCTTGAACGATGGGTCACTATGGACAGCTTCTCGCCTGGCAAGCGGAGCATATGAATTTGTGACGGTGGATGCGCATGGACTTCGGACTGTTGCGAGATGGGTACCCAAGCAGCCAAGGAGCCTTCAGCGCGCCTCTAATATAAGACGAGAACGGTCCACTTCGGAGGAGAAGAGGTTCAATTTCAGCCTACTTAATCCAAGCTCCCGCCGTCACGCTATTATCGCCAGCATGGATCGTCATTCGATTGACATCTCCGCCCAGTACACTGAGCCACCCGTGTGCCCTAGAAGTCCTGCTCCCTCTACCCCAACGAGCTCATCCTTTTCAACATCTGAAGAATTTCCCCTCAGCGTTCCGGTAGAGGTCAGCCAATCATTGAGAACTCTAATCACTGTCACCGGCATATGTGTGGCGTTTCAAGAGGGATTCTCGGTGCACTTTAGGCATACCGATAACGCACCGTCATCTCCAAACCTGGGCACGAAACAGCGGCATCGAAGCCTGACTCTGGGTAGCAATGGAAATGGCGCCGAGCAGCCTCTGAGCCCTGCGCGGTCTTCCTTCGCTCATGGGCAAAGAGCTCGCGGTAACCTACAACAGACCAGCTCAAGCTCTGCAGTTCCACTCTCGCCTAGGAGCATTCAGGCAGATACACCGCTCCGACGAACTATGTCTACAGGTGGGGCGTTTTTGCAACGGATCAAACGTCGGAATATCTCGGGGACTCATGCCAATCAGTTGAGTCCTGTTGGAGATTATGAGGGTAGTGATGCCGAGAAGACACCGAACAGAATGGACAGTCGCAGTACCTCCGGCGTATCTTCTCTATACAGTAGCGCTGCAAGCTCCACCGTAGAAGAGGGTTCTCCTCTGAGCACTGTCCCCAGCAGTGGCTTAGATGTAGCGCAGGAAACGTCAGCATTGACTTTGGGAGTGACCAAGAGGCCTCGGAGATTGTCAAGACTGTTTGGTTTGCCTCGAAAAGCGAGTGGAGCTCGAAGTTGAAATATAGATTCTACTAGCATTGATTGACAACCCATTGACCCAATGAATCCTCACCCTTGCTTCATTGATTGTCACTATCAAGTCACTTCCGAGATCAAGGGACACAAGGAAAGTCTGGAAAGATTGCTATGATAGGATTGGTCGAGGTGGCGACCACTTCATGCATAAACTCCGTCTCGGTTCGCCTTCTGATCCGTGCTTGGCGTTTATTTTACATTTCGCGTTGCCAGTTCTAGAGCTCACGTTCAGATTTTCACGACTTATCATTGTCGCTTTCATTTCATCCCACGCTTCAATTATACGCGAGTGACAGTGTCACAGCCATTGGCTTGTATACTTCACTACACTAGGTACATTGGGGAGCGGTGAGCTGTCCATGCGGCCGTTTGAGATTTACCAAATCATCAACAAAGAACCAGAATACTGGAACTCGGAATAACTCATTGCAGTCACCACCACCTCTCGGTAATCAGGTCACATTCGGGAAAGTTGTTGCACATTGTCGTATTGGAAAGCTGGAATATCGTATAGGGATACCTCATATCGGATTGTTGGCGCTTGCAATGGGAAGACCTACGACTACATGATATCTTGAGCATGGCTCAGAATTTCAACAACAACCATGGGGCACCTCATGGATCCCCACAATCGCACCTACCAAATGGATATGAAGACCTTATGGGTTCTCTGAAATCGCCTGGGCTCGCCGGGCCTGCAGCGTCTTTTCAACAACCGGGTTTCGCACCTCCACAGTGGTCAATGCTGAATTGGCAGCAGAATCCATCGCAGGGAAATTTTCCATTCAGCATGCCTTCGCAGATGTCGCCTGTTAACCGGATGTCTTGGACGCAAAATGGTCATGAGGGGTACGTTCCATTTTCCCAGGAGGATGACGATGAATTATTCACCGTTGACGATACCGACTTGGTGGGGCAAAATGGCCAACAACACTCGAGCTCAGGCGTTGGTACCTCGGATAGTATACGTGTTTCACAGAGTCGCCAACAAGTGCGATCAGGACAGCTTATCAGCCTGTCTCCGTCTTCGCCACTGACCTTACCTCCTCCACAAGTGCAAGTAGGAATAGCTCCTGGAGTGGCAAGAGCCCCGACATCGCCAAAAGCAAATAATGCCGCTACTACTGCTCGTGCCGCAGAGCTCAGAGCTAAGTTACTTGCGAGTCGAGGGCCGAAAGCAGCATCGAGGCAAGCAAGTCCAGCCGTCAAGATCAACGAATCCAACGATGCAAAAAAGGTTGAGCTTCATATCACAAAAGCTAACGGGGAGCCACAGTCGGACATCAGACACCAAGCGACTTCTACTGCTGCATCAACACTCACGTTGCCTAGCCAGAAGAAAGACAACAAGCCTAACCTGCATCCGCTCTTGACGTCCTCAACAAACACAGGGACAAGTCTCAACGGCGCAATTGACAACCTCATGGCCGATGCCAGGAACGCAGTGGATATTCCCAAGCAGGAAACTCCTCTGGCGAACGGCAAACATACGGGGGTACAGCTCAGTGGAAAATCAACACAGGCTGGTATGAATAGTGTCAACCAGACTGGGAGTATCACCCAAGAGCCAACACCAGCCATGAGCAGGAATCGTTCGGCTTCCGACTTGTCTGAACCTGGGGAAATTCGAAGTGGTGCAGCCACACCGATGCCTGCTGAACAACCAGAGTCATCAAAGCTAAGCGACAACAGCAAGGCCATGCAGGACAACCAAGACAAGGAAGAGAAACTCGCACGGCAGAACGAGGTCAACAAGACATATCAGCCCCTCAAGAAACCCAAAGCACACAAGACAGAACCCAAAGGTTCACAAGCAAAACCCTTGCCCGCACCCAAACAAATACCAGCCCAACCGCCAAAGCAGAGTAGGAAGCCCAGCTTGGAAAAGAGGGTAGGGGACTACGAACGACCTCCAATACGTGAAGAGTCACTTCGGGAAGAGCACCGGGAGCGAGCCAAAGATTATGATCGTAGGGACGACTATCGGGAGTCCCGCCGAGCTACGATCCCCGAAGCATACCCTAGCCCCTACGATCTTGAGCGTGACGTCGCGGCTCGTAGGCAAAAACTTTCTGAGGATAATTCGAGGAGAGCGGCTGAATACAAGAAGAATCTAGACGCTCAGAGAGCCCGTCAGTCGGCCTTGGACAAAAGCAAATCGTCGAAAGAGAGTCAGCCTCGAGAGGCTGGATCTAAAAGGCCGGCCCAGTCCCCTGTAGCAGGCGCAGACCGCAAGGATTCCATCATGTCTGAAGCTCCTACCAATACTGAGATGCAAACTGACGATTCGGGAGACGGTCGACATGGTGTTGATACCGTCATGCTTTCACCTCAAGCACAGCCTGTCGAAGGCAACGAGGACGTCAATGATTGGCTTGAGTTGACTGATTTTTATGACGAGGAGTATCGCGAGAAACGACTGGAGCTTTTTCGGAAGAAGAAGGCATTAGATGTCCAGCGGGAAGAAATCGAGCGTGAGGAGCAAATGCAATTCCAAGAGAGGACTTTGCGAAGCCGAGCCCACTCCATCTTGCCTAGCGCTACGACTTCGCCAGCGACGCGTCGTCCATCCACGGTCAATATTCGAATGCCACCCCCACCACTGCCGCTCAAGCAAGCTAACAATGATACTGGTATCAAGATCAAGGACTCGGCATTGTCAGCAAGTTTACCCGCATCCCAAGCATCATCACCCATGTTAAAGAGGCAGCATGCTGAAGTTGATACAGAGATAAGTCCAACTCAGTCCGTGGACAAGCGGGCACGACTAGACAACAACGGGCTTCCCCTGGATGAGCGACCACTAACATACAATGCAAGCGTGAAAGGCGAGAGAGCCTCCGTCAAGGGCGAACCTGTGCCACTGGAAAACCGGATGTCAAGGTATGACGACTGGCCACCTCCTCGTGGACGTCCTCGAAGCAGATCGCCAGAATTCCGCCGTCGTAGTCTGAGTCCTCGTCGCCGACGCTACTCGCAAGAATACTCGCCAGGACCACCTCCTGGTTACTTCCGGGACTACTCGACTGGCCCACGAAGAGCCAACGAGCAACGCACATGCTTCAACTGTGGGCAGCAGGGCCACTATCACGGCCAGTGTCCGGAGCCTCGACGCGACGGTAGGGAATACCAACCGGCGCCTAGACGCTACGAGCAGTACAAACCGCCGACCTATGTTTCGCCCAACTACCTCGGGAAGAACCCGCAGGCGAATCCGCCGAAGACGCGTGTGAACTCGGTTTCGAAGATCGAAGAGGTGTGATGCTGCTTATCTATTGATGATTCTCTCACCACAAGGGCAAGCCTGCAGTCGACGATCTGTATGCATTTTCCTTTCTAGCTTTTACCATCTCATCATATGATGAGTTTTCAGATAGCTTGCCTCCTCTATTCCTGGCTACCTTTTACAAAATGTTTGTAATTTCGATAGATACCAGATACCTGCAATACCAAAACAAAAGCCAAAACGTGAAGATGTGCAACTGCAATCCCACGCTCATGCGTGCAACGTACTCCTTTTGACATCTCTTCCTTCTCCCTCTGTGAGTGTAAGTGTTGTGTACTAAAATTCAATCTAGGTTAACCGTTATAATTACTAAAGGGCCTTGGTAAACTAGAAGAGATTTTCTTTCATATTATTCTTTTCCATATTAGCCATCATTTATCAAATACTATCGCACTACACCCAAAACACGTGCAGATGACCCAATTCACCTCACATCATCCAACAAATCATCGTCTTTCCTCCCCATGGCCTCCACATTCCTCGCCGGATGGACCAAGCGAAACGGTATCGACGACGACGGCGGTTCGAGCCCCGGCAGCCAAGAAACCCTGACCACGAACACCGGCGCCACCGTCACAGCCATCAGCGGCCCATAGATCTCCGCTTCATCCGAAGCAGCCAAGGTATTCCCCGTCAAATAAGCGGATAAATCGACATCGATCTCGCGCAGCCCTCGCATCGAGGCCATTTCTTTCCAGACGCTGTTCCACGTCCAGCTTTTTCTGGGCAGCTCGTCGCCAACTTCGGGCCAGAGATCGTAGCCGAAATGCCAGGTCAGGTGGACCTTCTGGATCGCGTTCCAGCGCTGGGAGGGCAGTGCTGGAACGAGGGCGAGGTAGGCGTCGAAGGAGCGGAAGTCGAAGAGGTGGTGGCCGTAGAGCGTGTTGATTAGTTCGGAATAGCTGGGTTTCTTGTCAATTCGTTACGATATCGCCACTTCAACAACTTCCGAGGTTCGGCTTACACTCTTCGGCAGCTCTGGAGCAGAGGCAAGAGTCGCTGTTGGCGAAAGTTCGCTTTCTCCAATGATGGGAGTATTACGTTCCACGCTTCACCGGCCGAGCACCTGTAGTTATATTCCATCCCGCACGTGTGCCAGCATTTGATGAGTTGGAGTGGTTTGCGCTTGTTCTTGGTGACGTGGACGACGTCTCTACCGTCGTTCAGGACCTCTTGGTATATCAAATCTCGGATCTCGGGAGGCAGCATTGTGAAGAATGGCGATTGAAACTGGTCTGCAGCGGTTTGTTGCGCTCCTGGGGCCAGGGGCAGGGTGAGAGCCCTCTTTCGCTGAGCAGAGAGCGATCCATTTTTAGGGGCTTGAGCACGCCTGAGGCGTTTGTACAGACGCTTGAGGGGAGATGACATTGTATGTATAAGAGTACCCTTGGGGAATGATGGCTGTCAGGGTGTAACAAGGGCGACTGTGAAGATCTTACGGTGTATCGAAGCTGTTGTTCTCTCGATTGATGGGGCCCACGGGGTTCTTATTGGAGAGACGTCTAGGGTGTTGAACGATCGTCGGTATAGACTGTATTCAGTCATGGTCTCTGATGACTGACTTTGTACGGCGTGTCGTTTGCTACATGCAAAGATATTGAGAGGCGAAGTGGTGAAGATCTACAGCTGAGACCCAGATCGGACTAGCGTAGAAAGCTAACTCACAAAAACGGAGCTAATTATCTCTACGTAAAATATCTCGCGGTAAACCATCACTCGGCCTATACTTCCAATGACCTGGCATCACACTTCACCAACTTATCTCGCGGTAGCCAGCCGAATTCTTTCCGATTTCTCATAGCGAAGTTCAGTCTCAGTCGGCCTAAAGAAGACGAATATGTTTGATTCTTCCTGTTGGCTTAGAGGAGGCAACCACCCACTGCACGTTCGCTTGCATCGACAACAACGAAACATTGAAGTATAGGATCAGCCCCTGTCATGGCGTTTTCCATAATTGCTTTCTTGACCATATCAAAGGAGCAACGGCGTGTATGAAGCCTTTCAAGGACTTGGTACAATATCTGTGGATAACCTCTCCACCGTGCCCGTATCTACATAATACTGTATTTACGCACTTTCGAGTCATCTTCGAGATCAATCGTCAAAAGCAATTAATTAAAGGATGCTGGCAGGCCACCGGCATTGGCTAGTGGATGTAGTTCAAGCCGAAGGATATTTTTGTATATCACTAATGCGATTGTGGCTTTGAGCCTGTGCTTTCGGTTCTAAGGAGCTCTTTCATGAATATCCAGATATGTCATCTATCAATGTGACTAATTAAATTCTGGGAAGAAAGACCTCAAAATGTGAAGCGAATGGAAAGTCGCACATCGCATATTTCTCACAACTTTCATGACCCAAACGTAAGGCTCCCACTCCCAACAGGCCCCGCTGTATCATCAAGGATAGTAATCTCGGTTTCGAACCACCCACGCAGGTCATCAAAGAACCCCCTTATCCCTTCTAACGTGTCGGCTAATATTAGCCATGTCAAGTCTTCCCGGGCGAGTGGTCGACTAATCCTGAGATAGAGTTTCTTTTCAGACCATTCAAAATTGGGTTGCGATACGTGTCCGTCTCCATGAGCCGCGGCGACAGTCCGGACGATGCTGTATTGCGCTTTGGCAATGAGGGTGAGAAAAGTCTCATGGTATATTGGGGGCCCATATTTGCTGAATATGAGGGATGTCGTGGTGCCGGGGACTCGCATCTGGTAAGGGTCTATTGGATATTCTTGGAGACTTCTTGACAATGGTTGTTAGAAAGCTTGACAGTTTAGATTTTTAGGCTATCCTAAGGGTTTTCACTTACGGTGGTGTCGCCAATTGTTGCAGATCATGATTAGCCGGCTGCTGTGACACTGATGTTATGTTGATAAGGGGACTCTTTCTATGACTCAAGTCGAGGGTCGAAGTAGGTTCAGCAAACCCAAAGGCTATAGCTAAGGAAGACATCTTCCATACGAGCATTCTGTAAAGGACGCTTCACTCTTCGACACTAAATCTCAGACTCAGAATTGCCAAGTTCATATTGCCCGATATCAAGTCCCGTCATGGATCTTTATTCGCGCAAAGCGCGAAAGGCTGAGCTTTCGTTCTGGAGTAATTGCGCAAGACACGGACTCCGAAGGTACGGTATACGCGCATCGCGACTGGATACATAACCCAAGCAAATATCACACACGGGTATAATAGTCGTGCATGCATTTGGGAACCCAAGAAAACAGGACCATCATATAGTCTCAAGACCCTAGGCTCGAAAGTGTGAGAATTTCTTCAAGGATGGAGGAGTTGCAAGAAACATGGCAGATAGCAAGAAAAACAAGGAAAGGACTTCCTCTTACCAATCCTGCACTTCAACGCAGGTTCCGAGCTCCCAGGATGACGTTCTGTTCCTGACTTATTCAACATTAGGTTCCTGGGTTTGCGTAGAGTAGCAAGCGCTATCTGATGACAGCACGCGCAAACTCGTGTTGGATCAGAAATCCGAGATGACCCTAAGACTGTTGCTCAAGACCACGTATCTCGTCGTCATTGACATTCTAATATAAAGGTCGGAGAAGCATTTAGCTGCACTGTGCGTGAGGGCTATGTATTTTGGAATAATCATGGCTACGCTGCAGGCCTCCGCGATGGAATCAAAACATCTCGATAGCAGAATGAAATGCGGATTCGCATAGAACTACGGAACATGAACTTCTTTTTGAGTGTCTGCAAAAAAAGTTAGACGAGATCGGGCAAATTATCACTTTATCAGCACCGTGGAGAAGTGTTCTATACATGGATACCGCAAAAGAAAGTTCTCCTTCCTGCTGAATCGTCGGAGTGCCTACCTAGTAGACAATTCTCCGCTGCAGGTATAATCGATTTAGAAGGAGAAAATGAATATGAAACAAGGGCCACCGGAGAAACCTTCGGCATATTTGTCTTCAGTGAAACGTAGAGATAACGATATAATTGCCCCAAGACTGGTGACCATTTGTCTATCATGAGTGTACCATGTTTACTTGCATACTTGATAGGACAATTACAGACTCCATATTGATCAGCGTACCACAGTGCTTCGAAAGCACGTAGGTAAGAGGCATCACAGATCTGGAGCAGGACCGTTCAAGTCTGTTGTATCGACGGTCTTTTTTAATCCATGCAATTGCAGGCTCAGGCTCATGTTTGTAACGCGTCTATAAACGGCTAGCGCCTATTCTAGCGGACGTTAACGGGTGCGACTGCTATTGGCATACAACACCTTTCCATGTACTTAGCTAAGATAGCTAGAGAACGATATCACTCGGTCCTTTAGCCATGAATGCGACCGAATCAACACCGAAAGATCCATCGTTACATGCTTCACCCACCACTCCCGCTTAACGGCCAACCATGCTCGCCTCAGGCTTCACCAGCGCCCCCGTCTCCCAGTGTCTCTTCTTCGGAGTCATTGCTTCGTCAATCCTTGTTAGTATCACGGATACGAAGTACCTTTTCTACATACAAGTCGTCCCACACCTATGGAAATATAAGCAGCTATGGAGGCTGTTGACATGGCAGGTAAGTCTGTTGAGGTCTTTCGATGGTCGACTTCGCTCATACCATTATACTAACGAATGTATTATAGACATGCTACACAAACTCCACCGAGCTGCTCTTCGCCGCCATGACACTCTACCACCTCCGCATCATTGAAAGACTCTGGGGTTCTCGAAAATTCGCCGTATGCTTCTGGCCCATCCCACCTTTCCTCCTTCACGCAACCTAACCCAGATCTAGTCATTCCTCACAACCATACTTCCACCAACACTCCTACTCCCACCTCTACTCACCACCATACTACGCCCCCTTACATTCGGCGCCTTCAATCACCTCTCCGCAGGCCCCACCCCCCTCATCTTCGCCCTCTTAGCCCAATACCACGCCGCCATACCCACCGTCTACAAATACCGCATCGTCACCTCCGAAGCTCCCTCTCAACCATCACGCTCTGACGAAGGCAACGGGATGGTGTTCAGCGACAAATCCTTGACTTATTTGCTCGCGGGCCAGCTTGCGTTATCGTCGTTGCCCGGCTCGGCATTAGCAGCTGCAGTCGGCTGGATGGTCGGCGTGGCATGGAGGGGCGAGTGGGGTCCTGGTGCCTGGAGTCGATTGAGGGTTCCTGGCTGGGCTGTTGGTGAGAAGAAGGTGGAGACTGGAGAAGGGTTTGAGGGGTTACGGAGGAGGCTGGAGGGTGAGGGGAGCGGAAGCGGTGTCGATGGTAGGACTGATGGAGAGGCGAGGAGGAGAACGCTGGGAAGAGGTATACTTGACCAATTTAGAGGTTCTTTCTGAAGTCTCTGTATCATAAAAAGTCAATCATCCTACACTAGAGGCAAGAATTGCAGTGTTAGAATTGCTAAATTCCAGTTGGACACTCTGTGGGTTACACCTATCTTATGAGTGATTGGTAGACTATGTGACAAAGTCGTATAAAGCAATTATCAAAATCCCTGAAGCAGCTCCTGGTATCACATGTATATAACACAGCACTATAGACTCCTAGCTCCCATCGCTGATGCAGAAAGTACACATAGACTTCGCCATGACGAAAGGCTATAGCGTAAGGAATAGCAAAGCGTTGATCGTCAGCGCGGCTCCCATCAAAAGCTTTGTGTCCGTCTTTGATGGGCGTTTCGCAGCACTTGTGGGCTCATGACTATTGGCGCTGATGTGCTTGGGACTTGTGCACAGTAGCTGTGTGGATACAAAAGGGGTACCGGTGTACACGGTACCATTCGTGAAGAACACCAAGAGGACTGGAACCGTCCTCTTGACCCATTTGTCGTAAGTTGAGAAGTTCCCCTCGCGATAATCTTCGTAATCCCCATAGAGGGGAACGGGGAGCTGGGGCGGATTATTCGGGCATTCGGTATTATTACTCTCTCTCGTGAGATTGTGTCCTATAATGAAACTTGGAGTCAGTCTTGTTCTTACCCATTAATCAACGCCACAGTGGATGCTTACCTTGCGATTGGATAAGATTGAATGTTCCCGATGCAGCCGGTTTCGGACATGATTCGGGCAGTGTGTTGATGCTCTGGCTTAAGGAATCGCAGGCCTGCTGTAGCGACATGGTGGCACTGGAAGCGATGCTCTGTGATAGCTCATGGACGGTGCTTTGAATGTCGTTGACGCAGGCTTTGCTGAGCAGGCTGCTGCAGTCGCCGTTATCCAGAGCCTTTCCGTCAGCGCTAGTAGGCATAGTGAATAGGAAATTGCAGGTGGAGAGCAAAGGTGGTACTGGGAGAGCCATCGGTCCGTCACTCGAGGTATCTAAGTAGATTGATGAATGCAGTTGCGGTCCTTTTTGCCCACTGTAGAAGTTTTCTGATTGACCAAGAATATTCTTGACCTGCCAGACTTGGGTCGTATTGCTGGTCAACGGAGCCGTAGATGTGTTCGCCGAGGATGCAAATGGTTGTACTACCGCAGGTATTGTATATGTGTTTGATGCGTTCGGGCTCTGATAGAGGTTCACAACATTGTTGCAGTAAGCTTTCGTCAGGGAATCCGTTGCGCTGCTGGTATTGTCCATAGATTGAGCGGTTGTGACAATAGCAAAGGAGAGGGAGGCCGTCAGGTAATAAGGAAGACTGTACGACGGCATATTAGAAAGACACTGTGAAAATATTGGAAGGGTATAGATAGACAATTTTGGTCTGCGTAACAGTAATACAGAGAACAGCGTCTAAGTTCAAGAGCCAAAGATTTCTGACATGGGCTGGTCATCCTGATGATATACAAGTTCCAGAAACATTGAAACGTAGACTGAATCACGAGACAAAGCTTTGACAAGCACAAATAGATCTGAAGCAAGATACACCCTGGCTTCTCTGACATTCTGGGATCCGCCTTACTTGCGGCTGTGTGGGTTTCATATGTTGTACTGAAGGCGCAACAACGTTTCAAGAGCTGGACGATCCCCAATCAACATCAACCAAAGGCAGCATATGAACTGGCCACATGGATCCAAGGACACCAGGGGTATATACATGATGATGTTGGCGGTTGTAGATGTATAGAGGAAGACTGTACGGGTGCAAATCCAACACAAGTGCTGATAAGGGATTGAGATCAGTGTCCATTCAAATGGTTCTACCATAAGCGCACAAAGCTGGCGTCGACCCCTCAACGGATGATGCCTCACCCTTCAGTACACGATTCTATGTTTGTCGCCTTGTTGTGCAAAGGCATCATAGTCAGGGGCAAGGAAGCAGAGAAGTCCATGGATTAAGAGTGACCAATGGGACCGTAGATTAGGTCTAGCCCATCCGGCGGCTGACTCATCTAGCTTACACAATATCTCTTGGCAGGGGAGCCGTAGTCTTGTGGTGGTGTGAAAGTTGTGAACATAGGTAGTATCACCACCAAAGACTAGTCCCTGGGAGGCCGATGCGTCCGCTTTGCTGTACATGGGGCCTCATTGCTAGAATATGTCTGCGTATCCATACCATGAACGGCTCCCTTTTACTCGGACCCCTTTGACCATCCCATGATTACAGGGCATCATCAGCCCTAACCCCCAAACCGCAGTCATGAATGGGACGGGAGTAAGGAGAACCCCCTCCTCCTCGGACTATGACTCCCGTCACAGCTCGGGACTAAATGTTCAACCTTCGTCGAAAGTGCTGCTTGAAGGCTACAGGAACTTTCCTGGTGGAACGGACTCTGGTAGAGCGGGTCAGCCGCACCAGAATCAGGTATGTGTGACAGGAATTGTCAGATATAAGGGATCTCACACTCTGTACAGAGGAATGGGACGTATGCGCGAAGTTCGGACCTCCTGGATGTAGACGACCCAGTCTCAATGCACCTTTTGATGGAAACCGCCATTGGTGACAGCCAGCAGTACGGGGTGATGTCCTTTGAGGAAGCTGATGAATTGAAGAAAGAGGTCACTGTCCTATCGAGCCGAATTGAAGCAACGAAACGAAAACTGGCCATCGAAAGTAAGATTCGGGATGCATCCACGTCACTAAGTCGACTCTACAGCCTGAATGGTCGAGATAGCATGCCGGATGGTCTTGAAAAACCTACGCCGAAAAGACATCGTCGTAGCTTTACCAGTAGGAGCAGCGGAAGCGATGTCCTGAACAAAACAGACGATGAATTGGCGGCCAGTACGGAAAAGTGCGAGGATCTGGCGCAAGAGCTGTGGAGGCTGGAGAAGCGATTGCAGATTTCGCAGAGGAGCCTGCTTGAACATACAGCTGGGGTTCTGCAAATGACGCACAAAGGCTTTGTGGATAAGGATGCGCCATTGCAGCCGGCAGAAGGCATGAATGGTTACACGGATGGCGCTCGCGAGCTACCAGTACTCGACATCGCCAATGATTTCGATGACACTAGCTTCTATCGAACTCTAGATACACTATTAGGACCTAGCGACAATCATATGAACGGTCACGTTGCTGCAGCCTTCGAGCAACAGACTCAATCTATTCTTGAAACAGAGCGGAAATTATGGGACCTCAATCGGCGACTGAGAGATTCTATCGCGCAAGCGAGTTCAGGACGTAAAATGCTGCCACAGCCTCCCGCTCCACAATCTACGGATCACAGAGAACCAGAAGCATCGCTACAAGGGCAGATAGAATATCTGGAAGCGGGTCTGGATACTATGCAAAGGAGCCAGGTTGACACGCTGCAAGGATACAAGCAGTCCGCCTATGCAGCAGAGGAAAGGCTTGAGGATCTAAATACTCAACTCCACGGAATCATCACCCGAAGCAGCAATGAACCTAACCCACAATACCCACTTCCACCAGACGTGTCCGGGAAAAGTCCAGAAGCACAAATAGCGTTTCTTGAAGGCGGTCTGGATGCTTTAGAACAGAGTGTCCAGAGAATGAAGGACGAAAGTCAGAATTTGTCTTCCACATGTTTAGACCACGAAGAGAAGGCGGGCCAGTACGACGGTACGATGCAAAGCCTTTGGTACAATCTCGTTGCTATCGAAGAAGAGTGGAGGCAGCAGAGTCAAGGCCAAAAGGATGGATCGGATGCGCCAAAGGAGACTTTCTCACTTGAATCCTTTGCCTCGAAAGTCCAATCGCTGCACAAGCGCTCCGCAGGTCTCCAGGAACAGAAAGATATTTTAGGCCGGCAGGTACAGCAGCAAAGAGAAGTAAACAGCAAATCAGACACCGAGAAAGATACGCGGCTAGCTGAGCTTGACAAAGAGCTCGAACATATCAAGGAGAACCTTGCAGCAACAAGCAAAGAACATGCAAGTAAAAGTGATGCGCTCAAAGTCCAGCTTGCTGCGAGTGACGAAGCTAAGGGCCAGCTCTTCTCTGAGATCCAAGATAAGCACAACACTATATCGGATCTCGCAACCCAATTGCAGACTGCGATCGTGAATCAGGAAAATCATGCAGCCAAGGCCGAGAGCCTAGAAGAGACCGTTCAGGCAAAATCAGCGGAAGCTGACAGAGCGCGAAACGAGATGCAGGGTTTGGAAGGAGAAATGGTTCGCCTGCAGACCGAACTGACGGTTGCGAGAGCAGAGCTCGACGGAGCGTATGGAACCCGAGCTCAGCGGGCAGCCGAAGTTGCATCTCATCCTGCTTTACTGCAAGAAATCAGCGATCTCAAAGAGCGTAATAACACGTTAGAAGCCACAGATAGCGGTAATGTGGAGCTGAATCAACGCGTGCAAGCTCTTCAGAAAGAGCTTTCCGAGACGATCGGCGAGTACGAAGTCATGACCAAATCCAGCATCGAATATGAAAAGGAACGGGAGCGTCTAGAGGTCATGATCGACGGGTTGCGCGATCGCTGCGAAACGCTAGAGACCCAGCTGAGCGACGAGAAGGTCAAATGGCTTGGTGTCAAGAGTCCTGGACCTCCGGGTAGCAGAGAGTCGATGGGGGCAAATAGTACAAGCACATCCGTATTGAAGACCGAATTCAAAAAGATGATGAGGGAGACAAGGGCAGAGAATATGAAAGCATTGAGAGTGAGTTGATCTTTCGTCCCCATCTTTGAATTTTACTAACTGGATTTGAAGTTTGAGCAGAACGAGCGTCGCAAACTTGAGGCTCAGGTGCGGACTCTGGCGAGAGACCAAACCCCTGGAAAGTCTTCTTTGAGTCAAAGCATGACGGCGCAGTGAGCGATGAGATTAGCATAGCGACTGGTTCGACTCTATTGGATTTTCGCTTTGGAAAGTTGGATATATGCATATATGAGTTCACACATCGAGGCACTCGGTTACACATACTTGTGGACATCACTGATATTTACGGAAAAGGTACATATGGAAGTCCCTTTCCAGCGAAGAAAGGGAAGCCTCTGATCTGCATCCAATTCGGTCTTTCAATATCCTTTGACCGTGGATGTTTACATTGAAGTATTCTGGTCTCGCTGATGGCGACGCTTTGGGTAGTATTGGGACGGCTACAGGGTCACTATAAGAAAAATTCACTGCAGTAACGGTAGTGTGCTCAAGACAAAGGACCCTTCAGGGCTGATATAGCTTTGGGTTGCTCTATACCATAGATGCGAAGGAGAGAATCCATGCCCAAAGAGATCCAACTCAAGTCTCGATATGCCAGAAATCCCGTTTCGGAATTTATGGTATCCAATGATTTCCCTCCACTTGCCACATTCTATGAAAGCTAGCCTTGCTATCAGTGTCGCTCCTGCCCTACATGGAGCACACTCACCATCGATGTCATGCTCGCATACTTTTCTGCATTCTAAGCTGACTTCGCTCAGTATCTATCTCATCAAGCATCAACAGTAACAGGCACCGCTAGCACAACCCAGAATGCCACCCTCCTCAGATGCTCGCTCCCCACTTGAGAACACTACGAATGGACTGACTCCATCAACATGGGGCGCAACAGCCAAGACAGGCCCTATTCTTCGCCACAAACGCAGCAACCGAGCCCTCCATCCATGGCTCGACTCATCAGAGAGCTATCCGTCACCCCACAGCTCCATCTACGAAGCTTCTCTCGTCGATTCGATCACCGAGCACGTAAGCTGGCATGACGCCAAGGACTGGACCTTCGCCCCTGCAGCAGAACAACGCTTTTCAACATTGCCGAACAACGAGCGTGCATCATGGGAAGATACCGTAATAGACTCCTCCGGCAACGCGGTCCCAGCCTCATTCCTGCAAGGAACACCTTCGCCAAAACACCACACACCGCACAAGCTCTTCCCAATCACAGAACAAAACTCCCTCGCCACCTTACGTCCCGGCCCCTCCATCTCCACCCTGAAAGACCACTCATCAAAATCCACCATCCGCCCCCTCTCCCCAGGCCTCAACGGCAAAAAACAGAAATCGTTCTCCACATCCAACCTCCCACCCGATCCCCCAGACCTCAGATCCACCCCCTCACCCCCACCATCCCCTCAGGAATTCTACACCCCCATCTCACCCCATCGCCCACCGCCAGAACGCATGCCCACGCCCCCCAACCTTCCAAGATTCAACACCCCCGCCGCAAGCGCCTACCGCCTCCCTCCCCCCACCGTCCGCTTCCGAGACCGATTCCGCTCGCCCACGCCGGCGGAGCGCGAATGGACGATGCAGACTGTAGCTCTGCCTCGCGGCGTGGTGATGAGAGGCGAAGGTGGAATCTTGGTCCGAGGGAAGTTCACGCCGATTCGAAGTGGGCATTTTCCACCCCAGCGACAGCAGCATGCGCTATTTAGAGTGGGCGACGCTGGATCGCATCATCGGAGTGGTGCGGCGAGGGAGCGGTCGTCTGCGAGACCGGTGGTTGGGGATGGACATGTGCGTTTTGCGGGGCCGAGGGTGAGGCGGCAGGGTGCCGGTGAGGAGGGACCTGTGCCGGTTTCGGCGGTTGCAGGTGGGGTGACGCGGAGTGGGGAGAAGAAGAGGGGAGGGAGGTCGGAGAGGGTGTTGGCGAGGTTTTATTGGGTCGTGGGTTGTTGTGGGGTTTGTGAGAGGTGGGAGGCTTCGGCTGCGAGGGGGAGTGGGAGTCAGAGGGGGTTTGATGGGGGTGTCGGGGTTGGGGAGATGCCTTTGTTTGTTGGTGGCTTTGATGCTAGGGAGCGGTGAGTGGGATGGAGGAACGGGGTCAATGTGGATACTTGGATTGGGGCTGGTGTTGTAGGATGGATCTCGATTGGAAAGTATCCTTGATTAAAGAGTCTTTTGCGCGATGGATTGGGGAGCGTTGGCTCTGAGATTCATAGGCATTGGAAACGCAGTCGAGTAGATGGCCAGAGGAGAGCATTCTCGATTATCAGACATCCTCTCTTTTGTCTGTTGTGTCTACCACCGCGAACAAATACATTCTATGCCATGCTCAAGGATATGGATACAGGGCCGCGAGTATCTAGGATTTGATTTATAGCTGTACAAGTGCCTTTTTTTCTCGAATGGGCCTAGGAGTGCTGTGGTGACCTTGGCTCTCCCTCAGGCTTCCTTGTGGGATTGTTCGAGCTTGACGGTCATCTCAATTGGCGGAAGAGTTTTGGTGCGGCGCATTGGGTTGCGCAGTGGGAGAGGTGGAAGACTGGATTAGGATTGAATGTCAGCTGTTTGTGTATAGCTTATATGGTGATTTATGTTGGAAGGTAGTCTGTCACTGCTGCTGGTTGGGATTCCAATAGTAACGGAACCCTTTGGAGGGATTTGCAGTTTCAGGGGATAGAGCGGACTCACACTCCTCCACGCAATCTTCCTTGGGTCCCTTGTGGTCTGGGTTCTGGTGCTGCCTCGTGACGCGGTCGGCGCACTCGTCGTAGTGGTGCTTCAGGGACGCGCATTGAGCTGATTTGGAGCATTCTGTAGTCGTTACGTGTCAGTAAATTGTGCCATTGAATGTTGGGGAGCTGGAATGTGAGCATCTGGAGAGATGCAGCATCAATTGGTGCGAGGGTAGTGCAGTCGAGCTTGGAACCGGGGGGATACTATTGCAGGTAGGAGAAGTCCTGCAAGGACGTGGTAGATGGTAGCAATTTGGATAGCTTCTTGCACATTTCACCATGCAGGAGGTCAGGAAAGCCAATGGCGTACCTTCTTGCAGCTTTGGGAATGGATCCTCAGGCTCTTCCTCTTCTTCTTCTTCTTCCTCCTCCTCTCCTCCCTCGTCGTCACCTCCCTCATCACTACCCTCTCCACCATCTGCATCACCATCCTCTTCCCCTCCCTTTCCCTCCGACTCTTCCTTATCGTCGTCACCTCCCTCGTCTGCTTCTTCCTCTTGTGGGGGCGTCTCGGCGTGTATTTCCGTGAAGGACAGCGAGGCGTAGATATCTGATAATATGTCGGAGAGAGCCATTACGGTGGTAGGGGCGAGCGGACTGTCACCGCTACAGCCGAAAAGGAATTGGGGCTTTGCTGCAATGGATTGCTAGGATTGGGGTTGGGGAAGGAGAAGAGTTGAGGTATTAGGGTTTACGGGAGGCTAGGATTGGAGTGATGTGATTGGCTGAAGCGTTGGAAGGAGGACTTTGATGATTTCCCATGGATGCGAAGCATTATCCATTATCGGCACTACAGATGGCGTTACAATATGTTGTATCTCGTGATTAATAATGTTTCGTGCCATTGCATCTAGGGTGAGGCAGCTTGCGTTACATCTCCTTGAATGCTTTCCAAGCAGAATGAGTGCGCTAAAGCCTGTTACATACCTAACCCAACTTAGGTTACTAAGGATACAACTCTGCGTACCCTCCAAGCTATGAAAAGCGTTCAGTCACTCCCTTTTCTTGTTGTCTGCAGTATACATTGAGATGTTCCGCGAATCTCCACCTATTAGCCAGTCAAAAGCTCTGACCCAATTCATCGCCAAATGTCTCTCTGTTCTTTGAACTAATCACCGGCCCTGTTGAGAGACATGGATGACGAATGCTGGCCAACTGCCTTTCGCAATAGAGATAGTATCCTGGACTATCTATGATCTTGAGCACTGTGTTTTGACAGTATTGTCAATCCGATCAACTTATCACGCATCTATTAGATAGTATACGGGACAATGTGAACCTTGAGACATCCGATCATTGAATCAGAAGATTCGGTTAATAGAGCGTAGAAAAGCCATACACAAGCTCTGTAGAAAGAGATTTTGAGCAACAAGATGCTCGAAATCTGAGAGCATGGTCAGAATTGATGGTCTGAATTACCACGGACTAGACCACAAAATCGCTATAGGATCAGCTTTAGTAGATTGCATACATGGTTGGAAGATATATCAAGAATGAGAACGCGCTAGGCGCGCGGTTCGTAATTCATGTCTCCAGCGTAGCCAAGCGTTTCTTCCACGTTCATCAACAACGACAGTTCGTAATCTCAAACATATAAGACCTGCAAGTCTCCTGCCATTAATTATTCGGCCTCGACTCTTGCATTTCATTCCTCACCACGTCAATTATGGCTCCCTCAAATTACCCGTTTTACCAGAAGGACGAGAAAGTCCTCTGCTTTCACCATGAATTCCTCTACGAAGCAAAAGTGATAGACTACAAACACGTGGACGAAAATGACAAGAAGAGCCCGTACCAGTACCGAGTGCATTACAAGGGGTGGAAGAACACGTGAGTGAATTGTTTTCTGTACGGGGTAATCACTGTTCTCTCTGTCGTTTTACAATTGCCAATGCCACCCAACACCCAATGTGGGTGGAAGGATAGTGCCTTTTCGAATATTCCTTCCCACGACTTTGGTCCTACTCCAACCTCCTTCGTCCAGAGATTCCGTACCCTGATCCCTCCCAAAATTCCTACCCACCAGAGCAATCTTTAGTCTCGTATAGAGCGTACTCTCCTTTTACATGGTGGACCATGTCTCAACACCCGCTCCTACGTATCCTTCCATACTCTTGCAAGCTGGATGCCAAGATTTTGTTCTGGCTGGTCAAGTTTCGAAGTTTCATACATACGCTACCATCGTCCGATACCTCTTGCTGGTTGTGCCTCGATCCCCCGCACGTCAATTTTGTTCGTCTTCGCTGCTCAGGCCCCTATATGTACTCAGACACCGTCGTCATTCTTGCTAGCTGCTCTTCATTTTTGCAGTTATCACCATCTTCATGTTGTCGCCCAAGACGTTTCACCAGTATCCGCCACAAATCAACGATCCAAACCTATCTTCATCTTCACAAAATCAGAAAGAAAGCATGCTCAGCACATATTGCTGATGCATCTGGAAAATGGCAGCTGGGACGATTGGGTGACTCAAGAGCGCATTCGAAAATTCACCGAAGAGAACAAGGAGCTTGCTGCAAATCTCAAAGCAGAGATGGAGAAGCTACACAACCCACCGAAACTGAAGGCTGCCCTTGCCAAGAAGAAGGCCGCCGGCTCTGATCTAAGCTCGACCCGTGGGAGCGAAGAGCGGCTAACTCCAGTGACGGGCCGCGGTCAGAAGCGTGGAAGGGACTATGAGATAGAAAAGGTTCGTGCTCGTTCAATTTCTACATTTTTCTTCTACTTCGAGATTCCCCAGCCCACGCCCTCGGAACAGCGAGACCGAAAGTCAAATGGAAGCACGCCTGCAAGCAATGGTGCATTGTCTGGAAACCGCCGAGTCGTATCCTTCCTAGTCACCTCTCATGCGATCTACTCATCCGAAAAATCAAAACAACAACCCCCAGTCCAGCGTCTCTGGAGCATAGATTCCTTGCTCATGGACTTCCTTTCTACCTTCGCCGCGATGACTTATGAGATCCCTGATCAAAACTATAATAGCATAGAGGGGGTTGGACGGTAAAGAGAAAGCTCAGTGACATGAGGAATTATGTGCGATACCTTCAGGGCAATTCTTTTCCTTCTTCGCTGCAAGCTCCATGAATCTTGTGCCTATAATTCAGTAGCACTTGATGGCCAGATTGACGGCCGCGCCATTTCTTTAGATATCAGGATCAGAGCAAAGCACGGTCTAAAATCGGACCCACTGGGGACACAATTACATCAGGATTTTGCAAGGACTGTAAATGCGAAGCATCTGCATTTGAATTGTTGGCAAACAGGAGTTAAAACATGATCAAGATTACTGACAATAGACCTATGCTTAAGCAGGAAGAATCCTTTCACCAGCGTCCAGCTATACATATTCCGGTCCCCGACCGCCTAAAAGCACTACTTGTCGATGACTGGGAATATGTCACGAAGAGCCTCTCGCTGATACCCCTGCCAGCCGAGCATTCAGTCAACAAAATAATAGACGCCTACTTCGAGGAGGAGAAGGGTAAGCGTCGTCTCGGATCTGCTGAGGCGTCGATACTGGAGGAAGTAATATCTGGGACTAAAGAGTACTTCGAGAAGTCTCTCGGCAAGATACTTCTTTATCGCTTCGAGCGCCAGCAGTATTTCGAGGCTCGTCGGAAATTAGACGCCGGACGAGGCGTATGGGAAAATAAGGCCATAGGTGATGTGTATGGTGCAGAGCATTTGGCTCGTCTCTTTGGTACGTGTAGTTCTTGATTGGGGCTTTAGCTAGCAACGACTTCCAGCTAATGCAGTAATCATACAGTATCCCTTCCTGAGCTAATTGCTCAAACCAATATGGATGAACAGTCAGTGAAAAAGCTCCGGGATGAGATCACAAAGATGACTTCGTGGTTGGGCAAGAACTCTAAACGCTTCTTCACTGCTGAATATGAGGCAGCGACTCCAGAGTATATTGAGAAGGCTCGTGGCGATTAGAATGGTGCCATTGACGATGTTGGGCGGACGCTGCTACTCTTTCAATATATACTACTCAGGATATGTTTTTCAGGTTATGCAGCTCTATCATAAAAGCCACTAGCCCCAATACAGTTCATCTCAATACCGACTCTCATTACTCGGCTTTCAAATTCGGATAAGTTTTCTCATCGCGATTTGTTTCGCGCTCAGATGCTAGGAGGTGCCTAGCGGTCGAGAAATTAAGCCGATGTCTACGGAGAAAGGCATGCTAACCAAGAATGACGCGGAGGAATATAAGATATCATATTGATGGATCAGAAATTTGAAAGAAATGGCGATGATGAGAGTAACGAAAACTCGCTGTATGGATCGCAAGATCTTGATAAAGAGAAGGATATATTGTATCGTCGAGCGAATAGCGATCCCCTGCACCGATACATTCCTCCAGTTATGATACAAATAGTAGCTCCTCAGCGCTCAAATCTTCTCCCCAACCAGCTCATAAAGGGGATTTGAAGATAGGGGTTTTCAAAGACACGGGTAAGGGGCAGATCGTGGACATGGATAGATGAAAAAAGAATTGAATTATATACCTCAGGCAGGATTGCCTCAACGATGTCGAAACAAGGTACACGTGGCCTAGCTTTACCTCTCTTGTTCTTTAAGTTCGCAAAGTGGATACTGTACTGTTCCTAAAGGTTAGATTCATGTCTTATGAGTTTATCTTTTTTGACTTTTCCTATAACCCAGTCTCGATACGTACTATCCTACAACATATCCACTCAGACCTCGCTCCCCCATCCCCATCCCCATCCCCATCCCCATCCCCATCCCCATCCCCATCCCCATCCCCATCCCCATCCCCATCCCCATCCCCATACCCATCCTCATCACATACGACAACCAACATAGATCTCCAAGCTAGTGCACAATACAACATCCTGGTATCTTACGCGGAGAGTGCGACAGTAGGACAGTGAGAAGTCCTATGCAAGCGATATGGTGTTTGCATCGTCATTGCACACTAAAGGCTCATTACCATACTAGGGCTTGTATTCGGTGACTGCCGTCAGCTGTCATGGCTATGTTTCGACGTGATGAAGATGCTATAGAGTACTTATTAAGGAAGGGGTGCAGGCGGAGATTCATTAGTGATTATGGCCGAGAATTTGTCAATCGTGAGGGATAGAAAGCGAAAAGGTCGTGATCTATGCAGTTGTTACCGGGAACGCCATTCAGGAAAGCACCTTTCATCGACAATCCGAAGATAACCACAGTGAGTGTCGTTGCCGTGAGCCCACATCAATGCTTATTGAGAGCCAGCAAAACCTACAGGTACAAGAAACATCGTGATGATAGATATGTACAGACCATTCCCATGGCTCTCGATCCCCGCCCTCTCCGCATCAGCCTACTCACCCTTCAACTTCTCCTGCACAACGCCAAAAGCGACGTCCAACATGTCCAACTCCTCCTTCATATGGGTCCCCTTCAAGCCCGTTGCCACGCTTGCGCTGGGGTTCCTGCCGGCGTACATGACGTGTTTCCGATCATGGTGCGCAGTCTCGTTCAACAAGGTCTCGATCCTTGGCTGCGTGAAGCTCCACGCACCTGCATTCAATGGCTCTTCCTGCGCCCAAACGATGGTTTTGGCATTGGGATACTGATCGAGGTTTTCCCGGAGTTGTGCCCATGGGAACGGGTTCAACTGTTCGATACGGGTGATGGCGGTCTTGTTGTGCTTGTGCTGGGCACGGTGTTTGTGCAAAGCGACGTAGACCTGGCCTGTGCAGAGGATCACGCGATCAATTTCTTCCGGCGGCGCGATGTCGTTGGTTTCGTGAGCCGGGTCCGGGATGATCCATTGGAAATGTGATTCGCCGGTAAAGTGTTCGATGGGAGAGCGGGCTAGGGGGTGGCGTAAGAGGGACTTGGAAAAGAAAAGAATCAAAGCTGTTAAACTGAGTTAGTCTCAAGATTCAATCAAGGATAGTTGCACGGACGTACGCTTTCTGAACTGACGGTTCATCTGCCTCCGGAGAATGTGGAATAGATTTGATGGAGTAGTCATGTAAGCGATCTGCATGTTGCAGTCCTGATGTTGGCGATCAAGCTTCTCTGGTTCGGGGAATATTCTAGGGTCTTCGTTGCAGAGCTGTAGGTATCGCTCCATTCTACCGGACGAATGCTCTGGGCCTTGGCCATCATAACCGTGGGGTAGCGACATGACAAGACCAGAGCGTTGCATCCATTTCACTTCTCCTGAAGCGACGAATTGATCGATAATACATTGGCAATTGTTGGCGAAATCACCAAATTGTGCCTCCCAAATGACTAGGGCGTTGGGTGACGAGAGGGAATAGCCATACTCGAAGCCAAGCCTAGGAGTTGCGTTAGTTGAGGAAGCAACCAAAAGCTTTTCCTCATGAACTTACACTCCGAATTCGCTGAGTGACGAATTAGATATGATGAAGCTACCTTGCTTCTCACTGACATGCTGCAGAGGAGTGTATGTTGCCTCGCTTTCCTGATCGTGTAGCACTGCGTGACGTTGGGAAAATGTACCGCGCTCTACATCTTGACCAGAAACCCTGACATGATGACCCTCATCGCACAGTGTACCAAATGCGAGAGCTTCCGCGGTGGACCAATCGATCGCTTTGCCCTCATCAACGGTCTTCTTCCTGCCGGCTAAAATACGTTTCAAGTTCCTATGGACATTGAACCCGTCTGGTGCGCCGCTAATCTTGTCACCAATATGCTTCAGTTTTTCCGCCGGAACACCAGTCGGTAAATGAGGCAGTATCTCCGTTGCAAGCTCTTTAGGCGATTTGAAACCGTTCCAGGCTGACGTTAGCCACTCTTTGGAAGTTGGTTGATAGTCTTTGCTGGCTTCGAAGCTATTCGAGAGCATTCCCCATACCCATTTCTTGTGCTCCTCGATATCGTCTTTAGTGAAAGACTTCTCCTTGAGAAGCTTCTCTTCGTACTTGTCCACTGCAGGCTCTTGCTCGCTGATCTTCTTGTACATGAGCGGTTGGGTGAAAAATGGTTGATCGGTCTCGTTATGGCCCTGTTTCCTGTAGCATACGATATCGACAACGACATCTTTCTTAAATTCAGCCCGCCAATCCGCAGCCATTTGGCAAATGAAATTGACGGCTTCCACGTCGTCGCCATTGACATGGAACACAGGGGCATCAATTGACTTGGCAACATCGGAGCAGTAGGGTGTTGAACGGGCGAAGCGAGGATCCGTCGTAAACCCGATCTGATTATTGACAATTACATGGATCGTTCCTCCAGTGGAATATGCTGGTAGAGCATGGAAACCCATGGTCTCGTAGACGATCCCCTGAGCAGCAAAAGCAGCATCACCATGGAGCAGGATGCCCATTGCTGAGGTAAAGTTCTTCTCATCATTGTTGTAGTGCTGGATAGCTCTGGTCTTACCCAGAACCACGGGATCTTCGGCTTCAAGATGAGAAGGATTTGCCACCAGTGAAAGCTGCACACGCTTGCCAGAAGGAGTGGGTCGCTCGAAGTTCATACCCAGATGATATTTGACATCCCCAGAGCCTTCATCACTAGGCTCTGCGCTACCGCCGAATTCGCTGAAAATTGACTCGTTCGGCTTCCTGACCACGTTACTTAAAACGTTCAGCCTTCCACGATGAGGCATGCCTATTATGATGTCCTTGACGCCAAAGTCAACACTGCGATCGATCATAGCCTTCATCCCCGGTATCAGCGTTTCTCCACCTTCCAATCCGAAACGTTTGTCATTAGGATATTTGGTAGCAAGGAAATTTTCGAAGCTTGAGCTCCAAATTAAGCGATCCAGGATCCTCCGCTTGTCATCAACGGAGTATTTGTATGGGTTGGGAATCTCAACGCGGTTCCTGATCCAGTCACATTGCTCCCTATCTGGTATGTGGATAAACTCTACGCCGTATGCACCACAGTAGAGCCTCTCACAGGTAGCGACAATTTCGCGCAGCGTCATCTTCTCCCTGCCGTCCTTTTTGAAACGGGGTAGGATACCAGGGCCCAGCGTGTATTCCGTATCGAGATCCTTGTCCGTGAATTGATAGTGGTCAAGCTCCAACTCCTTCGGCTTATGGTAGCCAAAAGCTTCCGCTTCTCCACGAATGCCCAGTGGGTCGGTCTTCGCCTTGTGATGTCCACGAGCTTGATATGCACGCACCAAGAGCTGCACTTTGAGATGGCTTGTTACGTCTGGCCCTACCGCGGTTGCCAGCCCAGCTCCTGGCATTGCCTGTGGGACGAAACTTTCCGGCATCGATACAAGGTTTGGAGGAGGCTGAAATGCTTGAGACATAGGCATGCTGCCATCTTCCATGTTCCGAAAATAAACCTGCCATGAATAGTGTACGCTAGACGGATCTCGTTTCCATTGCATGTACATTTCATCGATATAGTTGGCAGTATTGCCCTGGAGGAAAGAGTCGCTGGGATCCTGAAATAAAGTTTATAAGCTTTCAGTAATTCCGAAAGCATTGGGCGGGAGATCTATGTACCACTCCTTTGCTGGTCTCCGCGGCAGCCACAGCATAATGCCGCTGTATTGGTAGCGGAGGACTCAATCTCCTGGCTATAGGTACTGACGCGACTCTCGAAGAAACTCCGCCATGTGTCGTCCTCGTGCGGGAGCAGATACCTCTTGAGAGGCATCTGCCCGACTTGTGAAAAGAAGCGTGGAGCATTGTAAGACTATAAGCCTTGATCCTAGCGAAGAGGCATTCGTTTGGGATGTAAAGAGGTCGAGCTTCGAGAGGATGGCCTCATCCCACTGTTATCAAGTAGCATGTCAACGTAGTCAAGTGCTCGGCGGCGGCAAGTCTTCGTCCAATTCCGCTTTGCCCGTAAAAAGCGCGCCAAGGTTCCTCGGGAAAACCTTCCGTTTTCAGATGCTTCTATTCGCAGCCTAAAATGAATCTTAGATCATCTCTTTGTAATTGGCGAATATGAGATGGAGGTGAGGTATCGACTGACATGATACCACCGAGAGGCTCTGCTGCCTACAAGAAGCAAGATGGCACCCTAATCCTCTCCAAGGACAGCCAGTCGGTGTCGTGGACACCGCTGGCTCCCCCGGGTTCGAAGCCCACCCTGACACTGCCTGTTGAGAGCATCACGAGTAAGTCTGGGCTTCATGTTATTGACATTTAGAATTCACATGCAGAACGTAGATCTCCAGCAGACGCCCGAGAAAAACCCAAAGGTAATGCTCAAGATCTTTGGACAGGCGCCAGGCACTTCCGTATCCGAAGCCCATGTGTTTTCCTTCACATCAACTACTGCAGCAAGGGCTGAGGCAAATGCCATCAAAGACGCTCTCCAAGACGCAATACAAGTCGCAAAATCTAGAGATACGCCGCCAGCTGCGCAAGGGGGGGAAGCTTCGTCTGCAGCTATGGCGATGGCTGGTGCGATTACCTCTACGACAGGCTCAGGAAGCGCAACAAAATCTTGGTATGATGATGACAACCTCAAAAAAGATGTGTCTCTCCAGTTGTCATTACTCCAAGCCAATCCCTCTCTTAAGAAAACTTTTGCAGAAGCTCAGAAGACCAAGCCTGATTCCATCACGAAATCACAATTTTCAGCGCAGTTCTGGTCCACAAGAGTACCTCTTCTGCGGGCACACGCGATCGAGAAGGGTCAAAGTCGGGGAACGTATAACGTTTTGTCCACTATCAAGGAATACACTGTGGAAAACACCAAGAAGGTGGACGTCGGAAGGGAGCAAATTCAATTGATCTTCAACCTTCACCCTCTAGTGAAACGCGTATACGACGAGAACGTACCAAAGTTGAGTGAAAAGGCATTCTGGAGTCGCTTTTTCCAGAGCAGATTATTCAAGAGGTTGAAAGGCGAAAAGATAGTTGAATCTGATTCTTTGGACAATATCCTCGACAAGTATTTACATGATGAGGATGACACCGAAAGAGCGAGACGAATAACAGCCGCTCAAGTCCCGCATATAATCGATGTGGAGGGCAACGAACAAAATCACAGCCAGCGTAAGGGCAACCGATCGGACCGTACGATGCGGACAGAAACCGAGGGCAGGGTTCCTCTTTACAAGACCCTGAACGCCCTCAGTGAGAAGCTTCTTGCGCATGTCGCACCCCACGACGTCGACCCGTCCCTCCCTATTGGACTTGACGAAGAAACATTCAATTCGCTTGCCTTGCGTGACCTCCAAGGCGACGCCGAAGAGAATCGGATTATTCTGAACATCAAAGACCAAGGCCGCTTCTTCGACTCCGATAAAGAGTCTGGTGTATCAGCGAATGCTCTTCTTTACGCAAAACAAGATCCAACCAGAGTACTCCAGTCTGTTAAAGCCGATCTCTCTAAATTGGGATCCAGCACAAACCTCCAAACCGCTATTGGCGTCAATGATGCCAGCGACAGCGACGACGATGAAACGCCAGCTGCCATGAAGGGTCATGTGGGTAGCAAAGCCAGCCGATCAGCCGCCACGGCCCAGATCTTAGCTGCAATAGCAGATCGCCGTGTACGGAGCGATGACTTTTCATCCACTAGCTCCTCCCCAGGTCAAACCTCATCAACTTTCGGTCTCTCGACGACCATCTTCGACAGCCTCTCGGTCTGCCACGCAACCACCACCGAATTCCTGCAACATTTCTGGTCCGTCTTCCTCTCCGGCGACCCCTCACGCGCCATCGAAATAGCAAGTAGATTAGAGTCCTTGGATCGAGCACTGGATCGTATCAAAGCTATCGCCACCGATGCGGAGGCAGAACGGCAGGCTGCAATCAACAAGATAAAAAAACAGATACAGGAACATTTTGAGCGGACTGGAAAGCGGAAGAGGATGGAATATGAAAGTACTCCTGGAGGAGCCAAGGTTGTCAACCAACTGCTGGCACCGACGGTGAAGGCGATTGAAGTAGCGACGAGGGAGTACAGGAAGGCGTTGGCGGAACAGAGTCAGGACACTAATGGGCAGGAACCTGGCTGAATCCTCCTACTGATTGACTGTGATTAATTGCATAGCGTTGGCGATTGACTGGGGCCTGCTTTGGATTCCTAGGTTATGGGAGAGGGAAATGGATGGAAATATAGTAGAGGTAATAGAGAGTACTATATCAATGCCCGTAACGTAAATGTTTGCGCGCATAGTTTCAATCAAGAAAGACATAAAGCTTACAGAATTACCGACTGTAGCTCTCTAGACGCTCACTACTGAAGATGTATAGGTGAAACTCTCAATTTGGACGAAAGACTCTAGCGTTAAGCAAAGGCTTGTGTAGTCTTGAATCTGGTCACTTCTGCCCTACATTTGCGATGACATCGCGAAGACTTGACCATATCAGGGTATCTTTCCACGGAAAAGTGATCAAAGCATATTCAATGATTATTCCTATTCCAACAAAAGATCAACCATTGGCCCCATCCCGCAAAATACCCTTATCAACATCCAATCGTCGATTACCCACATGCCCCACCCACCCCAACGCCAAAACAGAAGGCACCACCGCCGCAGCAACAACAGCCTGAAAAACCAAAGCCTTCCTCATCGTAAAAGGGGGATCAGCATCCTTGCCTTCTTTCAAAGCATCGCTAATGACAATAAAGATACCACCAAGAAACTGCCCGCCAGCCCAACAGATCGTACTCCCGGCTTCCGGACCTACAGGCCAGGTGACTTCGACCAACCATTCCAGAGCCACTGGGACAAGACTGAAACTTGCGGCTCCTAGAAATGCGAGCATGATGTACGGAGCTGCTATCGTGCGCGTGCCGGGCGCCCAGATGAAGGCAAGATATGAGAGGGCTATTATTGGGACTGTGATTTTGATGAAAGGTAGGTATTGTTTTGTACGATCCATGATCGGAGAGGTTATAGCTGCGCTGACCAGGCCGACGAGGATGAGTATGGCGCCTGCGATGCCGGAGGTGGTTTCGGAGAAGCCGTAGGGCGTCATGATCTGTGTTAGCAGGGAGGAGATGGAGTTGAAGAAGCCGACGTAGGTGGCGAAGGGGATGAAGAGGAGGTAGAATGTTGGATTTCGGGCTAGGAGCTGGATGGTTTCGCGGAGGGAGGGGGCGCTGTGTGTGGAGGATGGCGAGACGGGCGTGGGTGGTTTTGAGGGGATGAAGAAGGAGGGGATGGAGGCTATGGTGGCGATGATGGCGACGTAGAGGGTCATGTTGGGGATCTCGGAGGCTTTGGTGGCGAGGAAGGGGTTGATGAGTTGGCCTAGTGCGCCGCCGAAGGGGTTTGCGAGGGAGGCGATGGCGGTGGCGGAGACGCGGCCGGCGGGGGAGAACCAGAGGTCGGAGTAGTGGGTCGGTGCTGAGAGGACGAAGGGCTGAGCGAGACCGATGAGGATTTGTCCAAACATTGTGAGGGCGAAGTTTGGAGGAGAGGTTTTTGTGCCGCCATAGCGGATCCAATTGCCCAGTAGGATGAGCAGCGAGGAGGTGATGATGGCGAGGCGTGGTCCACCGGTGTGGAGGGTCCAGATGGTAGCGGGGGCTGCGGCGAGGAAGGCGAAGAGGAAACCGGTGCTGAGCCAATTGATGATGCTGGGTTTTGTGGCGAAGAATTCAGATGTTGTATTGGCGACGGCGGAAAAGGAGAGCCACTGCGTTTAGGGGGTCAGTCCTTGATGTTCCCTGCCTTCTATAGCGGAAATGCTTCTGCTTACATCCCAGCTCACAACGATATTTAGAAGGATCAATTGCGTGAGCCCGAACCACCTGATCTTATAGACCCTATATTCAACATGCTGCCCTCTGTCTGCCAGCGCGACGTCTTCCCCGTCTCTTGTCACTTGTCGCGACCCTGAAGACCCTGCATGGCCTTCTTCGTCTGTATAACTCGCACTGGACTGGGATTGATTCTTCTCCTCTCCCATTTGCTCAGGACTTAAATCTGCCATCTCCATAAAGGTTTCATCGTGTTGAAGAAGACGCTCCGCTTCGTTGGATGGGTGTCTTTCTACCTCATCGTCGTACATGGCGGAAAGACATTTCCAACATCAATTGAGTCCAGGTCTCAAGGTCTCGATGCTGTGATTGTCAACGCATCTTGGTGACTCCTGAAGCTCTTCGGGAGACCCCATCTGATTTGTAAGGTGAAGAAGAGTAGCATCTTGGACATAGGACGGAGACGCGCAGCGGCGCAGCAGGCTAGATGAGGCGTTGCCGGCTAGCTGCTTGGCTGCTTTCTCCCAACGACCGACGTCTTCTCTCTTCAGAAGCGACGTGGCTCTATTTGACAGAGCTTGAGTATGTCTCTTTCTCAGAAAGACCCGGGCATGGTCGCAGCGAGTCGGCGTGCTCCCAAATGGCGGCAAGTAGTTCTATTGAGTTCCTTCTGCTGCGTGGTTGAATCGCTCTCCAAAAACAATCTCTTAACCCTGCAAAACCCTTCGGAGACGTGCCCTACCTTTGATCGTGAATGATAATCAATGGCACTGTATGTGAGTCCCAACGCGGAGCTGTCTGCAATCTTATGTGTGAAGGACAAGAAATCATCCACGAAGGGGGCTCGTAGTATGAAGACAGTGGTGTGCAAGTCATGACGCTGATACCGATGGCTGATGAGCCAAGGAGACATTGAGATCCGGATCCAAAGCGTTGCGAAGCTGCGATATTCGTTATCCTGTTCGTTGTTTACGACACGTCGCCGTCAAATCCTCTCCTCTGGATCATAACAAAAGAACTCGTCTTTGCAGGAATCGTTGTTGAGAGGAAAATGCGAAGTCCTTAGCAAAAGAACACCCTAGAGGATCTATCCGAACGCGAAAATTGTCCAGAATCAGAAACAAGTTTCTATGGCACGTATCATTTGGAACTCAAAAGTGACAGACCAAGATGCAATAAGAAGATATCCTTGCTAGGGCCAGTGCCAGCTCAGAACAGAAGCCGAGAAATAAATTAAATCAAAAAAGAATATATCCCAAGATAACACCATATCTTTCATAGGGGCAACAGGTGGAATGGCCTAGTGGTAAGCTTGCTGCATCATCCGGAAACGGTTGAACTAAGATATCACTTCCCATTCCGGTGTTGAGATCGATTCGGTTCGACCCCCGTTGGGTTCCTTCTCGGTAACATTAGGTTTTCAAATTTCCCAGAAAGGATTTAAGGATATCCCTAGATCAACTGTTGTGTCAGTGTGGTCACTTTGCTCTGCAAAGTCGGTCATTCGATCCTGGGGTCTTCACTTCCTTTTTTGCAATTTTTTCTTCTTGTGCTGAAGGATGGGTTTTCAATTTCCTTATTTCTGATGAGGTATTTCGTTCACAACAGAACTTTTCACATGACTACCATCTTGGACCACCTGCGAGCCATATCCCCTCTTGACCAGTGTTAAAGTTGCACCATTTTGTCCCAAAGTACCAAATTTACATACAACAACCCCGCGAGCTGAGACATCCCAAAACCTCACCCTCAGCCAAAAAACCAAGTGATGAATCACTCGCCATCACACAGCCATCCAACTATCCAATTAACCAGCGCCAAACCTCCTCTACCACTCGTACATACCAACCACGGAAACCCCCTAGAAAGGTCGTACACGGCAACGAACACACGCAATTCGCTACCAAATCCAAACGCGAACGCAAACGCAAGCCCAGAAACCAGAAGATCATCCACTATAGTAAACCGCTTCACACACCTCACAGAGCCATCTCATCAATCACGTTACATCTTCCTACTTTATTAAATCATTATCGCCATACCAGCAGCCAACAAACATCTACATCATCCGAAATGATATGATGTTATGAGAGGTGGTTTGCTTGGAACTATAGGATATACGTCGTTTAACTAGGGGAAGGGTTTCGATTGGGTTTTAGAGGGAAGGGGGAAGAGGGAAGAGGACATTCACATGGGATGGATGCAATTGGCAATTGGCCACTTTAGAAGGGGTGGCTGGGAATGGAGAGGTTTGGTTTGTTTAGCTTAAGTGCTTTGCATACATACGTTGAGGAAGCGAGATTCTTGTATGTTAGATGATTAGGACTGCTTGCTGCTTGTTTATGAGCAGGAATAAGGTGGTGATGGATGGGATCGATCAGTTTACATATTGAACGTGAAGGCGAGGTTAGGTGGGCTTTATTTTGATATGCTGCGCAGAGGTTAAGAAGATTTTTCAGTCTACACCATCTATTATGTCTAGAGCACAAGCCTCAAATTAGTAACGCCGAGGCTCATCAGCCATTCCATCACTCTATATGTGTGAAGCGCTCGCACCGGGTCTCTATCCGGACAACGCAAGAAGATATCGCTTTTCGAGGGGATGAGGAGAGTATTTTTCTCATATCCCATACAGAATACTTGGGCAGAGCGCCCAATAGAAAGAAGCCAAAAAGATCGTGTATAGATCTACATGATGATAGCGGGAACTATCCAGAGTCAGTATTAAACATGTACCGAGTCGAAAAGACTTTGACATACCATCGACGTTCTGCTTGATCGACTTGTGCGGCAGGATAGATCCGCCATTCACGTAGATCTCGTCTCCAACAGTGACATCATCTCCCAGAACCGACACATTCTCGAGCCTGGCCCACTTGCCAATCGTGCTGTTCCAGCCAACAATGGTAGACTTCACCCACGCATGGTCCTTAATCTTGCTGCCGGAAAGGAGGACGCAGCGCTGCAATCGGACGCCGTCGCCAACCACGACGTTGGGGCCGATGGTGACGTTGGGACCAATCCTGCAGTTTTTGCCAATCTTGGCTGAAGGGTCGACTAGGACGTTGCCGCCGTAGACGTATGGTTTCGAGGGTGATTCCAGCTTTTTCGAACCCTTTTTGGTTAGGGAGGAGAGGTATAGGCAGGTGCCGCTGAGGAAGTCTTTGGGCTGACCAACATCCATCCAGAACCCTTCGAGGTCGAAGGAGTGTAGCTGACCATCTTTCACGATGGCTGGGAAGGTCTCTTGCTCAATGGATGTGGGGCGAAGCTCGACTCGGCTCAGGACGGAGGGGTTGAGGATGTAGAGACCAGCGTTGATTCGATTTCCCACGTACTCGATTGGCTTTTCGACGAAGCGATCGATCCGCGAGGGATGATCTGGCTTGTGTACGATAACGCCGTATTTCGAGGGTTCTTCGACTTTGGTGACCACAATGGTGCCCTCCTCTCCATGCGCCTTGTGGAATTCTGCTAGCTCTTCGAACGGATAGTCGCAGATGACGTCGGAGTTGAGGACGAAGAAGGGGGAATCGTCTTTGCCAAGGGTCTTTTCGGCCAGCTTCAATGGGCCAGCGGTACCAAGAGGTTCTGTTTCAATGGAAAATTCGATCTTGACGTTGTATTGTTGCTCGTACTGGAAGAGTTCAGTATGCAAAGCTGATGGGTACTGTCTCACAATGAGCTACTCATACCTTCTCTAAAGCCTTGGACATGATGTCTGGTCGGTAATTGACGGCCAAGACAATGTCTGTAACGCCTGCAGCCGCCAGGCTCTCAACCTGGTGCTCGATCATGGGCTTGTTGGCGAATTCGACCAATGGCTTGGGAAGAGTGAGGGTCTGGCAGGTGTCAGAGGATACGAAGCTCTTTCGACTGTTGGCCCTCCACACATTGGCTCTTGCTTGGGGTATGGTCGTACCAGAGGTCGTAGACGGGTGCCATACCCTCCGACAAGGATTAAAGCTGGTAAGAATCAGTATGTCGGCCACGAAGAGACATCAAAAAGTGAAAAACATACCTTTCATACTGGATTAGAGTAGGTGAGATGGGTGCAGTGCAGACTTCAGCTAAGGACGAAGCTCAGGCTTTCCAGCGATTGTGGGAAGAAAAATCACGGTGTATTCGTGGGCATTGGCGATTGAACTGCACAAACGAGGGTCGAGATCTGGAAGCAATTTTGCGCCGAGATGTACAGAATCACACTGGCAAGCTGGCCTTACTTTTATATGATGTGCAAGGACCTCGTAAAGGACTTCGTAAAGGACTCGTAAAGGCTCCGAGCTTACAATAATTGATCCCAGCCAGCGATCACCACCCGTGCACCCCTGGTCCCCTGCAGAGATAGGGGTCCCGGGAAGAACCTTGTTCTGACACCTTATTCCTATCTGGGACGTGCATCTCCAGCCACCGCCATTGGCCCGTGCCGCTATAGTGAATGTAGCATCTCTCAGGAGGGTATCTATTGCTACATGTATCGATATTCAACAGCCATACGAAGTCGCTGCTCTGGCGATCTACTAAACGCTTAAGTAAATACAACCATAGACCCCATTGCGATGTGCCGAGATTACGTGGCGATTGTTCTGCTCAAGGTGTATCCGATGGCAATATTTGCAAGTGCTCCTTCTTCATTCGTGGCAACAATCCACTGTTTGATACTGGTGGTCTCGCATCGTTTCCCACAAACTGCATTACCCAGTCTTTGACTTTCTTGACTTTGAAAACCTGAGGATCAGCTATGGACTCCACTTCTAAGTCCTGTGCTCTATATGTTCCTCGTCCATCATCCGCATCCGCTACATTCCGATAGAGCAGGTCCAAACTCGTCATATTCCTTCTCAAACTTGAACCGTAGACTCTTCCATTGAATGAACTAAGAGCGATAGTCCTTGCAAGCACAACATCTTGAGGTCGAAGTCCTAACACTTGGGACGCAAGGGTCTGTTCTCCTTGTACCGGCTGGTTATTTCTCTGAAAACATGGTAGCCAAATGTTGATACCAAAGCCAGACCGTGTGCTATCTCCAACGAGCATCTCGACAAGATCGACAGACCGCCCTCCTCGACGAGTAATGATAGTGCGCGGCTGAGAGATTGAGATGATGCCTACCACCAAGTTGACCGACATGGTCTGTGGAATGATAGAGCGCAGATAAGCAGCATTTGGTATATCCCTGAGATCACTCAGGTAAGAGGCGGCCACTTTTGAGCGTACAACTTGCTCTTGTGAGCCAATTTCACTGTAGGTGGGGGAGTTCATGGAGATTGCCTCCGAATGCGCGCTGAAAGACAATTCGACAGTGGATCCAGCGTCGAGCAATTGCGAGGAAGGCATGTCTTCGTGGACTGCGAATGAATGCTCATAGTACTGAGATAGGATCTCACCGTCTTCAGACACCAGACTTGGAGAACACTGATTCTGCTCTGGGTCTGTCTCGCATGACGTGTACGAGGGGTCAGTAGCCGTAGGAAAGGTTGCCTCATTAGCTGGATTATCGCCCAGTGTAAATGGTGCATCATGTCTGCTAGCTTGGGTAAGGCCGGTGGGTAGATGGGACTGCTCCAGTGACAGAGACCGCCATGACGGTACTATGTCATCGGATGTGAGCTTTCCAGAGAGATTGGTATCGTTGTCGTCAGCAAATGATGTCTGTAGAGGAGCGGACAGGTCAGTTTCAGACCAGTTCAGCGAACTTGGCAAGGGTGCTCCGGTCAAGAACAACACTTTGCTGGGAGACCTGATCATATCAGGCCGCAAGGCCAGGCCACTTGGACAGGGAACACCAAGAGCAACGCTATGATAGAAATTCCATTTTCCATGCCCTGTCGGTGCCGAAATAGACAAATATTGGAAATACAGGACGAAGCTTGGCGCAAGCAAGTACTGCCAAGCCGCAGATAGAATACAACTAAGAAATGCCAAGCCAATCAGCGGTGTAATTTTTCTGCAACCAACCTCTGTGAACGAACGACCGTGAACAACAGCAATCGAGTACCATCCTATGCTACCACGGCGAAAAAACATCGTGAGTGTGTGAGTATGTGTGTATTCCAATCATCCTATGGGACAGGTCTGAGCCCACAGTGACCCAAGTCCCTGAACTAAAATATTCCATTTCTTCCGGCGCTCCACAACCATCGACGTTATCAACCCAAAACCCAAGCCGATGCGTACAACCCGAAAACTCCATCAAGTGTCCTCCATAAGTCGTGTCAAGATTTCTCCCATGCTTCTGATTTACGGTCAGCTTGAGCAAACAATACTGGAGGCTGCGATTTTCAGCTTACCCTTCCAATTTATCAAGAGGCTGACCTGCAATACATGCGGCCGCTATGCTTTGCTCACCATCCCAGATCCGTCCCGTGGCCTATGCTGCGACACCTGCGGACGCAATGGAGGCCCAGCTCATCAGCTTTACGGCGGCAGCACATGTCTTGTCGATCCCCTCACTCTTTGACGATAGAGTGATTGGCTTGTCGTTGCGTCGTAAGACGTGCATGGGTCGTTGCTGTGTTGCCGGTGCCGATGCTGATGCCGATGTCTTCTTGGCCACCTTGCGTTGCTCGCTGCCGCCCAGGCTGGCAACCGACGTCTTTCGTTTGCCGCGGGTCGAGTTGCTTCTTGAGATCCCAGCATCGGTGGGTTTGACTGCCGGTGTTGGTCGCAATTCGGCCGACCGAGGCACCTCCATGCTTCGACCCCCAAGGATTGTCCTCAAATCTTCCACGACGTCGATGAAGTGTTGGTGCTTTTCGTACTCCTCGTTGTCGTCGTTGACGGACTTGACCTTGGGGTGGGCCATCAAGTGTGAGTAAAGGCCTCTCTCGTCGATGAGTTTGTCAAGCAGAGACAGCATGCTTGAGGGGATCTGGGCCTGCTTCTCGGACTGGATGATGGCGTCTGCAAGCGTGATGAAATGATTGACGGGCATCCAGTACTTGGGGTGGTTAGGGGATACCGCAACCTTGGCCTTGATGCAGTCCGGCATGCCCACGCCGGCTGGGTAGACCATCTCCACCAACCATGTCTCGAAGTGGTTGGTGTGGGTCTTCATCTCGAAGTGCAGCTTCTTGCGGTCTGCCTCCGGCACGTCACATCTTCCTCCCGAGCCGCAAACCTGGTTCAGCTTTTCAAATCTTGCTGACCTCGCCTGCATCCTCTGCTCCGGCGTTCTCTCCCCTGCCACCGCTCTTCGGCTCCCCGGAGTCGACCCCCGGATCTGTCTCTCCGGACTCTCTCTTGATCTTGTCCAGTTTCGTGTTGGCGACTGGATCGCCTTTCTTCGTTCGCCGTATGAACTTTCGTCTATGGCGAGATTCTGTCTCCACGACGAGACTGACAGACAGGTGGCTGTGGCTGACATCATGGCGATAGTGCGGGTGGGTGATGATGCCTGCGGAATTTCGGTGGATGAGAATGCTTTAGGCGGAATGAATGACAATGATGAGAATGATATTATCGAATACACTCGAGCGTATACTAAGGCAAGTAGAAGTACGTCAAGTGTATAGTCTGTGATTGATAGTAATGAAGGAAGATATGTTATGAAAGGAAAAGGACAGAGATCAAGTTGGGATTATATACATCAGTACCCTTGGGGCCCATAGATGGCAAGCCATCAAGATGCTTATCTATGGTCAATTATTGTTGATATTCGATATATTCTTCCAAAATGTGGAGAAAACCCAACGATGATCCAAATACGGACCCACAGAAAAAGTAAACCCCCTGAGTCACCCTGATAATACCAATATCGAAGCTGCTCGCCACGAGAAGGTACCTGAGCGTCATGCTTCAGATATTACTCCAGATCTTCAATTACAACATAGTAAATTCCGAACTCGCATTCAATGGCCTCTTCGACGAACACGACAACGAAATCCGAGATTCGAAACGTGGCGCCTGCTGCAAACTTTACCTTGATTTTCCTCTTAATGAAAAATTCATGATTGTTCCTGCGCCTCGCGCCGTTATGAAAGGTCAGACGACCTTCAAATAACAATAATTGATATATTTACAGCCAACGAAAGAGTATCATTAGAGTTTCAGTTGTCACGATCTGTGAGAACCCGCCACATAGTTATATATAGGAAGTAAAGAACGATTTATGAGATAAATTTAGCGAAAAGCTCACTCGCCTTTTGCGACCTGCTCAGACAGCTCCAAAGAGGAGTACAGGAGATATCGGCAGTTGGACATTTGTGACTCCGGTTAGAAGCGAGGGAACGTCGTCATCTCCTTCGAAGATTGGGCGTGGCAGTCGATGGCGACATTGGGAGGTGGTATCTCGATCTCGTAGCCTGATAGGAATTGATGAGGTTCTGCGATATGATCGTAGATGTCTTCTTGAGTCACAGAAACTGTCTCCTTCTTACTTGCTGCATCGCCCTGTCCCTGGCTTTTGACCCCGTCGGCAACGTGCGTCCGTTCTGATGCTGCACTCATATTTTGGAAGCGATAGGCAGAACGTTGCAGGACAGAAATGTGGCTTTGAGAGGCTCGCCGAGAACGTGAATAGATAGATTCTCCACTTAATCAGCAGAACCTGCCCACCAAGTCTGACAAAGCAGTCTTCCTCGTTCGACCTATTCAGGTAAATTGTGTGGCTACAGTCTGCCCTGCGACAACTAACAATATCGTTCTTGCCGTTCGAAAGCATGGGGAAACGTTACGTTGCGCTATAGTCCGCCCATGCTCCTTCTCTTTCAGGAGCAGGTGAACATACGCTGGTGAAAAGAGGCAAGTGGATGGTGAAGGCTTTTTGGATGTGAGACGAAAAGAGAATTGATTGCTGTGTAGTAGATAAGTACTCATGATAATACTGATGCTCGATGGTATGCTGCTGGATGGAACAGGATTTGTTATGCCGCTGCTCTTGATTTGAGCACTCGGGCTTCGCCCCTTGAAAAATCATTGTAGGCGGCCGTCGCAATCTCATTGGACTCCTGTCTACAAAACTGGGTGAAGGCATATCATGAGTAGCCGTATAAAAAGGGATTATTTATATATATATATATATACCTACCACGATAAGCCACTGCCTACCAAGATTCGACGTACGAAAGCGATGGCGAGATTATTTGTGATTATGGGTGACTATCGTGATGGCGGTGAAGTTTGTGCAAAGAGTCCAGTACAGCCTTTGCGGTCGTGTGAGCTTCTCGGTCATCACAAGTCATTCCCTGCTTCACGTAGTACGTGTGCGGTAAGGCGTGTTGTATCTGGCTGGCCGGCCCCTCGCCGCCCTCTGCTTCCTGCTGCCCTTCCCCCGGGTTTGGGCTGCTGGCACAACACTTGGATCCTCTTTCCCGTCAGTGTGAATATACCTCCTTATCCTGCTCTCCTTATCATCCTCGCAATCTTTCCATCCTTACCGGACCTTGACCAGGCTCCTACAGAAAGAGGCGATGTTATGGTCCACGATGGCACATGGCCCGTTAAAGGCCTTTTAACCTTTTGTAATCCCTCTCCTTCTTTCTTCTTTGCCCTTTACCTTTCTTTCCAGCTCTGACCTTCCTCTATTTACCTCATAGTCGCTTTTCCTTTATGTTTATCCAATTCGTAGCGTCGGTTTTCTGTTACTATAACAGGCGTCTTTATATGCTACAATACGTATCCTAAGGTAAATAACCTCTCGAAGGATAAGAGCGACGGCGAATGGCGGACCTTGATATCGACTCGCGATCCAACCCTCCCATATACATAGTTTACACGTCCACCACTGCCTCATCAATCATGTTCGCTACAACTCACGGCTTCTGAAAGTGCTTGATACGGGTCCTGTGCAGTCATTGTTTCAGCTCCTTTACTTGGTGAGATTGCTGGAGGGAGAAACAATTGGACGTTGTACCAATGGAAAACGTGGAGCAGGAGATACAAAATTGGAAATTGGCAGGCGACCTCGAAGGTAATTTTGAAGTCATTGGAGCGAGGTTCCAATCATTCAGCATGCTTTTAGGGGCTTTATGCCAGCGTTTTTCCAAGGCGATGGCAAAAGTCGGTGCTATGGTCTTAGGGAAAGTATGCGATGGATTTGCCTGACTGAAGATGATTGCGCTTCCAATCACGGACATTCAACAACATCTCTTTCTCCATTTGTGCTAGCCTCTCTACCTTCTTTGTATCTCCATACTGCTGTGGTGGCAGTCTTTTATCCGTTGCACCTCCGCATGCCGGTATTCCCCTTCCTTGTTTGCCCATTAATCCCGCTCGCCCTGTCAACTTATTTGGCTATTTGGGGAGTGATCAAAGTATTCTTGCCTCTGTTGATCCTTCTGATATGATGGACAGCGCATCATGGCCTTGCCCCGAAATCGATGTGCAGCATCGTTTTTTTGGTATGCGCTGGTCAAAGCAGGGGCCCCAAAGCGAAGATCAACAAGCTATCAAAGCACGGCTATTCACGAACCACAGAGCGCGGATGAGCAGAGAAGATCGCGTGCGAGTCTGGGAAAAGGCAACATATCGCCCGCAGTGGGATGGACATCAAATAGCAGCAGTTAGGCGAGAACGAGAAGTAGCCTAGTCTAAGATCCTACAATCCTAGATAGTAAGCTCGACAACGCACAGACAAAGTGGGCAAGATGTGAAAGAGCATAATCCGAGCTTTCATGTCGATTTGAATATCCAAATCTCATACATGGAATTCCATGCATGGAACTTCAGACAACCTACCCAGATGCGGCGTGTGGTGAGAGGAAAAGTGCTTAAGGTAAATGTATGGCTCCTCCGCATAGGCATTTCTCACATAAATGTACAAAGCTCGATACCGAATGTTTGTCTAGTACGGAAGGTCAAACATAACTTTTGTCCTTTTGCTGAACTCGAGGAAGAAACGTCCGGTAAATAGATATGCACACTGCAAAGTGAGTGCCAACGGCAAGGCTCAAATAAATCAGGAAGACGGTAGCAACCTGTGAAGTTCTTGTCAGTCTGAAGTGTCACCACTACAACTCCCTTTTGCCTGCTGACCCCAATATTATCCTCGCGCAAACTTCTCCATAGAGGTTGCACGATCATCAAACACAATCCCAAAATGTAAGAGATGATTGAGTAGCTCAGCAGCATGGTAGGCATTTGTAGAATAAACAAGGAGCTTCCGTATATCTTTTTCTCGTCTCCACGCTTGATGGAATCGATCAATAGCATGATACCGTGCTTGCGAGTATCGTATGTACTCAAGAGCATGCTGAGGTGGAAAGCGGTGATGACCGAGAACAGACCGAATGTCAGACTCCCATACCAGACTCCAATCACCAACCAGTGAGATTGCGCAGTTTGTGGCCATTGAACCGAGCTTACAACTGCGCTTGCGACGAGTGTTCCCTTGCCAAGTCAGCGTTTGCCTTGTTGGTGGTGGAAAGGCTTTGTAAGGACTTACCGCAATGCTTATAGACTTGTACTCTGCCTTTTTGTTCTGTTCCCAGATCGACATTAGGTACCACCTTTCTTCTTCGTCGCTGACGTAGAGCACTTGCTGGAGAGCGACTGCAAGAGTATGCCAAGGACTCGTCAATACAAGGCATAAAAGGGTAATTTGTTCAGCCCCACAACGTATGTAGCGCTGAAGATGAGGTTCCATACTAGCTTGTTTGATTATTGTTGACCTCCCGAGTCCGTGGTCGGATAGACAATCATGCGCTGATATCATCTCATGTTTATTGCTCGTGAACATGTGCCCTGGGAAATCAGGCTGCCTTTTGATCTTTGCTCTGAATCGATGCCACTCAAAGGCTTGAGGAAGGGGGCGCAGTATGCATGATCGGCCACTTTGGCAGCGAATCAAAATCGCCGTGTGGGACTTGCTGCACTATCGAGCGGCACCCTCATGCAAGGCAGCCTAGATGCACACAGCCTTGTTGGAGAGCGCTTACCTATCCTACTGTAGCAGCACCTGATTCCGTCAACCACTGAAGATTGCCAATCACAGTCTCGCAGAAGAAACAAACCTACTAAACACATTCATTTAGCCTGTTAATAACTGGCGCCAATCCAGAATGAACCTTTGCTAATACGGCGTAGTCACATTCGTCTTGATCATTCTTGCTTAACGAAATGAACATCAACCTTTTATTATTTCTTGGCGTAGCCTTGTGCCGCGAAAATGTAGCTCCTTGTGCGTTTGTGCGTCAAATCTATGAGCGTAAAGTGCTAGGCGCCTCAAATGTTGACCGCACGCAACCACACGCTTGAGACGTGCGCAATTCTGATTATATATCGGTTCACCGATGATCAAATTGCACGAGCTCGTCGTAGTCCTGTTGTGTCGGATTTTCTGGCAACGCATCTCCTGCCTCCTCAATTGCTTCACGGTATAATTTGTGTGATTCCGGAATCCCATGTCCATCGTCCGGAGTATCACCGATCTCGTCTAGTATTGAAGATAACTTGAACAGAGACCGTGCTAAGAGACCAGGTTCTGACTGTGCCTGTTGAAAGTTGGCGACAGCCTCGCGTAACAAATCGACTGCAATGTCGTTTTGCCCTTTTCTAGTATCGGCCGTTAGGACGTCTTGTCCCTTCCGATGATGAAGTACAGCCAACTTGTGGCATGAGACACCCAGCCAGTAAGTTGTTGAATCAAGTTCCCTTCGCATATCTAGACACACTTGATGGTATCTCATGGCTTCATCGAGTTGACCCTGGGCAAGAAGAGTGTTCCCAAGCCCGTAGTAAGATATGGCTGTTGCATTGTGAACTCCGAGACTTTGACGCCGTAACTCAATTGCCTTTTTCAAAGCATTTTCTGCTTCCTCATAGCGGCCCATTCGAGCCCAGCAGCGCCCTGCGTTTGATAGTAGTTGCCCAAGCAGTTCTGGCTCAGTGTCAGAATTTTGAGGCAGCTCATGGATGCGAAGGGCCTTCTTATAGATTTCGTCGGCGTCTTCAAGTCGGTCCAGCGCATTGAGATCCGTAGCATAATTCGCAAGAGCCTGAGCTACGTGAACGTGATCGGGTCCAAGGAGTTGCTCCCGGATTGTGCAGACAAGAAGGCTAGTATCAGCGCATTCCTGTCGCTTACCTTGGACCATGTACATCGCGCTGAGATTGTTGTATACGTGGGCTGTTATCAGATGTGGCTGCCTTTCAAGGACCGAATTGCAGGTGTCTCGTGCCAAAAGCAAAATGTGGAACGCCGCGTCTAGTTGACCTTGTTCGTAAAGATACCATGCGCAATGGCTCAGGACTTCTGCGAAGTCTAGAGATCGTTCCAATGGAGGTTCAGCATATTGATAATGCCTTGCAAGACTCAGCAAGTGGGGCGTATACTTTGCGCATTTCTCCCAGTCTTTCGACATAGAGGCGCCGCCGATCTGTCTCGGGAAACACTGAGAGACACATTCCGATGCTGCATTGAAAACATACTGAAGTTTTGAAATTTCCCAGTCCCGGATGGTCGCTTCTTGTACAAGCCTATGAATTGACAATGTGTGTAGGCGAACGTCCTTCTCAATCAATGAGTGACGGCGCAGCTGACTGACGCCTTTTCGATATTTTGCGGGTTCACTTAAAATTCTCGGTTTCTCATTGATAGCTCTACCTTGATCGCGTAGTAATCCCTCTGGAATGCCGTCAGGGTCTAGCAGTGCCAGCATCTCCAGTAGTTGTGTAGCCTCCTCGCCTAGTGATTCCAGCGAGACTTTCCACATGGTATCATAGCTTTGCTCATAGTCAAATGTGATCTCGCTAGAATCGTAGTCAACCAGTTCAGCATCAGCGCGGTAGCTATACATATCGAGGACTTCCTCAAACGTGCAGGATGTCGCTTCAATGAATCCAGCAACATGGGACAAGGCGATAGGTAAACCTCCGAGCTTCTTGGCTATGACAGTTGCTAGGCTCTCGTCTTGAGCGGAAGGGTCTGAGAGTCTAGAGAGCAAAAACTTTGCCCCATCACTCTCCGAGAAAGGCTTGAGGTGGATAGATTTCTGGACGAGACTTGTAATGACCTCAGGGTTTTTCGCCGTTACTATGATGGAGCCATGCCCCGCCGAAGGCCAGAACGGCTTGATAGAAGCGAGGTTGTCGACGTTGTCGAAGATCAGCAGCCAGGAGGTAGGCTCCTTAGTCAGCCAATTTTTGAACTTGGCCCGGTTTTGTAGCTGGCCATCTGTTCCTCCTGAGTCCAAGCTTAGATTCTTAGCGAACTCATCGTAATCCTGCGCCATCTTCTGGTCTTGGTCTGCATGGACCCAGAATATTGCCGGATACTGGTCGCGATGGCTGTTGGCAAAGTTAAGGGCCAGTTGCGTCTTACCAACGCCGGCCATGCCGTGTAGGGCCAGAGATCGAAGACTTCTCTTGGTCTCAATAAAGAAGGCTTCAATGGCAGCCACGTAAGAGTCTGGCCATCATCGTAAGCTTAGCTAAATTCTACACGCAAGGGCGAGCCTACCTCTGCCATGAAATCGCGCGGTGAAGGGAGGAAGACAATGACAGATGATTGCCTCTTTCTTGAGCATCGAACTGTCCTCGTCAGACAACCGTGCTCTAGCCATATCCCCCCGTAAGATAGAGTCGTCTTCATCTACGCAGCAATCAGTCTTGTCACGAAGGCTGCTTTTTGCGGTGATCTTACCCTGTGCCAATTGTCCAAGGCGAGGTGCACGTGCCTCGCCTACGAGCGCGATTATGTGCTGCTGGACTCGTCGATAATTGGCGTCATTCGCACTTTTGAATCTGGTCATATTTTGATGGTTTGCATCGATGATGACTCGTGCACGCTCGCTTGGATGGTCCATCTGTGAAGACCAGTCTTGCACAACCTAGAGATCATTCTCAACACGAGCTTCCAGAGCTGCGCTCGGAAGCTAAGTCACCTTTCCAGCAGGTGGAGTATCCCGCTGTTCTATGAAACTAATGATCTGCAGGCTATTTGCAACGTGGACGAATTCGGAGTTTATGTCGACAAGACAGTTGGAAAACGCTTGAAGCTCACCAGGGGCTTCGTTGCGAGAAGCAAGTCGAGCAGCGCTGATGAGGCGATTTGCCAAAGACGCATAAGAAGCCTGGCTTAAACCCCGATGTGGAGTACCGAAGAATGCAACTGAGCTTGTCGCATGATATGTATGTCCTATGTCTCTGCTCAAACTTGCTTTGATGAGAGCCTTTTTGACCACAATCCCACCCATACTATGGCAAATGAATACAAGTGGTCGTCCTCGAGCCTAGGAAGGAATATGAGCATCTGACAACGCGTTCTATGTCCCAGCACATGAATATTACTACCTGATCATGATTCCGATGGGAGTGAAGCTCAGCCAGCAAATCATCTGCGTAGTCTGCGATACGGCCTGAAGCGAGATCAGAGAAGACATTGGCGTTGTATCCGTAGGTCATGATTCGAGCTGTGGAGCAGCTTTTCGGAAGAAGATCGCGGATCCAGCAACAATCACCGGCGGTCCAGGAATCAATGCAATCGCCTCTCAGGCCATGTACTGCGATAATGCTTCGATATGTCAGAAAATGATGAGAAAGTATGTTGGCTTGCGGAAGAGGCAATCCTACTCTATATCGGATTGTCCTGGATTGTCAACATAAGACGACGGTGCCAGCACAGTGAGCCCCAAAGGGCCTTTTTGGCTTCCAAACATGAATTAGACAAAATGATGAAACTCTCATTATACATATATGTACGTGGCGGTGCAGTAGATGATATGGACGATTTACAGAGCCAGAGGAGAAATTATTTCTTATAAACCTTGAAGAAGACGGCAAGAACCCAGCGGAGCTCGATTTCGAACGTTACAGCATGGGAAGATTGTCGATCGCTGCCCAAGGCTGCGATGTGGAAGGGATGCGAAGCTCTAATTGGGGCCCCCTGAGTCGCAAGCTCCTATAGCTGCAGATATGCATGGTTATCACTAACCAACACCGGGCGTGCGCGAGGCGAGCCCACCATCTCTCTCGACTCAGCCGACTCATTTATATTCATTTCCTTCCACAAATTTCGAAGCTCACAGTGATCAAGAACACTCAGACGTGCAATGCCAGACGTAAGTTTGACACTAAGGATTTCGCCCCTGGGTGCCGCCAGGACCGCGCGTCAAGCTTAGCATCGTGCGGCCGCTGTTGACGTAGACCAGACCTGCTCAACCGACCATTCGTCTCAACAGACACAGCTCATCTGGTCTTTGAGTTACGCGACAATCGATGACCTGCGAGACGGTCTCCATGATGGAAGGTTCAGTAGCCTCGATCTTGTTAAGGTGAAAAGGCTCTCTAGCGAAAACGGCGTGAGCTAACGGAACTAGACATACCTCGCACGAATATCGCAAATCGATGGTATGCTACATGCAGTCATCGAAATCAACCCGGATGCAATTGATATCGCTCGCAAGTCAGACGAGGAAAGAAATAATGGCGAGATACGTGGGTCAGTAGAGGCCAAGATGCCAGGAGCCCATAACTAATATCTGAAGGCCCTTTCACGGCATGCCATTCCTGGTCAAAGACATGTTCTGTACTCTGGATAAAATGAAGACTTCTGGTAAGCTTCTCAAACTTGGGCGGTCGTGATGTAGCTAATTTCGCTGCTCTGCATTCAGCAGGTTCCTATGCTCTAGCTAATACCCGCCCCCATCGCGAATCAACCATTGTCACTAAACTTCGAGACGGCGGTGCCATATTGTTGGGAAAGACAAATTTGAGCGAATGGGCTAATCTACGAGCGCATGATACTCCGGACGGATGGTCTCCAATAGGTGGCCAGTCATATGCACCTTATCATTTCCAACAAGACCCCACAGGAAGCTCCAGTGGCAGTGCTATTGCTACAGCCACTGGAATGTGTGCTTTTGCTCTGGGAATAGAAGTAAGAGCCGGCCCTCGTGTACACGTCGAACGGGATGGCTAAGCTTTGGAAGACCAGCGGGAGTATTGTTGAGCCTGCTGGTCGCTGTGCAGTCGTCGGCCTGAAGCCAACAGTAGGGCTGACTTCCCGTGCCGGTCTGATACCTTGCAACGAATTTCAGGACACAGTGGGGACGCTAACAAGGGGGGTTCTTGATGCTGCCCATGTGCTTGATTTGATTTCAGGTCAGTTGCGCGATGACAGTATGCTCATGGATGTGCTTACATGTTGATTCTGCAGGGAAAGATCCCCTCGACCGGTACACTGAGGCAGCACCACCATCTTCCGACTCGAGTTACACATCAGCATGCAGAATAGATGGCCTCGCAGGTGTCCGCGTTGGCGTCCCTTGGAAGATTATCCGAGAATCGGTAGACGATGCTCATATTCTACGGGACTTCGAGGATTCGTTGCTACTGATGGAAAAGCTAGGAGCGGAAATTGTGCAGGATGCCAACTTTCCGGCTTTTGAGCACGGCTGGACTCAGAAAAACCGACTTTGTTCATACTCAATTATCAGCCATATGACTTCGATTTACTTGGCATCTCTCGCGTACAATCCAGACAACCTTCGCAGCTTAGATGATGTCGTTCGCTACATCGAGTCTCACGAAAACGAAGACTTCCCCAAATATAGTGTTGATACATTTAGGAAAATGGCAGCCTCACCCTACACAGTAGACTCAAAGGAGTACAGTGATGCTCTTCAGACTCGTCTCTACATGGGGGCCGAAGGTGGCGTGCTGGGCGCATTGGAAGAACACAATTGTGATGTTCTCGTGCTTCCCACAGACTCCGACAACCCAACAGATCTTTCCGGCTATCCGTCGATCAACGTCCCTCTCGGCTTTGGGCCTGCAGACATCTCAGCAGAATACGCGACTCCCAATTTAGTTGATCGCGGCCCAAATGTTCCGTGAGTATTCTATGGTATAGGTCTCCATTGTCGTACGGCTGACGTGATTGAGCCAGCTACGGTCTTCTGTTCACTGCTCGAAAGTGGCACGAAGCGCGACTCCTTCAAGTCGCCTATGCATACGAACAAGCCAGCAAGACACGAGATAAAGTCGCCTTGATGGTAGACTCCAACATCGAGCTTCGTCATACAATAGCGGCCAAGAAGAAATTGCGGCAATCGGAATCATGACTCCTAGCTCTGCGACAGGACTAGTGAGTGCTACACTTGATGGCCATGGTGGCCCATGGTCTACTTGCGTCATGCTTATGATCTCTCTATGAATTACGTCTCTATTCCCTTCAATAAACCAAATGCATTGCTGCGCCTCGACTTGCAGCCAAGGTGTAAGCGGCCGCTTGTAGCTCGAAGCTCTGGAATTGTTCTTGCAGGTAGACCCTCGGCATAAAATGAACACCCCTCATCTGACATGGAACATTTGCTCGAGCTCCAATTTCGACCACAAACATCTTTCAAAGTCCAAGCAAGTGCTTTCACTTTCGCGAGTTCCAATTTCGACCACGAACATCTTTCGAAGTCCAAGCAAGTGGTCTCACTTTCGCAATATCATGCCATCATCTGCCCTAGAAGCTCAGCTCCATTACCTCGCACCCCTTCCCATCTATGACCATGTCAAGCCATACGGACTTCTTGTTCCACCACCGCCTAGTCAACCAAGAACGAACATTCAAACTTGCCCTTACAATGGCATAGTTATCACGGACCTGAGACGATGCGAAACAGAGATGAGCTTGGATACTGCCGGGTTTGAATTCATAAAGCATAGGTCATCGTGCGACTTTGACCTCAAAGAATCAATCGAGGAGCAATATCTTCAGGAGTCGTCAGATTTACTCAAGGCAAAGCTAGGTGCTGAAAGCATATATGTATTTGATTACACAGTACGAGCAAATGAAGATGTTTGACTTTTTCAAGCTGATCTACTTTACAGGTGCGAAAGGCCAAAGGATTTGGTGATGAAATTGTAGAAGGTGGAGACAAGTCTATCAGGCCCCCAAGTTCAATTGTGCACATCGGTACGGACTTCGGTCCTGCCAAGGGTGCTCTGCTGAGGCCATCTAGACCAAACATATAATTCCGCCATGAAGCGTGTCAAACTGCATTGCCCAAGAATTGCTGACGAAGTCAAGCAACGGCGTTTCCAAATCATCAAGTAAGTCTACCGTCAATTGCCTTTCGTTTAGACACTCATTTTGCGTAGTATCTGGCGACCCATCCGTGAAGCTGTCCAAGACGACGCTCTTTGCGTCTGTGACGCTCGAACGCTCAATCCAGATGATCTGGTCGAGGCAGATTACATTTTCCCCCACTACCATGGTGAGAAATTTCTTCTCAAACATGCAGAATCACACAAGTGGTACTACATGAAGAATCAGGACGTGGATGAAGTCGTCATGCTTAAGATTTTCGACTCGCGAGCGGACTTCAGGTTTGGTATGATGCTGTCGTTCGGTCTACTTGTAGGACTGCTACTTACATGCGCCAGGCTGTGCGCATACATCTTTCAAGGACCCAGGGGCCAGACCCTCCAAATTCCGCAGAGAGAGCATTGAATTGCGTTGCATCGTGTTCTATTGATCTGCAAGTGTTCTTCACTATCTGGTCAAAAGAGCAATGGTGACTTGTGCAAGCGACTTGGAGAATATCACGGCAAGGTCTACTGGAATAGAGCAAGTGATTTCGTAATGAATCATCCCATTACAATTGAAGACGGACATTTGATCTTGTAGTGAGTGACGGTTCAGCGCCCTAGACGCCCTTTCAACTCTGCCTTTAAACTCATGAAATCACGTTATGAGAGACTGCGGACAACCAATCTGTACTACACGCCACAATAACATTGCTAAGGTCCATACTCGCCTCACTGACAATATTAGATAGGGTTGCAAGGTCTTTTGCAACGACGCACCTTGGCCCGTCGAGACTTTAATGTCGAGGCGGTTAACCGCCCTCGCCTCTATCAGAGTCGTTCTCGGCGCCATACCATGGCTTCTCAAATCTTGCCTCAGGGTCGATGACTCCGCTTTCAGCGGGAACCCAAGCAGTCCATGGCTGCTCCTTCTTCTTTTTGGCTTTCTGTGCGTGCTTACGGGCGATGACTTCGTGATGAATGTTCGTCTCGTCAAGGTGACCCGCGGTCTGATCGTCGCTGCTTTGCGTAGCCATGTCTGTTTAGAGTCAGCGATGCCAATAATGATTCATTAGTGGCATTGGCTTCTCACTTGTGGCTGGTTTTGGAATCCTGTGAACTTCTAGGGTGGCGGGGAATCGGAGGAGAGAAGGTGGGGTGAAGACCACTTTTATTACAGATATCAGGGTCCCCACACCCTTCAGCGGGATAACGTTATCGTAGCGATCTGCTGTGATTTAGTTCTGTTTACATGAATATGCAGGGCGACCCCGCACGCATCACGGCTGGACCTTTTTTATTCGTCAAGATTATGAATTGTCGTATCGCATAGGCTTGTCGAGGCTCTGGAACATGCGGGTCAAGTACACTGGAAATCCTCGTGACAGCGAGAGAGGCATGCGAGCTTATCAGTGTGATCCGATTGGGCTCAACTCACACGAATAGAGTCTCCTGAGCGGAACAGACAAGGCTCTATCACCTAAATCAGAGGTCGCGTTCGGAATCCAGTCCTATTTTGCTACACGAGGTTCATGCACTGCTTCAGAAGACGAGACTGACAAGGCATTAGTATGGTTGAGATTGTCCAAATTCCTCCCAGACTTAAAGTTCAGGCCCTCGATCGTGCAGAGTACTAAGCCCACTACCGCGAGGCTGGGATGGGATATGGAAGGCGTCCGCATCTCATTCTTGGGGCCACTAGTTCGAGGCAAGGCTTCGCGAGGCACAGCTGCATGAAGCCGAACCTCATGACAAGTCAATCAAGAAAGGGTACGACCGTTGAGCTCATAGCAATGTAAGTGAAGCTCGGGCTCTAGCAGTCGGCCTTTTGGTCGCGAGTTGTAGGTCAATCACAGCTTTATCTTTTAAGGACCCTGGCTATGAGGTACGACGATGTGCGGCTAGTGAATCAAGCAGAACTTGGGTCAAAGACCCACGGAAGTTTCTTGTCGCAGCAAGTCTCCTTCAGATATCTTTAGGCAAAGGTCGCTCATTGGCTGGGCATATCATCTGAAGACACCATCACTAGGATTACCAGGTGTCTTTCATAATGCCAGTGTCATACGAAGTTCCGGATAGCATGAGGAACTTAGTATTCGCTTCATCTTCAAACATCGATTCAAGCCTTGGAAAAAAGCTTAAAACGCAATATTCTTGCTGATGGCGTTTTAATATCTCTCTGTCTTTCTCCCAAAACTTGTTTGTCGACGAGACATCCTTCAACGTGAACTGTTGCTATAGGCTAATATTCGCGCGCGTTCTAGAGGACATTGTACACGGGCTCAATAGTAAAAGCTGCACGAGACTGCTTTTCCAAATCTTGAAATTAGTCGTAGAGGGAGAGGATATGAAACGAGCGAGAGGAATACCTACAAAGGGCGACCAAGAATTAGAGAATTCACAAATGAAGGTAAGAAGGCGATTGTGATTGCTTCGAAGGTTGAGGAGCAGGCGCATGTCGTAGTATTACCACAAATGCTAGGAGTCTTTGGCAAGGCAGGATCTACCGAGAACCCGAGCTGTCACTTTCGATCAAGACGATTCAAGCTGTGCGAAGCGCTGCCTCTGATCAAAACCTGATATTGACAGGCTTTGATGCCTTGCAATCCAATCATCTAGAATACCAATATTGCCTGCTCTGCCGGATCCAAGACGCTCACGAAAGATTGGATGGATCGTCGCTTGCCGTTAAATACTAGTGCCTTGAAAGGCCACATAGCGGTCAGCAGTCTTTCTGCTCCTTGCGGTTCGGGGTGCCTCTGGGCTTTCGTCACGTCGACGGTCACGGCGGGTCGGAGGACTTGCGTCGCTATCTGATGAGTCGCTTATTGCGGTATAGGATTCCGGCATATCGGGTAAAAGCATGAAATTGATAGTCTCCCATGAGGTGCCCATGTCAGGGCGCTGCAATGGCTCTAGATGGCGTGCTACGGCTGTCGTTTCTTTGCTGAGTGAATAACGGAAAGCAACAGTAAGGGATACAGCGTACATTTAACAACACGGTTCGCAACTGGATACTCTCAAGCATCAAGTTGTGGATCGTAGGATTTGAAGTTGTTTTTATTGTTTAACGAGAGGAGGTAGGGGAGCCTGTTCCATTTGATATACATGCCACCGAGGCTACAGTCCGTAGACCTAACATATCCTACTAATGGAACCGCCCTAAGAATATTCCATGGCCGTAGCCTCTTTCACTAAGGAACCACCCTTGAGAGTACTAACCCTATATACCCTCTCCTCGCTCCTGCTTATGAATATTTCGGCCTAAGGGTAACGACTGTAGCGGAGGTTACCGTAACTATTCCACCATAGTTATAGCTCCCCTAGCTATTAGAACTTAGCGCTACGTTAATAACTCTTTAATATTATAGCTAATTATAAGCTTAGTGCGTTTAAAATAAAGGGATACCGGTAATCGACTGGTGTTCTCGTCGTGGAGTTGCCCGCCTGACCTATAGTGACTCCTAGCCTTAGGGGAGTATATTGAGTGCGAGGTAGCTGGATGACTGGAATAGACCCGCGAGGTATTATTGTTATAAAAGGTCCCCTAGAAGCTAACACCTAGGTAGGACCTAACGTTAATGACCGGTATGCTAGATTAATCGGATCGGGAGGGAGGAGGATGATTTGGCTACTCTATACCGAAGTATAGAGCGTTCGTAGCCCCCAGCTCGTACAGCTAACATCCCACGGGGGCCGTAAAGGACAAGCCTAAAGTGGATGCTCGAAAGAGATGTAAAGCCAGCTCTCGTCACATGCTGGAGGCTGACAAATACCGACCCACCATGTCTAACCAAATGACGCTGATGGACGGCGAAGTCTCGCGTAGTCTCCCGGTTAAAGAAGCTCGCGAGCAAGGGACCAGAAGTCCAATAAAAGTTCCGGCCGAAGCAAGCTCGCACGAAAGCGAGATCTCGAAACAAAACATCATGTGTTTAGGTCGAAATCGGTGCCACATGCTATAGCGAGCTTAGCTCGCAAGTCCCCTTGGCTACAGTTGACGTTCTCTGTGCTACGTTGGTATCTACGAGGGGCGCAGTGGTGATCCAGCTGCATAGAATGGACGATGACGGGACTCTATTGGCTGGCTGGCGCTCCAAGACCCACTTCTTGAGGTGCAGGGCGTGAGGAGTACGTCCGGGTCGACGATCGATGGTCTCTGCGGTGTGGTGTGGTGGGAAGGGGAAGGTGGGAGGTTTGCGCTGTGTACGGGGATAGCAATAGAAGGCCTTCGAGCCTCTGGTATACATAGTGTTGAATGATATAATGATTAATAAGTCATCTACACGTGATTTAGGTATAGTATAATAGTATTATAATAACTAATGGATAGATATAGCTATATAGAATAGAATAACTATTATAAGAAATCTCTATTAGTCCGCTAAGGCCCCCCTAACTAGTCCTAATTAGTAACTACTAAGGTTAACCTAGCCTAAATTCTAATACTCTCTCTTAGATTAATAATAATAAGGTAGGGTCCCTATTATTAATTATTATATCTAAATACCCTTATACTTTACTTAGAGCTAGTCCTAATTATTATCTAGCTAGGTTAAAGTTAATAGGACTAATAGGCTTTATAAGGGGGTTTATATATTAAGCTTTAATATTAACCTATTTAAGGTAGATTTCTTTAATTTTAAAAACTAGTTAATAAATTAAATAGTATCTTATTTAAATATATTTTATAATAGTATAATTAATTAGGTTAGTAGCTAATTTTATAGCTACTTAGTTATTAATACTTAGAAGTACTAGTATTACTCCCTTATTATACCCTAGCTCTTTAAGTATAAGGCTTAGATATAGAGCTTCTTTATATACCTCTATTATAGTAATATATTTAGACTTATATATAGATATTACTACTAGCTTTTATAATTTAAATTACTAGGTAATAGGGCCATTAAATAGTTTATAAATATATACTCTAGTAGAGTAAGATATCTTATAATTATTATAATAAGATATATTAGTAAAACCTACTAGGCTATTATTTTTACCTAGTAAGTAGATTAAGCTATTATTAATTATTCTAGCTAGGTAATATAATACCCTTTTCGCCGTATTTATATATTATAGAGAAGGGTTATAAAGAGAATAACTTAGGGTACTAATAATATAAGTAATATTAGGCCTAGTTATAATACTTAACTAATTAAGTACTCTTATAAGGGATTAATAAGCCTCCCTATTAAATAAGGGAGCTATATAACTATTAGGGGTAATAGTAATATATACCTATTCTATAAGTAACTTTACTAGTAAATAGTTCTTTATATTAAGTTATCTTAATAATTATATAATATATTTTATCTAATTAACTTAAATAGACTATTTATCTAGATTTCTAATAATATTTATACCTAGATAGTCTTTTAAATCTCTTATATACTTAAAGTTAAACCTCTTATTAAGTTTATTTTTTATATAGGTAATTAGGTCCTAATTATATACTATAAATAATAAGTTATTTATATATACTATAATAATAACTTTTATTATAGGATTAATAAATATATAATAATTATACTTAAAGTAATTAAATCTTAATAACTTAAGTACCTTATAAAGGGTCTTATATTATTTATAAGATACTTACTTAAGGTTATATAAAGTCTTATTTAGTTAAGAGGCGTATCCTTATTAGCTATTAATAAAGTAATATAATTACTCTACCTAGATTTCTTCTTAAATAAGTAATTCTAGGAACGCTGTAATAATATTAAAATACTTAATAACTAGCCTATACTTAATAATTAGGGTAAGAAGAAGATATTATAATAATACCTTTAAGGTTAATAAGAAGGTCTTATTAAAATTAATCCCCTTAATTTAGTAAAAGCCCTTAACTACCTACTAGGTCTTATACCTACTTATTTTACCTACTAACCTATATTTATAAGATAGAACCTATCTTCCTAGTAAGATATATACCTTTTAAGGTAGCTTATATAGTATTTTCTATATCTCTTACTTAATATAATTAGCTAATTCTTTTTTAGTAGTAGCGAGCTATTTTTTATTATTAGGCCCTTAAAGGGCCTTATCTATTAATATTAGATAGGGACGCTTTTTACTAATAGTAATAACGCGGGTAAGTATAGCCTTAAATCTATTAGGGTTATTAGAAGACTTTAGGCCTTACTTATTAATCTAGTTATAATTAATTTATTATTTATTATAACTAGAATAATATAATAAATTAAGAATAATTTTTTAGGATTTACTATTCCTAGCTAATATCTTATTAATAATAGCTAATAATATTCTAGTAGTAATTTAATATATCTAACTATTATAACTATCCTAATTTTAATTAGTTAATATTTCTAACTCTACTTAGCTAATTCTTATAGTCTAATTATCTAACTTATATTAATTTAACTTAGGTAGATTATCCTAATTACGTCTATTTAAACTAGTCGGCCTACTTATATTATTAGTTAGGCCTAATATTAATTAGCTATTAGGAAGAGTTATTACTAATCTATTACTAGAGTTACTAGTATTATTAGTATTTTTAGTATTTTTAATACTATCTAATACTCCCTTAATACCCTATTAATTAGGAGGAGGTACTCCCTCTAAGACCTTACTATTATAATTTAATTAGTCTAACTAGAAGTAGCTTAGAAGGTCTATAATATAGTTATTACTATCTTCTCTATCTATTAGAAGCTTATTATCTTCTATTAATAGTATAATAGCCTTTTTATTAAATATAATATATATTAACCTAATAAGATATTATCCCTTAATATCTTATACGTAGTAGATACTCTTATTATTATAACTAAGAAAGTAGTATTTAATAGCCTTATTATCTAGTTTCTTCTTATTTAGTAATATATTAAATAAATAGTACTATAGTTAAACTAGTCTATAATAATATTAGGTATAATAATATCCGCTTACTAATAATATTTTCTCGTGTATTTAATTATTTTTAGTAAGAAATAATAATATCCGCGATATAACGATTATTATTAGCTTTCTAGATATCTTTAGTATATATTATTATAAGATGTTATAGAGTACGTAGATATTCTATAGTAAGCCTAGCCTTTAAGGGCTAAGAGCTACTATTTCACTTGCCGGTAAGCTAATAGCTAAGCCCCTTCAGGTTAGTGCTACTAGTTACTTAGCGTATAGAAGTACTCTGTAATACTAGGTATTACGATATCTCCTTCGTAATAATATCCCCTAATAGAAATTACATATTGTTATAACCTAGTTTAACTGTAATATCTAAAAGGTTTTAAGTATATTAATAGGGGTTTAAAGCTATACTATTTCTTAAAGAGGGACTTCCTATCTTTACTAGGTATAAGGTTCTTAATATAATTAATATAGTAGATAGCCTTATCCTAGAACTCCTAAGGTAGTCTAGTATTAATAAGGACTATTCTAACTTTATTAAATAGTATCTAGTTCTTTCTCTTAGTAATCCTATTCTAATATAAGTTATATAATACTAACGTAGTTAATTATATTCTATTCTCCTTATTAATCTATTAATATTTATAGCCCTAGGCGAGTTTATTATTACTCTAGATAAAGGCTAGTTAATACCCCTAATTCTTCTAGTATTTTATTTTAAAGGCGAGTTTTATTAGTAATTCTCTCCTACTAGATATATAGTCTATAAGAGAAAATCCTAATACCTTATATATAGAGACTATTACATTAGTATATCCCCTAAGGGTAGTTATATAATTAGCTAATACTAGGTTAATATACTAGTATTAGCTAGGGATAGTAACTCTATATATAAGTATTTATAAGGGTATTTAAGTAATTTTCCCTAATATATAACTTTTATATAATTCTTAAGACTTGTATTTTTATAGATAATTAGTAGCCTTATAATTAATATTAATAGCTTTTATACTAATATAACTATATTACTTATACTATTAAGTCTATAACGCGTTATTCTTAGCTAGTATAAATAATTCAAGGTGAAAGGCTCTTATTTATTATATTTATATTATTTCTAGCTAGTATATCCTATTATATAGGAAGGCTTATAATACCTCCTACCCTTATTTATTATAAAATATCTCTTTTTTATTACTACTAATATACTTATAGCCTTATAGGTCTAGCTAGGTAGTTAATAAGAGATTAAACTCTATATTAGGGATATAGTAAATATTAATTAATAAAAAATTATTAACTCTATTATTAATAATTACTAGGATTAATATTACCCTAATACCCTTAACTTTTATTAGTCTACCCCTAGTAGGTCTTAATACTATATAATTCTAGACTAGTAAATAGTTAGTAAACTTAAAGTAGTCCTAGAAGGTATACTCCTAGTCCCCTAAGTTAATAATAATCTTATAGGACTTATTTTACTATAAATTATACTTAAAGTAAGTAGTATAAGATTTATCTTATTTTTATTTATCTAGAAGATTTTACTTACTCTATTAATAATTAGGACCTTTCCTATTTTACTAATAATTATTTTATACTTCTAGCTCTTTCTTTATTTTAGAGGTAAATCCCGCTAGTATAAGATCTAGATAAATATAAAAATAGGTATTAATATTATAATTATTATTATAAAAGGTATACTTCTTACTATTACTACCTTAATATCTATTACTTTAATATTAGCCTACTTTTAGTTATTTACTAAAATTACTAATAAAAGCCTTAGTATCCTTAACCTTATTAGCTAGGTCTCTACGCGCCTTCCTATATAAGAGGAGGGTACCTAGGGTTAATAGTACTAGCTGCGGATACGGATAGAGGTATTAGGACGCTAAGTATATACTTATATTCTACCCCGATTATATAGAGGGGAGGAGGCGGATACTTTAAAAGGCGGGGTTAGGTGACTTCTACTAGATAGTATTAACCTTAAAAGGGTTAAAGGTAGTAAGGTATACTTAGCTAGTTTACGCTAGCGAGGGAATAACTCTTTAGGGTAGTGTAAGAGCGGAGAGGCTCTAACTAGAGGGTAAAGGAGTAGGTAACCCTAGTAAAGAAGAGAATAAGATAGTATAAAGAATACGGGAAAGGGTAGTATATAATATCTAGAGATCTAGAAGTATAATAGTAAGTAGAGTAGGGGATAAGGTTTTCTTTTATAGACTACGGTTTCCTCTAGTAAGTTAGATATAGACCGCCCTTATTAGCTCTAAGTAGCTAGATAGTAGAGTATAAAATATAAATATAAATATAAATTAGCTAGATCTCTATTAGTAAGTAATATAGTAATATATTTAAAGTTAATATCTTCCTTCTTAAAATAAGAGATCTTAGTAAGAGTATAAACTATTTATTTTATATACTCTAGTAGACCTTTCTTAAAGATAGAGGCTAGAAAATCTTAATATAAGGGAGTCCCTATTTACTCTAGCTAGTTCTTATACTTACTAAACTTAGTAAGATAGGCGTAAAGGTCTTTAAACTAATTAGATTAGAGGGCTATTAAGGTAAAGAAGACTACTCTTTTTATTATATAAGACTCTATCTTATATAATAACTTTAATTTTACTTATATATCCTTAACTACTATAATCTTCTAATTATAGTATAAATAGCTAGTATATAAGTAATCTAGATAGTAGTAAGGGTGTTATAACCTACTTAATAGGTTATACGACGCATGCGCTTAGTATATATTACGTCCTTATATTAATCTGTAAGGGGAAATAATATACTAGGCTTACTAGTCTCCTTAAGGGGTTTATTAGATCCCCCGTAGAATAATTCTTAGATTTCTTAAGAATTAGTCTTACTATAAAAATAGACTAATTTTATATTACTATATAACCCCTATAATTTATAATTCTAATAATTCTAATTCTTCTACCTATTTAAGGGTAGTAATCTATTATTAGTTATAATAAATATAAGTCGCTCTAGTAGTACTATAAGTAATATACTATTATAATAGAGTTAAGATAAAAAGTAATTTATTAAATACTTTTAATAATAATCCTAGCTAATAGGAAAGGGAATAGGAAAGTTATATAAGGGATATAAATAAACCTAATAACGCTAAAAATACCCTTAAAGGAGATTTAGAGAATTATAAAGGAAGTATTCCCCTTATAATAGAACGCTTTATATAGGTAAGGCGTAAGTAAAAAGGATTATTATAAATTTAATAACTTAAAGAAGTTAAAGTAGATATTACCGCCCTAGAATTAGAGGAATAGATTTCTCTTTATAATAATAGTAGTATAGGTTAGAAGTATATATATAGTAAAGCTAAGGAGTACTTAAGTCCCTTCTAAAATATATTAAGGCTAACCCCTATTCCTAACTATTATAGTAAGAATATCTATAAATACTAAGACTAGATATAATAATATAATATATCTTTTCTATAAATTCTATTTAATTTTACTATATAGATATCGCGTATTCTATTTATAATACTAGCGCTTAAGAGTAACCTAGAATAACTTTAGGCTACTTATTTATATTCTTATCTATTAGAAATATTAAGTTAGAAGGATTTTATAAACTTTTTACTAAACTATATTAAGGATCTTATAAATAGAGAGTTAAGTATATATTAATAGTATATTAATATATATTAATACCTAATATAAGTAATTTATAAGTTTAAAATATACTTAATATCTTTAGAAGCCTAATCACCTAAAAAAGTTAAAAGTAAGTAGATAGTAAATTTATATACTAAGCTTATTAAAGAGCTTTAAATCGCCCTTATAAATTAGGGGTCCCTACTTAATATAAGAGATAAACTCCTATTATTAGTAGTACGCCTTAAGGCTAATATTAATAAGATAAAAAGCTTAGGTAAGAAAGGCTAGTAAAATATATTATATAAATACGCGGATTATAATAAAGGTAAAAAACTATAAATAAATAGGGATAATATTATAAGAGGACGAGGAATAGGTAGTTATAATAGTAAGAGTAGTTATAATAAGCCTAAATTATATAACTTATTAGATATTACTTATTAGAATTATAATAAAAAGGGCTATTATACTACTAGTTACCCTAATCTACTAAAATAAAGTAGATTTTAAATAAAAGGAAGATACTTAAACTTTAGTACTATAGGTAAATAGGGCTAATATATAAGTAAGGAGTAGGGAAAAGGCTAGACTCTATTAAGGACTTTAAATTATTAGAGGAGAGGTTATAAGGAGTAGAGGTTAAACCTCTAATACTATATTAATATAAAGTTAAGTTAATATTAAAGTGTAAGCCTCTTAAATATAAGGGATATCTTAATTATAATTCCTAGTTAAATATTATCTTATAAGCTTACGCTACTAAAGTAAGTTTAAAATATATTAAAGATACTAAACTACTATATCTAAGCTTTATAAATAGTAAGCCTATCTTCTATTATAGTATATATAATATAATATACTAAACTATTAATAGTTAGGGTTCTTCTTATTAATATACCTATATCTTCTATATAATAGATAAGGTAGGACTACCGCTAGTTATTAGTAGACTTATATAGTATATAATAGGTATTAAGGTTAATATAAGTATAAGGAAGTAGTATTTTAGAATTAATAAGTTATTATTCTAACTAAATAATTTATAATAGTTTATAAAATTCTTAAAGAAATAGCTAGCTATTTATATACTTCTTATTTCTAATATTATTAATCTAGAACTTATATAATTAAGACTTAGAGTAGTAGATATAAGTAATCTAGATAAGGAATACGTAGTTAATTTATATATATTACCTCTAGAGTTTAGTAAGTTCTTAGATATATTCTTAGTTAAAAAAGCTAGATATCTACTATCCTATTAAGGAAGTAATTATACTATTAATATAACTAGTAACCCGCCTTATAAACCCTTATATAACCTATTAAATATAGAGTTAGTAGAATTAAGATACTATCTAGATAAAGCCTTAATAAAAGGATAGATTAGATACTTTAAGAGTCTTATAGAATTACCTATCCTATTTATCTTAAAGAAGGATAGAGGCCTATATTTATATATTAACTATTATAAGTTAAATAAAGTAACTATTAAGAATAGATATCCTTTACCCCTAATTAGTAAAATATTAGATCGCTTAAATAGAGTAAAGGTCTTTATAAAACTTAATCTTAAAGATATATATTATTATATTTATATCTAAAAAAGAGATAAGTAGAAGACTACGTTTTATATATAATATAGTTATTTTAAGTATTTAATAATACTATTTAGTCTTATAAATACTCTAGTAACCTTTTAAGCTTATATTAATAAGTTCTTAATAGGGTTACTAGATAAATTCTATATTATTTATCTTAATAATATTCTTATCTATTTAGAATTATATATAAAGTATAGGGATTATATATATAGAGTACTTAAGTAGCTTTAATAATATAAATTATTTATTAATTTAAAGAAATATTAGTTCTTTATAATTAAAGTAGAGTTCTTAGGATTTATTATCTTAATTAAAGGCGTTATAATAGATTAGTATAAGGTAGATACTATTTAGTTATAACCTAGGCTAAAGAGCTTTTATAAAGTATAGATTTTTCTTAGATTTATAAATTTTTATTATTATTTTATTTATTAGTATTTATAAATTATATTACCTTTAATAGGGCTATTAAAGGGTAGTATAAAAGGTATTAAGATAGGTCCTTTTAATTAGCTTAATAGAGCGGAGTATATATTTAATATACTCTATTAAGTATTTCTTAATATACTAATATTAAGATATTTTAGTCTTATATTACCTATATAAGTTAAGATTAATATATTAGATTTTAGACTAGCTAGTATTTTATTATAACTCTAGGAATTAGGTTAATAGTATCTTATTTATAAATTATACACGCGTCTATCTAAACTAATAAAAGATAATTACGGGGGCCTACAGGTATTTTATAGTCGCTATAACGGTAGCCGACTCGTAGGGGAAACCGTATACTTATACTAAGTATAGGCGCGGGTAAAAACCCTTACCTTTCCTACCTTCTTTATAACTTTTATTCCGTTTTCTCTTTATATTATATTTAGTCCTTTATAATAATAGGCGGTCGTGTTTACTACTATATTAGTCTAGCTCCCTAGGGCTGGCTTATATATTATAAAAGCGAAATTCGCTCCGATAATAAAGATTTATATCTAAGGTCGGCTCTAGTATAACTACTTCGCTACGAGCGAGAACTAGCCTAGTAGCCTAGTCTAGATCATCTATCTTACTACTCGTTTTACCCCCCCCGCGTTCGCGAGCATCTTATAGGCGTCTACCGCGCCTAAGGTATCCTTTAGCTCCTAGCGGCGGTCCTAGAGCCTAGGGTAATAGATAAGGATATGCTTCGTATCCTACCTACGCTAGTTATACCCGCAGCTTGCGGATATATAGCTAGGGACTCTATACTAGTATAATTAGTTACTTAAAAGTAAGTATAAAGAGTATTAATCTCTTTTATCTTACCTATTAAGAGTAGGTAAAACGCCCTAGGGGCGCTAGTATATAAAGATAACTTAGGAAAGAAGTAAAAAACTATCTAATTAAATTAGGAGAAGGAAACCTAGTATTAAGTAGTTAAAGCTTACTTAGCTACTTATATAAGCGTAGGTAATATAATATTAATATACTAAGTACCTACTCCTTATTATTTATATCTATCTTATCCTCTAGGCTAGAGGCTAAGGGCTTAAGGCCTACTTAAAGATATATTAGTAATAGTTATAATAAGTAATAAATATAATAAAAGTATAAGGGAGTATACCTTAACTTACTTAATATTATAAATACTTATAAGAGTTTTATTAATATATTCTATTATTTAAAGAATTATAATCTATACTTCTAATATACTTATTAAGCCGGCGACGAGATCTACCTATATATAGTACCGGCTACGAACCTTCTAGTATCTTAGTACTAGGAGAGCTGAGAGATCTTATAGTATTTTAGAAGCACCGTCTAGGGTTATCTAGTTATTACGGAATCGACACGTAGGTAGAGTATAGTAATAACGAGAATAGGAACGCTAACGCGATAGAGAAATAGAGAAGATAGAAGGAGAACTCTAAGAAGATTACGGTAAAAGATTTAACGCGATAGAATATATAGATATAGATAAAAAATATATACTATATAAATACCCTTCTACCTCTCCCTAATATAGCCTCCGCTTCCCTACGTGTATTATAAACGCGATATACTAGTAATACTAGTAATACTAGTATAAGACGATAGAAATACTACCGATATAAAGCCTCTACAGTATTACAGGATATATATAGTACTTCTATACCTATACCCGCTATAAGGTCTCTTACGAGGCCACGTCCTTATACTCTAGCCGATTCCGCTCCGCGCGGTCTAGGTAGCCTAAGTCTACCTACCTTAAGGTAGTTATAATATATATAGATAATAATAGTATAATAAAAAGATAGTAATATTATAGAGCTAGCCCTTCCTTCCTCTTAATAATTAAGTGTAAGCCAGATAGTATACCGGGTATATACTACCGCTATTACTACCGTATAGCGGCGAGGATACTCCAGTCCCCTTCCTAGGTAGTCCTTGCGGTACGGCTGCAGGTAGAAGAGTTCACCTAGTAACCGTCTACACTTAGTAATCGTCCGGCCTTATAAGGCTGAACACCTATAAGCGTACCCTAGAATATTATAAATATAGTCTATAACGTCTATTTCATACTATAAATCTATAAAGCGACTGTTTCTAAGCTATTTAAATCATCCTTTACGAGGTTTTCTTATTCGCATGCCTCGTCCTAATTGGCTGATTCCTCTAATCACGTGTCCTTCCTATCCTTCCTGTCCTTACTGGCTATTTTACCCCCGTAGGCCCCGTTCCAACTCCGCCGTAGTTATTCTAACAGGTAACCTGATAATAAGTCTTTTTAGTCGCTTAGTCATCATGCGGGCGATAGTATAGTCCCCCTTACTTGGTATTTCTTCCTGTATCGCCGTCGTCGGGGGTACTCTGGTTCTATATAGGATCGCTGTTACGGACGTGGCTATAAGGGACCTGAAAGGGGTAACGACTACTAGCCTAATTACCGGGGGTAATAGCTTCTTCCTAGGAGTAGGACGTGATTTGGGACCGGGTTTTTCCTTCGGTTTAAAGATTTCTAGACCGAGTCTATTCAGGGTAGTAACGACAGCTTTCTACGCTTTATTAGCTTGATTAGTCTATCGTTTTATAAGTACCGCTTTATTCATGAATCTAGCAGCCCTATAGTTCCCCTTTAGACGATTAGATTTCTATTACTTCCGTCTATTAAGTTCTATAAGTTCTGTATTAGTAACGCCCTAGATTATAGACTTAGCTATTACTTGAATAGCCGCTTTACCTACTTTTTATAGAATATTTAACAGATTAGGTTATTACGTCTTAACTCCGGTCTACGTAATATACTATAGGATTTATTAAATATATAGAGTATTAGCTGGTATTAATACGAGGTGAAATTTCCCGTTAGGGCTAATTAAGGTAATTATTACCTTAGGAGGTATAGTAGGGCGGATCTTAATATTATACTATTAAGGTAGCTAAGTCGTAGGAAAATGTTATAGAATTAATTCAGGCCTGAATGGTAATAGTCCTACTATAGCCTAGGCCTTCTTTATATTAACTGCTATTATCGCTTCTTACCGGGCCTGTTAATAGATATCTAAGAAGTCTACCTTATCGATGTAATAGCTTGCCCCTAGACATGTAACTCGCTAGACGTGGGATTTATAAGCTGTCGCTAAGGGAGAAAAAACACTAACGTCTAATAGCTGAAGTAGATATATTATATATAGCGGTAAGTAAAGAAGAATAATCTTGTAGTCTATATAGTACTAAATCGCTGTAGTCGTAATATAAGAAGCATGGCTATTAACTAGTAGTATTCGATATTCTCCTTTTTAATACGCTCGTGTCTCTTAATTAAATCCCCTTTAAAGCTATTTAAACCCGATCGTATTATTAGTCTAACCATTCTCGCTAATATAAATTTCGCCTGATTTAAGAGCTTCTTTCCAAGATTTCTGGATTAATTTGCCTTTGAAAATAATCTAGGGGGGTAGAGATCTACTATCTATTAAGACGCACTTAATAAGCGATACCTATTCACGATTCCTATATTATATTATATAAGCCTTCTTCTTATTATACTTAGGTATTATAACTTTAAGCTTGGCGATTACCCCTTATATAAAACCTTTCTTATCTATATTATAGATATCCCTCTTATCTACCTCGTACTCTATCTTAATACGTAGGTAGAGATTAAACCAGCCTAATAGTACCTTAGAATCCTGTACTATAGCACGTTCCTTGTCGAGTAGCGGAATATAAGCTATCTTTACCTCCGGGTATCGTGATATAAATTTCTAGGGCTAGTTTAGTCTAATTAGGGTTTTATTATCCTTTATAAGAAGGATTTTATTCGCTATAAAGCGTATTTACTCTATCCTTAGTAGCTAACCCTATATATAAAGACGGAGAACCTAGGCTAGAAGTACTACTTCTTCTCTAGGAGTAATTCGCTGTTAGCCTTTATAAGTATTAGATATTAGTTTACGGCCCCTAATCCTATCAGCGAGTATACTCTTTAGTATACTATATTACTTAGCTGCCTTCGTAATTAATAGGATTCTATTACCGTGTCCCCTAGCCTTAATCTAGGCCGTATAGGCTAGTTCTATACGATCTTCCCTACCTAGTTCGGTCTCGTATAATAGAGGAATAGACGGTAGCGGTACGTTTAATATACTAAATAGATTTATAGATAGCGATTTTATAAAATTCAGGTTATAAGAAGTTATAAATAATAAAATCTGAAGCTCTAAGGTAGCCTTATAAGGTACTAACCCTATAAGGCCAGACGATTACTAAGTATAGACGGTTACTAGGTGAACTCTTCTAGTAGGTACCTAACTTGAAACAGGACGTAGGTATTAGACTCCTCACCTAATAGCCTGTAAGCGCGATAGGGCTGCCGGTCTAATTAGCTAACGGTGCCTATTATCTTCTATACGCATATACCTTAATAGTAGCGGCCGATATAACCGCAGTAAACACACCGGGTATCCGCTACCTTACTATACGGCGGGGGGATGCTTAGCCGTACCTAGGTAGTCCCTACGGTATAGTAGTAGGTAGTAGAGGCCCAACCCGTATAGAGATACGTGGACATTGGCCTTCCTACCTAATGGTCTGCAAGCACGCCAGGGCCGCTGGCCTCCTCACCTAGCAGTACCTAGCACCGATAGACTAGTAGGTAAGTACTAGTTCTATTACCTCCCTTTACGTATACACCCTCCCCGTCACGGATACTATAACCGGGACTATAAGGAATTATCCGTTATAAGGATTTATCCGTTACGCTAAATAGATTAGATTAAAAATAGCCGGTAGAGATAGAAAAGAGAAAGGGGCTAGGCCCTAGACAAGGAAAAGAAGTTTTACCTACAGACGAAACTTTAGTGTAATAGGTAGTAAACCTAACCCCTCCACTACCTCCCTAGTAGTAGGCCTACTAGGGGGGGGAGGGAAGGAGCTGTAAATGGTTAAGAGAACCGTAATTATCAGGTGGAGTTTTTATCCCTGTAATAGGGTTTCTCCCCGAATAATATATACGTAATACGTACCCTTAAATAGCCTACCCTTATTAGCTTTTTAGCTAGTATAGGAGTATAATCAATTAATTAATTAATATACTTATTAATTTCTTTTTACTACTAAGATATATTATAATATAGCTATAAGAAGCTAGCTTAGAGTAGATAATAATTATAATATTTATAAGGGTAACGCCTACTACTTAAAGCTTTAATTTATCCTCTAGAGTATTTAAATAATCCGCGTTATTAATTAATTAATAGAGCTTAATTACTTTATTATAAACTAGGATTATATTATTAGGAATCTAGAAGTTAAGTAATTAATATATATTATAACTATAAAAGTAACTTAAGAATATAGGGAAAATCTACTAGTTTATAATTATAATAGACTTTTAAATAATAGTTATACTATTTAAATATTATTTTCTTTTTATTAATAATTATAAATATAGCTTTATTTATACTATTAATATAAGTACTAAGTATAATATAATTATAAATACTTATACTTTATAAGTCCTTTATTAATATAATAAATATATCTCTTATATATATTTTATTTTAGATAGGAAGCTCTCTAGGAACATATAACTAGGGAAGTAGGGGTAAGAATAATATATTACTTTATATTAGCTACGTAGTTAAGATATACTTAAGTACTTATATCTATAAAAGAGGGATAATAAGTAGGTATAACTAGATTATTATTTAGGCTAAATAGGTTATTAATACTCGCGGCGGAGTTAGAGTAAGAAGTAGGCTTAGGGATAGGGTTATATAAAGGAGGAGTAGGCTCCTTAATAGAATTATTAATAAGAATCTTTATAGGATTTATAATAGGAGTTTTTATAAGATCCTTAATAATTAAATTACCTAATTAGGCGTTAGGATCTACTTCTACTTTTATTATAAAAGCTAGGCGTACTATATATATTATATTAATTATATTTATATAAAGAGCTAATTAATTAACTTATAAGTAATACTTAAGATATTAAGATATTAGATATTATATTATATAATTAGTAATTATAATATATATTATATATATTATATATATATAAAAAGAGAGGGTATTAAGTACCTAGAAAAGATATTAATAATAGTTATAAAAGATAAAGTATTAAGGAAAATTTTAGGTATTATAATAATAATACTAAGACGCTAAGACTATATTAGTATAATTATTATTATTATATATAAAAAGTTATTATATATAACGCGTATACTTTAAATTATAATATCTACGCGTAATAGATAGTTATATTATAATATAAAGTTATAAATACTATATATTATAACTACTATATAGGTTATAATCTTACTTTATTAAGTTCTTTTCCTTATATCTTATACTAGGTTTAAAGGTTTTTATTAAACTTAATTAAATAGGCTATTTATATTAAATTTAAGGGTAAGTTTCTTTAAGAGGAGGTAATTATTATAACCTACTTAATAAGTTATACGACGTATATACTTAGTATATATTACGTCCTTATATTAACTCGTAAGGGGAAATAATATACTAGGCTTACTAGTCTCCTTAAGGGGTTTATTAGATCCCTTATAGAATAATTCTTAGATTTCTTAAGAATTAGTCTTACTATAAAAATAGACTAATTTTATATTACTATATAACCCCTATAATTTGCAATTATAATAAAGGGCTATCTTTTCCTTCTTAATATATTTATCTTATAATTTATTAATAAGTAGTATATCTCCTTTAATAGGCTTAATCTAAATTAGAGGTAGGTATTTAGGGTTAATAATAAGATCTAAGTTATTAATAATAAGATAATTTTAAACTACTACTTCCTATTACTTATAATTCTCCTTACCTTTAATCTTCTAGATTTTATAATAGTTAGCTATTATACTAATAATAATAAATAGTCTAAGAAATAATACTTCTAAAACTATCTTAAGACTTATTTATTTATGAATTATACACGCGTCTATCTAAACTAATAAAAGATAATTACAGGGGCCTACGGGTATTTTATAGTCGCTACGATAGTAGCCGACTCGTAGGGGAAATTATATACCTATACTAAGTATAAGCGTAGGTAAAAACCCTTACCTTTCCTACCTTTTTTATAACTTTTATTCCATTTTCTCTTTATATTATATTCGGTCCTTTATAATAATAGGCGGTCGTATTTACTACTATATTAGTCTAGCTCCCTAGGGCCGGCTTATATATTATAAAAGCGAAATTCGCTCCGGTAGTAAAGATTTATATCTAAGGTCGGCTCTAGTATAACTACTTTACTACGAGCGAGAACTAGCCTAGTAGCCCGGTCTAGATTATCTATCTTACTACTCGTTTTACCTCCCCCGCGTTCGCGAGTATCTTATAGGTATCTACCGCGCCTAAGGTATCCTTTAGCTCCTAGCGGCGGTCCTAGAGCTTAGGGTAATAGATAAGGATATACTTTATATCCTACCTACGCTAGCCGTACCCGTAACTTATAGATATATAACCGGGGACTTTATATTAATATAAGAAGGTGGCTAGCCCGATCTTTCCCGTCCTTATCTACGTAAGGACGGAGCTCTTAGCCTTTTAAAGGCCCTTATAAAGGGTCCTCCTACCGGTCTATAAGCCCCCGAGCTAGGCGGGGGGGTAATCCCTAGCTCCTAGTCCCGACTAGTATTCGTCCTATATAGTATCCTAGGAGGACCTCCACTAATAGTATATTATCTTCTCGATCCTCTAGGGGGGGCGGGCTACCTCCCTAGTTACGATCGCGCCCCCGTCGTCTAGGCGTAGGGAGCGTAGAGCCCACTTATTCTTCTCTTCCGCGGGGGATTTCGCTACCTCTCTCCTCCTCCCCCTCTTAGCGTTTAGCTTCCTTTAGATACGTATATTCCCTATTATTATTACCGGGTAGATCCCCTTTAACGTATACCGGTAAAGAACCGAGTAATCTAGTATTAGTTATATAGGGGCTATCCCCGACTCTACCTCTAGTACTCGCGTTAAGGTGGCCTTATATGCCCCTAGTACGCGTCTTAAGTAGTTATTTTAGATAACTTTAAGCTTCCTTACGTACGTCTTCTTTATATCCCTTAGTCCTCGTGGTATATATTATAAGGCGGACGCGTAGGTTATAACTAGCCGTACTATCGCGTTATATACTTTCCTTGCCCTACTAAGGGTAGCTCCCTAGGTTAATACCGTCGTTATAAATAGGGCGAGGCTCTAGGTAGCGAGTTTCGCCTATACCCTCTTTAGGTACGGGCCCTACCGTAATTTACCGTTAATATATAGTCTTAGGACTTAGATCTCCGTTTATAACTTTATTATCGTATGCCCTAGGTTAATAACCGCACTTATATTAAAGCGACGGGGGTAACGGGTAAGGTAGACTAATTTATATTTCTAGGGGGCGAAACTCGCCCCGTACGTTAAAGCCCATTTAAGGTAGATCTCATGTACTAGTTCTAAGGTCTTGTAGTTACCTTCCGTGGTTTTCCTATATACTAGCAGGTAGATATTATTTATAAACCCTCTAACTTATAACTATAGTTTAGCCGCCGTATACTTCTTAATAAGTGGCGCGTTAAAGAACAGGAAGAGGATAGGGGAGATTAGCGACCCCTAGGGAATCCCTATCTCTACCGGCTCTATCCTACTCGTCATCCCCCTAATTATAATAGACGAGGACCTTTCCGCTAGGAAACTTTCCGTCCAGCCTA
>JAABUR0100000229.1_pt1 | contig 130669 bp, 138 predicted proteins | sample 5560091 | NCBI WGS metagenome assembly JAABUR01 (sample SAMN10711879, study PRJNA513375) | rock metagenome | isolation source: Antarctica rocks | place: Antarctica: Victoria Land, University Valley sud | reverse complement strand
CTACCTTTTAAAAGGCTAGTTAAGGGGGATACTATTTATAAATAGTAGTATATAAAATACTAGTAGAAGTTTATAAATCTTAAGAATACTTAGACTTCCTAATATATAATTAGTTCTAGCTAGTCTTAAATAGTAAATACCTTATAACTATCTATTAATATACTATTAATACTTATAATAAACCTAAGGAATTCTATTAAATTAGTATAGAATTTATATTTCTTTTAGTTTATATAAAGTTAAAACTTTTATAATTACTTAAGTACCTAGTAGATATATTACTTATAACTTAAGATATCTTTTAAATAAATTAAAATATTATTAAGGTATATTATATAAGTAATATTTATTAGGCCTCTTAAAGCTCTATTAATATAGGCTTAAAATATAGCTAGGGTATTTATTAACTTAAATAGTATAATTATATATTTAAAATAGCTATACTACGTATAAAATACTATCTTCTACTTATTACCCTTATAAATATAAATCTTATAATAAGTATCTTTAAGGTCTAACTTAGTAAATATCTTTATACCTTATAAGTAATTAAGTATTTTACTAATTAGAGGGAGAGGATAATAATTCTTTACTATTACCTTATTTAACTTATAATAGTTAATATATAATTATAAGCTACTATCCTTCTTTAATATAAATAAAATAGGAGCCTTTATAAGACTAGTAGACTCTTATATTTAATCCTTTAACTTAGTATTATCTAGGTAGATATATAGAGTTTCTAACTCCCTTTATAATAAATTATAAATAGGCTTATAAGGAGGCTTATAATTATTTATATTAATAGTATAATCTTTAAGCTTAAATAGGGGTAGTTATCCTACCTCCTTATTTAAAAAGATATCTAAAAAGTTATAAAGACTTTTAGGTAGCTCTAGTACTTTATTATTAAAGCTCTAGGTTTCCGCCTAGAATAACTTAATATAAATAATAGTATAAATTATTAATTTACCTTTAAGGGTATTTATAAACGCTTATAACTTTAGGATAGATATACTAGTAGAGTCTAATAGAAATTACTACTTTTAACTCCCTAAATTTACTTATACCCTAGCTTCTAATAAGGTAGGTATATTAAGAATAATTAGTAACCCCTTCTTCTTAATTATATAGAATATACTAGTATATTAACCTAGCTATCCCTAGCTATTAATAAGGTAGTACTCTACTTAGTATATATTATAATAATAGATTAATTAACTATTTATCTATTTAAGAATTAGTAGCTAATAGCCCTCTAGGGGTTTTAGGTTATATTACTTAGTAAAGCTTTAAGAGATAATATTAATCTCTACTCCTATATTTATTAAGAAGTTTATATAGTCCTATATACTTTATATATTAATAGAACTATTAATATTAATATTATAAATTAATAATAAATCCCTTTTAATAAGTAAGCGCCTTAGTATTAAGGTCTTAATAGAGGCGCGCTTCCTTTTTTTAATTTAGTAGTCCCTTTTCTAATAATATTAATAGGTATTATATTTAGGTTCCTAGGTATCTTAGGCTTATAATAGTCTTTATTATAATACCCCTTCTTTTTATAATTAAAATATATTAATCCTTCCTTAATATCTAATAACTTATTATAGCTACTAGCGGGTTAAATACTTCCTACTTTTATAAAAGGTTTAATACCTCTATCTTAACTTCCTTCCCTCTTTTAGCCTTTATTCTACCTATTAGAATAATCCCCTTTTTTAATAATATAACTATTACCCGCTATTATTTTAATATAATATTACTAGTTATTTTTTAATTAAATAGTAAGGGTAATTAGGCTTTCTTTAATTATAAGGAGGTCTTAATAATTTATAAGGGCCTTTTAAAGGTCTAGGCGTAACTTTATAAAGAAGTTAATCTATTAATATTCCTCTAAAAAAGGAGGGATTTATAATTTAATCCTACTTAAATATATATTAAAGCTCTATACTAACTAGTTAGGGTTTTATTATATATTTAAGTATAATTATATATTATAAAGCTAGTAGTTTATTAAGTCCTTAATAAGGTTTAATAAGTATTAAGTAAAATACTTCTAAGTAACTACTCTCCTTAGTAATAACTTTTTATAATAATCTTATAACTTAGTAGGTTTACCTTCTAAGAACTATATAACCTAAGTAACCTTTATAAACTTAATTAGGAATTTATTAGGTATTAATTAGAATATAATATTTATAATATAATACTATTTCTTATACTTATATATATTCTTCCCCTTATAAAAAGGTAAGTCCTTAGGCTTTAAGCGGCTCCTAGGGTATTAACTACTAGGTTCTTCTAACTAGCCTCTAATAGATTAGCTTAAAGTAAAACTATTAAAGATAAATCCTACTTTAGGGTCTAATATACCTTATATATTAATACCCTAATTTAAAGGGTAATCCTTTATTAAGCTTTATTTTAACCCTTATTATATCCCTCTTAATAATCTACTAGTAATCTAATATAGATCTAGTATAATTATATCTACTTTTACTTATAATTAGGCTACCCTTTCTTAGATACCTTAAAGCTTTCTTTCCTTTATTAACTACTCTTCTTTAACTTTAGTAGTAGTAATAAGTTTATTAAGTATAATTATACTAGTAAGGGTTTTATTAGAAATTCTATTATTAGGTATATTATTTATTACTTTAATATCTCTTATATTAGACTCTAATATTATCTTAATTTTATTATAATAGACTTTTAATATGTTTTTATCTTACTTAATATTAGATATCTTCGCGTTATTATACTATTATAATCTAGATTATCCCCCTTTAAAGGTAGAGAGATTAGAACTATTAAGAACTAGATTAGAAGGCTAGTTCCTAAGGGCTAGAATAGATAGTATAAACTACTAGTAAGTAGGTAGTATTCTAAAGGTAGACTTAATACTCTAGTAACTTTATAATTATAAAAGAACTAATCTCTACCTTCTAAGGAGGTAGAGGGAGGACTATCTAAATACCCCTTAAGGAAGCTACCTAGCCTCTTAGATATCTAGATAAAAGGATATCTATTAGGATAATAAGAAGCCGAACTAATACTACTAGGATATTACTAGTAGGCCGTATTATACTAGCTAGATATATTAAGATATCCTAATAAGCGGTAATAGTATTACCCTATTTATTAGTAAAGGTAATATAGTAAGAGGTACTAATAGTAAGTAATAGCTAAATAATATTAATAGTAAGGTAGTTATAAAATAACTCTAAATAATTACTTACTATATCTTTTAAAAAGGGAAACTTATTACTTATAGTAAGTTAGTATTAATATAATATTAAACTAGGCCTTAGAAGTTACTTATTAGTACTATTATTCTATAATCCCTTACCCTACTATTATCCCTATTCTCCTCTATTATATTAAGACTCGTAGTTACTATATAGTTATATACTAAAGATATTACTAATAAGAAGGCTTATACTTTTACTATATTTCCTACTTCTTATAAGTATCCCCCCGTTAATTATAAAGTTTTTACTAGTAAAGAAGATACCTAATTATAGCTATAGAACTAGGCCTGTACGCAAGGCTTTACTATTAAGAAGGAGGCGAGGTTAATAGAGCCTAGGAAGGAGGATATTAGCTAATTAGCTAATAAGTTATTAAATTTATCGTTGTAGGTAGGATTAGTAGGATAGGGCGTACGTATATTAAAACGAACTCTTACAGGCGCGCTGTCGCATGTAATATATGACGACAGTAGTAGTGACAGCGACAGCGACAATGTTTGTATAGTTGCATGTTGATAAATGGTAAATGGTACTACCCCGCAAATGTGGCAAATGTGGCTAGGGGACTGTCCAGGGGGACTGTCCTGAATGGAGTTGCGTACCGATGAGAGCTCGAGATCGAGATAGGTACATAGTAAAGGTATAATAGACTAGGACAGATAGTGAGGCAAGGTATAGTTCTAACTCAGAATGCGCATATGGCAGAATGGGGGAACATTGATCCAAGCCTCTTGGGCTGACATGCAGCAGTCGAACTGTAAGCCCATAATCTTCATGTACTACATGCTTAAGGTAACCAGCGCTGCGACCAGGCTTGGTAAACCACAGCATACGGACGCCAAACCGCCAGGTTTAGCGACCAGATTGTACCCTGAAACCCAACCCGCTGATCTACCCGCTTCGCACTTCGTTAAGGCTCGAACGGATCGAAGCGTAATTTCTGGTTGTTGATTCGCTGTCACTAGCCACCCGAATCGTTCACCCTCAATCTCTGGCACCACCTTGCCCGTCACCGCGCGAGTCCACATTAGAGGCGAGTCCTATACTCGGGACCAGTTGGGCAACACCCCCTGGCCTGCATGGTTTGAATATATACCCTCTTCGTCAGCGCTAGACTTACGAAGCCGCACGTTGATTGCGCACTTGTCACGTCTTGTTTTACAGCACAAACTTGAGTCTCCGGCAAGTGAAGACAAGTAATGGAACAAAAACCCCCCAGCTCGGGGCAGCAACAGCAGCACCATCCACCGAAATATGATCCTAGCAATGGAGGACACTATGGTACGTCAGGTTTGTCACAGTTGATCATTTGATCTGTGACTCGATTGCCAGGGGGCGCGGGCTTTCGACATTGAGCTCTTGACTCGAGCGATTGAGCTAATCCCCATGGCTTCCCAAAGGTGCCAGTGCCCAGGTACGCTCAAATAGCCTCTCCCTTGGAGCTGCCGAAGATTACGCCCTTAATCGCATACTGAGATCTCTACAGGTGGCCGCTCATACAGGTTATACGCAACCAGAGTTCTACACCGGGACTTGGGCTAACGTACTCAACCCCGAAAGCACAAGATGTAAAATACACATTCATTGACTGACGAGCTCGTAGGTCAGTCAAGGTCTAAATGGCAACTACCGTGACATTTTGACGACATATTGGCAACAGACGATCAACAATCTCGAAAATGAGACACACGATTACAAGCTCCATCAGCTTCCTTTGGCTAGGATAAAGAAGGTGATGAAGGCCGACCCAGACGTGAAAATGATCTCTGCAGAAGCACCTATACTGTTCGCAAAAGGATGCGATATCTTCATAACCGAGCTGACGATGCGCGCGTGGATCCATGCAGAGGAGAACAAGCGGAGAACACTGCAGCGCTCAGACATTGCCTCCGCACTTGCCAAATCAGACATGTTTGACTTCCTTATCGACATTGTTCCCCGCGAGGAAGCGGCAAGCCATGCGAAGAGATCAGGCCAGGGAGCCGGAGGTGCTGGTGGAGGAGCTGCGCCGCAAGCCTCCTCAGCTGGCGCCATCATCCCTCCTCAAAACAGCGTCCAACAGCAGCCTCAGGTGGGGGTTCACCAGCAGCCTCAGCCACAACACATGAGCCACGCGGATTATCCCCAGCTCGGAAATAGCCAGATGGGACAGGAGCAGGGATACAGGCAGCAACCTGGGATTTATGCAGCTCAGGTACCAACGGACCCATCATCCTACGGACAACCGCAACAGCCTATGTTCGAAGGAATTTACAGCTATGGAGCTATGACGGCACCACAACAGGTAGATTGTCGTTCATATGATTACTGAGATAATCACACGCTGACTGTTCCAATGAAGATGTATCAAGTAAATCAGAGGGGCCAAGATCCTTCGAGTGGGCAGAATCCTGGACACCAATATCAGAGGCACGATGGTGGTGAAGGCGATGCGGATGCTGAAGGTGAACGTGATTACGAAGTTGGGTGATGTCCTTAGATCAGCTGGCTTTCGTTTGGTGAGCTTATCCTTTGGTACATGGGTCAATAGACAACTAGGTCGAGTCGAGGGCACTATCAGAGCACATGAGGTCCTATTGGTTGCCGCACGTGAGACTGAATCGTCATGGGTCCTGATTATGACTACCCCTGGAATTATACAGTGGAAGAGATACGCTAAGTATCTCTTGCTTATAGGTCTGCAAAGTCCTCGAGATGATATCGAGCCATACTCTTAATGAGAATCTAGAAAGTAGATCCGTAATAGAGCATTGACTAAACAGCGAAAGCTATCTTGCTGTTGTGGCCAGTAACAGTATTGACGCCCAGAACTCTCGTGCGACAAGCCTATCGACTTGCCGTAATTGGAGTATGTTGGTCCTCGTTCGCAAAAGAAGATGGTCCGAGTCTTGCCGTAAGCTCAATCTTTGGAGTCTTCTACCTGCGCTCGCTGCAAAGACTTCATGCCAAAGCGCGAGGACAGCGCCTGGAATTTGTCTGACTTCAAATGGGCTGGACTTTGCACAGAATGAGTAAGCCTATCGAGGACATTGTTAGCACAGAATCCTGTATTTCTTCATAGCGAGAGGTCTCAAACATACTTTTCGAGCAATACAGGCCCATTCATTGCATCTACTCTACCGTATTTCTTGTTCCTTGTAGCGATATCATAGAACTCGTCGGAGTTTTCCGCCTGCATCAGTAGAACCGTTTGCTGCAACTCATCTAGATTCTCTCTCAAGATGGGGTTTTCCAATGTGTCCACAAACTCGGTTAAATACTGAACGTCTTTGGCTAGTGCATCAACACCATTTGGATTGATGCGCCGAACTTCTAATGACAATGGCAGAGATAGTATCATGGTTGCCGCATGGCTCAGGGCATCAAAGTAGATCAATTCCTTGATCTCTGTCGGCAGGCCCAAAAGAACAGAGCTCATTATGTTTGATAAATATCTCGTCAAGGTCTGCATATAATTACTTGGCTCCTTTTCGAGAGTAGGTGCTGTCCAGTCGTACTCGGCCGTCCCAATAAGATCGTCAATCTTGGAGTTGACCAGCTCAAATATACGCTTCTCTGCAGTCTTCTTATTGCTCCGAAACTCCTCTGTGGCACACAGACTAACGCTCCCACCTATAGATGCGGTAGACCTGGCAGCTGCAAGAAGTGGCTCCAATTCCTGACAAGCCGTCTCAAAGTGCTCGAGGTTGATAAGGATCTGAACTATTTGCCCAAGGTATTGTGAATTCAACCGTTCCACCAGTAGATGACAGACGCTCTGTGAAAGGAGTTCATCTAATGAAGTCTTGAGAGTCTCATCGATAACCTTTGGGTGCTGGAAATGATCGTCGGAGAAGAAATAAAACTGGTTGAGAAAGTTTCGAATGTCGATGCAGCAAAGTGGATACATTTGGGAGAAGGGCAGGACGCATGGAAACCTTATATCTTCGCGCGCCTTATCCGCCGTATACCAGCTCACATTCACGACCTTGTCATATTCGTCAATCTTGTTGATGGGCATAGGCATATAATCATCGGTCGAAACGATCTCTTGGAAATCATCACTGAAGCGCCTCTTCAAAAGCTCGGCGTACTTCTCGAATAGTTTCAGCAAAAACGTATCGAGAGCAGTCACGGAATAGCTCCAAGACTGCATTTCACGTTAGCTTACTTGATTGGGTCGATGTCACGAGGGGGGATCTAGTACTCACGTCCATTGTCTGGATAAAGAGCGCGATATGGCCCTTGATCTTGAGAAGCGCTTCCGCATTAGTAACTTCAGGCAATGCCTTGGTTATTAGCATGATTGCTGATTGACACATTGAGTCCCAAATCTCGTCGACATCGACTGCCGACCGCAACTCCGGCGTCTTATTCAGCGTGGCTTTTTCGACAATGGCAAAGCCTGCCATACCTTCTAGAAGTTCACTGAGACTCACACACTCTGCATCAATCAGGGTTACTGAGGCAGGCATCAGAAGTTCCATTTGCTTCTTGCGTGTCTCAGCGTACTCGACGCGAAACTTGTCCGTTTGGCCTAAAGCATTGTGTATATGAAGGCATTCGAACAAGGGTGTGAAGTCGACCTGAACGTCTTCGTTATCGAGGACATCGAATTCTTCAGTCTCGTCTGAGACCAATTCGATTGCAGAATTAAGCTTGAAATTGCTGTGGTAAGGAAGGATCTGTGTGCGCTCCTTCTGCCGATCTCTTCTCGTCTCGGTGCCAAAGAAAGCTACCGTGCCCAGGAAACGCGAAGTTTCCCGAATACGGAAGAGCCAAGTGTTCAGGTCAGTCAGCACTGCGTCCGCGATAAGTTTCTTAGTCGCAGGTACTGAGCTCTGGATCATCTCTGCAATCTTGTACTGCGTGATTTCCTTGAGATGGACGTTGTTGAGCTCGTCAAGAGCCCTTAGCGCCGAGTAATGGCTCTTCTTGCTCAGGAGATCGTGGACCTGATTAGCCAGCCGTAGGACTTCAAGGCAGTCGCGCAACGCCTGAGAGGCTTCGTCTATATTTTGTCGCACTCCCCTGGAATCAACGAGAGCCTTCTTCTGCTCTGCTAGAACCTCGGTGCTCGACTGGATTGACTGATTGAGCTGCAAGATCTCGGAGGTCAAACCAACGGAGCCGTCACGTACGTGGAGGAGCTGGTTGACAGAGGTGACGAAACCTTGGTGATTGGAATTACATATTCTTTCGATCTCTACCTCTCGATTGGCTGAATAATGTGATATAGATTGCAGGAGTTGCTGGCCGTAGCCGTCCTTGCTGGCATGTTTGATCGCAGGCAAAAGCTGGTTTAGGTATTCATGGTCGGAAGGAGCTTGTACAATCTGTACTAGACTTAGTTACAGCACGCGATCCAATACCAACATAACCCACTCACCTGCTGGACTGCGTAGTCCAGCTCTCGCCTCGGGTTGAGGATTGCTGGCATTTTATGAGCCAGATCTGTAGGCAACGACAGGAGCCTTGGGCGATCACTCAATCTTCAGCTGTCAAGGGGGCAGACCGCAGTCTAAGGGAGATCTTTGAGCATAGGCGGATGCCATTTTGGTATCATTCTATAGGTACTCGTGCAAACCACTACGTAGTACCTTACGTCCTGAGGCTAAGATCTAGCGTCTTGGCCCTCCCCCTGAGGTAGTCAGGTAGAGGTTAAGTACTTACCTAAGTACTTTATGATTGAGTGATTCGTGGCTTCTCCCGCCGCTACTAAGCGATGGGACTCGGGTGAAGTATGGGATGACCCGTATCGCCAAGCCCAGACCATTCTAAATGCTTGAACTGTTCCAGAAGAGTACTAGCTCAGTTCATCGCGGGAGAGCCTCCGCCCTTCCCTCGTCCCGTCGGTGTTGAAGTTCGTTGCAAGATCTCTCAACAATGCTAATATCGAATACCCTGCCCTGCTTGGTACTGTCTGCGAAAGCACTCATTATCATGTTCTATCATCATGAAAGCATATCTAGAATAGGGCACAACTCACAAAGATATGCAGTGAGGCTCATTGTTTAGAGGATAACCGCCAACAGTAGGCATTCGGATTTCAGGCATCATGTAGAACAGAGAAAAAGGTAAGTTCATCGACCATCTTCTCTCTGATCAATCCATATAAATTGATGGGCATTCTTCTTGTAGGGGACGTCAATTAATGCTTTTGTATCATGCGGACTGCGAAGCGGCTGTGATGGGACAGCAGAGAGCAGCCCTTTCGTCCTCCTTGGTAAACCTCCGTAGCCAAGGTAACGTGTCGCTCCCCGCTTGCACACTGTGGAGAGGTAGAAAGATGCTGCAAGTAAAGCTATCGTATTCCTGGTTGTAGGTTTGGCGAGGCCTTTCCTCCCACATGAATCTGAATGATTGATAAGCCCGATCTGTTCCTCGTTTTGTTCTTCTCGCCAAAGAGTCGATTGGGCCTTCAGTACCGTTGATCGAGCGGAGTATACCGTGTAAGCTATCATAGCGTCATTCGGTAGTAATTCCATCAAGACTGGTTGGTTTGTCTTTGTTATCATCCTTCACCCATTTCATCACATTCCCACATCTCCCCACTCTTGCCATACGTGCATCAATAGTCTACCTTGCAGACACCGTCGGAGAGTCTCTTTGAGTCTGTGCTTGATCTGGTATCTCCTTTCTCCATCTACCCTCCCGATCAGAAAGTTTTGCAATTGCCATTCTGCTGCAAACTGCCAAACTTCAATACCCGTGCAGCCATCTGGAGTACGACCGTGCAGTGATGGCCGCTTCTCATGAGCGTGATGTCACTTCCGTCAGCCCGATCTCCTCAGTGGAAATTGATTCATACCAAGGAACGCCGGCAACAAAGCTTTCGCCCTTCACTCCAGAAGGTCTCCTCCGCGACGGTTTCAAGCCAATCGGACTGGGTATCTCCAGGTCTAACAAGCCATCTAACGTCATACTCTTTCCTTCAAATGCAGACGCTATCAGCTCGACCTCCCCTCGTCTTCAAGATCCATTCACCTCAAGCCAGACCCTGACGGGTAGTACCCAAATCAATACCGCCGTGACTCAGCTCTCTCCCAACGCCAATGAGTTCACCCCAGCAACTCTAGTCGACAGCGGCTTTGGTAGTGCGTTGCTCAACACCAAAGGAGCAATCCCCTCTCCAGCCCGCTACGATGGCTTTCAATGTAAGTATAGCAACGTATCTCTTGGTGGCTCGCACACTGAAACCGCACCAGTCCTTAACCCGTACTCTCCTGCTGTTCAGCCAATCTCTTGTTTCTTTCCTTACGGACAAGAGAGTGCGTCTCAAGTGACTGGACGTAATGTCAAGGGGCCATTTTTCAAGTTGGGCCGCTTCTCGTCCGAGACCGGCATGTCTAGATGTGTTATCGTCAGTGAGACGATAGGTAACCTCACTGCGAAAGAGATGGATGAGCTCTTCAACGTGAGATCCTCGGTTACGAACGGTTGGCTGGTGACTAACATTCAATAGCTCAAAGACTTTCCAAGCCGTGTCCATCTCCTTGTCGGCGAGTTGACTCTCGCCGCCAAGGTTTGCCTCAAATTTGCCGACCGACGTGATGCGGAGAAAGTCATGCACACTGTCGACAGGAAAGGCCTCAATTGGAGCACCCAATTCATCTCACCTGCCGACTTTGCAACGAAGGTCGAGCAGGAGGGTTTGGGGCATGCTCCTGTGTCTAATCATGAAGGTCAAATTGTTGTGACCGCCAATTTCTTCCAGAACCCTAGACCTGCGGAGATTGACGCCACTGGTAAGTTCATCAGTGACTTGATTGGCAACTATGGCGACGTTATGGTATTCGAAGTACGCCCAGGAAGTGCACTGGAGATCTCATACCAAATGGAGTTTTACGATCTTCGAGCGACCGATAAGGTATTGGCAAATCTGAATGATTTGAGATTTGCTGTGAGCTTCCATGGCTCCATCGGATACTTGCAGAAAGCTGACTCACACAGACCTTTACCTTGACCGTCGCTCCTTACGTGCCTGATCTCGAGGTCAACACACAGCGTCCATTGCAAACCACGGCCCCCTCGATGGTCGTTCGTGACTTTGGTTTCGAGAAAATTTTCGGTAGCATGAGCCTGAACACTCACCGTGCTGACGGTCCTCAAACTCCACGTACCCCAAGTCACGCACCCTTCCCTTTCGCAACCTCATCCGATTTGCAATTTCCGTTTCGTCAACATCCCAACGGCTTATACACGCCGTCTTCTCTAAGCAGCTACCATAATTCAATATGGAGCCAAGGTTATAGCCCTTGCTCGGAATTTTCGCAACAGTCACCTACCTGGTCAGCTTTCAGCCCTGGTACTATTGGACAAGAGCGTGGCACGCCTCTACTTTCGCGGACTCGCCAGGAGCACTATATCCAGCAACAGAGAGGGCAAGGCTCAATGGCTGTCCGTCGGTATCCCGACAATTCTTCTGGACACCACAACGTGGTTGACATTGAGCGGATTCGTCAGGGCACTGACGTTCGCACGACTGTTTGCAATCCTTTCTCCATCGACAATGGCTCTCGTTGACATGTGATGACAGATCATGCTTCGTAATATCCCCAACAAGATTGACCAGGTACGTATTGCAATGCTCCTACTCCGTCTGTTACGCTCACATCGATTAGGCGATGCTGAAAGAGATTGTCGATGAGACGAGCTTTGGCAAGTATGATTTCATGTATTTACGGATTGGTAAGGCCACATGCTTGTGTACTTTCCTACAGAGCTGATCGTTCGGTGTAGACTTCGCCAATAACTGCAAGTGAGTCTGCAATGTCCATGCATAGATCACTTTGCGTCACCTAATGTTCGTGGCAGTGTCGGCTATGCCTTTATCAATTTCGAGGACGTGAGTAGCCCACAAGAACCACACTATTGCCAGCCGTGGACTAATCATACTCAGCCATACCACATCATCGATGTATTCATTGCCTGTCGATTGGCATTACCTGTTGGGCTAACATTGACATAGTTTGTGACCGCTCGAGCTGGCCAACGATGGTTCAACATCATACCCTGATAGATACCATCAAAGTACTGACTCCGTGCTAGGAATCGTTACAATAGCGATAAGGTTGCCGAGGTCTCCTATGCCAGTGGGACCCACTAAACATTCGGCCGCATTATCTGCTGACCCATTGCAGCGATTCAAGGCAGGGACTGCCTCATTCAAAAGTTTCGCAATAGCTCTGTAATGCTCGAGCATGTGTCGTTCCGGCCGAAGGTAGGCTCGCAGTTTCCATGCCCAATAGACGAGTGACTGAACGTGGCTCAGATCTTCCACACCATCGGTCCTGTGGTTGGTGAAGAGGACAATTTCCCAGGTCCAGATAATGCCTCCAAGATGCGTAGGAGTGTTGAGAACGCTGCACATGTCGGTGAGTTGCGGGAGGGCAATGAATTCCTACTGTAAGGAAATTGATTTTTGCACAGGGCTCTTTGCTCCTCGAGCTGGTCAATCCTTCCGCGACGAGCAGCGACGTCGTCGCTCTCAGTATGATCGTGGGACTCCCCTTGCGGAGATTGAGGACTCCTACGAAGGCGACAGTCACGATCATCCGAAGCAAATAAACGCGTTTCATGGTGGTAGCCTTTACGGCGGATTTCACACACCGTACTATCCTGGTTTACCCGGCTTTGGATCACCAATGTAGACTCGCGAACGCCATTCACCGCTCGCTTGCAAAGCTCATGGGGTTTAACTGGTTATATCGGGGTTCGGGACGAAGATAGCTTCTGCGTACCTTATCAACATTGTTGCGGCTAGAAGGGATAGAAAGGAGCAAATTGAGCATCAGAGAGATGCAAACAAGAATTGTTAGTTGCTTCTAATGTAGGAGAAAAAAAGGCGCCACTGTTATCTGGGAGATGCGGCTCAGGGATTTGTGTTTGGAGAAGGCCTTTCGCACATGGGCCTTGACAGATCTTGTTTGATTAGACTCCAGTGCCGCCGACCATCAGGTCTGATTCGGATTGGGGATCTCTCGGATAGTTCGAGATTTTGCTGGATGGGTGGAAACATAACTGCAAGTGGCTATTTTTGCGTCGCTGTCATGCTGATTGTATCATACCCGCAAGAGATATTTAATTTAGCTTAGCTCCAATAATTCATCCAAGAATCAAAGCTCTCCATTGTGATTCTCTAGGCGGGTTAGGACTTTGGCGGGCGTAATCATAGCATCGTAAATATCTTCCGCGTATATGGACGGAGTACCATAATTCTTGAAGCATCAGCTCGCTTGGGAAAACGCGCACTTTTCCTACTACTTAGATATATATCGTGACCGTTGACTGTTACGTGCTACAGGCGTACAGGCGTACAGGCACTGGTGCAGGCACACAGGATTTTGGCATAACGTACGCATAGATCCAGTCATATTCTGTAGGTATATCGACGGGTCTCCAGACCTTTCACAGTGTTGGATTCCTTGCAATAACACACATCTTATGGTCCATTCAAATCGGAGTCTAGTACGTTGTGGAGTACAAAGTCACGACAGTCTACCCAAGCTAGCACGGGAGATCTTTGTCTACCGATGGCCTCCATTTTTAATTACCTTAGGATTACTACGAATATTCACACTACCTCAATCATGGATGTGCAATCGCTGGTTGACGGATTGTGGAATATGTATGTTGTTCTTCATCTCATCTATCATCGAAATAAGAATCAGCACCGTCAGGGTCACTGGTGGAAATGGCTGTCAATGTTAAAGCGTTGTGTGAGGAATTTGAGTAGAGATTTTGCAGGGAAAGAATTCAGCCGTGCCCATGCACGTATCAAGTATATGAAGCATATACTGTTGCCAAAGTGTTACGTGTAAGCGAAACTTCTTGCTCGTCCCAATACTCGGTGTGACCAGAACTTAGCCTTTACAGCTCTTTCACTCAGCTAGTCCGGGATAATCAATTTTCTGCCCTTGGTCTTGCGCTTGTTGCGGAGCTTGCTAAGATTTGTGAGACCATCTCGTCCTACGCTGATGCAGACGGAGAGAGCGAAGATGACCCAGCTGAGACCAGAGCTGCTGAGAGGATGTTTGCAGCGGGACCTATCGAGGACTTTGGCGAACCTGTGGGTAGGTCCTACATATCGGATCCGGTTGTCCATGGTTCAACCATGCCTACAACCAGCAAGCCATCGTCCGGATCTACTAAAGCAGGCCTATTGCAGCAACATTCTGGTGGGAATTTCATTGGCACTAACCTGCTCAATGGAACCCAAGGGGTCCAGCTACCCAAGGTCCGGTCAGTTGAGCGACTTTCTACGAATCAAGCAGAGCTGATCTTGGTGGGGCCCTCCAGGAAGCAGAAGATTCACACAAGGAAGCAAGCTAATCCTATCGACGATCTTTTTGATGGGTTGCAATAGATCACAAGGATCTTGGCCAGTATCTGCATTTGTCGCCTCCAGTGATGACCTACATCCTGGGCGCATAGATTGCCAAAGCATACATGGCTCAAGTCCACAGATTACCAAGAGCCAAGCCAAAAGAGCAGACTACCGTATCCTATGTTGATACATAAATGCTGTCCAATGCTCCAAGTCATGCTGTACAGAAATTTGGGAGAAAAGACGGTCCATATGAATAAGTGCGTCCTTAACGCCGTACACGCAAGCATCACGAACAAAATACCATTCGAGGCAAAGGTAGTAAGCGATGACAGATGCTGAACCCATACATGATGTCGTACCCTCCTCGCGCACTGCGACAAGAGCAACGCTGTTGCCGATGTCCACCACAAGGGACCAGCCCAGTTGCCGCAAAAGGTCAAGAAACCTACGGCTCCTATATTGTATCCAACGATACCATTATATGCATTGGAAAGGTCGATTGAGGAGATGGCGTTTGAGCCTCCGAATGCGAAGAAAGAGGCGTGTTGAAAGAGTACGGATGTCAGTGTTAACTCCGCTTGAGAAAGCTGTAGGTACCTCAGACTCTGGAATTGGCCTTCAAACAGAAGGAATAGTGGAATATTCGTGGCTCGGGATTGATTTATGAGGAAAAGTGTGAGAAGGTCGTGTAAGGGTCGCGAAATATCTTGATTATTGTAGTCAGCTTGTTGTAGTTTTCGCTGATGAGAAGGGCTATACCTTGAACTTTACCATTCTTGTAGAGAACTTGATACATTGTAGGAAGAATGGTCATAATAGTAATTATGGCAAGACTGGAAAAGACTGCTCGAGCCTGGGCTACTAATGAGGCTTCGTCCATTGGTCTCGGCATGGAAAACCCAAGACCATCTAATAACTCCGGAGCATCTGCTTTCGTGAATGCTGCCTTGAAACCCACAGCTGCAACACCCAAAGCAAGTGAAGCAGCCAACGAGAGCCGACGGGAAGCCCATGGCATAGCCTTCTGAGCAAGTCGCAGGACGACCACAAGATAAGTCGCTAGTACGCAGAGCCACAACAAGATATTATGGGCTGACAGGATGGTCTTCGCAATATCCGGCTCTCCGGCATGCTTTTGCCCGGTTTGATTCCAAACTCGTGTAATACGCAGAGCGAGAAGCAGCGGTATCAGCACCCAAGCCTTCAATGAGTCCGCCGTTCTCAGAGAGTTAGTCCTATTCGTCATAAGCCACAGACGATAATTGAGCCTGGGGTGGCGACTTACTGCTTTAAGAATAACCACAGAAGCCAGCCTGAGGAAGTCCAGTACCAAAAGTGATGTTCTTCCTCAACATAGCTGCTTGCGAACATCATCGTGCCATACATAGCAGCAACCAAGAAAGTCCATGATGCCGTCCCTTTCGCGTCTAGTAGAGCTGTCGACGCGGTCAACATCCCAGTAATCGTGGCCAGTGCGGCGACTGCAATTCCAGCTTCGAGCCTTTGGAGATTGTAGTTACTTGCAGTACTACTCATGATGGCTTGAGCACGTTTGCAAAACTAGGTTCACTTCAGCACCCAGTCCCCAATGAAGCTACTTTTCAAACTTACAGCAGTCAATGCCGCTAATGCTTCAGCTGAGTTGGAGAGGCTTGGATTCTGTGCTAGATTCGTAGCTATGAACCACAGGCAGCTTAGTTCCTCCCCTTCAGCTTTTGACCTTGTACAATCAAGGGAGTCTGGGTGCCCATCGAACGACAGACTAGAAAAAGTCCCACGAACGGTATCCAAGATCTGTCGAGCATTCTGATACACAAGACGTTTTCTTGTACCTGCGGAAGCGGTCAGCTAGCTAGTATGGTAGGTACCAGATGCTAGTCAAGCAAACCCTCGTTCCAAAAGCGAAGAAAGTCTGGAATCCACACGCCTAGGTTATTGAGAGGAATTGGGAAATCTAACAATCCTGCTAGGGTTGGCACAATGTCCGATTGCTCTACCTTGGTATAGTAGCCAAAGCCAGAATCTGGCAAGGCCATCGGACATTTAAAGCCTGATGAGATAGTTTGTAGTTTTGGAGATACGAAGACCAAGGCAGGAGAAGTTTCGCTTTCCGCCGAACCGCCATGATTTCCGGCATCATTCATGCCGTGATCACCGCAAAGAACCAGAAGGGCAGACTGTAGGTGCTCCTTGGTCTCGATGGCTCCATATATTTGTTTGAGTATACCGTCCATCTCAGCCTGCTTGGGCACCATATGAGGACTAGGATATGTATCAGTATGAATTGAGAAAATATAGCCCGTCCTATGGTATACCTCCTGGGCCCAGACTTGTGGCCAATATGGTCAAGCCCAAGGAAATGCATGACCATGCCATTCCAGTCATTGTTATCCAGTTCATCAGGAATGTGTCTTGTCACATTATTGTCTACTTCAGTAAAATCCTGGTATGGTTCTTAGTTTTGCTTGTATCTAATGTAGATCTTCCTATCTGAATGTCACTGACCGAAACAAAGAAACTTGATGTACCATCTGCACGAGAGAATACATCTGGAAACAGTTTTAACCAGGTGTCATCGCCATACATGACTAATTTTCCTTCTGGCTTTCCTCTGAGCTGGGTCAGCCACGTATCCTGATTGGCTAAGCTCGAAGTCGTGTCTGACTCTGCAAAGTTGAGTATTACGTCCAGGAAAGAGGGAATCGATCCGGTCGTCATGGCTTTAACACGAGGCATGGTGATTGTGGGGGAGGTCGCGTGAGCAGTGAACGGCATGGCGGCGCCGGAACGTATGAGACTACTCGGTGCGGTCAGCGACTGGGCAGCGCGGGGAAACATCAGACCTACCTCTGGGTGAATTGAAAGCCTGAGCCATGTGAGTAGACGAAATCGCTGTAGATGTTAAGTCCTGGTCAATCCGGCGAGAAGGAGGTATTGACCTCCTGAGTGCATCAACAACCATGAAGATGACCTTGTCAAAAGGTGGTGGTTCATGCTCGCCGTCATCTTCGAACTGAGCTCGTCCAGGAATGAATGTTTTATAGGGGAAGAAGCCAGTCGCAAAAACCAGGATTGCTACGGGAATAAGGAAGTTTGCGGCAATCAGTAGTACTATCGATAGCTTTTGCGACATATTAGCGGCATGATTGGGGACCAGGTGATGGTATTATCGATATGTCCAGATATCCAAGCGAATATCAACGAAAAGCCTCCCCTTTGAAGTAGAATATGCGCTAGTTCTAAAGCGAAGCTCTGCGTAAATTAGCCGCTATCTAATCTAAAACTATACATCATAAAGTAATACACCATAAAGAACAAGACTCTTGGAATCCCACTCTCGGATGCAAGCGCGAATCCTGACTGTAGGTTGCAGCCGATGGAGTTTGAGGTTGATCCTAAAATATCCCAACGTTCAATTTGGTCTACTCTATCATGGAATGCGTCTCGGACCGGCCCAGATTCATTTCAGGGCTTCAGACTTTGCTTTTTCTGCCGAGCACTCAGACGTGGCCCTACCCGCCTCCCCTTCTTGTACACGGGGAACACCATTGAAGCTTTGGCTTTGCTCCGACCCTTCTTCTCTATCCGCTTAGTACCTCGGGGTGTCGATCTCGTTGCAGGACAGGATTCCGTGACTTGCTCGATTTCCATTCCTGTATATGCAGCGCCCACATCAGCACTTTGTCCACGAAGACACACGTCGATGAGCGCTCCTTACCATCATCAACTCTTTGGAGCCCTATGTTCACTTTTATATCCTTCCTTCTCGTCCCCTCTGGCGCTATGAGATAGCAAAGTCAGCCGAAACCTCAGACTGCGGAGTAGCTACTCAAAGAGAAGGAAGAGGGGGCGAGAGCGAGCGAACATTGTTCTTCGACATCCATTCTCGTGTCCTGGTCCTCTCTGGGCTTGGGCTTTGTGGCTAGCTCGAGTAACTTTGCGGACAGCCTCTCTTTTCTTGCATTTTCGACAGGACCGAAGACGCGGGATCGTAGCTTTGAATTGTTCGTCTTATTGCGACTCGATCGTAGACCCTTGGCCATCACAAATGCAGCTTTTGGTCCGTATATAGGCAACGTTCTTGTCCAAAGATTGGATTGGATGTAGACGAGAGACGATGCTGTTGTGAGCGCTCAGAGAGAGGCCGACTTCGCAAGTGATGAAGGCCCACTAGTAAGTAGACATCCGAAGCCGTTGACTTAAGGCGATAGTATGGGTTGAAGTAAGTAGTGGACTTCAATGGGGAGAAAACCGTCAGGTTGAAATCGAATGGTTAATTGTAAAGCCGGAATTTGGCCGCCCACTAGATAACTTGTGTTCGACCCTTATACGGAGTATCCATTTCACCTCACTCTGCAGCTCACCCTTTGTGTTGATATATGTGTCAGTAGTAGAGCTCACACCCTAGGTCTGTCCTCAATTGTTACGCGCATCTCTCCACATGTTACTTTCGGATTTTAGAGCTTTGCGAAAGTGCCTTCCGTGGCCCAGAAGCACTTTCTGGTGACATCTGGACGTCGCCCAGAATGGCTTCCGCAGGACCAGCCAACCCTGAACAAGTTGCACTTAAAGTGAAGACCCTCATCAATAACCAGTTAAAACAAATCCTGAAAAAGGAAGGGTTACCGGTCTCAGGTGCTAAAGCTGCTCTACAATCGCGGATTACTGATAGTGAGTTGAGCTTTGATAGCCTCGTGCTTGGATCCCTTTGAACGAGACATCTTGTCAAAGATTTCCTCCGCTCTGTTCATAGATGTATGCTTCGCAGCAGGTATAATAAACTGATCGTTTTGTCCGCTTTACAGAATTGTTCTCATATGCTCGCAACAACAATCTAGAAGATTTCAGTCGTCTGAGAAGTCTTGTTTATTACCCAGATGCAAATGTCGCCGGCCTTTCTCCCGTCCCACATACAGCGCGGTCATACCCAAATCATCCTCCTCCGCCGCTGAACCCATACCAGCCTTCCTTTAGCAATAACGGGCCCCTCAGACCGGGAGCCGTCAGCATGTCTCAGAACATGAACGGGACAGGTCCAAGTAGGCTCGACCTTGACCAATGAAGCCAAAGTTTTTAACATTTGCCTAGGGTCTCCCCAATTCAAGCAAAGCCCGTTCTACTCGGTGCTGGAGCCGTTGACCCCGGTGCTAGAATGCAAAGGTAAGTTTTGGCCTTACTTCCGGGTTCAATGTCGTGCTTAAATTTTTGACGTCTGTGATTAATCACAAAAGCTGTAGTCCGAGATACCACCAGAGACACAATCGAGGCGACGATCAATCTTCGGCCCGACATAGCGAAAAGTCTCAGTGATGATAAGTCAATCAAAGCCATGATATATTGTGCTGCGGACGCCATGTCACCCTTCTCACGGGTCGATATTGAGTTTCCTTACCAGCTAGAGATCAAGATCAACCAGGATGAGGTGAAAGCAAATCTGAGGGGTCTGAAGAACAAGCCAGGAACGACAAGACCAGCGGATGTCTCGAGCCTTATAAGACCTAAAGCAGGTTACAACAATCACATGGTTGTCACGTATGCTTTGACTAAAAAGGTTGGTCCTTTGTCATGACAACTTCCTCATGTGCTTGCTTGCCACTGGAGAAGAGGGTTTAAACAACCATGCGGCAGCACTGACAACCTGTTAGAGATTCTTTATGGTCATGAACCTTGTCAAGTGTCATCCGGTTGATGACTTAGTCGCCAAACTCAAATCAGGGAAGTCTATAGCAAAAGAGCAAGTTGTTCGCGAAAGTGAGTTACTAAGTACGAATAAGCCCGTACTATCGCCGCTGATTTGAGTCTTCAGTGGTCAGCAGGGCGGAGGATGCAGACATAGTGGCAACGTCATCTATTCTGTCACTCAAGTGTCCCCTTTCGACTTTAAGAATCGATGTGCCCTGCCGGTCTTCCACTTGTACCCACAATCAGTGTTTCGACGCGACATCGTTTCTCCAGCTCCAGGAACAGGCTCCCACCTGGACATGTCCAGTCTGCAACAAATCCGCTTCTTATGAGCATCTACAGGTTGACCTGTCTGTAAACCTGTGAATGCGGCTGTTTCGGGGCTGACCAATGTTAATTAGATATGTAGACGGTATTTTGAGATCAACGCCAATATCTGTTGATCAAGTCACGATCGAGCCGAATGGAAAGTGGATTCAGACCACGGGAAATACTCCCCCGCCACCAAGGTCTTCTAACAGACGTCTCAGTAGTGGCGGCGAAGAGGATCTGGTGGAGATTCGAGACATTTCACGATTGGCCTCTGTGAAGAGCGAAATTGCTCGCGAGCCTGGCCTAATGAGGACACCACCCATTTCATCAAGGGAACAATCCACTTCGTCAGCACGAACACCAGCGCCGACATCCGGTACCAAGCGCACCGCCGGCCAAGTTGTGGACTTGACTCTGAGTAGCGATGAGGACGAAGAGCCGCCAAGGGCAGCCAAATTGCACAAATCATCAAATAATCTTCCGAAGCTCTCCAGCATGGAGAAAATGCCACTAAGACCAAACGGAGCTCTGAGGCTGAACTCTGCAAATCCATTCAACACACCAAATTATGCACCAAAAGATTACAACCAGCCTCCTCGAGTTTGATGTACCGCACGACTAAAGCAGGCCAATCGTTTCTTGGTCTCTGTACATTATCTCATTGCAATTTCTGCTTTCTGGTCTACAGGCGCAAACTTTACGACAATGGGGACGACGGCGTTTCGCGGTATAGGGATATCATTATGGTAGCAATAGGAGCGAGGAGCGGCATTGTCAAGGGGTTCAGGAGTTAGCCTTGTTGAGGGGACTCTCTGATCCTAGTAATTGGATCGGAGCCGGAAAGGCTCATCCTAGAGTGTGGGAATGCTTTCTTGAGCACACACGTTCGTTCTCCGTTTCATCTAGATAGACCGTGAGCAAGTTGCTCCGAAGATGCCGAATATGATGCCATGTATCATGGAAACAACATACTCGTCGCGTAATTCCGGCGCAGATTCCTCCCTCATTCCCAGGTTCTTCCGAATCTTTACTCCTGGCAAACTTGCTCCAAGCATGATCAAACAACGTGCAGACTCTCTTGATCCCATATGACACCACCCCAAAGCTTCGCCTCCCCAATTCCACCGGCCTGATGTCCTTTGAGACACCGTTACCACCTTACAATGCCACCGATCCCTTCGCGAGTTTTCTCAATGCCTCGTGCATGGACCTTCTCCTCATCGAGATGGTCCCGATGGCTTATAGATTAGCTGAAGAACTTGCTGTGTCCGGGAAGGATGGCGTCAAGCATATCGACGAGGATGAACAGAGGGAGACTGCATTCCGAAGATTGGAAACGCTAGGGTATCGAGTCGGGCAGGGACTTGTCGAACGGTAGGGAATTTCCGGAGGCAGATGCAAATGCACATGAGAGTACGGGAGGGACTCCTGCGAAGGGACAGCAAAGCTAATCGGCTGGCGCATTGGACAGGTTCTCCAGAGATCGCCCGCGGTTCACGGATACTCTGGATGTGATCAAATTCCTCTGCAAGGACATGTGGACGCTGGTATTCAGGAAACAGATTGACAATCTGAAAACGAATCACCGGGTATGCAACACCCACCGGCTTGAAGTGAGGCGTTGCGAGGCTTACGAGAAAAATCTACAGGGAGTCTATGTTCTTACAGACAATACTTTCAAACCGTTCTCCCGGATGAGTATGGCGTCTTCATCCGAAGCGGTTCAACGAGCACAACCGGTATGGAGCTTCGGCAGTTGCGGCTGGCAATGGGTTCACTGACAGTATGCCAGTTTCTGTGGTTTCCAAGCGGCGTCATCCGAGGAGGTTTGGCAAGCATGGGAATCAACGCTACGGTGCATGCAGAGACTCTGGAGCTTCCAGCTGCAACATTCCAGATCAAGACAATCACCGTCAAGCCATGATGCCCCGAACCACGAATCATATGAGCCATGATCAACTGACATTTAGCGGCATATCCGGCATTCACGTTGTTTGGCATTTGAGTGAGACACGGCGACGGTCTGCATTGTTCGAAACAGATGTGAGCTCTCGAGATTTTAATCTATACATCATACAAGAGCTAGTTCTTCAACGTCCTTTGTCCCCATCTTTGCCGAATGCAGACCTGCACATACTCATAACCTGCAGAAAAGATGCATTTGATCAGCGAATGATCCTGCTAGCTCTGCTAGCTACAGTGCTTTTGGAGAGCCACTCATCAAGAAAGGGAAGTCTATGGATGGGTGCTTGGTGACAAAGGCAGAAGAAATCGACACGAGTGTCTCCTGGGTGAATCACTTTGCGGGCGGGTTGTGCACAAATTCAACCCCCTTCTCAATGCTGCCTTTGAGACCCGTCTTGCAGGCCTCGAGAAGCTTCTTCTCGTTATCATCCAGCTCCGAAAGGATGTTGGTGGCCTTTTCTGCTCCGGACGGCTGGGTACAGTTTAGCTATCAGCTTTAGTAGTGGGATTTCATACACTCTCACCCCAAGCTCGATCGGCACGGAGAAGTAGTCAACGCCTGTCTCCTTCGCAATGGCTTCACCACCAGAGACACCGGGAAGGTAAACATAAGTTGGCTCGACAATGCCTTTTTCGCCTTTGCTAGCCTTTATCACCTTCTCTGCGAATCTGTTAATGCATGTTAGTACTATTTCCTCAACGAAGAGGGGAGTCCGAGACTGTACCGGAAACCAGCATATGCCATCGACAAGGTTGCAGAACCTGCGCCTCCTTTCGCTTCAACAACCTCGTCACCACCAAATTGGACACCTGTCTTTGCTTTAGCATACATCCATACGCCGGACTATGCACTGACGCTTGATCAACGGCGCGAGTTTTTCCGCCGGGATCTCGACAGCAGGCTTTGCGAGGCTGAAGAGAGGCACGATGGTCTCGCCGGAGTGTCCACCGATCACAGGGATTACCGTTTTTGAGGGGTCCTTCTCGCCAGTAATATCTTGCACAAATGTCTCGGCGCGGACAACGTCCAAGGTAGTCACACCAAAAAGGCGTTTTGGATCGAACTTTCCAGCCTTCTTCATGACTTCCGCGGCAATTGGGACGGTAGAGTTGACGGGATTGGAGATGACTAAAATAAACGCCTTGGGGCTGTAGTCCGCAACACCCTGGACAAGGTCACGCACAATGCCTGCGTTGATCTTGAAGAGATCATCGCGAGTCATACCAGGCTTTCCTGTTGCTGTATCAGCATCCGAACCCTCTTGGCGAAAGCGCGTCTACGAACTGGGAATCCCGGCGGGAATCAGCACAACGTCAGCTCCGGTCAAAGCTTTCTTCAATCCATCATCGGCAGGCAGATATCCGGTGATTTTCTGCTCATCTTAGCCATCGCACTTCATCCGGAACTCAAAGTACGCACAGCTATCGAAGAGATATGGGAGAGATCGGCGGTGACACCAGGAGTGTTGACAACATCGTAGAGCGAAAGCTCATCGATCAACGGGCAGGCTTTCAATAGAAGGGAAAGCGGCTGCCAGCATTGCAATCAGTGACGGAGCGCTCCTCAAGTCGCCGAACAAGCCGTTTACCTGGCCAATACCGCCAGAGGCTCCCATAACCACTGAAACACGGTCAGAAGGAGTGAAAAGAGGGTCCGGCTTTGTAATAGACTACCTGCTTTAACCATGATGGAGGAGCTCAAATTTACGAAGGGCAAGTATGGTTCTGGAGTTTGTTCAGCCACCTGAAGTAGAACTACTTGATGTACTAGATCTCACTTCGATGTGGATAAAGTGAAAGGACTACGGAGTATATGATAAGAGATGGCGTGGAAGGTAGATCGGAAATCCCTTGGCCGTCAAGCCCCACTGTGGGGTCGACACCAAACAAAGTAAGGTAAAATATCTAAAGTAATGTCCGAACACGCTAGGATAGGGCATGCGTCTACGTCATGTCTACTACAGTAATAGCGTGGTTGGGATTTGGCGATATTGATAGCTTCAGGCGTACTCATGGAATTAACAGTTACAGCAGAAAGTGTGTGTAAGAGCCCAAGCTGCTGTCACACTCTTGGGTCAAATCGACAATCCTTGCAGGACATGGTGAGCTTCACATTTTTGCTGGATGCCCATCAGATCCTCTTGAATATAGCAAGTAATGATGTTGTATTTATTGGCCGCTTGGAATTGGTGTCAGGCTGGCATGGTAGTTTCCACACCTCTATGCATGGAAATTCCGCCAGAACAGGTATCATCTCACCTTATGTAGCTTTTTCCTCTGCCTTCTTCGCTTTCGAGCCTCGGAGCTTTGCTTCGGAGTCCTTCTTCTTAGGCCGCTGTGCTTGACGGAGAGCGCTTGCGCGAGCTACGGCCTCCCGGCGAAGGTCTGCGCGATAGCCCTGCTTTGCTGTGTAGTTGACGATGCCTTTATAGATTCTGCGATCAGGATGTCAGCAAAACGAACTTCGTGATCAGATACAGCAATCTCGTCACTCACTTAGGCCCCGACTTCTGTGCGCTCCACGTGACCTCGTTCTTGTTGGATACGGGTCGGTTGAGGTGCTTTGTCTTCTTCGTGATCAGGGATATGCCGCCGTTCTCAGATGGTTGAATTCCAACTGCCTGTGATGCCCCTAATTATCAGCAATCAACCGCTGCATGGATATATTTCCACCAATGACTCCCAAGGGCCGGTGCCTCGCATACTTTACTATTGACGAAACCGGCATACTGCAGCCGTTGTTAACCCTCGAAACCCAGTCGAGGCGACAATGATATCTACCTTTCGAGAGTGTTTGTTTGTCAAATTGAGAGGATCTCTCGAGAACTGGGAGCCTCCTCCTGGCATACGCTTCACAAGGTACGAGTTGTTTGGTCCTGAAATTAAAACGTCAGCTCCTTCATTCCCTATACCGACACACTCTGCCTGACATACGACATATTTCCCAGATTAAGTCCTGAGACACATTGGTTTGCAAATGTTCCGCCATTGCAAATTCTTCTGCAACCGATCTTCAGAACTGTTGTGGGTACTCGGTTGGTAGATAGTCGACCTTGGCGCGCCTAGTTTACCGAGCGTGTGATATTCTAATTAGAATACTCAGCCCTATTCTAGAATAAAGGAAGGGAATCAGTCACTCAGTCAGGTTTACGGCCACGATGGAAGGTGAGTCTAATGCAATCACGTATAGGATCATACTAGTATACATAACGAATACTTGATAGCATCAGCGGACGCTGCCTTAGCATTCTTGAGGCTCTATCTTGAATTTCGTGGAGGAATCTATGGATCTAGGTTTACCTGCCTTTAAACGAAGCGTGGGGGCCGACCATACTTGTAGATTCAGTATAGTCCCGGTGGTGACGAAGGCAATGAATGTGGCGACAAAGTCAACCAGCTACACAAGTGCCCTAGGAGCCACACCCCATCCCTAATAACCTCACTCAAAGCGAAAGCATTTACCAATCCACTACGGAGTACATCAGAATACATCTTTTGCAACATGCTCTTCTATCATACAAATATCATAGACCTTGCGATGAAACCGGCAAAGAATTATACAGGAGCATATCAGAAGTTTCTCCGGAATTACGATGACTGAGCACACATCCACAACAGCTCATCTTCATTCATCTGTCAATGCCCCACAGAGAGTCCTTACGTCGACGATATTTTAACCAAGGATGAAGCTGGGAAGTAAAGAGTCAACGATCTGAAATGTGGTCGGGACCACGTCTAGATTCTGGCCAGTGAAGAGACCGTTGGCACACTGGGCTTCTTCACATAGCGTAATGGTACAACATATCTTCGCCTCTCAAGCTCAAATAGGCACCTATGTAATCTGGGCAACCAACGTGAAACCTGGCGGGCTCATACGCGTGATTCGCAACGGCAAAGTACTTGGAAATGCTGGTTGGCAGGTATGTATATTATCAAGGCACATCAAACCAGTTGGAAAAAGTAAGATTGCTAGTATTTCATTCCATCCATGTTCTATAGCTAATTCAGCGAGCCGATCATACCACCTACCATGAGTTGGTACAGATCAGGGGAACAGCGGGTTTTGTGATTTGAAAGCCACGCTCGCCAGTACGCTGTGATGGTGCTGTAACGTCGCCTTCTGTTTAGCATGTTTGCCAGGACACAATACGCTGATTTGCATTGCCTTGTCTAAAAAGATTTGTATCTGCTCTTCCATAGCAGTCATCCATCGGATTGATATAAGGCCTTGGAAAACGCGGGCAAAGGAATCTGCAAATCCCACGGTCAGACTTCGCCCAGACAGCAGGTTATCATAGCGCTGTGAACTTCAAATATCCATATCCGCCATAAGGCTCCACAAGTACGACGATCACCAAGGCCGGATCGTTACATGGGCTTCAGTCAATCCTAGCTTCAATAAAATCAAGTGTTGAATACACCGAATCCTCAAGCATTTCCTTGGGGGTAGCCGACCATATCCGTTTTGCGCCACGCACTTCTCAACCCTAAGCTCCTCATCCGCGATACGGTCCGTACCTGTAGGCGTGAATGTCAGTAAATACTACCACAATGAGATCGACGACGGAATCACTTACTTCCAGATCCTAGCACGCATATCTCCGCTGCCAGTTGCAAATTTCTCGCCCTGTGGACTCGGAGCAACAGAGATTACTGGTGCATGTATTGTGTTTAGCAAATAGGAAGTTTTAGGGGGCTCCCGGGAGAATTTCTCACCCGAATTCTTGTGGCCTTGCAGCATCAATTGCGTATCGCCTGTGCGTGGATTCCAGAATTGGACACCCCTGTCTTTCGATCCACTCATAACCCAATCGGCGTCTGGCGTCATAGCAACGCTAAGGACAAAATCCTGAAACGGCGTAAGTTGCGCATTTCGAGATTGCTATGAACCCGCTTGGTCTACTTACCTTGTGACCCTCAAACGTTCTCAGCAACCGTCCGCCTCTATTCGTATGGCCTCCCATCATAGCTCTGCCGTCAGGAGACAGCTGCCACATCTTGATAGTTTTGTCCAGACTGCCGCTAACCAAGCTCTCCCCATCTGGGCCGAACGCAACGGAGTATACGCTGTCTTTGTGTCCTCCCTCCCCATCAAGTCGTGCAATCAAGTTTCCACTGCGAATGTCCCACACCCGAACACTCTTATCAAGCGAACCTGCCGCGACATAATCGCCCCCAGGAGAAATAGCTACCGTTGTGACGCCATCCTCGATGCCAAGGTTGAGCACTTCGTGATTTTCTTGGATGTCCCAAACGCGGACTGTGTGGTCGCCACTCCCAGAAGCGATGTGCCTTCCATTGCTGGCGAAGTCCAATGAGTAGATGTCCTGCTCATGCCCGGCAAAAGTGGTCCTGATGGTGCGACTTGATATATCCCAAACCTTCCCCAGAAGTTAAGCCATTGAGCTCCCATGAATCATCAAGAGAGACATGACTTACTCTGATCTGCTTGTCTTCTGCCCCCGTTGCAAGATACTTTCCATCTGGGCTGAAGCACACGCTGCGAATGTAGAGGTCGCCATCCTTGTCCACAGTATCATCTTGTAATTTTGTAATCTGACTACCAGTACCGACGTCAAAAATTTGTGCCGAACGGTTGCATCCCGTTGCTACATATTTTCCATCTCGACTGAACCTAACGCAACACACAACGCTCTCATGGACGAGAGTATGTAAGAGGTCAACGTCCAGGACACGCCTGACGTTCGGGTTGAAGACTGCAAACCAGTCTTCTCCTTCACGCTTTTGATCTGGACGCATTTGATCAGGGTCTAAATCGGCGAGCATATTGCCGACATTGTGAAAAGGCGGTGGTGGACTTGGTCTTCCCAGTTGTGGTGACGCTCCAGGGTATGGTATGGGCTGTGACTGCTGGGGAGTACTTGCGTGTCCAAGCGGGCCTCGATTACTGCGTGGCTTGCCTGGTCCTGGTGAAGCAATCTGACCTGGGGGTCCGTAACCTAAGTATATTAGTCTTAGCGTTTGAGTCGATAAAGGGACAGTGATTCGGATGGGGCTTTGATCAACAATTTCATACCATTCGTAACAGGAGGTTGGGGGTAGTTTCCCTGGTAAGGACCATGCTGTAGACCCTGTTGAGGCTGTGGCATTTGGTGCTGAGGCGGTCCCTGCGGTTGCTGCTGTTGATCTTGCGACGGAGGCACGAGGCCAGGATTACCTTGGCCAGGAGGGTTGGCCATGATACCACCAAACAGATTACTGGGCCCGTGACCGATGGCCGGCGGGGCAGGCTGTGAGACTCCTCCATGGGGTGGAAGCGCGTTTACACCAATATGTGATGGCGGACCTCCACGAGCTTCAATTTCATGACGCAGCCGGGCAATATCTTCCTCGTACCTGGGGGTTACCCTTAGCCAAAGACGGCAGACTAGAGCTATGGATACCTGCAACTTACCTTTGCTTGATCTGAATCTGATTGCGTTCCAATTCGTATACCTTCTGCCTCACCAATTCCATCTCCTGCATTTGAGCGGCCACTGTGGTTTCCGTTTGTGTCAGCCATTCCTTTATCGATGCCGCCTCGACCCATGTTCTCCATGTAGCATGTGCACAGGGGGCTCTGTCTGGGTCACTACAGAGGGCTTTCATCCGTTCATACATTCACACTGTCCGAGAAACAAAGGCTAGGGACGGGCGTTGGAAGCGTGCGAAGAATTGGTACAAAAGACTGAATGAAGGCAGGCAAGCTCACTGTTTTGATCATGTTCACCAGCTCTGTCCTGGGCATGAACATCAAATTCCCGACGAATCTGGTCAAATAGCTCTGATAAACGGTTGTTGTTATTGGACGGGGGCTGCGGAATCCCGCGATGCGAGTTGTACATATTAACCGGCCTTTACCTGCCCAGATTCTGTAGAATCTCACTTATGGAGCCTTGAGATGGAAAGCTCTTCAGAAACGATCCACGAAATCCGAAGGGTGTAGTGAGGGATCCTGGATTTGCTGTTCACTCTGGTGGTCGGAAAATAAAGTGTAGTTGCGAAGGTTCACAAAAGCCGCATGAGCGCACAGACAGTAGCTATTGTCGATACGTGAAATCAGCGCGTATACAGTGTACGGTGACCAGAAGCGGTTGCGTGTGCAAGGAGTTGTAGCCCCACGTCAATGTGGGATGAGACGGATAAAGCAGAGGGAGGCTAAAGCCTCGTGGAGGAGGGGACTAAAACAGAGGTCAAGCGTATGATACCAGCCAAGCGATTGTCTTACCGTTGTTGGAGGATGATGAAGAGGCAACAAGTCATGCAATGAACGATGGATGCGACGGGAGAGAGGGGACAGCTAACAAGGCCACGACAATTGGGGTTGATGGTGGAACGAGGATGGCGATGCGACTAGGGTAGGTAATTCTAGAAGGCAGAAGGCAGAAATTAGAGTACCCTAGCGTACTTATCTTTAGCGCCAACCCCCAGATCGACCTAGCCCTCCCGCGCGCGCGGACGTTGTGTCCCAGATTTGCTTAATCTGTCTTCAATCAAACACTCTGCACGGAGGATGTCTCATGCTTTGCGCATTTGGTGGATTCCTACTGCCAGCAGCTATACTGATCGCTACCTTCTACAGGCTATCGTTTTCGACGCAGATATAGACGCGATACACCAAAAGATCGATTCTACAGTCTGCACAAAGCGGCGCGACAAAGGCTACATTGTCGCGTCTCTACTGTGTACCACAGCTGAACCCGTTCAAGCCTTTCACGGCTGACGGTACCCCTTGTGCTCTAGCATATGCGCTATATACAGTTTGGTCTTTTCATATATCAGAAACGTCACCCAGGTGCTAGGTAGGACTCGAAGGAGATTGGGTCCCAAGCCTTTGTAAAAGCCTGCCAAGCCTTCCTTTTTCCAGACTTTGGTAACAACGTCGCTTGCTCCCCTGTACGTTTCCTTTGCATCATACATCTGGAGCCTTGTCCGTATCACTTGATAGGGATACGTCGTACTCCCAGCAAATACCTTTGCTACTCCGCTTAGCAGCAAGAAGTCGAGTGCGCTGAGGTCTTTTTGGCCTCCAGGAATACTCATGGCCCTGTAGATCTTCAGCTGTTCATAAGCCATAAACTGTAGTGCTCCGTGCGAGACTCCGATGATTGATGGGACCAATCCACGGTAGAAGCCCAATACACCCTCTGATCGAAAAATGTGTCGCGCGCCATCGAACATGGACGTATACGCTCCAGGATGCCTCGATGATGTTGATAGCATACGTGTCTTGATGACCCACACGGGATTTGTACAAATGGCAGTCAGTGCACCTGAAAGGCTGGTCAAAGCTAATCACGAGGGTGCTTTTGGAATATAGTTGCGCACCTGCAGCACCCGATGCAATGAAGAAATCGTAATAGGATAGCGAGCCTTGATAGGCTTCGATGGCAGTCTTGAGACGGCCATAGAATGCAAAGTAGAGAGCCCAGCTGATGCTGTTTCCTAGAGCATTCACACCAACACCACGGTAGGCTCCCATGATGCCTTCATGGCGGGCAATGTCTCTTGCAACACGGACAGAACCTCCAATCTGCGCTGAATGTGCTCTATCAACTGTCGGTAATATGGACTGTTCAGCAACTGTACGTAAGGCTGAGATCCGAGTCTAATACCTTGCAGTCGAGTTTTGATGAGGTCGAGAGGGTGAGCGATCAGAGTTGATGCCAAACCAGCAGAGAGTCCCGCTATCGACTCTACAAGGGGATCGGGAAGCTGACGTGCACTTTGGGTCATCGTGGATGTTACGAATTGGACCCCATATTCTGAGCTTGTTTTTGGTAGATGGAGAAAAGTTTGTTTTCTATTTACAAGAAGCCGCCTCACACCAACGATTGCAGAAGCTGCCTTTCCCGCACTATAGCTCATGTACATTCAAAGCTTCAGAACCAAGACTCAGAATGCATAACAAGATTCGGAATATTCCCACGCAATCGAAGTCCTTCGTATTGTACAGCCATCTCGGGGGGTTTAAGCGCCTCAAATGGTCTCCCGTTTCATGTGCGCCGACCCTTCAGCTCACGAAGGTGGACTACTCTGCCAGCGGCGATATGAGCCTGGGTGTGCATCAGTAGGCTGCGTTGAATTGTCGAATCCATGGTGTCTACCTTATGAGGGTCGGCTTAGGAACGCTCCTGGTGTAGCCTTATGGAGATCAGCATTGGGTCGAAACACTACCAAGCAAACATGTTACCAAGATACATGATCAATGGAAGGTATCCACTGAGCCTAATTAGCTTGAGCAGTCTGGGTTGGGACACCTCGTACTAGTGTATGGCAACCCGTGAGATGTCGATGGCTTTGGTGATTTTCTCCTGCTCTGATCAGGACTTGTTCCATCTTGCTGTCTGTCATGAAGTTGAATCTTACCTTCGTTTCTTCGGATAGCTGCCACATCTTTGTAGGGGGTTTCCGTTCAGGCTAATTTTCGATGGGCTCTATCGTTAGCATGATCGAGGGTTTGACTGAAAACTGGGGCCGCGGCCCGAAAACGCGCTAACGTAAGATACAGAGATCACTTCTGATTAGTCCAAGATCGACTGCATTCTACAATCACCGGCATCGTAGAGTCGACAGTATGTCCGGCGCAAGGCACTGGTAAGCCCTCGTACTCGCATGGGATGAATTTACTGACGCCAATCAGGGAGCAAGACAAGGAAGCTACAGTCTACATCGGTAATCTGGATGAGCGGGTAACGGATAGTCTCGTGTGGGAATTGATGCTCCAAGCTGGTCGAATAGTCAACGTACATCTACCGAAAGATAGAGTGACCCAGACCCACCAGGGATATGGCTTTGTTGAGTTCATCAGTGAGGAAGATGCGGAATACGCAGCGAGGATAATGAACCAGGTTAGGCTCTACGGTAAACCGATCAGAGTCAACAAAGCATCAGCGGACAAGCAAAAGACTGTCGAGGTTGGAGCAGAGCTTTTTGTCGGTAACTTGGATCCTATGGTCACCGAACAAACACTGTATGACACATTTGGTCGGTTTGGCAGTCTCATTACTGCGCCCAAGGTATGCACTTGAGTTTGCCAACGTAGTCTTCCGTATACTGAATATACACAGGTCGCTCGGGATGACGCCAACCTATCGAAAGGCTATGGATTCATATCATTTTCGAATTTCGAGGCTTCAGACGAAGCGATCGCAAATATGAATGGGCAATACCTAATGAACAAGGAGATATCAGTTCAGTATGCATACAAGAAAGACGGCAAAGGGGAGCGCCACGGTGATCAAGCGGAGAGAATGCTGGCGGCACAGGCACGAAAGCACAATGTCCAGCCAACAGCACAGCCATTACCGGCAGGGCTCTTCGCAGGGGGCGCTCCTAGCACTCCGGCGCCCATGCTAGATTTTGATGCTGGCCGCCAAGGTAATGTTGGAGGCTTTATGAATGGACGACCCGGCATGCCCAACGGGAATTATCAGAGCGGCCCCCCATCACAACAGCAACGCCCTCCGCTTCCCTCTCAGCCTCTGCCAGCACCTCCATCAGGTCTACCTGCTAGGCCTCCTCCATCTCAAGCCGGATACGGAGGCCCTCAAGGGTTCCTACCTCCAGGTTTCAACCCCCCACAGCAGCAGAACTTTCCACCACCAGGTGCTTCCTTACCGGGCTTTGCACCGCCGGGTTTCGGCCAACCTCCGGGAAGCGCTCCGCTCGGGATGCCTCCTGGACTCCAGCAGCCAGCCTATGGGAGAGCGAGATAGTGGAAGATTGATCCGCAAATGAGTCGAGAGATCGATGCAGAGTAGGAATACTGCGAAGCAAACCTTTGTGATCAAGAAGCTCCCGGTGAGTGATAGCAGGCCTACCGGCCTGGATACCAAGTAACGTTTATGCCAGGGACGAGATATCTTGAACGGGCCACAGAAGAATGGCTGCAAGACATAACATCCTAGCGGCGAGCGTGTGTACTCTCAAAGCTGGCTACATAAGCCCCTAAATAGGTAGAGAGGAAAGTTTGATCTCTGATCGCGAGTCGGGCGCATCAAATGTATGAACCAGCTGAAACATGGCACGGGTAATGTTTTCCCTCCATCGGCTTTCTTGCGAATAGAGGTATCATGTTATCAAGTAGAATATCACTACATCAATAGCTCCCGTCGCAATGCCACAATAAGTTTTGCAAACCACCAATAGATTTGTATGACTACGTGCCGGTTGGCTATTTCACGAGGTCTTTCCAACTACCAAGTTGCTCGGGGATCTCCCAGCACCCTAGGAGAACGAGACGAACTTGGGATCCCTCGGCATCCCATCTGGCCCAATGTTATTCCTGGCGAACCTGCCCTCTGTATATATCCTTCTCGCCTCGTCAAAGCCAACTCTTCTATTCTTCATAATCTTCTGGACCTCTCGTTTGGCCTGCTGGTCCAGGCCAGCTCGCGAATCACCGGCCGCTACATTGGCCCGGAGGTCGAAGTCGCTCGAGGTGAAGCCCGACTCGATATCGATGGCAAAAGAGGAGGGGAGGCGGGTGTAGATGTAGTCGGGGATAGGCACCACAGGGATCAGGTGGGTCCAACGGTTGCGGGTGAGGTATAGGGCTAGCTCATGTCAGTTGCAGTGGACCGTGGTAAGGTCTGGCGCGGATGGATGGATACTGACCAGTTGCGAGGATGAGAGAGGAGAAAGTGAGAGAGTAGAGGATATAGCCCATATCTACAGGCTTGACGTGAGGACGACCATGCGTTGGGAGAAGTGGTGTGGTATGGGAATGATTCGTGTACTTCTCGAGCGCGGAGAGGCTGAGCTTGAGGCGGCTGCTTTGACCAGTGCCAGAAGAAGTTAGCAGGATGTTCCCGAAACAACAGCTCAACAGATTGATTCAGCCCTAGCCGCCCGAAGTTCTAGGCCTTGAACGCTCTGATTTCCATCTCCAAAACCCAGAATACTTCAGGTCTGGCGCTATACTATGAGTCTCACCATTAGAGGTGCAAGGTAGTCAGCGACTGTCTCCATGCGCCTGCTCAACTGCAGTACGTTACGCTGCCAGCTACTTATGCATAGAATATCACCACTTGGCAAGATAGACAAAGCAGCTAGAATAATTGAGAGGAGGCCTGACGACAGATGCGAATATGGCCGAGTAGCCACCTTCCTGTCGCGAGCCACTGTCGTCATTGCAGAGCAGTCGTCATTGGCCTGGACTGGGACTGGACTGGACTGGTAAGAGGAAATCTTGCCGTTTATCTTATCAGCGACATCTGTTGCAACCAACAGTGGTGAAATTTGTCAACAGGCCCCACTCTCCGACTTGATCAGCCGAAGGATGTGACCAACCTGGGAGGCCCCCCACTCCGAACCAACCAATCCTCTACCAATTTCCTCCCATGCTAAGCTACCTTACAACAAAGAAGCGGCGCCCGCGGCATTTTCTTCAAACTGCTCGTGTGGAATCCATTTCCAAGAGGAAAAGCTCTCGTCTCTTCACACCAATTCCCGCTCGCCCCCGTTTCCCCCGTCTCCCATGTTGAAATGGTACCTGTTGCCCGAGGAAACTTGCTGATCCTGCACCTAATTACGCCATATTCTTCTCGCCCCCCCCCCAACTATGTAAGGCCGGAGTATTGTTCCTGGTACACGTGCGCAATGGCATGTCGTGCCAATCAATATAGCTATGTTGCCATTGACTCTTCCTTTACTCCGGCATAGTTCCGGGCAGTCTCCTTTATCTGTGACAAGGCTTATCGAAAGTCGCTCTCCCAGGCTCTTTCGGAGTCAGAGGATATATAGAACAATGAAACCATCCCGCCGACTCGGTACTTCCGACCATCTGGTGGACGCTGCCCCACCTCAACTTTTTTGCCAATTGTTCCCATTCGCCTGCTCGACTACCTAGGAGACATACTCAAACCCGAAATCAAGCGGGATTACAAGATACTCTACTTATCGGGTACATGGGGGTATGGAGTCATGTATTGAGTCTGAAGTCAACTCGCTTGCTGCAATGAAAAGTCTGTCTGGGGCGACATTGGAGAGTCACTCCCGGGGAAAATTGCACGACAGTGATAGCACAAGAGAAATCATGAGAACGCCTGAATATCCTTGGCATCAAGGGCACACTCCGCATGCCATCATGACAGCACCTGCTTTCGACCTAGCCTCTTCATTGTGCCCCCAATCTGTCTTCACTTATTCAGCTGCTTACGATCCTTTGGCTCTGGGTTACGATTTCGGGTTGGGATTCGCTGGGAGTGATGCTGACTGTGCTTCTAACGTGACTCCCCAGCAAGTCTTTGGGCAGCAGATTACATACTCTGCAGCGTTACAGCCCGCTTTGCATGATTTCGATATCGAAGCCAGTCCATCAATCAAGTTGGAAGTCGACGGCCAAGATCTGCAGATCGAGAGCGGTCATGACAGGGTCGGAGGAGAAAACCAGCATCCACCCGCTGATCGTTCCAACGTCGTCGGTACGGACGTCGACACTTTGATGAAAACCATCCAGACCAAGACTAGCAGGTCGCCACATAGGGTGCAGACGGTCCCACTGGAGTGTTTAGAGCGCCGAAGCGCCAGCAGCGATCTTGATTCATCATCCACCGAGATTAGTACCCGAAAGGGCGCTCCGGCACGGAGAAGGTATCCATGCACAATACCACTATGTGCAAAAGTCTTCACGCAGAAAACTCACCTTGAAATACACACGCGAGCGCACACTGGTTACAAACCCTATGTATGGGCCCCACAACGTTGATTCCCACTAAACAGTCGAGACTCACTAACATATCGCAAGCTCTGCAGAGAGCCATCGTGTGCGAAGCGCTTTTCTCAGTTAGGGAATTTGAAGGTTGGCACCTTGGTTGGGTCAGCCGAGACCTGCGCTGACTTACAGTTAGACACACGAACGTCGTCACACGGGGGAGCGTCCATACTCGTGTGATAAGTGTGGGAGGAAGTTTGCGCAGCGAGGCAACGTCCAAGCTCACAGGACTGTACATGAGCGCGTCAAACCATACTGTTGCCGACTCGAAGGATGCACCAAGAGATTTACGCAGCTAGGCAACCTGAAGGTACACCGAGAAAGCGTATCGTTTTGTAAACGTCCCTGCTAACAGAAGGTAGTCCCATCAGAACAAGTTCCATACCGAGACCCTCCGAACGCTCGCACTCAAATTTGCATCTATCGATGGAGGGGAGAGCATGTCCGAAGGAGATAGGGAGCTATGGGAATATTTCTCCACGCTTTATAAGAACAGCAACAAGGGTATCAAAGGCCGTGGTAAGGATCGGCGAATAAGGGATATCGGAACCGATGAACAAGGGGTGAAAATCGAAAGCGAAGGAAGCAATATCAGCAGTGATAGGTGGCCATGACAGCTAATATCATGATGAGCTCTGTGTGTGTGTGTGTGTCTCTCTCTCTCTCTCATGAGAATGCCGCGTGATACATAACGAGATGGTGTGGCAGCCTTGGCAATGCCTTTGTGAAAACAGGAGGACCAGGCCCCTAAATGTACAGCATTGACATGTGAAGAAACAGCGACTGCCCGAGTGATAGTTCTAGCAATTAACACTATAGCGAATAAAATCGCTGTCGTTCTATACATATATGACGATCATCCCTAGCTGCCGTACCTGAGTGGAAGTGAGTAAGTGACCCCTGAAACGGTTTCTGACTAAGGCACACACCACCCGGATCCACTGCACGAATGATGGAGCTAAGGAAGTCTACAGCTGGACCCTGGAATCCCCGTTGGCTCGTCGTTAGGACGGATTACGGATTTTATCTATTCTATCGTCTGTTCTATTTAGTATTTCATCTTTTTCCTTCCTGCCTTTCATCCCTTCTCTGCGACACCCTCCTATGCTCAGCGTTCACGAGGATAGTCAGTCGTCCTCGAATTGATGTGTTTGCCCTGCCATTGGGACTGACCGCCCTTACGAGAGGACCGCGCCTGTGTGGCATCACACTCAACCATGGACATTGTTCTCCAGGTCTTCGATACTTTCCTCTTCGACCGCTTCTACGCCACCGTCTACCCTACCTCTTCCATGAGATACGCCGAACATGCTGTCCAACGAGCTACCTCAACCTTCTCGAGCATGCGCGAGATGCCCACCGTCGTCCACTCGACCACACAATTTTTCCACCTCGCACCCTCCCAATATGCATACATGAGCCAATGGCCACGCGATAATATCTGGAGGCAGATTGTAACGCTGTATATGATAACCTGGTATGCCAGATGCCTTTCCGCTCTGTTGATTTGATGTTAGGAGCTGTCTAATACCCTCACAGGCTCTTTGGCCTTGTCCTCTATTTCATCTGCGCCTCCCTCTCCTACCTCTTCATCTTTGATCACGCCACCTTCACTCACCCTAAATATCTGAAGAACCAGGTGTCGCTCGAGATTCGCCAAACCATGATCTCCATGCCAATAATGGCCCTCTTCACGGCCCCTTGTTTCCTTGCCGAAGTGCGCGGTTACGGCAAACTTTATGACGCTCCTACGGATGCTCCCTTTCCTCTGTACAACATTCTGCAGTTCCCCTTGTTTATCTGCTTTACGGACCTGTGCATCTACTGGATTCACAGGGGCCTGCACCATCCTAAAATCTACAAGACGCTGCACAAGCCCCATCACAAGTGGATCATGCCAACCCCATATGCCAGCCATGCGTTTCATCCGCTGGATGGGTTTGCACAGAGTGTGCCATACCATGTGTTCCCATTCATCTTCCCGCTTCAGAAGTTTGCTTATGTCGCGCTCTTCATTTTCATCAATGTCTGGACAATCTTCATCCGTAAGATTCCACATTCTCTGGCATTTCCCGCTAAGCCGCTGATCATGTTGACGTAGATGATGGCGAGTACGTTGCCAATTCGTACCTTATCAACGGCGCCGCCTGCCACACGATGCACCATCTGTATTTCAATTACAACTACGGTCAATTCACGACCCTGTGGGACAGGCTGGGGGGAAGCTACAGACAGCCAAACGACGAGCTGTTCAGCAGACAGTCGAAGATGAGCAAAGCCGAATGGGATCGGCAGTCGAAGGAGATGGAAAAGGTGCAAAGGCAGGTCGAGGGTGACGATGACAGGGATTACGGCGACGAAGCGAGGAGGTTGCAGAAGAAGGTTCTGTGAATCAAGTCTGTTCCTCGCGTCGCAGGTCTCAAGAGTTCACTTGTGGTCGAGCATGGGAATGAGGAGGATCTAGGATCGGTGAGGTTGGAACGGAAGCCTTGTAGGTAATGGGATGGGCAAGGCTTACAGTGGACACGCGAAGCCAATGTCCCCAAGACGCACTGTTAGGATTTCGGTCCGCGGCATGGTGGAGAAGAGACTTGTGAGAGGAAGTACATGGATGGATTGGTGCTCCAACCTTCTCACCTGGAACATGTACAAATTCTGCTTCTCCGCATGATACTATCGATTGGGCAATGCTCGTCTTCCAACTTTTCGATCAATCCCTATCGATCTTGGTCTTCCATTTCGTCGACTAAGCATAACCTGACATGAATAATGCTTCGAACATATCTATGCTTATGTACACGTCCAAATCCTTTGGTGTCAAGCCCCGCCCGGTTGCAATGTCTATCTTACAGGTTCGACAGATCCCTTCCCACCCAGCGATCAGCGTCCAGCGTTCGCACCCAAGCACTGCCCTCTATACTGACAAGTATCGGCGCATCCATCCATTGTGCGAGATCACGAAATATGGTCAAAATCTTCCTCCTTCTCCGCCCCCGCAAAGTCACCACTGCCATTCTGCGCCACCTCCACCACCCGACCGACATCTACACCCTCCATCGCAGAAGCTTGCCGGCGGCCTTGCTCCAGCATCTCCTGGATCCAAGTCTCTTCGACCGCCATCCGCCGTCGAAAGACCCTCAGCCATCGGGCACCCCAGCCCCTCAACGTCGCCTCGAGCTTTTCATCTTGGTAGGCGCTCTCTGCCATCTCGTCCACGCTGCCACTGGCTACGCCGACCAGAGCGTCTTCGATCACAGCGAAAAGGTTGCCCATTCCCTCCCTCTCCTTCGTCAACGTCTCGTCTAGAATGGCTACTTGGGCTGTCGGTAGAGCGGGTTGGTTGCGCGCGATGACGATCTGGCGGACTCGGTTTGTGACTTTCGTGACGGTGCTGCTGACCATCTCGAAAACATGGCTCAATGCCAGCCCTTCTCCCTTCCCAAGCTGGTCTCCCAATGCCCACATGACCACACTGACGGGCGTCAGAATGGTGTAGTTGAGGAGCTTATCCACCACGTTGACGCCAACTCCAGGCTTTTCATGCCAGTAATCCATCACCGAAGTGATGATTTGCCGACGTGCAGCCTCACTCTTATGCCCGATTGACAGTAGGCGGTCTTTGCAACGTTCAATCTGGGAGAGCACGTGGGAAAGGGATTTGCTGCCGAGGTAGCAAATGGCTGTCACGAAGGCATCGGTTGAGGGAATGAGTGGTTCCGTAACGCCAAGGGAGGCAGCGGTCTCTTCAATGGTGCTGATAGGAGCTTGAAGGTCGGCGTCGGGGGCTTTGGTGCGAAGGCAGCGAAGGATCTCCTTGGCAGATTCTGAGTATGGTATTTCTAGGCCGATTAGTATATCTGGAGTAGCATAGCAGGTAAGATGCTTACGATCGGAATTGTACTTAAAATCGGGTGTGTCCTTCTCCTTGGCTTCCGAGATCAAAGGCTGATAGGGTTCCGGGAGAGTACCTCTGATTCTGGCTGCAAAGCTGAGCCTTATCTCTTTCTCCAATGACGCGGTCATGAAGGCTTTCTTAGGATGGACCATTGGCAGCTGTACGTCGTCCACCCTGTATGCCTATCAGCAAAGGTTTATTGCAAGCATGCTGTTCTTTTACCATTCAGTCCATTTCCACGTGAACCCGAAATTACTCAAGTGATGAGAAAACCAATCCTCGAAACGATAAACCAACTCGAGATCCATTCCATCTACATTTCTGTACAGCCAGCGGATCGCTCGCCCAAGACTAGGTGCAATAGCTGCTGGTGCGACTTTACACGCCTCAGTGAGGACCGCGTGATAATAAACCAGCTTGTGCTCTGCTGCAGGAAGCTGAAGCATTTGTGAGAACACTGCGTCAACTCCAACATCTTCAGGTTTCCACCTCGAGCGGCCTTCGTCAACGTTACGTAACTTGTCGAACTGTGTAGCCCTCTTGACGAATGTACCTGGGGCAAAGTAGCAATCCAAGTCAATGATGAATTTAGCAGTTGCATTGCGGTTGTAATCCAAGATGTTGATGGTATCGACGAGGGAGTCTCTGAGTATGGACGATGCTATATCGAAAGTTGAAGGCACCGTCTCGATTTCCTGGTCAGCGTAGACGGAGAAGTATAGCTCCGGGAGCTGTGGCCGCGCGCCTGGTGTCACTGGAGAGGGTACGCTGATCGAGGGAAATGCATGCTTCGTTGGCACAGTGGGGACTTCCTTTTCGTCGTCATCTTTCCCTTCCTCTTTCGCCATATCCCAAGGTCGAGGGATGCAAGCCAATTTCCATGCTTGCCCAGATTCTCCCTGCAACTGTTTTTGTAGTAGGCTTATCATACTTTGCGGTTCTTGGGCATCGCCTTCGTCGTTACCCGGATACGGATTAACAAGGGCCTCAAGAGCGTGAGGTGCTGTTGCAATTATATCCGTCTTTTCGAGCAGCGATGCGGCCAACCCCTCGAAGCCAGTAGCGGAAGAAGCCATAACATAAGGAACAGTGAGTAAGATAATCTTGACCAATTCTAAACCCAGGGTCTGGAGAAACCATGATTAGCTTTGTCGCAATTCCTCTGCTGTTGTACTTACATCTTCCGAAGATGCGGTCTGCAGGTCGACAGCCCGTGAGAAAAATTCGTCCAACATCGGAAACACCCCGTCATCTTCCAGGATTCCCTGCAAGCACCCCAAGAGACGGAGTACAAGCTTGACCTCGCGCCATGCGCCTACATTCAGATGTTCTTGTATCGCATCACCGGCTTTCGACAAGATCGATTCGGTCAGACTAGGCTTCTGTAGATTAATGGCAATGATGATTGCAGCGATGAATGGGATCTTGAAGGGCTGCTCGTGAACTCTGTAGAACATTCAGTTAAGGCTCGGCAAGCGACCTCAGGGTGTACCAACAGTTGGAGAGCGAGGCTCAGAAATTGGGTTCTTATCTCTTCATCTTCGTAATTGTCTACCACAAGCTTTGCGAGGTTGCTGATTTCTTCATCCGTTTTCCTCAGGGGCTGCGAAGGCATTAGATGGAAATCACCGCTTGTGTCTATATTCGAACATACAGATTCCGCAATACTTAGTAACTGCTTCCGTACTCTGAGATGCAAGGGCTCTTCATATCGTCGGCGTTGTGGTCGCCGTTCGTAGTCATCATCCTCTAATCCCAGAGATCAGTCTGGTGTCGCGCAAGGTTCATTACAAGACCTCACCTCTATAGCGCCGCTTGCGATTGTTATAGGCCCCACGATGACCACCGTTTCTTCTGTCGTAATCAGCCATTGATAACGTTTGCCGTTTCTGGTGGTTTTCGACGGTAGATGTCGTGTAATTACTATACTTCTTCCCAATGCTTGGGCACCCCTGCCGCTTGAGAATGTAGGGCTGAATCAATTTCAGGCGAGTGAACGCCTGATTCACGCAAGCACGGCAAGCGAGGTCATCATTATCATGGGCGTTTCAATTCATTCACCGACACAACTACGTAGTATGCAGAGAGACGTGGTATATCAACCAGTTACAGCTCTAGTACTCTGTAAGATACCTCTATGTATTGGCTATTTCAATCTAAATACGGGAGAATGTCGATTGACTTCAGTCTCTATGAAGTTCTCTGGGGCAACCTGGTTGGAGATGATCCATGATCATACCGAACATACATCGATGGAGCGCACCATGGTTGTTCAACAGACTCATATCAATTATAATGGAGCAATGGCGATGAAGCGCGTGTCAACTGTCACTTCGAGATGCACGCCTCACTTGGCCTACGATCAACCCTAGCTTTAGATGACATACCACAAAGCTCCGTCCAACATGGTGGAAGCACAAAATCGCAGAAGAATTGGAGAGTCGTAGTCGCTAGCGAGCATGAAAGGAGTAGTGTAAATATGTCATCTAAGGTATAGGAGCATCTCTCTCTCAATGATCCGCTTATCTATCATCACCAGGCGCATCTCATCTTTGCCTGTTGGTGTGCCTTCAGTTCACTGAAGTATCCATCCTATCAAATTCTCGCCCAGTGCAAGAGTATCCGGTCGTCCATGCGCCCATACTTTTGCCAATGGGTGGAGGCTCGCAAATTCCGAGGCTCTGCCATTTTCTGATGGAACTATGCCATGCTTTTGGTTCACCTGAATGGCTTCAGTGATGCCTTACATCACTGAAACGGCGAAAACATATGGGAACGACTGAATGTGGTTAACAATACGCTAGGTATGTGCCGATAAGCTGTTATCGTAACTTCGTTACGCATGATTCGTAGCCGAGCCTCTATTTCACTCCAAGTGAGCTATCATTTCGTCCTGCGACATTGGGACGAAGTTTTCGAGATCGATACCGCGAGACGCCAGCTCCTTCCGTGCATGCGCAGGGACGAGCCGAGAATTCAGCTCAGGGGAGATTGACAGCTCTAGGAAATGATATCAGTAATAGTATAATCTTAATTAGCACGTGACGTACCGTGGCGCGAGAAATCAAAGAGTTTTGGTATCTCTTTCGTAGTGCCCGCAGCATGGCGAGAATCGGGGAAACGACAGTCCGGAGCCCGAAGTTCGTCAAAGAACGGGTGCACCATAGCATCAATAGCGGAGAGGCGCTTAGTCGGAGTATATTCAAGAAGTGCCGAGATTAGTTCAATCGCATCTTGCGTAGCTTTACGAAAGACCTAGACACGTGTTACCGTCTGGCCACCAGAAATCCAATGGATAGTTTAGAAGTTCAGTATACGTTGAGAAGATTGCCATTACTAACTTTGTGAAAAGGATGCGGTTTGATCTGCGGAAACTTGTGCTCCATGTAGTTGGGATTCATCGTACGAATCTGCTCTCGAGTTGGGGTTCCAAGGACTTTGATGATCTCCACAAGCTGATCGATTCCAGATTCTCCAGGGAACAATGGTTGTCCGAGCATCAGCTCTGCCATCACGCACCCCGTGGACCAGACATCTATTGCAAGCTTGTCAGCAAATCAAATTGAGGAGCACCGTTGTCTAAGTTTACCAATTTTGGTGGTGTAATTCGTTGCACCAAAAATGAGCTCGGGGGCACGGTAATAGCGGGAGCAGATATATGAGACGTTTGGCTCATTCGCTACCAAGATCTTGGCGCTTCCGAAATCGCAGAGCTTTAGGACGCCGGTATTCGGATCAAGCAGAAGGTTCTGCGGCTTGATATCGCGATGACAGATGCCTTGAGAATGGATATAGGCAAGGGAGCGAAAGAGTTGGTAGGTGTAGATCTTAATCTCGAGGATTGGCATGGTGGTCTTCATCTTGTTGAAGAAGCGCGAGGCGCGATATACCGTCTCAGGTACAAACTCAAGGACGAGGTTGAGGTATACTTCCTCTTTCTGCGACCGGTGTCAGCAGTTCTCTCCTCCTGTCAAGGATGGCGTAACAGTTCAATGGAAAGAATCCTTGCTTACTCGCTCTCCATTTGAGTAGTAGAACGCTTTAAGCTCTACGACGTTTGGGTGACGGACGATACGCATGATCTGCAATTCACGATTCTGCGCCGATTAGCACTCCATGGTGCTCATCCAGTACTTTCCCACACTCACCTTGAAGCGCTTATCTTGGAGCACACGCTTGATGGCTGCGTCCTCCCCGTTGGGAGCTAACTTGGTCTGGAATACAACCCCAAATGAGCCGTTGCCTACAATCTTGCATTGTGTGTATTGCATTTCTCTTGTCTCGCCAGTCACGCCATCCTGTACTTTCTCACGTATGACCTCTACCAATCGTCAGCGTACGTGTAGTATGAAGGTAGTGTCGTTCGTATATACCTCCCATACGTAAGCTCGTGAAGCCCGCCGGACGATTCTGCGTAGACATCCCGAAAGAGCAAAATGACCGTGCTCCTTGCTGCTACCGAGCGTATGGAGGACTCGAAGAATCAAGCCGACGGAAAGGCAATGGACGTAATGTAGATGCGTCCGTGTTGGGCAGACTCAAGGAGGTGAAGGGCTCGAGGTCGTGGATGTCGGAAGAAGAAAGACGACACAGTAAGTGAGAAGAGGTTGTCGAAGTCGCCACGCAGATGAGTCCAGCCAAAGCCTTGTTTGTTCAATGTTGGTGTTTCTTTAAGAGAGATGATTTGCAGTTGAAGTTGTGTCTATCGGATGTTGCGAGTCGCTGAGCAATGCTGGTACCGACTGTGGTGGTGGGCAAGCGGAGTAGCGGACGGGGTGGGCAAGGAATGATGGTGTTTGTGGATGCTTGAAGCAAGCCGAGCACGCTCTTAGAAGGTGAATGTGGCTAGCTGTATGAAGATGTAAAGGAAGACAGTGTGTCAATGGTTGAAGACGATGTTCCTTAGGTGTAGTGACGGAGCTTGAGTTGGAGGGAAAGTGGAGTTCGGTTGAAGGCTTGAAGCTTCTGGACAGTCGCCTGACACGCCGTATGAATAGACTTCCCGCGGCTGTGTTATCCGTCCCTTCGGTACAGAATCTTGAGAATCTATTATGGGATGATGGGGGATTGGGAATTGGGGGTAGAGTAGATGAAGAAAGAAGAAGCACAGACTCGGGCTAGGTTGTAGTGTGGTGTGCTGAAAGGTAGAGTATCGGGATAGTGGATAGATTTAGGTGGAGGTGGAAGTGAAGTGAAGTGAAGTGAAGTGAGTGAAGTGAAGGTGCAAAAATGGTGCAAGGCTTGATCGTATCCGTCGATAATTCTAGATGAGACTTGTGCGACTTGATCACAGCCCGAAAGATTGGTTCGACCCAACTTTCCCACCAAGTGATTTTTAGTGATTTCTACAGGCAATAGCGTCCTGCTAAGGGAACAAGAGGGGTGATGCGGGCACGAGCGGCAAGCCACAATTGAGGCAGGGGAACTTCTAAATAGGATGACAAGGCCTTCTCAAACAACCTATAAGTGCGTTCCTGGTCTGCATAAGAGTTTGCTGATGCACTGCGTGTCAGGAAATCGAACGGATTAGAGACCCAACTCAAGCTCTGTGAGGGGAAGTTCTGTGGAAGTGCTGGAAGGGGAAGAAGATAGTGTCTACGGATTATGAGATGGTAAAAGGAAAAGGAAGCCTTTTGAGGGGGGGAAGCTTGGGGATTCTTTCTTGGTTGCTAGAACTAGAATAGCGCTAGATCATTAGACGGTTGAAGCTGGTCATGTGTCCAATTTGATCATTTATCATTTATTGTGGGCCACGTCTTCCGTCACTCAGATGGGGTCAGGCGCAGGAACCGCTCAAGTTGATGGAGTGCGATCGCTGATGGCCCTTTGTCCATTATTCTATTAGAATATTCTACAATTTACATTCTCCCCTCAGGCTCACCTCAGGCTCACCCTCAGGCGCTTCCTCAATCCTTCTCCTCTCCTTCCCATTTTCACACATTACTCCGGCGTCAACATGACGGCAGCAGTGACGTGCAAACTGATACACCCTCAGTGCGAGCTACGGAGGACCTATCGACTGTTCGAACCGCTGAAGATCAGCGAGGTTGCATGATCAACGAGCCTGCAGAAGGAGTGGTTCATGCGTCGGAAGCTATGACGATACACACACCAAATTCCAACACTGAGTATTCTAGAGGTCGCGGTTGGGCGTTGCACCGTCGAATCGGATGTTCTCGAGAGGCGTCCCTCTGGTGGAGGACGAAGCATTGAAGCTTGCCAGTGACCATCGAGCATTAGCCAATTCCTCTCGCCACGGAACTAGCGAAGGGCGAGACAGGTACCTCCGAGCTTGGACTGGCTTCCCTGGATGTCGTGCATCTGGCGGGCGCTTCTTTAATTTTGACTACAAAGTGTAAAATCCTCATCTCGGGAAGGGATGGCTGACTGTGGCGAATCGCTGTTTGCCTGTGCCACATCTTGTACGGAGTATTTCAATTAGATGGTGAAGGAGACGATGCTTTGCCGAGACAGGACGGATATTAGCATGCTCAAGTATTCGAGATATTTTCCGCACACAGATTCCAGCCCATTCGTGATCTTGCATGACAGGCGAAGTGCATCTATAGCTCAGCGAATGGCGTCGAAGGAGACTAACGTATGTTGCATGCCTCTTGACCCCTCCCTCATGGTCACGTCGGTAAGGGCATAGAGCGATCGTCATATTGCATGATAGTTGGGACAATGTGGGCAGTGTGTTTGGTGGTCTTTGACTCCATATGATCCACCAGTATCATCTATCCATACCTTTACTTCCCTTCTACCTTACCTTAGTGAGTTTGCTAGCTGCCACGTGACCAGGGATGTAGACCAGGAACACAACAATAAGGTACTCGATGTGCCGCCCATAGGCGACGCAAATTCACTGTCGAATGGGCATTGGAAGCCAGTTCAGTCATGTCTGTAAATTCAGTAAGCAGAGCGGGTATCCACACCCTCCTCCGACCTACAGGCTATAGCACCCAAGAGCGACCTGCGACCTGCGACCTGCGACCGCTTCCGAGACTACGATAAGATAGACTTCGATCCCTCTCTGTACCGGGAATTTGGAATTCTCCTTACAAGCCGGAAAACGAGAGGAATTTGTGTTTCATCTTCTGTCCCTATGTAATCTACAGACGGAATGCAGCATCATTATTTAGACCGTCCCATTCGATACATGAGGCAGTTTTATTTGAATGACGACTGACGTTGAGTGGACGGAGACCCATCTCGCTCTCTCCCGCAAAGACGATCAGATATATTTCAATATGTCCCGGGACGAAGATGAAAGCCTGAAATGCGAGAGGCCTTCCGCAGCACTTTGAAGGCTTCAATCATATCTGCATTCAGACTGAACAACGTGCACAAGGCGTGCTCGTTGATTCTTTTGTACATGATAGGCTAGTCAGACTGCCAATCGCCCGACCGTATATGCAGGAGAGTCCGCAATGCTGCGTTTGAACCGTACACCTCTCAAAGATTAGAAAATACAACGCTCGCGTGATACGAAGGCTTTGACGTTCGTATCACTATCGGACAGAAATATCTACCAAGACGGAAGAAGAAGCTCGAGAGGAGTGATAGTCGAGGGTTCGCGGGAGAGTGGTGACAACGAAGACGGTCGAGATATGCTAGAAAGGAACGGACGGGGGAGCTGCATTTACACCAGCCTGGGCCATGAGCTCTTCTGGAGCCACTTCGATCGAGACGGCCAAACCGACTTTGGCTTGTTGCTGGATCACACCATGAGTCAGCCGATTCGAACAGCAGTGCTCCAACGGTCGCTAGATTGCTACAATCCTTCTCGTGGACGTACCTTGAAATGATCCATTTCGCCAGCAAAGGAAATCTGGACTGGTGGTAGGACCCTCTTCTCCAGCAGGCAACTCAATTTGCCGGAGCTATCGAGTTGCGCCCTGAACGTTGAAGTTCTAAAATCGTACTTGGCACCAACAGTCGTAGTTCCCTCTTTTCTCGATCCAGCCCCCATCAATCCACCACCTACTCCGGGTGCGAATTGGAGGTTGAGATCAATGCCTGCCTCTACTTTGTCCGTCAACCTCCGCCAAAACGAGGTGTTGACTGCACCCTGAGCCTGGAGCATCTGTACGCTTGCGACCCAGTCGGAGCCCTTATACTTGGCAACGTAAGATAAAGCAGTCTCGGGCCCAGCATTTAGCGCCTGTCGCTGCCACACTGTCTCCAGACCGACTGCAAGACTCGGTGTCAGAGACTGAAGGTAGCTACCGATGTAGATACCAGTCAAGCCGCCATCCAGCGCCGACGGATTTATTGCTTTTAGAGATGCGTTGAAATCCTTTCCGTTGTACTCATTGTCCAATTGAAGCATAGCTTGGCCTGGTCCCGGGGCTATTTGAGCGTTGAATTTTGTTATCAAAGCACTGCTCCATCTGTAATTCGCCCTAGCACTTAGCTGACCGTCATTATCGATGTTGCCTTGCATGAAGACCTGGTAGTACTGTTAGCTGCCTCTACTGCTCTCTTCCAAAAGGCGCGGCTTACTCCTTGTGTCCCGTAGATCGCTGAAAATGCATATGGAGGGAGACCCTGGGAACCCATAGCAAAGGCATGGTTATATTGGAATAGTGGCGACACACTGAGTGGTCTGTTGAGGTCCGCTCGCAGCCCAGTGAACATAGAGTTGGTGAGGAAGACATCTTTCTGGACTTCTCGGGCAATGTTTTCAACTGACCCCGGATTCGAAAGACCTAATAATTCCCGCCGTTCTGAGAAGGAGTTGTAAGTGTCTCGGAAGGCTCGCACGACCGCATTGCTTCGTAGGTACGGAGGTAAGAAATCAGAAGTCTTGACATCTGCCATCGTCAAAGGAGGCGGCCGAGGGCCCGCGCGCCGGACTGTGAAAGCTTCGATAGGTAAAAGCTATGTCAGACAAGTTTAAGGATTACATATGAGAGATAATCCTTGCCTGGAATGACGATAGTCAACAGAGAATGCTGACGTGGGCGCGGGGACTTGATGTATAGTATGCTCGTGCAATAATTTCTGGCACCACAGGACAGGGCTGACCTGAGTCCGCCCGTTTAGTCTTATTTTAGCGTGTACACGATATCCCCGAATTCTTGGCACATCCAGTCGTTGCTAGCATGTAGAAAAGTACCTAGGGTGGTATGACTTGGGATACTACTAGGGGTTTCTATACCGTAGACTATAAAGATGAAACGGTATCTGATAGAGTCGTTTACCATACTTATGTATTCTACTAATACCAGTAGCTCATCGCCATGCCAATGCCTAGGATGGGGTGAATTCCTTAGCGCTAATGATTCCCGAGTACTATGCACACGCTAAATATCGATAGTGGAACTAACCCGACGAAAAAAGCATTCATGAAGTGGCTTATTTCACGGATTTCATAGCTTTGTCAGACTGGTAGTAACTGAGATACCACCAAATTTCTGAACGACTGCCTTCATATATGGATACGCTATTGTGGGGACTTCGTTCCTTTACAAAATCGTACCTTACAACTAATCTGCTCGCATTAATAGAACCGCCGATGTTGCGGCCAAGTCCTCTCGTATGAGACGAAAGTCTAGCACATACGTCGATGCAATTCATGACATGCCGGATAGAGGAGAGCTAGCGCCAGCGCAACTCTATTCTACCGAGTCGGGTCGTTTGTTTCATTCAGGTCTGTACTTCCAGGAAAGCGGCCTTCTTAGTTTCTGGACGACTTGCTAGGAACGTAGCCTTTGTCTTCTGGAACATGGTCCATTGCCCGCGTGATACCCCGACTTGTGATCATGTGGAAGCGTAGATGAGCAACGCTGACTCTCAGAGGTACGGCAGGTCGTATCGTCATTGCAACCGTCGGCTTGCCAGCAAGAGGCAAGACACATATCTCGGTGGCACTAGCAAGATATCTTAGATGGCTAGGAGTCAAAACGCGTGTCTTCCATCTTGGAGACTATAGGAGGCAACATGTAGGAGATGGCAATGATGTCCCCAACGATTATTTTTTCGTCAACGCTACTCCGACCACGGTGCTCCTCCGCCAAAAGATCCTCAAAAAATGCCGCGACGACATTTCACAGTTCTTGAACCACGAAAACGGCCAAATCGCGATTTACGTGCGTTTCTGTTCACAATCTCCTCTAACTTCCGCTTAAATTCAAGCAAATTCTCCAGAAGCATTGATGTTTTGGGTCTCCTTTCCAGTCCTAAGAGTTACCTGAAATCCATGCTTGCTATCAACGATAAGCAGTGCTGACTTTCATATCGCATACAGGATGCAGTGAACCCCATTGCAGCGGGCCGAAGAACTTTAGCAAGGGAATTTGCGAAACACGATGTGGAGATGTTGTTCATTGAAAGCGCTTGTGATGACGAAAAGATTATAGAAGAAAACGTCCGGAGTGTCAAAATCTCTAGCCCAGATTATGTGAGACGATCTCTCGAAGGGTCAAGTGCTATAGATCCTCGTCTTGCATTAACGTGACGGGAACCTACCATTATACATAACCATCTGTGTCTCTTTCGGCATGCCATGCGTTGCAGCTCTCGGTGGGTAATCGCTGACTCTCAACGGTGGCAGGTCGGTTGGAGCCAGGACGACGCCGTCAAGCATTACCTTGAAAGGATGAGTGCAAAAATACCGCACTTTGAGACCATGGAGGAGTCCGATCTCAACTACATAAAGATGATCAATGCCGGAGAGCGAATGACCATCAATAATTGCTCGTTTGGCTACCTGAGTCACAGAATCGTCTTCTACCTGCTGAATTTGCATATCAAATCCAGGCATACCTTCTTCGCAAGGGCCGGAACTTCTAGGGAAGAAGACTCGTATAAGACGGATGCCTCCCTGTCTGAGCAAGGGGTCGAGTATGCAAAGAAACTAGGAGACACCCTTATCCGTCATCGAGAGGGAGAAAGACAAGCCATGATTGACCGCGGGGGTCCTGACAATCCATTGAAAAGGCTCACAGTGTGGACGTCGACTCGCAGTGAGTAGCAATCTCGGCTACATGATTCCCCTTTCTCTCATGTGTCGCACATCGTATTCTCTCATCTACCTTTCGATGGCTTCTGCGGAAGTATTAACTCAGAGTCTAACAGGGAGGACCATCGAGACATCTCAGTATCTGTATGAACACGGGTACAGCGTGCGCCAAAGGTCCCAGATGAGCCAACTCAATCCTGGAGTGTGTGAGAAGAAGTCTGAGAAACGTATAAGACTAGAGTATCCTGAGGAGGTGGTGAAACATGAAGCGGACCCTTACCATCATAGATACCCTAGAGCGGAGGTAGGCCTCCAAGCTTTCTTCCCCTTGTCCTGCCAAATTGTGGGTGAGATTTGGTATTGGCGAGGATAACCACCTTTGCTTTTCTTACCCGAGGGCATAGCATGGTGAGATACGTGGCTGACACTAACCTAGTCATATCACGATCTTGCGGTCAGACTTGAGCCCATCATATTAGAATTAGAAAGAGAACAGAATGATCTCTTGATCATCGCGCACGAAAGTGTGCTTCGGGTGTTGTATGGCTATCTGATGGCCTGCAATGCCACGGATATACCAGCTCTCTCATTTCCGAGAAACGAGATTATTGAAATCATTCCAGCAAGCTACAACAATGAAGCTACAAGGATAACGATACCTGGAATTGACGATGATATAATCCCAGCCTCACCAGAAGATATCAAGATTCCAGTTCCCCCCAGTGGTACCATAACACGTAAGACATGTCGTTCCATTGCGCATCAAATCCGCGGTAATCCCCCGAATGTCAAGGTATTCTAGGAAAGAACCTGCCTGATCACTTCTTTTCCCTGCAATTGATCATGATTGTTGGAAAGGCGAGACTTCACAGGGAACAGACCAGGTCTCCTTGATTTCTTCCTGCTGCTCATGCATTTGCTGTGTTTGAAAATTGTACATCCAAGAGTGAGCGCTGACTTCGAACTATACTAGCCATGGGTCTCAGCACCCCACAAACAGGAACGAGCTCGCCCCGAGTGGCGGATGGCTCCCCACTCAATGGAATAGGGACTCCCGCGGAACCTGGGGACGGGCAACATCTGCTGGTGGAAAGAGCGCTCCGAGACTGATGCAGAGGCCATCCTTCAGCCGTGGCAATGCCCAGCTTATGTCTTAAGTATGCAAGTGGACCTGCGATAACCAGCTAGCAATATGTCGGTGTAGATCACTTCTCTGAGATCTCTGCTTGCTGAAACATACTATCAACCCCCATGGAGCGTAGACACGAAGAGAATGTTGTCCCTCTCCTTTAATTCGTAACTATCCTCGCCTTCCAATCCCCAATCGGCGTCATTAATCAGTACGAGAATGCCCGGCCGCCTTGAAATCATCAGCCCATAACACGCAAACACTAAACATGATAGCGAAAGTTTCTTACACTGTCCCGTCCATAACGAACATCTCTTTCCTAGTATCTTCCATCACTTTCTCACACAGATACCTTACAAGAAACCCAACATTTGCCTGCTGGCCGTGCTCATCCTTGGTTGGCAGAGACAGGTGGATTTTTCTCTGATTAGAGAAGAGTAGCTCAAGACCACCACTACCACCAAGTTAATAAGATACCCATCGTGTAAGACACTTCACTAACGTGAACTCTACAGCCAGGGGCATCACTTCAGCTTCCGTGGACACGGATTCCATCGCAGTAAAGAATGAAGAAGCCGAATATCGTCGCGGAACAATAGGCTTGATATCCATTGGATATGGCCTGTCGTTGCTCCTATGGTGCAGGCACAAGAAGGACCACCATTGATGATGTAAGGTACTCGTATGACTCCCCCCCGAGAATTTGGCGTTTTGGATCTCCGCTGTCAGAGGCTAAATCATGGGTGTACGATTGGTCACTAAGCGCGCGGTTAAGCCGAGCGCCCAGACCCAAATCGAAGATTCGAGAGGTAAAGTAAAGTAGATTCCTGATGATCAAATCTGTTCTTGAATCGTATGATTGTCCACCAATGGTTGTGTTCCAGACCGAATATATTTCTGCTGGCGGCAATCGACACCCATCTGCAGCAGATTGGGATGTCGCGAGTGGACTGCTTGCATATGGCACAGATAGAAACATAGCTTTATGGTCACCGTTGGTACTGAAATTGCCGTTGCGGAATCTTCAAGATCGCTCACACGATCAATAGAGTAACGAAAATCGCGGCGTGGAGGCGCTGTTACGTGGTCATACTGATATCGTTAACGTTATCAAGTTCTTCCCAACCACTATAGATCAGCCTAGGATTATCCTCAGCGGATCCGTTGATAAGACAATCCGAGTATGGAGAGAACAAAGCTCTACAGCTTTTGAGCTAGCTGCAACCTGGGAGGGCCATAGTAGCTCCATCAACTGTCTTGCATCTTCTGAAGGCGTGAATTTCGTAGCTTCAGGATCTGCTGATGCAACCCTTAAGATCTGGCGAGTGAATATTCCAGGAGGTAAGACCAATTTTGAGTCTGTACAGACCATACAAACAAATCCCCGTCTGTTTCCTCTCGCATTGACGCTCCACAGCCTAGACGTGGCGGATGGCCTTGTGCTTGCGGTAGCAGGTACGAAAAGCATTGTGCAGGTCTACGGTACTTCAGAGGATGGTGTATTTACCCTTCAAGCAACTTTGACTGGCCACGAAAGCTGGGTACGATCAATAGCAATTACACCAGAAAAGCATTCAAAGGGAAGCGATCTGATTCTGGCGTCAGCGGGTCAAGATAAGTACATCAGGCTATGGCGCATCACGAAAGGCAATGGGATGACTACAGAGAAAAGTAAGGGCCCGATTCGGAGTCTTGAACAGTCTCTATCAAACAAAGCCCACACGCTCGAACTTGCTCAAAGCGTCTATAGAATCACTTTTGAGGCGCTCTTATTGGGCCATGAAGATTGGGTATATAATATAGCTTGGCGCCTAGGCACCGACAGTCTTCAGCTACTCTCAGCATCCGCAGACAGCTCACTGGCAATCTGGCAACAAGACGAAAGCTCCGGTGTCTGGGTTTGCACTACGCGTCTGGGTGAGATCAGTGCACAAAAAGGATCTACAACAGCGACTGGAAGTACTGGAGGTTTCTGGATCGGTCTTTGGTCTTCGGATGGAGATACTCTGGTGAGCCTTGGAAGGACCGGCAGTTGGAGGCTCTGGAACTATCACAGAGACCAGACTCGCTGGACTCAGGGAACCGGCATCAGTGGACACACAAAGCCTATTGCCGACATCGCCTGGTCGAAAACCGGCTCATACCTCCTTTCCACGGGATCGGACCAAACTACACGTATACATGCCGCAAGGACAGACGGCACTAAGCGGTCATGGCACGAAATGGGAAGGCCACAGATCCATGGTTACGATTTGAATTGCATAGATACCATCGGCCAGACACGATTCATTACTGGGGCTGATGAAAAGCTTTTGCGTGTGTTCGACGAACCTCGAGCAACAGCGAACCTACTTGATCGATTATGCGGCGTCAAGATAAGCGTTGAAGCAGAGCTGCCAGGGGCTGCGGATATTCCGGCCTTAGGTCTTTCCAACAAGACAATAGATGATTCAAAAATTGAGGAATATCCGGTTGAGCTAGGTGAAGCCCGAGGAACCGCATCAGCGACCACGTCCGCGATCCAAGAGTCAATCTTTGACTCGGAACATCCACCTGTGGAAGACGAATTAGCACGCCATACTCTGTGGCCCGAAACAGAAAAGCTTTATGGCCACGGCTACGAGATCTCTGCTGTTGCAGCTAGCCATGACGGCACGTTGGTTGCCACATCATGCAAGGCTAGCTCGTTGAATCATGCTGTGATCAGATTATATTTTACTAGAGCTTGGCGTGAGGTCAAACCATCGCTCACAGCACATTCACTGACTGTCACCGCTTTGCGCTTCTCTGGAGATGATAGATATCTGCTTAGCGTTGGTCGAGACAGACAATGGGCTGTGTTCGAGAGGGATGAACATAATCATGAAAGCTACCTGCTGAAGTACTCGGACCCCAAGGGCCATTCCAGGATGATACTCAGTTGCTGTTGGGCTCCGGTTGACATTGGCAGAATATTTGCCACGGCAAGCAGAGACAAGACCGCTAAAGTGTGGACTTTGAACGACGGAACATGCAAGTGTACGACAACGATCAATTTAGCGTCTCCCACTACAGCGATTGATATCTCTCCGCGAGGTTCTCAACATGCTATTATCATTGCAAGTGGGACCGAGACGGGTGAAGTCTGGCTCCATGTGCTACGAATTTCAGATTGGACCATAGAGCAGACTTCGAAGCTTGATGACTCGTGAGTACTTTCCAATAGGAATCAACTACAGAGAAGGATTAACTTTGGCAGATTACAACCTTCGAGATCCGTAACGCAGCTCGCCTGGCGACCTCTTTGCGCAGACAACGAGGCGGCTGGCGTAAACGTAACGGAGCAGGAGAATTTACAATTAGCAATAGCCAGTGATGATAGCTCGTTACGACTGTTTTCAATCTTAGGCATTGCATAGACATGAAACAATGGAAGGACTTACGTCAAACGCTAATAACGCAGAAATGCTTCCGACAGACCCAGGCATGTTGAAATTGCCTCCCCATGCAAACAATCCTCTTTAACTCCGCTTCTCATTGCCATACCCACCTCTTCCCTCAAGATTTTCGTAAGTCTTGCCCTCGCTGGCCCTCCCACCTCTCGGACCCCTTTCACTCAGGTCGTCCTTGAGCCACTCCAGCACCAATTCTCCCAATTGACTATTGCCGCTTTTTCTCATCCCACCCAAGTCAAATTTCTCCAATGCGCCCCACTCTTTGACCTTCCCCATATGCATATGCACCAAGTGATTCGGCCACCCCGCCAAATTGTCCAGTATGTGGGTCGCATAAACGATGGTACACGCCCGGCTTTCCGTTTCCTTCTTCAGAAACCCTAGGAAGTTACTTCTGCTTAACAAGTCCAAGTCAACGGTAATTTCGTCCAGCAAGAGCACCCTCCACGGTCTTAAAAGTCCCATAGCGAGCTGCACCCGTCTCCTCTCGCCGTCACTCACGGCATGCATACGCCATGCTAGATCTATATCCAGGATCTCCACTAACTCATTCTTCCGTTCGGTGTAGTAATCGCCGCCGACAGAGGCAAGCAGTGTAGGCACATCGATGTCTGTTCGAACAATAGGGTTGAGTACCCATTCGAGGCCAAGATAGGTGACACCTTCCAGACCAGAGGTGAAGGGGTCGATACCCGCAACGCTGATGGTACCGGTTGGGGCCATACGTTTACCGGAGAGGAGGCGTAGAAGGGTTGTCCTAAAAGACCAGTGAGTCATACGTCCACATTGATTGTTGTAGTCCACGTGGAAGACACTTTTGAGGGGTAGAATAGATGACAAAATTGCCCGAAGCCGTCCAATGATCCTACAAAGATATCCCAAAAGAGAGTCGAGAGCTATACTTACTTGCCGGCGCCATTGGCTGAATGTTATCAGACCTGGAAGTTTTCAGATTGGGACATGATATATACCTCCAATGAGCAGAGTCCGACTACCGGGTGGAAGACTGAGGACTACATTTTGGAGACCTGCGGAGCCGTCGGGAAAAGCGTAGGACAGGGATTTGACTTCAATGGATGGATCTTGCTGGGGAGGATGGCCATTGGTAGTTGACATCGAGTAGATTTCAGCCAGACCAAGGCAGATATCTGTACGTCAAGTTGAAAAGATGCGATTTAAAGAACTAGCTGGGATCAAATTGATGATCCATCGATTGACCTTTCAACTGAAGTTTATCTTATCTTATCTATTTGTCTAGCTCGATCGGCCTGCATGACGCTAAGGAAGTATCTCCGTCGGTAATAAAAGTTCATCCATGAGTACTTCTTCCCCGCGCAAGTGACTAGCCTGACTCACATATGGTAAGTCACGCCAACCAATTCCAGCAACACCGATGTGGAGAGCTATAGCAAGGTGCTCCAGCATGTCGCCAACGCCGCCGCGGCACCCTTTAGTCGCCATTGTAGGTGCTACAGGTACCGGCAAATCGCAACTTGCTGTTTCTCTTGCAGAACGCTTCAACGGCGAGATCATCAATGGAGATGCCTTGCAGATGTACGAAGGGTTGCAGATTACCACGAATAAAATACCTGTACAAGAGAGAAAAGGAATACCACACCATTTATTAGGATGCGTAAAGCTCGGAGAGGAGCCGTGGACAGTTATGCAGTTCTTAGACCGAGCTATGACCACTGTTGCGGAAATTAGGTCGAGAGGAAGATTGCCAATTTTGGTGGGTGGAACGCATTACTATACACAGTCTCTACTCTTCGAAGAGTCCGTTGTTGCAGAGGAGACCGAACGAAGAACCCTAGAACAACAAGGGCGAACTTGGCCAGTGCTGAACGCATCATCGGAGGAGATGCTGGAAGAGCTGCGGAAGGTTGATCCAGTAATGGCTGTTCGCTGGCATCCGAAGGACCGGAGGAAAATTAGACGCTCTCTAGAGATCTACCTCAAAACAGGCGAGAAAGCCTCCAAAATTTACGAGCAGCAACGCCAAGTGCAATCTAATCCAGACGATCTAGAAACGAACAAAACTCTGTGCGAACATGAGCAATGCTCTGACATAGGATCACATTGTCCTCTTCGATATGACACTTTGGTATTCTGGACCCATGCTTCGTCAAATGTACTGTTTACGCGATTGGAGGAGCGTGTTGAGAGTATGATCTCCCAAGGACTACTTGAGGAAGTTGCTTCCATGTTTGCATTTGTTCAGGACCAAAAACATAAAGGCATTGCTAACGATCAAAGTCGCGGCATATGGATTGCCATCGGGTTCAAGGAGCTTCTACCATATCTTGTGGACGAAAGCAAATCAACCGACCTTCGGCAAGAAGGAGTTGAGCGTATAAAAGTTGCGACTAGGCAATATGCCAAGCGCCAAACTCGGTGGATCAGACTGAGGTTGCAGCCGGCTCTCAAGGCGTCAGGTGCCGGAGATAACATGTTCCTCTTAGATGGCACTGATCTCTCACAGTGGTCGCTCGAAGTAGAAGCCAAAGCATCTGCGATTACAGCAGACTTTCTGCTTAGCAATACGCTCCCTCAACCCGAGTCACTTTCTTGTGCGGCGAGGGAGAACTTGGTCATGACCGAAGGCGATCCTAGGTCTGCAAGGTTCTGCGAGGCTTGTAACAAGACCTTGATGTCTCCGACTGAATGGGCCAATCATCTCAAAAGTAAAGGGCACATTTCTGCTGTGAGACCGAAGATTGATTGGCAAGCTCTGTATCCAAGACAAGAGAAACCAAATGATTGACCCTATCGACACCTTTCGATGTGTGGCCTGAAGTGACACGCATGTTCATATCATGTGCTTTGTTTTTCATTTGAAATCACGTCAGTCGTACAAGTATAGCGTTATGATGTCGAAGAAGCCATCTCCTAGACCTGCGTCTTAAATCAGGGGTTGTTTTGGCCAACATTGGACGACGTTATTTCTCTGGAAAAGCCCATGATTTAATGCAGCCCCATCAGAGGGAGGCTTGGGCAATGGTTACAAATCATAAAAAAGGCCCTTTTTGAGGCTCATTTTTCGAAATGGCCCTTGTCCGCTACTTATATAGCGAGAACTCGGACCTGTCTCTAATGTTTGCAATCCATCTACGTTTGGTGGCTTCAAGGAATGATTCCCCAAGATTTAGCTCGTCCGACATCTGATCCTATTTGTGAAAAAGAAAGACGCTGACTACAAATTTCAAAACCACCACCAACATACCTCAATTTCAGCAGATGGTTTCTTTTATACTCTAGGGCCTCACAAGTCTTACCCCTCGCTGCTGTGATTGTTTGAAAAAGTGTCAGGTTGACAGCACATCCTGCCAGATGTTAGAAACTTGGACATCTCGTTCCCCTGAATTATGGATGTAGGCAGTATATTAGTTACTTATGGGAACGATCGGTTTAGAAACGATGAGACCCTTATGGGTGAGCAGAAACTAAGGATGTCGCTACGCTGTGATTGGACGGAGGAGATAAGTCTGAACGTGTCAGGCAACGACAGATCAAAGCCAAACACGCACGAGGTTGTGGATACTCTGAGATTCGGATTATCAGGGGCGGTTTTGGAGGTCCCAGTTCAGGTGTTACAGGAAGGAACTAATTATCACAGCTTGATGGCAAAGCAGAATGAGGAGTCGCATAAGTAACGTTGTTTGATCGGTGGAGGAGGTGATGATGAGGGAGCCATGTGGTGTAACATCGAGGTGGGAGTTACGTGTTTTCTGTGACTCGTTATGTGCCACGGCAGGTACGTCGAGCACTAGTACCTAGGTCCTAACCAAGGGCTAGATCAAGTGGGATCTGAATACGTTACTTGCAAGCCATAGCTCTTGACGTATGGATCCTGCATTTGGGAACGGTGTTGCACCTCATCGAGCTTTGCGAAGTTCGCTCCTTGTTCTAGGTTTCAAGAATTTTCATTAATGACCGAGTCTAGTAGCCTGGCCCTCGCATCCTCGACGTCCTCGGCCCCATCTGTCCGCTGACCGCCTCGCCATGCAATGAATTCTCTCGAAAGTATGTCGCCATGCCCAGATTTCTCGTTCTTGAAGACCTCTATAACGGGCGATTTCGCCTTACGTCTTATCCTCCAGACACCGTCGCCAGTAATGGCTTGTTTTAGCCCTGGAAGATATCAGTCAGGGTTCAAACAACCGGGTTGGCGCCTTCGTACAGTCCAAAAAGCTGGCAGTAAAGTTGATACAGACATTGCCATCCCATGTTCCCTTCCCTTGCTTCTTGACTAATGTTGGGATACTCCTCGTCTCCAATTCCTCTAGTCTTTGCAAGACACCGTTTTTATTCCGAAAGCCCACGATGATCTTTGGGACGCCGAGCAGGAAGGATTGGATCCAAAACTTCAGCAACTTTCGCTCGTACTTGAGCTTGTCCCTGTCGTTCTCGATCTCGGCGGAAGTCTTTAGCTCGACCCAATTGATTGGAGACGTAATGTTTGAGGGTTTGCAATCCCATACTGAGTGGTCATGAGCAGGCATGGAGTCCCAAGGAGTGGTGAACCTACGTGCGTCAACCTCACCGCCGATGATCATTTTGGCTTTACCGATTCCTGTCTTGACAACGGAACAATATTGAGCGTAATTTCTGACTACCATGCCTTCGCGGCCTTCAATATAATGGCGTGAAGTAGGATCCCATTGATCGGGTAGCACGGAAAGAGTCTCGAACTTGTACCCTACAAAGGTAATTAGATAGGAATACGTAGCGGGCTCAGGATATCGGACATGCCCCAATAACTCATAAGATCTTGGGAAGGAGTCCCTGACATCGAAGGTTGGCTGTGTTGCTGGGCTCTTGATTGCAGTTTGTAGTCGTGGTTTTCTTCGATAAATCTGCACTCATTGGCATCTCTACAAAACGAATGCATGCCACCGGCAAACCTACATGCTATTCTTTGGCAAACCAATAAGTCAGTGACTACACACAGGTGAAGCTGTGATCTGCCCCAGGTTTGCCCACTTGAAATTTTGTTGCATTCATTTCAAAGCTAAAAGTAATCAGAACCGTTAGGTTCATAAAATCCAAGGAGTGACGTTACCCGCTCATGTTTTCGAAGGGTACGGCCATGATCTAGACTGGGTCAGTAGAATTCGGAGAATAGATAAAGGCCAAAGGACCTTGGTCATCATTCCACGCCTGATTGAGGTTCGTAAGTCAGCGCGGGTCATTCTCGGTTGATGTAGAGAGAAGCAGGCGCGTTATGTGAGTACAAGACGTTATTCACAAACACCTACCAGGTAATGATATCTGCAGTACACCGGGTATCGGTACGTTGCTCAAGGTCAATGATGGTTTTCAACAAGCTGTCCAGATGATCGTCTATTGTATCATCAAGCTGCTGAAAAGTATCAAAACCCTTGGATAGATCTGCTGGCAAGCCCGGCGGATAGTAGTAACGTAAAGACCGTTCATCTTGGTAGTATTCATGGTTATCATCGTACGAAAAGTAGCCAATTTCCTTCGAAGCAATTAGCCTACTACCGTACTCCAAGATCTTGCAGACAAACTATGGGTCTCCGAATCGCGGCGCTAGATCCAGAGAATCGATTCAATGGCTGTGTGGAAAAAGTATCCATATCCAAGGAAGGCTCTCTTCGTGCAATATCCTAAATACCAGATGCGAAAGAGGGACACGAGGGCACAAGATCACCACCACTGGCATGGTACATCTTTGTAACCAGATAGAGAAGAGATCATCCAAATAAATCCATTGAACTACTCAACCACTTAGTCACTTGGGCACTGGGAATACCCTTACAGCCGATAAAGGACTAAAACAAACAGATCTACGTCTAGCGCGCGCCTGCGCTTGTTATATTAACTGATGCAGGTGGTCGTGCTCATCATGGGTTCCTTTCACCATTCACGATGACTTCCAAACCGGCAGCCTCGCGCACAGCGACCAGCAGCACAGGCAATGTTCGCCGCAATCTCTTCCATCATCAGCTAAGTAGACGACCGACAAGCGCGTCCACCTCAACTTCAGGGACCACACTGCAGGATTCCATGCACGACGATAGCTCAGACATCGTTGTCCGAGATCGCAACGGCAAGTACGACGTTCAGATACCGATACTACACCCAGTCGTGGATGAGGATCAAGCCCAAGAGGATGATGCCATCAGTGAGAAAGAGAAGCTTGATGCTATGCTGCTAGAGCGGTACAAAGATAGGAGCTTGCAGCCCGGCGAACCGGGTGGTTTGTTTGCACTCAGCGCTTTCGTGGGATGTAAGGCTCATGTAGGAAATTCAGAGCTTCTTGCCGCGGTTCAAGCAAGTCTACGACGCAAGGTAGCTTCCCTTGACGACGACAATTGGATGTACGAAGCAAAGCACAAGAAGCCGGGCGTTTGAAGAGTTCTTCTGAATGACCGGATAAGTTGTCGCAAATGGCACAATTAGGTTCAGAGGATTAGATAAGAGTGGACCTTAGTCGAGCTTCTCCGCTGGCGGCAGCGATGATTCCACCTTCTTCGGCTTCGGCTTTGGACTTCCCCCTCCAAAGCCCATCATACTGCCCATCAATTCCATCATTGGATTTCCTCCCCGTGGTATCCGAATCCCAAAATACATCTCCCCAATCTGCGCTAACGCATCGTCCCAGTTTCCCACCTCTTTGACGTACGGCGCGTAATGCTTCGCTAGCTGCTTATACAGATCCGCGCTCCCTCTCTGCACCGCTAGCAGTAGCAGACCAAGAAAATTGAGGAGAGGAAGTGAAGGATAGACGCGCATGTCCGAAGAAGTGCTGGTAACTTCCTGCACGTTAAGCGACTTGTTTGAAGAGCTGAGACGGGAAGTGAAGATTAGGAAGGCTTTGTTGGCCGAGCGAAGGTTGCTGGTCAGGAGGTAAGGGAAGACGGCCCTCGCGGCGTAAAGAGCGGCCGTGTGGGAATCATCTTGACTATACCATTCATATTCGATTGTTGCCAGCTGTTCGGCGGAGTCTTTGGTCCCGAGGGCAAGATGTCGCTCTGCCTCGTATGGTTCGCCTTCTGCGTGAGGAAACCGGGGTTAGCGGCAAAAACATAAACGAGAATGAATTGGTTTACCCTCTGCATATAACGTCCCTGCTACATGATGTAGCTCGGGATCACCATTCGGGTACTCCCCAGCTTTCCCACTCCATGCGATCATCTCCGAGACAAACCTCTTCTTCGTAGGCTCATTCGGCGGAAATGCTCTCAGCAGAGACAATAGCTTCCCTGCAGGCAGCACATCATTATATCAGCGTTCATGTTCATTCTCTCTCCCAACGCTAAGTCTCCAGTAACGTAATATTCCAACACCACAGCTCTTCCCCCACTCCTCGCACAGAACGCACCTTTCTCCACAGCTCCACATCCCTTCTCACTCTTCCCTAGGACATCGACAAGAAAACATCCCAAATCTCCACCGCTGCCTCCCTGACCCGCTTTCAGCAACGCAAGCGCGCCGCTGTAGAGGATGTCGATGGCTGATTCCCAATCCGAAGATTTGACGTAACGGGAGGCTACGACGCGGAGTTGCTGATGGGCTTCGTAGTATTGGCCTTCGGAGATCCTGTCGGAGAATATCTGGTAAGTATGGCGGGAACGTATGCGCGGCACGATTTACAGTGCAGAGAGAATTGAGGGGATGGAAGTATCGGGAGCGTCATACCTTTCTTGTTGCCGTGCAATTGTCTTTTGGATTTTCGATGTTTTGGAAGCCATCGTCATGAGTACGTTTGCTATCCTCTATAAGTGAAGCTCATGCTAAGGTGGTGAGTGCTTACACTAGACTTGGCAGGTGGCAGGCACGCAGGATGACGGGGGGGACGATAAAGCCTTGGCGGCGGCAGAGGTTGAGATCAAGCTAGTTCTATTTCTATTTCTATTCGTCGACCAAGGGATATTGATGAATAGTAAGGTAAGGTATGATTAATTGGACTTTCCATTTATTCGACTTTCCTCGAACTATTGCTCCTTTCAGTCTGTATACATGGCCCCAGGGCTTCTACTATGTACAGACTCTAAAAGGACAACGCGTATCAAGGCATAGTGAATGCTACCGTTTGCCCCAAGATCAAGCACACACGGCAGCTAGCGCAGTAACGACTGCTGACGCAAGACCACCGTAAGTGATATGCGTCGTAAGTGCGCCACTCTTACCAGTCAAGGCTGGTCCAAGAGATCCGGTACTTGTCCCCGAGACACCCGCGATCCTAATATCTCTAGTCTGCGATGCTTGCGCCTGAATGGCGCTGAGGACAGGTGTGGCGTCTGGAACGCTGTCAGTGCCAGTGCTGATCTCCGAAATATGAGAGTCGGTTGCGTTAAAATCAGTCTGTGCGAGGGAGATCTCGTTGTTCGCCAGATCGTACACAACGTAGGCGCTTCGAAGGAAGGTATCACCCAGAACGGCATATGACCCCTCCGAGGGCGCAATTCCGAATATGCACTGTTCACTGCCGGTTACAAAGTTGGGGGAGCTCCCACCTTTCTGAGGATCAGCATCTTGTCTGTCCCCTGAGTTCGATGCGTCGCCGTTGATGATCAGCTCGCTGATCGACACCGAAATGGTGGGCGAAGTGAAAGTGAAGTCCAAAGTGATTTCCTCATCGGCGAGGCTGCAACTGGCATAACCGGCCCCTTCCCTGCTGTTGTAAGTAACGTGCAGTGCATCGTATATGGCCTTAGTCAGGTCTTCAGGAAGATACGTCAAACTGCTACCACTGTCCAAGATAACTGCCGTTGGTAGCTCCGCTGTCATGCTTGTCTTTCTGCCTTGAATGTTGAGACTCATCGAAGTCAAGGTGATGATAAATTCTGCGTACTCATCAAAGGTCTTTTGAACGGGTAGTGTCTGCAGCTGACCATGATATTTGTCAGTATCCACACCGCCAAACAGTATTGACCCTGTGCTTGCTTCAAGATCGTCTAGCCACAAAGAGTAAGCGTTTGACTGGATCAGACCTCCATCTACCATAGCCTGAGGGACGTTGGAGTACCCTTTTTCGCCTACGCGGTCGACCTGTGCTTCGTTCGCTGTATAACCGATTCCCAGGATGCCACTTAGCGATTTGGATCTGTAACCGATTCCGAACTGTAAAGCCTCCAAGGTCTTACCGCCAATACTGAGTGTATCGGTAGCGTAATCCCCGGAGGCTCCCGAACCATCAATATATGAGACATTGAACTGGTTGGACACGTACTCGTAGGTACTTGAGGAATTCGCGTCATATGTCCCCAAGTCGGAGCAATGATCGCCTCCGTACGAGCATATCTGTGCTGAATTGGCGTTCGCCCACAGGTCACTGCTGCCGGTATCGATCTGTAATCTGAGATTCTGTGCAGGCGTTCCTAGGCTGACATTGGCAAAGTAAAGGGTCTGTTCGTTGTCGAGGGACTCTGTGACAGTTTTCCTGCGACGTATTGAATCCCGCTCCGCAGGATTCTGGACGGTTTTCCTGCGGGTTGGAAGATTAATAACACTTGAGGTACCCCTCTTGACGAGATGCAACGCTGAAGTCGCAGTGATTAGGCCTGCTGCCAGAGCAAATGCCGTCACTGCCTTCATGATGAACTCTATGTATCAGGTGTTGATTTGGGGTTCAAGCTCTCTTTTGCCAGCAACCAATGAATCGAGACGACGCTCAGTGCTTGCAGGCATGTGGAGTTGGCAAATGGGAGAGACACGAAAGAGGAAAAAGATCAAAGATTGGTAATTGAGGATGGAAAGGGTTTTGTTGATATGCCAGAGCTGAGACGGCGAATCTTCGTGGAGGGGAAAAGTTTGAAGAGAGTGAAGCTATGAAAATGTATAGTATTGAGCCTCAAACACCGAGGTGGTACTACCCACCCACAGGCTACATCACAGACATCGCTTTTCATTGGTGTTTCGCAGATCTATTGTGACGGAGATGCATTTTACTGTGGGATCCATAGGGAGCTGACGTATCCTAGAGTGCAGAGCCACGCCGAGCCGGGAAGTTTATCAAAAACCATAGCAGTGAACACGTAGATTGCGGTGGTTTAGTCCAAAGAGCCACCAATGGGGTCGTAGATTGCATGAAGAGAATATGGCTTATGTTTCGGAGCAAGGCAAAAGTCACAATGACGATATGTTGGGAAGTTCAAAGCCTGGCAAGGCGAGTAGAAACTTGGCAACTGTAAGATTTGAATAGCGTAAGATTAACTCAAATGGTTAGTACTTTATCTAATGAGGCTTTCTCGCCACTGCGCGTGTGGACTGTACGGTAGATGTCAGATACAGGATCATTGTAGGATACCCAAGTGAACTGATGGGCTTTCAAATTCTGGACAGTGGTCGTCGGTTGATGGTCCCAGATGAATGTGTTCTCCTCGCTTGATACAGGAAAATGTTGGCCACCAGATTGTGCAGTGTACGTAATACTACAGCACGATATGATCAAATGAGCAGGACAAAGACGAGCACTCTACGAGTTGACTGGGTGGAGAAGGAAAGATCACTCAAAGAGATGTCCGATTGAGTGAAGCACTACACTCCGTACTAGTATCTGGAATTAAGGTAGATCCCGCTGCGGAAGTCCCCGCCGAGCCTCCCGTTGGCTCGCCAAAATGAAGGGAGGGAAATTGCCCCTAAAGTTGTAGCGCGTCCACGTAAAGCGCGTCAATAGATAGACCTTCAGCATCTATAATCAAGGTCCGAAAGAGTCACCATGACAAAGGCAGAATCATCGAAAGCTGCTGCCAACTTTGGTATTAAGCCCAATAGCAATGGCTCAGCTGCTGCACATGATCTGCCCTGGTATGCTTCCTCAGTCAATACCGACTGCCCTCGAGCTAACATCTCCTACGCAGGGTCGAAAAATATAGACCCCATTACCTCGACGACATAGTCGGCAACAACGAGACGATCGAACGTCTCAAGATCATTGCGAAAGATGGCAACATGCCGCACGTCATCATATCCGGCATGCCCGGCATTGGGAAAACCACCTCTATTCTCTGCCTCGCCAGACAGCTTCTAGGCGACGCATACAAAGAGGCAGTGCTAGAATTGAACGCCAGCGACGAGCGAGGTATCGATGTCGTTCGCAATCGCATCAAAGGTTTCGCCCAGAAGAAAGTCACCCTCCCACCTGGCCGGCAAAAGCTGGTCATACTCGATGAAGCAGACAGCATGACGTCCGGCGCGCAGCAGGCCCTGCGAAGGACCATGGAAATCTACTCCTCGACCACCCGTTTCGCCTTCGCCTGTAACGCATCGAACAAGATCATCGAACCTCTTCAATCGCGGTGCGCCATACTTCGTTACGCCCGCCTGACAGATCAGCAGATCGTGTCGAGACTCATGAAGGTATGTGAAGCGGAGAAGGTGGAGTTTTCGGACGATGGCATCGCTGCTCTCGTCTTCAGCGCCGAGGGCGACATGCGTCAAGCGATCAACAACCTGCAATCTACATTTGCGGGGTTCGGTTTCGTGTCCGGCGAGAATGTTTTCCGAGTTGTGGACGCGCCGCATCCGATTAAGGTGCAGGCGGTGATCAAAGCATGCTGGGAAACGAAGATTGAGCAAGCCGTAGAAGGGCTGACCGAGCTCTGGGATCTGGGATACTCAAGTCACGATATTGTCAGCAGTATGTTTCGCGTTACGAAGACAATGCCTGGACTGAGTGAGCATGCACGATTGGAATTCATTAGGGAGATCGGATTTTGCCACATGAGGGTCTTGGAGGGGATGCAGACGCTTGTGCAGCTATGGGGTTGCGTCGCGAAGCTCTGTAGGATCAACATGAAGCCCGGACTATTCGTACCGCCGTGAGCGACACGCAAGTTGGAGGAATGTATTTCAAAATGGAAGCAAGGCGTTGGGAATATAGGTCATTGAGATGGCTGGACGTAAGTCGAGTAAATACATGGGTATAGCTGTATGTACTCATTTCTGCAAGTATTAGCACTTTATCAGCGCACTACCGACAATGCTGACAATAACCATTGAAGGGACTACGTGCATACTTTGTCGATCAATGTCTCAGCCACTCCCAAATTTTACCAGAGCCCCACCTGACTTCGTCAAAACCCATAAACCCTTCCACCAGATCACAGCTCCTGCGACCAGGACGAGATAATAGGTCACCGTCCACCTCAGTCCCAAACCCCGTCGTCGATCATCTTCCCTATCTTCATCCTCCTTCCCACGCATGGGGCGCCCTACAACCCCACCCTCAATAGTCACTCCACCAACTCGCCCCCACAACCTTGGCAAGCCCATCCAGTTGCAGAATGAATGAACGAGGATCACTGCCCAGAGACTGCCCGTTCTTAAGAACAGGAAGGTCGCATACCATCCAAAGACGGTGGTGTACCCGAACTGCAACAGACTTCTTAACAAAGCAGGCAGCATTGGCGTGAACGGATGAGTGAGTGTGTATTCATAGAAGTGATGAATGTGTGCTATGCCGAAGTACAAGGGCGTCGCGAAGACGAGGGTGGCCGGAGATGGGGACGGAAGAATTATCAGATGTAAAGGAAGCAGAAGCGAACGGAAGAGGATTTCTTCGGTGATGGGACCAGCGACGAAATTCCGCCAGCCGATCCAACTGCTCAAAGTCTCATGGATCTCTCGGCCGCTGATCCATTCACGCCAGCCGGAGTCGATGATAGCTCTTTCGTAAAGCGGACCAGCGAAGAGGAGTACGGTAAGGAAGAAGACCTTTGCTATGTTGAGCGGAGAGATCGGGTACCATCCTAATTGGTGCAAGATTGACAATGTATCGAAATGGCCGCGTGTTGAAAGAATATATATGGTGAGAACGGAGCATATGGCCACTGATGCACTGACAAAGCGGATACGGGCGCGGATCACGGAGGGAGCATCGCGGCTGAGAGTGGGCGATGGTCGCGTAGTTGGAGAAAGGTAGAAGGGGAGAACGTAAAAGAGTGTGAAGGTTACCTGTTATCACGAAGAAAGGTATGAGCTAGAGTTTCATCGTATTGCGAGAATGAAGGCGATACACAGTCTCGCAGAGAAAAAGTACGAGAGCGTGCAGACATTTTTGGCACACGTTTAACTTAAAACACCCTCACAGAACATTGGGTTGCGATCAACCTTCATGCACGACATTGTAGGCACGAAGAGGACCAAGTTGGTGTTTTGAACCAACGAATACTTACGGAGAGGGCCGCAGCAACTTTGGCCGGGAGCATAGGAGGCTCTGTCTTCTCTAGTGCGTCAGGTCAGTCCCACCTCCCAATTTCCAGAGCCAGTCAATCAATACCTGATACTCCAAGGTAGTTCGTCAGTCGATTGTAGAAACCTGTGGGCGCCATGACGCGGCGACTACTGGGAAGCTTGCCTTTCCATGCCTAGATGGTATGTGAGGTTGTAGTCCAATCCATAGTCACTTCATTGCGCAAGAGTGAGTTGCAGGAAAAGTCATGTTGTTTCAAAATCCAAAAGGAGCGCCTGCATCTTCAGCTGTCAAGACTTGGCGAGGGTTCACTGGATGTCCGAGCTCGGAGCCGTCAGAAAGCATGGGCTGCCGTTGAGCTAGGCCACAAAGGCGCAGGGCAATTTCCAAGACGCGCTCCAGTAATAGAAACACTTAACGCGTCCCGGAGCTACGATTTGTGGCATCCTATCGATAAGATTGCTCGTGGGAAATTCAACGTGAAGTATTCTGCGTGGGTGAGACGTGGTGCTCATGGGACAGTGTCAGTGTCAGTAACTACATTGCTTTAATTCTTTCTTTATTAATCCTTCTTTTCACAGTCGCTCAAGATGAAGAATTTTGGGATTGCCTTTCTGATTTCACTGCGAAATTACTCACGTACAACATAACCGTGCAAGAACAGTACAGTGACGCTCCAAACTTGGTACCTGACGCTAGCGTCCGCCATCCGTCCACCTTCCCCCTAAGAAACCTCACTTCAATTTCTTCAATTTCTCCCTCCCCAAAATTCATTACTGTCTTTACGAGCGTGCACCCTTCTTTTTCTCTTATCCATAATGCATACTAATTGATCTTCATGACATTCTTTACATCTCCTAATATACTTACTTTTATGATTGTCACTCCACCTGTTTCATTCAGCGTCAAGACCCTACACCCTCTTTTCGGCCATCTAATCGGCCATTCTTTACCCATTGTACAAAACCACACCGATATACGAACACCGTCCAAGCACATGACTTGATCATATGAACGCCCACATTATGCAACCTGCCTTTCACAATGCCCTCTCCACAGCGTCCGCCCAGGAGCTCTCTGCCCAAACGGGCAGCACTCCACGAAAGAACCGATTCACAAACGAACGAAAGATCTCTTCGCATGGTTGGAGATCCTCAAGCAACAATCTATGGCACGCCCTACCCTACCAAGCCATCACAGATATTGTTGCCTAAGGGGTACGCAGGACCGACGGTCGGGGCTGAGCTCAGTGTTTCAAATGATAGACGTGCACCAGGTGAAACGAAAGAGCACATTGGCAATCCAGAGAGCTTGCCACACGCACAAGGCCGTAAAAGAAGCCCCGGCACTATAATCGCTGATGATACTCCGTCTACGCTGCAATCTTCCACCGATTCCTCTTCTCATGTTCCTCATACTGCTACGTCGACCATGGACACAAGCACTAGGTCTCTTGCAGTAGACCAACCAGCGGAGGAAGGCAGTAGGATCTCGGACGATATTGTACATCTTCCCAGCGTCACATCCAGATCGGAGCTCTCAGGGCTATACCCATCGACTTCATCTGTCCCTTTGGGACGTCAGCCCGTGCAAGCGAAGGACTCTGAATCGTCACTCTCATCCTCTAATTCTACTGGCACCGTGATCGTCACAAGGAATCGAGATGGCAAAAAACGTGCTTCCTATTCGGCTTTCCCAAACGTGGCGCGCCCAAGCTCCTCAAGATCTACTTTACCTCAAAATACGCCGCAGAAGTCGGCCGCTACAAATACGATGGGACAGGAGTCACCGGTTTCACCAGTCTCTCCTAGCTCTCCTGTTCCAATGTCGTACGAGACAACCAAAGAACGTCGCACTTCCTCCTCTCCTGTCCACGGAAACCTACAAGCGGCCACCCAAAGCTCAGTGAATCTTCAGTACCCTGTGATACGACCACCAAGTGCATCGGCATCATGGTTAGAGCCTCCAACCTCCACCCCGGAGCGACCTCAAAGACCGCTGGAACGCGATCAAGCTCGCTGGAATCCTCATCTTTCTACAGTACCATCAGAAGGGACTGGATCCCCATTAGAAGGAAGAAGTAGTAAAAGCATTTCGCTTCCAGGCTCGAACCGCGTGAGCAAGTCTTCATCCATGGTCTTGAATGGAAGAGGAAGCTCAGATCTGCATCAATTATCGAACCCACCGCCATCGGGAGATAGTCCAGGTGTGCCTTCCCTACCGAGTCCGCCTCCAGTCCATCACAGAGACCTTACTGGCTCTACTATCCGCGTTGTGAATGAGCGAGAGGACCATGTGCCTACTCTGCAACCGATACCCGGCTCGAGAGATTCAGCAATCCCAGGTTTCGTTTCTGCCTCTGGAGGGCATCGGAACAGCGTTGTCACCAAGCGTGGGTCCAATAGGAGCTTCTTCCACGACAGTATTCCAGCGTGGGCAAAGTGCGTATATCTCGAAGTCTACTGAGCCGTGCCAGCTAATGTGGTTTCACCAGAGCCTACTATGCTCGCCCTCAATCTTCTTCGTCACTTCCAAAAAGCGCACACAGCAAACGCCCTTCTACGTCCACGGACAATATTTCAATGAACATGTTCCGCCCACGGACTCGTAATAATCGTGAAGCAAACGGACAGCCACGACGAAGCTCCCTTGAAATCCAGCCAGTACCAGCCCAGGTGTACGGTTCCGCTGAAAATAGACGCCCCCCAAGGCGCACGATGTCTCCCAACTGGTCGCCGCACCTATGGCACGATAGGACCTCACTTGAGAGGAGGCGGACAATCTTCCGGGCTCCGAGCATAGACGGGCAAGCCGACGGCAAGGCGCTGAGCAAGAGGAACGCTCAGATTGCACTTTTCGTGATTGGCTTCATCTTCCCGTTCGGATGGTTCATTGCGTCCTTCCTCCCTCTTCCCCCAAGACCGAACATCAGCAGCGTCAAAGGCAAGGACAATCCGAATCGGACTCAATTAGCGGAAGATCTCGAGAAGCATCTGGGTCCGGTCGATGAAGCACGCTACGAAAACGTGAGATGGTGGCGTAACGTCAATCGCATCATGTCGCTCGTCGGGATAGCGATCGTTGTTGCCGTGGTGAGTCACTTGAATCATCATGCTTGGTATTGATGCTGACCGCACCCAAAGGTTGCTATTGCTTCCGTTTCTACACATTCACGAGGGCCCTGAATTACCAAACTTTACGATTTCTATCACACGACAACGACCATTTACGCCATTTGAGCTCTTCGATTTTGCTTCACCACATAATACTTTTCTTCTGCTCTTGATTATGACGAGAGAGTGCATGTACAAGTACCACTCTTATCGAGGCGCGGAACGTCTATGTAACGCGATGAGCGAGTCTGTGGATACGGTCAATACCCCTTGCACAAGACCGACCGATTTCTTGGCGATGACGGATTCACGGTTTAGCGATGTGATATGTGTAACTTCTATAGTAATGTTTTTACGAGAATGAGATACCTCTTCGTTTCTTCATGGAACGCTTCCACCTAAGTTTTGCAGAGCCTATGCCCGTTCATCGTCTCAGATCCAGAAATCGCAACCCCAAGAGCAAGGGTGCCAGATTGATTATGTAAGATCATGTGTAATCATTCGCAGAAGCGGGCAAATGAGAATGTGGGATGTCGTTATTGACCGTAGTCTTCATAATATTGACTTACACACTATGCATGAGAATACATTAGAGCACCAACAAATAGTACCACTAACTTTGTGTCATTGATATACATGCTCGGTACATCAAATCTTCTTCCCAAGCTTATTCTCCACAATAGCTTTCATTTCGCCACCAGTAGGCGTATTAACGCTGTGACCTCGTCTCCTCCTCGCCTCGACCTCCTCCATAATCTCGTGAACGGCTTCGTCGATGTCTCCAGCAGGATCACTCGGCATCCCCAAAAGCGGATGCTCCCTGACTTCATTCGGCGGCTGCTGCTGCGCGCTTTGGTTCCTCTTCTTCAGCTGCCGGACAAGCCAGGGTTTGGCAGGAGAGGCGAAGAAAGCTACCGATGCGGCCGTGCCTATGACGGTGTAGAAGTAGACCCGAGCCCAGACGAGCAGGGAGGAGGGGAGGCTCAGGAGGACAAAGGGGGCTGTGGTGAAGCAGAAGGCCGTTTGGGTCACGAGGTAGGAGAAGATGTCGTAGTAGATTTTATACTGGGTGGGATGCTGTCCGTCCGGTGTTAGGAAGAAGGGACGGACATGACGACGGAAGTCTGAGGGTCAATTTAGTGGGTTTCCAGAGTCGTCGAAGGAAGCACGACTTACTTTTTGCGACTGTCTGCAAGAAGGCGGCCAAAACGAACGATAGATAGTATCCCGGATAAAAACCGTGCCAGAAAGCGCTGGTGACAAAAGTCGCCAGACTTGCTCGGAAGCCAGGCTTCTTTCCTTTCGGCGTTACTCTCAGGTACATGTAGTTCCGTAGCCAGTTGTTGGTATTCATGTTCCAGTTCTCTAGATAGGCACGAGAATTTTGTGCGGATTCAATTCCCCAGGGATTCACATTTTGCAATCGATTCCAATCCACCTTTCCTGTCTTGGCATTGACTCCTTTGTAGCCCATACCGGAGAGGATGCAGGCCCCTTCGGTGAGATACCATACACCATAGTACTTCATCCGTGTTACAAATCCCAATATTTCCAAAAGCCAAATTCGTCTCAGAAAGCCATATTTCATATATTGATCTCCGAGTACGAGCTCGGTATTATACCATGCGGAGAACTTGAGAAACAATAAGATCCATATCAGTCCAATCACTGCTTTGATGGTAGCTGGAGTATGACTCTGAGGGATTTTCCGCTTCTTGCGAGTTTTCGGCGCAGAAGCGGGATCTGTGCCTGGTGGAAGCTCGAACATCGTGGTCTCGAGCCAACGACGATAGTCGACAAAGTCGAACGCAGGACCTGCAAACAGGGAAGGGAAGAAGAGCACGTAACCGATATAGTCTAGGAGGCTTGGGATTCGGATCAGAGCCCTTTCCCGTTGAAATTCGGCAAGCTCTTCTTGTGGTAGACGGCCATCCTGCACGTTCCAGCAGAACGCTGTAAGTTTCATGATCAGGACCATTTGTACGCCCGTTATATCAACTCTATCAGGTCTGCTAATGAACTGCCGATGAAAGTGATTGACCGACATATGGCCCATGAGGAAGACGAAACCTATCCATGGCATGAAAGGTCCATCAACGTAGTTGGCAATGAGATATGCGCCAGCAGAGCTGATGAAGAGTGTCCGGATACCAGCCCAAAGGTCAAAGAGGCCGACGAGATAGAAGAGGGAGACCCTAGGCTTGGGTCAGAGACGTTGCGGCAAGGGATCGATCATGTTGGTGTACGCTATTATGAACAAGTTCTTCTGATAGGGTTTGGCATCCGGTATACGCTTTAAGACTCCGGCGAGTGGGTAAGACAGGAGAAAAGAGGCAATGAGCTTCACTGATCTTGTTCAGGGCGAATCCACGGGACTAATTGGATTGTACCTTACGTTCATCGACCGAAGCTCCAGTAAGAGATGCGGCATACCGAAAAGCTGTACCCGCTTTAGCTGGTTTGAGCTATGGGAGCTGTAATGAATTCATAGCTCACGGAGATCTATGTATGGAAGCATGTTGTTTCGAAATCGATAAGCCCCAATGAGTGTAACAACAGCCGCTCTGCTGTCGCGTCCCAGAGAGACGAATCTTGGTTGATGGTCCCGAGATCTTCGTGCTGTGAGCTCTGAAGGCTATGCATCGGAACCCCCACAAGCAAGCCTTGGCAACAGCTAGAATAGTTCTATAGAATAGAATACTGTAATCGATGATACGGCTAAGGTATTTTTTCTAGGATTGCAACTATTCTAAGCTTGAAACCAACCCGAAATTAGACCAGCTGTAGGATTGCGGCACATCACCCATATAAAGACATGACAATATGTATTGCAACATGAGCATCCGTTCCGTGGGTGCTGTGAGATTGGGAGTGGGTTCGTTGGAAAAGACATTGCTTTGGGATCTTCTAGGCTCTTGGGTCTCTATTGACCATCATGATCGTGCAGCTCTTACTATGTCTCGCTCTCGCTTACCTTACCTGGAGCCTTGCTGCGATGGAGATCAATTACCGGCGAGCCTCTTCCATGGGCATCCCGTTGGTGCGACTTCCTGTCGACTGTCTCAACATCGTTTGGATCTTGCTGGAGCCAACGCTTTGGCGTCTGCTCGACTACCTTCCATTCGAATGGGGCACATTTGGTCGCTATTCTCGCCGAGGTTGGCATTTTCATGACAAGGCGAAATCGCACCAGAAATATGGCCCAGCCTGGGCTCTTGTGACCCCATGTGACATTTATGTTTATGTAGCGGACCCTGATGCAATACACGACATATTCATACGCAGAGGTGACTTCCAACGTCCGAGCAGAATGTACAGTAAGTAAAGTTGAATCATCGTAAGGCTCACCTAAGTTCTCTATAGAGATGCTCGATGTGTACGGACCTTGCATATCTACAGCTAGCTGGACGGACTGGCCGCGCCATAGGAAGGCTATTGCCGCGCCCTTCAACGAAAGCATCATGAATTTTGTCTGGAAAGAATCCCTGAAGCAAACCAGAGAGATGCTCCAGTCGTGGATGATCAGCGCAGAGGCGGGAATATCGAGCGTTGCCAAAGATACACGGACACTTTCTCTCAATGTACTCGCAGCGACTGGTTTTAATCAGTCATTCGAATTTCGCAGTTCTAGCCAGAAGGCAATTGATAACGCAAGTACTTACCGGGATGCATTGCAAACGGTGTTGGATAACGTATTACTCCTGATGCTGATGCCTCCTTGGCTATTACGGCTTCCAGCAATGCCACGATCGTGGACACGCCTAGGTAAGGCCGCCACCGAATTTAAACAGTATATGGTTCACATGCTGGACGAGGAGACTTCCCTGATGGACCGCGGCGAGAAGGGTACGGGGAGCTTGATGACATCTTTTGTGCGGGCATTGGGAACCCATCAGAAGGAAGAGGCGATTGCGAAAATCAATGAGGATCAACAGTCCAAAGGTCTCACAGTAGACGAGATCTTTGGAAACATTTTTGTCATCAATTTTGCCGGGCATGACACCACTGCAAACACTTTGGCCTTCAGTATGCTTCTACTCGCAGCAAACCCTGAAGTCCAAGACTGGGTTGGTGAAGAAGTCAGAGAAATTACAGTGAATGATCGCAGCGAAAATTGGGACTATACCCAAGTCTTCTCGGATCTCAAGAGATGCCGTGCAGTACTGGTATGTACCGATCACCTCGACGCACTAAACGAGATTCAAGAAAATTAACACAACCTACAGCTCGAAACCCTTCGTCTCTTTCCACCCATCATGGCACTTCCAAAGTGGACTAATCAGTACCCACAAGGACTTCGAGTGGGCGACAGAACAATTGTCATTCCACCACGGACAGGCATCATGACGAGCCTACTCACTGTCCAAACGCATCCTAAATACTGGCAGGATCCTCTGCACTGGAAACCCTCCCGATGGATCTACCATACCATGGCCTCAGAGACCAATAACTTCGAGAAGGTTCATCTTAGCGCCCGACTCCATCAGGAAACGCTCATCGCTCACAAGCAGACTACATATTTCCCCTGGTCAGATGGTCCACAGAATTGCCCCGGCGCCAAATTCGCCCAGGTCGAATTCGTCGCCGTTTTGGCGGGTCTCCTTCGCGATCATCGTGTTAGGGTCATTCAAGACCCGGGGGAGAGCGCGGAGATGGCCGCGAAGAGAGCTCTGACTACGACAGAGGACTGTGATATGGAATTGTTGTTGAGGATGCGTAACGCAGATCAGGTTCGTTTGGAATGTAGACATGTATGAATATTGAGCAAGCTAGGTTGCCTTCATAGATATGAACGTGGTGTATACATTCGGAAAAGGTGAAGTGGATGTAGGCGAAATTCACCAGATTGTGTTCCAGAATAGCTGCAATCGTAAGCAGGATGCAATATTCCGAGGTCACCTCCAGTAGCCAACGCTAGACCGAGCCGCCCACGGCTCAGGCTCACGTTCACTTCTATTCAAAGCCGTCAATGAGTCTTTACGTTGAGATGTCCATGAGCCTAGGCAAGTGTTTTGGTTCCTGACAAGCTTTCACCTCGGTGCGTACTAGTTCTACTGGCTGTTATCTAATCTACCCGTACCCTAGCCCTAAACAGTAAACAGTAGGTATCAGCAGCCGAAGGTATTGCTGGTACCATTCAAGCTGCGCCTATCTGAATGCTGATGAAGAGATATCCTGAGCTCTTACAAGACTAGCAAGCACTCAGCAGCTTATATACCGGTTATATGCCTGCAGGATTACCCAGGTCCACGCGGCAATAAAGCTCACCCTCTTGTGGGGTAAGTCGTGGTCAGATCTTGTACACGGAAGCTCTCTCCTCCAATTCTCCTTGCACAAACGGCGACTCCGAATCTCTACCATGCTTTGCTAGCCTCCGTGATCTCAATTCTGGCGAAGCATCCTCGAATATAGGTCCTGAGCCTAATACAACTTATTGATACCCGGCAATATGGACGTGGCAACGGCAGTTTCAGGCTACATCTCCAAGATGGTGTCCGCTGGGAATTCCGCCTTGGGTACTTCCTCTTCCAAGATGAAGATCCTCTTGCTCGACAGTGAGACAGTGCGAGTCTAAGATGACTATAAAGAGAAGGCCTTCTGCTAATCATTTGCCAGATCAACATCGTATCAACGGCCATAACCCAGTCCGCTTTGCTCAATCATGAGGTTTACCTGGTCGAGTTTGTGATCCTTCGGTAGTGCAGAGAACTTTGCTAATCATTGGTCAAGCCGGCTTGACAATGCCTCCAGAGAGAAGATGCGCCATCTGAGGTGCATCTGCTTTGTGCGCCCTTCGCCAGATACAATACAGCATCTGATTGATGAGTTTCGAGAGCCAAAGTATGGAGAGTATGCTATCTGTAAGTATGTCTCGATCGCCGCCCCGAGAGGTTGCCCTACTAATAAAGACAGATTTCACAAATGTCATTCGCAAATCATCGCTCGAAAGACTGGCAGAAGCGGACAACAATGAAGTGGTCAAGGCCATCCAGGAATACTTTGCCGACTATATTGTCATTAATCCAGACCTCCTCTCATTGGACCTCGGCTTCCCAAAGCAGCGCCTTTGGAGCAACAGCCCTGATATTTGGAATCCTGACTCACTTCAACGCTGCACGGAAGGACTCATAGCCCTTTTGCTGTCTCTGAAAAAGAAACCCCTGATACGATATGAAAAGAATAGCTTGATGGCCAAAAAGCTAGCTATCGAAGTTCGATATCAGATGACGCAAGAAGAGCAGCTCTTTGACTTTAGAAAAGCAGATACCCCACCAATATTACTGCTACTGGACCGACGAGACGATCCGATTACCCCATTGCTGACGCAGTGGACCTATCAAGCGCAGGTGCATGAACTACTTGGGATAAAAAATGGCAAAGTGGATTTGAGCGATACACCAGACGTACGGCCGGAGCTCAAAGAAATTGTTTTATCACAAGATCAGGACCCTTTCTTCAAGAAAAACATGTACCTGAACTTTGGTGATCTTGGTGATACTATCAAGGACTATGTTCAGCAGTATCAGTCCAAAACGAAAACCAATGCGAACATTGAGTCAATCGCGGACATGAAGCGATTCGTCGAAGACTTCCCAGAGTTCAGGAAGCTATCTGGCAATGTTAGCAAGCATGTAGCTCTTGTCAGCGAGCTCAGCAGGCGTGCCGCTGAAGATTCATTGCTAGACGTTAGCGAAGTAGAGCAAAGTCTTGCATGTAACGATAACCATGGTAATGATATCAAGGTATTCGATGACGCTTTCTATATCTGTCCTGTTTCACCCACTGACCCGACACCTAGAATGTCCAGCGGATTATATCGTCATCACAATTCTCTGCCGAAAGCAAGTTACGCCTTGTGGCATTGTATTCATTACGTTACGAGAGACATCCTTCGAACCAGATCCCAGTCCTGCTGGATCTCCTCACTGCTGCTGGTAACGTGTCACAACGCCGTGTCGATCTGATACCTAAATTGCTTGCCTACCATCACTCCCTTCAAGCGCCACCTGCTACTGGAGGATTTTCCGATCTCTTCGAATCTTCATCAATTTTTTCGGGCGCCCGAAGTAGGCTGAAAGGACTCAAAGGGGTAGAGAATGTCTATACCCAACATTCCCCTCGCCTAGAAGCAACACTGCAGAACCTCATAACAGCCAGACTGAAGGAACAGCAATACCCCTTTGTAGAGGGTGGCGGATCCACAAGGGATAAGCCACAAGACATCATCGTATTTATAGTTGGCGGCGCAACTTATGAAGAGGCAAAGATGGTTGCCCAGGTCAACGCTAGCTCTCCAGGTGTAAGGGTGGTTCTTGGATCGACAAATTTACACAATAGCACCACATTCTTCGAAGAAGTCGAGGATGCAGTATCGAGCTGGCCGGAATCCGCTCCTACTACTGCCGCTGCGAGGCTAAGAAAGGAGACGGCAAGAAGGTGAAGGGAGGTATTATTAGCAAGCAGCGCCGGAATTACGACTGGAACCATTTGTGGGCGCTTTTTTCTGTAAGCCGAATAGGGACCATCATGTGTGGGCCAAGGGGAGTAATTATCCGTACACTACATTGAGAGCAATTTGCGACATGATAGAAGTTATGAAAGTCTCCATGGTCATTCTAGTGCTGCCCGTTTCATTCTGGGCCAATGATTGCTGCTTTGAAGACCGACTTGTTAATAGATCCAGCTGCCTTGCCCCATGATTACACGACCCAGTTGCTGCAACCCTATTGCAAGATTCCATAGGAGGTACAGGGTTGATGTCGATATTGATGATCTCTCCGAGCGTGCGCCTCCCTATCTACAGCTGAGTCGACAGAATTGACATCATCATGATGGTCAATTCAGCGTTCGTGGACAGATTCGAGCAGGCCATGGATGATCACACCAATACAATCTCAACCTGCAAACTATCCCGGCACTTTTGCCAACACACAGTCGAACAAGCTCGTTCAACTTCAGTCGTCCCAGATCCAGGAACTTTACTTATAGCACACAGAGCACGGGGGCTTGGACTTGGTGAAGCGATTGCCATGTTGAAGATATTGCATACGCACAAGGGTTTTCATCATCCCGAACGGGAGGTGAAATGGTCACTTCGACGCTGTGGCTGATCTGGCAGAAACGCTTGTGGAGGTGAAGAAGGTGAAGTTGGATTGTTGTGGAAACAATGGGTTTGTAGCTGATGAGGAGTGGTCCGTGGCTCAGCAAAGGGGTTATGCAGCTTCACATCCGATCGCTCTCAATATAGACGGGTTGGGGAATAGTCGATCGTGCTATCAGGATTACCAGTGTTAAGAGTGCTATTCTTAAAGATGCAAGATGCTTTTAGATGTTTTGTAGTCTTGTTTGCACGGTGTCGTGGACAGAACCTGGAAGACTATGACACGCTAATATGCTTGAATCCACACCGTAATCAAATTTTCAGTCTCGGCTTGTGTATGCTGTGCCATAGAACTACAGAGTTTCACTCTTGAGCGCCGTGACGTTCATTGTATCTGATGACTATATTCTAATACTACAATAGACACTTCCTCCGATTACTCTGAATTGTTTACGGATTTAGTCGGATTTAAGCGGTACAGATTGGCCAACATTATGGCCTTTACTAGTTCGCTATCCCTAGTCCACTACCTTGTTGCCAATGGCCTTTTTCGTGAGCATTAGAGCCCCTGTGCAGAGGTGCTGGGGCCACAGCCCACGGGTAAGGTCTCATGCCTCCCGCAAAGTTCGTCGTCGAGGGTTTGCCACAGTTGCTGAGCGCTCAAGGTATGTGATCTATAGCAGCATGGATGGACTCCTCTTATGGTCATCATCGCTGACACATAGCAGTGCGTACGATGTAGTCGTGATTGGTGGTGGCCACGCTGGAACAGAAGCGTCTGCCGCCGCCGCTCGGTCTGGTGCAAGGACAGCTCTCGTCACGCCATCTCTATCGAATCTCGGTGTCTGCTCATGCAATCCTTCGTTTGGCGGGATCGGCAAGGGCACTATGATAAGAGAGATAGACGCTCTCGACGGGCTGGCTGGGCGAATTGTGGACAAAGCTGGGGTGCACTTCCGAGTGTTGAATAGGAAGAAAGGGCCGGCGGTGTGGGGACCACGAGCTCAGATCGATAGGGAGATCTACAAAAAGGAGATGAAAGCCGAAATCTTGGCCACGCCAGACTTAGGGGTCTTGGAGGGTAAAGTTGCCGACATTATCACTGCACCGTTTACAGATGGTATTCAGAAGAAAATCGTTGGAGTCAGACTTGAATCGGGGGAGGTACTGGATTGTGCAAAAGTGGTCATCACGACAGGGACTTTCCTAGGAGGTGAAATCCACATTGGCTTGGACGTGTTTCCAAGTGGAAGGATGGGGGAAGCAGCTACGTTTGGACTTGGCAATTCCCTCAAAGAGGCCGGTTTTCGTTTCGGCAGATTGAAGACGGGCACACCACCTCGACTTGACAAAAAGACCATCGACTTCTCCCGATTAGAAATCCAACCTGGTGATCAGCCCCCCACGCCCTTTTCGTATCTCAACGATAAAGTGTCTGTTCAGGAACAGCTACACTGTTGGGGCACAGAGACCAATGCCGCTACTCACAAGATCATTGAAGAGAATTTGGATCAGAGCATACACATACATGAGACAGTGAAAGGACCTCGATACTGCCCATCACTTGAATCCAAAGTTATTCGCTTCGGACACAGAGACAGTCACAAAATATGGCTTGAGCCGGAGGGATTCGATACGGATGTAATCTACCCTAATGGTATATCTATGACCGTACCTGAGGCTGCACAGAACGCTATGCTCCACACCATCACTGGTTTGGAGAATGTCAAAATGCTGCAGCCTGGTTACGGAGTCGAGTACGACTTCGTTGACCCGCGAAATCTACGGTCGACCCTCGAGACAAAGCTCATCTCGGGTCTCTATCTAGCAGGTCAGATCAATGGCACGACGGGTTACGAAGAGGCCGCTTCACAAGGGATTGTAGCGGGCACCAACGCAGGGCTTGCGTCGCAGGGGCGAGAACCAATGACAATCGGTCGAGGCGATGGCTATATAGGTATAATGATCGACGATCTCATTACCAAAGGTGTGAGCGAGCCATACCGGATGTTCACGTCCCGAAGTGAATATCGGATGAGCGCGCGAGCAGATAATGCAGATCTTCGTCTCACGGCCAAAGGAAGACTTGCGGGAGTGGTTGGCGACAAGCGTTGGACACATTTCTCCAGCCTTGCTGCAGAGATGCGAGAACTTCAGACGGCACTCGAAGATGTAAGGATGAGTTCACATGCTTGGATGAAGTTGGGGTTTCGAGTCCATGAAAATGCATCAACCAGGTCCGCTTTCGAGCTCCTACGTCTCACCGGAATCTCTGTCGATTCGTTGATTCCACACGTACCCCAAATCGCGGCATTCTCGCCGCATGTCAGAGCTCGTGTGAGAATCGAGAGCGTATATGCTCCTTATGTCGAGCAGCAAAAAGCTGCCATTGGTGTCCTGGAACGGGACGAACAGCTGAAATTACCGACGGACCTGGACTATTCCAGTGTTCATGGACTCAGTATCGAGGAGAGGGGCGTACTCGAAGTCGCGCGCCCCGAGAGTGTGGGTATGGCAAGAAGGTGTGAGGGTGTCACACCTGCTGGCGCGTTGAGATTGCTCGCTTTTGTCAGAGGAGCCAAGGAACGAGATCGCAAGAGAATAGTTATGGAAGAGGTGGCGTCGAGGAAGGAGCAGTATGCCGGACTGTGATTTTTCACGATACTGGAACCAATCCTATTCATCAATCTTTGGGATCCCGATACACCCGCTCCACCATTACAGGAACAGCCAATCCTTGTACAGCAGCTCGGACTTCGAGGCCGCCTGCCTACTCAATGACTCCCAATGTCAGGTCTCACCCCCTACCGAGTGAACTTTTCTCAAACTCGATTTGGGACAAGCTTAAACAAATACCGCACACCATGCGTATGAAAGCCTAAATTCGAAGTCCTCAAACCGAACCTTGGAAATCCCGAACATAAGATACCGACCGTTCTGGAACATTCTACGAATCCTTGCAAAACCTCCGTGTATGGATCACTTGATGAGCGCAAGTATACAGACGAGGACCTACGCATTATGATCAGGTGTATTTTAGTGCATGCACTCTAGCCAACGAGATGGTCCTCTGGAAAAGCTACAGGTAAGCTTGCGAGAGAGAGAGCTGACTACCGACGGCTCTCTTATCGTCTTTAGACATGTGAGGTTCGTAGGGTAGATCTCCGGATCTCATTCGTGAGCGTGGGAAGATGGTGGGTATGTTGGGGGTGGGTTTGGGGATTCGGTGTAGAGAGGGAGAGTTACGTGGACATACCCATGAAGGAAAGATTTTGTGATGGAGATTGCTCCATCATTACTCGAAAGTACTAAACCAAGACAGGATCGAAGCCCTACTTATCGTAACCTCCATTCACAAATCCCCTCCCATATCCAATCAATCATCTGTATGAACAAAACCGCAGGGCTCAAATATATGCTATACCAAATCATGCACGTTTCGTTTTCAATCCACTCATTTATCATCTTTTCTTTTCATTAGAACATAGCTTTCATGCTCTGCTCTGCTCTGCTCCGTAGCTAAACCTGCCATTCTATCACGGAACTTTTCCTTCTCTCTCTCTCTCTCTCTTTCCCCATCGATGGAAAGCGGGCAAGGTATCTATCGTACAGGATTAGTAACTACTTATCATCATTCCCCCCGCCCATTTTTGGTTATCGCTAGCGATCGCCATGCTGAAAAGCAATTGTTCTCCTTCTTCATCGTCATCATCAACATCAACATCAACATCGATATCCACCACCCGCTCACTTCCACAAGATTATAATCCCTTCGACCGCGCCTTCCCATCCAACCCCAACATCTTCCTCCTCATCACCTCCGCCGCTCCCAAAGGTAGCGTCTGGCTACTACTCTGCCCGCTCCCCGTCCCATCACTGCTGTTCCCACTCCCACCCCCACCCCCGTTTCCATTCTGAGCCTGATACTGCTGGCGTTGCCTCCTTGCCTTTTTCCCGCCCAGGGTCCCGAACAGGGTTGATAGGAAACGCGGATGGTGGGCGCGGGTGCCGATCATGGGTTTGAGGATGTTGTCTTCTCGGATGGCTTTGTGGTAGTTGCCGGCGCCGCCGAGGCCGCTGTGGAAGTAGACGGTGCGGGGGCGGGTGTTGGGGGTGGTGCTGTTGGTGTTAGTGGCGGGTTGGGGGTGGGGAGGGGTGATGATGGTGGTGGTTTTGGCGGGTTTGTGGAGGGAGGAGGAGGAGGAGGTGGAGGTGGAGGTTGAGAGGGTGGGTGCGTGCATGGTTTTTGGAAAGGGGGATGTGGAGTCGGCTGGTGGGAGGGTGTCGGGCGAGGTTGAGGCGGTGTCTTTGGAAGGTGGAAAGGAGTTGTTGAGGGGTGGCCAGGGGTTGTTCGCTTCTGGTTCTGCTGGTGGGGTCAGTGGCTCTTGATGGTTTTCTGGTTTGGGTGCTTTTAGAGGTCGCGAAGGACTTTCGACGTGAGGGTATGATCTGAGTGGTAGGTTTGGAAGAGGTGGAGGGACCGCAGGGTCAAATTGATGAGGCGGTGGTCCTTGTTCGGGTGAAGGAGCAATTGGAGGTTGCTGTGTTGATGGTGATCCTTGTGAAGGTGGTGAGGAAATGGCACAGTGAGGTTGTGCCGGTGAAGCTGGCAGTGGAAGTGAAGACAGCGTAGGGTGAGGTTTGACAGGTGATCCACGTGAAGGTGGTCGATGACAGGTTGTGTGAGCAGATGGTGTGGGCAATTGACCCTCAGGAAGTGGTGGCAAGGATTCGGTGGGTGCAGAGGAGGGTGGGTGCGTCGGAAAGAGAGTGTACTTGACTTTCCTGTCCATGTTCCTGAGCGGTTGAGGCAAAAGAGTGTGGGGAAAAGTAAATATGCGGAGAGATGGCGGCAGAAAGGTCAAAGCATTCACCACATAGGGACAGTGGAGCGCATGCGTGGGAAGAGCTGGATCATCAGTGGATGATAAGGTGCAGGAGAACCCACGTCAGTAAGATGAGGATCGCGTCTGAATATCACTTTAGTATCGTGAGGCAAATGAGTGAAGATTAAGTGAAAGTTGAAGAGATTACGGCGTTCGTTGTGCGATTTGCTGAGCGCACATCATTTGATGATCGTCCTGTCATGATTCAAGTAGTAGTAATCTCAGAGTGACCTTAAGCCATGTGCAAATTGTTCCTGAGCTTCCCCGTCAACTATGACACAAAGTAACCAGTCTTGGTGCCAATCGGCTTGTCTGGAGCCTTCTTGGCGATCCAGGAAGCTCGATGATGAGAGCTTCGAGGGGTTGTTACCTCGTTGGTTCTGGCGACCATGGTACCTTACCTAATAGCTAATAGATGTGAAAGGGGAGCATAGCAGATGCAAGATCTCGTAAGAGGTTGCATGAGTGGTAGTGAGCCCCCCTCGCCCCTTTTTGGTGAGAGGAGCGGCACGTAAGGTATGTTGTAATGCAACGGCTACTTGCGACAAGCGACCGTCCTCGGACGCGGGGTACATCACGCTAGAGAATCTTATTCCATGCCAAGACTCACTTCCGGGTTAACAGATGACGATTCCCGCAGGGAGTCGACTCCTTTGCAATTGGGTCCGTCATCTTCCCGTCTTTAGGATTGCTGTTCGATATCCATATGTGATGAAAACCCCTGGAATCGTCGCTGGAGAAGGACAGTACACACAGCTTCCGTGACTGCTGGTAATTCGACATCAGGTGCAGTAGCTTACATCCCTTGATTGCAAAATGTCTGCTAAGTGGGTCACACTGCTCCGCTTGGAACAGTCTGGTTATCGTAAATTCTCTTAGATGTTTGGCGTACGGCAGCATCACATTTCGTTAGGTAGTATGAAAGTGGGCGGCATGGGCAGGTGCATCCATATTCTTCGTGGTCTTCTCTAGTTCTGTTGATCCCAACAGCCTCTCCGCTGATTCGGCTTCATACACATATACCGTTGAAGTCCGGCCAAAGACCGGCTTCATCGTACTTTGGGGCGCCAGCTATTGGTACTAGCGGTCAATGGAGGCAGGTCTTGAGCAAAAGGCCAGGTAGATGTTAATGAGGGCTTCAACGTCCGTTGCTACCTGTTTCGCTCATTGTATTCGTACATCGCGATTATAAGCCTCGAGAATGTTGAGAATGTGGACTGTTTGGGCGTTGGAACATTTCGGGAGGCCGGCAGTCCCTACCGAATGAATCAGGTCCGCTTTCAACTTGTAGGGTCTGATTCCTGTCAAATCTTGACCTCTCTATTGCTACCTACTCCTGGTTCTCAAGACGCAATGCACTCTCAAACGATGTTGCTCAACAAGATGAGGTCTGTAGATCGAACGTGGCATTTGTGTTCAGACGTGTGACTAATCCTAGATCTGGACTGAGCTCACTTTACCAACATTGAGGGCGGTGGATATTTCCAGTTCGTTGGTCTGCGGTGAAGTCGGGGTTGCCTATCTGATTGCTGCAAGAAATTGGTCGTACGTAGAGATGCCGTGACTGTCAAATAGTGGCAATGATGCTGGATGTTTGGCCTTGAGATCTCGTCCATAACCTGGTAGAACCCTGTTTGCCTTACAACATACAGAGTCCCATTTCTCGTGATCGATGTCCGCTGTCCTCTCTCATGTTTCCTCGGGCTCTCACTGATTGTAGCATTCACATCTCCCCAATGACATACTCACAACCCTCGACACCCATCCAAACTTCATGGACTTTCCTGGCATCCACATCCACTCTGTCTCCCACCGTAAACACCCTTTTCTCCGGTTTTTGGTCTTTAGGGTATATAATTGTAAGCGTGCCCCGGCGGATCAGATGGGTGGTGAGGCAATCGTGCGAGTGGGGAGGGTAGTGTGCGTTGCTGCGCAGGCATGATCAGTGGAGCTTCAGCGTAAGATAAGGGGAGTCCAGGGCGCACAATCGACGTACGGGCCATCGGTCCAGGTAAAAACGCGAGAGAAGCCCCAAGAGCGAACCTGGGCTTCTGATTCTTCACGGGAAGGTAGATTTGGAGTCATGGCGGGGTATGTGGGATTGGTATGTCTGCAGAAACCTAGTATTCTGTGTGGGAAGATCCACAAAAAAGTGACATAGGAAACCCAAAAAACATGATGCAGTGCACAGAAGGTGATGATGCGTGAACGGGGACTCGAACCCCGACCTCGAGCATGGGAAGCTCGAATTCTACCCTTGAACTATTCACGCATGTGATGAAGGATTGAAACATGAAAGCCCTACTATTTATAACTATACCCATAACATCTCAGCTATTCCCATGAGCGTATATTCCGGCAGGTGTCAGACGCGAGATCATAGGCCAAAGAAAGTGGTTCATAAATGGACTCCGCGCTATTGGAGGGATTTTCCTCCCGATTCCGCCAACGCCTTCGCTATGCCGCCTGTTTACAACCCTTGCACCTTCCTGTAACTCGGCGGTTTCAAGGTCCTTCTCAAAACCTTGAAGCAGTATGGAGGAACTAGGCTGATAGCCGAAATCGCCGCCACTCTCCAAGCAAAAGCCCAAGTCCATACAAACTCCAAGTCAAAGTACCCCCCTAGAAACGGCACGCTACCCACATAGATGACCGCAGTACCCAATATGCTAACCGCCATGATCCAGTGCCACGTCACGATCTCAAATGCCACCATAATCAGCTCGTTGATAACAAGCACCGTAAAGCTTACACAGACCATGCGGTTAGAGTTCGTGTCGACTAGGATCTGACTGAGACCCTGGATGATGCCACCTTGGTAGATACTAATGGCGACCCAAACGAAAAAGGTACGATAGCTCAAGCTGTTGCCCGTGGTAAGCTCTTTGTACAATTCGGGATATAAATTCGCCAATCCCTCGTCCACGTCTTTATCCAACACCAGACTGAAGACAGGAGCCATGGTGTAAACAGTGGCATAGCCTACAAGAAGCCAATCACGGTACAAGGCGTGAGGCTGAAGCTGGGTAGCGATACTGTAGAATGTCTGGCAGACCGAGATAATCAGACCACGATGTATGACGAACTGAGCCAGCTTAGCGGAGCGCTTGTACGAGTTTCGACCGTGCCACACGAGAAGCTTGGTAAGATGGTGAAAGGTTGTTATCGAGAAGTCAGCAGCAAGAGATGCCTGCCGTCCCTCTTTGCCAACAATGCCAACCCCAACATCCGCAGCCTGGATCATGGAAACATCATTCCCACCATCCCCGATGCAGAGGACGCGCTTTCGAGTGAATTGTCGTATCAATGTTGCGACATCAGCCTTCTGAGTTGGAGAGCAGCGGCAGGCGATGACAGCGGGGAGCAGGACGGCGAGAGAGATGAAGTCGAGCCGATGGTAGCTCAGAAAGTACGAGAGGGAGTCACCATCGATTAGAAGCGCGGTGGATTCGGGTTTGGAGCGCAGGAGGGAAAGAGCATCAGAAGCTGCCGAAGGGCCAGAAAGAGTGGATAGATGAGTGATGGTATGGATATACTGGGTCCGCGAAACGAGTTTAGCCGAGACAGCAACGCACCTTGCAGTTTCGACTTTGTCACCCGTCAGCATCCATATCTTGATGCCTGCATTACGAAGAAGCTCAAGAGAAGATTTGACGTCTTTTTGAAGCTTATCTTCAACACCAGTAACTCCAAGAAGTTCCAGATCATGCTCGAGATAGTCCGTCACCACTTTAGACATGCTGAGATCTCGTTTCTGAAGTGACATTGATGCCTGCTTATATAGGGTGGAGAATTCTTGATATTGCTGCGCAGACATCTTCTTTCTACCCACAACTAAAGTACGAAGTCCTTCACGTGCCATATTTGCTGTTTCTTCGTCAAGCCAGTCGTTTGCAGAGACTATTGAGGTCATGACAGTATCGGCACCTTTCTGATAGAACCATATTTCCGGCGAATTCGCTTCAGAGGACATGGAGGACTCGGTCCCTTGGACAAACTGGAGAATTATACCCATACGCTTTCCACTTGATGTGAAGGGAAACACCTCGAGTATCTTGACTCGAACCACTACTCGAGAGGTATCCACAGACTGGAGGGTGATCGTGTGCCGATCTCGGTGCATCAGTCGCAGGCCAACGCTTTCCGCCCACCGAACGATAGCAATCTCGTCCGGCGACGAAGCCTGATAGGTAGTGACGCTGTGGCCCTCTTCCTCTTCTGTGGACGGCGTCACATTGTGACAGAGTGCAAGCGCCAAGACCAGATCTCGTACTCGGGAGCCAATTTCACGTCGCGTCCTTGTTGCACTTCCGCCAGCGTTGGTGACGTAAGTCGAAGATGGTGTTGCTAGAGACGTCGACAGGCTAGTATGTGATGATGCACTTATTGAAAACCCTTGCGATACATAGGCCCGGACTTCGTCCATGGCTTCATTGGCATATGAAACGGTGCCGACATGAATTTTCTTGAGGTCCATCTCATTCTGCGTTAGAGTGCCCGTCTTGTCACTTAAGAGGTACTCAATTCGACCGAGCTCCTCAGGTATTGTACTAGTCCTGACTACTGTTCCAGGGATGTCCTTGTCCCGTTCAATGAAACGAGCATATACCGTCTTGCCCATGTCCAGATTAACACGAAGGCTGATTGGGACAATGGTCGAGAAGAGTATGAGAAATCTCGTAACAGCAACGTACCAATCCTGACCAGGCCGACCTTCAATACCTCGAACGGCCACGAGTGCAATGGAAAGGGTCAAGGTAAGGGCGCAGAGTATCTTGGTTAGATTATTGATCTCGTTTTCGAGAAGCCCAGACTTTGAGCGAGACTGGGAGGTAGATAGAGCTTGTCGTGTCTGGGCTCCTGTATACACCACAACTGCAAGCACAGTAGCATTCGACGCTAGTACTGTGTTGGCCCATGCCGTATTGTCAATAGTCAAAGGAGAGCTCTTGATGGTGTGATCAGGTTCGATACCCTCTACTGTTGACGGAGATCGAGATGCATATTCGACCGTCCCGACGAATTCGTTCACTTCTTTGGATGGCTTTTCGGCCACAATTTTAAGCCGAACAAAATCGCGCGGGTCAAGCGACTGTGTAAGGGGGGAAGCAAGACGTAGCTTCCAATCTGTTTCCCCATCAAGCTGATCTGTCCGTATGAAAGTTTCACCAATGGCTTCACCATCGACTGATGGGGTAGAGCTGTGAAAAGAAGTTGACTGTTTCGGAACGGTCTTGATTGTCTTTGTTTCAGTGACAGCAGCGGTCTCGACACTTTCGACAAGTAAATCAGTATTTTCGAGAGGCCCACCTTTAGGGAGCCATTGGGGTGTGGCGAGGATCGATGATTCAACTGCATAGCTCTTTAAAATAACCAAGTCTGCCGGAATCCTCTGATCTTTTCGCAGTCTCAAGACATCTCCTACTTTGAGGTCCCGAGATCTAATATCAATCTCATCCACCTTAATGTTAGGATCTGTGCCTTGCTTACGTTCCCCAACATTCTCTTCTTCTTCTTCTATGGCATCGAGACGCGTAGAGTCCGGTGCTCCTTTACTTTTGCCTTTCTTTGGCTGCAACCGCGACCGCCCTTTGCGCCTTCCTTTGTTAGCACGTGAAGTGGGGGTTTCTTGCAACCGAAGTACAGTGTATGCTTCTTTGTTTGCCGCCGAGTCTCTTCTCCGTCGTGCGATATCATCCATCGCCTCCTTTCCTAATGTAATCGCAAGAACAAACACCAACGGTGCAACATATGTGGAAAGATATCCAATCCGCAAAGAGGGTATAATCTGTGACAAAGCGACGAGGAGGAAATACATATTGAAAAAGAAAGAAAATTCGTTATACAGAGTCTGAGGAAGAAAGCTCCAAGTAGAGTACTTGGCGTTTGACACGGCGTTTGGGGGAAATCGCGGCGGTGGATATTGTCCTATTTCGATCTTGCGGGACTTTCCAGTACTTCGTGTTGTCCCATTATCTTTTTGGGGTGAGTCCGCAGGACCAGACTCCGTCGATACAAAGCCCGGTAGCCGCAGATAGGAAGATAATAATCCTCGGCCACCTGCACTTGCGGAGACACCTGACTCTCGGCTGTCACTTGGCTCGAGAAAGGGGGCGCCATCTTCCGAAATGGGCCCGCTGCCCGCTGGATAGTTTTGGTTTGCGCTCTTATCGAGTAAGCCCTGGGCATCTTCTCCCACATCAGACGCATCGTATAGACGCCTCTGACGCCCGAAACCCCTAGTCCTCCCAACTCGTAGACTTCTCAGAGGTATCCGCTTGTCCTTTGCGAATTGACTGCTGTATGGTCCTATTCCGTGCTGAGCTGTAGCTGGATCTAGCTCATGCGTGTCGAGCTCTATGTCAGATCCCGAATCGTCGGTAGGCGACTCTGGTTCGTTTGGCCGGTGGTATTGATGAGCTCTGGACATAATCTCATCAACGCTGCCTACTAGCCACGCCGATGTTCATCAGCAGCGATTTTTACAGTCGTCCAGTGTGCGATCAAATAGCATGGTAGGAAGTTACAGAGCCTCTGGGATTCCTGGGATGCAGTAATCTGACAGATATTGTGCCCGAAAGTATCGTTTGTGGTGAAATGGATTGATTTCCTTAACTTGAGCATCTATCGATAGATGTACGGAGTAACAGTACTAAGTCGTAATATACGCTAGTTGACGGCAACCATAAGCCGACTGAGAGTATCCGAACTTCTCCCGCCGCTAGAACTGAAGTAGTGCAAGATGCTAGAAATTCGGTGTCACTCAAAGTTTATAGGCTCTGGTCTGTACCGACCAATGTGGCGTTTGTCTAGCTGATAGGTCCATTATTGAAGACATGTATGTTGCGCCCCTTCTTCACGGCAAGGGACATTTCTTACAGCATACTCCAGCACATGACATGGCAGTGGCTGATAATCGGTAGTGCCTTATGATCGTGGATAGAGCTGCAGGTAATGGATGCGCAACCAACGATCGAGAATCAGCAGCATGGACTCGGCTCTTGGCATCCTGCAATGAGACCAAATGCGCATGAGAACAAGCACAATGAGGACAAGAAGACCGACGAAGCCTTTCCAGATTCCACGATTAATGAGAGCACTTCTGAAGGAGGTCCCCAATCACTTCAGCTGCCAATCCGACCAAGAAGTGGCTTACAAGAGCAGCTACTGTTTCCTTCCTCTCAAACGGCAGATTCACGGCATGCCGATGATGTTATCCCTTCCTTGGATGGGCCAGATGATATAGGAATTGAAGGCTGTGTGCCATTCGCGAGCGTGGATGGGTCTCGCAGACTAGCGGACAACGCGGTGGACGCTGATACGACTCAGACCGATTCTCCAGAATTCATACGTGAATTCCAAGATTCTAAAAAGGAGACGATACATGGACCCGCCCAGCAAGCATCTTTACTCTTAGATGATGATACACGCGAAGTCCCAATGGCTCCCACTTCGGTTGCCAGCGACGTCAAAGTGACTGTAGGCCACAAGCGGGAGATGGATAGAGCCTGGGAGGTCGCAGAGAAAGAACTACCATTGAAGAGGTTGGCTAACCTCAGCCGAACGAACTCATTTCCTTTGGTGCCTCCATTACTACAGGATCGGCTTGTGGCACCGCTTTCGCTTCCGCTTTCGCAAGTTGAGGATATCATAGAAGAAGATATGACTGCGGGGGCCTTAGACCACGAATTCACCAACAACGCTTTTCCTTCCATACCTATGAAGGATGATGCGCCTCAGATTCCTATTCGAGCAACAGCTCAAGAAGATTCACACGATTACTTTGCAAATCCGCTAGCACAGGCAACTACATCTATAGGCGAAACGGGAGAGGGTTCAAGATATGACGAAGGTCTACCTCTTATCCAATCATTGCAATCAGAACCCACGGAATCCTTGGAGGACGAAATAAGAGCGGAGGCTAAAGCTCCTGATTCAGCAGACGAGGAGAATCCCTTCAATAAAAGCGCGTCACAACTGTCTGAGGACATATCTGCCTTCAAACCACTTCGATTAGATCGGAAATCTACTGCTCAGGTATTGGATTCGATCCATTACACGCAACATAGTACGACACACCCAGATTCACAATCAGTGTATGACAAATCCTCGTTGGCAAATTCGATGATGGGAAGTATCCCAGTGGCGCCGCATACCTCACATCCGCAAATCTTGTCGGGCAGATCGACAGACGAAGATTTGGCTGACTTATGGAAGGCTGCACTTGGTGATGATGACCTCCTTGAAGAGGACGAAAATCCGGTGGATCCTGCAGCGTTCTTTGACGACGATGGCGAGGGCTTCCTTGAAGGGTTTCAACCCCAACCAGAGGAATATGTTCCAAGATCAGATACATTTCCTCCAATTCTTGAACCTGTCTATAGCTCTGACGGCAATATTGGGGGTCCTAGAGAGACCATTCCCAGGCCAACTGCAATTCAAAACAGATACCTGCCAAATTCAACGTCTCAGCCTGCACCAATTCAACAACTGCCGCAGGGGACATTGTCTCTCAACCATTCCGCTTCTGCACCAACAGGATTCACAGATCCAATGAGGCAGCCATCGTACTCGTCGCAGACAAGCTTAAGACCTCAAATGCCATCATCGACGCAAAGCTTTGCCGATAAGTCCAAAGGAGGGTATACTTCACCTTATGATCTTCCAATGGAGATTACTCGACCCAAAAAGCGCGGTACGTTTCAACCAACGAACCCCAGTCCTGATGTACAGCCAACATCAAGTCGTCCTCCGCCACCAAGAAGTAGCAGCATGTTCACCGGCGTACCTCCCCTCGTCAAGTCCCATCCTCCGATACCGCGTCCACCCAATGCTATTTCATCTACACCGAATGGCAACGCCATTTCGGTTCCTTCAAAGGCTCCGCCTAGCCAGGGTAGTTTCTTTGAAGAGTTGCAGCCGTCATCTAAGCCTCGTCCATCAAGTAGTATGGGTAGATTTGTGTCATCGGTCAATCAACCAACTCCACCGCCACCAGTATCATCCCAGCGAGAGCCAGTAAGACAGTCATCTTTTCCCCAGGCTCCAGTTTCCAGGCCAACAGAGAGCCCCCAGCCATACCAGCTTCTACCGCCTGAGAGGATGAGCCTCTATGGGCCTGCAGCTCAGGCAGATCATGCAGGTCAGACTGTACCTGCAGTGAACGCAAGATACTCACCCGCTCCACCACTGAAACCTAGTGCTCCACCACCAAGTAATCGTTACGCAGCGTCTCCATCAACTGGTAGTCGTCCCCTACCCCCTCAAGCTCTACCCTTCCAACCTCGCACATCTAGTCCACTTGCGCAAGGTGAATCTCTGCCATTGCAGCATCAAGAAGGATCAAAATCTGATATGTCGTTCCGCCGGTCTCAACCAAGTGTCAGACAGGTCCCTTCCGCTCAAGAATCGGAAGCTCCCAGCTTTTCTGTTCCATATCATCAAAGTCAGAACATCGGTCCAAGTGCCTATCCGAGCGAGAGTACCGGGGGAACGGATATTTCATATCAGACGAGACAATCACCTCCCACAACCCATAATACGTCTCTAAATAACCTTGCGCAGGACCCGTCACACCCTCCTGTTGACTCACCCCCCAGTGATCTTGTCTTTGACAGAGAAGCCTTATTTCCACAAGACAGAGAGATGCCTTCATACACGCCAACGGTACCAAGTCATGGCCCACCTCGCAGATCTCAAACCTCGTCGCCAGGCGCAGGTAGATACATGCCGCAAGCTGTGGGCGCTCAGATTCCGTATCAACGGCCTGCATCTGTTAATAATCAAATGTCGCCTCTGTCTGCAGAGACTAAGCTGCCCTTCTCAAATCAGGCAAGACCAAGGGGAAACACTTTTTCTAAGCATCTAAATTACATCAGACCGACGGACGGTCGGGAGCTGGATCTTCTAGAAAGGTGGAAAGGATCTCCGATTTTCTCGTTCGGATTTGGTGGTGCACTTGTAACAAGTTTCCCAGCACGAGTCCCACGCTATGCCGCTGGACAGCCTACACCCATGATTAAGTGCAGCCCTGGTGAGATAAAGCTGCAAGATGGCAAGATTCTTCCACTTGAAGAGGACATCGCAGCCTTCCCCGGTCCACTGAAATCGAAGGGCAAGAAGAAAGATGTTCTGGATTGGCTGCAAGGACGCATATCCAAAATGGAACAGGATGCCGGAGCTTACACCAACAGTGTGACCCTTCCAGACCCCAGCAAACGCCACGAGGAGAAGATAATCTTATGGAAGGTTGTGCAGGTCTTTGTTGAGAATGATGGTGCGATTGAAAGCAGTCCTTCGGCAAAAACAAGCATCACATCGATCCTTTCCCCAGAACTGATCCAAGACGACAGTGCACCTCTCCCTCTTCGATCCGCGAACGTTTCTTTTCGGGCAATCACCCGCCACAGCGGCTCGAGAGCAAGTGCTGATCCGGTTTCTCCAGATACAATGGAGGGGTTGCGTAAACAGTTGCTAAATGGGGAGCGGGAGAAGGCCGTCTGGCACGCAGTTGACCATCGTTTGTGGGCGCATGCAATGCTCCTTTCTTCGACTCTGGACAAGAACATATGGAAACAAGTATCACAAGAATTTGTACGCCAGGAGGTGAAGACATATGGCGATAACACAGAGGCACTAGCTGCTCTATATCAAATTTTTGCCGGTAACGGGGATGAATGCGCAGACGAACTTGTCCCACCTTCTGCCCGTGCCGGTCTTCAGATGGTAAGCAAAACCGCGGGTAGTGGCCTTAGTAAGAACGCACTCGATGGCCTCGACCGATGGCGGGAGACATTGACTTTGATTTTAAGCAATCGAAGTCCAGATGATGGAGATGCTTTGGTTAGTTTGGGACGACTCTTGGCTAGTTATGGAAGGACTGAAGCAGCACATGTCTGCTACATCTTCGCCAAATTGCCTGGACTCTTTGGAGGCCCTGATGAACCGCAAGTCAGTGTCGCTCTTCTTGGGGCTGACCATATTCAGCATCCGTTCGAATACGACCGCGACATTGATAGTATTCTTCTCACAGAGGTGTATGATTTTTCGCGGACAATACTTGCCTCATCTTCGGCTGCGACAGTGTCACCTCATCTACAATCGTTCAAGCTATACCACGCATTAATCTTAGCTGAATATGGCTACAAGTCTGAAGCGCAGCAATATTGTGAATTCATTACAAATACTTTGCATTCGACAACCAAGCGCTCGCCGTATTATCACAATCTTCTACTGGGAGCTCTAGACAACCTGATGGAACGATTGCGACAAGCGCCGAAGGACAATTCTGGGTCGTGGATATCGAAGCCAAGTATAGACAAAGTTTCTGGATCGCTTTGGGCTAAATTCAATCAATATGTCGCAGGTGACGAAAGCGACGCTGCTTCCACGGGATCTGGCAAAGGCCGTGATCCAGCTGCAGGACCTTTTGCTGGTGTAGCAGGCGATTCACCCACACTTAGCCGGACGCCCTCCTCGAATGATCTTTACAGCTCCTACACACAGGGAGTCGGTATGAACCAATCAGCGCCCATGGTAAACTCATCCGTCTCTCGCTATGCGCCGGCTGGATTGTATACCCCTAGATCGTCTCTTGAGCAGCAAGGGCGTTCGTCGCAAGACTTTCTTCGCCCATCACAGGTAGATACACTCCGACCCGCCTTTTCCCAACAGCAATATCAATCGAGACCCACATCCTCAACGAGCTCACAGCAAGAAACACACAAACCGACTGTGCCATCTACGTATTCTTCGCGTGCTGACAGTTACCTACCTACGCCGCCTTCGCAACCCCAATACATACCCGAGCCTCCACCAGAAGAGCCCTCGTCATCCTTTTACCAGCAAGAAATCTATCAGCCGGCTCCACCATTAGAACCACAAGTGTCCCGAGACCAATCTCAACCTCATGCCAACCACGAAGCGAGTAGTGGCTACAACCCGCCGTCATCAGCTTACGAACCCGCATCCTTCGCGTATGGAGCACCATCCACAAATGGCTACGAGCCGACTTCCTCGAGCGGCTATGATCCCCCATCTTACAATTCTGAGATACCTCAAGCCGAAGGATCTCCCGTGGAAGAAAGACCGAAGAAGAAGTCTTTCATGGATGACGACGACAACGACGATTTCGAGGCTCGAGCAGCTGGCATGCGAAGGAGGGAAAAGGCTCAAAAGGACCGCGAAGCAGATGAAGCCTTCCGGCGAGCCGCAGAAGCTGACGGTAAGCATATCCACTTCTAACCTTGCGCTACGATTTGCTAAAACCAAAGCAGCCCAGAAGGACAAAGCACCCCGACTCAACTCCAAGAAATCAGGTTGGTTTGGTGGGTGGCTCGGCGGCAAGAAGGAAGGCGAGGATGCTCACGGTACTCCCAACGCACCCATCAAGGCCAAACTAGGCGAGCAGAGCTCTTTCTATTACGATGCGGAAAGGAGAAGATGGATCGACAAGAAGAATCCCGATGCAACGCCTGCGGCTACCGCCACCCCACCTCCACCCAAAGGTCCACCATCAAGAGCCGTCAGTGCCTACGGACCACCACCGCCATCCACAGGTGCGACTCCACCCGTGCCTCCACTTCCTGCATTGGCGGCCCCGCCCCCAATCAAACTCACGAAGCCTCCGACTTCAAACTCAGCGCCTTCGGATCCGCCGTCTCAATACCCATCGCGCACTGCTTCTCCAGCCTTAAACGCCAGCATCGCACAAGCGACTGAGACATCCGCCCCAGGCCCACCTTCCGGCCCGCCGTTGGCCCCGCCGTCTAGACCTGCAACGGCCATGAGCGGCGCTAGCAGTATCGACGACTTGATAGGGGCACCGCAGGCTAGGAAAGGCGGAACTATCAAAAGGGCTAAGAAGAAGGGTTATGTCGATTTCATGGCCAAGTGAGCCTTTATCTGTTTCTGTATTTAGCATCTATTATTCTGGGACTGGCTATAGGCAACTTCTTTTTTGGTATCGCCTTTGTACATATAGCGAGCGTTGGAGCGGCGTTTGACGGGTATGTTTGTGTCCTACATCATATTTGCATGGCATGGAGTCAAAACTTTGTAAGGTTTAGAAGTCTCTGTTGTATGACTCGACTGGAATCCAAGAACTAATTTGAAGCATGCTCTTCCCCTCTCATTGTAAATCGTCGTTTGTCTAGCCCCTGTGTATCAACAAGTTGTTCTGTAGTATTCCAATCCTCTCCATGTGTTAAGAAGTAGAATCCCATGTCATACATGGCAGGATACCCCGGTAGCAGCCAGGAGGTACACTATTCAAAGCTCTCTTGGTGCAACATCCGGTGGCTCGCCGTTACAGGGTGCCGTCCTGCAAGTCTGCTATACCACGCTGCTGATCACAAGTCCCCGAAGTGTATTATATGAGTGGGAGTTTCGAGTCGCAGACCAGACGGGAGGATATACATATAAGTAGATCCGTTTTCTGTTGGCGCTGATTCAGTACAATTGGTGGAAGCCGTGTCCTTTTCAAAAGTGGTTGGTGTACGAAGTGCCTACTAGGAGATATTGATGATTGAAAAGCTGCACCTTGAGATCAGCGTCGGTATACGGAGTAGACAACAACAAGTACAACACAGTTGCCAAACCTGATTATGCTGGGCGCCAGCGCCTTGATGAAAGGGGAGTGTACATGTATAGGATCCTTGATTGAATAATATAGTATATCATAGCAGAAGCCACACTAGCCGAGTGAGAATTGCTACAATGCTGTACATTTTTCCGGACAAGCTGCTTCCAAGGAGCTAATTTGCATATTGTAAATCAACGCTGATAACTCTCTACCAACAGGTAGGGCGATGATTAAATACATAGCAGTATCCGACCAGCGCGGAGCGAAATTGGGTATCTCGAAATAGAATTGAACAAATAATGGGTAGGCCGCGAAACAGATTGCTGTATTGCCCGGATGCCTGGGACCTTGCTCGTACTTGGACAGCAGAGGTATCTCTTTGTCCATGGACCCCGGTTTAGTCGTCGGTCAAGTCCACCGTCTCGATTGGTCCCGAGCGACGAACCCTCTTATTCGCACTTCTGGCCTCCGTAATTTCTAGCCCTTCGGCATCCTGGGCTTCTCTTTTGATCCTTCTATTTGCGTTCGAACCTTCCGTTTTGCATTTGGCGTCGCCTTCAAGGAGGGCTAGTTGAGCCTATATGTAATGTTAGTGATGTATTGAAGTATAACGCCGGGAATGAAGAAAGACTTGCTCGTAGGTCTTGTATCTTTTGCTCACGGCCGGCGGCGCGAGGGGGAGAAGGTTCGAGGTCTGGTGACGGGGACCGAGGGATGCAGCCCAGCGTTTGTAATGTACCTTATCAAGCGCTCAGTTCTGACATCGCAAGTCTTCAGCTAGTACTCACTTCTTGGTCGATAGAAGATAACGGTCGTTAGTTTTTGACCGTCCGCCCCGGGCATAGTGCTATAGTCGTACTTCGGATAACTCGGCGCGTCTGTGATAACCTCGTTAGTCGTCCTACTCGCTACCGTTAGACAGCTTTGAATGATATTCGCAGGGTATTTTACCCAACGTTATTTACGATCGCCTTGCCCTTGAGCAATTTTTCAGGTATTTCCTTAATCGGCTTCGCCAGTGTCGTAGGGAAAGTCCTGGGCCTCGCGTGTTTGCCTCGGTACATCCGGTCCACCTCTACTCGGATTTCACCAATGCGCTCAATTTGATCCACAGTAGCTTTGCCACTTGCCGTGTCGACTACTCAACCGTTAAAAACGACAATCAAGGGTATGAGCGTGTATATTTGACCTATATCCAGTGGGGAGAAAATAGTTTCCCCCTCTTTCCACTGCTGGGATGCGTCGTCAAATTTGGTAATAAATTGGAATGTGTATTCCGCCGGACGGCCCTTGCTCCACGCGGAGCAAATGTCGTCAACCACAAATGGATGTTGCCACCCATTATCATTGTCGTAATAAATTACGGCACGGACTGCATCGCTTCTCTTGAGGTTAGAGAGCTTGAAGTTTTTATGTAAGCTGATCTTGACCTTGAATGTAGCGCCAGTGACAGCCTCTATGTAACGCTGGCGTGTCCGAGGTTCGTTGGCGGGCTCATCATCCGGATCACTGTAGAGCTTCAGGGTCTTGCCCGCGGAGATGACTTGAATGCCTAGCCCAGAGAAAGGACCCATCACGGTAGAGGTCTAAAATTCGGCCTCAGCCCTGTAAGCTTGTGGGGCGTTTATATCTGAAGTGAAGGTTGAAGTAAGTGAAAAGTATTCGCGTGTTGAAGCCTGGTAAGTTAGGCTTGAGCTTAGCCAAGGCTAAGCGTGCTGTCCTTAGCGCGCTTCCGGCAACGCGCTAGCACGTGACGTATCAGGAGGAAATTACTTGGCGTCCCCGTCATGATTATGTAATAAGGCCTTGGCTAGTAGCATTGCCTGTCACATTCATTTAGATTATTCGTAGCAGCATACATACATGGCTTTGGAGTCTCATTGATATCAATTATTGTTATTTCTAGGTGTACGAGTTTGCTTTCAGAACGGTGCATCCAGCATTAGTTGACTGATCCCCTTTTCTCAGGGCTATACAATCCTACGACTTGTTTCAATTCCACATTTTGTTTGCGGCAAATAGATCGAATTCCTATTGGCGCTGGTCCAATGGTGGAGCATGTGTCTTTTTCTCATTTAGGATAAGTAGATCTTCTAGATTGTAAGCTTGTCGCACAAAGTCCTGGTCATTCTCGAATACGGTGCGAAGTATCTTGGCTTTCTAGGTAATTACACGAATGGAAGTAGTTCTATTGCATCTCTTGTGTAGCGACAGGAGATACATTAATTCAAGTTCAGCAACTTATCCAAGTATCCACCAAAACTTTTGCCCGGGTATCATCGATTCCAAGTGCGCCATCACATGCCCCCTCCAACATTCTTTGTACACCCTATGAACGAAGAAATGAAGAAATCAGGGTTTTGATTGGCATGCAGAACTCTTTCTCCAGCTCTTCCCAAGAACCGCCCGGCTTGATGACTCTCCTGCTATGTGTGCGCACATGCTTTTCCAGCCCGTATGTACCACTTGTATTAGCTCCATCTTGTGAAATCTACGCTTCTTAGTAATTGATTTGGTTCGGCCATACCGCCAAAAGCTAGCTTGCCAATCCACTCATCGCCCTCCACGTACACTGGGGCGTCAGCATCCGAGGGCATCGGATATGAAACGTTGGCAGATGCATGGCTATTCCCATATTTCTCCCTCAACTTTTTGATCTCCTTCAGTCTCGTCCGCCAGCTGGACACATATTCGCCATGGCCAAGAAGTTCTGACCAGACCTGGCTGAAAACGGAGGCATTGAGAGCGATTTGACGAACGAAGCCAGGGAGGGCGTCTGCTGAGACGACCTTAGGACTGGCAGCAGGAGACAGCTGCGGGAATATCCGAGAGCTGAGAGTCTCTACCTTGTAGTAGCCAAAAACGTCCGCTGCTAAGAATCGACGCTGATCATCCGCCGGAGAATTGTTAGGTCTTCGCTTCACTGCGGTCGTTGCGCCGCCACGAGTATGAGCTTCAGGTGTAATCACAATGTTCACTTCGTTCATCTCGGATTGAAAGGTCTCGAAATTGAAGGGCGCTCCAGAGTCGTTGAAGATTATTTTCACACGATCGTTGCCTATATGGCTTTTCTTCTTATCACCTTTAGGATCGTCCACAATATCAGTAGGCATCATCGTCGTTACATGGAAAATCATTTCTGTCACTCGGTCACGCCATGCATAGGTGTGCGTTCCATCGTCATCGGATTCTCGATCTAGTCCTTGTGTATTGAACTTTGCTCCTTGAAGCTTGACTTTGGTGCCTAGTCCTGACAAAAATGCGTCGTACGCGTTTGTTCCAATAGTGTTAGCGAGGATATCTGCCTCAGAGGTTTGTCCTTCTCCAACGTAAATGACCCCCGCTTTGTGCCCGTCAACGGTGTCAACCCGATCGAAAATCCTGAGCGTTCTTTGAATGGATTCATCTACCGGAAGCCTAATAGGTTGCAGAGGGATCGGTACTGGGGCGATAGTGGACGTAAGCTGCAGTAATATATGGCATGGGAAAACGTTCTGGAGATCATCTGAGACGAGGCCATTGTTTCTCCTCCGACGTGGAATGTGGTGCTCTGGCAATTTGGCAGTGTTGTGACGATAAGAGGCATGTGTTGTGCCAGATGCTTGTCTTTTAATAATCTGACCGATGTTGCTGGTTGGCAGCATTTCGACGGTCACAATACTCATGCCCAATAACCACATCTGGAGAGTCGGTGTTTCGTCCAAGTTATTCGATAGTCCAAAAGGCTCCGTCTCTCCAAGGTCCGAAAAGGCGGTCCGATGCATCATGTCTAGAATAACCTGGCTCTGCTCCTCCAATATCTCATTCCCATTTGCATCTTTCCATGCAAGCTCCTTCGCTATCCAACCTACATGTTGAGCTCGTTGACCAACGTCGATAGCCAAGAACCAGAATATGATGACTTGATATGCGAGAGCATAAACGTAATCCGGGTATTCTTTACGTGATTCTGGCATATCAGCGATCTCTCCGGAAAGCCCGCTTCGTCGAGGAGACTGTAATATTGGCTGTGAGGATGGTTCACCACTAGTGTTTGAGCGCAATTCCCTTGTCGATCGTATGTAGCCGATGCATATGCCAAATATGGTCCTGACGAACGAGCCATCGTCTATGTTAGAGCCCGAGCGTGTATCGGGCAACCTTGCCGTGGCATTGGAGCAGGCTTCCGGTAGCCTAGCTAGACTGCCGAGGAACTCAAGGATATCAACAGCCAGATCTGATTGAGTAATTTTCATGGAGAGCTTCTGGTTTATGGCAAAGATATGCCGATCAATCACGGAAGGAATCTCATGACAGCACAACGCCAAAGCATGGATGCAACACTTTCCTACTCGGTCCCATTTGCTAATGCCAAGCGAGAAGGCACGCACCATGTTATCCAATTCTCGCCTACTAAGATGCTCGTGATAAGCCAAGAGCATAGTCAGGGTATGGTACAGGCAAAGCGCAACGTCTCCTCTGACCATCTTAGTGTGTTGTGGTGGCTTACTAAAGGAGCTTTTCTCAAGCTGCTCTATTATAACGTTGTGCAGATTCTGCAGTTGTCCGACGTGGCGCGAGAACAGAGACCTGTTGCTCAGCTGAGAGGGCAAGTGGACCAGGATGTAACTATACACTTCCCAATCGCCTCCGTCACCAAGGACATCAACCATGAGATCTAACCACGGAGCAAGATCTAAGACTATAGCATTCTCGTCAGTGGCTGGGCTTGAGTAGACAACCTGGCTCGGCCCTTTGCGCGGATCCTCGGGGAGTCCTCTGGTCACGTCGTTGTACATCCACAAAGGTGGTGTTGGTCGCGAGAATTGGTCTTTGAGGTTACTCGACCTTGTCACGGAGCGCGACCGCACCGCCCTTGTGGTGTCCACTGCGCTAGACCGACCCTGCCGAACTGACTGCGGTTGTTCCTGTATTGATTCCCTATCATATTGTATATGAATAGGGACTCGGAAAGCGGCTGTCGCCTCCGTCCTGCAAAGATTTCCTGCCAGACCATGACTGTCAGGAACCGACACGATTTCGATGGCTTGTTCGGAGTCACATCTCAACCGAGTCAGGAGTTTCATGACGCTCAGCCTAACGATCGTGAGCTTCGCAGGTGCAGCAGCTAGAAGAAGTGATTGGTAGACCCTGCTCGTTTTCGATGCGGATTCTGGTATGCATCTTAGGAAGAGTCGGATCAAGCAGTTCGCGGTAACATTAGTAACCTTTGCAGCTATTGTTGAATCCGACGACGCTATCCCTGATTCCCTTTCGATCAAGTCCACCAGAACGTCAAAGGTCTTGCTGGTAATGTCTGGGCCGCACACAGCTGCAATTTCAGATAGGGCATCCAAGGTTGAGCTAGGTAGCTCTTGCCCCTGGTCCAATTTTCTGCACATTTCAAGAAGATGCTCTTCGAATATGGTCTTATTGACTATATCCAGCCTCACTTCGACGAAGAGAGTGCTGAATGATCTGATGGCTGTAGCGCACGATACTTCTGATTTAGGGGGACCCGTAAATATGCAGTCAACGAGTCTCTCTAGCAAGGTTTTGCCTTTTGCAGAGGTCCCACCAACGCTAGGTTCACGGCTCCTATCCATCATTATGCTGAAAAGATTGTTTTTCAGGGAAATCTGGCTCTCCAATAGATTGGATAAACACACCTCAAGGTCTGGTTCAAAATTGATGTTAGGAATTTTATAGATCATAAGTAGTATGCGCAAACATGGCGATAATTCTTCTAAGGGCAAGTGAATGCGAGTTGTGGCCTCCCGTATAATCCTGACAACGCCGTGTAGGGTTTTGCGCGAAGTTGTCTGTTTTGCAATCGAAGTCATTCGATTGATCAAAATTCTTAGCTGTACATTATCGAGCGCTGCCGAATGATGGATGATAATGTCTCTGATGAGATATAAGGCGCCGATCAAACCCCTTTCTTCCCCCATCTTAGACTCCACAGCATTCGTCTCATGAAGTCCACCGGAGTCGTTTTGATTCGCGACTCCACTGCCAAGATTTTCTACAAGGTCACCCTTTAGGATTGCTGCGCTTGCTTTCTTTCCCGACTGGGCTTTGCGCGCAACCTGAGACGCCTGAAATAGATTTTCCAGGGACGAGTTGAGAAAGATGACGAGTTCATCTTGGAACGGCCCAAGGATAGTCCCATGTCTGGTCAGATCCTCTAATGCTGAAATCTGGAGACAAATTATAGATTGGTGTGCCGGCGTGATGATCATGTGGAAGAGCCTGTTTCGCATCTCCGGAGCCAAATCCGAGTGCGAGACCGAAGCCTTGAGTAAAGTGAAACCAGCGCATCTGGCTTCCAAAGTGGCGGATTCTACAGTCAGGTCTTCCGATATCCTCCATAGCTCCAGAATATTGTTGGCAGAGTAAAATGGGATCTTTCTGGCAACCTCGGCGACGATAGCAATCCGACGATCAAGGGGTAAGGTTGGGTCTAGATCATTCAGATATCTGGTTCTGAATGTATCTTCCTCGTTTCCGAGTCCGCTTCCCCTACTACTAGGTTGCATAGGAGGTTGACAAGGTCTAGCCCCAAGCCACTGTCACAAAGCTGCTGATTTGCATCTCAGCAAAGGCGCAACGAGTAATGAACAATGCTTTAAAATTGCGATAAGTGGTAAAAAAATCAGAAATTGGATTCGAGAAGTGATGAAGAAGGCAGATCAGGACCTTGTGGCCATACGGCAATCATGGGATATATCATATTCGTAACACCAAAAGTTTTCAGTTTATGGAAAGGGGCACCTACTCCAGGGCCCTTTCTTTGGTACAGGCACTGAGCACTTCTTAGGTCTGGATGGTGATCGTTCATCAACCAATTCACCCCTTTAGCTGAAGACCTTTCTCTTGACACTCCCATTTGTCCTCGAAAATAATGGGCAGCCACGTATTCTGACGGTAGCATCTGATTGGGAAGAGAAGTAGGTATTTTGATTGAAGACGTGCGTTGGAATATGCTACATCAGTCTACCTTTGCGATCGCTCGACTACGCCTCTTTTTAATATCTACCTTAGGGTCAAGCTTTTCTTAGCGCGTAAAAGTGGCTGAATGCTTGGCAGATTCAATAAGGTAAGTTAAGTACTTTACGTGTTTACTTACTAAAGCTAAAGTAATCGGCTAATTCATCATTCTACGGTGAGCTTTACTTCCCGAAACGACACATAGAAAATTCGATCCACTTGGGCCTTCTACTCTGACTTGTGCACAAACCTTTAGGCCTGCTGAGCGATGGCAGTCGACCTCCAGGGCCTTGCCCGTATCTTGGAGGCGAGCCTGGATCCTACACAGAATAAACAAGGTTGGCTTCGCACCATTCTCAGGCAGGTAACATGTACTAATTCAGATACAACAGCGGAGCTTGCTATTGTGCAAGAAGAACAAAAGCCGAATTTCTCTCTCTCGTTATTGCAGATCGTATCTACAGAGGCATATGGCGGTACTGCACGACTTGCCAGTGCTCTTTATTTCAAGAACTACGTGAAGAGACACTGGATCGTATGTACTTCAGCCATGTCGTTCAAGCGAGCAACTCGACCTACTAACGAACCTTTCAGGATGAGGAAGGAAACCACATGCTACCTCAGAACGAGGTCAGCGCCATCAAGCAAGAACTCATTGGCCTCATGATCGCAGTCCCATCCAACATCCAACACCAACTTGGAGACGCTATCGGCGTTATCGCGAATAGTGACTTCTGGGAAAACTGGGATACCCTCGTGGATGTATGTAGTAGATTAGCGGAATCTTCTTCGCGGAAGCTAAACTCCACCAGGATCTCGTGTCCCGGTTCACACCGGACAATCCAAAAATCAACAACGGAGTGCTCCAAGTCGCCCATTCCATCTTTAAGCGGTGGCGGCCGTTATACAGATCGGATGCGCTATATACGGAGATCAATCATGTGCTTGGCAAATTTGGTGGGCCTTTCCTAACTTTGGTTGAGGTAATTCCTCCTAATCTGAAGTAGTGTATTGTTCATCGGTTAACGGTTGAATACCATAGAACACTGACCAACTCATTGAGCAAAACAAGTCGAATAAGGTCTTGCTCCCAGAGCTCTTCGCTACTATGAACCTCATTGTGAAGCTGTTGTATGATCTATCAGCTCAAGACCTTCCACCGGTGTTTGAAGATAGCCTGGCTCCAGTGACCTCACTACTTCACAAATATCTGACCTTTGAGAATAAGCTGCTGGAAGCCGACGACACTAGCGAAGCTGGTCCTCTGGAACATGTCAAGGCTGGTATCTTTGAGGTCCTTGTATTGTGGATACAGAAATATGAGGATGGTTTTGGTGAGCACGTAGAAAAATTCATCGGAAGCTCGTGGAATCTTTTGACCACTGTGAGGCCGGAGACAAAATACGACCTCTTAGTCAGCAGGGCTTTACATTTCTTGACTGCTATTACGAGCAGTGCCGAATATGCGAAGGCATTTAGCGAGGAGTCCACTCTGAGCCAAGTTGTTGAACGAGTGATATTACCAAATCTGACGCTCCGAGACTCTGATATGGAACTATTTGAAGATGAACCAATCGAGTTTATTCGAAGAGACCTTGAAGGGTCTGACAGTGACACTCGTCGAAGGGCAGCGACAGATTTCCTGCGACAGTTGATGGCAAGGTTCGAGCGCATGGTCTCAACGACTGTCCTGCGATTTATACATCACTATTTGTCCGAGTACTCACGAGATCCTCTTACCAAATGGAAAGCGAAAGACACAGCTGTGTACCTGTATTCGTCGGTCGCTGCTAAGGGAACGATCACAGCAAGCCACGGTATTAAAAGCACCAATGATTTCGCCAACATCGTCGAGTTCTTTCAGGACCACATCTCCAGAGACCTTATATCGGAAACAGGGGTGGAGCCCATTCTTCAAGTTGATGCGATCAAGTACTTGTACATATTCAGAAGTCAGATCTCTCCAGAGCAATGGCAGGACGCTTTCCCACTTGTTGTGAAGCACTTAGGATCTTCGGACTATGTTGTGTACACATATGCGGCGATTGCGCTTGAGCGCACCATGGCCCTTCTCGACAGTTCTAATCAGCCGGTCATTGGTCGAGCAAATGTCGAAAGACTGTCAGCCCAACTTTTACAACGTCTTTTCGAATTGATTGAGAAGGACTGCAACCCTGCGAAGCTGCAGGAGAATGAGTTCTTGATGAGATGCATCATGCGAGTCCTCATCGTAATCAGAGAAGGCGTTTCGCCTATAGTAGACGAAACCATGGCTCATTTTACCAAGATCACACAACTCAGCAGTCAGAATCCAAGTAATCCAATATTCAATTACTATCTTTTCGAAGCCCTCGGAGCTTTTATTCGGTGAGTTCTCTCCCGATTTGGGGATACTGGCTCAGAGTCCCCACTAATGAAGACCAGATTCGCGGCTACTTCGCAACCTGTAAAGCTTGAGAACGGACTTTATCCATCGTTTGGAGGAATCCTCCAGAATGATGTACAAGGTAAATCTTCGATTTACCTACGAGTCACAATGAGCTGACATGCAGAAGATTTCGTGCCCTATGTGTTCCAGCTTTTTGCTGCGCTTCTGGAAGCGAATCCATCCGCTTCTCTCTCCAAGTACTACACTGATCTGATTCCTCCAATACTCTCGCCGGAGCCGTGGGCTTCGAAAGGCAATATCCCTGCTTTGGTCCGTCTGCTGTCCGCCATCATCCCACGTGGGGTGATGTACATCGTGGAGAACAATCATTTAGAGACGCTGTTGGGGGTCTTTTCAAACCTTGTCGCAACGAGAACCAACGAAATCTTCGGATTCGAGCTCCTCGAATCCATTGTTGCCAATTTTACTCCGTGAGTAATCTCTTGTACACCGAATAAGACACGTTGATTAACCATTACTGCAGAAACCTGCTCGAGAAGTACTATGCCGCCATATTACAAGTCCTTCTCACAAGGCTACAGCACTCCAAGACAGATACTTTCGCCTTGAGATTCGTCCGCTTTTATCATTTTGTCTGCGCGAAAGACGACAAAGGTCTCGGGACCGACTTCTTCATCAACGTGACAGAGCAGGTCCAATCGGGGTATGTTTGCACTCAACATAAGTAATCTTGGCTTTAACGAGGTTTTGACCGAAAATAGGGTCTTCGTCCAGCTTTATCTCAACATCATCCTGCCTGACACGCAAAAGCTCTTAAGGCCGCTAGACCGAAAAACGGCTGTATTATCCCTAACGAAGACTTTGACCGGTTCTGTCGCATTCTCAGAGAAGTACAAAAAGGGGTGGGGACTTACTTGCAATGCACTGCTTAAGCTTCTCGAAGACCCGCCCATTCTTGCAGCTAGCGAGGATGTCATAGTAGAGCAAGATCCAGACGACATGGGCTTTGGTGTCGGCTTCACGCAGATAACAACTATCAAGCGACCGGCCCGAGATCAGTGGCCTGAGATCACGGACGTCAAGTCATGGGTGAGCGACTTCTTGAAGGCTGCAGATCAAAGACAGAGCGGAAAGATCTCTAGCTATGCGCAGGAACGACTCTCGCCAGAGGCTGCATCAGTCCTCGCAGCGTACATGTGATAGCAACCAATGACAGGCTATTTATCAGAATAAGTGTCATTTCGACTGACAGGATGCCCACAAAACCTGGCCCTTTCAGTTTTCAAGAACTGAACTCTCATACATCGAGCAGGGTATTCCTCCGGTACCATATGCACTCCGCTGGACCGTGGCCAATGTTCAGATCATCGAATCTACGCAGCTCCAGGATGATGAATAATCATCCTAGGAACGCTACCCTAAGCGCTGCCACCTTCTCTGATGTCTATCTTGGTAGATACGGACGGAAGAATTTGATGAAATGGTGGCGACAACCCCAGTGTCAGTGTACTGCGTGGAACGATCAAGGGCATCGCCTCTGCCAGGTAGTTGTTAGATTCGCTCATATACCCTCTGCCCAAAAGGCCCATGTAGATAAATAGATAAGAATCCAGAGACTCAGAAAGTCGTCCCGTGTTACCAAGGAATTCTAGACAGTGATGAGGCTCGCTGCGTGTTTGACCATGAAAAGCTTATATGGAAAGTCGACATGACATAGGCGCGCTTCGGCGCGTATAGGACCCTTCGGAACACGGCTTGATCGACAACATGGTAAACCTCCCACGCCCGGACAATTTCCCACTTCAACCTTCCAGTCAGGAGTTCTCGGCCGGAAGATGTTTCGTCTTGAAACTCCTAAGCCATCTATATGCCGCGTGGAATAGACAAAGCCAGGCCAGAAATGGGATTTGAACCGCCCGTGCCTTGGGGCAGCAGCTATGATAGGGGGAATCGCTCATCGGCGGCTTGTGGATCCTTTCGTTGGGGCCTGTACCTCAGTACTTGAATATTGGAAGGGCCGACGGCACGGCATTCCTACGAGGGAGACTTACATAAAGGAAATGTAATCCCCAGAGAGTTCTGATTATCTGTGGATGTCGAAGCTCTAGCATCTTCAAGGCAGTAATTAATCGCCTCGAGGTAAGTTCCTACGAAGGCCACCGTATGGACCATGAGACAGAGATCAAGCTGACAATTGTAGCTAGTACACTGTGCAGAGCTGAGCTCTCACATCACATTCATTCATTCACCACGCTCTGTTTGTCATAGATCGCATATCTCCAGAAATAACTTCAATCCCTGGTTGAAAAGATGTACTGTTCCTCAGGTATGGCCGTTGGGCTAGCTATCAGCCTGTTCTGCACGACGACAGCAGCTGCTCCCCTTGGGGCAGCTGTTGGAAAAAGAAGCGCCGCTGTGCCAAACATGGCTGGTGCCCCAGTTGTCTTTGGGGCTGGAACATACCCTCGAGCCAACAAGCTCTCAGATGGAACTATTCTCGGTGTTTATACATCTTTCGAGGGTGGAAACACAGTCATCAAGACCGTTTTGAGCGGACCAGCTGGCGACTCGTGGGCAGCTCAAGGCGAGGTCACTAGCGTCCCCACAAATGCGAACGACCTCGACAATCCATATGTCCTTCAGCTAACGGGCTCGTCCCGTATCCTCTGCGCTTTTAGAAACCATTCGAAGGACCCTAGCACGGGAGCTTATACATTCTTTCGAATTACTGTTGCTTATTCCGATGATAACGGCAAATCGTGGACATTCCTCAGCACGCCTGCCTCGGACCCTGGACCTGTCAATGGGAATTGGGAGCCCTTCCTTCGGAACGCTGGCAACGGCGTACAGATTTACTACTCTCGCGAGAATTCAGCTGTCGACCAAGACACCCTACTGCGTACTTCCTCGGACGGCGGCGTAACCTGGTCCGACGCCAAAACCATTTCAGGGGATGGCATCACCTCTCGGGACGGCATGACCGGTGTCGCTACCGTCAGCGGCAAGGTCGTAGCCGTCTTCGAAAGCGAATCCAACGGACGGTTCTCCATCATGTCAATCACTTCCAACGACGACGGCGCCTCCTGGGGTAATCGTGCTACCGTCTACTCGCCAGACAGTCCCAATACTAGTGCCGGCGCTCCACAAATTGTCAACGTGGGCGGTGCACTCGGAGTGAGCTTCATGACAAACGAGGATTCACAAGATGCTGTCCCTTCCAGTAGCTACACTGCCAATACGGCTGCGAAATTCGTCACGAGCCCGGATGGAGGTAACACCTGGGGAAATAAGGTAACCGTCGGGCAAGTACAGAGCGTTTGGCCGGGTCTCCTCACGCTAGATAATTCGAACCTCTTGATGATGTTCGATGACGGAGGGGCCAAAGCCCAAAAGATCACGTTAGGCTGAGGGCTCCACCGTACCACAATTCTTCTGTTGGGATAACGGCGCCAAGATCTGGTCTCTTGGGACCCACAAGACTATATTTGAAGAAACTTAATCAATCAGAATTATTCTATATCATGTATATATATAACCCTTTCAGTTCTTGTCCCACACTGTCATCTCCTCGCTCCTATCTACGTAAGCACGAACACTCGTCTCCATATCTTTCAAAAACCCGCAACTATGTTACGAAGCTTGATTGGAAACATACCCTACCACGTCTACAAGATCTGCCATGAAATTCGCCGGAAATCCATCAAGAGGAGTTCGCGACGTCGCCGTGCGTGATCACTGTCATCTTTTGTCAGGACATCCTGCGGAAGTCCGCCTTCTGCAACCCGGCTATGTCTGTCCAATCCAGTTCCTGGCTCACAGAGTTCCTGCAGAGGACGATCGCGGTGTCAATATCCGTGACTAAGTCTTCTATCTACTACCGTGTCCGTTCTATCTGGGCTCTCGTCGCCAGCTATAGACAGATACATCAAGAGGCTCTGAGCCTCAACATCAACCGCAATAGGTCCATCATAGCTTCGGCCTCGCCTACACACAACCTTATCTTCTTCGAAGAGCTGGACGCCGATATCAATATTTGGTTTTCTAATATCAAAATCTGGCTAGAGGTGTGCAAGGAAGGATATAGCGTTCTCGCTACCAAGTATCCACCGGATATGTTCGACTTTAGGAAGGTTATTTGACATTTTTTCAAGATAGGGATATATCCATCTTGTGGACTTCGCAATGACTGATAGCGACGCATGTACGGCTCTACTGGCGAGGAAGCGACGCCACGACTTTTGGCTCACGAGGACGGGGTCAGGGATGGGCGACAGAAATGCTGAATCATGTAGTGAGAAGAAGACTTTGTGATTGTGTTCTGGAGCTGACACTTGTCAACTGGCTGCGGAAATTCTGACTCGATGTTTAAGATTAGGCGAAGGAGGACTTTTCGGGAGAGAATGGTTTCTGGTGTGTATAGTAGTGGATTATGTGACGTGACTTGAGTGATATAAATGCTTTAATGAAATGGTAGAGATTGTTGTTAAGTACTTCAGTTCGACGTGATGGTGAAAGGCAATGTTAGAGTCGCTGAATGATTGGATTTAGGGAACAAAGGGAGTAGGGATATCGCACGAAGCTTGGGCATGGATGAAGCTACCCATCCACTCGCGAGATAATTGTTCCATTCTTTGCACTGGTAATAATGTTGAGAGACGGTAACACATATTGACCTTACCATTCCCTATGAACTTCGTACCCTGTCGAAACTCGACAAGGTAAATTCCTCTGCCGGAGAAGTACCTATACAGTCGAAAGGAGCAAACCTTTCACCAGTATGATACTCCTGGTCCACGACCTTTCCCATAAGATCGGAGCGATAGCGCTGACCATGATATTGTGACTCCCTCAATCTCGCAACCCTCTTGCCTTTCAGATCACAGGGAGATGTCAATCGACCAATGGTCAGATCCCATAAGTGTCAGCCCGTAAAATTTGGAGGAAATGTATTCGGAGAGGCTGAATAGGAGTCTTTGGACAGCCTAATGCCGCTGCTGTAGGGATGAGATCCGGTTCAGACGGCAGCATGTACACTACAGCGTACCAGACTTGAACAGTATATGGCATGTTGCATCTTTTCCATCAATTTTCTCCGTTGGATCGACGTCGGCGTTGCCCTCCGGTGAAGCGCTTGATAAAGACCGCCTAAGACTCCTCATCCCCCTCAAACTTGGCCACTTGGAAATCTCGTACCCAATGGCTCCACCGAGTGTATCTCAGCCGCTCTTGTAAAGCTCTCCATTTGCTTGTTGAGCATAGTGATAACCACCATTCACGCTCGCTCTCTGCTTCTTCCACTACCGCAGCCCGCTTTTCGGCGGTAGCCAGCTGCGGGCTATCCCTATCCGATTGCTCAACAAGTACGTCGTAAACCCGAACATCAGCCTTCTCTTCAGCTTGCAATTCCATTTCCTGTTCCAAGGAACCCTTCTTCGCCATATTGTACGATGGCCCCTTGGATGTGAAGACGTGAGCATATATAAGCGATGGAAGAAGGATGGATGCAACGAGGCCGTTCTTGTCTGTGGAATTGCGTATGACAAGCATAAAGGTAGCGACCATTGAATTGTATTCCGATTACTTGCGATTCACACGCGCTCCTCCTTCACTTTTTCTTCCAGAACCTCATCATCCATCTCCTCGGTCTCCTCTTCCGCCTCGCTTTCTGCGCCTTCTTGCGATGCTTTATGTTTCCGTCTTGCCTTCTTGCTTTTGCTCGCCTTCTTCTTCCTCTTGATATCAGCTTTCAGTGCAGTCCTGCTCTCGGGTCCTTTTTCCACGGCCTCGATTTTTTCCGCGAGCAGTTGCCGAGCAATCTTACGATTCTGTGATCGTGACCGGGTGGCTTGTGACTTGATGACGGTACCTGTAGGTATGTGCTTAAGCTGCACGGCTGAGGAAGTTTTGTTCTATGAGTGAGAAAGCTTTAGTGGACGCCGGACAGCAGACTTTAGAAGAAGGGATGACAAACAATTTTCTGGCCTCCGGGACCACTTCCTCTCAAGAAAGCTTCCTCTAGGTCAGCTTCTTTGATGACCGGACGGGGCGGTAAATGCGCGGCTGCCGTTGATGGAGTTGACGTGAACGTTCTTTTCAATTGAGTGGGTACTGATCTGGCGGCCTTGATGATTGCTCTGCGGCCATGATAGTAGGACATGACAGCGTAGTCATCATCACCTGTCTGCCATCCAAGTTCGAATTGGGGAGCACGTTCCTGGAGAATGGCTGGGATCGAGGACACGACAAGACTGAAAAGCTGATCAATACGGAGTATTGATTGGTACATGTATCAAACAGTGTAATATGCTATAGCCTTGTCTGTAATGTAAGCTAGTCTACCCTTATCTTCCATGATAAGCCTGAAGGGTCCAGCTCGGACTTTGATCGGACATTGGCATGCAGCCTTACGAACATACTGATTCACGAATCAGATTTTGCCCACCATGGCTACCAAAAAGTTTCGCTGGACGGAGCCAGATCTTTAATCTTTGTCCCCGCAAACGCTCAGCTCACTGTCTTTACAGATATATTTCCTGAGATGCTAGCGACTTCCCAACACCATATTTGACGCAGCTCTGGACTTGCAGCCATCGAAGACTGCGACAGGTGTGGGGACAAGATCCAATGGAGGAAGAGAAACTCCGGATTTTATTGATTGGCAGTGGTGGACGCGAGCATGCACTGGCGTGGAAACTAAGCCAGTCTCCGCTTGTAGACTCGGTCAAGGTGGCACCGGGGAATGGGGGAACAGCTACAGGAATCTCAAAGGTGCAAAATGTGAGCAACGTGGATCCAAATGATTTTCGAAGTCTTCTTGCGTTCGCAAAGGAACATGGAGTGAACTTAGTAGTACCCGGCCCAGAAGTTCCACTTGTGGCCGGGATTGAGTCGGTTTTTCGAGCTGGTGAGCACGGTTACTTCTGCCTCTGTCTTACCAGTGCTAATGCTTCAAAGGTGGGATTCGATGCTTCGGACCCACGAAGGAGGCCGCACGCATAGAAGGGAGTAAGACCTTTGCCAAAGACTTCATGGCCCGACACAACATCCCCACCGCGCGATACGAGAACTTCTGCGACTATGAGAAGGCGAAAGAGCACCTTGACACAGTGCCATACAAGGTTGTGATCAAAGCGACCGGGCTAGCGGCTGGGAAAGGAGTCATACTCCCATCCACCGCAGAGGAAGCCCGAGCTGCGTTGAAGAGTATTATGTCGGACAAGGATTTTGGCTCTGCAGGAGATGAGGTGGTCATCGAAGAACATTTGGAGGGCCAAGAGTTGTCGTTTCTTAGCTTTTCCGATGGCTCCAGTATCAAGACACTTTCCCCGGGGCAAGATCATAAACAAATCTTCGATTCAGACAACGGCCCGAACACTGGCGGAATGGGTTGTTACGCGCCAAGCCCCATTGCAACACCAGAGCTGATCGAGGAAGTACACAGGACAATCCTGCAGCCAACAATCGATGGCATGAGGAAGGAACGGATGCCATTCAGGGGTTTGCTATTTTCAGGTCTTATGATCACTAAAGACGGACCCAAAACATTAGAATACAACGTTCGATTTGGCGATCCAGAGACGCAGACGATGCTGCCATTGATGGACGGTGACCTTGCAGACATAATGCTGACGTGTACTGAAGGTTGTCTCGACGCTGTCAGTATGAAAACTCATTCTGGATATGCTGCGACTGTTGTCGCGTCGGCAGGAGGCTATCCAGGCCCCTATGTGCGAGGAGACCATATAACCTTCGACGCTCCTCCTGCGAATACCCATGTATTCCACGCAGGGACAGAACTCCGTACAGACGCAAGGGCTCAGAACCATCCGCAACCTCCAACGTTGACCACTTCAGGAGGCAGGGTCATTGCCGCGACATCGACCGCTGAAAGCCTGAAGACCGCCATAGATGGAGCATATGAAGGGATGTCTACCATTCATTTCGCAAATATGTACTATCGAAAGGATATCGGTAAGAAGGGTCTAGAAGCGCTTGACACACAAGCTGCGCAAAGCAAGGGGAATCTTACCAAATGTGAAAGACTCACTTATGCTTCGGCTGGCGTAAGCATTGCCGCAGGTGATGAATTCATTCGCAGAATCAAGCCTCTCGTACGATCGACAGCACGTCCCGTAAGGCTCATCTCCCGAATTCTTGTCTTCACAGCCATATTTGGGGGTTTCCCCTTCGATTAAGGCTATGCTTGCTTGAGATTTTGGCATACCAGATCCTTCTTCAAGCCCTTTTGATGTACCGCCCTTGCTCCACAGCCGAAGAATAGACAAGGATCACAAAGTTCGATTTTGTTGTGCTCTTTTCCAATGTCCCCTGATCCTTTCCAGAAGTAGGTGCAGATGTACTGACTATGTATACTACGTAGGGAGCCTTCCCCGAGCTTGGCGGATTTGGCGGGTCGTTCAGCCAAGCTGACGCAGGCTATACAACACCTCCCACACTCATATCTGGAACTGATGGTGTTGGCACTAAGTTGGAAATTGCTCGTGCAATGAAGAAATATGACACGATTGGCAGGGACCTCGTGGCAATGAATGTTAACGACCTGGTGGTTCAAGGAGCGGAACCACTATTCTTCTTGGATACCTTGACCTTTGCCAAGCTTAACGTAGATGTTGCGGTTAAGATTATGGAAGGTATATGTGTCGGTTGCCAGTAAGGTATTTTCTGCGAGCTTGCACATACCTCGACTGACTTGTGGATTGCCACAGAGAGGCTGGTTGTGCTCTTGTGGGTGGAGAGACTGCGGAGCACCCCGATTCATTCCCTGACAGCGAAGGGTATGATGTTCAGGGTTCCTCAACAGGTGCCATTGCACAGGGTAGACCAATGCTACCAGACAAGGAAGCAATGAAGGCAGGAGATGCGCTGCTAGGGCTGGCAAGTGATGGGTGTCATAGCAACGGATTCACTTTGATCCGCAAGATTATACACAGAGCTGGGCTGAGCTATCACGACGACGCACCCTGGGCCAACGGCGAGTCTGTGGGTGGAAGCTTGTTGACGCCAACGCGGATATATGTGAGGCCGATATTGGAAGTGTACAATAAAGACCTGGTGAAAGGTATGGCACATATCACCGGCGGAGGCTTAATCGACAATGTCCCGAGGATGCTGCCGAAGCATCTGGCAGCAGAGATGGACGTGACCGCTTGGCACTTCCAGAAGGTGTTTCGTTGGCTGAAAGAGCAGGGCAACGTTGAGCATGAGGTACGTTCTCCGACGTTGAGGATTTCTTACAAATTGCTGGGGTCTCCACATCTCTGGCTCAGACCTCCATTCCACCAACGATAAGCTAAGCCTGGGTGTAATGCAGGAATTCGCAACTACTTTCAACTGCGGGCTTGGATTCGTACTCGTCGTTGGTCAAGAGGGGGTGGAGGAGACCTTGGACGTGCTAAGGAGAGCTGGTGAAACAATTGATGTGGTAGGAAGACTAATCGAAAGGGACGGTAAAGGATGCGTTCTTAGGCACATGGAAAGTTGGATATGAGAAGTGGCGTCTTTGTCTTTGAACTATTGCATATGAATAGATACCCGGTGAAAGGAAGGGGACGGCGTTTATGTGGGATCCTGTGCCTGGTATGTTGTAGATGTATATATACCTAGCTGTAGAGATGGCGAACCACATCGAGGCGATAAGTTCCTCGGCCGACCGTTGTCGCTGTAGATCAGGCTCGATAGTACGATAGGCAAAGCTTGATCCAATGGTCCCCGGCGCTAAAGCGTCCAAGATTACGCAAACCAGGGAAGCGAAGGAAAGGTGCGGAGGTAGTACCGGAAGGTGCGTGTGGACTTAGAGTTAGAGAATAATCTCCCGACTGGGTCGCGTCAATTGTATCTCATAGAATACCAGACATCAATCGCCTGCATCTGTTTCCATCGTACCTCAGTATACTCACTGAATACTTCATCTTCAAGGAGCCAGATACTATGAATTGGTCTGACGACTCGAAATCATGTCGTTGAGACGGAGGAAGAGCCTGAGTATCTTCCCGCCAGAACTCTCCCCATTGACTCCTATGGACGAGCCATTGAACAGTGCATCCTCTGGAGGATTGCTCGGGAAGAAAAGGCGCCCCATGACCTTCTCTACTTCCAGCCTGTCGAGCTCCCCCACCACCTCCAACATGCCCTCCTCTGCCCCCTCGATACAAGCACCAATCAAGAGAACTGATTCGAAGAGCAGTTTGGATCGCCTGATGACGAAAGCAAGGCCACGAAGTTTACAGAGAACAGGTCGTCCTGGAGGCATGTTCGGCGCCCGGCGTTCACTTCATACCTCTCAAGAAGATGAAAATTACCTCACACGTACAGCCTCGACGCCAACATCGATACAGTCTCCCGATTCTATCCCAATCGCTAATATTGGAAGTACTGTGCTGCATCACGGCGAGATACAGACGGCTGGCGGCATGTTTAGGAAGAAGTGTCTTTACTTTGTTCTAACAGACACCCATCTTATTCGTTTCAAGACCCAGGCTTTGGCAGCAGAAATGTTCCCAAGCATACCATCATCACTAGGCAGAGCTAATGGATCACGGCATTCTAGAGTGAGCTCGATGAGTTCTAGCAGTTCTCTACATGAGCTTCACACCACGACATCTGGGGAAGGTCATCAAGTGATTCCCCTCCATCAAATTGTCGCTGTATGGAGGTTAGATGATGGACGACCATACTTCAGCATAGAGATCGACCATTTCGACGAAGATACGAGTTATACCGGGTCAATGACACTTCACTTGAATGACCCTAGAGACTACGAGCTCTGGATGTCTTCTATCCGAGGTGCGGTACTCAAGGCACGCCTAGCGAATCCCCAACCATTCTCGGATAGTCTCGTCGAACACACATGCCGAGTACTGGATCAGGAAAGGGACTATGATCCGCAACACTTCGTCATGTTCAAGGTAGTTCAGAGAGCTGGAAAGATGGGTCCGCGATCCTCATTCGAGGACCTGAGCAAGGTGACCTCAAATATCTGCATACTAGCGATAGGTTATCATAAGGTCCATCTACTGCCACTACCGAGACCATCAAGGAGTGCTTCACCTATTCTGGTGACCGATTTCAGTGGAGTCTCCTACGGGCTCATGACTTTAACGCAACTGAACATGCACGATCAAGATGATGCTTTCTCGGTCACCTTTCGTTTGCCCCTGCGGCAAGGCTCCACACTCTACTTAGCTTCTTCCGTTGCCAACGACATAGCTGTGTCTATGCGACATGCCGCTGATTATCTGAGGCCAAATTGGGCTGAGGCGCCTTTTACTTGGAACGTCCCGGACAGCTTAGAGGACCACATCTGGCCAATACCTGATTCCGAAGAGCCCTATGAATGCTACAACAGAACATTGGCAGCTTATTGCACCGGTTACGGTATTGACCCTTCGAGAATAGTCTACCAAGTTCGTGAACACGGCGAAGATGCGCCTATATTCGAACTACGCTCTCCTGATGTCAGAGGTGGGAACAGGTACACGGTCCTGGAGTTGCTAGCTATTGTCCGCTCGTTACGCTACAACGAGTACTTCCTGACGATATCATTCAATGATGTCAACCTTGATTATTTACATAATGCATGTGATCGATTTGGTGACGATCACGTACCATGGACTACCAAATCTGGGCAACCCTTGAACATCCTGGATCAAGAAAGCGCCACACTTCTCGTTCAAGAAGTAAGGGCCTTGGCCGTAAAAAGCAGACGTTTACGACGATTGGACTTTTCATTCTGTCTGAGCAGAACCCTCCAAAACGATGGTAGCCATCAAGATCCAGGTTGTGGTATATGTGAAGCATTGTTCCCCATTTGTGGAAGGCAATGGACGAACATCGACTGGATTGTGCTCAATGGCATCCATCTCACAGAGATCGACATTGACTATATTTTTTCTGCTGCTCTCGACAAGTCTTGTCACATCCGCGCGTTGGAAGTGAGCTGTTGCGCCCTGGAAGTTCAGAGCATGCAGACCGTACTTCAGGCAATCACGCACCAACTGCAGACCATAGAGTCCATCGATCTGTCTGGCAACCCAGCCCGGTTGGAATCCGGAATACTCGAGGATTATTTGGCCGAGCTCGAATTTATCCGCAAATTGAACCTGTCTAATATCAACATTACATCTGGCCCGAAAGCGTTACTCTCATCACGGACGTTGTGCGGTTGGAAGTTGGTCGAACTTCGACTCAGTCGGACTTCGATCAACGAAGCTACCGTAGATGCTCTGGCAGGCTATCTTATTAGCGACCAGTCAGCATTCCTCCGGCTCTTGGAGCTCGATCGTTGCAGACTCACGAGCAGAGAGGCAGCCACGCTACTGAATGCTGTCAGTCTCGGTTCGGGCAAAATCAGGGATCTACACATGAAACTGAGCGAGAATCTACTTGAGCAGCACCACGATGCGTTGGTCGACGCGGTAAGTCATTCCAGTACACCGCGCCTCCTGACTATGCAGATGTTGGAATACAAGAACGAGAATAACTTCTCGAAATTGCTTGATGCTTTCGCTCGTAATGCAACAACGGAATTTCTGGATATATCTAAAGCTTCGCTCCAGAAAGATGCGAGTGATGAAACATGTGAAGCACTACATAGGATGCTGGCCAAAAATCACACGCTCCGTGAACTTAATTTGTGCGGTGAACACTCGCATCTTGAGGCAGCCAACTATGGGAGTGGTCTCAATAGGGCGTTGATGGGATTAATGCACAACGAGTCACTGCAGGTCTTGCGTATCGAGCATCAAAGATTGGGACTGCAAGGAGCAAGCACTTTAGCTTCGATACTCGAGGTCAACCACACCCTCCAAGAAATTCACCTTGAGAATAATGAGATTAATCTGCAAGCATTCACGGTCATTGTGAATGCTGTAGAAGACAACAAGACCCTGCTGTTCCTGCCCCCAATGGACTTCGATCGGGCAGTGTCGCAGGGAAAGGTGGATAGGGAGGTTGAGAACATGCGCAACCCTTCGTCTCCTATATCCAATTCTGTGGCAGCGATGTCATATACGACAAAGGCGACAGTCAATCGTACCTTGGGCCGAACCATTGGTAAGACTATTGGTGGCGGGCCTAGGTCTCTCTCTGTCCGTAATCTTGACAAAACGCCCTCTCCATTGCACCAGTACAGTGAGACGGACATCAAAGCAGCTGTTGGCAGTCTGACACAGAGATGGAATCGGGAGGTGGCAAGGCTAGACAAATACCTTGCGAGGAACTACAACCTACTTCACGGATTGCCGGAGCAAGACGGGACAGCTCATGGAGAGGCAGCAGGATTGGAGGGTACGAGAGTGGGAAGTAGCAGCAGTCTCGAGGCTGCTCTACGAGAGATGAATATGGACGAAGACAGAACACCGATTGCAGACGTTGACCGTCAGCTGGTGGGCGATTTCGAAGGGGAGGAGATGGATGATAGTGGTTTGGAGATGAGCGAGCATTCACATGTATAATATTGACAGTGATGATAGGGACGACAGCGACGATTGAAGTATCAATGATTATAATGACAGCAGCTTTGGGGCATCATGGGCATGACTTGAGAACGGCGTCTGGATAGCTTGGATCAGGCGGACAACGGTAGTCGCTGGAACGAATGGGGCAGTCGCGCGCTGGGCGCAGCGACAAACACCGCAGGATCGGTCTGCGCTCCAAAATTAGATAGGCGAGGAGGTATACGAGTAGCTCGATATACATTTTATCCTAAGTCTGTTCATGGAATTTGGTTCTTGTGCCCACGATTAGACTTGCCACGCGGCAACTGGGGCTGTGTGGCTTGCCTTCGCCTCAGCGGCGTTTAGTGCTTAGCCGAGGTTGGCGTGACGCGTCCTTGGCGAGGGATCTTTCCCGAAAGCAGACTAAAGCGGTCTACCTAACAGTCGAGAGGTTAATCTCGCAAAATGAACCACTTCGGTCTTTTCTCAGTATCGCGTCCTACCTTCTTCGCCACCAATTCCTCTGTCACTTTTGCTCTTCGATCCACGTCACAATCATCAGCTTATCCTTGTTTTCCAATGGCTTCGATCCATCGATTGAGGTCTTGAATACATGGCGGAGAATTGCTCTCACGGCACCTGCCTAAATTTTCTTCGATGAAGTCCACGCTGCAAGACAGGAGAATACCTTTATGACCACCACAGGGTCATCATCCTCCTCAAATACGATATCGACCCTTCTTGACAGCCCATTCAACCTTGTTTCAACCATTCTACTTTCCACCTCCTAACGGACTTTTCTACCCGCCACATTCTGAACCCATCCTGAATAGCATACAACCATGCGACGCGGCCTTGCAATATTTCTTGTTCTCAACCTCATTATTGTTGTCTTCCTCATCCGCTCCGTCTTCACTCTCCTCACCCTTTTGGTTGAGGATGGCGCTGCCGACGCCATCCACTCTGCTGAGATCCCAGCGCCCAACTCCCCTCTTATCGACGAACGGCCGCAGCTCATACCCAAGATCATACATCAGACTTATGTGAATGATACCGTGCCGGAAAGGTGGAGGGAGGCTCAAAAGAGTTGTGTGGACTTGCACAAGGACTACGAGTATAATGTATGTTCGTCATTGCAATTGGACAGAGAAGAGGAAGACGCTCATGCAATCGGAATATATAGCTGTGGACCGATACCAAGTCACGCGAGCTCATAGCTACTGAATACCCTTGGTTTCTCACGACCTTTGACAGTTACTCTCAACCTATACAACGCGCCGACGCCATTCGATACTTTGTCTTGTCCCACTTTGGTGGTATCTATATCGACCTAGACGATGTATGTCTCTGATTCCACCTGCCCCCAAGTCCAGTCACTTCTATGTACAAATCGAAGCTGACGCTATTCGCCCAAAAGGGCTGCAACCGCCGCCTCGACCCTCTTCTGTCCTACCCAGCCTGGGTTCGCAGTACTAATCCCACCGGTATTTCCAACGACGCTATGGGCAGCGTTCCTCACCATCCGTTCTTCCAGCTCGTAATGGAATCTCTCATACCCTACAACCGCAACTGGAAGCTCCCTTACATAACCGTCATGTATAGCACTGGTCCTCTCTTCCTCAGCGTGATCTGGCAGGAATACAAGCGTGGCCGCAGCTCTGACTCTGTGCTCGGCACGACCAATGCAGTCAACGCTGGACGCTGGGATGGGACTGAAATGGGCCGGGTGAGGGTACTGATGGCGGACGAGTATAACAAACAGCCGTGGTCATTCTTCAGGTGGCATGGTGGGAGTAGCTGGCACGGGAAAGATGCAAGACTCATTTTCTGGATGGGAAGACATTGGGTCTTGCTGACCGTGTCTGGTTTCATCATCGCAGGGGTGGTGGGACTCTGTTTGTGGTGGACTTACAACCGCTTCATTTTGCTGGGCGATAGGAGCCGAAGAGGTGGCGCGACCAGGAACGCTTTTCCATGGCCGACGAGGCTACCACTCTGGAGGAAGACGAGTGCGAAAGCGTACGAACTCCTGGAACGGCACGAAGTATGATCACTCACCCGCTTCGCATGGCTATCGTTCGCCGGGTACGAGGGAGAAAGAGTCCTGTCCAATAGGATGAGAGCTGTACATTTGTCAAAGAAGATACTATTATGGGCTGTACACGGCGTTTCAGTGGTCGAGGACTTTTCATAGTCGTCCCATGGTAAGTAGCATATGGATTTTGGACTGTGAGGGTAACAGGGCACTCTTCGATTCTGTACTGTGTACCTACCTTTTTACCTTGGGCTTTCATTTTGTAAGATACCAAATGTATGCCACCTTGTACAAACACCCAACCTTTGCGCCTCGGTGATATAGAATCGAGTATCGAATATGGTCACAATACGTCTAAGGGGAGCGTACACCTCGTGATTGAGTGCGCTTCCCTCGAACGCGGCTGGTGAGACATTCATACCTTAACATTACATAATACATATCATTCCCAACAACGAAGAACGGAAAAACTTCGAATGGACGTCGAATACCAGGAACGCTGTCCAAAGAAAAACTACGGTTTTCCAATAGGATGCCCATCTTCCCCACATGAAGGAAAATCCCGAATGTGACTCTCATCTACTTTATGATAAGAACAAGAGACTTTGTGTTTTGTACCGTTGCATTTGATATAATTCGTGGTGATGAGGGGTTTTCTGCAGTATGGTATCATGAGCGTCTGGTGGTGGGATTATACATCCCTATTCCTGTGGTCTGGGCTGGCCTGGGCTTGGAGATGGGCATGGGCATGGGCGGAGGATGGGGCTAGGCATGTGTCTTCGATGTGGACGTGATAGGCTATCGGTGTGTAGATGTACTTACGGTTGAGTCTAGGGCTGTTCAGCCGTTCGAGCTAAGCTCCATCAAGTACCGAGCCGCCGCTAGGTGCTTAGTTACATCACCCCACTATCACCCCACCATCAGATAACTAGTCTCGCGTGTCACTCCACCATCACGACACTTCACTGAACGAGATGGATGCATGAAACCGGGCAGTACGCGCCCAAAGCACTGGCCAGCGGTACAGCCAATCACCAATCGTCTCGCTTGCTCCGAGCCTGAGGTGAGGACGGTACTAGGCGACAGAGACGGCACTTGGCCCTGTCTGTACGTGTTGGACAGGAATGTGGACTGACAGTGGACGGTCTGCATGGAGACACAGTGAAGGCGCTAGAAAGTGACCGTGGAATCATTTTTTGATGCTGAAGCATATAATGCATGGCCGTCCCCAAGTTTTAAGGACTTTTTCATCTATCCAACAACGTCTTCTCACAAACCAATATTCTTTCAAACTCGTACCACCTGACCCGACATGGCTCCCTCGTTGACTGCCACCACTTTCGAGCCTATCGTTGCCCCCAGCGCTTCTGAACAACCCCAACAGCCAACCACGAAAGTGAATGATTACGGTACCCCACCATCTCATGCAGAAGCCACACAATCGGCATCACAAGATACGCCTACAGATGCACCTCAGTCCGAGCACAAGGACTTTCGAGATGTTCTCTCATATGAGGACAAGTGGGTCGGATGGGACGGACCCGTATGGTGCAAACGCTACGGTCGTTTCGAGAATAAGGATCAGGCTGCTGAGGATGATGGCTACAAGATGAACAGCGCTGTTCGCCAGGGTATGCTTGACCTCACCCTGTCCAAGCCGATAACATTCTCTTCGCAGCATGGCTGACAGCTTATCCAGATCTGGGACCTCATCATCAGATCCACCAGTGCCAGCATGAAGGCTGCGCCTGCAGAGTACCTTTCGAGCATAGATCCTACGTTAAAGACATCCAGCGACGTATTGAGCCAATGACAGCAAGTCTCGTGGCTCTCGAACATCAGGTCAGCAACCTTGTGCATCACGTGGTCAAAGATGGGGAGCATGCACTCCACGACGCCTTCCACAGCAAAGACGGCAAGGATCGGTTTGCCATGCATACAGCCAACGGGCACCAAGCCGATGGGCCAATGCATCCGGAGCATTTCGAAAACCACCACAAATCGATGGCCGAGGTCATTGCGAATTTGGAAGGGAAGGTTCACAGTCTGACACATCAGCTTCACGTGCTAGTGAAGCAGAATGACGAGCTTGTTCGCAACGGTCATACCGGCCCGGGTGAGCGTCACTACTGGCAGGTTCCACAGTAGCGATGTCGTCTGGAACAAAGGGAAAGCTGGGTTTGCTGATTGAATTTATGCACTGAATTTCTGTGTTTGAACCTACATACCTGCGGGATGTCGATGAACGAATGGCGAACTTATTTCTTGCAAAGTTTTGCTTCAATAGTCACGAGCCAGATGAGCAAACATTAACTCATGGTTGCTCTATCCCATCTTAGTGAGAAGTGACACATAGCAAGGTTCAACAGCTTGATTCCGAATATAAAACACTTAGTCTGGAAGTCTGCTACATCGGAGGCCTACGGCAGACGTCTTACAAACCGACTTGCTAAATTTGCTGGAATTGTCCTAGCTGATATTGCCGGGCTCTACCGTACTTATGCCTCCTGACCTCACGTGTTTATGAGCAGACGATGGCGATCAGGGTCTCGAGGCCAGAGAAAATGGAGACTACTTATTCTGGTCTTTTCCCACGAATGTCATTCACTCAAACTCTCGGATCAACATTACTCCTCACAGCTCATCGAAAGCTGTCATGGCTCAATTCGATGGCAATAACGGCGTTGAGCAACTTAGGATTCCGGATGACAAGGGTGTAGAGAGCATGGAGCCTACATCTGGACAAAAGCCAAAGGTACGTGACTGCAATACCATACTCCAAGGTCCAAGAACCTAATGACCTAGAAGATTAACACCAATGCAGAAACCAATTGCAGATGAGGATTCATGGATTGGGTGGGACGGTCCTGTGTGGTGCAGTCGCTACGGGCGATTCGAAAACCAAGAGGATGCATCTGCGGATGATGGATACATCGTCAAGGGCCAGCCTCTCCATCAAGGCGAGTCGATCAGACTGACCATTCATCGTTGTCCCTAACAATGTTACCAGACCTTGGACTTGAGCGCTGCGAAAAACATGGATGCAACTTTAACATCTCTATTCAGCACAAATCTTACATCCAAGATATTCAACGACGGGTGGAACCCATGGTCGCAAGTCTTGTGAGGCTCGAGCACCAGGTCGAGTCGCTGATCCATCACATGATCCCTGGGGAAGGCGCGACTGCAGCGCAGCATATCAACAGCACCCAAAAGATGGATGCTGAGAGCGGCTTTGCGGCGCGATACGACGCAACCACGCACGTACACCATAATCCCAAGAACACATCGCACACGAATCATGATCAGCATGCTACCGAGCCGATTTGGGAGAAGTTGCGGAAGCTAGAAGCCCGAGTCGAAAGCCTCCTGCATCAATTGCATGGACTCAAGAGTCACCAGAGTCACGTTATTCCGGAGGAAAAGCCGAATGTTCATCAAGATGGAAGATAGGAGTTATGCAGGCATGAACGCAGGAATTCTATCATTTGCCGGAGTGGTTCATATCAACAAAGCTGAGGTTTGTTCCTTGCACAATTGTGTATGTACCTTACGTAGAATAATGATAATCCGGACGTATGTCCGCCAAGGTATTCAGCCTTAGAACTATGACATCTAAGCGTTGACGCTGAGCGTTAGCCTCTTGGGAGGTGAGGGGCATATCCTTGAATCGCGATGCGTCTTCCTTCACGTCACTAACATCTCTACTCATTCATTCTCACGAATCGATCAAGCATTTGACAACCACACCTCTCAAAGCTCGATTACCTTTACTCAAGCACTCTCCGACTGCTCACCCAATCCTCACCTACGAGCCATGCTCTTTCCGGCGGCGGAAACCAACATGACCGACTTCGACTTCGATCAGAACCCGGACGATTCATCAGCGGCCGTTGGTGACATTCTTCTTCACAGAGACTTCCTGGTTCGCTGACTCGTGATGGTTAATAGGCCCGTGGGTATCCCACACCATCCTCCAATACTCCACTGCTCTATCCCTCATTCTCCCCGCCCGCTACCCACGGGATGACTTCATACCTCTCAACGCCAAGTTCAGATTCAAGCCGGATGTATTCAGAAGAGCAGTCTGGCGAGCCTTCTATCATTGACTCAAAGCCATTGCCCACAGACACCTCAACAGCCTTCCAGCCTCAATGCCTTGACTATTTCCGCCCCTTTGGTCATGACTCAGCAAACTCTTTTGACTCCGCAATCTGGGATATGAGTTCATCCAAGATCACTGAAGGTGAGATATGGAATTTACCATCGTCCACTGATCTAACGAATTATGGGACGAGTCAGGGTTTGTCCCCAGCCAGATGTCCTCCGTCCTACGAGCATAGCTATACGGCATCTACCATGGCAAACAATCCTGACCGCAACTTCCCCCTTAAGCGAGCCAGTTCCAGCGGCGAAATTCCCCGTCAAACCTTACAGTCTCCGAGCTCTTCGGAAAGGCAGTCTCTGGCGAAGAGAAGACATAGCTCTACGGCCAGGATCTGCATGCCAGTAGCAACTCAAGTCACGGACCCTGATGCCAACCTCGTCTCAGCTGATATAAAGCCGGAGGCCAGGACATTGGCCAAAACCTCTCACTCTGTCATTGAGCGGAGATATCGAGAGAATCTCAACACCAAAATCGCCCAGCTAGATCATACACTCTCTGATATACGCCATGCTGACGACCCGCCTGGGGACCCTACAGTTGACGACTATCCGAACAAGACCAAAAAAGCAGACGTTTTAAATGAGGCGATCAGATATGTCAAGCAGGCGGAGCTCGAGAGTCAAACACGAATTAAAGAGATCGACTTTCTGAGGCTACGTGTTGCTGCCTTGGAAAAACTTGTCATCTGCCCAGACTGCGCTCTCCTGAGAAAAGTTCTTTGAGAATCAGTCGAATGAGAGGAAATCTGGTATGGCAACCGACCGGCAAATTCCGACTGTAGATCCTTCTTGCCCCTTGCCAAGATTGGCGAATTAGCATCTCTATACGACGGATCGCCGATTCAATCGCTGACAATGAACGCGGACCGTCATGGTCGCACTGACAACGCGAGATTGCTGCGCGACACGATATCTTCCGACTTCATTCTCAGGTTTCAAGACGTCGATCTCTCACAATTCAGATTCACCCAATCAACTCGGCACATGCCCTCCAACACCCTTCCTATCCAATCACCATCCGAGCGGCGGACCATTAGATGACAGTGACATTAAATGAAATCGAACCCGGCGGTCGTGCTTAATACGAAATGGTCACTAGCGTCACTGCGAAAGCAGAGCGGTGGGGTTGTGGGTCATGGAGCTGGCTGGCATTTCGTCATTTGTCTCGCCCTTCCAATTGTCATTGAGCATGCCGAAACTTGTATGATTTCATTCTCTCCTCTTTTGGGTCTATTATTTGTTCGCAACATTTTTGCTCTTGCGCTATAGAGATTGGTGTCGTGACTAATGCTTTTTGTGGCTGTCTAGGTGCATGATGGTTAAGAAAGCAAACGGCAAAAGTGGACAATGATCAGGCAAGCGAGTTCCCTCACCAATTTTCGTCTGGACAGCGCATAACCTGACCACTGGTCGAAGGTAGGGTACGGAAGACTTTTGCGACTGCATTCCGTATCTCTACCGAGATGTCAACTGTTGTCCATAATATCTTATCATATCACAATAAAGCCTACCGTACTTACGGCAATCACATGTATCAATCCCAAGGCTAAGTAGTGAGCGTCGACCCGCGCAAAAATGGACCCGATCTTAACCGAGTGCTTGATATGCTTCGCTGAATGCGAGCAGGCTAATTAGTCGTAATCCTCGTCTATACTTTACGTTATGTTGCTCGTACGGAACTGCCAGATTTGTGTACATACACCCGCGGGCCTTGGTCCGCTTTTCGAATTAAGGTAACTTTTAACACTGCATATCGTTCCCGATAAAGCCTGGTGTCCGTGTCGTCCCGAAACGCGTATCGAGCACTAACCATAACTTTAACTTCAAATGGTAAAACTTATCGTCACGCCACTTTTCACATCTCGATATTCACCTTTAGAACCCCAATATATATTATTAACCTGACAAGCGTTAATTGTTACAGGATTTACGTAGCAGACTCGCGGTTGGCCCCGCAGTTAGAGATAGGTACTTCTTCTCCGTCCGGCAAGACCTACTAATCCGACGACAAGTAGACCCTGTAATCTGTAGCGAATACCTTAGGTACTGTTTTAATGCATAATAATTTGTATATTCCAGAGGCTTTCTATTGTATAAAGAGGATTCAGTGGAGGCGATTGTCGCTGTGGGATTCGAAGCTTCTATTCGATGTCGCCGTAGTGGAGTCCATGGGAGAACGTAAGACTGCATAGAACTACTGGTCGTCATACCACTTTCCACCATCGAGATCTCAATTCCTCGCAAATGCTGCACGGGCTCAATCTCTACTCCCATTGGCCCGCTCTCTGCCAAGGCATCGACGATCGGAAAATAATCAATGCTGTTTGTAAGGTATGTATCTCTTTCCGTGCCGGGCCACATCAAACCAACTGGCCCGGAGGCAATCTATTCTAAAAATCTGTATAATATAAGGTGACACTGCCTTCCTCCCCCATACCCTCACACCAATCATCACCACATCTCACTCCCTCACTCCCTCCTCACGAACACAACACCATACCAAGACACCCTCAACGTCCCCATCCATCCCTCCCTCCCTCCCTCCACAATGACAACCTTCCACAAACGAGCCCGACGACCCTACCAACAACAGCAATCACTATGCCACTACCCCACCATCAAAAGCCAAGACCTATGGCAGCAACACAGCTACAAACACGACACCATCGCCGAACCCCTCTACCGCCTCCGCCTCTCCGCCCTCAACAACAAGCAAAACCGTGCCGACTGTCCGTCTAGGATCTTCGTACGCAGTCCCCATTCCCATATCCTCATACCCCCTCCCCCTCCCCCTTCCCCTAAAACACCCACCCACCCCCCAACAAAAACCAAAACCCCCACTAACCCCCCCAACAGATCTACCCCACCCTCGAAACCTTCACCAACGCCGCCAACGAAATCCACGACTCCTTCGGCGGTTCCCACCCCCGCTGCGAGATCCAATACCCCTCCCCTCAACCCCTCCCGGCCGGCGTGGAGTATGATGGCGGGGGGAGGACGAGAAGTGTGGTGTTGCTGTTCGATCCGCTGAGTGCGGGGGAGGGGTGGATTGAGTTTGTGGAGAGGTTGGAGAGGATGGAGAGGGGGTGGACTGTTGAGGTTGAGGGGGAGGGGGGGTAGGGATGGAGGGGGGGGGGGGAATT